>Ga0209960_1000268_pt1 | contig 134068 bp, 128 predicted proteins | sample ThiBiot_500_plan_2_FD_183947 | JGI IMG/M metagenome (GOLD analysis project Ga0209960, IMG submission 183947) | Wastewater bioreactor microbial communities from Cape Town, South Africa - Thiocy_expt_500_plan (SPAdes) | ecosystem: Engineered > Bioreactor > Thiocyanate-remediating >... | reverse complement strand
TCCTTCTTTCCCTGGCAAACTATCTTTTATTTTGTTCCATTGATCGTCTCTTAAGTCATAAAGCATATAGTCTATCCCCCTTGATGGGCTTACTATATCTCCTTTATGCTTAAATGTCGACAGATCCTAGACAATACATAAAGGCATTTTTCATTTTATGCTTCCTTTTTTGTTAATAAATTACTGTTGTTACGCAGCAGTTCTTGTTGGTTCGCCTATAAATAGGCCTAGAGCATGCGATAATAAAAATTTATTCCCATTCCTAGCAAGCTAAAAAATGGGAAGTTTTTACAAAAGGACGTGAAAAATTATCCTTCTTTCAAAAGAAATTATATACTATGTGTTAATCAATTGAAAAGACTAAGGAGTTAAAAAGTTCTTGCAGTTCCTTCAAAAAACAGCACAATTACTCATACAATCTTATTATGATCGACGTATTCTAGTTATAACACTGTTGGGATTCTCATGTGGTCTCCCTTTGTTGTTAACTGCTTCAACATTGGGCTATTGGCTAGCTCAAGCACAAATTAGTTTGACCAAAATCGGACTAATGAGTATGGCTGTTTTGCCGTATACCATCAAATTTTTATGGGCTCCTTTAGTTGATCGTCTACGATTACCTGGTTTAACGCGTTGGCTTGGGAGACGGCGTGCTTGGTTATTTTTGAGTCAAAGCCTTTTAATTATATTTCTCTTTTGTTTGAGTCAACTTAACCCTGCATTTCATTTAGAACAAATCGTTATTTTTGTCTTTCTTATTGCTTTTGCGTCTGCAACGCAAGACATAGTCATGCTAGCTTATCAAGTAGAACGACTCCAACGATCTGAATATGGAGCTGGAGAAGCTGCAGGTATTTTCGGATATAGGTTGGGTATTTTGTTAGCAGGAGCGGGAGCTTTTTATTTAGCTTCATTTCTTACTTGGAACAAAGTCTATCTTATAATGACTGGTTTTCAATGTATTGGTCTTGTGACAACGTTATGCGCAACTGAGCCTAAGCCTATTCAAAATCCTGAAAGTGAATTACGTGAAAAGAAAGCGCGCGAATATCTTCTAACGCATCCTCGATTAAAGGGATGGCAAGGTGTTATTTTAAGTTGGATTTATGGTGCTATTATTGCGCCTTTTCATGATTTCATTAAACAATCAGGGTGGTTAGCAAGTTTGTTCATTATGTTCTTTTATAAATGTGGAGACAATCTGATTGGATCTATGGGGAATATTTATTTTAATAAGCTTGGATTTACAAATATTGAAATCGCCAATGGTTCAAAAATTTTTGGGTTATGGGCGGCTATTTTAGGCGGTTTTATTGGTGGGCTTATTGTAAAACGCTATGGCATGTTAAAAAGTTTATTCTGGTGTGGAACTTTCCATGGATTAACAGCTTTAGGATTTATTCTTTTAGGGTTAGTTGGACATAATAGCCTTATTTTCTATTTGGTAATAGCTTTAGATAGTATAAGTGGAGGGATGAGGATTACAGCTTTGTTTGCTTATCAAATGACGTTGTGTTCTCCATCTTATGCAGCAACTCAGTTAGCTTTATTGACATCAACGACACATCTGGGAAGGGTGATTTTTTCTTCGCCTTCTGGCTGGATTGTTGAGCGGTTAGGATGGAATAACTTGTTTTATCTAGCAACCTTCGCTACTATACCGGCTTTAATGGTTATCTATTACCTTTCTTATATAAAAAAGGAAAAATTGTGGGTTTGAACAATTATAGAATAGAAAAAAATGCAACTATAAAATAGATCATTTAACTATGGAAAATAGCAACGTTTTTTCTCCTAAAACAATACAACTTTCAGCTTCTCAAGAGAGAATTTCTTGTGCAGGTTATGAGCAATCTGGCCATCCTCGGGTTTTTTTGGACGTTTCGAAACAAGATATTACAATTTGTCCTTATTGCAGTTGTCAGTACACTAAAAATCGTAAGCTTATTGAGCAGTAAGAAGCAATATTTTTACATTATCTTAATAACTTGGTAGATTTTTAGTTGGTTTTTTAAGTCAAAAATGCTAGTATTAAGCTTATTTTAATTGCAATTGTTAAGTATTGAATTTGATTTTTGAATTAAATATAAAAATTATATAGATTAAATTAAGAAATACTTTTTTATTATGAATAAAAATTTTTTAGCAGCAATTGATCTTGGAAGTAATACTTGTCGATTAATTATTGGTAAGAAAGATGATCAACATTTAGATATAATTGAAGTATTTTCACGAAACATTAGATTAGGTGAAGGATTAACGAAAACTGGTAAATTAAACAAACTAGCCATGAAAAGAGCTTTTGATGTGCTAGAAATATGTGCCAAGCGTTTAAGTCAGCATACCCCACTTACGTTAAGAGCTGTTGCTACTGAAGCTTGTCGCCGTGCTCAAAATGGAGCCGATTTTGTAAAGCAAGTTTTTGAGAGAACAGGAATTCAGTTGGAAATTGTATCTCAACAGCAGGAAGCCTTATTAGCGCTTAAAGGGTGCGCAAGCGTTCTAAATCCAAATGTCCCTTATGCAATACTGTTTGATATTGGCGGGGCGAGTACAGAAGTATTATGGGTTGAAATTAAAAAGCAGGCGCCCTTAACTCTTATAGACTACATTTCTTTACCCTTTGGTGTTGTAACTCTTGCTGAGGAGTTTCCTCAAGAAAGTGCAAAGTCTTACTCTTTCATTGAACGTCGGACGCGCGAATTATTAGTTGAGTTTAGTGAAAAGAATAAAATTCAAAATTATATCGAACAACAAAAAGTCCAACTTATAGGAAGTTCAGGAACAGCCACAACAACAGCAGCTTTGCATTTAGGTTTAAAGCGTTATCAACGAGAGCGTGTGGATGGATTAGTGATGACGCTGGAGGAGGTTTTTACAACCATAAAATTTGTTCAAATGATGACACTTGAAGAGCGAACAATTCACCAATGTATAGGCGCTGAAAGAGAGGATCTTATTCTGGGAGGTATGGCGATTTTAGAAGCTATCTGTAAATTATATCCTGTGAATAATATAGGTGTTACTGATCGAGGGGTGCGAGAAGGTATTTTAACTGAGCTGGCTTTTGGTTCGAGCCATCTTCCTTTCCCTGCGGCTAACTCTTTATTTCGTGTCGCTTCGTGATGTCTTCAATTAAGCATACAGTCAGGGCTAAAGCAGTCACTCTTAAGACAGCACGTGGGCGTAAACCCTCGTCTCAACGGTGGCTTCAAAGACAATTAAATGATCCTTATGTACAAGAGGCTCAAGCAAGAGGTTTTAGGTCTCGAGCAGCCTTTAAGTTGCTTGAATTAAATGAAAAATTCCATTTTCTAAAAGCGGGCATCACATTGATTGACTTGGGGGCGGCTCCAGGTGGTTGGACACAAGTAGCTGTCCAAAAAATTAATCCTCGTCACACAGGTGGAAAGGTTATTGGAATAGATCTCTTAGAAATTCAACCAATAACGGATGCGACATTAATACAAGGAGATTTTTTAGAAACAAACCAACGTCAGAAAATTAAAGAACTTATAAAAGAAAAGGTACACGTTGTTATTAGTGATATGGCGGCTTCTACCATTGGACATGCCAATACTGATCATTTAAGAACGATTGCATTAGCTGAAATGGCTTTTAATTTTGCACGTGAAGTTTTGATGCCTGGAGGGACTTTTATTTCAAAGGTTTTTCAAGGTGGGACTGATCCTGAACTTTTGAAGGAAATGAAACGCCACTTTAAGACTATTAAGCATGTGAAACCTCAAGCAAGTCGTAAAGAGTCACCTGAGATGTATGTCATTGCCTTAGGATTTCAGCAATGACCCCAGGAGCTTGCGTATCGGCAGCTATTGAGATTTTAGAATATACACTCGCTTCAAACAAGCAACCATTTGATGTTTTCATTCAACAATATTTTAAGCAGCGTCGCTACGCTGGCTCTAAAGATCGACGTATTGTTTTAGACTACGTATATGGTGTTTTAAGAACTTTTTACAAACTTACCTATTTAGCTCAAAAACATCATTTTCAAAAAATTTCATTTAGATTTTATCTATTAATTTATTGCAGGTTCTTTTTGAACAAGCAAATAACAGAGTTAGAAGAATGGTTTTCAGGCATGGGTCATTCTCCTTTTCCCTTAACAAATGAGGAACGTAATTTACTAAACAGCATCTCAACGAAAACTTTTGTTTTTCCAGAATGGGCTGAAGCAAATATTCCAGAATTCTTGTGGTCAGATTTACAAAGTATTTTTGGAACGAATACGAGTGTCGAAATTCGTAGTTTGAATCAAGAAGCAACTGTGGATCTTAGAGTAAATATTCTCAAAACAAGTCGAGAATTTATTAAAGAAGCATTAAAAAATGAGGGAATTGATAGCATTGAAACACCGTATTCTCCGTTTGGATTAAGGTTGCAAAATAGAATTAACTTAAAAAATCATCATTTATATCAACAAGGTTTGTTTGAATTCCAAGATGAAGCTTCACAACTGATCAGTTTGTTGTGTAATGCATGTGAAACACACACAGTTTTAGATTATTGTGCAGGAGCAGGAGGAAAAGCTTTGGCTCTCTCAATGATTATGAATGGGCAAGGATCTATAGATACTTATGATATTAGCTTAGATCGTCTAAAAAAGGCTGAATTCAGGGCTCACAAAGCAGGTGCGCAGAACATTTCGTTCCTAAAACATGAGCCTGTTAAGACTTATAATCGAGTTCTGGTTGATGCTCCGTGTTCAGGGATTGGGACTTGGCGACGACATCCCGAATGGCGTTTGACTTTAACACAGAAAGAACTAAAGTCTCTTGCGGATCTTCAATTAGAAATACTTTTTAAAGCTTCTAATTACGTAAAACAAGAAGGGAGGCTTATTTATGTGACCTGTTCTATATTGGCGTCTGAAAATGAAAAAATAGTGAATGATTTTCTTTTTCAAAATCCTCAATTCACTATTATTCCTGTCTCGAATATTTGGCACAAAGTTGTAAGTGTTCCTTTCCAAATAACATCAGAATTTTTACGATTTACACCTTACCAACACAAAACAGATGGATTTTTTATAGCTATCCTTGAGAATAAAGCAAAATAAGTATACTTTCTGAGAGCGCCATTTTAATAATACTCAATAAAAAATATAAAAATTAAAAAAATGCGAAGGCTAATTTCTCTTTTTCTAGTTAAAATAAAAATTCTAACATATGCTTATTTGATTATACTTCTAAATTCTTATGTAAATTTCGCCTCTTTGGTAGAAGAGCAAAAAATTTTTAGAAGCAACACATTTTAGAGCAAGATAAAAATAAAAGAGAAATTTTAGAAAAAGCCCAAGAAATATGGGTACGAGAAAAAGATTTTCAGAAATCAGAAGCGGTTTCTATTGCCATTTTTAGAGTTTCAAACAAGTATTCCAAATATAAATCTTAAACAGCGAGGAGTAATTTTAGAATTTTTAAATAAAGAAAATAATTCTATGGGATTTGTAAAAATGTTTATGCTTGAAAAGAAGACAAATCATCAAGTACATGAAACCCTATCTATTAAGTGAATATGGGTTCGTTCTTCTGATAAGCAATAATTTAATTTAGTTTTATTTCCGTCCAAAAAGTTTTTCAATATCGTTCTTTTTAAGTTCGACGTAAGTTGGTCGGCCATGATTACATTGACCTGAATGAGGAGTTTCTTCCATTTGTCTTAAGAGAGCATTCATTTCTGTTAATGTTAGGCTTCGACCGGCACGAATACTCCCATGGCAAGCGATTGTTGAGAGAATTTCTTCAAGATGTTCTTTTAAACTTAAAGGTTGACCTAATTCTAATATTTCATCTGCTAAGTCTTGAACTAAGCGAGCAACATTAAAGTTGCCTAGAGCGGCAGGCGTTTCACGAACCAACACCGCTTCGCCACCAAAAGCTTCTATTCCTAGGCCTAAAAGCTTTAATTCTTCACTATGCGGAAGAAGTGCTTTTTGCGCGGATTCTGAAAGAGAAACAACTTCTGGAATTAATAAATATTGGCTTTGCGCTTGAGATGCCAAAAATTGGGTTTTAAGACTTTCATAAACGAGTCTTTCATGAGCAGCATGCTGGTCTACAATAATTAAACCATCTTTTGTTTCTGAAACGATGTAAGTGTCATGCAGTTGAGCACGCGCTTCCCCTAAAGGATAATGTTCTTTTACTTCGTGAGAGGGAGTTTCATACTCTGGAGGCGTAGGTTCTTCCAACTGGATAACATGTGCTGTCGCTTGCTGAGGCTGACCAACATTATGCTGTGGACGAGGAGCCAAATAGAGAGGCTTTGGTGAAGGTCGAGTTGGCATAACAAAGCTTGTTTGAGAAGGCCTAAACTGAGGACTAATAGAAGGTTGCATAGCTTTTAAAGCAAAAGAACTAGTGGTTGTAGCAGCTCTATGACCTGCTTCCATTAAAGCTTGTTTTAAAGAACCAATAATTAAACTTCTGATAACTTCAGTTTCACGGAAGCGGACTTCTGTTTTTGCTGGGTGCACATTAATATCAACTTCTGATGGGGGTACTTCTAGAAATAAAGTAACCAAGGGGTGACGATCTCGTGCAAGAAAGTCTTGGTAAGAAATACGTACAGCGGTATTAAGAAGTTTATCCTTAACTGCACGCCCGTTCACATATAAATATTGTAAATTTGCATTGCTTCGATTCAATGTTGGCAGGCTTGCAAAACCTTGAATCCTATATTCACCTCGCTCAGCATTAACGGCACAAGCATTCTCGATAAATTCTTTTCCCATTAATGTTCCTAAACGCTGTAGACGACGTTCAGAGAGATCGCCAAGTGTCACTGCAAGATCAAGATAAGTTTTTTTCTCATCTTTCAAAGTAAAATAGATTTCAGGGTAGGCCATCGCAAGCCGACTTACTGTGTCAACGATAGCATTCATTTCTGAAGTTGCAGATTTCATGAATTTAAGTCGAGCCGGTGTTGCATAAAACAGATCTCGAACTTCAATGCGTGTGCCTATCTTTTGTGTAGAAGGAATAGGGTCTAATTTCTGACCGCCTTCCACTTTAAGGGACCAAGATAAGTCGCTATTTTCAAAACGACTAGAAATTTCTAAACGGCTCACTGAACCAATAGAGGGTAGGGCTTCTCCCCTAAAGCCGAGAGTTTGAATATTAAATAAATTTTCGTCGGGAATTTTTGAAGTCGCATGACGATCTACAGCTAATATTAGATCTTCTCGCGTCATACCTTGGCCATTATCCTCTATAAGAATAAGGTTCTTCCCTCCTTCTCGAATAGCGATATCGATGGCTGTCGCGCCAGCATCAATAGAATTTTCAATTAATTCTTTAACGACTGAAGCAGGGCGTTCTACGACTTCACCCGCTGCAATTTGGTTAATTAAATTAGGAGGAAGAAGACGAATCATGAAGCTTTCCGACTTAAATATTCGCGCGTTAAAATCTTACCCTCTTCAACAGCAGGCTGGTCAAAAGCATCTATTTCAAGCAGATTAGCCGTAATTATTGTCTCAAGCATATAGTGCGTAAAAAGAGCTCCTAACGTTCTTTCATTAAGTTGATTGAGCGTAATAATACGTGTAGGACATCCTTGTCGAATTAACGTTGCAGCTGTTGCCTCTTGTTCGGCTTTCATAAGATCTCCTAATGTATGGTGATGAAGATAAGAAAGTTCAGAATCAGAAGTAATAACTTGAGGAGATGATGTAAAAGTCTCTAACAAAATTAAAGTAAAAAATTTATCGTTAGGACCTCCTAAATAAAGCTGAAGTTGGCTATGTTGATCGACTGTTCCCAAAGCATTAATAGGTGTGATACCTCTCTTTTCTTTACCTAAGCTCTCTGCCCACAATTGTCTAAACCAAAGAGCAAAAGCTGAAAGACGATCGATATAAGGCATTAACACTGTTTGAGTGCATCCAAATTGCTGGTAGTAAGCATAATTTAAGGCGGCTCCTTGCGTGCTATTCTGAGTAATTTCTTCGAGCTCTTGAGTTAGATATGCTTTAGCACCTTCAAGAATTTCTTTTGCATTAATACCAGCAATTAAAGCTGGCAACATACCTACAAGTGAAAAGATCGAGAAGCGTCCTCCAATGTTAGATGGATGATCAAGGAGTTGATATTGATGTTGTTCAGCAAGCCGACGTAAGGGGGAGTTTTTAGGTTCAGTGATAACAATTACTTGATCTTGTGATAATTGATTCTTGAAAGCACTTATAAGAGATAAAAATTGGCAGAGTGTTTCCGCTGTTGTTCCAGATTTTGAGATGACCAAAAAACCCGTCGTTTTGAGATCAAGTCCTTTTAGTAGCTGGGTAAAAGTATGAGGGTCAATATTATCCATAAAGTGAAAATAAGGAGAATCTTCAGGTTTGCCGCCGCGTGTTTGATACAATTCTATGCATGTTTGTGCTCCAAGTGAAGAACCGCCCGTTCCGAAAAGAACAATGTTTTTAAATCGTTTTTTCCAGGTTTGAGCGATTCTTTGACATTCTTCAAGGTGGTCTTTTTCAGAAACAATTGAAAGAGCAGGTAATTTTTTATTGTGATAGGCAGCTTTGATCTCAGAAAAGCTTATTGATGCTTTTTTTTGAAAAGAAATAAAAGATTCTTCTGTAAGTTTATCTTTGAAAAAGCATCCTTTAGTTGAAATGTTTAAAAGAGATTTATTGAGCATCATGTTCTCCTGTTTCTGGATTGCCGACAACGACAATCTGAAGCCTTTCTGGTGTAAAAAAAGTTTTAGTGAAGTTGTTAACTTGTTCAAGGGTTATGGCATTAATAAGTTGCTCACGTTTTTGTATATAAGTGATAGGAGCATCTATTTCTTGATAAAGAAGTAATAGTTCAGCAATTTGAGGAGAGGACATGAAGTTAAGCGTGTAAGCACCAAGAATATGACTTTTAGCATCTGCAAATTCTTTTTCATTTAAGCCGTGATCTCGGATACGTTTCCATTCTTCTTTTATTAAAGCGAGGCTCTTCATAATACGTGAGTTTTGACTTCCCACACTGCCGATTAAGAGACTCATTAGAGGTTCTTGATCAATATTTGTTCCTACATGATAAGCATACCCACGCTTTTCGCGGACTTCGCTCATTAATCTTGAAACTGAGCCATGCCCTAGAGCTTCATTAGCAATTGAAGCCTTCAAAAAATCAGGATTTTTAAAAGGGATTGCTTGTTGTGCAAATAGACCAATACTTTGAGGTTGGGATAATTTTATCGTCGTAAATTTCTCTTTTTGAGGAAATTGGATGGAAGAGATTGGCGTTAAGGTAGATTTTTGAGGAAGAGAGCTAAAAATTTCATCCAAAACTTTTGCTAGTTCCTGTGCAGAAATATTTCCACACACACCTATTTTTAAAGTATCTCTACCCAAGTTTTTTAGATAATTTTTTAAATCATTTGCGTGTATTTTGGGAACTGTTTTAAGTGATCCTTCAACAAGACGTGCATAAGGATGAGAAGGACCAAAAATTTGTTTTCTGAGGTGATATAAGGCAATTGTTGAAGGTTGTTTTTCAAGGTTAGATAAAGTTGTTATATGAGCATTTGCAACTTTTTTAAATTCATCTGCTGAAAAGAGGGGGGCTGCAAGCGTCGTTTTTAACAGTTGGAACGCTTCTTTAGCGTTTGTTTGAGTTGTCTTCAAAGATCCTTGGAAATGAGATATTGTGACATTAAAAGAAATAAAGCTAGCGATTTCTTGTAATTTTTTTGCGAAATCATGGGAATTATATTTTCCAGCGCCTTGTGTCAACATTTGTGATACAAGTTCAGCAAGGCCTAATTTATCTTCGGGATCTTGAGAGGCGCCTGCTTCAAAGCTAAAGTTAAGGGCTATTACAGGTGTCGTATGATCTTCTACAAGCCAAGCTTTAATTCCTTTTGCAGAAGTGATTTCTTGAATTCTCAGATGTGCATGGACCTCTGAAAAACTGAACAACAGACTAATAATTAACCAAAAAAACACTTTCATATTGTTTCCTTAAAAAGTTACTTTTGTGGCCATAAAATCGCCGTTAGATTAGACGAAAGATTAAACACATGTTTAAAAGTTGCATTTGCTTGTTCAGGAGTTACTGCTTTAATATGATCAGGCCAAGCTTCGAACTCTTTGATTGTTTCACCGACAATAAGTGCTTTTCCAATTTCATTACTACCACTTAAAACATGATCTCGAGTATAATCAAGTTGGGCTAAAAGTCTTGATTTAGACTTTTCTACTTCTGAAGGATGAAGACCTTGTTGAATAATTTTTTCTATTTCTTTATTAAAGGCGGTCTCAACATCAGTAATGGTATGACCTGGTGCTGGTTGTGCTAAGATAAGAACATATCCTGGGCCACGGGTATAACCTTGATAAGAAATTTGAATAAAAGTTGCGATTCTTTGTTTTTCAACAAGTTCTCTATAAATTCGCCCCGTCACAGGTGTATCTAATAATTCGGTTAAAACTTGTAGAGCATAAAAACCTTGCCGAGATCCTTCTTTAAAATTAGGGGCTTTAAAAAGTTTTACAAAGTAAGGTTCTTGAATAAGAGGTGAAGCCATTTCAAGTCTTTGAATCATAGGACTGGTTTTTGGCTCTTGGATATTTAAAGGCTGTGGTTTTGCTTTGATAGGAATAACCTCATAGTATTTTTTGGTAAGCGTTTTAACTTCGTCTACAGTAACATCGCCGGCAATTAAAAGAATCGCATTATTAGGTGTATACCAAGTATTATAAAAGCTTTGGGCATCTTTTGTTGTGAATGTTTTTATTTCATGTTCCCACCCAATGGTAGGCAAACGAACAGGATGGTGTTTAAAAAAACTAGCAAGAATAATTTCAAAAAATATGCCTGTAGGATTATTGTCTATCCGCATATGACGTTCTTCAAGAATAACATCAAGCTCAGGTTTAGCGTATTGATCTTCAATTTCAAGATGCGCCATACGACCCGCTTCAAGACTCATGATAAGCTCAAGTTTATTTTTTGGGACAACTTGATAATAAACTGTAAAATCGGGAGAGGTAGCGGCATTTTGCTCTCCTCCAACACGATTAATTTCTGATAATATTTTACCAGCAGGAGAATTTAAACTGCCTTTAAACATAAGGTGTTCAAGGTAGTGAGCAAGGCCTGATTTTCCATGAGGATCATCAATAGTGCCTACTTTATACCATACCATTTGAGTAACAACTGGTGCGCGATGATTCTCAATGACAACAACTTGAAGACCATTTTTTAAAGTAAATGTATGAGGGTTATAGACAGCTGCTTCTATGTTCCAACATGAAAGAAAAGAGAGCACTATATAAAGATTTAAGCAAGCTTGTCTTAGCATAGCATTTTTTTCCTTATTAATTTAAGGGGCCAGGAGCATCTTTGTTATGCAGCTTTTTATATTCTTCTTGAGGATCTATAACATCGCCCGCAGGTTTTACTTCCCAAAAAATAATTTTCTTAATAGCTTTTTCGCCTGGTTTAGAAACTTTTGCTTCTTGATTAACAGTCTCGCGTATTCCTGGGTGGGTATCTTCTGTTTTTGCCCCTCGCAATAAGTCTTTCTCTATTGGTGAAGTATTAAAATTTTGGATCTCTTGAGAAGAAGAAGTTTTAAGCAATTCTTTTGCTTGAACTTGAGTGTTTTGGATGGAAATGCCTGCTTCTTTTGAGTGTGGTGGCTTTAATCCGATACCGGGAGGCATGCTTAAAGGAGGATGATCTAACACTGTAAACTCATCAGGTCGTTCTCTTTCAAGTCCTAAACTTTTCTTGGTTTGACTGCATCCCGTGGTTGCAACAACAATTATACTGAAGAGTGCTAAAACGAGAAAATTATTTTTTTTCATACGGGGCTCCTTGTGAGTTCTTAAAATTATCAAGTAAAATAAGGGCAACACCTAGTGTAATCGCACTATCCGCAATGTTAAAAGTCGGAAAAGCATGAGCTCCCCAGTGAAAGTGCAAAAAATCAACAACAGCCGAGAAGCGTAAGCGATCGAAAACATTCCCTATCGCGCCTGCAATAATAAAACTAAAACCAAAACGAAGTAAATGATTTTGGGCATTCCAAAGCCACTTTATCAAGAGACAAGATATACTGATGGCGAGCGTGCTAAAAATATAAACATTCCAATGGCTTGGCGTATTAAATAGGCCAAAACTAACACCATGATTCCAAACAAGAACAAGATCAAAATATGATGTTATTGTTATAGGCGCACGAGGTATCGAAAAGTAATCTAAAATAAGCATTTTAGTTCCTTGATCAAACGCAATCAAAAGAATAGTTACAAAAAAAGCAAATATGTTAGCGTATTTACGAGCAGGCATCAGTTCGACTCTTCAATAACATGAACACAACGCTGACATAACGCTGTGTGCGTTGTATCTTTACCAACTTCTTCCAGCACGCGCCAACACCTTTCACATTTATGCCCAGGCGCAACAGCAATATGGACACCTAATTGGTTAAAATCAGCGCTTGTAAAGGCTGACGGTGGAATGGCTTCATGAGAAATACTAAGGCTTGAAGTGATCGCAAGCTCAGCATAATCAGTAGTTTTATGCGTGCTTTGTTGAGGGTCAAATACGGTAACATGTGCCTGTAAACTAGATTTGATAAGATTTTGAGATCTTGCAACTTCTAAGGCACCTGTGATGACGCGTCTTTGCGCTCGTAAAATGTCAAATTCTTGAGATAGAGCTTCATTCTTCCAAGTTTCCGAGACTTCAGGAAGAAAATTTAAGTGAATACTTTCAGTTTCTTTTCCAAAATGAGCGTGCCATGCTTCTTCAACGGTGAAGCATAGAACAGGAGATAACCAATGAAGAAGATGATTTAAAAGTAATTCAAAAACAGTACGTGTTGCCCGACGCTTCAAATTTTTCTGGCTATCGCAATAAACAACGTCTTTACGGATATCAAAATAGAAAGCCGATAAGTCTGCCGAACAAAAGTGATGAAGGGTACTGTAAAAGGATTGAAAATTATAAGTTTGTACACTTTCTTTAAAAAGAGCATCAAGCTGATAAAGGCGATGTAAAATCCATTGTTCCAACTCTGGCATTTCTTGATAGGAAAGACGTTCTTCAGGAGTGAAACCATGTAAAGCTCCCAATAAATAACGAAGGGTGTTGCGAAATCTTCGGTAAATATCTTCTTGATGTTTTAAAATTTCGGGACCTATACGTAAATCATCTGAATAATCACAACTTACAACCCATAATCTTAAAATCTCGACACCTAGAGTATCTGCAATTTTATCTGGCGCAACAACATTCCCTTGAGATTTAGACATCTTGCGACCTTGCTCATCTACTGTAAAACCGTGTGTTACAACGGCTTTATAAGGAGCTTGATTCTTAGTACCACAGCCAAGCAGAAGAGAGGACATAAACCATCCTCTGTGTTGATCTGATCCCTCGAGATAAAGAGATGCAGGAAATTGTAATTCAGAGCGTCTTTCCAAGACAAATTTTTGTGTCGATCCTGAATCAAACCAAACATCTAAAATATCATTGATGGGTTCATAAAGATCTGGATTATGGTCTTGTCCTAAGAAACGTTCAGGTTGTTTATACCAAGCTTCTGCCCCCTCTTGACGGACAGCTTCAATAATTCGATGATTAACCTTAGGATCGATAAGAGGTTGTTTCGTTTCTTTATGAACAAAAAGGGTTAATGGAACGCCCCATGCTCTCTGGCGTGAGATACACCAATCAGGTCGATTTTCAACCATACCCTTAATGCGGTTTTTACTTTGAGAAGGATACCAATGTACCTTATCAATTTCTTGTGCGGCTTGAGACCGCAATTGGTTGGCATCCATGCTAATAAACCACTGAGGTGTTGTTCTGTAGATGAGAGGAGCCTTTGAACGCCAAGAATGAGGATAGCTGTGGACAATCGTTTCTTTAGCTGCAAGGGCCTTATTGTTAGCTAAAAGAGCAATAATTTTTTCATCGACTTTGAAGACGTGGTCGCCGGCAAATAGAGGAACGGTTGAGGCGTAAGTGCCGTCGTCTAATAAAGTTTCTGGTACTTCTAATTGATAGCGCTTGCCAAGTTCGTAATCTTCTATGCCATGGCTGGGGGCTGTGTGAACCAATCCTGTCCCTGTGTCAACGGTGACATGATCTCCAGGTAAAAAAAGAACATCATGCTCATATCCTTGCTCTGCAAAAGGGTGACGAGCTTTCATTCCTTCTAAAGTTGTACCTTTGAAGGAGGCTAAAATTTCTGAGCTTACAATCCCTAATTTACTTGAAACTTGTTCAATCAATTCTTTCGCGATTAAGATTTTTTCCTGGGGAATAGCAAAAGAATTGGGTTCAACCTTTTGGACAAGAAGCAAAACATATTCGAGGTCAGGATGATAGGCTATTGCACGGTTGCCAGGTAACGACCACGGCGTAGTTGTCCAGATGACGGCGGAGGCTTCTTGGAATTGCGCATTAGTCGAAGGGTGGATTTTAAAGCGTACATAAATGGATGAAGAACTTTTATCTTCATATTCTACTTCTGCTTCTGCAAGAGCTGTTTTTTCGATCACTGACCATAAAACAGGTTTAACACCTCGATATACGCTTCCTTTTTCTAAAAAGGTAAGAAAAGTGGTTACGATGTCTGCCTCTGCCTCAGGTTCCATCGTAATGTATGGATGATCCCAATCTCCCAACAAACCAAGACGTTTAAACTCTGCACGTTGAATGTTGATCCAGCCTTCTGCAAAATTACGACATTCATTTCTAAATTGTTGGATATCAATCTCTTCTTTTGTTTTTCCTTCTTTGCGGTATTTTTCTTCAATTTTCCATTCAATAGGAAGACCATGGCAATCCCAACCAGGAACGAGAGGGGCGTCATGCCCTAAAAGATGTTGAGCACGAATCACAACATCTTTAAAAATGCTTGTGAATCCGTGTCCAACATGGATATGGCCATTTGCATAAGGAGGGCCTGAATGTAAAATAAACTTAGGTAATCCTTTTGTTTTGGCACGAATTTTATCGTATAACTTCTCTTGCTCCCAATGTTTTAAGATTTCGGGCTCACGCTCACGTAAGTTTGCTTTCATTGCAAACGAAGTGGTTGGAAGAAAAACACTTTCTTTATAATTCATTCCGATTCAGCCTTATTCAATCTATTTTGTTAATCTTACTTGTGTTACACGAACTTTTCTCTTTCTTCCATAGAATTTTCGTATTTATACGGATGTAAATGTTAGAAAATGATAAGATATTTTTGAGGTAAAAAATCTCTTTTTCAAGACATCCTTTTATTACAAAAGACTTTTGGTTTAAGCAAAAAAAAGTTGGTTTGCTAAAATAAGCCCTATTTTTGAAGGTTCTTTTTAGGAAAGATATTTTCATTTGGTAAAAACCTTGAATAAAGACTCTAAATATGTTCATTTGATGTCTTACATAAGATTTTAGTAAAAGAGTATTAAATGGAAAAAGTACCCATGACAGGCCAAGGCTTTTTACGCCTACAAGAAGAATTAACTCACCTTAAAACAACTGAACGCCAGGCCGTAATTCGTGCTATTGCAGATGCGCGCGCATTGGGAGATTTGTCAGAAAATGCTGAGTATCATGCCGCACGTGAAAAGCAAAGCTTTATTGAAGGACGCATTGCTGAGCTTGAAGCCAAAATTATGCATGCACATGTTATTGAAATATCAAAGCTTTCTGGTGATACGGTAAAATTTGGGGCTCATGTTTTGCTGGAAGATGAAGATACTGAAGAAGAAACTTGTTATCAAATAGTGGGTGTAGATGAAGCTGACATTAAAGCCCATCTTCTTTCAATCTCAGCGCCATTAGCGCGAGCATTAATTGGCAAGAAAGTTGGTGATTCTGTTGAAGTCAAAACGCCAGGCGGTCTTAAAGGGTATCATATCCTTAAGATTGAATATCGGTCATAGGTTCTACAGGTGAACTCTTGTTGGGTTGTCACTGATATTGGGAAGATAGGAACTGAGAATCAATGTGTTGGTTTAGCTGAGGCACTTGGATTCACGCCCGAAATTAAACGCGTTAAGCCTAGAAGTATATGGCGGCTCTTGCCAGCTTCTTGTTGGTTTAATGCTTTACAAGGACTTTCTTTAGTTCATGATCAACTTACACCTCCTTGGCCAGATTTAATTATAGCAGCTGGACGAGCAAGCGTTGCACCAACCGCAAAGATTAGACAACTAACGCAAGGCAGGACAAAAGTTGTCCAACTTCAAAACCCTCTTGTGAATCCTCAATTGTTTGATGCTGTGATTGCTCCACAGCATGATAATCTTGAAGGAGAGAATGTTATCGTTACGGAAGGGGCGTTACATCGCGTCACAAATGAGCGTCTGCGACAAGAAGCTAATAAATTCATGCCAATGGTAGCTTCCTTGCCAAAACCCCTAGTAGTCGTGCTTATTGGGGGCTCAAATCGATGTTATAAAGTAGCTCCAGAGCATATGAAAAAAATGGGCGAGCGCTTAAAAAGGCTTTGTCAGAAGAACGGTTGTGGTCTTGCAGTAACTATTTCAAGACGTACAGAGCCTGAAAATCGAGATGCTTTAATTGAAAGTCTCAAGGAAACGCCAGCTGTCATTTGGACTGGCGAGGGAGAGAATCCTTATTTTGGCTTTTTAGGACTTGCTGATTATATTGTCGTGACTTGTGATTCTGTTTCTATGACGTCAGAAGCATGTTTTACAGGGAAACCAGTTTATTCCTATTTTTTTGAAGGAGGCTCTACAAAGTTCAATCGTTTTCATCAGCATTTTCAAAAAGTAGGATATACAAGGCTTTTTGATGATACGCTTGAGAAATGGTCCTACTCTCGATTAAATGATTGGCAAACTGTTGAAAAGCAGCTTAAAAAACTTTTAAAAGTCGATTTATAATTAAAGAACTGCAATTTCCTTGTTTTTATGATTGACGGCAAAAGGCGAAGTGATGTAGAGAAGTGCGAGAGTCGCTTAAATGCCACTCATTTAAGTTTCTATGTTAACAATTAAGATTGTAAGTAAAAAATGAAAACTCTTTCATTAAAACCTTCTGAGGTTACCAAAAAATGGATGCTTGTAGATGCTGAAGGTGTCGTTCTAGGACGTCTGGCATCTGTTTTAGCAAAACGTCTACGTGGGAAACATCGTCCAGATTATACCCCCCACGTTGATTGCGGTGATAATATTGTTGTTATTAATGCTGATAAAGTTCGCGTTACAGGTAAAAAATTAAAAGATGATGTTTTTTACTGGCATACAGGTTATCCCGGAGGAATTAAAGAGCGAACAGCTGGCGAAACGCTCGCAGGACGTTTCCCAGAACGGCTTTTACAGAAGGCTGTTGAGCGGATGATTCCAAGAACACCCCTTGGACGGAAACAAATGAATAATCTTAAAGTTTATGCTGGTTCTAGCCATCCTCATGAAGCTCAGAAGCTTGAAGCTCTGGATGTTGCAGGAATGAATCCAAAGAATAAAAGGAGTTAAGCTTCAATGGCACAAGAGCGTGTTGAACTCGAAAATTTAAAATCAGCAGTTGCTGATAAAGGCATGAAAGCAAAGAATGTTTCTGCTTCGGCCGAAAAATCATCAGAAAAAGCAGGTCCACGTGTTGATTCATTAGGGCGTGCCTATGCGACAGGTAAACGTAAAAATGCAATTGCACGCGTTTGGATTAAGCCTGGTTCTGGAAAGTTCACAGTCAATGGACGTGAAAGCCAAATTTACTTCGCGCGTCCAGTTCTTCAAATGATGATTGACCAACCTTTTAAGATTTCTGGTCGCCAAGCACAGTTTGACGTTATCTGCACTGTAGCTGGTGGGGGGCTTTCAGGACAAGCAGGTGCAGTTCGTCATGGGATTAGTAAGGCATTGACTTATTTTGACCCAGCGCTTCGTCCAGCCCTTAAAGTTGAAGGTCTTTTAACACGTGATAGCCGTGTTGTTGAACGTAAGAAATATGGTCGTGCAAAAGCGCGTCGTAGCTTCCAATTCTCGAAACGTTAAACGTTTATCAGAGATTACCTTTACAATTACGAGCGCCATCCTTTGGGATGGCGTTTTTCTTTTGAGAAAGAAGTATATAAGCCTTTTTGGAAAGAGGACGTTATCAACTGTATGATGGACTGCTGGTGGCAATAAGGCATTGTAAAACTGTTTTAATAAGAAGAAATAATAAATAGAAACTCAAATAAACAATGTGGATGAAGTGTTTCTAACTCTCTTTCTCACTTCGCAAGAGTGGGTGCTTAGGATCATTCCCCTGGGAACTATCATCATCGCTGGCATAAAGATCTTGAATGCCTAAACGATTGCTATGTTGGTTAGCAGGACTCAAAGGCATTAGTTTTTCCAGGACTTCAAGTCCTTCATCTGTAAGCTCATCGACCGTTTTTAACATAACTTCGAATACACCGATAAGCCTCTCTCTAAAGATACCGATAATCTTCTTTTTGTAATTAGAATCGCCATTAGAGCACAGCGTAAATTGTTTTATCCGGCGTAAAAAATTCTCATAACCGCGGTCTTGAAGATGCATATTTGATAAAATTTCAAATAGAGATAACGTAACGAAACCGGCTAACTTTAAGTTAGGGCTTTCTATGTTGATTTTTGTATAACTATTATCATACTGTTCGCCTCCGTCATTAAGATAATCAGCTAATTCAAAAAAAGTATAAACCCATGCTGCGAATGCAAGAAGAACCCCTTTATATCCAATAACATTTACCAAAAATTTTCCTAAGGATTTAACTGTAGATGCGGTTTTATTTTTGTTGGTGGCAGATTGGGAAGTATCGTTATCCTCTTGGGAAGGTTTTTTTCTTAAAAAATATTGCACAACTTTGTGTGGTAAAAGAGGAATAATAATTCGCTCTAAGGCCTTTGTAATATCTTCAGATTCAATAAAAGCGATCCATAGAGCGGCACTGCTTCCAAAGACGGCGGCTAATGAGGAGTTGCCAAGCATTGTTTCTAAGCCTTGGGTCATTGTTGTGGATAATCCCCAAATCGCCAAACATGAAATAGCGTAAGAGAAATAATCTGCTTTTAAAAATGACGGAATGCGAGAATAGTATTTTGCACTTTTTGAATTATGTATGGCTTTAGAAGGTAAACTATGATCATTGATGAGTTTATAGACCTCGTCAAAATTGATGGGCGAAGATTGGAGCTTAACATTATGCTTTTGATTTTTGCTAATAGCACTACTCTTATGAGTGTCCTCGTGTTTAGAAGGGTTCTCTGATATTATAGAATCGTCTAGTCCATCACTGCTGTTCTGAACATTTATAGTAGGAACAGTTTTAGTATTCGGATTTTCTTTTTCTTCAAGATTTTTAACAATGAATTCTTCTACATCAGAAGAGCTTAACTCTGTATTTATTTCTTCAAGTTCTTCTTCAAAAACAGAATCAAACTCATTTCTAGGAAAGATAAAATTAATAAGTTCTAATATTTTCTTTTTACCTTCAACGGTTTCTGAATCTAAGATTTCCACAAACCTAAGAGCATGTTTTATTTTATTTTTTAATTGAACGCGGGACGGAGAAGCTTTTTTAGCACAACATTCCTCTAGTATCAATTCAAGTGTTTTACGAACTTTTACATGACCTGTCATAAGTTTGTCTGCTGCAATCGAAGCCACAAGAAAAGGAGTAGAAAAATCAGCAAAACCTGGGTAGTTGGTTTCTATTTTGCGAAAATAACTTGTCACAATCATTGAATAAATAATGGCAGATCCTAGATTAATGGTCTCTAATGGGATAGCGCATAAACCCTTAGGAATGGTCCATTTCCTGAAAATATTTGGTGTAGATTGTAAAGAATTTACTTGTTTTTTAGGTTGCTTGTTATCAGCTTTCTCAAGGTCGGATTCTTTATTTTTTCCTTTTTTTAAGCAATTTGAGCAAGACTGTTTTGCTTTAAGAACAACTGTTTTTACAGGTGAAAAAAGCTTTAAACCAAATTTAAAAATTGTATAGCTGTAGGCAGTAATACCAAGAGCCATTACTCCATGAATTGCAGCAGTTGCCTCATAAAAGGCGCTCTCTGTTCCAAATCCTAATCTTGGAATACCTAGTTTTGGAAAAAGGGTTTTTGCATTAATTGGTTCCCATGCATTAAGAGCAATAAACCCAATAATTGTGGAAAACACTAACCAAATTATTCTGCTGATACCGAATCCTTTAAGGGTATATTTTTCCTCCCATTCTTCAGTTATAACCTGTTGAAATTTTGCGACTGCAGCAGGATCTGGTATATCTTCATTAATTGGCATCAAAATATTAGGAAGAGATTGGTTGGAAATTTCTTCTTGTGAAATATCAGAAGCCCACGCCGTATTAAGGATAGGAATTATTGTACTATTAAATAGAAGTGTAAAAATAAGACAGTAAGAAACGATCTTTCGAAATCTTAGCATTATGACATTTTCCCCTTTATCTGCGTGCAACGTAAAGCTTAATTTAAAGTAGCTTTAGAAGAAGCTACTCACCATTTTTATTAGCTTGGATCCCAAGGATTGTCATAATTTGGTCCCTCTGCATCATCAATGAGAAGAGAGAGGGTTTCTTTCTTCAAAGTTTGTGTTCCTTTTATAAATTCTTTTGCTGAAACAGGCTGATTATTTTTAAGAAAGCTCTTCTTGTTTTTAGCCTCTAAAGGAACTGCTATAAGAATAAGAGTGTTATTGGTTGTGTGAGCCATTAAAATTTCGAAGATCATTTGATAAGAATTATTGTGTTGATCTGAGAAAACAAGTGTTGCGTTAGGAGCATTGGTCTCAAACGAGTGTCCTTTTTTCCACAAAGAACAAAATTGTTTTAAGGTTAAGGTTTTGCTCGCTCCTTTATTCTTTTGCTTAAAGAGAATCGATGGAGCTGTAATCTGGCAAGTATATTTTGATTGATCGAGCGGTGTTAAGTCTAGCCCTTGAGCTGTGAGAATAAAATCGCCCTTCTGCTGTCCTTCTTGAACATGGGCATGACCAGCTACCTGAAGACTACCAACAGTAATCAAAACAGCAGCTAATTGACAGATAATTTTGTTTAACATTTTAGAGCTCTCCCCGGTTTTGTTATTGATCAAAAATTTGTAATTTATTCTTTAGTTAATCATTTTTAAGTCTTTTTTGTTGATAATCAAGGAAAAAACGTAAACGCTTTCTAAAACAAAAAGAGAGACTTTTTGAAAACATTATTTTTGTCCTTAAGTTTGATAGGTTGTTTAAATGTAGTATCTGTATATGGTCAAAATGTGCCTCAGGATGTTGACAAACAACTAACTTGCACCACGAACAGTTGCTATTTTGCAATTGATGTTCCTACCTTTGAAATTCACCCTTCCCAGGAAGACAGTTCTAAGGTTGTGTATATTCATGTTTATCTTCACAATATAACCTTTCCCATTTTTTATGATCGTCCTATTCGTAAAGTTTCTCAAACAACTATCAAAGAACTTTTAAAATATCTTTATTGTCCCAATAAGCGAGATTTAACACTTACACTTATGCTTGAAGATTCTTTAAGGCAAAAATCTCTTCCACTCACGTTTCGCATCACAAAAAGTAGTTATAATGAGATATTGCAAAAAGTAGAGTTTGTGGCAAAGCTTACTAAATCGCCAGCACGTGACTTTCTACAGCAGGTTTCTTTACCTTTCAAAGGTAGTTCTAGCTCTTTACTAATTGATGGCTAATAACTCGTTCATGAAGATATAAATCAGCCTTGCCTCTTGTTCAGCTTGCTTGCTATGTTACCTACGGGTTTATAGAAAGAGAATACAGTGTTTAATTTCTTAGCAGGCGCATTTATAACGCTATTTGTCATTATTGATCCTTTTGGTGTCATCCCTATCTTTATTGCACTCACACGCGGAGATTCTAAAGCCGAAAGAGCTAAAATTGCGCGGAAGGCGACAATTATTTCCTTGGTCTTGTTGCTTGGATTCGCTTTTGTAGGAGATTATCTCCTTGATTCATTAGGGATTTCTATTCCTTCTTTCCGTATCGCAGGAGGTATTTTGCTTTTACTTGCAGCGATTGATATGGTCGTTGCGCGTCATTCTGGTATTAGCTCAACCACGCAGGATGAGCAGCGAGAAGCTTTACAACGTGATGATATTTCTGTTTTTCCATTAGCGATTCCTTTAATTGCAGGTCCTGGAGCCCTTGTTTCTGCGGTTATCTTAATGCGAGAAGTTGAAGGGGATCTTCTGATGCAATTGGGACTTATTGTGGTTCTAGTGCTCGTCGTTTTAATTATGTATGTTTGTTTGTTGATGGCTGAACCTTTAAGTAAGTTGTTAGGCGTGACAGGTAGTAATGTTTTGGGACGTGTGTTCGGTATTATTCTAGCTGCCCTTGCGGTTCAATTTATTATTGATGGCTTAAGCCAAAGTGTTGGGCATCTTTTTAAGTCCTGGGATTCAATAAAAATACAAGAAAAAACACCTCTTTTTGGGGCCTCACCGAAGTGACCCTTAAGATTTGAAATAGCTTGCTAAAATTCTTTCATAAATTTGCGTAAGAGTTTCAAGATCAGTCAGAGAGACATGCTCATCAACTTTATGGGCCGTTTGATTCCGTAAACCCAACTCAAGAACGGGACAATATTTATAGATGAAGCGCGCATCTGAAGTTCCACCTGATGTGTTCGCGTGCGCTTGGCCCTTGGTAACAGTGTTAATTTCTTGAATGACCATCTTCAAAAAATCATCGGCCGGGCTCACAAAAGCCTCGGCATTTCCTTGAAATTCAAGCGTATGCGAGCCAGCATGATGACGACACATGTCTTGAATATGGCTTTTGAGAGAAGCACTTGTATGCAGCGTATTAAAGCGAATGTTAAAGCGAGCGGTTGCTTCTTGGGGAATCATGTTTGTTGCCTCATTCCCTACATCTATAGACGTTACTTCAAGATTTGATGGTTGGAAATGGGGGCATCCATCATCTAGAGGTGAGCTTAAGAAAGAGGAAAGCGTCTTAATAAGGCGTGGCAAAGGATTATCTGCTAACAATGGATAAGCTACATGACCTTGCATCCCTTGGACTTTGAGGGCTGTGTTGAGACTTCCACGGCTTCCATATTTAATAATATCGCCAACTTGTCGATCAGAAGTTGGTTCACCAACTAGGCAGGCATCTAATTTCTCATTTTTTGATGAGAGCCACTCAAGCATTTTAAGTGTCCCATTAACAGCAGGTCCTTCTTCATCACTTGTAATAAGAAGGCTCAGTGAGCTGTTGAAGGAGGAAGAAGCTTTTAAAAATCTTGAAATAGCGCTTATAAAAGCACCAATGCCTCCCTTCATATCCACAGCTCCACGGCCATAAAGGATATCGTTAATGATTTTTCCTTCAAAAGGAGGATAAGTCCAAGAAGCAAGATTACCGGTTGGCACGACATCAATATGGCCAGCAAAACAAAAGTTGGGTCCCTGTGTCCCTAATTTTGCATATAAATTATCGACTTCAGCAAATTGCTGGCGATGACATTCAAATCCTAAGGGTTTTAGAGCGGTTTCAAGAATTTCTAAAGCACCGGCATCTAAAGGTGTCACACTTGGGCATTGAATCAAACGCTGGGTTAAATCAATGGGATTATGAAAATCTGTCATAGAGGCCTCAAAAGATCATTAATAGCTGTTTTACTTCTAGTTTTTTCATCAACCGTTTTAACGATAACAGCACAATTCAGAGAAGGTTGTCGTTCATGAGAGAAATTTTCATGTGGTGGTAAACTTCCACTTACAACAACAGAATAGGCAGGAATAAGACCGTAACTTATTTTACCACTGCTACGATCAATAATAGGGGTTGAAGCACTTATTGAAACACCCATTCCAATAACGGCGCCTTGTTCCACAATAATCCCTTCAGCAAGGCAACTCCCAGCCCCAATAAAACACTGATCTTCAATAATAACTGGGTTGGCTTGTAAAGGTTCAAGAACACCTCCAATCAAGACATTTGCAGAGATATGGCAATTCTCGCCTATTTGGGCACAGGAGCCTACGGTCGCCCAACTATCAACCATGGTTCCAGCACCGACATAGGCGCCAACATTGACAAAGCTTGGCATGAGAATAACATTGGCGCCAATATAAGCTGAATGACGAACGATAGCTCCTGGCACAGCTCGAAAACGAGCTTCTTTAAATTCTTTTTCCTTCCATGTTCTATATTTAAGAGGAATTTTATCATAAGAACCTCCAATGCCGTCTGATGAAGCAAAATTTTCGTTCATTTTGAAAGAGAGAAGAATTGCTTTTTTAAGCCACTGATGAATATACCACTCATCCTTAATTTTTTCGGCAATCCGTAATTGTCCCTTGTCGAGTGCCATAAGCGACGCTTGAATCGCTGCTTGCAGTTCTTGTGAAGCTGTTGAAGGGCTTAAAGAAGCATGTTCTTCCCAAATCTTTTCAACGATGGCTTGCAACTCCAGCATGGGGTCTCCTGTCTTTGGTAATCGTAACAACTTGATCAATTTTAATCTGATAGTGAGCAACAGTGCCAGCGAATAATTCTAGAACAGCTTTGATAGGCCTTTGAGAATAAATAAACTTTTTTGAGCGAGGTTCAGCGTTTTCATGAATTTGGGAAACTTTATTTTTGGCGTCGATAAAGATGAGATCCAAAGGAATAAAAGTATTTTTCATCCAAAACTTAGCCATTTGGGGACGCTTATAAAGAAAAAGCATGCCTTGCTTGGGGTGAAGATATTTACGAAACATAAGACCACGTGCTTGTTGCTCAGGTGTTAATGCAATTTCTACTTTAAATTCAACGCTTTGTGTTTCTGTTGTGATGGTAACTGTCTGATGTGTATTACCAATCAAAAGATGATAGGTGATAAAGTATAAAAGGTAGCACCACTTTTTCATGCTTATGTTTCAAAAGAGAGAGGTGCTTTTGTAATCCATCCGCCACCAAGAACTTGAGTCCCTTGATAAAAGACACAAGCTTGTCCAGGAGAGACACCATATTCGGGTTCTTTAAACCGAACGGTTGCTGTCTTGTCAGGTTTTAATTCAATTAAGGCAGAAAAAGGCTCTTGGGACGAGCGAATTTTAACAAATACTTCAGGGTGTTCATCATCTTTTAGAGAGCCACCAAGCCAATTAACATCTTTAAGATGCACGTGAGGACATGCCAAAGCTTCTTTGGGACCAACAATGACCTGATGTTTTTGAGGATCTACTTTAACGACATATAAAGGTGTTCCTGTATCACTTGAAATACCTAGTCCTTTGCGCTGTCCAATCGTGTAATTAATAATTCCTTGATGATGACCTAGGACGTGCCCATCGATATCCACAATCTCGCCGCTTTCAAGAGCCCCCGGACGTAAGCGTTCGACGACCCGAGCATAATCTCCATTCGGGACAAAACAAATATCTTGGCTGTCCGGTTTTTCAGCGACTTTTAAGCCAAAACGTTCAGCATGCATCCGCACTTCAGGTTTATGCATTCCTCCTAAAGGAAAGCGAAGGAAGCTAAGTTGTTCTTTCGTCGTCGAAAACAAAAAATAACTTTGGTCACGACTTAAATCCACGGCTCGATGAAGTTCGGGTCCTGGTCTCCATTGGATATAGTGCCCTGTTGCCAGAACTTGTCCACCTAAATCACGCGCCATGGTGAGAAGGTCTTTAAATTTTACTTCTTGATTGCATTGAACACAAGGAATAGGGGTTTCACCACGTAAATAGCTGTCAGCAAAATCTTCCATCACTGATTCTTTAAATTTACTTTCGTAATCAAGTACATAATGAGGAATATTAATTTGTTGAGCGACGAGGCGGGCATCATAAATGTCTTGCCCAGCACAACAAGCTTTCTTGCGATCAACAGCTATACCATGATCGTAAAGTTGCATTGTAAGGCCAACAACATCATAGCCTTGTTCTTTTAAGAGTGCAGCGGTAACAGAACTATCGACGCCACCGGACATCGCGACAACAACGCGTGTTTTTGAGGGTTCTGTTGGAAGGTAAAGGTTGTCAGCCATCATCTTAATTATCCCAGGCATCTCCCCACACTATATTGCGAGCATCACGGTATCGGGTGCCATCTTTTTTTGAAATCACTTGCCGTCTTAAGCCATTTTCATCGCATAAATCAAGTATAATATGACCTGATCCTTTAATTGGTTTGCGAATGACACGGCTTTTTTGACGGTTAAACGGAGCTTTAGCTGCAATTAAATAACTTAATTTCTCTTCTTCAAAACTCTTGGTTGCTTGCTTGATGCGTTGATGGAAAGAAGGACGTTGAACATTGACTTTAAAATGGCACCAATCTTTAGAGTTCATCGGGCATACGTTTTCATGAGTACAAGGCGCAAAAATAAAGGCGCCTTGTTCAATCAGCTGTGCCCGTGCTGTCTTTAAACAAGCAAACCCATAAGGTGTTCCTGGTTCAATAAGGACGAAGAATTGTTTTGTTGCTTTCCAGGCTTTAATTAAAAGTTGAGAGGGGTCAACTAACTCATTAAGAACATAAGACATAGTCACTAAATCTGTCGGCTCAAACTGAACACATTGTTGAAGGTCTTGCTCTTGCCATGTTGGTGTCGCGTCTAAAGGCATGAGCTGCTTTCCCAAGGCAATAAGGGAGGGATCTTTTTCAACGAGTGTAGAATGTTGAATGAAAGGAAAAAGCGCTTGTACGGCAAGAAAAACCGTACCAGGACCCGTTCCTAAGTCAAGATGAGTTCTTAACATGGAAGAATGCGGTGTAATTTTTTCGAGTACCCAAGAAACAGCGGCATACGTCGCGGGAAGACGCGTTGCTAAGTAAGAGAGGCGTTCTGCTTGGGACTGAAAGGGAATACTTGCACGTGTTTGGTAACGTGAAGTCACAGCTTGGCGTGCTTGTTGTAGGTGAGATGAGGGGACATCCTTAAGGAGCTCTCTTATTTTTTCTTGAACATAAACAGGAAGTGACATTTTAAGGGGCAATCTTTTTCGTTAACTCATTTAATACTTTAGATTATTTCGAGATAAAATGGAAATAAGTCAAAATCTTTTTAAATTTTCTTAAATTTTAGCATTAATTTTAATTATATTTTATGATAATTATAACAATCAGGAAATTTGTCAAAGGGTATCCAAGACTTTTATAAAAAGGAAATAATGATGAAAAAGTTGCTTGTTGTTTTGGGTTGTTTCTGGTGGGGTTCAAGTCTTTCATGTGAAGCTTCTCTTCACTTCTCTGAAATAGAAGCTAATAAAGAAAACCAAGGTCTTTTTATAAAGGAGAGCTTTCAGCAACCGGAAGCTCAGCCCATAAGCAAGCCTTATACAGTTGATCAAATTCTTGCTGAAGTAAGTGAGGCTTCTACAAACGCTGACATTTATGGATTAAGGATGGCTTATGACCATTTTGCAAAAGTGGATCTTCCTGAAGAAGTGTGGCAAGTTTATGCAATGCAGTTAAAGGCTGAATCATGGCCTGCACAAATAACTGGGAAAGAGCGCGTGGGCGCCCATATATTTTTCCCGTCCCAAGCGCTTGAATGGTTTGATTGTCCTTATAGACAGCATCTTGTTCACACGCCTTATGTTGCTTGGGGATGTTACATCAGTGCTCAGTTTAACCATCCAGTAGGAAAATATTTATTTGCTGAAACACTTGAGAAGTTAAATGCTCCTAAGTCTGTCATAAAAAAATACTATGAAGAGGCAATTTCTGATTTAAAAAAACGCTTAGATCATCCAGATGCTACTTACTTGTTGATGAGAGGGGTTTGGGAGTATCCTTATCCCGTTTTAGTCTATCAGAGAGAAAAAACGTTAACGATTGCTTCACCAATTTTAGGCAGTCATCCCCTTCATTCGAGAAATAAATATTATGAACTTAACAGAAGTCTAAAACTTTTAAGGCAGAAACTTACAGCAGAAAATTGTCTTGAGCTAGCACGCGCAGGGTATTACCCAGCTTATATTAAAGCCGGTGAATTAAGTAGTGATGAAACAGAAGAAGAAATTTTGAAAGAGGCTGTTCAAAAGGGTTATAGTCCAGCGTTGTTGAAACTAGGCGGTCTCTGTAAAAGACAAGATAAGCATGAACAAGCAAAACAGTGCTTTGAACAAGCTGCTCATTCTGGGATTGCGACTGGTTACATTGAATTAGGTCAATTATTGATCGGAGACCCAACAAAAGTAATTATAAGTGAAGTTTCTAAAGAAGTTTTAGATAAAGTTGAAAACTATTTTCGTCTAGCAGGGCAAGCAAAAGATCCGATGGGATGGAACGCTCTTATAGATTTTTTGGAAAAGAGATTGGATTTTGCTAAAGGGCAGAGAAATAGGGAAGATTTTGACCGTAATTGGCAAAAATTAGCTGCTGCTACAGCAGGTGGCTTACAATTAGGTCTTAATGGGGCTTCTACAAAAGCAGGAATTTATATTAAAGAGTCGTATCTTGAGGCATTAATTAGAGCTTATGACTATCCGCCGATAAAATAAAATTATTAACTTTTTAAAGCTATTAAATATCAAAAAAGTGCCACGTAGAAATTTTTCTACGCTTAGGGGGTTGCCTTTTTGACACAAGTTCTCCTATAAGAAAGTAAAAATGTTTTTGCTTTCTTATAATAGGCTTTAAAATGAATTTTCGCTCCTTTTATTCTTTTTTGATCTCTTTTTTTCTTTTAGTAACTGTTTGTTGCGCGAGTGTTACTGAACAAGAAACTAAAGCTATTTTAAAGGTCCATTCAGTGGGACAAGGAAATTGTGTCAGCTTAGAGATTAAAGATACACAAGGGCACTCAGAATTTATGCTTGTTGATATTGGATCTAGTGCTTTTGCTAAAGAAGCTATCTATACGCGTGCACAGTCTAAAGTAGTCCCTAAGTCGCCAGAAAAATCTCCTGAAACAGCTATAGACAAGGCTAAAGAAGTTACGGTAGGTACGCTGGTAGCGGCAAATGTGCCTAAATTTTTAGATGGCCCTTCAACGCCAGTTAAAGATAAAACAGAAGCTTCTCTCGTTATCCCTGACAGTGTCATAAAAAAGCCAGATTGGTCTAAAACACAAATAAATAATCAAGATGTGACACCTCGAAATACTGTTATTGAAGATTTTATCACAGAAATGCGAATCATGCTTGAATTAAAAAGAGTTCCAAAAGGCAAGGAATTAAACCCAACAATTTATGTTAAAACAGTGGTTATAACGCACCCAGATCGTGATCATTATAATTGGTTAACGAAGTTATTTCGCCATGAAGAAGATAAAATAGATTTTCTTATTTTTGGGGGACTTCCAAGTCACTATTATGAAGATTCTGACGATCGAGCCCAGTTTAATACATGGTTGACTCAGCGCATATTAAATGACTGTAAAGTTTTCTTTCCTGCTGTTCAATATGATCCTGTGAAGCCACTTGATATGGCCGATCCTCTAAAAGAAGTCTTGGAAAAAGAAATGAAAGAAGAGTTTTCCCCTCATACTTTTTTTGATGATCCTACCTTTTCAAGCTTACCTTTTGCGCAAGCTTTTAATTTTGGTAAAAACGTCATTATTTCTCCGTTATCTATTAACCCACTTCATTTTGGGAATATTGGAGAAGTGATTCGTTCTTCCAACGATAAGAAAGATGATAATCGAGACAGTATTGTTTTAAAAATTCAGTGCGGAGAATTTTCGGCAATGCTTATGGGTGATGCTACTCAGGCGACAGAGCGACGTATTAAAGGGAATTACAAAGAAAATTTGGCTTTTTTAAAATCATCCTTCCTGCTTGCAAGCCATCATGGATCTGCAGAAGAAGGCTGTAATAGTGAAAAGTGGATTGAATTAGTTGCGCCTCAATATGTCGTGATTAGTAATGGTTGGAATAAAAAATATGGTCATCCTCGAGAGCGAGCTTATGAAAATTTTAAAAAGTCCTCTAAGTTAAAAAGTCTTCCTACAGCTCACCAAATACTTGTTGGCAGAGGAGAAGATAAGTTTGATGAATATTATAACGGTGGTCTTCATGTTACGCATAGAGCCATTTTTTCAACTTTAAATAGCGGAACGATAACAGTTTCGCTAGAACCTAAAAGAATTCGTTTAGATTGCCGAAATCAACCGTCAGAAGCTTTGGCAACAGAAGAATCTGTTACAGAAGTAGAAGTTGTAGAAGGTAACACGGAAGTTGTTATGAGCCCTCTAAAAGAAGAAGGTTTATCCAAATCTGAAAAGTTTCCTGACGCAGACTCAAATCCTTCCCTTGAAGAAGCGAATATTGAAGAGAAGGAACAGGATGGTTTGTCAACCAGCCTTGTGAAAAGAAGAGGAGAGGCAAAGGATCTAGCAGAAGATGCCCCGAAATCAAAAAGAAATAAGAAAAAGGAAAAAACGGTTTCTGTTGCAGCATCTTCTAAACCATCAAAAAAATAATAATTTTTAAGGGTATTTTTGAATTTTAGGATGATTTTTCTTGATATTTGTATCTGTTTATGGTAGTCTGGTGGTAGATGATTAGAGAGGGAGTTCTTCCCTTATTGGATATTCTAGAAACCCCAATAATTCTTTCACCTCCTTCTCAAAGATCATCTAAGTAAGAAAAATAAGAATAAGACAGGGATTTAAAAACCTAGATTATTAAGAAATAAATACTTAAACGCTCTTTTTGAGCGAATACCCTCTCTTTGCCTGGTGTAAAGGCAAGAATGAGAGGGGAGATATGATGCTGATAGCTGTGCGTGAAAGGCACCGTGGGCAGCAGAGATGAGAAGTGGGTCAACCTCAGTCTGGTTCGTTAATGGATTTCCGCCTTCGCGAGAATGACAACTGTGAGGAACGGAACTGTCCACTGATTAGAGTGGAAAAGAAGTTAGTTGGTGACAATAGGGACAGGCTACCCATTCGGTGTCATCCCCGTTTCTTTCACTTGTCATCCTCGCGAAAGCGGGAATCCAGGAAGCGTTAAAAGGCGGGGAATGGTGATTGGGCGAAAAGAAGAGAATAGTAACGGCTCTCTTCGTCATCCTCGGGCTTGTACCTAAGATCTCAGGTAACCTAAAGATGTAACTCGGTGCCAGAAGGTTCTAAATGGATGTTTGACAGCGTAAAGAAACAATAAGTTTTCTTCAAGGCTATAAGGAAGAAAACGTGTATCGAATGGCAATAGGCAAGATCTATACGTTACTTGAGATTCTCGGGACAAGACCGAGAATGGCCAAGTGTAGAAGTAGAAAAGCTCGCTGACGAGAGCTGAAAAACGTTGATGGATGAGACAATAGGCTCAGGCCACCCTTCAGATGTCATCCTCGCGAAAGCAGGAATCCAAAAAACTAAAAAGCAACGTTGTGTTGTTACTTAGTGGGAGAAGGATAAAAATGTCCCCTTTATTCGTCATCCCTGCGGAGACGGGGATCCAGGAAATGGTGCAAGGCACCGAATGGAGATAGGCAAAAGAGAAAGCTTTCATTAGGCAAGATTGGAATACCGAAATAAAGCCATATCACAAGCTCTTTGAAAGCCAAGGTTGGTATAAACATTTAGAGAAGAAGGAAGGCATTGAGCAACAACATTTTTACAACCTCTTTCTTGTGCTAATTTTAGACGCGCTTGAACCATCAATCGTCCTATTCCTTGATTACGATACGCTGGAAGAACACAATCCCAGTAGCAACCTGCAATCTCGTTCTGAATGTCCAACACACATGCACCAACAGGTGTATCATTATGACGGAGAACAAAAGGTATAAAGCGGGTAGAATTTAAAAGATTTTTAAAAAAGAATTCACCATATCCCTGTGGGTGGTTCCAGGTTTGCTCAAAAATGAATAAAAAATCCTTGAAATAGGTAACGTCTTTTGCTATACTTAATTTTAGGTGTGGAGAGACTAAAAAGTACGGTTGCTCCTGTCTTAAATCATAAAAAACACCAGTTAAGGGAGCAAAATGTTTGAGGCCTGCTGATGTAAGGTTAGCAATGAGAAGGGGATCTATAGGATAACTAAACCAAGTAACAGGAATAGCTTTAAGATTGATGGCTTTCTCTAATATTTGCGCCCTTGTTTCGTTATCTTCTAGAGAAGTTATCCCCAAAATATAATTGATAGAGTATTGCTTTTTAAACTAACAAGGAGGATTAAATCTTTAACATCGATACAGTTAAGATAAGGGTTTTGATCGCCAATATAACGGAAATGTTCACGTAAGTGGTGAGCGATCAGATAATCCATTTCGTAATATGCGAGTTTGTTGGCTAAGATCTCTACAATAACAAATTAAAATACGAACACAAAATAATTATAAATAAAGACTTGAGATATCATGGCTTTAGGGAAAAAAGCCACTTAAGAAGATGAAAATGCTCTTATAGAAAATTTTATAAGCCAAAAGCTATGTGCGATCTAAACAAAAAAATTAAAAGATAAAGATCCTCAACCAATAAGCATAGACATAAAAAAGTTCTTAAAAATGAGTAAATTTAGGCACGGAGAGGGGAAAATGTCAGGGCAATCAGGTAATGAAAAAAATCACGAACACCGCTCAAAAATGGGGAAAAGACAACATCAAGTGCCTCGTTTGAATAGCAAAGATTTTTACTACGAGAGACTAAATGAGAGACGATTTCGACATTCAAGGTGGGCGCTAAGACATAGGCGAAATATGGAAGAAAGAGAGCAAGGAGAAACTAGTAATTTAAAAGTTTTTGTAGGGGTTTTTTATTTTGAGATAAAGAAGATAAATAATAATTCAACAAAAGTTAATGTTGCAAATCAGTCGCTTACAAAAAAGATGGAAAAGACCTCTAAGAGTGTAAACAAAAAATCTTGTACTTCTAGAAAGAAAATTTTGCGGCAAAGTGTAAAAAAAGTTCCTTTAGAACTTGTGCCTTCGAAGTTAGAAAGGCATTTGAAATTATGTTAGATCTTAAAAGAATATTTTAACGTAAATGGCCTTATCTCAGTCAAGATAAGGCCATATAGTTACGTAAGTTGGTTTGTTTAATCCCAGTCTTCACCGTCTGATAATTCATCATCTATTTCCATAGATTTGCGGCGTGCTGATAAAGAGCCATTTAAGAAATCATTTAAGCTTTTCGAAGATTCCTCTTTAAGCTCAAAAGTTTTAGGTGCCGGTGTTTGTAACTTAACAAGAGTATCCTTATTAAGAATTTGCTCAAGCAGCGTCATACCCGTATCTGATTTTGCAGCTTCTCTATTTTTCTTAAGCTTTACAAGTGTATCTTGGGCCTTGGAGCTTAGAACCTTAGGAGCAGCAGGGGCTTGAGGTATATCAGTTGCTACTGATGGAGCAGAGACAGCTTTTACAGAATCTAACAAAGTGATCGTTGGAGCAGAAGATGTCGTTATTTCTTCATTCTTTTCAGATCCACGAGCTTCTCTAATTGCCGTCAATAAGTCAGTATCGTTCTTTCTAATATTAAGCCTTCCAACATTTTTAGTTTGTTCTTGTGCTTCTTCTTCCTTAGGGGCAAATGCTAGATATGACATAACTGATTTTTGATCAGCGAAACCAAAATCCCATTCTTTATTTTCTTTATTGTAGAATTCCTTGATGATGGGCTTAAGAGTTTCTAAAGATTGTGCTTCTAAGAGTTGCAAATCTTGATCGGAAAGACTGATTTCATCTTGACGTTGTTTAAGGGCATTAATCAAAGTTTCTTTTGTTAAAGTTAACTCGTTAGGTTCTTCATGTTTTTGCGGAGCAATCTTACTTTGTAAGAGAACATTGAATAAATTCTTTGAAGATCTTGTTTCTTGTAAAACACTAGGTTTCTGTAAAGACTTTGCTTTTTCGACTTTAGGCATTGATGTCTTATTTAGAATTTTCATCGGAGGTGCAGGCGGTATTGGTGCAGCTGGGATAGCTGTAGGTTCCGCAGAAGATTCATTTTGTTCAAGTTGAGGTGTAACTGCTACTGCATTAGGAACGATAGCAGGTTTTTCAATTACTGTATTTTGCTCAGGTTGTGGGGCAACAGGCGCTATTTGAGGAAGAGCAGTTGCTTCTGATGGGGCTTCATTTTGTACAGCTTGTGGTGCTGTGAAGGTGGCTTGAGGAACGATAGCTGGTTCTTCAGTTACTGTATTTTGCTCAGTTTGTGGGGCAACAGGCGCTATTTGAGGAAGAACAGTTGCTTCTGATGGGGCTTCATTTTGTACAGCTTGTGGTGCTGTAAAGGTGGCTTGAGGAACGATAGCAGGTTTTTCAATTACTGTATTTTGCTCAGGTTGTGGGGCAACAGGCGCTATTTGAGGAAGAACAGCTTGTTCTGCTAGGGCTTCATTCTGTACAGATTGTGGTGCTGTGAAGGTGGCTTGAGGAACGATAGCTGGTTCTTCAATTACTGTATTTTGCTCAGTTTGTGGGGCAACAGGCGCTATTTGAGGAAGAACAGTTGCTTCTGCTGGGGCTTGATTTTGTACAGCTTGTGGTGCTGTAAAGGTGGCTTGAGGAACGATAGCAGGTTTTTCAATTACTGTATTTTGCTCAGGTTGTGGGGCAACAGGCGCTGTTTGAGGAAGAACAGTTGCTTCTGCTGGGGCTTGATTTTGTACAGCTTGTGGTGCTGTAAAGGTGGCTTGAGGAACGATAGCTGGTTCTTCAATTACTGTATTTTGCTCAGGTTGTGGGGCAACAGGCGCTGTTTGAGGAAGAACAGCTTGTTCTGCTGGGGCTTCATTCTGTAAAGCTTGTGGTGCCGTTAATGTGGATTCAGGAACGATAATAGGTCGTTCAGAAACTGTACTCTGCTCAAGCTGGGGAGCAACGTCAGTCGTAATATTAATGGGAGTAGCTACGGAAGGATTTGTTGTTTCAAGAGAACTATTAGTTTCTAGCCTTCGTTTATCTTCTTCGATTTTGGTAAGTTTAGAGAGTTCAATAGCCTGCTTTAAGTCTTCTTCCTCTTTCGTCGCAAGGGAATTTTCAATAGCCATTCTAAGGTCATCTTCTTCGATTTTGGTAAGATTAGAAAGTTCGATTGCTCGCTTAATATCCTCTTCTTCTTTCTTGGCTAAAGAATTGGAAAGCGCTTGTTGAATCGCCCTTTCATTTCTTATGGTCGCTAATGAATTTAAAACAGTTCGTTGGATACTAACTGCTTCTCTTATTCTTACTGAGGGAGAAGTATTAGGTACATTAAATGTTGCAACATTAAATAAATTGCTTGCTTCTGAAGGAGCTATAATAAGCGTTTCTATGACTTCTTTCGATAGCTTCTCTAAAGATTTTGGTTGTATAGGATCTTGAATCAATAAAGATAAAACAATTGCTGATGTAGATAGAATCATAGCGTCACCTCGTCAAAAATAGTTATTAATAATGCAAGTATAAGAAAATTGCGAAAAAGAACAAATGTGATTTTGACAAAGTAAGATTGCATTTTTGTAATTTTTCTTATATATATTTTATTATATATTGAATTTATTAAAATTATTTTAATATATAAATGATATTATCTGGCAAAAAACTAAATAACCTTAAGTATAACTTTAACTATTAAAATTAAGATATTTTTAACCTATCATTTATAGAATAAATTTATTGCATTAGATGTAAATACAACATGAAAAAATTAAATATAGTTTTGTAATAATAATTAAGGGAGAGATTGAAATGACATTATCAAAATATGGTTTTTTACTTTGTGGAGCTTTATTGTCTAGTAGTTTCGTAAATGCTTGTCCTATTCTTACAGTTGAGCATCTTCAAGATTTAAGTCAGCCAGGTCATACGAGAACAATTATAAATGGAACAACATGGTATAACATAAATACTATGCCTTATGCTTATGTAGCAGTTTCTTCTGAAAGGCTAACGAATGAACTGAATGAAAAAGGGCAGTGCGAATATAAATTAAAATATGAACCAGAAACCGGCCATGCTGATACGACATTGGTTATTTCAAAGAGAAATCCTAATCCTTAATAACTAGTTCAAAGCCTTTTGTAAAATGTAGCGCTTATTTATTACCTTAAGCTGCTTTCATTGTTTACACAAACAAAAGGAAAATAAGTATAGTTCAGGCTGTTTTCTCGATATAGTGTTGAGGCAAAGGAACAGCCGTATACTTATGAATAAAATCAGCGATTTTTTTAAGAGCAAGTCTACTTTCTGGGAGAAATCGAGCAAAAAATGGCCATGCATGTGTCATGTCTTCCCAAATATCTAACGTGACTTGAACACCTTGTTTTTCAGCCTTTTGGGCTAACCGAACAGCATCTGAGAGAAAAACTTCAGAGTTACTAGCAAGAATATAAAGAGGCGGAAATCCTTCAAGATTTGCATATAAGGGGGATGCTAAAGGATGATGAGGGCTCGAATTTTTTAAATAAAGTTTTGTAACAAGAGGAAGAAGTTCTGCTGGGACAAGGGCATCCTTTCTTTTATTTTCTTCCAAAGTTTCTCCAGTCAATGCTAAATCAGTCCAGGGAGAAATGCAGACAGCAGCACTCGGTAAGGGAATCTTTGCTGACTTTAAAGCGCCTAATGTTGCTAGTGTTAGCCCCCCACCAGCAGACTCTCCAGCGATAACGAGTTCTTGAGGGGAATAGGCTTTCGTTAGCCAATCATACGCAAAGAGGGCATCCTCTAAAGCTGCAGGAAAAGGATGTTCTGGGGCTAAACGATAATCCACGACATAGATGCGAGAGTTTGTAATGTGGCTAAAGTAGCTCAAGTAACTACGATGTGTTTTAGGGGATCCCATAAAATAACCACCACCATGCAAATAAAGAATTACAGAAGAAAAACTCACATTTGTAGGTGTGATGACCTCTGCGGGAATTGGCCCCATTTTTAAAGGCTGCCATCTTACTTGTGGGTGCGTGTAGTGCGGACTAAATGTTTCAAAGAGATTTCTAACTTTAATTAAGTCAGATTCTTCTTTCACCAGATGTTTGAATGGGAAGTTTAAAAGTGTTTCCAAACTATAAAACTGCCAACTATGCATGGAAAGCTCTTTCAGATGATTTATATTTATTAATAAACGATTAATAAGATAAAATCAATTTCTATGTGATATCTGAAGGTTATAGACGCTTTTTTTAGGGCCATTCAACTTGAGGTGGCAGTGACATTAAAATGGCTTCGATATTCCCACCTGTTTGCAGACCAAAGCGTGTTCCACGATCATAAAGGAGATTGAACTCAACATACCGACCTCGACGTTTGAGTTGGTAACGTCTTTGCTCAGGGGTCCATTCTTCGAACATATGTCTACGAACAATTGGGGGATAGGCATTTAGAAAAGCTCTTCCAACATCTTGTGTAAAAGTGAAATCATTTTGCCAGTTTCCTGAATTAAGATAATCGTAGAAAATCCCACCAACGCCTCTCGGTTCTTGGCGGTGAGGTAAAAAGAAATAATCGTCACATGCCTTTTTAAAATTGGAATAGTAAGTTGGGTTATGCTTATCGCAAGCGTTTTTTAATGTCTGATGGAAAAAGGCAACATCTTCACTGTTGGGATAATAGGGGGTTAAGTCTATCCCCCCTCCAAACCAATTTTTTTGCGTCATAATATGACGCGTATTCATATGAATAGCAGGGACTAATGGAGAGCACATATGGGCGACAAGAGAGATACCAGAAGCCCAAAAGCTTGGATCTTGTTCAGCGCCTGGAATTTCATGGCTAAAATTAGAATCAAACTGTCCCCAAACTGTTGAGATATTGACACCAATCTTTTCAAATACATTCCCATGCATTAGAGAGATAACGCCACCTCCTCCACCTTCTCGCTGCCATGGTGTTCGAACAAATTTCCCTGGTTTCTTATGAGGATAATGGCTGGTATATTCTTCTTCAATTTCTTCAAAAGTTTGACAGATATTATTTCTTAAAGCTTCAAACCAAGTACTTACTTCTTTTTGTTGATTTAACGAAACATCCAAATCATGAGTGTAATTAGTCATGCGGAAATCCTTTCGTTTGACGTAGAGCTTCACCTAGCACCATAGAGGCGGCTAAAGCGATATTGAGTGAGCGCCTTTGCGCAACCATGGGAATTTTGAGTTGATGAGGACATAGAGCGACAACTTCTTGCGGAAAGCCGTCACTTTCTCGCCCCAGAAGCAAGGTATCCTCAGCTTGAAAAGCAAATTCAAAATAAGGAATTGAAGCGAAGGGCGTCAAAAGAACAAGACGGCTTTTTTTGTTTTGATAAAAATGATCCCACGAAGCGTATCCTTGATAATCACACTCTTGAATATAGTCCATTCCAGAACGTTGCAAACGTTGATCTGAAAAGACAAACCCACAGGGTTCAATAATATCAATGCCAACTTTCAAGCAGGCACCTAACCGCAGCAGCGTCCCTGTATTTTGAGGGATCTCAGGTTGATAAAGAGCAATGCGCACGTTCTAAGGCTCAACTTTCCAAAGTTTCAAGAAGTTCTCCATGGAAAACTTAGGCCTTTGTTGAAAGAAATAAGGTGGTTTTTGCATAATTCCTGTTTGTGACCATACGGCTTCAATTCCCCACATGCCTTGTAAAGGAGAATCTAAAAGAGGATAACGTAAATCATAAAGCCGAACTTTAATTTCAGTACTTGTTTTAATGATCTCGGCGAAGGTTTGATTTTGGGCAAACCATTCAAACGTTTTCCCAATTGATGATTCTCTGAGATACTTAATTTGAGGAATATTTGTCTCTTGCGTGCATTGCCATTTTAATGGTCGAGGTGTCTGGGTATTAACTTCAGCGACGCATATGTCTTTGCCATTCCGTGCAACAACATGACGCCTATATGGTTGAAATAAAAGAGGATAACTTTGAAGATCGGAAAAGACTTGGTTTCGAGTCTTGAGATCGTCATGTGCAAGAGTAATGGCTTTATTGTTTAGGTGCCACCCATAAAAAAGAAAGGATGTTGAAAAGAGAAGCGCTAGGATGGCAAGGGGCTGAGCAAGGAATAAGGGGCGCCCATTTACTTTAAAGATCCCAACTATTACAGCAATAAAAAGAGGGAGTGTATACCGCCAATCAACAACAGAAACTGCATTGATAGCGTAACGATAGTTCGAAAATGGCGCTAATAATTGAGTTCCATAACCTGTAAATAAATCAAGGATTGGATGTGTCAGAAGGACTAATCCCATTAATAACATCCAAGAAAATAAGCATACTCTTTCGCCTTGTGGATGCTTATAAAGACGACGCTTTTTGGTATAATAACGCCAAATAATATATCCAAGAATCATTCCCACTAAGGGACCAAACCAGAGCGAATGGGTAATACCGCGGTGATATTTTAAATTCGCGATAGGATCGGTTACATAACCAATTATAACATCCAGATCAGGGACAAGCGCCCCCAAGCTTCCCCAAAGAAGAGCTGGACGACCAAGTTTTTTCCGAAACCCAGCTTGACCAATTGTTGCGCCTAAAAGGCTATGTGTAATGAGATCCATTAAAAAGTCATCCTATCCAATATAAAATACCAACAATCGTACCGCTCATGCAGCTTGATAAGGTCCCTGCAATAACAGCTTTAAAACCTAGTGCAATAATTTCATTTCGACGTTCTGGAGCCATGGTGCCAAGACCGCCAATCTGGATTCCAATACTCGAAAGATTAGCAAAGCCACAAAGAGCATAAACCATGATAAGATCAGTATGTTTACTTAAAACTTGCTTTGGTAAAGCTGCAAGTTCAATAAATGCAATGACTTCATTTAAAACAGTCTTTGTTCCTAAAAGATTTCCGGCAATGTTTGCTTCACTCCAGGGAACGCCCATTAACCATGTGACTGGTGACATAATAAATCCAAAAATACGTTGTAGTGTGAGAGGTGCTCCCCCGATATGGGGAAGCGTTCCCAACATTGTATTTACTAAGGCAACAAGTGCAAGCGCAGCAATCAGCATGGCGATAATATTTAAATAAAGCTTCATACCATCGCTTGCACCTTGAGAAATTGCATCCATTGAGCCGGAAAAGTTATACGGATTAACAAGATCACCGCTTGATGAAACTGCCTCTTGAGGAACCATTAAGCGCGAGATCGTGAGGGCTGCTGGAATACTAATAATCGAAGCGGTTAAAATATGGCTTATCGGATTATCAATTGTGTTTTCTAAGATCGTACTATACACGACCATGATGGAAGCAGAAGTCGTAGCCATTCCAGCAGTCATAACAGAAAATAATTCACTGCGGCTTAAATTGGAAAAATAAGGACGAATAAGAAGAGGGGCTTCAGTTTGGCCTAAAAATATTTTGGCAGCTGAACAAACACCAAGAGCTCCACCTACATTTAACATTCTTTGTAAAGCCCAAGAAAATCCGCGAACAAGAAAAGGTAATATCCGCCAATGAAAAAGAAGCATTGAAATAGCACTAATTACGATAAGCATTGGCAGAGCTTGAAAAGCAAAAATAAAAGTCGAAGCGCCATCACATAATGTGAAGGGCATTTCTCCACCTCCTAAATAGCCAAAAACAAACCTTGTAGCCTCACATGTCGCTGTTTTTAAAGCGCTGATACCTTTGCTTGCTAGAAGAAAAGCTTGATTGATAATATTAACTTTCATAATTAAAAAAGCGAAAACGAATTGAATAATAACGCCGGTCAGGACAAATCGAAGATTGACACTTTTACGATTTTCACTAATAACCCAGGAAAAAATAAGAAAAATTAAAATACCAAAAACTGCTTGAAGAATAGGCATTAGTGAAAACATGAAAGTCTCCCAATAAAACAAAGTAACGCTATTTTTAGGCATATATGGACTTATTTTTTTAAGTAGTCCATATTGTTTCATAGCGTAAAGTTATTATTTGTGCAAATTATTTGAACTGATAAAAAATCAGTTCAAAGAATAAGGAAATGATTTCATGGAACAACCACTTTTTGTTTCTCTCATAAGCTTGAGCATTGGCGCTTTAGTCACCTTTTTGATGTTATCACGTGTTTTTAGGCGACAGACTCAAGAACTTAAAGAAGAAATCTTCCAGACAAGAACAGAACGCACTCATCATGAAGCAAAAAGTCGAGAATCACAAATTCGCGTTGCTGAACTTGAAGCCACCTTGCAACAAGAACGTCAGCAATTTACAGAGAAACTAACTTTGCTTGAACAAGCCAAGGCAGAGCTTTCTAATTCATTTCAAGCTCTTTCGGCTCAAGCTCTTGAGAGGAATAACCGAACCTTTTTAGATCTTGCGAAAAGCACTTTTGAGCGCCTTCAAGAAAATGCTAAGGGGGATTTAAAAGAAAAACAGCAAGCTATCAACGAATTACTTACCCCCATTAAAGCGTCTCTTTCAAATGTGGATCAGAAGCTTGAATTGCTTGAGAAAACAAGAATTAGTACTTTCGAGGTCTTACGCCATCAGATTCACGAATTGGCAGTTACGCAAAAAGATCTACGTCTCGAAACAGCAAACCTTGTTAAGGCTTTGAAAACACCTCATATCAGAGGGCGATGGGGTGAAATGCAATTAAGGCGAGTCGTTGAGATGAGTGGGATGAGTGCGCATTGCGATTTTGTTGAACAGAACACTATTATTGCGGATGAAACACGATTTCGTCCTGATATGATCATCAATCTGCCTGGTGGAAAGAAAATTGTCATTGATGCCAAAGCGCCGTTGGCTGCTTATTTGGCTTCTTTGGAGGCAAACGATGAAAGTCAAAGGCAATCTTATTTAAAAGATCATGCTCGGCAGGTGCGTGCGCATATCCAAGACTTAAGCCAACGGTCTTATTGGGATCAGTTCAAACAATCTGAAACACCTGAGTTTGTGATCTTATTTTTACCTGGAGAAACATTTTTTAGCGCTGCCTTAGAGCAAGATCCTAACCTTATTGAGGTGGGTGTTGAAAAGAAAGTTATGTTGGCGACGCCGTCAACTCTGATTGCTTTACTCCATGCGATTGCTTATGGATGGCGTCAAGAAGCTCTTGCTGAGAATGCGCGTGAGATTAGTCAAGAAGGCCGAGATTTATATAAGAGGCTATCGGATATGGGAAGCCATTTTGCACGTTTGGGGCAGACAATTAATGGCACAGTTAAGGCTTATAATAACACTGTCGCATCTTTGGAAAGCCGTGTTTTGCCTAGTGCTCGACGTCTTAAATCGTTAGAAGTTGCAAATTCACTTGAAGAAATTCCTGTACTTCCCCAACTTGAAAGTGTAACACGAGAAGTACAAGCTGTAGAGCTAAAGAAGAATGGACAAGTTGAAAACATCGTTCAAAGGCCACATCTTGTTATTTCGGGAGAAAAAATAAAAAGGGAGCCTATAAAGTAGGTCATGGATGGTTTCGAGCTCAACAAAGTATTATGTGCAATCCTGCTCGCTTTGCTAATTGGTATGGTAAGTCATAAAATTGCAGATTGGCTTGTCTCACCGGTGTGGCTTGCGAAAGATGTATATCAAATTGATATTACTGAAGATACTGCAACGCAGGTAGGCTCAGCAAAGGCTGCAGAAGAGACAATAGAGGCAATTGAGCCTCTTCTGGCAAAGGCAAATATTGAAAACGGGCAAAACATCGCAAAGAAGTGTTTGCAATGTCATACCTTTGAAAAAGGAGGTGCGAATAAAGTTGGACCTAACCTTTGGAATATTGTGGGGAACAAAATTGCACATTCTGATAGCTTTGCCTACTCTTCAGCATTCAAAGGGAAACAAGGTGAATGGACTTATGAGAATCTAAGTCATTACATTTATAAACCTCAAAACTTTATTCCAGGAACAAAGATGGCTTTCGCAGGCCTTAAAAAGGGGCAAGACCGGGCAGACCTTATCGCTTATCTGCGGACTTTGAGTGAAGCTCCTAAACCATTGCCTTAAGAGGAGAGAACATGTTTCGTAAAAATCTTCTATATATTGCTTTTACTTTGCTTTTCATTAATCAGAACGTACATGCGCAAGAAGCGACGAAGCTTCTTTATGGGGTTTCTTTATATGGGGACCCTTTAAAATATTCAGAAGACTTTAAATCCTTTGAATATGTTAATGTCAAAGCCCCTAAAGGAGGAAGTTTAGTTTTTGGTGTTCCTGGAACGTATGATAGTTTTAACCCTTTCATTATAAAGGGACAGCCTGCAGCGGGGATGACATATATTTATCCTTCTCTCTTGTTTGTAACATTAACAGCCCCTTCTTATGAGGAACCTTCATCCGTTTATTGTTATGCCGCCGAGTTTATGGAAATAGCATCGCAAAGAGAATGGATTATTTTTACCCTTCGTGAAGGGATCAATTTTCATGATGGCTCTCCTATAACAGTTGACGATGTTATTTATAGTTTTGAGACATTAAAGGCGAAAGGGCAGCCTTTTTTTAAGGCGTATTACGAAGATGTCGTAAAACTCGAAAAGTTAGACAATAGGCGACTTAAATTCATTTTGCGGTCGAATGCAAGTAAAGAAATCATTCAAATTATAGGCCAATTTCCTATCCTTTCTAAAACATTTTATACAAAACATGGTTTTGAAAAGGCTGACCTTACCCCGCCTCTAGGAAACGGACCATACAAAATTAGCGACTTTAAAGCTGGAGATAAAGTTACTTATGAACGTATTAAAGGATGGTGGGGTGAAAACCTGCCTATTAACAAAGGGCGTTATAATTTTGATCACATTACATACAAATATTATCGTGATGAAACGGTCATGTTTGAATCCTTTAAGCGAGGTGATTATGATTTTAGACTAGAGAACTCAGCAAAAAGATGGGCTCAAGAATACAATTTTCCAGCTGTTGTTGAAGGCAAAATAGTTCAGCAAGAGATTGAGACTAAAAATCCAGAGCCAATGCAAGCCCTTGCTTTGAATCTGCGACGAGAACTTTTTCAAGATATTCGAGTGCGGCAAGCTCTAGGATATTTTCTTGATTTTGAATGGCTTAATAAGAATATTTTCCATGACGCCTATGCAAGGCTAGAGAGTTATTTCCAAGGATCTGAGCTCGCATCTTCAGGATTACCTTCTCAAGCAGAGCTCAAAATTCTTGAACCTTATCGAGGAAAGATTCCTGAGGAGATTTTTACGAAGGAATATAAAGCATTTAAAACTGATGGTTCTGGAAATATTCGCCATAATCTTAATGAGGCCAAAAAACTTTTTGGACAAGCGGGTTGGATTATTAAAAATGGTATCATGGTGAATCGCGCCTCAGGCCAACCTTTTGAATTCGAAATTCTATTAGTTTCTCCTGATTTTGAAAGAGTTATTCAAGGCTTTGTAAAAAATTTGAAGCGTCTAGGAATTAATGCCAAAATACGTATTGTTGATACGTCTCAATATACAAGGCGAATCGATACATTTGATTTCGATATGATTATAGCACTCTATCCTCAAAGTATTTCCCCTGGCAATGAGCAACGTGAATTTTGGTCTTCTTCACGTGCAGATATTCAAGGAAGTAAAAATTATGTTGGACTTAAAAATCCTATTATTGATGAAATTATTGAAAAATTAATTACAACAACGAGTCGAGTTGATTTAATTAATTATTGTCGGGTTTTGGATCGACTTTTATTATGGGGATATACTATGATCCCAACATGGTATCGAGCTAAAGATACCATTGCTTATTGGAAAAAATTGTCTCATCCTGAAACAATTCCTCCTTACGGTCTTGATATTTATGCGTGGTGGAGTACTGATGCAGAAAAGAAAAACTAGTTTAAATCATGACTAACTATATTCTTCGGCGTCTTGCTCTGATCCTACCCACTTTGTTTGGAATCCTTTCAATTAATTTTATGATCATTCAGGCAGCTCCTGGAGGACCAGTTGAACAGATGATTGCCAAAATTAAAGGGACTGCCGTAGATGCAACGGCTCGTTTTACGGGAGGCGGTGCTGATGCTTTTCAGACTTCTCATTTAAACGAATCACAAACTGGAAGCATAGAAAGTAAATATCGAGGCGCTCGCGGACTTGATCCAGAATTTATTAAAAAACTTGAGAAGATGTACGGTTTTGATAAACCTGCTTCTGAACGTTTTTGGTTAATGATCAAAAATTATGCAATGTTTAATTTTGGCGATAGTTATTTTCGTGATGTTTCTGTTGTACAATTAATTAAACAAAAGCTTCCTGTTTCTATTTCATTAGGCCTGTGGTCAACTCTTATCATTTATTTTATATCAATTCCTTTAGGGATTAGGAAAGCTGTTAAGGATGGAACAGCCTTTGATATTTGGACGAGTGCAGCTATTATTATTGGTTATGCGATTCCTAGTTTTCTGTTTGCTATCTTCATGATCGTGTTATTCGCAGGAGGAAGTTTTTGGGATCTTTTCCCCTTACGAGGGCTTGTGTCAGACAATTGGGCTCAGCTCACATGGAGTCAGAAGATTATGGATTATCTTTGGCATATGACATTGCCGATTTTATCTATCGTCGTCTCAGGGTTTGCAGGGCTTACTTTACTTACTAAAAATTCTTTTCTTGAAGAAATTAATAAACAATATGTTCTTACAGCGCGAGCAAAAGGCGTCAATGAAAAAACAATCTTGTATGGTCATGTTTTCCGCAATGCTATGTTAATTGTAGTTTCTGGCATACCTGCTGCTATTGTGCATATTTTCTTTACAAGTTCCCTACTTATTGAAGTCATATTCTCTTTAGATGGTTTAGGACTTTTAGGATTTGAAACGGCTATTTCCAGAGATTATCCCGTGGTTTTTGGATCACTTTTTATGTTCACTTTATTAGGTCTTATTTTCCACCTTATTGGTGATATAACCTACATGCTCATTGATCCAAGAATAGATTTTGAAAAAAGAATAGGATAACCGTGAAAGGGACTTTCTCACCTCTTACTCTAAAAAGATGGCAGCATTTTCAAGCAAATCGCCGTGCTTTCTGGTCTTTATGGATTTTCTTAGTGGTATTTATTAGCAGTCTTTTTGCTGAATTTATCGCAAACGATAAACCCCTATTAATCGTCTATGATAAACAGATCTATCTGCCAATCTTTAGATTTTATCCTGAGAGAACATTTGAAGGTGATTTTGAGACAGAAGCTGACTATAAAGATCCTTATATTCAAGAGAAAATCAATGCTAAAGGGTGGATGATTTGGCCTCTTATTCGCTATAAGTATGATACCGTGAATTATGACCTTCCAACACCAGCCCCTTCAAGGCCTACCTCAGAAAATCTTTTAGGAACCGATGATCAAGGGCGCGACGTGTTGGCACGTCTTATTTACGGCTTCAGGATATCGGTTCTTTTTGGGCTTATTTTAACAATTATCAGCTCAATCATTGGTGTAATTGTAGGAGGGTTTCAAGGTTATTTTGGAGGAGCTGTCGACCTCATATGCCAGCGCCTTATTGAAGTTTGGTCTGGGTTACCGGTTTTATATTTATTAATCATTATGGGAAGTTTTGTTGAACCAAATTTTTGGTGGCTTCTAGGGCTAATGCTTCTTTTTAGCTGGATGTCACTTATAAGTCTTGTGCGAGCTGAATTTCTAAGAGCTCGTAATTTTGATTACGTAAAAGCTGCTCGAGCTTTAGGAGGCTCGACGTTTCATATTATGTTCCGGCATATTCTTCCCAACGCTATGGTGGCGACGTTGACTTATCTTCCTTTCGTTCTAAATGGTGCTATTACAACTTTAACATCGCTTGATTTTCTGGGATTTGGATTGCCGCCAGGGTCGCCTTCATTAGGAGAAATGCTTGCGCAAGGGAAAAATAATTTGCATGCACCTTGGCTTGGTATAACTTCATTCCTTTGTGTTGCCTCTATGCTTGCTTTGCTTGTCTTAATCGGAGAAGGTGTTCGAGATGCTTTTGATCCAAGAAAGGTCAAATTCTAATGACTCATTCTTTGCTATCTCTCAAGAATTTATGGATATGTTTTGGGGATAATGCTGCAGTAAAAGGCCTAAATTTTGATCTCAAGCATGGTCAAACAATGGCACTTGTAGGGGAAAGTGGATCAGGAAAATCAGTTACAGCTTTATCTGTATTAAAATTATTACCTTATCCGCGTGCGTCTCATCCTCATGGTGAAATATGGTTCAATGATGAAAACCTTCTAGCAGTTTCAGAAGAACGTTTGCGTAAAATCAGGGGCGCAGAAATTTCCATGATTTTCCAAGAACCTATGACTTCTCTTAATCCTCTTCATACGATTGAAAAACAGATAGGAGAAGTGCTGGTTCTGCATAAGAATTTTAAAGGACTTAAACTACGTGAAAGAATAATTGAACTTCTTGAATTGGTTGGATTTAGTGATGCGACTGAACGCCTGACAAGCTATCCTCATCAGTTATCAGGCGGACAAAGGCAGCGTGTCATGATTGCAATGGCTTTGGCAACTGAGCCTTCTTTATTAATTGCTGATGAACCTACAACAGCTTTAGATGTAACAACGCAAGCGCAAATTTTAGAGCTCCTTAACACCTTGCAAAAAAAGTTTAATATGGGGCTTTTGCTTATTACGCATGATCTCTCAATTGTTCAGAAAATGGCAGAAAAAATTGTGATCATGCAACGCGGTGAATGTGTGGAAGCAGGACACACCAAAAATATATTTAAAAATCCTCAGCATCCTTATACACAGCAATTATTAAATTCAGAACCAAAAGCAAGTATAAAAAAATTAGCGCAGAACGTTCCTACAATTCTTGAAGCAAAAAATCTTTCTGTTAAATTTATGCGTAAATCAGGTCTTTTTACGCCAAAAACGTATTTTCATGCCGTTAAAGATGTTTCTCTTTATGTAAAACAGGGAGAAACTTTAGGAATTGTTGGTGAAAGCGGATCGGGTAAAACGACGCTTGCCCTTGCTTTATTAAGGCTTCAAGAAAGTCAAGGGGAGATATTATTGCAAGGAAAGCCTATTCATCATTTAAAAAGCAAAGAATTAAGGTTTTTGCGCCATAAGTTTCAAATTGTTTTCCAGGATCCTTTTAGTTCATTAAGTCCGCGAATGACGATAAGTGAGATCATTGGCGAAGGCTTAAAAATTCATCATTCTGAACTTACAAATAAGCAACAAGAAACGCTTATTATTGAAGCTTTGAAAGAAGTAAAATTAGATCCTGAAACACGCCATCGGTATCCTCATGAATTTTCAGGAGGACAAAGGCAGCGCGTTGCAATCGCACGAGCTCTTATTTTAAAGCCACAAATTTTAGTTCTTGATGAACCAACTTCAGCTTTAGATAGAGCTATTCAGGTTGAAGTCCTTGAGTTGCTTAAAGATCTCCAAGATAAACATAATTTAACCTACATTTTTATTAGCCATGACTTAAAAATTATTCGTGCAATTAGTCAGCATGTCATTGTCATGCGACAAGGCTTAATTGTTGAATATGGGCCAACAGCTACACTTTATGAAAATCCTCAGCATCCTTATACACAAGCCTTATTTAAAGCGGCTTTTGAACTAAAGGGAGAATAAATTTCTTGACACTTTAAGTTAAGGCGGTATGACTGGTGCCATAATAAATGCTTATTATAATAAGCGTAAATGAGGATTTTGATGAGCTCTACAGCATTCGTTTTTCCTGGTCAAGGATCGCAATTCATTGGAATGGGGAAGGAGCTTTATGAGGCATCTTTAGCGGCGCGTGAAGTTTTTCAAGAAGTTGATGAAACTTTAAAAATCAATCTTACACGTCTTATTTTTGATGGTCCTTCAGAACAATTAATGTTAACTCAAAATACGCAACCAGCATTAATGGCTGTCAGTCTTGCAATTGTTAGAACGCTTGTAAAAGAAGCAGGTGTTGAGATAAAGAATCTTAAATTTGTTGCAGGTCATTCTTTAGGAGAATATAGCGCTTTAGCAGCTGTCGGTTCTCTAACATTGAGTGATTGTGCAAAGTTATTAAGACAACGAGGTGAATCGATGCAAGCTGCTGTCCCTGTTGGTCAGGGAGCAATGGCAGCTCTTTTAGGCGCAGAGCTCGACCAAGTTGAAAACATTATTAAAGAAGCAGCGCAAAGAGATATTTGTGAAATTGCGAATGATAATTCTCCTGGACAAATCGTAATTAGTGGGCATGTTGAGGCGGTTAATCGAGCTATTGAAATTGCAAAAAGCATGAATATTAAGCGTGCTGTTATTTTACCTGTAAGCGCGCCGTTTCATTGTTCTTTAATGAAGCCAAGCGCAGAGGCTATGAAGCCAGCATTAGAAGCGACCCTATTCAAGGCACCAAGTGTTCCTGTTGTCTTTAATGTGACCGCGCAATCTGAGGATAATTCACAAACTTACGCTGGGTTGCTGGTTCGGCAGATTACAAACCGTGTGCGCTGGCGTGAGAGTATTTCTTATATGAAAATGCAAGGTGTGACAAAAGTTATTGAAGTTGGGGCAGGGAAAGTCTTAACAGGATTAACAAAAAGAATAGCCCCCGAGTTAGAGGGTATATCAATTCAAACACCTGCAGATATAGATGTTTTCTTAAAGCAATAGTGAGGACTAAATGTTTAATTTAAATGGGAAAAAAGCATTAATTACGGGGGCTTCCGGAGGGATCGGGGCAACGATTGCTAAAGCACTTCATCAACAAGGTGCGGTCGTTGCTCTTTCAGGGACTCGTCGTGAAGCGCTTGAAAAGGTTGCCCAAGAACTTAGAGAGCGCGTTCATATTCTTCCTTGTAATCTTAAAAATGCAGAGGAAGTTGAAAATTTGATTCCTCAAGCTGAAGGAATTATGGAACAAGTTGATATTCTCGTTAATAATGCAGGGATTACACGTGACAATTTATTGATGCGCATGAAAGACGATGAGTTCTCAGAAGTTATAGATGTTAATTTGGGGGCAACTTTCCGTTTGATGCGTGCTGCCGTTAAAGGAATGATGAAGCGCCGAGACGGCAGAATTATTAATATTACGTCAATTGTGGGGGTGACGGGCAATCCAGGGCAAGCGAATTATTGCGCGTCTAAAGCGGGCGTTATTGGAATGTCAAAATCTTTGGCTCAAGAAATTGCTTCGCGAGGAATTACAGTTAATTGTGTTGCTCCTGGTTTCATTCAAACACCTATGACAGATGTTCTTCCAGAAGCGCATAAAGAGAAGCTTTTAATGACGATCCCACAAGGACGGATGGGACTTCCTGAAGAAGTAGCCGCAGGCGTTGCTTTTCTTGCAAGTGCAGAGGCCGGTTACATTACAGGACAAACATTACACATAAATGGTGGGATGGCGATGATTTGAGGGTTTGAGTTTTGAAAACTTTGTGTTAAAGTCCGTTGCGAATTTTAGGAAACATTAATTTTATTTTTTAACCAATTGAGGAAATACTCATGAGTGATGTAGCAAATCGAGTCAAAAAAATCATTATTGAACGTCTTAACGTTGATGAAGCAAAAGTTACAGATAAAGCAAGCTTTATGGACGATCTAGGCGCAGATAGCTTAGATACAGTTGAACTAGTAATGGCATTTGAAGATGAGTTTGGTGTCGAAATTTCTGATGATGTTGCAGAAAAGATCAAAACAGTTGGCGATGCCGTTAAGTTGCTTGAGGAAAACACAAAGAAGTAAGTAGAGTTTAAATGCGACGTGTTGTAGTTACAGGCATAGGAATGGTTAGCCCTCTCGGGGCTAACGTCAAGACAACCTGGCGGAACTTGATTTCTAGCAAATCTGGTCTTTCCAAAATTGAAAAGTTTGATGCAACAGACTTACCTTGTCGTGTTGCGGGCCAGCTTCCAAGCGGGATGCAAGACGGCGCATTTGATGCTGATTTATATCTTTCGACAAAAGATCAACGGAAGGTTGACCCGTTTATTGTTTATGGTATTGCGGCTGCAACCCAAGCTATTAATGATGCAGGTTGGACACCAGAAGACGAAGAATCTAGGGTAAGGACAGGCGTTCTTATTGGCTCAGGAATAGGTGGACTCACCCGTATCCAAGAAGCTGCCAAAGTTATGTTTGAACAAGGTCCGCGTCGCGTTACGCCTTTCTTTATTCCTTCTTGCTTAATTAATCTAGCATCTGGGCATGTTTCTATTAAGTATGGCTTTAAAGGTCCTAATCATTCTGTCGTAACTGCTTGTTCTACAAGTGCGAATGCTATTGGAGATGCTTCACGTCTTATTCAATATGGTGATGCAGATGTGATGATTGCAGGAGGAGCGGAGGCTGCAATTAATGAATTGGGTATTTGCGGTTTCTCAGCCATGAAAGCTTTATCAACAAGTTTTAATGATACACCTGAGCGCGCTTCTCGTCCATGGGACCGTGACCGAGATGGATTTGTCATGGGTGAAGGCGCTGGCGTTCTTGTTTTAGAAGAACTTGAGCATGCTAAAAAGCGTGGTGCAAAAATTTATGCTGAATTGGTTGGATATGGCCTTTCTGGAGATGCTCATCATGTGACAGCACCTCATCCAGAAGGTGATGGTGCGTTTCGGTCCATGCAATCGGCTCTTCGCCATGCAAAATTAGACCCAAAAGATGTTGATTATGTAAATGCACATGGAACATCGACTCCTTTAGGAGATGAGATTGAACTTGGAGCAGTAAGACGTTTGATAGGCAATCATAATGAAAAGCTTTCAATGTCATCAACAAAGTCTTCTATAGGCCACCTTTTAGGAGCTGCTGGAGCAGTTGAATCTATATTCTCAATTATGAGTATCGTTGATGGCATCATGCCGCCAACATTGAATCTCGATAATGTGGATGAAACTTGTCAGGGTATGGACTTAATTCCACATAAAGCCAAAGAAAAGAATGTGAAAGTTGCTCTTTCTAACTCTTTTGGTTTTGGTGGGACAAATGCTTCTCTTGTTTTTAAGGCATTTTCATAAATTTCAATGCCTTATCTTGAAGGGCGCTAGTTAGGGGTAGATCATGAAAAAGCCTCTGGTTATATTTCTTACTCTTTTAATTGGTTGTAAAATCTTTATTGCAAGCGCTTTTTTCCTTATTTCTTACGGAACAAAAGTCGGGGATGATAAGTCACATATCGTTATCATTCCGCCACATACTTCAATTCAGAAAATGGCTCAGATCCTAAAGCACGATGAGGTCATATCCACAGAAATAACTTTTAAGCTTTGGACTTACCTTCTCAGTCGCTTCTCTCCTTTAAAGGCTGGCGAGTATGAGTTTCATCCACCTCATCGTTTAAAGGATATTATTGCAAAGATGCAGCAGGGAGAAACTGTTGTTCGTCGTTTTACAGTGGTAGAAGGGACAACATCGGCAGACATTATAAAGAGATTGGAAGCCCTTCCATTTTTACATGGAGACTGTGCAATCCCAGAAGAAGGCACATTATTGCCGGAGACATACCACTTTTCTTACGGAGAAAAACGTTGTGACCTTATCAAGCGTATGCAGAAGTCTTTTCAAAAAGAAGCTAAGAAACTCTGGCAAGCGCGTTCCTTAACGCTTCCCTATCAAACGCTTCAAGAAGCTGTAATACTGGCTTCTTTAGTTGAGAAAGAAACAGCTATTCCTGAAGAACGGCCACGTATTGCTGCTGTTTTTTTAAACCGCTTGCGTGTGGGAATGCCGCTGCAGTGTGATGCAACAGTTCTTTATGGTCTTTATAGAGAGCAAGGATTAGCTTTAAATCGGCATCTTTCTAAAGCCGAACTTAAGAAACCAACGCCTTATAACACTTATCTTAATAAAGGACTGCCGCCATCCCCTATTTGTAATCCTGGGATTGCTTCTTTAAAAGCAGTTCTTGCGCCATTAGATACAAAAGATCTTTATTTTGTTGCGAATGGGGAAGGCGGGCATGAATTCTCTGAGACGTACGGCAAGCACTTTGAGCATCATAAAGCTTGGCGAAAACTTAGGAAAAAGGTCGTATCTACGCTTCCTTAATCTTAAAGATGTAGACACAAAAGCGCATGAGCAGAGGAAGTTCCTTCTGTCTAACATGATGAAAACCAAAGAAGGAATAGAAGCATCAAAATTCTTAAGATATATGTTTGATGCTCCTTCTTACGAACCTAGCCTTATTATGAGCTTAGCAAGGCAATTATTATTTCCACATGGAATAATAAGAGATATAAAGTTCAGCCTTTGTATCTTTTGTTTCAAACCATTTAGGAAATTCTATTAAGGGTTTTGAAAAACGACTAGAATTACTTTGTAATTCAACAAGTTTATCACGTAATTTATTTTCATCTTTCATCGTGGAAAGTTCTTGTGCCGTATTGCTTAAATATTTTCTATATTCTAGTGTTTGAATATTAAAATGTCTGACTATTGCTTTGTCTTTACCGGCTTCTGTTGCATAACTGCTTAAAAATTGAAGACGTGCCTTACGAAGTTGAGTGTAATTTTCAATAGCCTTGTTCAATGTTAAGTCTGCTTGTTCAAGCAACTTCTCATGATGCGTAACGGGCGTTTTAATTTTATTCCATAAAGGCTTATATTGAAGACTTTCTTGACTTTGATCTAAGCTATCTAGGGCTTGATAGTCGGTTAGCTTCTGTATTTCCTTTGTGATCTTTTGGTAAGCTGATTTATCTAAACTGTTTAGGGGAGTTTCTACCGTCAAACAATATTCTTGTGTTCCAGACCGATCTAGAGGGCCAGGCGTATAAGAATATTGTATTTGGACATAAAACTCGGGATCAACACTGATACCTCGAACTAAAAGGCCCCCTATTGTATTGGTCCATAGAGCATACTCGTGAGGCAAAGAATCAATAAATTTTTGACGTTTTAACTCTATCTGAGGAGTATCCCCTTTTGCGGATCTTATGCCAGAAATGCTGTATTTCATTTCCCCTATATCAATAGTATCAACAGTTTTGAGGCCATTAAAGCTTTTCCTTGAAATGTTGTCAGGAGCATACTTTTTTACAATGTTTTCTTTATCTGAAATAAGTTTAGTCATCTCATCACTATATAGGTACATTGGGGTTGTAATTACAGCTAAATTTGTGGGCAGTTCCTCTTGAAGTGAACAGGCAAAAGTTCCTTGGGTTATTGCAAGAGAGCTAAGAAGTAGTAAGATTTTTGTTTTATTGTACATTAGTCACACCATTAAATGTTAGAGGTTATATTTGTCATTTGGGGATTATATTTCTTTTTTCAAGGAGAGAGGGATGATTTTTTTGCATCTCTGATGTGCGCAGACGATTTGTACGTATTGTAAGTGAACCCAGAATATAAACTATGTGTCCAGAACGATTAGAATTAATGAATAGGGAAGCTTAAGTCTTTTTTCCATAAAACTAAAAGAGCTTTATTTTGTTGCAAATGGTGAGGGTGGGCATGTGTTTTCAGAAACGTACCTTAAGCATTTTGAGCATCATAAAACGTGGAGAAAAATAAGGAAAGAAAATGAGTCACGGTCTTGATGAAGGAAAAACTAGAATATAAGAAAAAAAGGCTAGAAAAGCTCTAGCCTTTTATTATTGTCGCCCAATTTCTTTAATTATTTTAGCTTTGAAAAAGTCATGCGTACTTGTATACCAGGGATAAGGATTCCTTCCTTATAGAAATTATAAACCCCAAAGTTTCCCTTAAATTGATCACCTCCAAGAGTATTATCTTCACGCTTATCAATTTCATCGAATCGAGTCGTAATCTTAATTTTTTTAAGATACTCTGGCTCTAACTTTTTAATGAGTGTTTTAGCTTTATCCATAAACACTTCCATTTTTATATTGTCCATACTATCTACGCCAGTAATACGTATAAGTTTGAGAAGGTTTTGAATATCTACTAATTCTGAGAAGTCATCATAAAAAAGATTTGTTTTTAAAGTATCCAAAGTACCAGCTTGCATCATTTTATAACCTGCAATTTGATCGAGTTCTGGAATATAGATTTTATTTTGCTTTTTAACCAAATCTTTTTGTTTCGTCATATCATGTACTTTTTCCTCTAGTCTTGTCCCCGCAGCTATTGCAAGCATGATGTAAAAAGGGGATAATTGTTTTGGTGCAAAAAGAGTTTTTGAAGCTTGAGGCATTTTTATACCTAATGATGAATAAGTATTATCAATAGGAGGAGTTTTTTTCTTAGAAGGCTTTTCTTTGTCAGCCATTTCTTGGTTAGATTCTTGTTTTTGCTTATCTTTTCGTTCGCTTGACTTTTTTACTTCAGAAGATGAGCTGCTTGTAGTCGTCTTTGTTGATTTGCTTTTTTGTACTTGATTTAGTGCGGGGCTTTCTTTTGCTTCTAAAGAAATTTGAGGCGTGCTGGAGGTGACAGTTGGTTGATTTTCTGGAGAACTATCCACTGTCTTATGCGTTAGTGGCGACGCATCTTTATGACCTCGCTTAGATGCGTATACTCTTTTTGAAGGTTTATGTTTGCTTGAACTTTCAGAAGATTTCTCATGACGAGAACTAGATTTATTGGAGTCTTTTGAGCTTTTGTGTTCTCTCGTTTTAGTTTTATCTGGTGAAGAGGGACTACTTGGCTTAGAACTCGCTTCTTTTCGTTTTGACTGCTTTTCCAAAACGGCCAGCTTTTTTTGTAATTCAGAAACTTCTAAAGTTTGTCCAGGTGCTAAACTTGGATGAGGAGCTTTGATCCCTGATTTTGGTTGTAATAATTCTTCTTCACTATCGCTTGCTTTTAAAGATTCAAAAGGAGATGAAATCAAGAAATAGCCTAAAATGAGGGAAAGTAAACTTATTTGCAATTGTTAAACTCCTATAATTAAAAAGTATTTATTTAAACTAAGGAAAAATAGTTAAATAACCATAGCCAAAAATAGACAAATAAGCAATTAAGATGTTTGTAAAAAATTAAATATTAAAAATATTTACTTTTAATATTAAAAAATAACCTTTTGATTTTAACAGATAATCTAAGGGCATTTTTTTTGTGAAAAAAGGACGCAAAATTATTTTATAACATATTGAAAAATAATGATAAAATACTTAAAACTTTAAAGAAAAATCCTTGAAAATTGTACGCAATTGTGTTACGCTTATTATAGATGATTAAGAGATTAGGTTATGTTTTTGTTAGGCCTTCTCTAGAGTACAAAAAATATCTTAATTTTTCACCTCTTACTCTTCTAAAAAGACTAAAAAATATAATTAATTTTTTTAGCCTACTTTGTGAGGCAATGCCCAAACTTTGCCTTAAATTTTGAACTATAAAAGAAAGGAAATATAACGATGAAATGTATAAAAAATGAAAAACTCTTTTTGAATCACTTTAAGAACTTTATGAAGCAATTTTGCCTCAGGAATTTAGAGCACACAAAGTTTTTTTGCTGGGGGCTTCAGGAAACATAGATGGAGAGAATAGTGAAGATTTTAAACTCGTTTAAGTTGTTACAAGTTAGGTATGCTTGAGTAGATTTTTAGCTAAGTGTATCAAGGAAAATAAATAATTAAATATTTTAAATTATAAGGAGAATAAAAATGTTAGTCCAAAAAATTGATTATCAAAAAAATGACCATGCACAAATGGTTGAGTTTATTAAACAAGGAATTCGGGATACGGCACATCTTACAGGTGTTTCTGACTTATCCTTAGAGGTTGAGCAAGCTCTTTTAAAAGTTCCACGGGCTCAATTTGTCAGCAAAGAATTAAAAGAATTCGCGTATTTTGATGAAGCTCTGCCAATTGGGTGCGGTCAAACAATCTCTCAACCTCTTATTGTCGCTTTGATGACAGAATTGATCCAACCGCATCGAGGTCAAAAAGTGTTAGAGATTGGCACGGGGACTGGATATCAATCCGCAGTTTTAGCTCAGATCGTTAAAGAAGTTTATACCATTGAAATTATTCCTGAACTTTCTCTAACGGCTCAGCGTCATTTTAATGAATGTGAATATAAAAATATTTATCCCTTGATTGGAAGTGGGGCCGAAGGGTGGCTTGAATATGCGCCTTATGATGGAATACTTATCACGGCAGCGTGTGATACCATTCCCCATGCGCTTCTTGATCAATTAAGTCCTAATGGGCATATGGTCATTCCTTTGGGTGGAAAGGGGAGAACCCAAATGCTCACGCTGGTCAAAAAGGATGCTAATGGTCAAATCCATGAAAAAGCTATTTTGCCTGTAGCATTTGTACCATTTACTTGAGATATATTATGCTTATATTAAGAAATAGTGAAATTTTTACGAGAATTAAAAAATGCTTATAATTAATGGGAAAGTTTTTATTATAAAGATTCTATTCGTATTAAGTTTTTCGCTTTTAGCAGAGGCAACTTCTTTTTGTGATCTGGACACTGATATTATTCAAGATTTTAAAGCTGAGAATATGCAAGGGCTTCCTCGTATCAAACAGGCTTGTGTTGCCAGTGAAGATTTTAATATTCCCGCGGATATTTTGAGACAGACGCGAGAAATGATTACGAGAGAAGAAGCTTTTAGATTGAAATATAATATTGCAAAAGCGACGAATGTAGCTCAATTGTGCGCTTATCGTATTTATGAGGATGGTACATGTGAGTGCATTGAGATCTTTGACCCACGTTCATGTAAAGGGCAATTTTACTTAAGTGGTAATGGTTCCGTATCTCTTGGTCAAGGCCGGAAAGAGAAAACAACGCATGAGATAGATGTTCAGACAGTAAGTCATGGTGAAAGGGGCTATATTGAAATTCGACAAAGATTGCAACCTTTGTTGGCAACAATAATAGATGCAGTTGAATTTTTAAGTCACATTGAAAAATACGTGGAACATCCTAATCAAATTATGCCACCAATCTCAAAAGAAGTTAGGGGCAATGCTTTAGATTTAGCAAAATTTGCGCAAGCAAAACAAAAAGAAATAGATGCTTTGCTTTTGAATAAACAAAAAATAATCTCTGAATTACATAGGTTTAGAGAAAAACTACGGTCTATTTCAACGCCAGTTGACGCAACAACTTCATCTTTAGAAGCAAACATAGAGAAAGCTTCATATAATTTTATCCAAGCGGTCTATCAAGAATTATTTATGTGTCTTAAGAACGATGATTTTGAGTTTAAAGGTATGGGAGAAACTAGAACTAATAAAAATGTGACGGAGTTTATTAATAGTATTCAAAATCAATTATCTACTCGGAAACTAGGTGATCTTTTAAATTCACAATATTTTAATCTCGGCTGTAGTGAACCTCTTCTTTTATTTGATTTATTAGGTACTGAACTTAGACGTATTGAATTAGCAAAGCAAATTGTTGGACCACTTTTAGGGGGTAAACGGTTACAAAGAATAGTTGTGCAGTTGCATTCAACAAAAACGCCTTGCAAAAGCTGTTTGATAGGATGCTGTGGACATTTAGCAAAGGATAAATTGATAGGGTCTTTTTTCCAAGTGATGCGTGCAAAGGTGGCTCAATCATATGGCATGAATGACATTGCCTTACAATTCATGATTTCGTATAATCATCCTTATGAAGATAAATATCCATTTTATGTCCCTATAAGTTCACAATTTCCTAGTGATGCATCAATTTTACTTCTTTTAAACATGAAATTTTATAATAAAGAATTTCAAGACTTAAAGAGAAGAATTGTTGAGGAAGAACATTTAAGATTAAGTAAAAAACTATCGGAACTTCCTCAAAAAGAATCAGGTATTGTCTCTATCGAAGATGTTAAAGCCATGTTGTTATCATGATTTTTATAGAATTTGTCTTAGTAAAGGAATATAAAAATAATAATATTCATAATATTAAAATAGGAGTACTTTAATATGTTGCAAAAAGTTTTATTTAGTTTCATTGCTTTACTATTATTAATGAATACAGTTCTTGCAACTTCACTTTCACGTGAAGACACAGAGCTCAAAAGAATTCAAAAAAAAGAAAGCACTTATTTTGATAAGAAAGATGAGGAATTTTGGATACTTCAAAGTAAAGAAGCCTTTAAAGAAGCAAGTATTTTAATTGATGATAAGGGCAGCTGGCTAGGAAAAGGATCAGCACCTCGTTATATAAAATTTGTTCACGAATTGCAACGTGAGGATCTGCCTGTGTTATTAAAATGGCTTACTTTAAAGGGGCTAGAGTGTTTTTCTATTGCGGATGAAAGCAGACAACCTAACTTGGAATTAATTCTTGATGTTTATAGTGACTTGAAAAAAGAAGGAAAAATTGGGGACCCAGAACAACAGAATTTATATAAACTTGCTTGGTTGGATTATAAGACAATGCTTCATGAGCTTGATAGAGGAGCCGCCGCTACTTTCCCTGCCGAATGGCTAGAAACTAATCGGGCGTTCCAAATGAAAAATAGTCATTACACAGAAATTGAAACGCATTAAAATTTGTTTTCCAACAAATGATAAAGGAGAATCCTATCTTTTTAGGATGCTCCAAAACCAATTAACCAGCCTTTTTTAATAAAGCTTATTGTTGCAGGTTTAAGATTGCGGCATAGTGATTTCCATTTAAGACGTAACTTATTACGTAAGAACAAAAGTTATGTCCGCCCATATTTTGTAGGCCATGAGGCGTTACAGCGACGGTATTCACAGTGATAGCAGCAGCGCCATAAGTATGCGGTACGCCGACATTATTTACTGGTTGGGCAGGATGTACCCCTCCTTGTGAGTACCAATCAATTCTTCCATCCCAGCCAACAACATTTTGGTGTAAATTTCCATGGCCATTTGCTTCATTCTGAATCATTGTATTAACTTGAGCGACTGTTACAACAGGGCATGCAAAAGCATTGATAGCGCCGATTGTCCATATAGCTGACAATAATTTAACAAGATTCTTCACTTTCATAATTTAATCCCTTTTTTTAGTTAACTTTGAAACAGTACAGTAAAAGGTTTAAAATTATATTAATCATGCTTGGGATTTTAATTCTTTAATATTTTCTTATTAAAAGTTGTAAATTTTTATTTTTAATTCAAACCCTTGGTTGCTTGATATATTGACAAGATTTATCTTTTTCGTTTAAATTTAACAAAATTCAAAGAAAGAAAATATGTTAATACAATTATCCAAAAGCCTTAAAATAGGGATGCTTATTATAATCTTGATGAACCTGTTTTCTTGTTATGCATGTGATGAAAATATTCAGGACATTGGTCGTAAGGTTAAAAAATCAGGACAGGTTTTAGGTGGTCTTACTGCTACACAAATTGAACCAGGCATGCTTTTTATGTATAGAGCTACGCATAATGCTCCAAGAAACTTATCATATCCAATAATAGGAGGTGTGATGGGAATTACGGCGCCTATTCATGTAAGGCAATAATTCAAGAGTCAATTGAGAAAAATGATAATTTTTTAGTTTCGACAGCGCAGTTAGCTCATTCAGTTCTTAACGGGGTGTTTCCAATCGTTCATATTGGAATGCGAACTGAGCATAATTTTCCATTATTTGCTGCAATTATTCTTCCATTTCGTGCAAGTAGCGAATTGATTAAAAGAATGGAGTTTAATGATTGTATAGCAAATAGAACTCTAGGTCAGACGCAGCATAATTTTCAGCAACCGATCATCAGCATAATCCTAAATTCGGTCCTTAGCATTCCAAAAGCTTTAATGATTAAGTCTATGGCAAGTAATACTTTAAGTACTTTTGGATATGAGGATAAGGATAGTAATTTTGCTATTTCTACCTCTCTTGCTGTTGCTTCTACTGCTTTAACTATAGTGTTTGAGAGCGATAAAATTAATATTTTAAGTAAAAGGCTAATGCAAAATACTGTGCCTATGTTGTTAGAAGGAGCACAAGCAGCTTTATTATCTACAATTTATTATGGAATGGGAAGTAGTGAATTAGATCTTCCCATGCTTGCAGTTGCTGGTGTTTTTGCATTAGAAACCGTGGTAGAAGCAGTTTCAATTGATAGGCATTGGACAACAGTTCTTTCTCCGTTTTGCGGTAAGGTTCGTTCTAAAGTTGCAAGATGGCTAGGTTTTTAAGAATAAACGCTTTTAGAAACTGTGCGACCAATATGTTGTTGTTGCCTTTTACGCGCTAAAAGGATTTGCTTTTGGCGTTCGCGTAGACGCTTTTTCTTTTCTTCACTATGTTGCGCATAACAGGAAGGACAAGTCACACCTTCTTCATATTCTGAAGAAAACTTGTCTGCTTCGGATAGGGGCGCACGACAGCCAAAGCATAAATCATGAATCCCCTCTTCGACGCCTTCTTTTACCGCAACGCGGTTATCAAATACAAAGCACTCGCCTTGCCATAAACTGTCTTCAGCTGGAGTTGTCTCGAGATATTTTAAGATACCACCTTTAAGCTGATAGACTTCTTCAAAACCTTGTTCCAGGAGATAGCTCGAGGCTTTTTCGCAGCGAATACCCCCCGTACAGAACATCGCAATTCTTTGCTTTTTCTTTTGTTTTAGGAAATGATCAACAAATTCGGGGAATTCACGAAATGTGTCGGTCTCAGGATCATGTGCCCCTTTAAACGTCCCAATCTTTGTTTCATAAGTATTTCGTGTATCAACAACAAGAACTTCAGGATCACTGATTAAAGCATTCCAGGCCTCAGGTTCAACAAAAGTTCCCGTAAGCTTTTCAACATCTAAATGAGGCTTCCCAAGCGTTACAATCTCTTTTTTAATTCTTACTTTAAGGCGATAAAAGGGGTAATAGTCGACAAAAGATTCTTTATACTCAATTCCTTCAAAACGACCATCATTATGTAAAAAAGCTTGAAGATTATCGATGGCTTCTCGTGTACCCGCCACTGTTCCATTGAGACCTTCTGGAGCCAATAATAAAGTACCGCGAATGTCATTCCTTTGGCAAAGATCAAATAGACGATTACGCAATTCGCGATAATCGGGAAGTTTGATAAATTTATAAAGAGCTGCGACAACAATTTTCATACCGTTGTTTTTACAATCTTTAAGGAATAAAAATCAAGAAAATTAGAAGAAAATTCGTGGGGGTGGTTGTACCTTTTAGCCTTCCCTGTTTTATATTTTATCATGGCGCTACAGCAGCCCCCTGCTGCGTGTGTGAAAAGAAAATAACAGGCGATTGCTTAAAAAAGATTTAACAAAAACGTAAAATTTACAGTTTTTTATAAAAAAATAAAAATTAGTGAGAAATATTAGTCTCGTTCCTCAAGCCATGCCATCTGAATGGCTTCTAAGATACGTTCATTAGAACGTTGAGGATCGTCGTCAAATCCTGGTAGTTCCTGAACCCATTTCCAGAGATCCGTGAAACGAACTTGAAGAATATCAACCTCTGGATGAAGTTCTTCTAAAGAAATGGCGATCTCATGGACATCTGTCCATTTCAACGGATGCACTCTTTAATCCACCATCATGTTACGTGTGGCTGCGGGAAGGGTAACTATCAAGCCATCAAGCTCTTCCGTAATAATAATTTGGCATCCTAACCGAGATGTACGAGTTAAGCCAAAAGCAAGATCAAGCATGTCCTCTTCTTCTTCTTGTGCTTCGGGTAAAGCATCATACCATTCTGAATCAACAATCACATGACATGTTGAACATGCAAGAGATCCTTCGCAAGCACCTTCAAGGTCAATATTATTTTGGTGCGCAATCTCAAGAACTGAGAGACCTACAGGAGCATCCACTTGGACTTTTTCACCTTTAGGTGTAATAAAAGTTATTTTTGGCATATCTTATAAACTCATTTCATTAATGATTATGGCGCACATTACCCTGAGATGAGAAGAAAAACTAGTTAAAAACATATATTTTAAAGTTGTCGATAGCTTTCTAGGGCAAGTTTTCTAGCAGCCTCATGGTTAACAAGCGGATGAGGATAAGTATTTCCTAATGTAATGCCCGCTTGTCGCAATTCTGTTTCAGAGGCTTGCCAAGGTTTATGGATGAATGTATTTGCCAAATTTTTTAGTTCAGGAACCCATTGACGTACATAGTACCCCTCTGGATCAAATTTCTCTCCTTGAAGAATAGGATTAAAAATCCGGAAATAAGGGGCGGCATCTGCGCCACATCCTGCAACCCATTGCCAACTTGCAGCATTGTTTGCGAGATCAGCATCCACAAGTGTATCCCAAAACCATTTCTCACCCTCTTGCCAAGGAATTAACAAATGTTTTGTTAAAAATGAGGCAACAATCATCCGTACACGATTGTGCATCCACCCTGTATGCCAAAGTTCGCGCATTCCAGCATCTACAATAGGATAACCGGTTTGTCCTTTTTGCCATGCTTCAAGTGCATGGCTGTTATGCTGCCACTGAAAGGCGGCAAATTTTTCTTGGAAAGGTCGTTCAGGTAAAGAAGGAAAATGATAAAGAAGATGATAACTAAATTCACGCCAGCCAATTTCTGAAAGATATCTTTCAGAGGAAGAGGTTAAACTTGAAGATTGATGAACGCGTTGCCAAATTTGATGGGGACTTATTTCACCAAAATGAAGGTGGGGGGAAAGGCGGGATGTTCCATATTTATCGGGTAGGTTTCGTGTTTCTTTGTAATTTTTAAGATGATGAGCCATAAATTCTTCAAGCTTTTGCTGCGCTCCATGCTCACCAGGTTGCCATAGGTCAGAAAATCCTTTGGCCCAATTCGGGCGTGTTGGGGTTAATTCCCAAGACTCAAGGTTTTCACTTTTGAGATGTGTATAAAATTGAGGGGGAGGGGTTTTTTCAAATGTTGAAAAGCGAGGTCCTTGAGCCAGACATCTCTTCCAAAATTGCGTAAAAACCTTATAGGGCTGGCCTTGCTGAGTTTGAATCTTCCAGGGCTCAAATAACAAGGAAGCATTAAAACTTTTCACATTAATACCTTGAGCAATAAAATCCTTTTTAAGTTGGGTATCGCGGGCAATAGCGAAAGGTTCATAACAACGGCTCCAGTAAATGTTGTGAGCGCCAGACTCTTTAAAGATACTTTCGAATACTTCAGTAGGATTACCACGGCGCAGAATAAGCTGACCACCTTGCGCTTCAATATCCTTGTTTAAAGAAAGAAGGCTATAATGCAACCACCATTGTTGGGCAGCCCCAATTTTCCATGAATTAGTCGAGTCATCATCCAAAATATAAAGTGGTATGATCGGCTGACCAGTAGCTTTTGCTGCCTCGTAAGCAGGGTGATGTTGAAGGCGTAAATCTTGACGAAACCAGAGTACAATAGGGGAAACTTGCATAATAATTTAAAATAGTTTTCTCTTGAAATTTTATTTATAGTACATGTTGTTATGAATCTGAAGAAAGGAAAAAATATGAAAAAATTAAGTTTATTGATGACTTTAATAGTTGGAGTAATTTTCTCTACTTCTAGTTGGGCTTCATCTGTAGCAACGACAATAGAAGAACAGTCTGAGGAAGCTAAACTTCAAGGAAAAATCCAAGCTTTGACATTACAAAATAATTAAGCAGAACTCGAACTTGAACAAGCAAAAATAGCTAAACTGCAGGAAGAATTAAAAGCTCAAGAAGAAAGAGCAGCAGTACTCGCTGCTGAGAGAAAAAAATTCGAAGATGCAAAGCTCACAGGTAAAGAAAAAAAGGGAGATGAAGATGCCAATCTTCCAAAAACCTGGGAAGGAATTCCATGGAACGTTATGCATACTGCTTGGGTTAATAATTATAGCATGTTAGAAAATAAGTATGATTCTCGAAAAAACGGTTCAAACGTCTCTAAAAGTATATCAAAGCTTAAGAAGAAAAATCTTGGTGAAGAACATAGGCCTGCTATTAGCCAGCTTAATATGCATCCTCACCACGCTGCTACTTTACCTAAGCATCCTAATTCTTGGTCAGAGTTGGGCATTAACGAGGGGACAGAAAAGCATTTGCAAATAGGACGTACACTTCTTGAATTGATATGGAGCCAACAGTATAGCGGAAAAGTAGGTTTTACGCTTTAAAAGCTCTTATTTATGGACCTTCTCGAGAGCTCGCTTATGTAAGCGGGCTCTTTTGTTAATGGCATTTATTTTAGATTTTTAAATGTAAGCAAGCAGACATTTTTTTCAATCAGCTGATTTGTCGTGGATTAACTTGAGATTTTAAGAAATAGAAAGTAATTATACTTGTAAAATTAAATAATAATTAGTAAATAAATTGTTATAATGAATTATAGTTATTGTTAATAACTATTGTAAAAGGATAAATTTCTTTTATATTAATGATGCAAAGTAAAAAAGGAGGGTTTTACGATGAAAAAATTTCTCTTAAGTATCGTATGTTCATTCCTTATAATGGATGCCTTTGGACTTTCTTCTCAAGCATTCGCTTGGTGGGTTAGAAGGCCAATCGTACAAGAGCGTATTATTGTTAACGGAGGAGTTAGTCCTTTTAAACATCCCATCTATTGTGCAAATCATCCATTAATGTGTCGTTAAAGCCTAGATCATTAGGTAAGTATTGTGAGTGGTTTATTATAAAACCACTTACAATATTTAACATTAAAATTCCTCTAAAAAATAATTCTAATAAATATATTAATAATTAAACAATAATTAGTAAATTATATGGTATAATTTATTTATAGTTAATAATAATTAATTTATTTTAACTAATATTTTTTTCAAAAATTTTTTTGAATAGTAAAAAAGGGATATTTTACAATGAAAAAAATTGTTGTTAGTGTCATCCTTTCTATCCTAGCGATGGATTTTACGGGATTTGCTCCACAAGCGTCCGCTGTGGTGATTGTAAGGCGCCCCATTATTCGTGAGAGAGTCCGTTGTTCCACCTGCAAGAAGAGTTATTGTTCCTGGAGCTATAGCAGTTGCGCCCGCTATAGTTGCTCCTCTCGTACGCAGTCATGCTTACTGTAGGAATCATATCCCTCCTTATGTCGCTCCAATTGATAAAGTTAATTGGGTGAATCGCTGCGTTATCGGTGAAGCAAGACCCATGTGAAGTTTAAAGGGGCTTAAGTTCTTTTATGAATTTAGGTCCCGCCTTTCTTACAAATTAAGAACTCTTTTTATAAGGGGTAAAGTAACCTTTTTTTGTTCTGCTAAACTAGCCTCATCAAGTAATAAAACAATATTTTGAATTGCAGAATAACTTCTTTCTATGTGTGTCAGTAAATATTCTAGAACATTATCAGAGATGCTTATTTGAAGATCAGAGAATCGTTTAAGCAAAATCCCCTTGATTAAGATATCATCAGGTTGTTGGATGGTTATGGTTCGAGTTGCCACAAGCCTTGATTTTAAATCCGGAAGTTTTATATCCCACTGTATAGGATGTGTCTCAGCCGTTAATAATAATGTTCGTTGTTTTTCTCGACACAAATTATAGAAATGCAATAAGGGTTCCTCAAGTTCTTGGAACTTTAATGAATCAAGGATGAAAGGTGATGAGTTTGAGTGAAAGAAGTCTTCATAAGTTTGAAGATTATCTCGTGAAGTAAAAACAGCTGAAGATAACTTCTGGAAAATGGTTGAAAGATGCGTTTTCCCTGAATATTGAGGGCCAACTAATAATAAGATATTGTGCGGCCAATTTATCCATTGCATTAAGCTAGAGAAAGCTTCCTGATTGCTGTTTGTAACAATAAAATCCTCTATTCGATAACTACAAGAAGCAGCAAAATTAAAAACTAATTGTGCCATCAACATTATTTCTTAGAAGAAGCGAGCTTAGATTTACGCGAAGAAGAGCCTTGATAAAAGTTGCTTCCATAGTATTTTTTTAGCGTAAAACGGATAATTACACTTAAAGCAGCTGCTATTGGCATTGCCATTATAATTCCGAGAAAGCCAAATAAAACACCTCCGGCAAGAAGAGAGAAAATAATCCAGACAGGATGAAGGCCAATTCGCTCACCAACAAATTTCGGTGTTAAAAGGTAAGATTCTAACCCTTGTCCTATAGCAAACACGCTTGCTACCCATCCAATGGAAGCCCAATCATTAAATTGTGCTAAAGCAAGCCCAAGCGCCACTGTTGCTCCTAATAAAAAGCCAAAATAAGGAATAAAAGCTAATAATCCGGTAGCAATTCCAATCGAAAAAGCAAAATTTAATCCCGTTATTTTTAAACTTATTGAATAATAGATTGCAAGGCACAAGCATACAAGCGACTGTCCTCTTACATAGCTTGCTAGTGTTTGATTAATAAGTGTGACTTGATCTTTAATGGTATTCGTGTGCTCTAAGGGAAGTAAACCAATAAGTATCGACGTAAAACGCGGCCAATCCCTCAGTAAATAGAAAGCAATTACAGGGGTCAGAACAACCAGTGATAGTAAGTTCGCAAGTGCTAATGTATTTGTTAGGATACTTGCAATCGCTTTTACGCCCCATGAAAGCATATCGCCAAAATAGGCACTTGCTGTTGTTTTTAACTGATTGAAATCTTGAACAGGAATAATTTCTGTGTATGGCTCTAATAAAGGTAATGTTGCTTGGTAGAGCCTCTCGCCATAGGTTGGTAAATGTTGAGCTAAAAGAAGAAGTTCTTGTTTTAAGAAAGGAATAGTGAAGAACAGTACGCCACCTATAACAATAAAAAATAACAAAACCATAAAAGTTGTACTTAAAATTCTGGGTACATTTAAAGATTGTAGTTTCGTTACAGCAGGATTTAAAAGATAAGCCACAAGGATACCAACAATAAAAGGTAATAGAATGCTTTTAAAAAGATATAAAAGCGTAAAGAGACCTGCCAAGATTAAAGTCCAAATCCATACGCGACGTTTAAGAAGAAGCAAGGTCGGTTCTTTCATAAGCTATTCCTTAATTTAAACGTTTAATTCCTTCTTTAACATAGGCAGCTCCTGACAAGATAGTCGTCAATGCTGTTAAAGAAAAAAGAATTTGGTTAAAAGTTAAATAGTTTTGTCCATAGGCACCTTGTAAAAGTGTAAAACTAACGACGCAAATTTGTAACAACGTATTTAATTTGCTGATAAAAATAGGGTTGGACGTAATTGGTTTATCGAGCATCATTAAGAGCAGGATGCCTACAACGATCAAAATATCTCTAAAGACAACAAGAATAACTAACCATAAAGGAATCCAAGCTTTGAGACCAAGTGCAATAAAAACACCGACAAGAAGGGATTTATCTGCTATTGGGTCAAGATAACTTCCTAAAACTGTTCTTAAGTGAAGCGTCCTTGCAAGTAGGCCATCAAGAATATCAGATAGTCCGGCTAGGACCATTCCCCAAAAAGCCCACAGTAAAGAATTAGAAAGAATACACCAAATGATAAAAGGGACTGAGAGAAGACGTCCTAAACTGATAAAATTAGGCCAAGTCATAAGTTCTTGCTTTCTTGTCGTCCCAGTGAAAGAGTTTTGGAAGTTAAACCTTGCATTGGTTGGTCAATCAAGATTCCTTTTGTATTTAATTGGTTCTCAATGAATGTTTCGGAAGCTGAACAATCCAAGGATATCTGAGCGTTTTTAAGGCTTAAATTATGAATAGTCATCTTATTCACACCTTGTAAATTCACTAAATTTGTCTGTAATTCAATCCATTCAGGATAAGTGTTAAAAAAAACAGTAAAATATAATATTTTTGGCTGTGAGGTAACGGACGTTAAAGAGTTTGTTTTACTGATACCCATTACCTTGGACATTGCAAGTGATAGTAAATCGGTTGGTGCATAGATATTCGTATCAAATTCAACAGAAGATGAACGATCAATAAGGCCTTCTGTCGCATAATGATAGATTTCAAGTCGTGAAGGGACACCTTCATAAAAAATAGGAATAATCATTCTATTTGTATTATAGCGACTTAAGATCTTACGTATTGAATTAATATTGCCTTCCAATGCATCTTTTGCAGAAAGACTTTTAAGGTCCTGTAAATCTCCCATAGGAACTAAAAATGCTTCACCATCTAAATCTTTTTTCTGATTCCAAGCTTGCCACCAAGGATTATTCTCTTCCCATAAGAGTATTTTTTCGTGACGGATTAAGACAGGGATAATAATACTTGCTTTACTATCGTTAACAGATGAAGAAATTGTTTTATCTTGGGATATAATCCATTTTTGAACAGCTTGCGGATTAAAGTGAATCGTTAGCATTCCTAAATAGCGGACATTAGAAGTTTTCTCATTTTGAACTTCAATAGATTGCACAAAAGTATCAAGTTGTTCATCTGATAAGGTTAATGAAATTGTTTCTTGACGTGGAAGTATCCTGTCTAAAAGCTTATTATAAGCTTGGCGTTGTGCATCTGCCATAGCTTTTGCTCGTGCTTCTAAAGCGGAACTTCCTGTCACGTCAACCTGAACGTCTCTAACAACATAGTCTTCATTTGCAATAAGTTTGTGATTAACAACGAATTGAAAAATAAAAACCCAGGTTAAAAACTTCAATTTATTTAGCATCTAAACTCCTTTGATCCTTTTTTATCCCCCTAAAAAAGAATAGGTGAGATTATTATGCCGTGTTTAACCTACAATTTCAATTTCACTAAAGAAAAAAGAAATTTCTCTTTCTGCGTTTTCAAGAGAGTCAGAACCATGAACAGAATTTGCTTCAATAGATTCAGCAAAATCACGACGAATGGTTCCTTCATCAGCATTGGCAGGATTCGTTGCTCCCATAACTTGACGGTAAAGAGGCACAGCATTCGTGCCTTCTAAAACTTGTACAACGACAGGACCACTAATCATAAAATCGCATAGTTCATCAAAAAATGAACGTTCTTTATGGATTTCATAAAATTTTTCAGCCATAGCACGATTCATTTGAATTCTTTTTTGAGCGATTATACGCAGACCTGCTTCTTCAATGCGAGCATTGATGACGCCAGTTAAATTGCGGCGCGTTGCATCCGGTTTAATGATAGAAAGTGTACGTGTAAGAGACATTTTTTACTCCATTTTAATTGTTACTTAAGCAGCATTTTTATGCCAGGTGCCGTTTTCTTCTTGATGCCATGTTAAAATAGGGCATCCTAAAGCTTGATACTTTTTTTTACGATTAGTTGCTTTTTCTTCAGCTTCTAGATCATTGCCATCGTATATATCAAGACATCTTGAAAAAGTTAAGAAGTTATTCACTTCTTGATCTTCTACTGTAATTAAGATTTCAGCCTTATTAGGGTTTTCTAGCACATTTGTTAACCAGATAGGTTGGTTATCAGCAGACCCTTCTTTTGAACTTCCATGGGGGAGAAAAGAGCCCTGAGCATAGGTCCATAATAAAGCGTTAAAAGTGGAAAGTCTTTCTGGTGTCCCAAAGAGGACAACAGTTCTTTTTTGCGCTTGAAAAACTTTTTCTAAGAGCCTTGGTAAAGTATGCTCTAGAGAGGTTTTTTGAAGCTTATAAAAGCTGACTTCCGGTAGCATCAAAGTAGTTACTTATTGTTTCTCATAATAAGTTTGTACAAGCTCATTTAAGAGACGTACGCCATAAGCAGTCGCCCCTTTTGCAATCGTTGGCATATCTTTTTCTGCCCATGCCATTCCTGCAATATCAAGATGCGCCCAAGGGGTATCATTCACAAATCTTTTTAAAAATTGCCCTGCCATAGCACTTCCAGCTTTCCGCCCAAACGTAATGTTTTTAAGGTCAGCAATATCAGATTCAATTTCACGTTCAAACCGCTCATCTAAAGGCATGTGCCAAACTCTTTCCCCCGTCTTTTCGCCAGCCAATTTTATTTTTTCAACAAGTTCATTACTATTGGAAAAGACACCAGCAAAAAAGTCTCCCAAAGCGATAACAATTGCGCCTGTCAAAGTTGCAAGGTCAACCATAAATTGAGGCTTGAAACGATCTTGGGTATACCAAAGGACATCTGCAAGGACAAGACGGCCTTCAGCGTCTGTATCAAGCACTTCAATTGTTTGGCCGGACATTGACTTAACAATATCGCTAGGGCGTTGCGCACTGCCGGAAGGCATATTTTCGACAAGACCCACGACGCCGATAGCATTTACTTTTGCTTTACGACCAGCAAGAGCTCGGATAAGACCTGCAACCACGGCAGAACCAGCCATATCATATTTCATATCCCACATATTGGCGGATGGCTTTAAACTAATACCGCCAGTATCGAAAGTAACTCCTTTGCCAATAAAAGCGACAGGTTTCTCTGAAGAATCAGCGCCAAGCCATTGAAGGATAACAACTTTGGGTTCACGGATACTTCCTTGAGCCACGCCTATAAGTGCACCCATGCCAAGTTTTTTAAGTTCTTCGAGACCTAAAACTTCAACTTTTACCCCTAATCTAGTCAGTTCTTGAAGCCGTTCAGCCATAGAAGCCGGGTAAATGACGTTTGGGGGTTCGCTGACAAATTCACGTGCTAAGAAGACACCTGCTGCAATTTGTTCAAGCGAAGTAAAAAGCTTTTGAGCTTTATCTGCTTCGCTCGTTTGAAATGTAATTAATTTAAGCGCAACCTTGCGATCTTCGATCTCTTTTGTTTTGTACTTGTCAAAGCTCCAAGATCTCAATAAAAAACCATAGGCAAGACTGCTTGCAATATCTGCAGATGTTAAATTATTAAGAGTAACGTCACCTACACTCACTTCAAGCATTTGATCGGGGGCGCTTTTTATAAGAGGAAAAATACTTCCGCCAGCATTTTCAAGGACTTCAAGGGAAATATCCTTTTCTAAACCAAGGCCAATTAAAATAATACGATTACTCTCAAGCGTATGCGGAGCATTCAACACAAGTGTTTCATTCTTTTTCCCACTGAAACGGTTGTTTTCAAGCGCTTTTTTTAAAAATCCTTGATGATGAGTATCAAAATCTTGCGCGGCCTTTGTAAGCTTTTTATCTTGAAAACAAAGAAAAACCTTAGTGGATTTTGGATCAAGGCTTGTTGTTGAGAAATTAAAGTCCATGCAATCCTCCGAATACTATTAAAAATATGGGTTTACCATATTTCACACACAACAGTGAGTGATAATTTTAAAAAGTGCATAAAAGCATCTTTTTATTATATGTTATTTTAAGGAAGGGTAAAAGCTTTAATCATAAAAGACTTGACTCTTTTTATCAGTCATGATTATGGTCTCTTCATAAATGTATAAGGCGAGTTTTAATCATGGCAAAAGCAACATCAATTAAAATTAAACTTTTAAGCACGGAAAATACTGGATTTTTCTATGTTACAAAGAAAAACCCTCGGACAAAAACTGAGAAAATGGAAGTGCGTAAGTATGATCCAGTTGTAAGGAAACACGTTACTTTCCGTGAAACGAAGATAAAATAAAGTATAATATTAATGCATAAATAAAAAAGCTGCTAAAAAGCAGCTTTTTTTGTTTGTTCTAATTCCTATAAATTGTCCTAAGCAATATCCCCTTATTTATCGTTTGTTGCAGGAGGGATACCGGAAGGAACTGAAGGTTTTGAGTTGGCTTTTTGCTGTGCTTGCGCATATTGTTTGTATAGTTGATCACATTTCACTTTGGCAAACTTCTGCACTAAAGTTAAAGTATTACTTCTAACGGGAACATTCGACGCTTTCATGCATAGCTCATAGGCAGTGTATGCAGCAGATGGTTTAGCTGCTCCTGCAGATGCTGATTCTGCTGCTGAGCTTGAATTACCTGCATCTGATGCATTGACTGATCCATTAATTAAAAAAGAAAGTCCCATTACAGCGACTGTAGAAAGTAAATATTTCTTCATAATACTAATCCTTCATAAGTTAATACGCTAAAAAATAGTAACTTTTATAGGGTACAATTTAAGTATTAATTTAATATTAAAATAAAAATAAAATCGTTTTTTAAGGGAGATTTTATAATAAATAGCTATTTTTTTGCTTTCGACATAGTTAAAGCTTCATAGAAATATGGGGAATTGCATCTTCTAAGTATTCTTCACTATTTATTTTAAAACCGAATTTTTGATAAAATAAAGTTAAATGAGCTTGTGCAGAAATCTCGATATTTCCAGGATATAATTCATGTGTTAGTGAAATAGCTTTTTCCATAAGATGATAAGAAAGGCCAGTACCACGTGCTGATTTGTCAACGACAACACGACCAATTTTTGCACTATTATTCACCGCTCCATGAGAGAGCGAGTTAGGGGGTAAAATTCTTGCATAGGCTAATATAAATTTAGTTTTGCTTGTCGTCCATAAATGTAAGGCTTTTTGATCACAATAATCTGTTTCGGGATACAAGCATTTTTGCTCTTCCATAAATATTTGAATTCGTAAATTAAGTATATTGTATAGTTCATCAAGAGTAAGTTGATTGAAATATTTAGCTTGCCATAAATATAGTTCAGTTCTTTCCTCACTTAAGGATGGTTTCTTACTAATTATATGTTTTACGCTAGGTGTTTTTTTTATTCGTTTTTAAAATAAATATTTGGAATTTTTAGGAAATAAACAACAAGGCGCGTGATAAAAGCTCCTGCGACATGAAACATTACACCATACTTAATTGCTTCAGGATTAATTTCGTTTGTTTGCCACATTAAGAACAGTGATAAAGAAAATCCCCAGAAGATAGCAATTTCCGGATAAATACCACCACGTAAACTGACAACATTCTTACTTCCACTTATCAAGTCACGAAGGATGCCTCCCCCAGCACCAGTTAAAAAGGCAAAAAAGGCTCCCCATAACCAAAGAGGGCTCACTTTCGCCATAACTGAGACAACAATGCCCGTAATAGTGAAGGCTGCAAGTCCCATCGCATCGCAAACTGTTAACAAGTGTTCCACGGTATGGTTCTTATTAGATAACTTTGGAAGTTTCTTCTTTTTTTGTCGATGTTCATAGAGGTGAACCGCAATAAAGCCAATAAGAACAGTGATTAGTACAAGAGATAAATATAAAGGAGATTGGAGCGCGCCGACAGGTTTTCGATTAAAAATTACATCTCTAATAATTCCTCCTCCTAAAGAAGGTAAAACAGCCAAAAGGAAAGCACCAAAAAGAGTTGCTTTTCTTTGATAAGCAATCACCAGACCTGAAATTGCGAAAGCGATTGTACCCATAATTTCAATAAAATGAAACCACTTGGTATCTATCGTTTGTAATAAAAGAACAGGATGAAGATACCATGAAATAATTTGATTATAGGTAGATGAATCTTTTACCTTTTGTATTGCATCGTTAAAAACCTCAACTTGTTTAAGAGAGATTGTTTTTTTGCTAAACATAAAATGAATAGGGGTTTTTATTCCTAAACGAATTTCGTTGATGTGAGGGCCATTATTTGTGCGCCAAATAAGGGTAGCACCGACAATACGATCAGCTAGGAAGCCATCAATTTTACCTTCTAAAAGAGCATTAATATTTTCAAGATCATTATTTGCTTTTACAATTAAAGATTGATTTTGAGGATCTTTTAACCAATTATTGATCGCTGGGTCAGCATAAATATAACCTTCAATAATCCCTAAACGAAACTGATGTTGCTTGGCTTGCGCCAGGAATTCAGGAATCGTTTTAAATTGAAGCTTAAATTCCTCATTACGGTGCACAAAAAGTGAATTTTCCTCAAATCGGTATGGCGCAGAAAAATGCACATATTCAGCACGTTCAGGCGTGTACGTTGCACCTGCTGCAAAATCCCGTTTCCCACTTTTAAGATCTTCTTGATGTTGTTTCCATGATACAGGTTCATAGATAACTTTGTATTTAGCGGCAGTCGTGATGGCTTTTACGAGCTCGATATCAAGTCCCGTTAAAGTTTCTCCTGCGCCGTCATTACGGATTGCATATTGGTAAGGATCCCATAAATACCATCCATTAAGAAGAGTTTCTTTAGTCTCTGAAGGAGGTTGAGAATATGCACTTATGCATTGTAAAATAAAGATAAATAGAAATTTAATGAGCTTCATCATGTTCCCCCAACTATTATAATATGGTTGAAAGTCATTAATAGCAATGATTTTGTCTTAATTTACGAAAAAGTTTGGGTGCTCAGTTGAAAATTAATAATAAGAATAAACATTTAATTTATAATGATTTATAAGGAAATAAGCTTGACAATTACGATGAAATACTAGTATAAATAATAAGATGGCAACTGCATTTTTTCTCTCTCGTTCCTTATAGTTGATTTCAGTTTTTCAACTGATATCGTAAGGTTGTTTTATCCTCTTAAATTCAACATAGGTTTAAGGGATCAATATTTTTTAGTACTTTTTATTGAGGTTTATCATGTTATTGCCAAAAACGTTAGGTGCGTTTATCTGGCACTTTATTAGAAAGCAAAAGCTTGGCTTTAGCTTAATTCTTAGCTGTACTTTTTTTTGGGCAATTAATGAGTCATTTTTTCCTTATTTTATTAAAATGTTAGTGGATAAGATTGGAATACTTGATCGTGCTGACCCTAATCTTTGGGAAAAGTTACTGACACCTCTACTTGCGATTAGTGGATGTTGGATTGTGATGGAGATAGCGATGCGGTTTCAAGGATACCTTAGTTATAAGGTTTTTCCTCGTTTCCGAGCTGCGATAAGAAGTGAAGTATTTGAATACACGCGTCAGCATGATCATACGTTTTTTGCAAATAATTTTGCAGGTTCAATTGCAAATAAAATTAGTGATCTTCCACGTGCATCAGAAGAAATTATTTCGACATTTATCCATAATTTATTTAATACCACGCTGGCTTTTTTGATTTCTTTATTCATTCTATTTCAAGTGAGCTGGCACTTTGCTGCTCTTTTAGGAGGGTATTATGTCTTAATTGTAATGATCACTCTTTTATTTCAACCTTATATTGATAAAACATCCCAATTACATGCTGATTCAATTGTTCACTTAAACGGTCAAATTGTAGATATTCTAAGTAATATTATTAGTGTTCGTCTTTTCGCGCGTGGGCGTTATGAGAGGAAATATCTGCAACACTTCCAAAATGAAGAGATTATTAAAGCCGAAAAAGCCAGCTTTGTGATTGAATTGCTAAACTTTTGTCGTGGAATTCTCTGTTTACTTCTTATGGGGGGAATGTTATGGGGGCTCATTTATGGCTGGCGTAAAGGGTCGATTACACTTGGCGATTTTTCTTTAATTACGATCACCTTTTTTAATCTTTTAGGGATGATTTGGCATATGACTTATAATATGAATTATCTTTTTAAAGAAATGGCCACAATTCGAGCCGCTCTTTCCCTAGTGGTGCAAAAGCATACAATTAATGATCACCTAAAAGCAAAAGATTTAGAGGTTAAGAAGGGTGAAATATATTTTGAAAATGTAACCTTCAACTATCAAAGAAATGCAAATCTTTTTGAGAATCAAAATTTATTGATTAAGGCTGGTCAAAAAGTTGGTCTGGTAGGTTTTTCTGGTTCGGGAAAGACGACATTTGTTAATTTAATTTTACGTCTTTTTGAACTAAACCAAGGTCATATTCTTATTGACGGGCAAGATATTTCAAAAGTAACACAAGATTCTTTAAGGTCTCATATCGCCATGATTCCACAAGAACCTGCTTTATTTCATCGTTCGCTTTTAGAAAATATAAGGTATGGACGGCTTGAAGCAAGTGAAACAGAAGTAATTGAGGCTGCAAAACAAGCTCATTGCCACGATTTTATTATGAATTTAGAACATGGGTATCAAACTATGGTTGGAGAAAGAGGAACGAAGCTTTCAGGTGGTCAGCGCCAACGTATAGCAGTTGCACGTGCTATTCTTAAAGATGCTCCGATTTTAATACTTGATGAAGCAACTTCTGCCCTTGATTCTGTGACTGAGAAGCTTATTCAAGCAAGCTTTAAAGCCTTGATGAAAGATAGAACCACTCTTGTTATCGCTCATCGACTTTCAACACTTGCAGATATGGACCGTATTCTTGTTTTTAAACAAGGACAAGTTATTGAAGATGGGACCCAAGAAGAGCTTTTAAAAGAAGGAGGCCATTTTGCCAAGCTTTATGCCCTTCAAAATAGGGGACTTTTACCTGACCAGGCAAAGCTTACTTGAAAGTTTAAGATATTGAGTTAAAAAGAGCATAGGACTTTTTAAAAAGGATAGTTCAATGGTTGGAATTTTAGCATTAGTGCAAGCTATAGCTTATCATCAAACTCATCTTAAATGGTTGATGTGGGTTTCTTTAGCGCTTTGCGCTAAAGCTTTACTGACGAAGGCTCAAAGGATGTTGAATGTTGTTTCGGTCATTGCTTCACTTGTTATTATGTTTCTTCTTTAGAAAATCAGTTTTATGCTGAATTTAATTGTTAAGACTCCTCATAAGTTTAACTTCAGATTAGTTAATCAAGAAGTTCAAATTCATGTTATGCCCTTAAGACATGTTAAAAGAGCGACTTTGCGTTATGATATGACAGCACAAGAATTTAAAATACGTGTTCCCTCACATTATAAACAGGCTGCAGTTGAAAGTTTCTTGAAAGAGGCCCAAGGATGGATGGAAAAGCAACTTTCAAAAACGGTACAAGTTATTCATATTCATGCTTGTAAACAAGTAAGTTTGATGGGAAACGATATAGAGCTTAATTATCTTCCTAGTCGGCGAGCTAGTTTTTTTCTTAATGAGAATAAGCTGCATATTATGGCTCCCACACCTCATTATGGCCCACATTTAGAGAAATGGCTCAAGCAAGTAATTTTAGAATATTTGATAGATAAATGTGAATATTATAGTTGTCTCTTAGGGGTTCAGACAAAAAAAGTTAGCATTCGAGAAACAAAAAGCCGTTGGGGCAGTTGTTCATCTAAGGGAGCATTATCCTTTAATTGGCGTCTTATCTTTGCACCAAAAGAAATTATTGAATATGTGGTAGCGCATGAAGTTGCTCATCTCAAGGAAATGAATCATAGCGCTAAATTTTGGAGTTTGGTGGAGGATCTTCATCCTGAAGTGAAGGCGGCAAGAAAATGGCTTGAAGTCAATGGTTCGAAGCTTTTTCAAGTACAATTTCAAGGACAAGCATTCATACCTTAATGAAGACTTTAATAAACATATAATAAGCTGAAGAAAACTTACTTGTTTCCTTACTTAGATTATAAGTATTTATATTACTCTGATATAAAGAAAAATATAAAAATTCCTAGGAAAAGGTTTTTTTTATGTTTACTTCATTTTAATTTACAATATCAATCCAGCCAATATTACCATCAGAACGTCTATAAATGAAATTGATTTTTCCATGGTTTTTATTACGAAAAACCATCGCATTTTCATTGCCTAAGTCAAGGTGCATAACGGCATCACTAACGGTTAAGGAAGGAATTTCCTTTTTTTGTTCAGCAATAATAGCTGAATGGTCTTCATTAGTCTTTTCGTCTGGCTCTTGCCCATTCAAAATAAAATAAGGCAATGTTTCGACGATTTTTTCATGACTATCTCGTTGCTTATGATAATCAATGACACGCTTTTTATGCCGTCTCAAACGTATCGTAAGCATAGATAAAGCATTGTCGAAACAGTTATATGCTTCTTGGCCTGTCCCTTGACAACGCAAGGTCATATTTTTTCCTAAGTGTAAGGTAAGATGGCAAATAAAATGATGGTTCTCTTTAGAAAGGACAACAGTTGCCTCTACAGGCTCAATATGATGTGAAGAATTAAAGCTAGTTAAATCCTTTTCAACTTTTGCATGAAAAGCAGTCGAAATATCGGCATGACGCCCTGTAATTGTTAACTTCATTTGATTGCCTCATCAATTTAAATGGACATTTTTTCTTATTTACTCACTTTTATAGAGTAACATAAACATTTAAAAAAAGCAAGGTTTTACTAAGCAATTTAAAGGTGTTTCTCAAAAACTTTTCGTATGAAAGGCGAGATTAAAAACATTGCTATACTTGCGATAAGGAGGAAGTAAGCTAAAAACTCATAAGTGTGTGAAAAACACTGTAAAGATCCTAATTTGTCACTTGTTTGTAAGGGTTGTTCTGGGGCTCCAAAAATGCGTGCAACGAGAGCTGCTAAATAATTTCCAAAAGAAACAGACAGAAAGAGAATTCCCATCATAAAACTAACGAACCTAGGAGGGGAAAGTTTTGTTACCATCGAGAGACCTACGGGAGAAATACTTAATTCTCCTGAAGCATGGAAGAAATAAGCTAGAATCAACCAAATTGCAGAAGTCACCCCTTGTGTATCTGCTGTCTTTATCCCTATCAACAAGCATCCAAAGCCTAAGCCACTTTGTAGGAGACCTAAACCAAATTTTGTTGGAGGAAGAGGTTCAAGATTTCGTCTTCCAAGCTTCATCCAGATGGCCGAAAAAAGAGGCGCCATTGTGATAACAAAAAAGGGTGGGATTGACTGGAACCACGGTACAGGAATTTCCCAACCAAATAAGAAACGATCAACGTGACGATCTGTAAATAAATTAATAGAACTTCCAGCTTGTTCATAACCAGCCCAGAAAATCATAAAAAAGAGAAACATGACAAGAAGCGTCAAAATAGCTTTTCGATCGTCGCGTTCGCAGCGATAAGCGATTCCAAGGACCCAAACGAGAGAAATAATGCCGAATATATTTAAAAAGTGCCCCATGACATGATAAAAATTAAGGCATAAACTAAACAAGGCAACACTTAAAATAGAGCCGATAACAACAAGACGGTATGGTGTAAGGCCACCTCCTAAAGGTTGCTTCAAATTGATTTTAGCCGGAGGACTTCCGGCACCTTCAAGAGTTTGCGCGCTTCTCAGCAATACAACCATTCCTAAGAGCATGCCAATTCCAGCTGTGCCAAAGCCATAATGCCAGCCAAGTTTTTTGCCGATATAGCCGCATACGAGAGGAGCTAAGCAAGCGCCTAAGTTAATTCCCATATAAAATAGTGTAAAACCAGCATCACGTCGTACGTCCCCTTTTTCGTAAAATTGTCCTAAGAGACTTGTGACATTGGCTTTAAAAAAGCCCGTTCCAACAATAATAAAGGCAAGACCATAAAATAATGATTCCTTAAAGGGCAAAGCCAAACAACAATGTCCAAGAGTAATAATAACGCCTCCCAAAAAAATGGCATTGCGATTTCCTAGATAATTGTCAGCAAGATATCCTCCAATAACAGGGGCGGCGTAAACCAAGGCTGTATAAATACCATAGATGTTATAAGCTTTTGTATCGTTAAAAAGAAGTTCGGATGTCATATAAAGAATGAGTAGGGCTCTCATTCCGTAGAAACTAAATCGTTCCCATAATTCAGCAAAGAAAAGTATATATAAGGCTTTCGGCTGTGATGTTCCTAAGTGCTTTGGAACTTCTACAAACACTTTTTTCATCCTTTGATTCCTTTTCCCCAAATCAATTTATGACAATCATAATAGACGCTATTTTGACTAATACAAGATAACAATCATATTTTTTACTAGAATACAACTTTTATTAACTAGAAATTGATTCTTAATTTTACAAAGGCGTCACTTAGTTTTACAGGGTTTTATTGTAAATGTAATAAATAAAAGTAAAATGTTAAGAAATTATTAAAAAACGAGAATAATTTTAGAGATTTTTATTAATTAAAAAAATCAGGAGCCAAAGCTCCTGATTTGAGGATAAATATGGTCAGTTTTTAACTTCTGAGTTCTAACGCATCATCGATTTCATGAAGCGAATTTGCTTTAAGGACGCCTTTATGCATTTCTTCTAGTACATCTACAGCAATTTCATATTGAGTTTTAGAATTTATCATAAGTGATTGTAATGTTGATTCGTCCTTTTCATCTTTTATAACCATTAAATTAGTTCTGTACTCTTTTTTGAGGTCAAACATTTTTTGATTAAGAGTATTGAGGGTTGCTTGTTGTACTTGATTGATAAAGAGTTGATGCCAAGGCGTATTTTCAAAGAGCTCTTCTGCTTCAATGATTGATGTTTCATATGAATTTGCTTTTGTTTGATCTGGTAGATACTTAAAATGACTACCTTTAATACCATTTGTTAGATCAATATTAAAATAAGTACGTGAAGGCAGGGTTCTTTCACCGCTATAGTTTGTTAGCGTTCTAAAGAGCCCTCTGAAATAATACGCTTTAACAAGATCACTTTCAGTCTCTGGTGTGATCTCAGGCTTGTTACTTGTAAAGTAAGTAAATATGGCCTCTGAGTTATCATTTATAATATCTTCATTAAAACTTATGGCTTTTTTAATTTGGAAGGCACGTGTCATAAAGCCATTTGCTTTGAATTTCTCTTCAAGTTCTTCAGTTGTATAAGCGCCACCCCAAGTACTCCAAAGTTTCATTTTAGCCTTGTCTTCAGATTCAGCTAAAAGAGCATTAAGATCAGTGGATTGTTTTGGATTTTTGTAAGATAGAAGAGTAAATGTGCGCCATAAATTTACTTCATCTGTCGTCAAAGAGGTTAAATCATCTGGTCTTTTTCCTAAGGTCATTTGTATAAAGTTCTCTTTATTCCATTCGATTGATTCTTCTGCAGAAGCTTTGCTTGTATCAATTGTGTCTTCTGATGGCGTAGGTGTTTCTGTCACTGTTGGGGATGTTGTCTCTGTCTTTGATGAGTTTGCGTCGAATGTTTCTTTGTCATCTCCGGTAGGCGTTGTTGAAGATGAAGACTGTATAGGTAAAGCAGCAGAAGAAATCATGGGAAGTTGATTCCGCCCTTCTTCATAGCTTGTTTTTAGCAAAGATATTGAACTGTTAAGATTGAGATGACTTTCTTGAAGTTGTTGATTGCTTTCTTGAAGCTGTGTAACTTGATTAATCAAAGATTTAATTTGAGCTGTCATACCTTCAAATTCATTTCTTTCGATTACAATCTCATTATTGAGAAGTTCATTCTCGCCTTCTTCAGGTTTTACGCGGATGTGTTGCTCTTGATGTGCTATTAGAGCATGTTGACGAAGTTGTTTTATTTCTTCTTTTAAAGCAGCTATTTCTTCTCGCAGTTGTTGCGTATGATTTGGTATTTCTTGAAGTAATTTAGCCGGTTCTTGCTGATTATTACGTATTTTTTTGTATTGTAGAATGTAATCGAGTAATTGAGAACGTTCTTTTTGTTTTGCTTCAAAAGTTTTTTCGTCTTGTCCTTGAAAAGAGATAATTTCTTTTAGATGAGGCATTAGGAACATAGCATCTTCTGAATGGTAAAAGTTTTTGATTTCAGATTGAATTGCCAGTTGAGAATTTTGTCGCGATGCAAGTTCTGTCGATTGTGGAGCTAGAGAGTTCGTCACATGTAAAGATTTCATAGCTCCTAAAGCATCCACAGAGTTAATAGATCCTATAGTTGCAAAAATGGCTGTTGTACTTAAAAGTAGTTTTTTAAAAAATTTCATTATTTCCTCCCGTGAAATGATAAGCAAAATTCTCCTAAGCGAGTTTTTGCTCGTTATTTTTTTTATTTTGATGATTGTTTATTATTCGATTATGATTATTTACTTCTTTTATTTAAAAGAAATATAATTTTATTTAATTATGCTTTTTCTCATATTAATTCTCCCCGTTAATAATAATTTTTTATAATCTATTTATTTTTTATTCTGCTTTATTTATATTTTTACTTTAGCATTAAATATATATTTAGTATATTACTTAGAATTTGTCAAGATATATTTATAAATATTATTTATTACTTAAGTTCTATAAGTAATAATAGTTATTATTAAATAAAAGATATTTTATATTTATTTTCTAATTAGCGGTTTGTACTTTATTTTTTCCGGAAGACTACTTGATCCTAAGCGTTGTTCTTTATTTTTGATGTAATCAGAATAATTTCCTTGGAACCATTCAACATGACTATTCCCTTCAAACGCTAAGATATGTGTAGCAATACGATCTAAAAACCAACGATCGTGGCTAATGATAATGGCGCAGCCTGCATAGTCTTCAAGAGCGTTTTCCAGGGCTCGCAAAGTTTCAACATCAAGATCGTTGGTTGGCTCGTCAAGAAGAAGAACATTGGCCCCTGATTTAAGAACCTTTGCTAAATGTACGCGATTTCGTTCTCCTCCTGAGAGAAGGCCAACTTTTTTTTGTTGGTCTGAACCTTTAAAGTTAAAGCGAGCACAATACGCTCTGCTTGCCATTTTTGCTCGGCCCACTTCAATTTCATCTAGGCCACCGGAAATTTCTTCCCAGACAGTTTTGCGATCATCTAATGCATCGCGACTTTGATCTACGTAGCCAAGCTTAACAGTATCCCCAAATATTAAGGTCCCTTTGTCAGGCGTTTCTTGATGAGTTAACATGCGAAAAAGCGAGGTTTTTCCTGCGCCATTTGGTCCAATGATACCGATGATAGCGCCTGCAGGAATCTGAAAATTCAAATCCTCAATTAAAAGTTTGTCCCCGAATCCCTTTGAAAGATGTTGGCATTCAATCACAAGGTCTCCTAGGCGAGGGCCTGCAGGAATAACAATTTGTTCCGTGAACGTTCTTTTTTCATGACTTTTAGCAAGGAGTTCCTGGTAAGCGGCGATACGTGCTTTGCTTTTACTTTGTCTTGCCTTTGGAGATTGTCTTACCCAGTCCAATTCTCGCTCGAGTGTTTTTTGACGGTCAACTTCTTGTTTTTCTTCTTGCTCAAGAAGTTTTTGCTTATACTCTAGCCACCCTGAATAATTTCCCTTAAAAGGAAGCCCTTGACCTCGATCAAGTTCTAAAATCCATTCAACAACATTATCTAAGAAATAGCGATCATGCGTTACAAGAACAACCATTCCCTTATATTCTTGAAGAAATTTTTCAAGCCATGCAACAGATTCGGCATCAAGATGGTTTGTTGGCTCATCAAGCAAAAGAATATCAGGATGTTGTAAAAGAAGTCTGCATAGTGCGACGCGACGTTTTTCACCTCCTGAGAGTTGACTTATTGCTGCATCACCTGGGGGACAGCGAAGAGCGTCCATAGCGATTTCTATCGTTCTTTCTAATTCCCAACCGTTAAGAGCTTCAATTTTTTCTTGAATTTCTCCTTGTTCTGCAATGAGATCATTCATTTCATCTTCTGTAAGTTCTTCGGCAAAACGTTCGCTCAGCGATTCAAAGCGCTCGAGTAAAGCCTTCGTCTCGTGGATGCCTGCAATAATATTCCCTTGAACATCAAGCGTTGGATCAAGATCAGGTTCTTGAGGGAGATAACCGACTTTTATACCGTCAGCTGGCCAAGCTTCCCCTTGAAATTCTTTGTCTATTCCTCCCATGATTTTCATTAAGGTCGATTTTCCTGAGCCATTGACGCCGATAATCCCAATTTTAGCGTTAGGCAAAAAAGATAAAGACACATCTTTTAGAACTTGACGCCCACCCGGATATGTTTTGCTTAAATTTTGCATTACATAAACATATTGATAAGATGCCACGATCTAAAACTCCTGAAATTGCTAAAGTGAATGCATTTTTTACTGTATTTAATAAGGCTGTGCAAGCATAAGAAAAATAAAAAATTATATTTTATAAAAGTACAAATCATAGATTGATTAATTTTAAAAAATTTTAAATAATCATTGCGTGTGCAATAAAAACTTAATTCAGTTAAAGTAATAAATAGAGGAACTCTAGTGAGAAAACTAAATAAAAGAATTTTTATAGCGGCCATGATTGGGAATGCTTTAGAATTTTATGATTTCACAATCTACGGTTTTTTTGTGGCAATTTTGTCTCCCCTTTTTTTCCCAGCAACAGATCCTTTAACTTCCTTAATTTCTGGATTTGGCGTTTTCGCATTAGGTTTTTTAACGCGTCCATTAGGAGCAATATTTTTTGGACATATAGGGGATAAGTATGGAAGAAGGAAAGCGTTGTCTTTAACAATTATATGGATGGCACTTCCAACCGTCGTTATAGGCTTACTTCCAACCTATCAGCAAATAGGAATTTTTGCACCGCTTCTTTTAACGCTCTGTCGAGTGGTGCAAGGCTTCTCAGCAGGGGGTGAATATAATGGCGCAGGGATCTTTGTTATTGAACATTCACCTGCAGATAGGCGAGGATTTTTAGGAGGATTACTAACTTCTTCTGGCTCAATGGGAGCTCTTCTTGCATCAGGAATAGGGATGTTCTTTACGCTTCCTTTTATGCCAGCTTGGGGATGGCGCATACCCTTTCTCCTAGGAGGAGTTATTGCTGTTGTAGGACTTTATTTACGTCAACAAATTGACGAAAGTCCAGAATTTAAACAAACTTATCTCCAAAAAAAATCAAATACTTTACCTCTTTTTTCTATCTTTAAAGAAAACAAAGGTTCATTTTTTTGTACAGTCGGGATAGGTGCTATGGCTACGGTCCCGTTTTATATTGTTCTTGCTTACATGAATCCAATGTTACTTACTCAAGGAAAAGTAGTTGCTTCTTCAATGATGCTGATAAACGCTTTAATGTCAGTAATTTGTATAATAAGTTTGCCGCTTATGGGAGGGTTAGCAGATAGAGTCGGCCATTCTAAAGTAATGATGTATGCAGCTTTACTCTTGACTATTTCTGCTTACCCATTTTTCTGGGTGTTTGAACATGGATCAGTTTTTTTAATAGTACTATTTCAAGCCTTTATTATGATTTTAACAGAAGCTTACACGGGTCCTTCGAATGCTTTTATGTACCAATTATTTCATACGTCACAACGGTATACAGGTGTTGCGTTAGGATACACTCTTGGGCTTGCTCTTTTTGGAGGGACAACACCCTATATTTCAGCAAATCTCGTTAAATACTTTAACTCTCCCTATATGCCCGCATTTTACTTAATGATTATTGGATTATTAGGTTTTATGGGCGCTGTATGGGGTAAAAAAAGAGCCTATCGAGATGTTAAAGTTGGAGATGCTTTATTAAGCTCCTGAAACTGCGTTTTAAAAAATGTAGACAAACTTTTGATAAGGTTATTACCTTCCCAATATTTTGGATATGTTAAGCACATTGAAACAGTTGGTCCGCTGATTTCAGGTAGAACACGTTCTAACTTATAACCTGACGCCCTCACATTTTCTTCAGATAATGAAATAATTCCGAGTCCAAGATGGGCGGCTTTGATAAGGCCATGCGTTGAGCGAATACAGATGTGATCATTAATATCGACCTTAGAATCTTTAAGATACCAATTTAGATTCGGATAAGTCATTTGATCCAGCTCATTTGTGAAGAGAACTAATTTATGATTTTGGAGGTCAGATAACGTTTTAGGGTGACCATAACGTTCAAGGTAAATCTTCGATGCCCATAATCCAACATGAAAATTCAATAAGGGAACTTGATAGTATGTCTTGTTTTTTTCATTAGAAGACGGAGAAATAGAAATTATCTTTTCTTTCAAATCTCGTGTTAAAAGGTTGTTATTTGCAACAAGATTAAGCTGAATGTGAGGATAAAGTTCTTGGAATTTTGGGAGCATATATATGATCCAATCTTCGATTAAAGAATTGGTCGTATGTATGGTGATGGCCCCTTTATTTATCTCTGGATCTATCCCCATAATTTCTTTTAAATTATCGAAAATACCAAAAACTTGAGGAAGAGCTTCAAAAAGAACTTTTCCTTGTCGTGTTAACGACATTTTTCCATGCCCAGGTTTTCTTTCGATCAGACGATATCCGAGTTCTTTTTCTAAAGAAGCAAGTTCGCGCGAAATTTTTGCAACAGAAAGTTTATGAGATACAGAAAGTTTACGGAAGCTCTCTGTGAAGACTAAGTCATAAAAAATACGAAGCTGTTCGAGTTCCATCATTTACCTCAAAGCTTAATTATATAGCATAAATAAAAATGAGAGAGTAGCATTTTTATGTTGACAAAGTGAAACATATGTTTTAAATATTAAATCAGAGCTTATAAGAAAATTAAATATCTAAGCCTTGTTCTTTCTCGATAAGTTTGATTTTTCCCGTTAAAGGGGTTTAAGGTCAAAAGTTAAGAAAGAAGAAAAATGAGTGTTCTTAGAGAAAATTTTATAAGTGGTTTTAAAGCTTTGGCTTAAAAGGTCAAAGCGTGTAGAAGGAGAGAATTCTTCCTCCCCCAATATCCCATCTCTCCTTCTACATCTTTTTTTTACTTAGGATTTCTAAGACTTTAATATTCTATAATATGATAGCCGATTAGCTTTTATCTTTCTGAGAAAGACAAAGATAACGACTATCTAAGATTTATTTACAATTTGCTTCGCATTCTTTCATGCGTTTCTCGCGGTCAATTTCGCAAGCTCTTTGCGTTGGGTGTGCTGGCGCATGATTGCCAAGAGAGTCTTCAACATCTTGCTCTTCTGAATCAACAACCGCCATGCATGCAACAAATTCTTCTTGGGCTTTTGTTTTGCATTGTTCCACATTCTTATGGGGTGGACAGCTGTAAGGTTTTGTGAGCGCTTCTGGCGCTGTTGCTTGAGCAGCTATACTTAAAAGCAAGCTTGTAGAGAGTGTAATTATTTTAAAACTATAAGACATTTTTTCTTCCTTTATTTAACCGTTAAATAACTTACTTTTTTGTGGGAGGTGTTTTTTGGGGACTTATTTTGGTTGAAGCTTTTGGCTTCTTGGGGGCTGATGCCTTTTTCGCTGGCACAACAACAGGTGCTTTAATAGCAGGTTTTGAACTTACAGCAATAGGTGCCTTCAAAGGAGCCTGAGAAGAAGAACTGCCACTCGAAGTTGGTGTTATAGTTTCCTTCATCATACGTTTAATTTGTTGTTCTTCCCATGTTTTGTCGAAGAAAGGAAATAGGTCGACTATGGCTGGGATCATACCTAAAGAAATAGCATTTAGAGCCATGCCAATACCCCATCCAACAATCACCCAAATTGGCCAAAAATAGCCACCTCCTGAGATTGCCCAAATTAAGACAAGCCCAAGATTGACAGTCCCATAGAGGGTTAAGTCAATATAAAACTTTCTAAGCTCCCTCACGCGGGCTTTAACTTCTGCCTCAGATAATTGTTTTGCCATAGTATTTCCCCTTAATGATATATAACAAATAATCTTCTCATATGAATCAATGACTTGCAAGGTGGATTATGCTGATTGATTGTATTTTTATTTAAAAAAAATAAAATTATAAATATAATTTATTGAAAAATATGAATTGTTTTACTTTATAAATGTTGAACGAGATGCAATTTAAACGTCGCGAAAATATGCAAGCGCCAAAGTGGACGACCTTGAATGGCTTAACCTCTTATCCTGTGGCGCTACAGATGATGGAAGAACGTGTTAAAGAAATTCTTGAGAAACAGGGGCGGGAACAAATTATTCTTCTTGAGCATCCTGCTTTATATACGGCAGGCACAAGTGCAAAATCGCAAGAACTTGTAAAAGCCGGAAGCTTTCCTGTTTATACGACAGGAAGAGGGGGGAAATATACTTACCATGGGCCTGGTCAAAGGGTCGTATATGTCATGCTTGATTTGCGGGAGCGCGAGAAAGACATTCGTGCTTTTGTAGCAGCTTTAGAGGAATGGATCATTCAATCTTTAAAAATTTTGGATATTCACTCTGAACGCCGTGAAGGGCGTATAGGTTTATGGGTTGAACATCAAGGAACAGAAAAGAAAATTGCGGCTATTGGTATTCGGCTTAAGCAATGGGTCAGCTTTCATGGTATTGCTGTTAATGTGGCCCCGAATTTAAATCATTATCAAGGGATTATTCCTTGTGGAATTAACGAGTATGGGGTAACCTCATTAAGAGCTTTAGGTTCAGAAGCTTCACTCATTGACCTTGATCAGGCTCTTTACACTACTTTTGAAAAAATTTTTTAACTAAAATCAAATAGATCCATTGATACAAGTACTTTTTTCTAGACAATTTTCTTTCGTTCTAGTATGTATAAATAAAAGAAAACAATGAGAGAATGAAAAGGAGGAAATTCTTCATTAAAAAATTTTCCTAAGTGGGCTGGCGAAATGCTTGAAATTAAGGCCTAAGTATGGAATAAATAAACGTAACAAATTTTCACTTTCTAATGATAAGGATATTAAAATCTATGGAAAAGCAACGTGCACTCGAAGCAGCCCTTTCACAAATTGAACGCGCTTTTGGTAAAGGCTCAATAATGAAGCTTGGCCAACAAGAAGCTATTGAAATTGAGTCCATTTCAACTGGTTCTTTAAGTCTTGATATTGCGCTTGGAATTGGCGGATTACCAAAGGGACGTATTATTGAGATTTATGGTCCTGAAAGCTCAGGTAAGACAACGCTTGCGTTGCATTGCGTTGCGGAAGCCCAGAAGCTTGGGGGGGTATGCGCCTTTGTGGATGCTGAACACGCTCTAGACCCTGTTTATGCGCGTAAGGTGGGTGTCAATGTTGATGAGCTTTTAATTTCACAGCCAGATGCAGGCGAGCAAGCTCTTGAAATTGCCGATACACTTGTACGTTCTGGTGGTGTGGATGTGCTTGTGATTGACTCCGTGGCGGCGCTTGTGCCGAAAGCTGAGCTTGAAGGTGAAATGGGTGATTCGCATATGGGGCTCCAAGCACGTTTGATGAGCCAAGCTTTGCGTAAGTTAACAGGATCTATTTCACGTTCAGGGTGTATCGTGATCTTTATTAACCAAATTCGTCAAAAGATTGGTGTGATGTTTGGAAATCCTGAGACAACAACGGGCGGAAATGCGCTTAAGTTTTATGCGTCAGTCCGTCTTGATATCCGCCGTATTGGTTCCATTAAGAATCGTGAGGATGTCGTTGGGAACCAGACACGTGTTAAAGTTGTTAAAAACAAAGTGGCACCGCCTTTTAAAGTGGTCGAATTTGATATTATGTATGGTGAAGGCATTTCAAAGGTTGGCGAGCTTATTGATCTTGGCGTGAAAGCAGACATCATTGAAAAGTCTGGTGCTTGGTACGCTTTCCAAGGTCAACGTATTGGCCAAGGGCGTGAAGCGGTGAAACAATTCTTACGTGAAAATCCTGAAACAATAACAACAATTGAAAAAGCAATTCGTGAGAATGCAGGCCAAGTCAGCCAAGCCATGGCAGCAAGTTCTTTTGAGGATAGTAATAATTCAGGCGAGGATGCTGCTTAAGTCACAACGACTTAAACATGACTTATTTAATTGAGTTAAAAGGTTTTCAAGCGGAGCTCTGTACATCAGAGCTCCTAAAAACCCATGGTGTTCACTTAAAAACTTTATATCACGAGAAGAAAATTCTTTTTTGTGGACCTTGTAAAGATGGATCTGCACTTTTTCTTTTCTCAACTACATCACAACAAGAAGTTTTGAATCTTTTGAATCAAGACCCCTTTATTATTTATTCTATTTATCAATTTGATCGTATTAAAGAGATGCGTTTAGCCACACTAGAAAATCAGTTTCTACTTAATAAGTGATCTTTTCAAAATAAAGTTAATATTAAACGTCACTAAGATGTTTGCTATGCATTATAGATATTTCTGTGACCAATTTTCCGCAAGAAAAGGCCCCCCATAGGCTAAGTAAATAAAACAAGCAGAGAAGAAATATTAAGAATATTTTGTTAATTTTCTTGTGATGCATTTACCTAAGCCTCGGCTTGTTAAAGATACAATCGTTTCAAAGGCGAATTATTGCTTACAAGATCCTGTCAATAAAAGGGTTGTCTGAGGGACCTATTTTAACAACTTTTGCGGCAGCCATGATTGTGAATGCAATGATTTTAGCAATATTTATGATGCCATAATTACTAATTTTGTTGCTACATAAAAGAATACTTTTAACTTTTGTCTCTCTAAATTTTTAAAAAATTCTATTGCTCTTTGATCTTCTATATCGCTATCTGAAAGGATCAATCTTAAGAACGCCTTTATACTAAAGATATGTAAAGATATAAACTCTTCCTTCGTTAATTTGTGTCTTCATCTTCTATAGGAAGGGATCGTGATGAAGGAATTATGTTACTTCCCCAACAAGTTGAAAAAGCCTGTGATAAGAATAAAGTTATTGCAAATAAAAACTTAAATTGCATTACAGAGATCCTTTGTGACAAACATTATTTTCAACGATATACCATACTTTATATTCTTTTAGAACAAAAAGTCAAATTTTTAAATTCATCAAAGACAAAAATAAAAAGGATATGTTCTAGGAGTTCTAGTTTTATTGCCATTTCAAGACATTATTTTAACGCAAATAATTCTATATAATATTTTGATTATAAATGAATTATTATTCAAATATCCTGTCGAATTTTCTTGATTTTTGGAACTAAATATAGTAGTCTGGTTGTAGATGGTCAGAGATGATTACATGTCCTTATTAAGGCTCTTACAAAACCTTAATAATCCTTTTACTAAGTCTCAAAACTATCTAAGAAAATAATAAGGCAGGAATTAAAACCTAAATTATTAGACGAGATAAACCTTTCAACGCTCTTTTTGAGCGAATGCTCTCTCTTTACCCGGTGAAAAGGGCAAAAAGGAGAGATATGAAAGGAGATAGCAGTCCACTTTGTGGCGTTATGCTTACTTGTCGGTTATCATACTTGCGACCCAAGCTACGCTGAAAGCTTTGCCGAGGCGAGAGGTGGGGATCAAAGGAATGTTGGAAGACAGGGATTCGTGACGGAACAAAGTCTTTAGGGTGCTTAAGGTTCTTGGGATACAGGCGGGAATAGCCGTTGTCGAGTACGAAGGTGCTCACAGGTGAAGATGAAGATAAAAATGCTTTAAGCTTCTTATCTTTCATCGTGTCTCTGGTTTTATCTTAGAGGAAGTTTAGATGCCTAAAGGTCCTTACTGTAGGTGTAAAGTACACGAAGGAATGAGGATCATCCAGAGCAAGAAATTAAACCATTTCTTTCTTATTATCCGCGCGACGGCGAGGATTATGAAAATTCTGAAAGGTGTTGCTCAAGGGATGAGGAGAGTCTGGAGAGGACTTATGAAGAGAGCCTTTTTCTATGTGCACAAGGAAGAAGCTCAACTTCAAAAGGAATCTATAAAGGAGTTAAAGGATTAACGTGTGGCGTAAAAGGAACCTCGGTTTTATCCTTCTTCTTCTTGCTAGTTTCTAAGCGTCTTCGACTCTTTCTTGCTATATTTTTCTTTGCCATAATGATCAAAGTAAAGCATGTAAGATATTTCCAGAAATTCCGAAAGTCGAGATCTAAGGAATATTCGAGAAGTCGTGATAGTTGATTGGCAAGATCTTTCTGTTGCTTGATATCCTAGCCACAAGGCCTAGGATGACTAAACGTTGAGCATGAGAGGAGCTCATTGGCAAGGATGAGGCCTGCTGACAAGAGGCACAATATTGAGGACGACTAAGGTTGGGAGACGAGAAAGCTCGCTGTGACGAGGGCTAGAAAAGGTTGATTGGTGACACTAGACACAGGAAACACCTCCGATGTCATCCTCGCGTAAGCGGGGATCCAAGCAATGATGAAGAAGCGACAGTGTTGTTGAGTGAGAATAGTGTCAAAGCCACTATCACCGTCATCCTCGGGCTTGTTCCGAGGATCTCAGGCAAACTGGTGATGTTGATAGGTGTTAGAAGGTCCAAACGTATGTGAAAGGCACGAAGAAGAGAGAAGCGGCAACGATAGACGTAAACCTGGAGAAGTTCTTCGCTGTTGTAGATGGATTCCCGCTTTCGCGGGAATGACAAAGGTTAGGGATAGGAAATGCTTGTTGGAATGACACAGGAGAAGCAGGATATTCCGATCTCTTTAACGTATCGAAAAAGTAGGTGTGGCAACCATTTGATGTCATCCTCGCGTAAGCGGTGATCCAAGAAGCGTTGGAAGACAGTGAATGAAGTTTGGCGATAAGAGAAATAAAATAACGCCTCTCTTCGTCATGCTCGGTCACACATTTTGTCACCCTCGGGCTTGTCTTGTCGATCTGAAATAAACTCGTGGTGTAAATAGATATTAGAAGTTTTAAAGCAATGTTACTTTGATGCTCGTGGTTATGCACTAAACTTAATCAGCAACTATTAAGAGGGATGCGCGAGGAAGTAAAGCTAAATATAACGCTAAACAAAAACGCGAACCCGAGCATATTGAGGAAGGATATTAGCAAAAGGGCATTTCTGAAAAAGAAGGTAAAAAAAGAGCGTGGGCTACGGTAAATAAGATTCACGGTGGCGGCGCCAAAGGCGGATCTGGAAGTGAGGAAACTAAAGACTCTTCACATGTTAAAAAGGGTAGACGTATTGGAGGGAAAAAACAAGCCAGTCGCACGTCAGAATAGCTTTCATCTTAAGCAAAAAAAGCAGCAAGAACGCGCAAAACAAGGCAACATTAAGAGGGATGTTAAGATAAAAATTCTTCTCAATTTAAATGAATTTTCTTGATTTTTGAACAAAAATTTATTATACTGATTTATAGATAGAAATAAAAAAATAAATTATCTAAAAAAGAACTTTATTCCTATTTATCCTCTTCACTTTTAGCATTTGAAAGCTTTTAGAAAGAGCAATTTTAGCTTAGGCTCAGGTTTTACTAAAGGATGAACTGTGTCTAGAGAAAAAGATAAAAAAACGAAAATTTTAAACAGGAGGTCATAATGACATTTGATAAAAACGAAACTAAAGAATTACCTATAAATTCTGATATAAGTGAAGAAACTGCCTTAGAAAGCGAGCAAGCTGTTATAGAAGCTCTTGAACTTTATCTGCGGCTTTCGTCTTTGACGCGAGCACATCCTTTGCCGCGGTGGGTTATGTGGTAGGAGGGAAGAATGGAAACTGAACTTACGATTGAAGGAGGAGGGTTCCCGCCCTTCTCAGCACGCGGCTGCCAACAAGTACTGACGCCTATCCGTAACGGTGAATATCGCCGAACCGTGGAAGGAAAGTTGATGTTTATTGGAAACGATTCTCATCACAAGTATCACACAAAAATTCAAGGGCAAGATAAAACGATTCCAGCTATTGAAAAATGGTGGCGCGGTCAACATGTTCGTGTTGGGTGCATTCAACGGTTATGTCAAGAGTTTATTAGCAACGGTGTTACGCAAACGATAAAGCTTGCACGGTTGCCAGTTGAAGGATCAGTTATTATTTTTGATGAACTCCAAAAAGCTTACCGACTTGCAAGTGAGCAAGGCGTAGAGGTAACGCTTAAAGAGGTGCCGCCAACAGGAAAGCCTCTTTTCATTAGCTATCGTCCTCTCCTTGAAATGATGATGACGCACCATGCCATTCAAACGGATGAGTGGGGTCACCAAGTCGGGTGGGTGATAGAATTAGAAGAAGTTTAATGAAGACTAGACATTTCTCTTTACTCTTGTGTAAGATACAGGATTCAAATGACAAGAGTAAGCAATATAAGTCATGCCGAGAAAAGAAATAACCTATGCAACATTAAAAGTTGACCCAGAAGATCGTCCTTATCGTGCGCCTAAAAACAAAGCGCCCCAGACGTCTGCTAAACAGAAAAAACCTATAAAACCCAAAGCTTCTCGTGGAGGAAAGTCAAAATTTGTAGCGTGGTTTTTTTCACTTCTCATTTGGGGCATCGTTTTAGGGGGATTTGCATTAGTCTGGTTTGCATATGACCTTCCTGATATTAAGCGACTGGAGTTAACAACACGAGAGCCAAGTGTCACATTGTTGGCGCGTGATGGAACAACAATTGCGACTTATGGGGATCTTTATGGTGCTTTTGTGCATGTGAAAGACCTTCCAGCTTATGTGCCGCAAGCCATTTTAGCGACAGAAGATCGTCGTTTTTATGAGCATTTCGGTGTGGACGTATGGGGTATTTTGCGGGCTGCTTGGACGAATTTCCGTGCAGGATCAGTTGTTCAAGGAGGCAGTACCATTACACAGCAGCTGGCAAAGAATTTTCTTCTTTCAGAAAAGCTTTATGAACCCAATGACCGTTCTCTTCGTCGTAAAGTGCAAGAAGTCTTACTTGCCTTATGGCTTGAAACGCATCTTAAAAAGGAACAAATCCTCTCAATTTATTTAAATCGTGTTTACTTAGGCGCTGGAGTTTACGGAATTAATGCCGCCGCTTGGCGTTATTTTGGCGAATCTGCTAAAGAGCTTTCTCTTTATCAAGCCGCTGTCATCGCTGGACTTTTGAAAGCTCCTTCACGATATTCTCCAATTAGCAATCCTGAGCTCGCTCATTCGCGGGCTAAAGTTGTTCTTTCAGCTATGGTTGATGCAGGCTATGTGAACGTGCAAACTGTACAGAAATATCAGACTTTACCAGAACAGCTCGTAAAAACAAAAAATGAAGCCTTGGTTGGACGTTATTTTGCGGATTGGATTTTTGAAACTTTAGATGAATACATTGGAAAACCTTCTGAAGATATTGTTGTAAAAACAACCTTGGATTCTCGTTTGCAAAAACTTGCAGAAGAAAGTGTTGTAAATGTGCTGACAACCGACGGCCCTAAGTTTGACGCGAGTCAAGCATCCTTGGTATCAATGACACCAGACGGGGGAGTTCGCGCTATGGTTGGCGGGGTCAATTATACGCAAAGCCAATTTAATCGCGCGACACAAGCGAAGCGCCAGACAGGTTCTTCATTTAAGTTCTTTGTTTTTATGGCAGCGCTTGAACATGAGTATACGCCTGAAACGATGGTAAGCGATGTGCCCATGCAGATTGGCAAATGGAAACCGAAAAACTATACGTGGCAAAGCCGAGGTGAAGTCTCCTTAAAAGATGGCTTTGCGTATTCTGTAAATGCTATGCCTGTTCGTTTAGCTTATCGGTTAGGCTTGCCAACAGTCACAAAAATGGCACGTCGTTTGGGGCTAACAAGTCCAATGCCTAAAGATTTAACAATTGTTTTAGGGTCAGGCGAAGCCACGCTTCTTGAATTATCCGCAGCTTATGCAACAATTGCTAATCATGGGTTTGGCGTATGGCCTTATGGAATTATTGAAGTTAGAAATGGCCAGGGGGAGTTGCTCTATAAAAGAAAAAGCCAGGGGGCTGGACGCATTTTACAACCTCAGACAGTCAAAGATGGCTTAAAACTTATGGAAGCTGCATTTTCATATGGTACCGGTAAAGGCGCTAATATCGGGCGTCCTTGTGCGGGCAAGACAGGAACAAGCCAAAAGTATCGAGATGCTTGGGCAGTTGGATTTACGCCTGATCTTGTAACGGGCGTGTGGATGGGAAATGATGATAATAAATCAATGAAGAAGGTGACGGGCGGAAGATTGCCGGCAAAGATTTGGAAACAGTTCATGTCTAAAGCTCATGAGGGTTATCCTGTACATTATTTTCCAACAGAAGACAGCTTAACGAATTAAGGATATTACATTTTTTTGAAAAATTAGCATAATTGTGCTTGACAATCGTAACGTTTGGTAACATAATTCAAATAGAGGAGTATAGAAAAATGATTGAAAAAATTAAAAAAAATTCACATGGGGGTGCTCGAAAAGGCGCAGGACGAAAAAAGGGTTCTGGAAAATTTGGTGAACCCACGCAAGTAATGCGTGTTCCTATTAGTAGAATTGGAGAAATTAAAGATATGTTGCTGAAATTTCCCAAAAAATTAAAGCCTGAACCCGGTGGAACAAAGGCAAGTGCTGTTTACTGGAATGCGTTGTCACCAAGTTCACAACCTTTAACACTCTTTGATGCGCGCGTCGCAGCCGGAGCACCATCCCCTGCAGAAGATTTTAGTGATGGTCAGTTGGATCTGAATGAACATCTATTGAAAAATCCTCAAAGCACATTTTTTGTGCGCGTTAATGGAGATTCGATGATTAATGCAGGAATTAATCCAGAAGATCTTCTGATTGTTGATCGCTCAATTCGGCCAGCGCAAGGACGTGTCGTGATTGCAGTTGTGAATGGCGAACTTACGGTTAAACGTTTATTTAAAGAAAATAATAAAGTTTTCTTAATGCCTGAAAATCCAAATTATCCAGCACTTGAAATTACCGAAGAAATGGATTTCATGATTTGGGGAGTTGTCACGAATGTTATTCACGCTGTCTAAATGAGAGATAAAAAAGCAAAATAATTTTTATTTTAAGAATAACTTTAATAAAAAATTAAGGTTTTGATGTTTTACTAACACTAGTCTTTCAGCATGGATCCCCAGACCTTTAGGTCTGGGTTTTCCTTTTTTAATCAGTTTATTTTTAATGATAGCGTTTTCTTAGCACGCCACTTATCTTAAGCGACTTAGAAGATCTCCTTGGAATTCACGTCATATCACTAACGAACTAATGGAAATCTATGGCCTATATCTTTAACCGTGAAATCCTACAACAACTTAAAAGCAGTCTAGAATTATTGAAAGTGATTTTAGGTCCAGATCTTTTAGGAGTCTATCTTTACGGTTCTTCTCTTGTAGGAGGATTACAAAAATATAGTGACATTGATTTATTTGTTATTACCCATCGTGCAACAACTTATGAGGAAAAAACGAGATTAGTTGCTAATCTTCTGAAAATCTCAGGTATTTACATGAAAAGTTCAAAATTGCCTATTGAAATGACTCTTGTTGAGAAAACAGCGATTAATCCTTGGCAATATCCCCCACACTTTGATTTTCAATATGGTGAGTGGTTGCGTACATCCTTTGAAAAGGACATTATCGAACCCTGGTTAACTTATGAAATGCCTGATCTTGCGTTGATTGTTACTCAAGTTTTACTGAAGAGCCAGACTTTATGGGGTGTAGAATGTAAGCTGCTATTGGCGCCTGTACCATATCACGATTTTATGAAAGCGATGCTTCATGATTTAAATAGGCTTGCCGCAGATCTTGAGTATGATACGCGAAATGTTTTGCTTACTTATGCGCGAATCTGGAGTACTTTAGAAACGAATGCAATAAGATCTAAACCTGCAGCAGCAGATTGGGTAATAAATAGATTGCCTGCAATATACCAACCTGTTATGACGCGAGCTAAAGCAATTTGTATTGGTATGGAAAATGAACATTGGGAGGATATCAAAGCGCTTATAAAATCTTGTTCAGGTTTTATGGTGGACAAAATCAATGCGCAGATTCCCTTGATGACTTTCGATGATCCGAATAAGATAATAAAATTAGTTGAAGAACCGCTTTCTGGAGATTCCTCATTTCTCTCGAGATGAAGAAGCAAACTTTCATTTGTTTATCAGTTTGAAGTAAAAAAAGAAGCTTGAATTTCCAAGCTTCTTTTAACGTCATTATCTTAATCGAATGTATTTTAGGATTCTAACATAGAAATTAAAGATCAACTTTCTTGGCGACAGCTAATTTTATAAAGGGCTTGATATTTTCACGTTCGTCAAAACCTTCCTCATTAAAACTTTCTTCGTCAGCACTTTCTTTTTCAAAGTTTTCTCCTTCAAAACTTTTGGGAGAAAGCACTAGAGAAATCAAAGTTAAACTTAAGTAGGAAATTTTCTTGAATGTTTTAGAAGAGGAAGTAGTCATCTTAATCTCCATTGTTAGTAGAATCATGCTAATCTCTTATGATTAGTAATTATTATTTTTTGGTAAAATGGATTTAATTTAAAGACGTAATAAATACGGTAGTCGTCGTTAAATTTAGTTCTTCTATAATGACGACTATTAAGTGGATTCGTTCGCAGATATTAAATTCTTGTTCTGAAAGAATTTAATTCCATTCTTGAAAGACTCTGGTATAACACCTGTATGTTAAAATCAATAATCGTAAGGTTTTTTTTAGGTTTAATCTGGCTTTATAGGGTTGGAATTTCACCCTTTATGCCAAGCCGCTGCCGTTTTCTTCCAACGTGCTCAGAATATGCCTATCTTGCGTTTCAAGAATATGGCATTTTACAGGGATTAATTTTAACGGTAAAAAGACTTTTACGCTGTCACCCATGGGGGGAAGCAGGTTTAGATCCCCTGCCACGAAAAAGGCTAAAGGAGTAAAAATGGACAATAACGATAAACGTAATCTTTATTTTATGGTAATTATCACAACCGCAGTCTTGTTGGGGTGGAGTTATTTTTTTGAGAAACCTCGCCAAGCCGAGCGTCAGCAAACACAAGCAACGACTGTGGCCTCACAGGCGAGCATTCCAAATGCTGAACCTGTTAAACCTGTTGAACGCGAAGAAGCTTTGAAACAAAGTAAACGTGTTTTAATTGAGACCTCCACATTAAAAGGATCACTCAATCTTCAAGGACTCAAAATTGATGATATCATTTTAAAGAATTATCGTGAAGCTCCTGATCCTAAAAGTGAACAAATTACGTTCCTAAACCCATTATCTTCAAAAACACCTTACTATGGAGAATTTGGGTGGGTGAGTGATAAAAAAACAGTGAAGCTTCCTGATGCTGATACTGTATGGACAGCAGATCAAACTGTTTTAACGCCTAAAAATCCTGTTAAGCTTTTTTGGGATAATGGAGAAGATCTTCGATTTGAGGTAGAAATAGCTGTCGATGAAAATTACCTTTTCTCTGTGACTCAACGTGTTTTCAATCAAATGAAAGAATCAATAACGCTCCAACCTTATGGGCTTATTTCACGTCACGGTATGCCCCAAACATCCGGGTTTATGATTCTTCATGAGGGACCATTAGGATATTTAAATAATAAACTTCAAGAAATTAATTATAAAGATTTACAAAAAGGAGACCAGAGTCAAATAAGCCAAGGAGGGTGGCTTGGGGTAACGGACAAGTATTGGCTAACGGCTTTTATTCCTGATCAGACGCAAGAGGTTAAAGCAAGTTTTCGCCAGGTCGGATCTCCTTCCCAAGAACGCTTCCAAGTTGATTATTTGATGACAACACCCGTTCTACAAGCTGGAGGTGTTCAAGAAACCAAGAGTTCTTTCTTTGCGGGGGCTAAAATCTTAAACCTTTTAGATAGTTATGAAGCTAAATTAAATGTTAAACATTTTGACTTAGCAGTTGATTTCGGATGGTTTTACTTCTTAACAAAACCCATTTTCCATATTCTAACGCTTGCGCATGAATGGCTAGGAAATTTTGGCCTTGCAATTATGTTGTTAACTGTTTTGCTAAAATTATTGATGTTTCCTTTAGCCAATAAGTCGTATCGATCAATGGCACAAATGAAGCGGTTAACGCCTCAAATTACGCGCCTTCGCGAAAGATATGGCGAAGATAAGCTGCGCATGAATCAGGAAATGATGGCACTTTATAAGAAAGAAAAAATAAATCCTATGGCAGGATGCTTACCGATGGTTGTGCAAATTCCTGTTTTCTTTGCACTTTATAAAGTTCTTTTTGTGAGCATAGAAATGCGACAGGCGCCTTTTTATGGTTGGATTCATGATCTTTCTGCGCCCGATCCTACAAGCCTTTTTAATCTCTTTGGCTTGCTTCCATGGACGCCCCCAACTTATTTAATGATTGGTATTTGGCCATTATTGATGGGGCTTTCTATGTTTGTTCAACAGAAGTTAAATCCCCCACCTTCAGATCCTGCGCAAGCAAAGATTTTTATGATTATGCCTGTGATGTTTACAGTTATGTTTGCTCAATTCCCTGCAGGCTTAGTCATTTATTGGACATGGAGCAATTTATTAACAATTTTGCAACAATGGGCCATGATGTCTTTGCACAACAAAGATCAACAGAAGAAAGCGATCGTAAAGAAAAAATGAGAATAGATTTCAATGCAAGACATATCAGGAAAAGACGCAAAATCTCTTTCTAAACTGTTTGGTTCAGAAGTGCTTTTTATGCGCGGCGTTAATCGGGTAGAAGATTTACCCCCACTTACACTTCCTGAGATTGCTTTTGCAGGGCGTTCAAATGTTGGTAAGTCAAGCCTTATTAATGCTGTTCTTGGGCGCCGTGATGTAGCACGTACATCAAATACACCGGGACGTACTCAAGAGATTAATTTTTTTAATGTCGCTAAGTCTCTTATTTTTGTGGATCTGCCTGGTTATGGTTATGCCCGGGAGAGTAAAAGTAAGATTAAAGCTTGGAACAAACTAATACGCCTTTATTTAAAGGGGCGCGCGAGTTTAAAGCGTGTATTCTTGCTTATTGACAGTCGTCACGGTCTCAAACCAAATGATTTAGAAATTATGGAAATGCTTGATGAAGCAGCTGTTTCATATCAATTAATTCTCACAAAATGTGATAAAATAAAACCTTCTGAGGTTGCGAAAATTTTAAATCTTACTTTTCAAGAAGCTGCCAAACATGCCGCAGCGTTTCCAGACGTACTAACGACGAGCTCTCTTTCAAAAGATGGAATTGAAGTTGTACGAATGACAATCTCGCAGTTTGTGTAAAGTCATACTTGCAATCCTTATTATTTTTACGCATTTTAAAGTTATTATGTAATCATAAGAGGTATTCCCGTGAAACACCCGTACGTTTGGCTTTCAATCTTCACTCTATGTTTTAATCACTCAATCCTTCACGCAGAAAAAAAGACGAACAACGTTGAAGAAATAGGTTCGTTTGGAGATTGGAAAGCCTATGCAACTTCTGAGAAAAAGAAAAAAATTTGCTATATGGTGAGCCTTCCTAAAAAGCAAGAAGGTGATTTTAAAAAACGCGGTAAAGTTTATGCGATGATTACGCATCGGCCTGCCTCTAAAAGCTTTAATGTTGTCAGTTTCCATGCAGGCTATAAGTTTCCAAAAAATTCTAAAGTCCTTCTCTCAATACAAACAGGAAAACATAAAAAAGAATATGATCTTTTCACTGACAATGAAACAGCATGGGCGATGTCTGATGGTGATGATCAAGAGATTACGAAGCGTCTAACAAAAGTTGGCGAAACTTTAATTGTTGAAGGGACTTCTTCTAAAGGCACAAAGACAACAGATACCTATTCATTGAAAGGTTCAATGCTAGCTTATAAAGCGATTTGTGAAGCCTGCAAAGCAAGTGATATGGAAACTTTGAAAAAATCTACTCAATAAATCTTGAGAGTCTTAATTTTAAGTCAGGAGAAGCTTTGAAGCCACTATGTGGATCTGTATCAATCCAAGCATTAGTTTCGGGAATTTCATTAACAATCCGCCATACATTGTAGGTATCTTGGCATGCAAGGCCGTTAGCCGTTAAGATGGCGCCATCAATATCAATCTTTTGCTGGTATTTTACGCAGCTTGTATTTGTTTCTTGTTGGAAAGCCGTAATTTCGAACGTTCCGCTAAAAGGCCATAGCGTGCTTTCCCAGTAATAAGGAAGATTAATTTGACCATCTTTTAGAGCACGTTGTGCATTATAAGCTGCAATAAGTCGTTCTCGCATGGACAGCGTGCAAGCAATAACGGATCCACTATAAGCTTCATATAAGACATTAGCTGGGAGAGGTGTTTGAGGCGTTTTAATGCAATTTTCAGGACAAGTTTGTTCTTGGGAGAGAGAGCATCCTATTAGAGGAAGTATTAAGAACAATATTGAAATTAAAGCTTTCATCAAGAAGAGTCTACCTCCAAGTATTATTCTTTCAGCATAGAACTCTTTGATTAACGGAAAGTTTAAATTAATTTGAATTGTAATGAGATCTAAAAATACACACCTTTATTTAATTTTTTTCCCAAGTTTTATATTTAGAACTTTGCATATTGTAAATGTAAAATGATCGATATTCTCGTTTTGTTCGGAATCCCACTTGTAAATTTCTAAGGTGATTCTATCTGCCTCATTTTCCTTTTGAACAATAACAATATCTTGATCTGCTGTTGTCATTAAAAAGTGTGTAAGAATGTTTATATCGGTTTTTGGATTAAATAATTTATAGGTTCCATGATTTGGAATTTCTGTAGCGGACCCATTCTCACCACTTAAAACAAGCGAAGCAGTTAATTCAAGAGTTAAACCTAAGGCATTTTGGGGACGTCTTAATTTTAGACTACGAGGGCTAAGGGTTGGCTCATCAAATTTAGCACTCGCATAACTGAAAGAAGTGGAAAAGAAAAATAAAAGTATAAAATATCTAAAATTTTTTAACATCTATTTGTTTCTTGTTAATTCATAAGGATTTGTAATCGCTTCACCCTATAAAGATTTTTAAATTTTTGTCAAATAGAAATGAAAAAAAGAGATATTAAAACTTGCGATTTTTCATTGCTGTTTTGGGTTAAATCGTGTAATAAAGAGCAATTCGGGGCGTAGCGCAGCCTGGTAGCGCGCCTGCTTTGGGAGCAGGATGCCGGGGGTTCAAATCCCTCCGCCCCGACCATTTTTTATAAAAATTTTATAAATTTCCATCAATCAATTCGTCTAAAATTCTAAGGTATTACGGCAGAAGAACTACATTTTTGAATCTTTACCAACCTTCTTTGGTAAAAGAAAATTTAATGTGATATAAAATGATCTTAAGAAATAGGGGATCCAATGACACGGCAGGCAAAGTCGTTTAAGCAATTCATTCGCAAATCTCCTCTGCTGGTCATTACAAGCATAGGGATCGTAGGTCTTTTCCTGGGTTATATAAGCTCTCATTATCTAAACGTAAAACCTTATGGACCACTTGCACTCGAAGACAAGCTAACAGTTTGTTTTACGCCTCATGGTCAATGTCAAAATTTAATTATTCAGGCGATTGACCAAGCAGAATTCTCAATTAAAATGCAGACGTATTCTTTTACATCGAAAGAAATTGCGAAAGCGATTTTAAGAGCTCAAGAACGGGGTGTTGATGTTCGTATCCTTGCAGATCGAAGTCAGTTAACGGCCAAATATTCTCAAATCCCGAAACTAAAAAATTCTAATGTTCCTGTTTTAATCGATCGGGTCCCAGGAATTGCACATAACAAGATCATGATTATTGATGATCAAATTATTCTCACCGGTTCCTATAATTGGACAAATGCTGCTGAACATCGCAATGCCGAGAATTTACTTAAAATTCAGGATCCAGAAATTGCTGCTTATTTCCTTAAAAATTGGAATAAACGCGCAGAGGAAGCATCCCAAAAATAAAAAGATAAAATCCGAAGTAGAAAAGAAGCACTTGCCTTAACAGCAGTTTCTGTCATAAATTTTAACGACTTTTTTATATGACACTTTTTTTTGGGGAGGAAAAATGAAGAAGCACGTGCTAAATAGGTTATTCCTTATTTTACTACAAGTTATTATTTCTAAGGTAGTAATCGCCAGTGATCCAGACTTAAAAGAAGAAACCTCTTCCTCAAAAAAAAGTTCTTCTTCACTTATGCTTGTAGGGATACCAAAAATTCATAGCGTCACTCTTATAACGGAGAAGAGCTTTGAATGGTTCAACTTAAAAACTTTTCCTGACATTTCTCAATTACAAAACAACAACACAATTTATGATTTGGAAGAGATTAAGAGGCGTTGTCGTGAAGGGGAAGAAAGTAAATCGTATAAATTTGCTGCTGTACAAAACAAGATCCCAAAGCAAGATCCTTATCAACGTTCTGCTCGATTACTTGAAGCTGGAGAAATTGATCGATCTCATGAAGATGATGACGAAAAAAAAGAGATTTGGTTGAGAGCAAATATTCTTGAATTAAAAGTTCTTATACTCAAACTTCACAATTTAATGATAAGTTTAAATGTCAATTTTAGAACAAAAGAAAAAGTTTTAGAAAGATACCAGCAATTAAAAACGACAAACCAAGGTAGATCCTCATTTAATCTATTTGGATATTGGGAATGGTGGCAGAATTATTATTTTTCAGGCGAAGAACTCAGAAAGTATTATGAATGCTTTGAGTTTTGTTGTTTACCAAAATTTCAAGATGAGGAACTAAGGCTTTCTAGAGAATATCATAAAAAGCTAGATCTCTTTAAAAAGAGAATTTTAAGGGTAAGTAGCCCTTTAAGCAATGAAGTTAGCTTTAAAAGTTCTGTAAATTTTACTTCTATGCCAGTAGATAATGGTAACAAACTAGAAAGTATAAGTAAAGCAGAAACTTCGGACAATAAACCTATAATGATAACCCCAAAAGATTTTCGAGAAAAACTAAAGCTAATATTAAAGGCCGAAATTCCAAAAAAACGCCGATTAAAATCATCAATTCCTAAAGTTACAGAATCTGAAGATAAACTCTATGAAGTTGATACTCAATCAAACTTAACTGAACATGATCAAATTCAAAGAAATGAACTATTAGAAAGAATACTTTTCACATTATTACATCAATTTCAAGGTAAAAAGTATGAGCCATACCAATCTAGAAGTTCAACGCAAATAGGGGGATTATTAGGAGAATATCAAGAAATGCACCGTAGAGTGCAATTACTTGATAATGACCTATTAGATAGTAATCTTATCCAACTATCCTTTTATTCCTTTAGTCAAAGACATCCAAAATTAGCTGAGCTTTCTAATTCAAGATTACATCCTTTAACTTCAGATTTGGAAATCGAACAAATAGATAAAAAAATACAACGTGAACTTGTGCGTTTATATGGAGGAGAGCAGCTTGCTAAAGCACCTTGTTACTTAGTTCAAAAAGAAGGAAACGTCTTTGAAATGGTTCCTGAAGAAGAATGGGTGCGTTTTGAAAAGTCGCAAAAATTAAATGATACGAAAAAATATAGTATTGAAAAAGAACCTTTTGTTAAAAAAACAAAAAAATTTATTATTCAATCGTACCAGAATTTTAGTTCTCACGTTTTTATTTTAGGGCTCTCACCTAATGTACATTCTCTTTTACTTGAAGCGCTAAATATGGATCCGCTCATAAACAACATTTTATTAGGTTCAGTGCCGATCATATTTGGAGGAGATCGGTGGGTTATCTCTTTTAAATCAAAAATAACTTCTATAGATTTAAGTGGCCAGCATCTTGCGTCGCCAGCTATAGCTCCTCATGCAGATGGAGAAGTAAAAAGACGAATTGAGGCAAGATTTAAGGCTTATAAAGAAGAACTCACTGATTACCAAAAAAAAATTTCTGAAGTTGAAAAAGAACTGACTGCGCAGAGAGGGCAGATAAAAACTTTTCGTGACCTTCAAGGTACTGCTGTAGGTACATTATTGGTACTAGCTAGTAAAACTTCTTCTAACGAACTTGAAACGCTACAAACAAGCCTTAACAGCGAAGTAAATAATAGTGCAGATCTTGAGAGAGAACAATTATTAATAGTTGATACCTTGAGCAGATACTTCGATGGTGATGAAGTTTTCCCATTAGCACAGGAGGCTGGAGATGATGAAGCAACATCTCCTTTGAACAGAATGAATAAAGTAGCAAAAAAACTGAAGCAAGAGTTAGAGATGAGAGAAAGAAAAGAAAACGATACTGGAAAAAAGCAAGAGCTTAACTTAATTGGTAATCTTTTAGAAAATGTTTCTAGAGTTATAGAACATATGTCACAAATTGAAAAAAAACAAGAAGAGAAAGAACGACTTAAGAGAGACTGTAACGATAAAGAGAGGGTTTTACATTTTTACGCTCATCTACAAGCAATGTCCTGGCAGCCGCAACAAAGAATAAAAATTTCTTTTCAACCAATTCAAGATGTTGACCAAGTTGAAAAGAATGAGACGCGTGTTATGCACCTTATTGAGTCAGCATATCAGGCTTTATTCACAGATATCTTTGAACAAAAATCTCAAAAAGACACCAGGATTGGTTCATATAAGCCTAATAATACAGAGCTTGGAATCATCATTGATTTAGGTGATTTACAGGCACCACTTGTTAGATCACTGATGCTTTAAAAAGCCTAATCCAAAGGATTGCGCATAAATGACTTGAAGAGGCGGCTTCCTTTAGAAGGCGTCTGTTGTTGCGCTAAGCTTAATGCCAATAGTTTTAACTTAAGAAGATCAAGTGTTGCTCTCGAATTCGTTGCTGCAAGCTGTGGTGCAGTTTTGAAAGTATTTTTCTCAATAATCATTTTTTTCTCCCCCTGTAAATTGATCTTAAACAGGGAGGAGTTAAAAAATTGTAAACTCTCTTTAATAGGTTAATATTTTTTAAAAATTAGATACTTCTTTAAAAATAAAAAGTTTCTCATTAAGGATGGCATTTGTTTTTAAATTCGTAAGGTTGACAGTTGTATCAAGACCTTGAGCGTCAATCACAATCCATTGGATAAGCTGAAGAGGTGCCTTAGAGAATTTAAGCATTAAGGTGCCAGCTTCTGCGGTTGCTGTTTTTGCAAGTGTTACTTTATAAAAATTTTGCTCTTCTTGGAATTTAATGACCTTAATGTCTTCTTTAAAATTAATCGTGTGACGAAGAATAAATTCTGCTGGCGTTTCAGAAATCGCCATGGTTGTAATTTCTTTTGTACTTGGATCATGATGGATAAGAAATTCACCATCGGCAACGATTAACAAGGGATTAGGATCAGTATATTGTAAGCGCAATTTCCCAGGTCGTGACAGATAAAATTTTCCATGAGAAAGCTTGCCGTTATTATCAATTTGTTCGAAATCAGCAGTGAGTGTGTGCGCCTTGTTAAGATAATCCTCTAACATTTTTAATGTTTTCTGAGAAGGCGTTGCATGCGTATTAGAATTGAAAGCAACTAAGCTAAATATTAAAGCACAAGAGATTTTAAAGAGGTTTTTCATGATCTTTCCTTCATTATTAAGAGGCAATAGGAATAAGAACTTCTCGCTTACCAACATGGTTTGCAGCGCTTACAATCCCTTCGTTTTCCATTTGTTCCATAATCCGTGCAGCACGGTTATAACCGATTTGGAGATGGCGCTGAATAAAGCTTGTTGAAGCTTTGCGTTCACGACGGACAAGTTCAATGGCTTGATGATAAAGTTGATCCCCACCTTCATCTTCACCACCAAAAGAACCCAAAGGAGCATCGTTGTGTTCTTCAGTAATTGTATCAATGTATTCTGGAGTGCCTTGTGCTTTGAGGAAACGAACAACTTGCTCAACTTCACTGTCTCCTACAAAAGGACCATGGACACGTTGGATCTTGCCGCCTGGCTCCATGAAAAGCATATCTCCACGACCAAGTAATTGCTCAGCTCCTTGTTCTCCTAAAATCGTACGACTATCGAAGCGAGAAGTGACTTGGAAGCTAATGCGGGTTGGGAAGTTTGCTTTGATTGTTCCAGTGATAACGTCCACTGAAGGTCGCTGTGTTGCCATAATAATGTGAATACCAGCGGCGCGTGCCATTTGTGCTAAGCGTTGGACTGCCGCTTCGATCTCTTTCCCTGCAACAAGCATAAGGTCGGCCATTTCGTCGACGAAAACAACGATATAAGGAAGAGGCGACATATCCAACGGCTGAGTTTCATAAACTGGGCGTCCGGTCTCAGAATCAAAACCTGTCTGGACTTGGCGAGATAAAACTTCTCCTTGAGCTTTTGCTTGAGAAAGGCGTGTATTACATCCTTCGATATTTCGAACGCCTAGTTTAGACATTGCACGATAGCGTTCTTCCATTTCTTTAACAACCCATTTAAGGGCAAAAACAGCTTTTTTAGGTTCAGTGACAACAGGTGTCAAAAGATGGGGAATACCGTCATAAACAGATAACTCAAGCATTTTAGGATCAATCATAATAAAGCGACAACGCTCAGGAGGTAAACGATAAAGAAGCGATAAAATCATCGCGTTAATACCAACAGATTTACCTGATCCTGTTGTGCCAGCGACTAAAAGATGAGGCATGCGTGCAAGGTCTGCTATGACCGGTTCTCCACTAATATCCTTTCCAAGGGCGATCGCAAGCTTCATACCTTGTGCTTCGTAGTCTTGGCTTTTGAAAAGCTCGCGCAAAAAGACTGTTTGGCGATCTTTGTTGGGTAGCTCAATACCAATTGCATTGTGGCCAGGGATAACAGCAATACGGGTTGAGAGTGCACTCATAGAGCGCGCAATATCATCAGCCAAACCAATAACGCGAGAGGCTTTAATCCCTGGTGCAGGAATTAACTCATAAAGCGTAACTACAGGGCCGGGACGCACTTGAGTAATTTCACCTTTAATTCCAAAATCCTCAAGAATCGTCATAAGTTGTTGGGCATTTTGACGAAGGATGCTGTCTGGAATTTTACTATTTTTGTTTGCGATCGGCTCAGCGGTCAAGAGATCTAATGAAGGAAGGTGATAACTATCTTTTTGGGTAAGGTTTAAAGGTTGTTCCTTTTTAGGGCGCGAGGGTGGCGCAGTTTCTTTTAATTCTTCAGAAGATTCCTTAGGAGAAGAAGAAAGGTTTTGGCTCTTAGAAAGAGAAAGGAGTTCATTCTCATCAGAAAGTGTTGCTTCCTTAACAAAAGACTCAAAATGTGGTTCTTCATGAGAAAAGCTAGGCATATCCTCGTTCGAAAACTGTGCGCGACGTTGTAAGGTGAAAGCATAAAACTTCTTTAAAAGTGAGATTGGTGTTGCACATGCTAAGTAGAGCCCTCGGATACATGCCCACAATTGTTCTAAACGAAGCCCAGTAGCAATAATAAAACAGCCCATGGCCATGCATGCTATAATAGCGAGCGTAACATTCCATGGGAAACCCAACTTTGTTATTAGTGTGTATAAGTGATAATTCCCTAAAATGCCGAGAGCTCCACCAATGTTAGTTGAGATAATCTTTGAACTCAAAGCTTGATAGAATAGACAAGAAGTTAGAAAAACACTTAAGAAAAGAGAAAGCATTCGTAAACTTAGGAATTGTACCCTCTCTTTTTTAAAAAAAGAAACCCCCCAAGCTAAAAAGGTGATAGGGATAAGATAGCTTGCACTTCCAAAACCTTGTTTTAAAAGATCCGCTATAATTGCACCTATAGAACCTCCATAATTTTGAAGGGGGCCGTCGACAACCATATTCCAAGAAGGGTCAAGTGAATCATAGCTATATAAACTTCCCCCTATAAATATTCCAACAGCAACTAAACTAAGCCCCACAAACTCTTCTATTCTATTAAGCAGGAAAGTTTTTACAATTGTTGGGAAGAAGGATTTTTTTTCTGAATGGTTTTTGTACTTATTCATAGAAAATATCATTTAAAAAATATGCTAAGTTATCTCAAAAGGCATTAGGATGCGTGTCGATTAAATATTATTTGTTCCTAAAAGTCTACTGCTCTGATCATTTTTTAACAAAAAAAGCCATATTTTAACTTGAAACGTTGATTTTTGGCTTTAAAAGGAGGTACTATAACATCATACATTTTCCTTTTACAATTCCACTTAAATGAGGTCTTTTAAACATTGAGAAATTGGATTCAAACTATAGCTCTTTATAAAGAACCACGGATTTTAAGTATTTTATTTTTAGGTTTTTCAAGTGGTCTTCCGTTTCTATTAACTTTAGCAACTTTGCACGTGCGTCTTTCAGAAGTCGGTGTTAATAAGACAACAATAGGTTTATTTGTTTTCGTAACGCTTCCTTATACTTTAAAATTTTTATGGGCTCCTATTATAGATAGTTGGAAATTCCCTTTTTTCTGTCGTTTGTTTGGTAAGAGAAAAGGATGGATGCTTGTCACACAATTTGCTTTAATGATCTCATTAATCTTATTGGGAATAGCTGATCCTTCTCAAAACATCTGGTTGACAGCCGGTGCAGCGACGCTCGTTGCCTTCTTTTCCTCAACGCAAGATAGTGTGATTGAGGCGTACCGTGTAGAGGCGTTAGAAGGAAAAAAAGCCGGTGTTGGTGCTGGTGCAAGTGTTTTTGGCTATCGTCTTGGGATGTGGGTCTCTGGAGCAGGGGCTCTTTACATTGCTACTTTTTTTGGCTGGTTTGTAACATATATTTTTATGTCATTTTTTGTTGTCATAGGAATGGTTGCAACACTTTTAAGTCGTGAACCACGATATTCAAGCCTTGCTCAGAAACCCCAGTTATCTCAAAAGCTTGAAAAGAGGTTTCATACATATGTTTTTTCACCCATGAAAACTTTTGTTAAACGAGAAGATTGGTTAATAATTATTCTTTTCATTCTTTTTTATAAGTTCCCTGACACGGTTTTAAATGTCATGAGTGTGCCTTTCTTACTTGAGATTGGTTTCACAAAACTTGAAATAGCAAACGTTGCAAAATTTTTTGGGATAGGGGCAATGATGTGTGGTGGGTTGATGGGAGGAATTCTTTTAACGCGCAAACCTTTGATAGAAAATCTTTTTATTTGTGGTTGTTTACAACTTCTTTCTTGTTTTATGTTTATTGCCCAGGTGTATGCGGGTCACAATATCTTAATGTTATTTGCAACAATCGGGATTGAAAACTTTGCTTGCGGTATGGGGACAGCAGCTTTTATTATGTATCTCTCTTCTTTATGTCGTATGCCACATACAGCGACACATTACGCTCTTTTATCCTCTATAGGCTCCCTTGCACGTGTTACTTTCTCTTCTATCTCGGGATGGCTTGCAGATCATCTTAATTGGTATGATTTTTATACTTTAAGTGCTGTCTTATGCTTTCCTTTGCTTATTTTATTATTTTTGAAGAATGCATCTTTTAGTACGCAAGTAGATTCTCAACCTTTCTATAGAAAAGGAATATAAAATAAGTATAAAAATTAATAAATAAAACCTTCATGAATAAAGAAATTGTCATCAAAAAATTGTACTTTCCTGGGAGTTTAAATGAACTTTCAGGGCACTTGGTATTGTCCCAAGCTGAGCCAAGAGCTTATGCTATTTATGTTCATTGTTTTACATGTTCAAAAGATCATCATTCGAGTAGGCGAATTAGTACAGAACTTGCCCAGCAAGGAATTGCAACATTACGATTTGATTTGACAGGATTAGGTGAAAGCCAGGGAGATTTTGCTGGGACCAACTTTACAACGAATGTCCAAGATATTATTGCGGCTGCTCAATATCTTAAGTATCAATATAAGCCTGCTACTTTACTTATCGGTCATTCTTTAGGAGGAACTGCTTCTTTAGTGGCAGCGACGCAACTAGAAGAAATGCGTGCCGTGGTTACTTTGAATTCTCCTTATGATCCTGCCCATGTAGCAAAGAGAGTAGCTTCTGTAAAGGATGAGGTATTCATACATGGAGAAGCAGCAGTTCAAATTGAAGGTAGACAATTTAGAATTCAAAAGCATTTCTTTGAAGTACTGGAGCATTATAATATGGAACAGATTCTTGCTTCACTTAAAGCGGCCTTGCTTGTGATGCACGCGCCAAAAGATCCAGTGGTTCATATTCGGAATGCAAGCCAAATATTTTCGTCAGCTTCTCATCCGAAAAGTTTTATTAGCCTTGAAAGAATGGATCACTTATTAACCGATCCAAAAGACGCTTTGTATATTGCAAACCTTATTAATGCATGGGCAAGCCGTTATATCGATGCTTAACAGAAATATTTCGTCTTTTAGACGATAAAAAACGGATATTTCCAAAATATGTTAAATTTTGTAATATTCTTTATACCACTTAATAAATTTTGGAATACCTTCTGAGATAGGGGTGGTAGGAGAATAATTTAAGTCTCGTTCTGAGGCAGTAATGTCGGCTAAACTTTCTTGAACATCACCAGCTTGTAAGGGAAGCATCTTTAAGATTGCCTTTTTCCCAAGAGAATCTTCGATATAATGAATAAAATTAAGAAGTTTTTCACTTATGTTATTTCCAAGGTTGTATACTTTGTGCGGTGGTAAAGCAGTCTCATTTGATGGTGGGGAATTTAATGCGCCTACAATACCTTTTACGATATCATCAATATAAGTAAAATCGCGCTTCATCTCACCGTAGTTAAAAACTTGGATTGGTTGATCATTAACAATCGCTTTGGTAAATAAGAAAACAGCCATATCTGGACGTCCCCAGGGTCCATAAACGGTAAAAAAACGAAGGCCAGTAGAAGGAATTCGATAAAGATGGGCATACGATTGAGTCATTAGTTCATCTGCTTTTTTTGTGGCAGCGTAAAGAGAAACAGGCGTTTCACATCGATCCTCGACGGAAAATGGTAGTTTTGTATTTCCACCATAAACAGAAGATGAACTGGCATAAATAAAATGTTTAAACCCTTTACGATGGCGGGCTAATTCTAACATCACTATGTGACCCATGATGTTTGCTTCTATGTAAGCAAAAGGATTGATAAGAGAATAACGTACACCAGCTTGAGCCGCTAAATTTACAATATGCATGATTTCAGGATGCAATTCCCAAATTTGTTGCATTTGAGAGCGCTCAGCGATATTTGCTTGATAAAATTTAAAATTGGAAAAGGACTTTAGATTTTCTAGGCGTGCATGCTTAAGGGTAACGTCATAGTAATCATTTAAGTTATCAATTCCAATGATTAAATAGCCATTTTTAAGAAGATGTGACGCTAAGCTATATCCAATAAAGCCAGCCACACCAGTAACAAGAATAGGCGAAGAAGATGTTAACATTATAAACTCTTTTTTATCCAATATCCTTGGTTGAATTCTTTCCGAATGTTTCATGCATAAACAAAGTTAGTAATAAAGCTATTACAAGACATACTGGGATAGAAAGTAAAGCTAATTTCCAATTAGCTAATGTGTAAAAGGGAATACCTTGTACAATTTTACCATTCCAAGATTTATCTAATATCCACCCCACAAAAGGTTGGAATATAACGCCGCTTAACATGACGACCATATTTGTAAGTCCAAGCGTGAGGCCACTCATTGAACTAGGAATAATTTCACAAATTGCTGCAAACCCTAATAATTGTCCTGTAAACGAAGCACCGGTTAGAAAGAGAAGAATATACATAAAGGGCAAAGGAATTGGAATGAAAACGATAATAATATAAAAAACTAAAGAAAATGATGCGCCAAGTATCATCGGTTTACGACGTGTTTGAAAATAATCTGATAGATAGGTCGTAATAGGGCTTGCAATTGCCATTCCAAAAAAGATCATTGCAATAGCACTTGCAGCTATTTTGCGTTCTATATGGTAGACTGTGCTAAGGTAGGGTACGCCCCATAGATCTGCAAAAGCAGCAAGAGGGACATACATGAATGAACTGTAAACCGCAATAAACCAAAATTGCGGAGTTTTTAAAAGTTGAACTAAATTTTTTCCTAATTCACGAGCTGAAGGAAAAGAGATTTCGTTTACGGTGGAAGTATTTTTATCACAAATAATAAACCACATCGCTGAGGCTAATATAAGGCCTAATCCACTCATAATTAAAAGTGAAGATCGCCATCCTATATGTTCAAGTAAAAAGGCTAAAGGAGCTCCTCCAGAGGTTGCTCCGATCGTCCCTAAAACCATAGTGAAGCCAATTACTTTCCCTACTTTTTGAGGGGGAAACCATAACGTCGCTAGCTTTAATGTTCCAATAAATGCGCAAGCTGAACCTGCTCCCATAAGTAATCTTCCTGTAGAAGCAAGAGGAAGAGCATCCGCTGTTGCAAATAAGAAAGTTCCAATTACACAAAGCAAGGTTGAAAACGTTAGAACCCGTCGCGGACCAAAACGATCCATGATAAACCCTAAAGGAATTTGTAAAGCATCATATGCATAATAATAGAAAGCACTTAATATTCCTAAAACATAACTATTAACTTGAAAAGCAACCATCAAGTCCTTTGTCATAACACTTGGGGATACTCTTAAAACAAATTGATAACAATAAAATACTCCCCCACACAACCAAATCGCCCAGGGAATATAACGTGCTAAGGAAGGATTTTTTATAAAATACATGACAACTTTCTAACAAAGAAAATAAGAGGGTTCAAGTATACACGAAAAAACATTATTAAATTGATTCTGAAGTAAGGGGTTTTTTTAAGGCTTCTGGGAAAGTTTCAGGAATAAACTTAATGAGTAAAAGTGCAATAAATACGCTAAGAGGAATTGGCATTAAAGCAAAACGCCATTCACCTAAAGTATAATCAGGTAGCCCATTCGTTATTGTTCCTTGCCAAAATTGATCTAATAACCAGCCTACAAGAGGGAGGCATATCACACCACTTAGCATTACAATCATATTTGCGAATCCTATGGCGACACCACTCGCAGAGTGAGGAACAATATCGCAAATTGATGCAAAGGAAAGAATTTTTCCTGAATAAAATACGCCAGCTAGAAAAAGCAAGATATACATGCTGCTTAAAGAAACATGCGGCATATAAATAATAAGCATATATGTCACAAGAGAGCCAACAGCTGAGATAATCATAGGCCAAAGACGGGTTTTAAAGTGATCTGAAAGAAAAGTACTAATGGGTGATCCTACAGCTGCTCCAATAAAAATCATAGATATAACAGATGCGGCTACAGGTCGTTCAAGGGAATAGATTTCACGAATGAAAGGAACTCCCCATAGGTCTGCGAAAACAGCAATTGGTACATACATTAAAGCACTATAAACTGCGATTATCCAAAGTTTAGGCATGCGAACAATAGTTAGAAGTCCTTTTAGGAGCGAAGCACGATCATTTTCTGAGCTTGCAGCTTGATTCCAAGGTGTATGCCATGGATTTTTATCTTTTACGACAAACCAAATTGTCACTGTTAGGATGCTTCCAATAAAAGCCAAAAAAAAGAAAGAAATTTTCCAGTTTGTTTTCTCAACAAGAAAAGCTAAAGGGGCTCCCCCTAAGCTTGCACCTAATGTTCCTAAGAAAATTGTAAGACCGATAAGGCGACCTACACGTTGAGGAGGAAACCATAAAGTAATTAATTTAATGCTTCCTAAAAGCGCGCAAGCAGCGCCTGCGCCGATTAAAAGACGCCCAAACGAGGCTACAGCCAATGTGCTTGCAATCGAAAATATGAGAGTTCCAATGACGGTTGTTAAGCAGGATAAGGCTAAAATTTTACGTGGTCCAAATCGGTCAACAATCATTCCTATTGGGACTTGCATGATTGCATAAGCATTGTAGAAGAAAGCTGAAAGTACGCCAAGGGCATAACTTTGAACGCCAAAATGACGCATCAAGTCTTCTGTTATAATGCTTGGTGAAATGCGAAGAATAAATTGAAAGAAATAAAAGAAACTTCCACAGGCCCAAATTTTCCAAGAGAGTAAAGGATCCTTTAATGTTTGGACGGAAGAGGATGGTCGTTCTAAGTTCATAAGGCTCGATACTCCTTGCGAAAGCTTGCGCATTTTGTAATATTTTCAGGCCGTTCACTTTTCGCAAGGGTTGAATGTAACTCTTTCTCAAAAAGATGCAACTATAAACCAATCTTTTATTCCATTTTTTATTTTTAATCACAATTCATAATTGACGCTTTTAGAAGCTCATGTTATACAATTAGCACTCTTCCTGTTTAAGTGCTAATGTGGGGCTTAATTGTAGTTGAAGAGCAACTTTCGTCTTTTAGAGAAAGGAGACAAGACATGAAATTTAAACCACTTCACGATCGCGTGCTTGTAAGGCGCATCGAACAAGAATCCAAAACTGCAGGTGGGATTATCATCCCTGATACAGCCAAAGAAAAACCTATTGAAGGTGAAGTTCTCGCTGTTGGCTCGGGTGTTTGCGATGATGCCGGTAAAACGAGACCTCTCGATGTTAAGGTTGGGGATCGTATTGTTTTTGGCAAATGGTCCGGAACCGAAGTTAAAGTTGAAGGCGAAGAATTACTGATTCTTAAAGAATCTGATATTTTTGGCATTCTTGCCGCTTAACGGATGATAATTAATTAAAGGAGACAATTAATCATGTCAGCAAAAGAAGTAAAATTTTCGACTGATGCCCGTACACGCATGCTACGTGGTGTCGATATCCTTGCAAATGCTGTAAAGGTAACTCTTGGACCAAAAGGTCGTAATGTTGTATTAGCAAAAAGCTTCGGCGCGCCACGTATTACAAAAGATGGTGTATCCGTTGCAAAAGAGATTGAACTTGAAGACAAGTTCGAAAATATGGGCGCGCAAATGGTGCGCGAAGTTGCTAGCAAAACCAATGATATAGCTGGTGATGGGACAACCACAGCAACAGTTTTAGCCCAAGCAATCGTTCGCGAAGGTGCAAAAGCCGTTGCCGCTGGAATGAACCCTATGGATCTTAAGCGAGGCATTGATTTAGCTGTGACAGCTGTTGTTGAAGACCTCAAAGCCCGTTCGAAGAAAGTTTCGACGTCAGAAGAAATCGCGCAAGTTGGCACCATTTCCGCTAACGGTGAATCTGAAATTGGGAAAATCATTTCAGAAGCAATGGATAAAGTTGGTAAGGAAGGCGTTATTACCGTTGAAGAGGCAAAATCATTTGCAACTGAACTTGAAGTTGTTGAAGGAATGGAATTTGACCGCGGTTATATTTCTCCATACTTCGTAACAAATGCAGAAAAGATGGTTGCTGACCTCGAGAATCCATTCATCTTAATTCATGAAAAGAAACTCACAGGTTTACAAGCCATGCTTCCAGTACTTGAAAAAGTCGTTCAATCTGGTCGTCCGCTTTTAATTATCGCTGAGGATGTTGAAGGAGAAGCGCTTGCGACGCTCGTTGTGAACAAGCTTCGTGGTGGCCTTAAAGTGGCAGCTGTTAAAGCACCAGGCTTTGGTGATCGTCGTAAATCAATGCTTGAAGACATTGCAATCCTTACCAATGGTCAAGTTATTTCTGAAGATGTTGGTCTAAAGCTTGAGAATGTCACAATCGATATGCTTGGAACTGCAAAAAAAGTGGTTATCGACAAAGAAAACACAACCATTATTAATGGCGCGGGCGCTGCGCAAGATATTGAAGCACGTTGCAATCAAATCCGTGCACAAATTGAAGAGACAACCTCCGATTATGATCGTGAAAAGCTTCAAGAGCGCCTAGCTAAGCTTTCAGGTGGTGTTGCTGTGATCCATGTTGGTGGAGCAACAGAAGTTGAAGTTAAAGAGCGTAAAGATCGTGTTGAAGATGCTCTTAATGCAACACGCGCAGCTGTAGAGGAAGGTGTTGTTCCAGGAGGTGGTGCGGCGCTTCTTTATGCAATTCCATCTTTAGATAAGGTTAAATTTGTAAATGATGAGCAACGCGTTGGTATTGATATCATTCGGCGTTCACTTCAAGCGCCAATTCGCCAAATCGTAACAAACGCGGGTGAAGATGGTTCAGTTGTTGCAAGTAAGCTTGTTGAAGGCACGGATCAAAAACTAGGATATGATGCTCAAAATGGTCAATACGTTGACATGTTTAAAGCTGGTATCATTGATCCAACGAAAGTTGTTCGTACAGCGCTTCAAGATGCTGCTTCGATTTCAGGTCTCTTAATCACGACAGAAGCAATGGTCGCTGATATTCCTGAAAAGAAGGATTCATCTCCAGCAATGCCAGGCGGTATGGGTGGCATGGGTGGAATGGGCGGCATGGGTGGTATGGATTTCTAATCCTACCCAAGCTCACAGTTCAAAAAGAAAGGGCTGCAGAAATACAGCCCTTTTTTAATGCACCTAAATGCCTAATGTTTGCTCCGTTTGACCGTATAACCTTTTTCTTGAGCCCACTCAAGAATATCAGGGACATGAGCAACACCAATAGCAACAAACGTACCTTTTAATCGCACATATTCTTCAAGTTTAGGGAGCCATGCTTGAGTTCTTAGATCCGCGCTTATTGAAGAAGAAGCATTGTCCACACCATTATGATAGTCACGAAAAACAGGATTTTGCACCATATCTTGTACAAAAGAAAAACTATTTTTTTTCTGTCTATTCTTTGCAAAATTCATGATGTGGCTAACAAAATATTGAATCGAAGCAAAAGTTAACGAATTTCTCTCTTCTTTAAACTGCGTAAAACCTGAGTCAAATCGCAAATCAATAGTGTCTAAGGCATAATTTGGTTTTGAAGAAGATTGAGCATATTCTATTAAGGAGAGATCCATTCCCCATAACCTTTGTGTTTGGTTTTGTTCATTCTCAATGGAGAGAATGACTTTATAAACTGCTGCCGGATGGAGTATATTGAGATCAGTTATATGTAGTTCTGTATCCTCATCTTCAAATAAACTAAGAATATATTGACGTTCTTCTTTTGAAAAAGAACCGTTCCAATCAGCTAAGAAATTAGTTATCTCTAATCTATCTCTCTCTTTGTAATCCTCCAAAAAAGTTATTTTGTTCTCTTGATTGTAATAAGTAGGATCTTTAATTATTTGTTCGTCGTACCAACTCGACCAAAACTCTATTTGTTTTTTAACTAATCTTTCAGTTTCAGAAGCTAAGTCCAAAAAGAAACCGCCTTCTTGAAGCTCTTGATAAGTTACAGGACTATCTTCATCTTCATACCCATCACTCGTTTCCATAACAAATGTTTTGGCTTTTGAAACAGCCTTCAGAACCGAAGAAGGCATCATGAAATAAGGGTAAGTATGCAGCGTTCCTAACAAATTAAACTTTTTCAATTCTTTTGAACCATGTGGAGGTGTGAGTTTATAAAGAAAAGGTCTTTGTTGTCTTGAGGCACAGGAAAGAGCCAAATCTTTTATTTGTGCGTTAAAGGATTTTGTCACTTGTTCTGCTTGTAAGTCTTCAGCTGCTAGTTCACTTGCTGAGCCCCAAGTCGTTGAGAAAAGATGTATGAAAGCGCTAAGTAAAAGTCGTTTTTTTAGAGAATTAGTCATATATTATCCTTTATCATTTATTGATGAGCAAGGATGTCAGTATCAAAATAATGACTTTTGGTAAATAAAAAAGCGCATAAAATGCAAAAACTATTTCTTTTTTGCCACATGAAGCATTTTTTTGATTTCCGCTAATTCTTCTTTAAGGTTTTTCACATGATTGTCCAGAGGATGAGTTCCTTTACGGCGCATATCTTCTTCTACAACTTCAGACATCGCGCCAACGATTGTTCCTACGACGAGATTGAAGATGAAATATCCAAGAACAGAGTTAAAAATCATGAGAAAAATCCAGGCATCTGGATAATTTTTCGTCATGCTGTCGGACGTCTCAAGCCAAGTAAATTCACCGACCATGCTGAAAAGTGTTCTCATAGAGATTCCGATATTTCCAAACAATTCAGGTGCATGTTCGCGATAAAGTTCGGTTGATATTAAGCTAAATGAATAGAAAAAAATAAAGGCTAAAAAAGAGACACTTATGATGCCGGGTGCAGATTTTGCAAGGCCTTGAATAATATGGCGTGTTCTTGGAAAAATATTAAGAATATTAAGGCTATTTAATCCTCTAAATACCACCAAAACTATCGGCGAAAAAGAGGTAGGATAAAGAGCTGTCATAATTATTAAAAGATCAAATATATTCCAATAATTCATAAAAAATTTTGTTTTGGTAACAATAATGCGAAAGACCATCTCAGCGACAAAGAGGTAAAGAATTCCTTTTCCAATAATTTCTAAGAGTTCACCATGTTTTTGTTTGATTTCTGGCATTGTGCTAAGGCCAGTGACAATGGCAATGATACATACACAAGCTAGAATTAAGTAGTGTATGGGTTTTGATTCAAAAAATTCATGAACGGCTTCTGCAAAATTTTTAAGCTCGTTTTCAGCCTTTTTTGTGGCTTTTAAAAGTTGATTTTTCTTTTCCATGTTTCGATCATCTTTCGTAAACTTGAATATAGTATTTCAAAAGAAAATTAAAGAATCGTTAAACGTTAATTTGCTCAAGAGCCTAAAATGTGTTATTTCAAGGCCATGTTAACGCTTAAAAATCTTACTTATCGTATTGCTGGGCGCACCCTTTTAGACGAGGCTTCGCTGCAGATGGATCGTGGTCAAAAGATTGGCCTTGTTGGACGTAATGGTATTGGTAAGTCAACCCTTTTTCGTTTAATTTTGGGTCAGATACATGCTGATGGAGGAGATCTTACCTTTGCCTCAAACTTTAAGGTTGCAACGGTTGCTCAAGAAGCGCCAGGAGGCGAGGTTTCAGCTTTAAATTTTGTCATTGAAGCGGATGCTGAGCGGACGGCTTTATTGCAAGAGGCTGAAACGTGTGAAGATCCCGATCGTATTGGAGAAATTCATGATCGCCTTATGACGATTGATGCTTATACTGCAGAAGCTCGAGCAGCAAGAATTCTATTGGGTCTTGGTTTTTCAGAAGAACAACAGCATCGATCCTTGTCAAGCTTTTCTGGCGGCTGGAGGATGCGTATTGCGCTTGCCGCTTGTCTTTTTCAGTATCCAGATCTTTTATTGCTTGACGAGCCTACAAACCATCTAGATTTGGAGGCTGCACTTTGGCTTGAAAGTTTCTTAAAGAGCTATAATGCAACCTTATTGATTATCAGCCATGATCGAGAATTCTTAAATAATGTTGTGACCAAGATTTTTCATTTACACCGTGGGAAAATTACCACGTACAATGGAAATTACGATTTTTACGAAAAAACGCGAAAAGAACAACTAGCTTTTGGACAAGCTTATAACGAGAAGATAGAAGCACAAAAGAAACATATGATGAAGTTTGTGGATCGTTTCCGGGCGAGTGCCACGAAAGCTCGACAAGCGCAAAGCCGACTTAAAGCTATTGAGAAACTTGAGCCTTTATCCTTAGCGGAAGATGATCCTACCTTAAAGCTAGATTTCCCAGAAACTGAAACTTTACCACCACCTTTTGTAACTTATGATAAGGTTGCTCTTGGGTATGGAGACAAAACAGTTCTACAGCACTTGCGTGGCACAATTGGTCCTGAAGATCGTATTGCTTTGCTCGGGGCAAATGGTAATGGAAAATCCACTTTTGCGAAGTTCTTAGCGGGTCGCCTAGAGCCCAAAGCTGGACATTTTCATCGCTCTCCTAAATTACGTGTAGGTTATTTCCATCAACATCAAGTTGAAGATTTAAAGAAGGGTGATACAGCTTATCAACACGTGGCTGATCTGATGCCAAAAGCTTCTGAAACAGTCGTAAGATCTTTTCTCGGGCGTTTTGGATTTGATAAAATTAAGAGTGATATTCCCGTTGAAAAGCTTTCAGGGGGTGAGAAAGCACGTCTTGTAATGGCTTTAATTTCATCACAAAAACCTCACTTGCTTATCTTTGACGAACCTACTAACCATCTTGATGTAGAGATGCGCGAATCTCTCATGATGGCCATTAACAACTTTGCTGGTGCTGTCATTCTTATTACCCATGATTGGCATTTATTGAAGCATACGGCTGATCGTCTTTGGCTGGTTGCAGAAGGCACGATTCGACTTTACGAAGGTGATCTTGAAGATTATCGTAAAGTGGTGTTAGGAGGAGCTAAAAAGGAAGCTAAAGGGAAAGAAAAAAAGAAGTAAGATTCTTTTTAAGTACTGCCAGCAATGATGCTATCATTTGAAGATTTTAAGGAAGAAGTGTTGGCTTCTTCAAGACCACAAGCTCCTGAAGATCGTCTTAAAATAGAGTCTTTCTTTTCTGTTTGTTCTGCAGTTTTTGCGGAAGCGGTTTTTTTCTCGCATGATAGTGTCCACTTTTCTTTGTAGGAAGCAGGAAGGTGCGCTTCACTAATCTTATCCGCTTCTAAAATTTGTCCTTTAAGGACTGGAATAGCAAAAATTACAATTTGTTTAAGCTTTAAAAATAGTGGCGTTTTCCTTATATATTCTTCAAAATCCTCTCTATTTTCTTTACTGTCATCAATAAAGAGAAGTTGATCACAGCAGAAATCTTCTCCCAAGATGATGGAAGGAGCAAGAGCTTTCTGACGAAAATAAATAGTATCTTTATTAATATCTTTAACAGAAATTACATTCCCTTTTTTAACGTAAATATATGTATTATTTCCAAATTTTTTCATTCCTTCTTCGAGAGGTTTATGAAGGTCAAAAGTTGGGCCTAAATGATGTCGTTCGACGCGTGCAAAAGTTTCTTGTGGTTTATCCCAAGCACTCGAGAGAATCATGCGAATATTGCGCTCTTCATGGAGGTAAGCTAAATAAGCTGGCATGTCGCCGCGCGGGCATGGAGTTGCATCACTTTCTGGAGAAGGATAAGAAACTCTTGTATAAACGCCATCTCCATCCGTCAGGAGAAGAGAGTTCGGATATACTTTTAAATATTCCTCAAATTTTTGAGCAAACTCGTTGATGCCTTTTACGGCAATTTTGATAATTTTTGTGCCTTCTTTTTCAACAAGACCATCACAGGCAAAAGTAGCTTCCTTATACCCTATCGTTAGAATTAATATAAAGATAAGTTTTTTAAAAGTATTAAAGAAATGCATGAAGGCTCCTTTTTTAGAAGAAGTTAAGCGTCGAAGCTCTTTTTTTAGCAAATGTTAACAGATAGTCTAACTTAAAAAAAGATACTTTCTTTTCTTATATCTGGTAATCTTTTTTGCAAATAAAATATGGAGTTTAAAAATGTTTATCCTTAGAAAATCAGATGATCGCGGTTTTAGAGATCATGGATGGTTGCAAACCTATCATACCTTTTCATTTTCAGATTATGATCATCCGCAGTGGCGCCAATTCGGCTCTTTGCGCGTCTTGAATGAAGATTTTGTGCTCTCAAATAAAGGCTTTGGAACCCATCCACACCATGATATGGAAATTCTTACTTATGTTATTAGTGGCACCTTAGAGCATCAAGACAGTATGGGAAATGGCACACAGATTAAGCCGCGGGAGATGCAATATATGAGTGCAGGAACGGGCGTTCTTCATAGTGAATTTAATCCTTCATCAGATTCTTCCGTTCATTTATTACAGATTTGGATTCTCCCGAATACGAAGGGACTTGAGCCCCGGTATGATCAGATTGCTTTGCAAGAAGAGAAAGGTTTTCATCTCGTTGCAGCGCCAGACCAGAAGGCTGAGGAAAATATTATTGGCTTAAGAGCAGATGTGTGGGTTTATGAGGGACGCTTTTCTGAACAAGAAAAATTTACTTTTCAACCTCAAGGATCAAAACAATGGATACACTTAGTGGAAGGGCAGATTACGATTAATGATCATCTACTCGACCAAGGAGATAGCGTAGGTATTCAGGAAGAGCCTTCTTTTGAAATTACCTTCTTGGAAGAGTCCACCTTCCTTTTGTTTGATATGGTAGTACCTTTATAGTTTATAAATAGGTAACTTTAGTTTCTGAGCTAAGGTTTCAATCTGTGTTAATTCCTCTGGGCTAACAATAGTGCTTTGTTCGTAATGTTGACTAGCTTCCATTTCTAAAGCAGGAAGCTGTTCCTTAGAAGCGAATTGGGGAGGGGAAAATTTAAACCGTGTCCAATCAGGTTTTATAACAGCATAAAACCCAGCAAGCCTAATGGTATGAATATTACCATCAATTGAAATCGATGGGACAAATCCGACCTCATTATTCATATCAGCACTAGACATTTCAATCACTTCTTCTGGTGTTTGTTTTACAGATTTAAGGAGAACTTCTTTAAAGTTTTTACCTTGTGATTGAGCTGTTTTAATGTTTTCATCTGAAGGAGGAAGTTGAGAATCCATGCATGAAACGAAATATATATTTTCAAAAGGCACCTCGAGTATAAAGCCATACTTAAAGCAAATTCTACCTTTGTTTGGCTGTGTTATACTTCGAACAATGGCATAACTATTTGGCTGATTAAAAAGAAGAGAAAACGTCATTTGTTCCAAAGTTGGGGTCGCAGTTTTGACATAGTTAGGAAAGGCTAGAAGATTTTTAGTAAAGGTGTTGGTTATATATTGTAAATCTAAAAATTTTTGCCCTCTTAAAATAAGCATTTTTTTACTTTTTAAATTTTCTGGAGACCACAAGGATTGAATACGTTGTTGCTCTGAAACAGTCTCAAAGAAACTTTCTTTTATTTCTGCTAGTGAGGAGCCTAAATTAAGTTGCCACTCTTGAGGAAGATCTTTGAAGGTTACAGAAGAGTGAAAGCTTAATATGTCGATTCCGGAAGACTCATGAGTTTCTGGTTGTTGTAATGGTACTGAAGGAGAAATTTCTTTTGCTGTATCTGGGGCTTTGCAGGATGCTGCTGCGTCGACCGTTTGGTTTAAAGACTGATATAAAGTCTTAAGTGTTTTCCTGATATTTTCTTTGGTGCCATCTGCTCCACTTGTTACTTCATCTGGAAGGTAAGCAAGCGAGCATTCAAGAGATTTTATATGATTTAATATGCTCGATTGTGATGGTCCAGTTACTGTAGTCTTTTTATCTTCATCCTGTAAAAAACAGGCATTAATTGAAGAAGATGAAATAAGGAATAAAAAAGTTAAGAACGAATTGTTTTTATGTAAGTTAAACATACCGTAAGTCTCTCTTTGAATTTATAGTATCGCACAAAAAGAATATAAATATTTTTTCCTTTTTAGCAACTATTTTTTTATTTAATCTTCGTATAACATCAGCTGTCATGCCAACATAATAATGTTTTGGAGATTTTTTACTTTAAATAGAGTAGACGAAGTACATGAGAGTTCGACTTCGCTTTTACTATGTTCAAGCTATGTCGTGACATTACACAATAGCGCTTTCTGCATGATGGCGGAGAGAGAGGGATTCGAACCCTCGATACGGTTTCCCGTATACACGATTTCCAATCGTGCGCCTTCGACCGCTCGGCCACCTCTCCGGACAGTTATTCACTTACGCGAGCTCACTGCGCCTGTCAATCAGAATTGGAATGGTTTTGAAATATATCCAAAATAACTCTTCTTTAAAAATCTTTGATGAATGTTGGTCTAAATAAAAAAGAATTTTTCATGGTCTTTGAATATCTAATCGCGTAAAATGAATTTCTTGAGGGAGAAAATTTTTATGAATTTATGCTAGATTATCTCGATGCGTATGGATGTTGCTGATCTTCACCGTTTTTATGAAAGTCCACTTGGAAAACATGTTCAAAAGTACCTTACCAAGCGTATCGCGGAACTATGGCCTGATGCCGTAGGCGATTGCGTCGTAGGTTATGGGTATACGATACCTTACTTAAATCAATTTTTACTGCGCGCAGAGCGTGTCATTTCTCTTATGCCTGCCTCACAAGGCGCCGTTTTTTGGCCAGGAAATGAGAAAAATAAAGTCGCACTAACAGAAGATAATATTATTCCTCTTCTTGATCAGTCGGTTAACCGCTTACTTTTTGTTCATGGTTTAGAAGGTTCAGAAGACACCCGGTTACTCTTGCGAGAAGCCTGGCGTGTTCTCGTAGATGGGGGTCGACTCCTAATCGTTGTTCCGAACCGTCGTGGGTTGTGGGCGCGATTCCCCAGGTTTCCCTTTGGGATTGGCCAGCCTTACTCAGGCTATCAGCTTTATACGCTCATTGAAGAAAGTCTGTTCACGCCTTTTAAACCAAGTTACGGCCTTTATCTTCCCCCGGTTGAGTCGTCACTCAACTTGAGATTTGCAGAAACATGGGAAAGGTTAGCGCCTCTATGGTGTAAAAAAATGGGGGGCGTCGTGATTACTGAAGCCAAGAAACTTGTCCTATCGCGTATTTTAGAGCGACCCCGCGGCTGGCGTTCACGTATCTTTGTGCCGGCACCAATGCCTTTAGGATCAGGGAAATAAGGAACGCATTACTATTTTAGGCGCTTCCTTTAAATTGTTTGCGACAATTTATTCTTATCAATTTAATTAAATACCCTTGTATCACATCTTAGAATAGCCAAACATTGATCTCTCAAAATATTTCAGCTGAGAAAAAATTGACATTTTGACTTGTAAATTTAAAGAGGCCGCTTTATATAGGCGAGGATAAAAAAGAGTTAAAATAAAAAAATAAGAATAATAATATGAACCAGTACTTTGTCTACTTTATCCACATCGTCTTCATTCTAAGTCTTTGTTTTCCTGCTTATCCTTCAGATTCAGATTCAGATATGGATATTTCTTATGAAGAAATTCAGCTTTTTGGGGCGCCTTTATCCTCTCATGCGCCAATGGATATTGTGAATGAAGAGCTAAGTAATTCTGAGAATTTCTCTTCGCCATATGATGATGATATAATAAGCCCTTCAACAGAAATATACCAACTGTACCTTCAAAAACGGCAAGATTTGGAAGAGCAAGACTTTCCAAATTCTCCTGAAATCATAGATCTGCTTGAAGATATTACCCGCAGTAAAGAAGCATCACCTTCAGTAAAAACGCGGGCTTATTATCATCTAGGTTTAATAGATTTCAGCAAAATACGAGAATGGAATGATTCTTTTTGTGTTTCAGCTTATGATGCTTTTGATTCAGCCGTTTTAGAGAAAGGTGATCTTCAAACAACCATAAAGTGCTTATATTATCTTGGAAAAATGGATTTAAATGGATGGGGAAATGAAAATGGTCCTGATCCTGATAAAGCACGTGAACGCTTTTATATAATAAATGCAATGAGTATGGAAAACAGAAGTCTTCCCTATCCTTATCCTATGGATGCCAATTTATGGTGTCTCAGTTGGTATGAGATTATAATGTTATTTTGGAAAAACGAAAAATATGAACAAGCACAAGATACGCTTGGGAGCTTGGAGTGGACGATACAAAAATATGCAACTGATATTCTTCCTGATGTTCGTGCTCTTTCCCTTTATGCCCGTGGGTTAATGGAACTTAGATCTGAAGAATATGGGAATGCTAGGTTCACTTTTAGTCTTATAAGCAGGTTAGAGGGGATAAGTTCCGATGTCTATGCTTACGCTTTATGTCAGTTAGCTGAAATGGATTTAGAAGGGTATGGGCTTTGTCGAGGGGCTAACCTTGAAGAGGCTTATAAAAAGCTTCAGACTGTCGCTAAAATGCCATCGGTTTGTGTAAGTATGCGGGCCCACGCTTTATTTAGTCTTGCAAAGATAGAGGCGAATGGTTACGGGTTTAGTAGGCCTAAATTTGGAAAAGTAAGGGCTTATTTGGATGAAATTCAAGCTTTAAATAGAGTTGAAAAAGTTGATGAAACAATCCTTGGACTGGATTTATGTCTGACAGCATGGATGGATTATGAGGGAAAAGGTCTTAATGAGGGTATTCCAGATCATACCAGTGCTTACAACCTATTAGCTGAGGTCACGCATCTTGAGACAGCAAGTTTAGACGTTAAAAACTATGCTTCGAATTTAATAGAAATTTTAAATGAGGTCCAACCTGATTTAAGCGGTATGCAAGATTTCTTGTTCAAAGTAAATCCTCTTGGAAATGTGGGCTTAGTCGTTGAAGTCGCTGGCTCAGATTTATTTAACGCTCAAGAATTATGGGGCACTAAGGTTGTCCCTTGAAATAGAATTAGCTCGTTTTAAAAATATTTTGATTCATTAAAATTTGAGAAGTTCTTACAATTCTAACGACAGAATAAGCTAGATTTTTTGATAGTCGTGACGATTTTTGTTGATATTAGTAACAATGTATGGTAGTCTGGTTATAGATGGTCAGAGATAAAATTATTATCTTATGAAGATCTTACAAACCTTCATAAACCTTTCACTAAATTTCTGCAGTCATCTAAAGAAAAAAAGAATAAAATAGGGATAACAACCTAAATTATTATGGAGATAAGCCGTTTAACGCTCTTTTTGAGCGAATACCCTCTTTTTGCTTGGTGAAAAGGCAGAAAAAGGGGCAACCACTTCGATTGTCGTCCTCGCGAAAGCGGAGATCCAGGAATGGTTGAAGGCTATTGAGTAGCGATAGGTTAGGTCAATATGTCGCTCGAGATCCTAGGCACAAGACCTAGAATGACGGTAGTCGTATTTATGACGACTAAAGAAACGATAAGGCTCGCTGACGAGAGCTGAAAAGACGTTGAGGGGAATAATGGCATAAGCAACCATTTCAGCGTCAATCCTCGGGTTTGTCCCGGGGATCTCAGGCAACCTGTTAATGTAACTTGGTGCCAGGAGATACCTTTTGAGTTCTTGATTCCATCAACTCTTATGGCCAAGGAGTCGTGGAAAAGAAGAATAAAAGGTAAAGGCGGTGGCAAAAGAAAATTGCTGAGATATGAAAGGTTCAACTTTTTTGCTTTGTCATCGCCTGTCTCTTTCTTCGACATCAGGGGCTTTGTAATAAGACAGTTAGGTGCTTAAAGATCCGAATCGTATATGGCGAGGCACGGAATAGAGAAAAGAAGCAATGGTATAAAGGCTGCTTAATTCTATCTAATTCGTTGATAGATCCTCGCCTCAGTGATGATGGCAAACAAACTGAAACGGGGAACATGTGACGAAGCGTATTAAGAAGTAAAACGGTGCAATTTGTGAACCCAATAGAAGGAATGAAGATCATGATCAAACAAAAATGGAAAAAATATAGGGCTCAAAAAAATTTTAAACCAAAGGCTTTTTGTTAATTTTTGCTTAAGGTTTGTCCACTATTCTGAGAATGTACATTTTATAAACAGAGGAGAAAAAAATGTTAAAATACGCATTAATTGCTGGATTAATTATGGTTCAAGCACCTTTTGCTCAAAAGGCTGAAGCTTTTGATTTAGAAAAAGAAGCTGTTAAGTTCATCTCAAAAGTATCTGGAAAACAGAATTTTTGTAGAAAAGGAAGTTTTTTTTCAGGAATAGTTAGCGTTCGTTCTTTTAAAGGAGCGCTTTGTAACCGTAAAAGTATTGCCCTTGTCGCATTAAAAAGATGTCCAGGCATCGATGGTTTTGAAGGCTCAGACTGTTTTAAAAATGCTCAAAAATTTACGCAAGGTAAGACAGTTAACCAAGCGATCGTAGAATCAGCAAAGGAAGATCCTGAAATTGCAGAACTTTTAAAGGATACAGCTAGAGATTAACACGAAATCATTTAAGTGTACTGGTTATTAAAGGGGCACGCTTGCGTGCTTCTTTTTTTATACAGCGATAAAATTATTTTCTATGTCTTTTAAAAACAAAAGATCAAGCATTTTGGAATTTACCTTTTACAGATACAGTTTTAATTATTACAATCAAAAATTGGTTCTGAAATTTCTTTAATTTAGGTCTGTGTTCAACAAAAATATGATTGAAACATTGTTAAACATGTAACCTTAAAATTGGCCAAAAATCCTAGAACTTTAATATTATAAGTATAAATAAAAAATAGATTATTTATTTATGTTACGAGAAGGCTTGTAATGTGTCAATTTGGACTTATATGTAAAATTGTAAGGAATGTTATCATTAACTATTAAAGGAGTTTAAAAATCTTGAAAAACCTTTCTCGTCTTTTACTATTAGGCGCTATGAGCTGTGGTCTTAATGACGTTGTTCTTGCTACAGAGGTTACAGATGAAGGCGTAAACCATCAAAAGTTTAACAATAGCTTGTTATCCTCTGAAGAGAATGTTGCTCTACCAACTGAAATTATCATCCATATTGCTTCTTTTGGGCGTATTCGTGAAGGGTATAGCATGGAGGTTGTCAGTAAAACTTGGAATAAAGCTTTTCAACAAGATGCGATCTGGCAACATTATGCTAAGAGAATCCCAGGGTACATAAGAGCTCAAGAAGAATCCCAGACAGAGAATCCTCAAAGTCATGCTAATTCTAGGCGTATTTTACAAAAGTTACTAATGCCAAAAGTATATAAGCTACCTAGTGAAGAAGATGAAATATCGCATATTAATGCTATCAGTGAAGATGGTCGTACTATGACAGGCAATGCTTTTGGCCGAAAATTATTTGTATTCAAGGAGAAAGAAGGGATTGATTACGATTTTACATTAAATCCTGGAGAAGGCAGTGCTGCTCTTGGCATGAGTACGGATGGCAAAGCTATTGTTGGATTTGTGAAGAATAGTATTAATCGTAATAAAGAAGCTTTTATAAAAATAGGAAATGCCCCTAAAACCATACTTGCTCCTTTGAATGGAGGGAGACTCAGCTATGCTGTGGGCGTAAGCGATGATTATAAAACCGTTGCTGGAATAGCGTTGGAAGGATTTAACCAACGCCCAAAGGCAGTTGTTTGGAAAGTTGATTCGGGTGCTCAACTAACGCTTGATAATTTCATCGGCGCTGACAAACGTTCGCAAGTGATAGGGATAAGTAAAAACGGTCAATTTGTTGCTGGTACGATGTTAAATCCTAAAACTAAGAAACAAGATGGATTTGTTTGGGATCTTGAAAATAATCTAATGAGCTATCTTAATACTCATAAGGGGTCCATTTCAGCAATAAGTGCAAGCGGAGAGAAGGTAGCAGGAGTAGCCCGAAACCTAGAAACTAAGAGGGATGAATCTTTTATTTATGATATCCCTAATCATCAGGTTCAATTTCTGGGCACTTTAAATGATGGTCATCACAGTGAAGTAACTGGTTTGAGTGCAGATGGTAAGGTTGCTGTTGGTTATTCCTTTGATGGATCTAAAAAACAAGAAGAGGATACAATAGAGCATATTACTGAAGATCCAACGCCTGACACACATGCCTCATTTATCTACTATGGGAACGGCATTGGAATGCAACCTGTTGAAAAATTGTTAAACGGACAATTGCTCGAAGAAAAATATCCTTTTGCTCATCTGAAAGTAAGCGGCAATGGCACAATCATTACGCATGGCGAGTTTTTAGGCTGGTATGCCTATATTCCACGCTATGATATTTTAGAGGAACAAGGTTTTAGATTGCTTGAACATAATGCTCATCCAAATAATCAAGTTGGATAAGTATTTGATAGATCTCTATTGTTTAATTAGGAGGGCATTAGCCCTCCTAATTTTTTTGAAAGATATTTCTTCCTTACTTATCTTATTCGAATTAATAAAAGCTTTTAGTTGTTTTAAAGAAGGAATAAGCTTTTTTTACTTAATCGTCTCATTTGGGTAAATGCCCCATAGTGCTGAGCGGACGACCCAACCTTTATAACCTTGGGTTTCGATCTTGCACCAATCGCCTTTTGTTTCAAGAATTTTACACATGACGCCCGCCTCAGCTGCGGCAATGGCTTTACTATGCAGATCTGCGCTGCGGTGAAGATGCTGAAAGGGATGCACAAAAATGGCGAAGCGTGCGCCTGAGAGCATGCTTTTATGAACCCAACCTTCGACCCCCTCATAATCACGAATTTTGCGCCATACCTCAAATTCATCAATGATTTCAATAGGTAGGTCTTTACGCTTATAAATCCATTCAATAGGATACTCACTGCCAGGGCCGACCCTCAAGTTAATTTCACTTGAGCGAAGCGAGGCAAAACGAGGAAGCGGCAGAGGGGCAGCTGCCCATGCAAATGAACTTATGATAAATGTAAAAAGGTAGGTAAGGAGGCTAATTCTCTTCAAATTCATAAGTTTTTTATCTGCCATGTGTTCCTGTTGAACCAAATCCTTGGACACCACGTTGTGTAGCGCTTTCTAAACTTTCGCAAACATCCCATGTAATTGTTGTATAGCGTGCAATCACCATTTGAGCAATACGCATACCGCGCGTTATTCGAAACGAGGTATTGCTTAAATTAATAAGCAGAACCTTAATCTCGCCGCGATAATCTGCATCAATCGTGCCTGGCGCGTTTAAAACAGTGATGCCGTCTTTAAAGGCGAGCCCGGACCGAGGGCGGATTTGTGCTTCAAATCCTTGAGAAAGCGCCATCATAAAGCCGCATGGAATTAAAACGCGTTCCAGTGGAGCTAATACAATTTCTTGATCAATTGCTGCAGAGAGATCAAGGCCTGCTGCATCTTCCGTGGCATGCGCAGGGAGTTGTAGTCCCTCGGCATGGGGGAGTATTTGTAGCGGGACAGATATGTTCATCATAAAATCCTTTGGGTTATTTTTAGCCTTTTCCTTCTTTATCGTCTGTCATTATGAATGAAAAGGAAAATAGTAAAGTTGTTTAATCAAGAAATAAATTTGTCAATAAGTCTTGTAATTAGGAAGCTTTATCTTATAGAAATTCTATAATGAGTTTAAGGAAAGGCAGAATATTATAAAGACTAAAGTGCAATTGTTTATGGGGGTGGCATTAAGTACACTTTTTTCACTTCATTCTTTTGCCAGCGATCCTGGTCAAGTAAGGCCTTATAACACTTCTCATAATCGTTCTGTGATAGACCGTTCTCAAGTAAGTGAAGATTATATTGCTTGGATTTTTTCTGATAAGACGTCCTCAGATGAGGTTCGACAAGAAAGATATAAGATTATTGCAGGTTTAGAAAAAACAGATAAAATTAACGGGGGAAACAATCCAAAATACTTGTGTGTAACAGTAGCTTGTCTTTATAAGGATGTTGTGATGGATCTTATAGAAGATCCTTATAAATATTATGATGAAGATATTTCCACATACTATTGTGAAATACGTAAACAATTTATAACTTTAAATCATTATTATTATAGTTCGTTTTTACCTTACCATATAAAAAAACTGTCAGTGATTATTGTGAACATCTTAAGCCAATAGAATCCATTACTGAAATTCCAAAAAGGAATATAATGGTAGAAGTTTTTCAAGCTTTTTCCTTATATAACTCAACTCTTTTGAGTCTTTCGGATCAAGGGACTGAAGTTGGTCAATCAGGCTACAACGATGCATATCTAAAGTTTCAAAAAATATATAATAACAATAATAATATACCTTTACATCACGGGTAAAAGCTATGAATCAAGCAGCAATAATAGATTTTAAACGTAAACATTTTTTGGCTGCAGATAAAGGATTTAGACATATACAAGAGAGTTCTGCTTCAAGCGATAGTATAAGATATCAAGCTAATCTTTATTTGGGGTTGATCGCTTATGCGCAAGAACGTTATGAGGACGCTTATAAGAAACTCCAACATGTTCAGAATTATAAGCAATATTTTCCAAGCCAAGATCTGTGGGAAGATCAAGAACAATATGCTCAAGATGAGCTAGCACTTCTATCGTCTAGAGCTTTAGTTTCACAGCTTGAACTTAAAGCTCGCATTCATTTTCAAGCAGTTATTCAGTTGGCACTTGAAAACTCTCTTTTCTTTGCGAAAGCTCATTATAAACTAGGGCATCTGGATTACAAAAAGGGCAAAGATGAGGGAGACTCTGAAGCTCTAAAAAAGGCGCGTCAGCATTTTGTTGCGGCTCGCCCAGGTTTTACACACCTTAATCAGTTAAGAGTTGATTATACATTGGCTTTAATGGATTTTCATGGATGTGGAATTGAAGAGCCCAACCTTCAAGGTGCTTACGAAGGATTTAAAAAGGTTGCTGAACAAAGTGATCTTGATTCAGAGCTTGCAAGTAAGGCAGAGCAATATTTGCAGCAGATGAATTCTCTTAAGGCAAATTAAAATTCGTAAGGGCAAGAGCTTTAACTTGCCCTTATTTATAAAAATGTTCGGAAATTATCTATAAAGGAAAGCTAAGTGAGGTGGCTTTATCTTTATTTGAAGTTACTAAAAGTTTGCAAAAAACAATAAATTTTGTTATAAATTATCAATATGAGAGCTTGAAAAAACTTAGAATTTTTCTGTTTTTCCAAAAGACTTAAAAAAAGTTTAAAAAAATTCGGGAAACTTGTTGACATATGTGATGGGGCCGATTATAACCACCAACACACAGTCGATGAGCGAACAAGATTCGCACCCGACTCAGGATCTTTGACAAGTCAGTTTTTTGAAAAGGATATGAGGGTGGTTGGTTAATTTTAATCAACTGGTCTCATATGAAATTAATTTATTTGAGTATTATGTGACCTTTTGAGTAATTCAGATTGATTGCAAATGTCCAACTTGTTGAACATTTGTTTTCTAAATATCTGATGAAGATCAAACATGAGAGTTTGATCCTGGCTCAGAACGAACGCTGGCGGCACGCCTAACACATGCAAGTCGAACGAGGGCATATCTTCGGGTATGTTTCTAGTGGCGGACGGGTGAGTAACGCGTGGGTATCTGCCTCAAGGTGGGGGATAACTGTTGGAAACGACAGCTAATACCGCATGATCCCGTAAGGGTAAAGATTTATCGCCTTGAGAGGAGCCCGCG
>Ga0209960_1000256_pt1 | contig 138374 bp, 139 predicted proteins | sample ThiBiot_500_plan_2_FD_183947 | JGI IMG/M metagenome (GOLD analysis project Ga0209960, IMG submission 183947) | Wastewater bioreactor microbial communities from Cape Town, South Africa - Thiocy_expt_500_plan (SPAdes) | ecosystem: Engineered > Bioreactor > Thiocyanate-remediating >... | reverse complement strand
GACTCTATATACCTGCGGTAAAACTTGTAAAAATTCTGATAACATATACCCTTCGCCTCAAAAAAACTCCGAGCCGTCTTATATTCCTCGTCTTCTCTACGCTTTACCCTCTCATACCTCTCAACATGTCCTATCATGTACCTAATCGTGTTGCTCTCTAATGTCTTGTATGATGACCTTATAACTGACATCTCTTTCCTCTAAAGTTATATTAAAAAATTCCTTCCTTATTATAACCCTTTCAGACATCCTTATTGTCAACCCTTTTCCGTCACCAAAACTTTGAACTTCTACAGCAATGACGACAGAATATGCCGCAATGTGCCACGCACCTTTCGTAATGATGCCTGTTTTTATAATCATGGTATGTGTCATTTTCTTGCTCATGTAGGTTTTTGCTACATTTCGCTCGTCATTCCTATCCTATTATAAAAATATTTTAGCTAAATAAATTCTGAACTGCCGTATAATTTAAATAAGGATTTAATAGTATAATAATATGTTACCCAGATGGTTTTCTAAATATTTAGAGTTTATGAGATTAAAAATGGGTGAGCGGGGGGAGTATTAAAAACAATCCTGTGAATTGTTTTTAAAACTAACACCCATTTTTAAGCGAATAAACGCCAATGCGTTTTTCGCATAGCTCAATTAAAATTGAATTCAATTCTTATAAAAATTTAGATATAAGTATTAGCTTTCCATAAACTCTTGTACTTTCAGTAAAACTTCACGAAGTACTGGAGCGGCGGCTCCGCTTCCGCTTCCGCCATGTTCAACAATAACCGCGCATGCAAATTTAGGGCTGTCCACAGGGGCATAGCCAACGCACCAGCCATGGTGTGCTGTCTCCCATGTTTCATTATCATTTAGCGCCTTACCAGTGACGCTGTCATGCTTTAAAGCGACAACTTGCGCTGTTCCGGTTTTTGCAGCAAATGCATGTTTTGGGTTGTCAATTTTATGCCTAAATACTGTACCGCCTGGTTTATTAACTACCATGTCCATACCAGTTCTAAGCGCATTTAAAGTCTTTTCACTAAGGTCGACATCTTTAACATTTAACCCGCCATATTGTGCGGTAAGTTTTGGGCTTACCATTTTACCAGAGGCAATTCTTGCTGTCATTACTGCAAGCTGCATCGGAGTTGTTGCTAAAAATCCGTGTCCAATTGCGCAGTTTAATGTATCACCCGGATGCCATTCCTGTTTAAGCCTTTTTTTCTTCCATGCTCTGTTAGGAAGGATACCACCAACTTCCCCAATAAGACCTAAATCAAATTTCTCTCCAAGTCCTAGTTTCTTAGCAACTTCATGAATTTTTTCAAATCCAATTCTTCTTGCCATTGTATAAAAATATACGTTACAGGATTTTTGTATAGCAGATGGCATATTTACGCTGCCGTGACCTTCGTGTTTCCAGCAGTGGAATTTATGATTTCCAAGCCAAAAGCTTCCTCCGCAGTGAACGGTAGTATTTGGGTCAATTCCAGCTTCTGCAATTGCAGCGGCTGTTACAATTTTAAATACAGAGCCTGGCGGATATTGTTGAGATATAGTTTTATTAATAAGCGGCGAATGCGTATTGCTTGAGATTTTCTTCCAGTAATCGCTTGATATGCCTTGGGTAAATTTATTTGGATCATATGAAGGTGTAGAACACATGGCTAAGACCTCGCCTGTATTTACATCCATAAGGATAACTGCCGCATCCTTACCATCTAGCAGGCTATAAGTTAGATCCTGTAATTTTATATTAAGCGCAAGATTTATATCTTCCCCAGGTACTGAAGGATTTGATGAAAATTCCTGTATCACATTGCCATATGCATCAACTTCAACTTCCCTGTAACCAGGAATGCCCTGAAGCCTTTCGTCAAAAAACTTTTCAATGCCGTTTTTTCCAATTTTATAGTCAGGGTGAAACATTACAGAACTATTAGGTGCTTCTTCTTTTGAAACTGTTCCTACATAACCAATTAGATGTGCGCAGATTGCATTGTATGGATAATATCTTGTTTGACCAACTTCAATGTAAACACCCGGCAAGTCAGGTATATTTACTTCAACAGAGCTTAAATCCTTCCATGATAAGTTATCAAATAAAATTATAGAGCGCTGCTTTTTTTGGTTATTTACTTTGTAAAGAAAGTCTTTTCTTTGATCATCGTCAAGTTCAACTATGTTTAAAATATTTTCAATAGTTTTTTCAAAATGTGCTTCGTTTTCTTTTGCAAGTATTACTCTGTAGTTATTTTTATTAAGCGCTAAAATATTATTATTTCTATCGTATATAATACCACGAATAGGTGGGGTAGGGATAAGTCTAATGTGATTTGCATCAGACATTGTTTTAAATTTTGCAGATTCTATGACCTGAAGTCTGTACATCTGAGCGCCGAGTAAACCCATTAATCCTATTTTTCCGCAGCCAAGCATAAAGCTTCTACGAGAAAATAATTTATAACGCTGGTATTGAATACTCATAAAGTGTAAGCTAAGTTTTTGAAATATAATATATTAAAGATATTGCATTTTATGAATAAAAACAACAATTTTGACGAATTACAAAAACGTATTGATAAATTTAAAGAACGCACTGGTATTACAAAAAAAATTTTACCTAAAGAAAAAAATATTTACACTGATCTTGCGCTAAATTTCTTTATAACTGTAGGACTTGGCGCATTTATAGGTTATTCAATTGATAGTTGGCTTAATTTAAAGCCAATTTTCTTCTTGATTTGTTTATTAATTGGTATTATTTCTGGTGTGGTTAAAATATATTTTTTGACAAAGTAATTTCAAGCTAGGGTTGATATGTCTGCTGCGCATGGTCCATTACATCAGTTTACAATCGAAAAGGTTATTCCACTCGATTTTATGGGATATGATTTAAGCTTCACGAATTCTGCAATCTTTATGACTGCGGCAGTTTTAATTACTGTATTTTATATGGCTATGGCTACATTTAAGACAAAGGTTATTCCAACAAGGCTGCAAGCATCTGCTGAATTTGTTTATGGGTTTATTGCTGACCTTCTTAAAGAAAATGTTGGTGAGCAGGGTAAAAAATTTATTCCGTTAGTGTTTTCAGTATTTATGTATGTTCTTATGTGTAACCTACTTGGCATGCTTCCTTACGGTTTTACAGTGACAAGTCACATAGTTGTGACTCTTGCTCTGGCATCAATTGTATTCTTTACAGTACTTATTGGTGGTTTCCTGATTCATGGACTGCATTTCTTCTCGATATTTTTACCAGAAGGTACACCTTGGTGGCTTGCTCCGCTTATGATACTTATCGAGTTTTTTACATTCTTGGCTCGTCCTTTTACTTTGTCTATTCGTCTTGCAGGAAATATGATGGCAGGTCACGTACTTATGAAGGTGCTTGCGTCATTTGTATTAGGAATGGGAATATACTGGGGTTGGATACCAATTCCGTTCATGGTTCTTATATCTGGATTTGAGATATTTGTAGCTATACTCCAGGCATATATATTTACGATACTCACTTGTGTGTATCTAAATACTGCAATTAATTTGCATTAGTGGTTTAACTTTAAAAAAGGGTTTACAAGATGGATGCTGTTTCAATGAAATATATTGCTGTAGGTCTCATGGCTTTCGGTATGGTTGGTGCTGCTATTGGTGTGGGTAATATTTTCTCTGCACTTGTAGGTGGTATTGCCAGAAATCCTGGCGCTGAAGCTAAAATGTCAGGTCGTGCGTTACTCGGTGCTGCGATGGTGGAAGCTATGGGTATTTTCGCATTAGTAATTGCACTGATCCTAATTTTTGCTTAAATTTTATTATAGTTTTTTAAGTTTAGGTTTGCATGCGTCATTTCCTCATTTATGTAGATTTTTCTACATATCGCTCGTTATTTCTGTGTAAAACTCAACTTAATTCACTATATAAGTAAAATAGGTATTACAAAGCTGGTTCTATTGATATAGAGCCAGCTTAAAAAATAAAAATTATAATAGTTTGATATTTATAAAAAAACAGGCTTTATTAAACTAGTTCATTATCAAAATATCAAGAGGGGTAAAATGCCACAACTAGATATATCAACATATTTCTCACAGCTTTTCTGGTTACTGCTTACTTTTGGAATGCTGTATGGATTTATGTCGTATGTGTTCCTTCCTAAACTTGCGAAAGTCATTAATAAGAGAAATGATCAAATAGAATCATTACTTGAGAAAGCTGAGCAAATGCGTATTAAAGCAGCTGATATTGACTATGAAATAAGCCATGAAATTGAAAAAATTAAAGCAGAGACAAAGAAAAAATTAGATGAACAAATAGAGATTTTTAATAAAAAATATTCTCAGGAAATGATGAAGCTTGAAATAGAGCTTTCAGATAAAACTCACTTAGCAGAAAGCAGAGCAAATGAGTATAAGTTACGTTCAGCAATTGACACAGAAAAAACAATTATTGCAGCTGTAAAGTCGATGTATGCAGTCCTGATTAATAAAGAATTATCAGATCAGGAAGCTGAAAAATATGTGAAATCAGCAGCATTTGATATTAATAAACAGGTATAAATATGGATTTTCTAAAACATTACATTACATTTGATGAAAAATTTTGGGTAGGTTTTTCAGTAATATTACTAGTAGTTTTAATATACAAGCCACTTAAAAAAGTAATATTATCATCGCTTGATAAACAAATTGCAACAGCTAGTAAGAATTTAAAAGAAGCTAAAGAAATAGCAAAACAAGCAGAGGAATTACTTGAAGAATTCCAGAAGAAACATGCTCAAATGAAATTTGATATAGAGGAAATTCTGGAAGAATCAAATAAGCAAATTAAGGTGTTTTTAGAGAAAACTGATAAAGATTTAGAAAAAGCAATTGAGCAGCGCACAGATGCTGCAATGCAGCGTATTTATCAATATGAAGCTATGATTATGGACGAAGTTCGTAAAAACGCGGTTGATATTGCAATTCATGCTGTTGCATCAATTTTGCGGGAAAAGCTTACACGTGAAGAATCAGATCGTATGATTCTGGAGTTTGCGGACGATATAAGTAAACGGATGAATTAGTCTTATACTCATTATCTGAGCATAAACTTTGATATTTTGAAAATACAACTAATTATAAATATATATTCAGTCAGTTATTGCTATATATTTTTAGAGTTTCGTTTGAGACAACATCCTGTCTTCATTCCTGTATAGGTTCAGAGTATCGGTTAATGCTAAAGTTGTGATTAGGTCGCCACGGAAAACTTCATTTTGCTCGCAAAGACAATAAAACTTTCTGAGTAAGGACTTATACAAAGTCCCATTACTTTCACTTTCCATATATTAGAAATAAAGGCGTTAAAAATAATATCCAGAATGAAAGCGTGTAAAGCAATATGCGCTTAGATGCAATGCTTAAAGTAGGTTTTTTATCGGGGTGCTTTTTTTTATAATTTTCGATACTTACATTGCAATAATTATCCCAGTACCAAGTGTGCGCTAGTATTAATACGCATGTATAAAATGCTGGAAGATAATGATAACTACATCCGACCCCAAAAAAATAATAGCTAAGTGAAAAGAAGCCTATCAATGTTGAAAAGAATTGTATTATATCAAAAGATATAAGATGAGGTATAGAAATTATCAATGCATAAGCCGTGCTTATTAAATGCGGTAATATAATTAAAAAGAAAGGCATGTGTGCCAAAAATTCAGAGATTTTGGGTTGCTTAGAGTTTATATTTAATGTTTTTTCATAAGCCAAAGTCTTTTTGGTAAGTTTTTTAATATATACTGCGCCTAAAGAATTTAGTATGAAAAAGTACCCTACCTGAATATAAGTATATGTAGGTACATTACTAAAATCATACTTTTTCAAAATATAGCATGCTATTAAATTAATAATTAATGCAAACAGCATTAAAAGATAAAGTCTATTTTCTTTTGTCATAATAGGTTAAAAATATTAATATATTAACTTATTATGACATTTGGTATTATAATCGTCAATTAAACAATAGCGGGTATAGCAGATATAACAGCTAACAAAAGCTTAATTAAACCCAATTTGCTACAGGTGGCATGGACATTAAAATTGCTTCAGTATTCCCGCCAGTCATAAGCCCAAACTTTGTACCTCTATCATATAACAAATTGAATTCCACATAACGACCACGTTTTATAAGCTGCTGCTGTTTATCGTTATCATTATAAGCCAGTGGCATTGTACGCTCTACAATTTGAGGATATGCGCTTAAAAAGGCCTTGCCAACATCCTGCGTAAATGCAAAATCTTCATCAAAATTACCCGTATTTAGGTAATCATAGAAAATACCGCCGACTCCTCTGACTTCATTGCGGTGAGGTAAGAAAAAATATTTGTCGCACTCTTCGCTGAATTTTGGATAATAAGAAGGGTCATGCTTATCACATGCTTCTTGCATATACTTATGAAATAAATTTTTATCTTCATCAAATTTAATAGCAGGCGTAAGGTCAGCACCGCCACCAAACCATGTTTTTTGTGTTGTAATAAACCTTGTATTCATATGAACAATTGGCACCATTGGTGACTTAGGATGAATTACCAATGATATACCTGTTGCAAAAAATCTAGGGTCTTCATCGGCGCCAGGAATTTGCTTTCTGAACTCAGGTGAGAATTCACCAAAAACAGTAGAAATATTTACGCCACCACGTTCAAATAAATTACCTCGAATAATAGACATTTCACCGCCACCGCCGCCATCGCGGTTCCAGTTTTTTACTTCAAATTCAGCAGGAGTAAGACCATTTTTAGCGGAATATTCATTTTCAAGTTCCTGTAGTCTATCTCTAATTTGATTTCTCAAATCTCTAAACCAATCTGCCGCAATTTGTTTTTGCTGATTAATGTCCATATCCTTCTCCAATTTTAACTTTACCCCTAAATACCATATACACTTTATAGGTATAAAATAGTATAAATGGCAATATAATTAGCGTACCTACCAGAGTAAATAACTGGCTATCTACAGGGGACGCCGCTTCCCATATTGTAATGCCACGCGGCACTACATATGGCCAAATGCTGATAGCAAGACCTAAATAAGACATTATAAATAATAAGATTGTCATGAAAAATGGCTTAGATTCTCCTTTATCTAAAGATGTAACTAAGTTATATGCCACAAATAATGTTATTAGCGGTACGGGCGCTAAAAATAAGAAGTTTGGTATTGAAAACCAGCGTTTTGCAATATCATCCTGCATTAGTGGCGTCCATAAACTTATTATGCCAATCGATACAAATAAAACCATGCTTAGTTTTTTTGATTTTGCTCTCATTTCTGCCTGAAGTTCGCCATCAGTTTTCATAATTATCCATGTGGAGCCAAGTAGGGCGTATCCACATACTAAAGCAAATCCGCAGAATACTGAAAATGTAGAAAGCCAGTCAAAAGATCCGCCAACATATTCTAAATTTTCAATTTTCATCCCTTGTACAAATGTACCAAGGACAATTCCCTGACCGAAAGTCATAATAGTTGATCCTGCTGCAAACATATAGTCCCAGACTAGTTTGCTGGAGTGTGACTTGAACCTAAATTCAAAGGCAACTCCCCTTAAAATTATGCCTACTAAGAAAATTGTAAGCGGTATGTACATAGCAGGGAGTATCACACTATATGCAACAGGAAAAGCACCAAAAAGTGCAGCGCCACCAAGAATAAGCCATGTTTCATTGCCATCCCAAAGAGGGGCAATTGAGTTCATCATCATATCTTTATGTTCGTCATGCTCAATAAATGGGAATAATATGCCAATACCAAGATCAAATCCGTCTAAAATAACATAAATAACCACGCCAATACCAATGATTATGCTCCAAATAATCGGTAGATAAAAAGCTAAATCCATAATATTTCTCCTTTGTTACTCAGTTTCATGCCATGCAGTTCTTTGGTAGGTATCTATAACCGGATGCGGCGCATCGCTATCAATACCTTTTTTAACGATTTTGAAGAAGAAGTATAAAAATACTATAAATATCAAGGTGTAAACCAGTGAAAATAGCGTTAGCGAAAACATAACCTTAGCAGGGTTTAAAACACTTGCTCCATCAGATGTGCGCATTACATTTTGAACAATCCATGGCTGGCGACCACACTCCGCAACAATCCAGCCTATAATGGTAGCCAAAACCCCCATAGGTCCCATTAAAATAAGTGATTTTAAAATGAATGGGCAGTCAGATAGCTTATCTTTTTTAAGCTTATAGTAAGATACAAATGAAAGTAATATAAATATAAACCCAAGCCCAACCATTACCCTAAAGCCATAAAAAACAATACCTACTGGTGGGCGGTCTTTTTGTTCCACCTCTTTAAGACCATGTACCGTTCCCTCCGTATCATGTGTGAGTATAAGGCTTGCAAGTTTTGGAATCGATACTTCAAGTTCGTTGCGTTCATTTTTAGAATCAGGAACTGCAAATAAAATAAGTGGTGCGCCTTTCATGGTATCCCACCTACCTTCCATTGCAGCAACTTTCATTGGCTGATGCTCAAAAGCATTGATACCATGAAGGTCACCAATAAATACTTGAAGAGGGGTAGTAATAACTAAGCTTAAAAGAGCTATATTTAATCCTTTTTTGGCAATATCGATATTTTTCTTCTTAAGTAGATTATATGCACAAATTGCCGAAACCAAAAGCCCTGCGCTGATAAGTGAAGCTACTATCATATGGGAATAACGATACGGGAAAGACGGATTAAATATAATTTTCATCCAACTTTCAGCAATCATCATGCCTTTCTCATTTAAGCCAAACCCTTGTGGTGTATGCATAAATGAGTTTGCGGCTAATATCCAGAAAGCGGATATGAGTGTGCCAACGCCAACAGTTGTAGTTGCTAAGAAATGCATTTTTTGTGAAACCCTTTTCCACCCAAACAACATAACCCCAAGAAAAGTTGCTTCTAAGAAGAATGCGGTTAAAACTTCGTATGATAATAATGGTCCAATAACGTTGCCTGTAAAAAGAGAAAACTTGGCAAAATTTGTTCCAAACATAAATGCAAGTGTGATGCCAGATACCACGCCCATACCAAATGCTAAAGCAAAAACTTTTGTAAAAAACTTAGTTAGTTTTTGATATGACTCATCGCCAGTTTTAATCCACTTATATTCAAATATTGCAATAAGAATACAAAGCCCTATATTAATAGTTGGAAAAATTATGTGATAAGCGAGTGCCAGCGCAAATTGTACGCGTGACAGTATAATCGTAAGCTCTTGCATATGATTAACCCTAAAAAATTGCTATTGGAATTTAAATAAATCGTAGCTTTAATGTTAATAATATTCAACATAATTTTTGTGCAAATTAATACTTTTTTTACGGAGTTGTAAATGATAATCAATCTCACTGATAAAGTAGTTTTAAACTCACCCGCAAAAATAAATTTAGCACTTCAGGTTTTAGGAAAAAATGGTGATTATCATAATTTAAATTCTATAGCTGTGTTTGGAATAATTCATGACAAAATTACAATACATGAATCAGATAAAGATGAGGTTTTAGTTAATGGAAGTATCATACCAAATGATAGTATAACTAAGTCTATAAATTATGTTCGTAATAAAAATATAAATCTGCCACCAATTAAAGTCATTATTGAAAAAAATATTCCTATGGGAGCAGGGCTTGGAGGAGGCACTTCTAACGCAGGTAATTTTTTGCGTTATATTAGTAATATTACAGGTATAGAATTTGACCTGAAGCAGCTTGCAAGAATAGGTGCAGATGTTCCTGTTAGTTATATTGGGAAGTCTCAAATATTTAGTAGCATAGGTGATGATATTCAGGAGATTATGTTACCTGAATTATACATGTTGTTAATAAATCCTGCTATTCATAACTCTACAACTGATATGTTTGCAAAACTTAAAGACTATGGCCACAAAGTAGAATTTAAAAGTACTTATACTAACCTAAATGATTTGACCAATGATCTTCAAAAGGCAGGAAATGATTTTATTAAATATGCAGACGTAAAAATTATAGAAGTAATTGAAAACATTGAAAAAAATTCTAATTCAATGTATGCTTCAATGACTGGAACAGGGTCAACATGCTTTGGAATTTATAAGAATTTTGAAGATTTAGAATCTTCATACTTGAAATTTAAAAAAATTTACCCATACTACAGGATTGATATGGGTGTTATCACATCTTAATTTTGCTCGTATCTATGAAATCACAAAACATAAATAATGTATTCAAAGAAATACACTAGAGGAATTAAATCATGTCAATTTTAATTGGAAAAGCTGCTCCAGATTTTACAGCAAAAGCAGTCATGCCAAACAACGATATTAATGAAAATTTTAACCTAATGTCATATTTAAATGGCAAAACAGGCGTTCTATTCTTTTACCCGCTTGATTTTACATTTGTATGTCCTTCAGAAATCATAGCATTTAATAATAGGCTTGGTGAATTTACTTCACGCAGAAGCGCAGTTATCGGTGTAAGTGTTGATTCACATTACAGCCACTTAGCCTGGAAAAAAACTCCAGTAAATAAAGGTGGTATTGGTGATGTTCAGTTCCCACTTGTTGCTGATATTACTAAGCAAATTGCTAAAGATTATGGCGTTTTGATAAATGATGCAGTTGCACTTCGTGGCACATTCCTTATCGATAAAAAAGGTGTTGTAAGACACTGCGTTATCAATGATCTTCCGCTTGGCAGAAACATTGACGAAGCTATTAGAATGGTTGATGCGCTTCATTATTTTGAAGAGCATGGTGAAGTTTGTCCTGCTGGCTGGGATAAAGGTAAACAAGGAATGACAGCGACTCCAGAAGGCGTTGCAGATTTCTTAACATCACACGCTGCAAATCTTTAATATTCTTAATTCAGGAGGGCTAAGATGCCAGATAATTATAAAACAAAAGTATTAATTATAGGCTCTGGCCCTGCTGGTTATTCAGCTGCAATTTATGCTGCACGCGCAAGCTTAGAGCCAATAGTGGTAAGAGGGCTTCAGCCAGGTGGGCAACTTACTATTACAACAGATGTAGAAAACTATCCAGGTTTTGCAAGTGTGATCCAGGGGCCATGGCTTATGGAACAAATGGAAAAGCAGGCAGAACATGTTGGAACAAAGCTTGTTGATGATTATATTAGCAAGGTTGATTTTAGCCAAAGACCATTTAAATGTTATGGTGATTATGGCAATTATTTTGAGGCTGACACAATCATTATTTCTACTGGCGCTCAGGCTAAATGGCTTGGTTTAGAAAGTGAATCTAAATACCAAGGTTTTGGCGTTTCAGGATGTGCCACATGCGATGGTTTTTTCTTTAAAAACAAAGAAGTATTAGTTGTAGGTGGTGGTAATACTGCAGTAGAAGAAGCATTATATTTAACAAACCATGCTTCAAAAGTGACTTTAATACATAGAAGAGACTCTTTAAGAGCCGAAAAAATATTGCAAACAAGGCTTTTTGAGCATCCTAAAGTTGAAGTTATTTGGGACAGCGCTTTAGAAGAGGTATTAGGTACTGAAAATCCAAAATCTGTAACAGGGGCAAAAATTAAAAACCTGAAAACAGGTGAGTTTAAAGATATTCAGGCAGAGGGTATATTTATAGCAATAGGTCATAAACCCAATACTTATATGTTTAAAGATCAAATAAATATGGACGAAGAAGGTTATATTATAACCCAGCCAGGTACAACACTAACAAACATACCAGGTGTATTTGCGGCAGGTGATGTGCAGGATAAAATCTATCGCCAGGCAGTAACAGCAGCGGGTACAGGATGTATGGCAGCACTCGATGCTCAAAAATTTCTGGCTCATATTTAATATATTAACATTTTAAGTAATTGTAAATATTTACTTCTGAAATACGTTTTTTGTAATATATAAATTGCCTAATTTACAAATTAGGTATATAAGTACGTCTTACAAAGAAAATTTTAATATTAATATTATCAATATAATATTTTAGCGTATTCAATATAAAGAATTAACATGGAAGATAAAAAGAAAAACCCTGCAATAAAGAAAACTATGGCGCGTTTAGCCTTAGTTCAATATTTATATTCGTGCTATTTAAGTGATTTAAAGCTAAGTAGTTTAGAGGCTACAAAGTTTTTAAATTTATATTTTGATAAAGATATAAATATCAAAGACTTAAAGCCATGCAGTAAGCATTTTTCTAAGGTTTTCAGTTATATGCAGCTTTTTAAGGAGCAGGCAGAAGAAAAACTTGATTCTATTTTAATGCAAAGAAGTTTTGAAAATAACGACCCACTTATTAAATCAATATTAGTTACCGCAGCTGTTGAAAAAATCGGTGATGAAAAGCTACCTCCAAAAGTATTACTAAACGAATACACAAATATTGCATCATCGCTTTACGATAAAGATCATGTAGGCTTTATCAATGCCGCACTTAATGACTTTGTTGGCAGAGAGTAAAAAAGGTCATTGTTATATATTTTAAAGTCATAGCTGTTGTCATTCCGAGTATTCTGAAAGAATAAGCGGAATGACAATCGACTAGGATCCTCATTCCAATAGAAATGGAACATCTTATTCCTTCTCGTAATTTTCCTGAACGTATTTTAAAAACTCTCCTAAGCCTTTCACTGAATCAAGTTTATCTTTATTATAATATAATAAAAGGCTACGTGATACTGGGTAAGAGTTGTTTTTAATATTGGTATTAGACGGGCTAATTCCGTCAATGCTAATCATTTTTAGTTTTGTTTTATATGGCTGAAAATATTCAATAGGAATAATACCAATCGAGTCATCATTTTCTAAAACTTTAGATATTATAATATTATTATTTGCACCATTCTGAATGTACTGACTATCACTTCTAATCTTACGATTCGAGCCAAGCTCAGGATGGATTAGCATCTCAATTAAAGCATCATAATTAGTGCTATTGGATCCTGGGCCATAAAACTTAATTTCAAGTTTAGGAAGAGCAGGGTCTAAATCACTAAATTTATATGCTTTGTTATTAGACAGGCTTTCTGCTAGAGCATATTTAGATATATTGTTAATTTTAAATTTCTTATTAGCTATAAATACTAACGCATCTTTTCCTACTAAAATATGATCGATATTTTTAATATTATTTTGTTTGCATAGACTTATTTCGCTAGGCTTAATTTCACGCGAAGCCATTACAATATCTGGATAGGCTTGCGTATTTTTCATGCAAAAAATGTTAAACCCAGCCCCTGTGCCTGTGGCTTCTACTAAAGGGATTTGGAAACTTCTGTTTTTACCAAACTCTTCTGCAAGTCTTGAAATTGCTGGATAGAGGCTTGTAGAGCCTACTATCCTTACGTAATCTCTTGTATCTGCATTTGCATTAAAACTTGCAAGTAAAATAAGGTATTTAAGCAGTTTCACCATTTAGCCTCTTTAATGCTTTTTCTCTTCCTATTACAGGAAGTAAATATTTAATTTCAGGACCATGCTCAAGACCTGTTAATGCTTTTCTAAGTGGCATAAATAAAGCTTTACCTTTGAGACCACTCTCGTTTGATATTGCTTTTGTCCAGGCTCCCCAGGTATCTAAATTCCAGTTACCTTCTGGCGCTAGTTTTATAGCTGTACTTAGCAATTCATTGTTTTCTAAAACAGGTGTAATTGGGTTTACACACATATCCCACCAGTACTTAATGTCATCAACTTTATCTAGGTTACCTTTTACGCCATCCCAAAACGTACTGCACTTTACGCCTAAGTTATTAAGCCTGCTTTCTGCTTGAGCATATGGCATGATCCCAACAAGTTTACGGTTAAGCTCAAATAACTCATTTTCATCGTAATTTGCGGGTGCTTTACCAAACTTGCTAATATCAAAGCTTGCTGTTAAATCATCCATTGTTAAAAATGGTTCAATAGCATCTGATGTTCCAATTTTTGCGAACATTGAGGCAATAGCCATAGGTTCTATGCCTTTTTCACGCAATGTCTTAATATCGAAGCCACCAAGCCTTTTAGAAATTTCCTGCTCTTTTGATTTTATAAGCGCTGTATGACCAAACTGTGGATGCTTGCTTTGTAGAGCTTCAAACATTTGAATTTGTACTGCTGTATTACTTACGTGATCTTCACCCCTTAAAATATGGGTGATATTAAAATCAATATCATCGACAACCGAACATAATATATAAGTCATAGAATTATCTTCACGAATAACGATAGGATCGCTAATATTGTTCCCTGCAAACTTAAGTTCGCCTTTTACCATATCGTTCCATGTGATATCGCTATCATTCATTTTAAAACGGTAATGCGGCTTTTTACCTTCAGCTTCTAGAGCCTTAATTTGATCGGCTGTAAGTTTTAGAGCGCTTCTGTCATATATTGGTGGCTGACCACGAGAAAGCTGCATTTTTCTTTTAATTTCAAGCTCTTCCTGTGTTTCAAAGCATGGGTAAAGTCTCTTCATCGATAAAAGCTTTGTTTTTACTTCATTGTATCTTTCACTTCTGGAGGATTGTCTTTCATATGAATCCCATTTAATACCAAGCCATGTTAAATCTTCTTTTATCTGATTTACATATTCTTCTTTTGAACGCTGCAGATCTGTATCATCCATACGAAGTAAAAACTCACCACCGTTTTTGCGAGTGAATAAATAGTTTACTAACGCTGTTCTAACGTTACCAATATGTAGAAAACCCGTTGGACTTGGGGCAAATCTTGTTTTAACTGTCATTTGTGATTTCCGAATGCTATAAATTTTTAAGTACTATAGCACTTTCTTAGGCAAAATCAACTTGTCTAAAAAGCTTTCCTCGAAAGCCTGAGTTGCGTTAAGATTTTCGCGCTTAATCTTATTATAAATTTCTTTTCTAAGGACAGTAATATTGCGTGGAAATTTAAAGCCAAGCTTTACCATCCCGCCTTTTATTTCTTTTACTACCATTTCAACTTCATTTGCAATAATGATAGATTCGCCAATTTTTCTGTTTAAATATAGCATTTTGTATAACTAATTAAGTTATTGACATACATAGAATATTATAACAATATTTAAATGTAAACTATTATTACGGTAAAGTGTAATATGAGTATTAAAAAAATAGATATTACTAAAAATATAACTTATGCAATGCAATATGCGGCTGAGAAGCAAAAAGTAATTGCTGGAAACATTGCACAGGCAAATATACCGGGCGCTAAGTCTAAAACACTTGAGCAACTGGATTTTAAGGATTTGCTAGCTAATAAAAAGCGTAATTCATTTAATTTAGCGCGTACTGCGTCTAAGCATATTCAGGGTAAAGATGTTCCTGATTATTTTAAAATTATTAATAATCCTGAAGCTACAGAAATCACTCCATCAGGCAATAACATAGTACTTGCTGATGAAGTAAAAGAAGCTTCTAATAACAATATTAATTCAACAGAATATGGTCGCATGTTCTCTAAGTTTATAGGAATGCTAAAATCAACTGTCACAGGTAGGGTATAAAAATGCTTAAGCTAATATTTATCGTATTATCTTTTGTGTATACTTATCAAATTTCTGATGCAGCTTTTAAAGGTGGTCTTCGTGATGCGATGGAAGTTTCAACCTCGGGGCTTAAAGCGCAAACTAAGCGTATTTCAGTCGTATCGCAAAATATTGCCAATGCTGAATCAAGCGGTTCTGTTCCAGGCGCACAGCCATATAGAAGAAAAGTTATATTTTTAGATTTTGCTAAAGACAGAAGCCGTGGTATAGATATTGTAAAAGTAAAAAAAGTAGATAGGGATCCTAGTGCATATAAAGTAAAATTTGATCCTCACCATCCGGCAGCTAATGACCAGGGCTATGTTCTTTATCCAAACGTTGACAGAACTTTAGAGGCGATGGATGCAAGAGAAGCTCAAAGAAGTTATGAGGCAAATATGAGTATGTACGAAATAAGTAAAAATATGGAAATGCGTACTTTAGATATTTTGAGATAAGCTATTGAAAAAAATATATTTAGTGATAGTATGGTAAAAAAACAGTGTAATATTAGCAAAATTCGCTCTTTTAAGAATTTAAGTCTAAAGATTTCACCTGGAGTTAGAAATGTTTTCGCTATTTAAAACTGCTGCAAAAGCTTACAATGATACTCAAAGTATGAAGGTAAACCCTAGTGTTTCCAAGCCTTCCGTTGATAATATTTTTGCAGACTTTGTGAAATCATCTTATAACGATGCAGTAGATACAATCCAAGGCTCCGAAAAACTGTCCATGCAGTCTTTGCAAGGAAAGGTAGATACCACAACAGTAGTAACAGCAATATCAAATGCAGAAGTAACACTTCAGGCGGTACTTGCCATAAGGGATAAGTTTATTGCTGCGTATCAAGACATAATGAAAATGCAAATCTGATAAAAATAGATTAGATTTGCTATTATTGCTTCTCTCCTTGCTCGTGTACTACATCGTACACTTCGCTCGTCGTTCATGATACTATCTAAACCTAATCTATTTTTATTGCGAGCAGTTTTGAAGGTTCAATATTATTGCTATTATAAAATTTCATAAAAAATTAAAGTTTAAAGCTTTAGTTACTGTCATTAACAGGAATGCAAAGCATTCCTTGGTAATTCATAAAAATAATAATAGATTTCTACAAAATAATACTCATAACCTATACAGTTACGATAATATCAACCTACAGACCACTTTCTAAAATAACACTTGCTGATACCATGTCGTCAACTTTATCGCGATCTTTGCGTTTGATATTGCCTTGTTTTAAAAGTGTATTTGCCATGCGGGTGGTCATTCTTTCGTCAGATAGGAATATAGGTAATTCAATAGCTTCAAGAATTTGTGCTGCTACTTTTTCTACAAATAAACATTGTTCATTTTTTTCGCCATTCATGCTTAAAGGCAGCCCTATTACAAGTCCCGCAGCTTTATACTCAGATATTAAAAGCTTTATTTCGTTGATATTTAAGGAAATGACTTTAAGAGGCATCGCCATAAATCTTGCTGCGTCACTAATTGCTATGCCAACTTTCTTTTGACCAATATCAAGGCCAAGTAATATTCCGCTAGATGCAAGGTTTTGCTGAAATTCTGTTTTATTATAATAAATCATGAAAATATATTTTTGATTAGCAATATGTCATTGTTAATATATAAAAGCAAGATTTAATCTTTATACTCTAAAAACTTGTTTAAAGTATTATATAGCTGAATTTTAGAGACTGGTTTGCTAACAAATTCGTTCATTCCCGCTTTTAAACACTCATCAAGATCATCCTGCGTTGCTTTTGCTGTAATAGCAATTATTATGCTGTCTTTAAACTCAGGCTTTGCCCTAATTTCCCTTGTTGCTGTAAATCCGTCCATTTCTGGCATTTGGCAGTCCATAAGAATAAGATCAAATTTATCTCCGCAATTTAATCTGTCCAGCGCCTCGCGCCCATTATTAGCGATTACTGCAGTAATACCAAAGCTTTCTAACATTTTAACAATAACGATCTGATTTACCGAGTTATCTTCGGCTATTAAAACGTGACCCTTTAGTTTCTTGAATACTCTAACTTCGCTATTCTCTTTTTTACGCAAATCTTCAATATCTTTTTGGCTTGCCACAGGAAGAGGGGCAGTAAACGTAAAGGTCGATCCTACACCGTACTCACTTGAAACTGTAATATCACCGTCCATTATATTCGCAAGTTTTTTGGAAATTGAAAGCCCAAGTCCTGTGCCGCCATATTTCCTAGTTGTTGATAAATCTTCCTGTGTAAATTTTTCAAAAATGCGATTAAGGTAATCAGCTTTGATGCCAATTCCTGTATCTTTTATTTCAATTATCAAATTTAGAATTTTTTCATCTAAAATGGAAGGTGTTTGGCTGATATGAATCATCACATAACCCTGATGAGTAAATTTAATAGCATTATTTACTAGATTAAGGGTAATTTGTCTTATGCGGCTTACATCTCCGATTAGGTAATTTTGAACTTCTTTATCTACTTTAAATAATAAATCAATATTCTTTTGAGCTGCTTTAATTTTCATTACTTCGTGAAGGCTTTTAATAGAGTCGGTAACATCAAAAGGTATATTTTCAAGGTTTAACATGCCTGATTCAATTTTAGAAAGATCTAAAATGTCGTTAATAATTACCAGAAGGTCTTCACTTGAGTTTTTGATAAGCTTAATATAATCCATTTGAGAAGAATCTGTAATTTTTTCTTCAAGTAGTCCTACGCACCCCATAATCCCATTAATTGGAGTACGAATTTCATGAGACATATTAGCTAAAAACTCAGATTTAGCTTTATCTGCCAGATTTGCATGGTTTTTTGCTATCTCAAGTTCTTTATTAATGAGTTCAAGCTGGTGTATCTGCTCAACATTTGCAGTTAGATCATAGATAAAGAATATATAATGTATGTCTGTTTCGTTTTCTAAAACCTGGGATACACATAAATCAATTGATTTTTTATTGCCCAAAATATCATTTGCCTGACATTGAATTGTTTTGTCCAGTTTGGAAAGTATATAATTTACAGGAGAGGGCTGATTAATCACAATTAGGTCAAATATGCTTTTATCAAGAAAGCTATCACCTACGCCAAAGATTTTGACTGCGTAATTGTTATATTTGAATATTTTAAAATCTTTGTCGCAGAAAAATATAGAATTTGTAATATTTTCAATCACTTTAATATTTAAAAACTCGGACTGATCAACTTTATTAAGCATACTATTAAGGTTTTGAGTAAGATTTATAATCTCATTATTCATAGCCCTATTGTTATATACTGCTTTTACACCTTCAGAGCGTAAGTTGATAATATAGTTGATGTCATCAATCGGTTTAATTACTTCCTTATGGATAAGTATTATTATAAGAATAGCTAACACTATGCTAATAAATATGATAGCAAAAATAATGTAAACAGCCCAATTTTGCAGGTTGCTATCCAGCCAGTTATGCGTTTCAAAGTGGATAGCAATAGGATTAGTGTATTTTGTAAATTTTATAACAGTGAAATGTTTTTCGAGATTATTGCTTTTATCAATAACAGAATAAAACTTTGGTTTATCTTTGTGATAATATTCTGGTGAGTTTTCAAGTTTTTTAACATTATCCAGTATGTAATCTATCTCGTCATCTTCATGAATTCCTTCTGCGTGATTTTCTTCGGTAATGTTAAATATGGTTTTCTTTGTAACTGTATCAAAAACCACGAATTCGTTGCAATTTATATTATTTAGTAAGAAGCGTAGTTCATTTTTAAGTTTTTCTTTATTGCCAATCTCATTTTCGACTTTATGTATAATTATTTGATAAAGGCTTTCAAGCTTACTTTTAAGTTCAATCTGATAGTTTAAACTTAATTTTTCAATGAAAAAGAAGGAAAAGATTGCAGAAAAAAGCCACGGAATCATGATAATCGCAACAATCCTGGACTTTAAGGATGTAATCCGAAATATAGTTATATCATTTTTCCAGTTTAGCAGACCCATAAACCACACACCTTAAGCTACAGCACTCTAATTTGCATAGTGAAATTACAGTATTGGCATAAATATCAGATACTTAAAACATCAAATAACAATCAATGTGTATGCTGATAGAATGCCAAAACCGAAATAATTTAGCTTATTTATATACCTACTTTAGATTGTACATCTAAATGCATGTTGGGTTCAAGTTAATTTATTAACTTTTAAAAGGACTTGGTATAAATCTATATTATTCAGATGCATCCCTAGGTGTATTGCCAAGCATACTATCTAGTTCTGTCTGCTTACAAAGACCTAGTAATACAGGGTCTCTTGGTCTGATGTTATTAGCATTCCAGTGAGTTCTTTCTTTAACCGACTGAATAGTGCTTTTTGTTGTACCAATAAGCTTAACAATCTGTGTATCCTTAATTGTAGGATAGTTCTTGAGGAGCCATGCAATAGCGTCAGGTTTATCTTGTCTTCTTGCAACTGGTGTATATTTGGTACTTTTCTTGCGTTTTGCTTCAACGTGCTTAAGAGCTTTTTCAGATAAATGAAGCCTTGCGTTAGGGTTCTCTTCGCATTTCTTAATGTTTTCGGCAGTAAGCTGACTATTAGCAATAGGATCGAAACCTATAATTCCATTTGCTACTTCGCCATCTGCAATGCCCTGAACTTCAAGTGGGTGCATGCAGCAAAAATCAGCAATTTGATCAAATGTTAAAGATGTATTTTCTATAAGCCAAACAGCCGTTGCTTTAGGCATGAGTGGAGGCGTCTTGTTATTCATACTAAATTGTCCTCGATTTTTTTGGGTATAGAGTAAACTACTTCCCATTACTTTGTCAATTTGTTATATATGTTTTACAAGAATAATTTTATGGAAGTTTTATATGTCATTATGTTTATTGGATAATAGGGCGGTAATAAGTCTGGAAGGAAGGGATAAGTTACTGTTTTTAAATAATATTTTATCAAATGATATATCTGCTATCAGTGATAATAAGCTAATGTATGCTTTAATGTTAAGTCCGCAAGGTAAATACCTTAGTGACTTTTTTATACATGAAAATAATGATACTTTTTACCTTGATATTCCTAGTGATATCGCTGAAAACGTAACTAAAAAATTAAATGTTTACAAGTTAAGATCTGATGTGATTATTAAGCAAACTAATAAAAATGTATATTTTTCAGATACTTATATTGAAAATGCCTACGAAGATCCAAGGCTTAAAAATTTAGGTTTTAGGTTGTATGCTGAAGAGATTAAGGGCATAGAGTTTGGTTTTGATTACAAAAGTCATGCAATAAGTCATGTAATTCCAGAGCATGGGGCAGAATTACTGCCAGATAAAACATTTCCTTTGGAAGTTGGCATGGATCATATTAATGCTATAAATTTTAAGAAAGGATGTTATGTAGGTCAGGAGGTTACAGCGAGAACTAAATATCGGGGTGTAGTGAGAAAGGCTATGTATAACGTTTTGGCTGATTTTGATTTGAAAGATGGTGATATTATTCTCAACGGTCAAGCGCATGAAATTGGCAAAATCACTAAAAGTTTAAATAAAGCTGGCAATTCAATTATACGTGATGTAGAAACAGATATGTCTTTGCCAAATATTTTAGGTAAAGAAGTAAAGTTAAGTAAAGCGGCGTGGTATAAAGATGAGTGATGTTTTTGGGATGATTGGAGTAGTATTTGTTCTTGGTACATATTGTTTATTGCAATTTGGCAAGATGAAAGCAGAATCTTTAAATTACTCCCTAATAAACTTTTTAGGCGCTGCATGTATATTGTATTCTCTGACGTTTGAGTTTAATTTACCCTCATTTATTATTGAAATTGTATGGCTCATTATGAGTTTTTTTGGCATTTGTAAATATTTTTATTTAACAAAATACAAAAAACTTAATAAGATAAAATGAGTCCTAAGAGTTTAACTAATATGAAGTATTAAAAATGGCTGATGAGAAAGCACCCTTACCTAATCCTGCTGATGAAATTGAGAAGATTGCTGCTGGCGGTACAACCGAAACAGATGAAGAAAAGCAGAAGGCTGCTAAAGTTAGAAAAAAACGTCTTTTAATGGTAATAATTATTGCCGTTATTTTATTAGGTGGGGGAGGTGCAGCAGCCTTTATGCTTCTTGGTAAGAAAAAAGAAGATAAGAAAGAAGTAGAAAAAGCAGCGGTCGCAGTTCATACCAGTATTTATATTGATCTTGAAGATTTTATTGTTAATTTATCTGCATCAGCTTCACAGCCAAGGTTTTTAAAATTAGTAGTTTCAGTAGAAGTTGGTAGCGAACCTGATAAAAATCAGGTTATTGCAAATATGCCTAAAGTCAGAGATGCTTTTCAGGTTTATTTAAGGGAACTAAAACCAGAAGACTTGCAAGGTTCACAATCATTGTTTAGACTACGTGAAGAGCTATTATTTAGACTCAATAAATTATTATACCCAGTTGTAGTAAAAGACATATTTTTTAACGAGGTCATAGTACAGTAACTATGGACGAAGATAAAGACAAACAGGATCAGGAAAAAGGAAAATTTGCGGAACAGACTGTAGCAGACTGGGAAGCAATGGTATCCAAAGACGAAAAAAAAGAAGATGCGGCAAAAGAAGGTGCTAGCGAAGAAGATATGATGGCTCAGTGGGAGGCCATGTCATCTGGTGATGAAGCACCAAAAACCCTAAACCAAAATGAAATTGACGCCTTATTAGGTGTTGCGTCTCAGAAAAATGATCACCCAAACCGCGGTATAAGGGCGCTAATTGAAAGTGCCATGAAATCATATCAAAAACTTCCAATGCTTGAAGTTGTATTTGATAGATATACCAGACTTGTATCAACAAATCTAAGAAGCTTAACATCTGAGAACGTCGACGTAGATGTTCGTAATATATCATCATTACGTTTTAGTGATTACATCAATGCTGTAGCAATGCCTGCGTTACTAGGGATCTTTAGAGTGATCGAGTGGGATAACTTTGGTATGGTAAATATCAGCGGTGATTTGGTATATGCTTTATTAGATGTATTATTTGGTGGAAGGAAGGTTATTAAAGCAACCCGTTTTAATGGCAAGCCATACACCAATATTGAACAAAATGTTGTACGTCAGTTTTGTGATCTTTTGCTAAACGATTTAGGTATAGCTTTTGAGCCACTTAGTCCTTCAACCTTTTTATTTGAAAGGTTAGAAACAAATCCAAGATTTGCAACAATTGCTCGTCCAGGGGATGCCGTTATATTAATTGAGCTTGATATTAATATTGAAGACAAGGGCGGTAAACTCGAAATATTACTTCCATATGCAACACTTGAGCCAATTAGAGAGCTTTTAACTCAGGTATTCCTTGGTGAAAAATTCGGTAAAGACAGTACATGGGAGCATCATATTTCAAAAGAGCTTATGAACACAACCATTACTCTGGATGCGGTTCTTGCTGAAAAAGAAACCAAATTTGAAAATATACTAAAGCTTGACATAGGGCATACAATAATACTAGATTGTGCGCCAGGGGATGACGTAATTTTGAGTTGTGCAAACATAAAGTTATTTGCGGGCAAACTAGGTAGTTTTGAAGATAACATTGCTGTTAGCGTAGAGCGACCTGTTCATAAAAAACTAGTAGAGATGATGGAATGATAGCTATAGATTTAATAATTGCAGTGCTTTTACTTGTTACTATTTGGTACTGTTTTAGACTTAATTCTAAAATTGTAGAACTCCAAAGAGGTAAAAAAGATTTAGCTATTCTTTTTAAATATTTTGACAATGCTATTAAAAGGGCGGAAGAGGCGCTAGAGTCATTAAAACATAGTACTTCTAAAACCAGCCATACTATTGATGCTAAAGTTCAGGAATCTAAAACTATGATTGATGAAATGGCATTTTTTATTGAAAAATCTAATAAAACTTTAAAACATTTAGAAGATATTCAGGCGAAAATATCCTTAAAAGAGCATATAATTCAGCAAGACACTGCTGCTGCGGTACGTCATAATAATAACTTTTACACACAACCTTCAAATGATTATAAGCCCCAAGAGCAACTTAAAAAGCCTATTATAACTTCACCTTCAACAGTAATATATGGTAGTAAGCCTGCTGTCCCACAGCCACAGGAAGCCGAAGATAAGCAAGATAGTAAAAAACTGGCTATCGAAAGTTTGTTAGAAAAAATAGCTGAAATTCAAAAGAGATCTCGCGGAAATGCCAGCTAATACTTGTGCAATTATTGTTGCTGGAGGAAAGGGTATAAGATTTGATCCAAGTCTTCCTAAGCAATATTATAAACTTGGAGTATCAAGTATAATTGAGCAAACTATTAATAAATTTGCCAAGTTGGTGAATAGAATAATTGTTATAGTGTCTCCAGATGACAAATATATCGACAAGTATGAGTTTTTACCAAGCGTAATTGTCGCTAAAATCGGTGGTCAAACGCGGTTTGACAGTTCTAAAAATGCACTTAAATTTATAAGAGAAAACCTGCCATGGTGTGAAAAGGTTTTAATTCATGATGCATGTAGACCTTATGTATCCGAAGACCTGATCAGAAACTCCATTCACACACTTGACAACCATGAGGGAGTACTGCCTGTTGTTGACCTTATTGATTCATTAAAGCAAGTACAGGAAGGATTTGTCCAAAGCAATTTAAATAGAGAAGAATTTAAGCTTGCTCAAACTCCGCAGAGCTTTATTTTTAGTAAAATTTGGAGCGCTTATAATAAAACGCAGTATTCCGATTTTACAGATGACGTTGGTGTGTTCGCAAGTCAGGGCGGCAAAATAAAGATTATTCCCGGGGAAAAAACTAATATTAAAATTACAAGTAAGGATGATATAAAAATAATGAGTGAAATGAGAGTTGGTTTTGGTATAGATGTACATTCATTTGAAGAGGGTAATGGCATTATGCTGGGTGGTATTATGGTTCCATGTCAGTATGGTGTGAAAGCGCATTCTGATGGTGATGTGCTGCTTCATTCTTTATGTGATGCAATATTAGGTGCATGTGGGCTTGGTGATATTGGTGTTTTCTTTCCGCCAACAGAACCTGAATGGAAAGATATGGCGTCAAAAGTATTTGTTAAAGAGTGTATAAACAAAATGCAGGAAATGGGTGGTCAAATTGTAAACATTGACTTAACATTGATGGCAGAAATACCTAAAATTAAAGATGTGCGTGATGATATAGTAGCAAATATTGCAGAAATTTGTGGCATTTCAAAAGAAAAAGTAAATTTAAAAGGTACTACTACTGAAAAGCTTGGCTTCTTAGGAAGAGAAGAGGGGGTAGCTGCTAACTGTGTTGTAATGGTAAATTTCATAAACGGAGCGCCAATTGTTTGATTATAATAAGCTATTTGCTACATTTTTTTATTCTGGTTGTTCAAAAAAAGCTCCTGGTACAGCTGGTTCTATTGCGGCGCTTCCATTTGTTTTTTTAGTCAATTATTTGATTTTAAAACTTCATGATTTCAATGGATTTAAGGAAATTAATGATTTTTTCCATTTATTAGGTGTGCATTTTATTCTATGTGGAATATTGTTTGCAGCAGGAAGCTGTAGCGCAGATAAATATGCCAAGGATGTCGGAAAAGATGACCCTAAAGAAGTAGTGATTGATGAAGTTGTAGGTATGTGGCTTACTCTTATAATATGCGCACCTGGCGCAATAGCAATTGTTGATCAAATTCATAGTGCAATATTATTAGTATTCATTTTTTTATTATTTAGAATGTTTGATGCTATTAAACCATGGCCTATATCATGGCTTGACCGAAACATAAAAGGCGGTATTGGAATTATGGTTGACGATATTGCAGCCGCATTCTTTGCAAGTCTTATGTTTTATTCTGTTTGGTTTGCATTTGCAGATTACTGGAAAGCATAATTAATTATATGAGAATATTTTCGTGGAATATCAACTCTATACGCATTAGAGGGGATTTAATTAGATACATTTTTGAAAAGTATAATCCTGATATTATAGTCTTGCAGGAAACTAAAGTCAAAAATGAAGAGTTTCCATTGCAAATATTTACTGATAATGGATATAAGTATAATTTTATAAACGGTGATAGTCATTATAGCGGTGTTGCTATCTTATCGAAAATACCTGGCAAAATACTTCCGTATAAAAATTTTGTAGGACTGCCATCCAGGGATATAGCGGTTAGTTTTGATAATTTTGAACTGCACAATTTATACGTACCTGCGGGCGGATATGAGGCATCGCTTGAGCTTACTAAGTTTGCTCAGAAAATTGAGTATTTTAAAGAGCTAATAAAATGGTCGAAAGATTATCATTTAGCTAATCAGTCTGCGATTATTCTGGGAGATATTAATATAGCACCAGAAGAAAATGATGTATGGTCGCATAAGCAATTACTTACAGAAGTTAGTCATACGCCACTTGAGACATGTCTTATGAAGGAATGGATTAATGATAATAATCTTGAAGATATAATGCGTAAATTTGTAGGTGATGGCAAAGTTTACAGCTGGTGGAGTTATCGTAACAAGGACTATAAAAAATCAAACAGGGGCAGAAGGCTTGATCATGCTTTTGCATCTGGCGGAATCACAAATAATGTTACATCAAGTGAGTATTTACATTATTTCAGGGATTTTGCCAAGACTTCTGATCATGTACCACTTATTATTGATTTAAAAGGGGTAAGTTCATAAGCTGTTTTGAACTTACTACCCATTTTTAAGCTAGTGACGCCTACGCATTTTTATCGATTAATTAAACAATTTTCTTGAGTAAGTTTCTTTTATCAATAATTAAATGTTTTAAAAATCCAGCCACATGAAGTGCTATAAAGAACATAAGCGCATATGTTGAAATATCATGCATTTGACCAAATATTTTTCCAATTTCTGGGTTGTGTGAGTATATATTTGGTACTGTATATCCAAAAATACTAACAGGATAACCTGATAAACTTGAAGCGCTATAACCTGAAAATGGTGCTACAAACATAAGTACATATAGTACAAAGTAGTTAGCTTTAGATAACTTAATTTCCCATGCCTTACCTTCTGGAGCTGGTACATTACTTTTCATTCTATTAATAAATCTGATTATAAATAAAAATAATGCTATCATTCCAAGGGATTTATGGATTGCGTAAACTTCCCATTTAGGGTCGCCATCAGGCATACCTGTCATGTAAAGACCAAGTGCTAAAATAGCTATAATTAAAACGCCAACTAGCCAGTGCATTATACGCATAGATGCATTATATTTTTCCATAAATTCCCTCGTAAAAATTTTATAAACAATTGATTACTAAAGATATTCTAAGTGCAGCTATTAATTAAGTAAACTTAAAATTTTCTCTTTAGCATCCTGAATTGCTTCTAAGGTAATTTCATGACCTGCGTAAGGCATTTTATGTGATGATACCTTCACGCCTAATTCTTTAAGTTTTACTTCTGCTTCATTCATGCATGCAAAAGGTACAACATCATCATAATCACCGTGATATAAAGCTACAGTAGGTTTAGATTTAATCTCATCAGCAAGGTTGCTAGCTCCAATTAATCTACCTGAAAAACCTATAACGCCTGCAATTGCTTCGTCTCTTCTGAGTGCTGTATAAAGTGACATCATTGAGCCTTGTGAAAAACCAAATAATATAACTTTTGAAGCGGGAAGGTCAAAGCGTACCATAATATGGTCTAAAAATTCATTAAGTTTATCAGCTGCTTTAGAAGCGAGCCTATCTATAACTTCAGGAGTTCTGTCCATAAGGCTAAACCACTGATAACCATCTGCCATATCATATTCAAATGGTTCTATTGCATTAGGTGACAAAAACTGAGTGTTTGGCATTTCGCGTGCTAAGAATTTTGCTATATCAATAAGATTATAGCCGTTTGAGCCATATCCATGTAAAAATATTACTATTGAATCTGGTTTAATGCCTGATATCGGCGGGACTTCTGGTCCATTGATCATTTCTTTTACCCATTGCATAATTCATCATAAACGCCTTAAGTATAGAAATCTTATTAATACTGGCAAGTCCTATTTTACGCATTAATGTAAATGGTGGGAAGTTTACTTTAAAAACTTTATCAATAATATCAGTGATATAAATCATAGACATGTCATCGAACTTAATTGAGGTGTGATATTTTTCAGTAACAGAGGCAGACCCAATATCCATGCCTAAGTTAGAAGCCTCTTTTATAATATCGATAAGTATATCGCAGTCTAAAAGCGATAAGTTAAGCCCTTGACCTGCAATTGGGTGAATGCTGTGAAGGCTGTCACCTGCAAGTACAAAGCGTGTTATACTACTTTTCTTAGCATATTTTAAAGTAAGTGGGTAGCAATATGGAACTGTTATAATTTCATTTTCACCCAAACAATCTCCCATTTTTTGCATGAAAAATTCTTTTATCAGGCTAATATCTTGTTTCACAATTGCTTTTGCAGTTTCGGGTTTCTCCATCCATACGATACCAGATACATTTGGGTCATTCATAGGAAGTACTGCAAAAGCACCGCTTGGATAAAACTTTTCCCATGCAGTACTTAGGTGAGGTTTTTCGTGCCTTATTTTGAATACTATAGCGGTTTCACCATAGTCTTTATCTTTAACTTCAAAGCCAAAATGCTCCCTTGTTTTTGAGAACTTGCCATCGGCAATAATACCCAAGTCGGCTTCAATGGTATGATTTTCAGTAATTACAATGGCTTTGCAATCTGTATATTGAGCATCTTTTACTTCTTCGTTAATAAAGGTGATATTTTTATTTTCACTTACCATTTTATTAACAGTATGGATAAGTAGCGTATTATCTACCATATAGCCAAGCGGGCTGCAGCTAACATCTTTGCTATTAAAGTGTAAATATAGAGGAGAATCGTTATCTGTAATACGTATTTGTTCAATCTTTCCAACTTGATCAGATATTTTATCCCATACTTCGTATTTGATTAATCTTGCATGAACTTCGGCAGCGATCGCAATAGTTCTATGGTCAAAGCTTGGGTTAAAATCCAGCATTAATGGTCTTTTGTCAATAATACTTATTTTTAGCCCTAATTTGGCAAGCTCGAGCGCTAAAATACTACCCACAACCCCAGCGCCAATTATAACCACAGATGATTTATTACTCATATGAAAACCTATTATTTTCTATCAAATTAATACTTTTTGATAATAAAAACAATAGCATAAATTGTGTGTTGTTATTTATTTTAATAAAAGTTAATAATGTTGACTTTTGTTAAATTTTGGTTATTATGCATTTCAATCTTAACTTACTTATAATGTGAATTTTACAATGAAAGCTATAAACTTATTAAATAAAAGTTGCTTAGCTGCGTCTGAGACTATCGAAACGCTAGCTATAATCAAAAGTATGGATAAATCAGAGTTATTAACATTATATCTTCAAGATGATTCTGGTATTAAGCAATCAATTCTTCATATCGCTGCCAAAAATGGTCATATATACTTTGTAAGGTATTTGCATGAAGTAAAGGGCTTAAGTATAAATTTACAGAATACTTATAATGCTACTCCACTACATATAGCAGCTGAATACGATCAAATAGACGTCGTAAAATATTTAGTTAAAAAAGGCACTAACCCAAATTTACTTGATAAAAGTAATCGTTCACCTCTTCAAATTGCAACATTTAGTGGTTTTTTAGATATAGCTATATTTTTATGGCCTTATACATCTTTCAAAATGAAAGATGATTTGCTTAGTATAAATTTTAAAGCAAAATCATCAAAGTCGTCTAGATTAGAGCCAGAGGTTTTAGGAATAATGAGGTGGCAGGAAAATGAATTCTATAATAAATGGCTTTCTCTTCAGTTTGAGCTAGATCAATTAACAAAATTAAATTTTCATGAAGTATTGATGTCATTGAAGCAAAAGAATATAAGTGCAGATAGGGCAAGAGAGTTCATATTAAGCTTTGGTTTGACTCTTATAGCTCAAAATAAAGCTGAATACACATTAATAAAACCAGAAGAGATTTATCTGTTAAATAGCCAGCGCTGTAAACAGGATAAAAAACGCAAGGCTGAAGAAGTGGGAATAGATGAAAGTCCTGACAATACTAAACGACAAAAGATAAAGGAGTAACAAATGCTATCACAAGAAAATGTTTTGTTTAAGGCTGTTTGCTATAATGAAATATCAGTGGTTAAAAGCTTGCTAGAACAAGGTGTTAAACCTAATGAGACAAAGGAACTTTATGATTTAGGGAATTTTACCTGCTTACAAGTTGCAGCAAAATATAATTTTACTGAAGTTATGGAGTTGTTGATGCAGAGTAATGCTGATATTGATGAGTAAACATTAAAATTTTTGATTGATAATCAACAAAACCAGATTTTTGGAAGACTATTTAACACTTTAACAGCAGCTAAAATGTCTGAAGAAAATCTTGAATTAGTGGAACATTTAATGTTCTGTGCCATTGAAAGAAATAACCTTGGCGCTATACCATATATAATTCACTATGTTAATCAATTATATAGTTCCCAGGATAAATCAAGATTTGGATACATTAGAAAAGTTATAATGGATGGGCTTTCAAAAGCATATGAATTAGGAAGACAAGAAGTTGTTTTGGTGATTTTCAGTAATTATAAGGGTTCTATAAATAAGCCATTTGCAGTAATTGCAAGTTTAAAAGCTGGTCAGGTAAATATTGCTAATAGGATATATTCTGAGCTATCTGAAGAAGAAAAAAATCAGTTAAAAAGTACAGTAACAGAACCAACTCCTATTATTGAAGAGGCTTCAAAATATTTTGGTAAAAAAGAAAATTATCAAATTGATTTTTTCTTTTATGTAAAACATGAGCTTACTGCTAGATTTAAAAACACTCATCCTAAGGCATCACTAGAAGAGATCAATAGTAAAGTAGATGCAATTTGTAATAGGTTTGGAAAGTCTATTCAGGGAAATCACAATTCAAATTTTATTACTTTTGAGGATTTTAGAAAAAAATATAAGCAAGTTTTTGATGACTTTATGAACTTTACTTCAAGTGAAGCAACTATAGTAAAGTTATTTAAAGAAAATCAATCTCTTCCTTCAGATGTTATATCGAATATATTAGAATATAGAGGTTCTAAATTTGATGAATTTAAAGCTTATAGAAATTTGATTGATAGTAACAAAAGTAAAATAATTTCAAAATAGTTGTTTGATTAATTATCAAACTCATCAAACCATAATCCATTTTGAATACATGTGGCCTTTAGCGTATTTTGCATAAGCATCGCAATTGTTAAGGGCCCTACGCCTTTTGGAACTGTTGTTATATAAGACGCCTTTTGGCTACAACTTTCAAAGTGGCAGTCCCCAACAATACCGTTATTGACCTTGCTAATTCCAACATCTATTACAATTGAACCTTCTTTGATCATATGACCTTTTATAAACTCTGGGCTACCTATGGCTGGAATGACAATATCTGCTGTTTTCAGCTCTTCTTCTAAGTTAAGTGATTTAGAATGCAAGCATACAACTGTAAAATCCTTATTAATCAGTAAGTTAACAAGCGGTCTTCCTACGATATTAGACCTGCCTATTACAGCTACTTTTTTCCCAGTTAAATCTAAATTAAGTGAATCTAAAATCTTGGTGATACCTAATGGTGTGCACGGAATTAATGTTGCTTTATTATATGATAAAAGCCCAACATTTTGTAAGGTAAACCCATCAACATCTTTTTCTGGTGATACTTTTTGGGTAATTCTAAAGCTGTCTAAATGGTTTGGCAAAGGTAGTTGCACTAATATGCCGTGGACTTTGTTGTCGTTATTTAGGGTATCTATAAGGCTCTCTACTTCTTCTTGCGTAGCATTTATACTTAAAGTATGAACGCTAGATTCAATGCCAAGTTCATGGCACTTTTTAACCTTATTATTAACATATATAGTACTTGCAGGATTATCCCCGATCAGAAGCACCGAAAGCTTAGGAAAAATAGCACTATCCTTAAGCCTTGCGACTATTTCGCAGCTTTGGTCATTGAATTTCTTAGCAAGCCCTATACAGTCAATAATATTGGTCATTCTTAAACTTTTTCTACCCCTTTGGTTGTTGAGTATTCAAAGTGCAATGCTACATCAGGGTAAACAAGATTATAGATATCGTAGCAAGCTGTTGCAGCTTCAGCAAAGCCATTTAAAATTAGTTTTAATTTGTTTTTATATGTGGCAATATCCCCAATTGCATATACTCCTGGAATGCTTGTAGCCATGGTTGATGGCTCTACAGCAATATGCTTTTTCTCTAAATGGAGTTCCCAGTCTAAAATTGGTCCCAAATCCATTGATAATCCAAAGAATGGTAATAAATAATCAGCTTCTATGTACTTAATATTATTATCTAAATCTTTTACTACAACATGTTTAATCTGACCATTATCACCTTCTAAACCTTCAAGCTGGTATGGTATTACCATTTCTAACTTTTCAGTTTTACTAAGTTCTGCAAGCTTATCACAGCTTTCAGGGGCTGCACGGAACTTATCGCGCCTATGAATTACATATATTTTTTTAGCTATATCATAAAGGTTAATTGCCCAGTCAACGGCAGAGTCACCTCCACCAGCAATTACTACTGTTTTATCGCGGTAAAATTCTTTATTGTTAATCAGGTAAAATACTGATTTTCCTTCATATTCTTCCAAATTTGCAATAGGCGGACGGTTTGGACCAAACGACCCGCAACCACCAGCAATGATAACGGCTTTACATTCAACAATATTGCCTTTTGATGTTGTAAGCTCAAATAAGTCATTGGTTTTATTAAGTTTTACCACCTGCTGACTTAATAAGTATTCAGGTTTAAAGGGTGCTGCCTGCGCTTCTAAATTTTTAATCAAATCTTCTGCTAAAATGCTAGGGTGAGCAGGGATATCATAGATAGGCTTTTCAGGATATAAAGCCGTACATTGACCGCCAATAAAGTCTAAAGCTTCAATCACAACCGTTTTCATTTTAAGCATTCCTGCTTCAAATACGGCAAAAAGACCTGTTGGCCCCGCCCCAATTATAGCTATATCTGTAGTATATTTCATTTGAAAATCCTAATATATTTTAATATAAGCTGTAAATTTGGGGTATTTAGGGCAATTTGTCAAGTTTGAGCGTTTATTTTATTTCCTAAGGATCTCTTCTTTTAAACTATTGCGGATTTCTCTATCTGTAAAGCTTTCACCTATATAAATAAACTGAGCATCTTTTGCTATATTATTTTCAATAATTTCAAGCACATCGGCGTTAAGGATCTGTTGGCTTGCAATTTTTTTACGCCAATGTGTATTGTTTGTAAGTGTGCTTTCCTTACATTTTGTAGTTTGGTATAATTTAGCTAAAGTTTTGCCACTTTCACTTTCCCTAGAAATTAGCACGTTGAATTCTTTAATATATATTAATGCAATCTCTTTGGGATGCTTAGAATTTAGCATTGCATTTATATGCTCGTTTTCAGATTTATAACCATGAACGGATGCGCCCTTTAATATAAGCATTGCAACAATATAGGTGCATTCCGTATTTACTGCCCAGTACATTGGTGATGAACCCATTTTGTCCTCTAAATTAGGATCTGCGCCATACATTAATAATTTTGCTGCGACTTTTTCATGCCTGTTGAGTAAAGCTTTGTGTATTGGTCTGGTTCCTACAAGGTTTTGAGAGTCTATTTCTGCATTATTTTTAATTAAAAAGTCTACTGCTTCATCTTTACCTTGATATGATGCGTCATGTAGCGGTGTATTACCTGCACGAGATTTGGCGTTAATATCAGCACCTTTATTAAGAAAAATTTTTGCGATGCCGCTAAATCCACCGTGCGCTGCATTATGCAGTGGTGTTACTCCATGATTATTTATTGCATTTATGTCTGCGCCGTTTTGAATTAACCGAAGTACAATTGATGAATGTCCATTTAGAGCTGCATCATGTAGTGGTGTATTGCCATTATGATCTCTTGCTCTTATATTGGCTCCTTTTGCTATTAAAATGCCAGCAATTTCAGTTTTTCCCTGATAGGCTGCATCTGCAAGAGGTGTATGGTTAGAGTTATCTTCTAAATTTACATCTGCACCGCATTCTATTAAAAATTCAACAAGTAGAGGTTTATCATAATATACCGCTAAATGAAGCGGTGTTTGTCCATTTAAATCCTGATGATTTGGATTCGCCCATTGCAAAATTAATAGCCTGGCTATTTCTTCACGACCAATGTGTATTGCATGGTGAAGTGCTTCGCCCATTTCTGCCGAGTTAACAGGTGCATCTAAGTCGATCAAGTATTTATATATTACTCGCCAGTCTTTTTCCTTTTCTATAAACTCTGAAAGTTTAAAATCCGATAATCTCATATATTCCCCCTCTAATATTTAGTAAAATATTAGTTAAATAATGGTATCAATTAATTAATAAATAGTCAATTAATTAACTTAATTTTAATTAAGTATAAGGGAATTTTTCTATAAATTTTAAAGCTTTGATGTAAGAGTTAAAATTAGATAAATATTGGTTTTTTTGCTTGAATTAAACTGCTAAAAACAATATTCTAAGGTGTTTGGCTTTTTAAAGGTAACAAAAATGACTACTTCAAATTTAACACAAAGAATACTTTCTGCATTGGTTTTGCTTCCAGTTGTGGTGATTATTACCATAAGCGGTGGTAAAATTTTTGAAGCTATGATGCTGATAATATCTATTATTATGGCGCTAGAATGGAAAGGTATAACAAGTTTAAGAGATGATATAAATAAGTTTAAATGGGAAGTATTAGGAATATTTTATATATTTATTCCAATGTTTTTAACTGCAGAGCTTAGAGACGAATATAACGGGCTTGAAAAAATAATGTATGTATTTGCTCTTGTGTGGGCAACAGATACAGGAGCTTATTTTGCAGGTAAAACTATAGGGGGACCTAAAATTTTACCAAAGGTAAGCCCTAAAAAAACATGGGCAGGTCTAATTGGTGGTATAATAACCGCTCTTGTTATCTCATTTGTAATCAAGCAATATATATCTGAATATTCAAGTATAGCTTTTTCATATATAGTTGTACCTTTTATAAGTATATTTTCACAAGTGGGTGATTTTATTGAGTCGGCCGTTAAAAGATATTTCAATGTTAAAGATAGCGGTAACTTAATACCGGGTCATGGTGGCTTCCTGGATAGATGCGACGGAATGATGTTTGCAGTACCACTATTTTATTTATTACTAAATTTTTAAAGCAGGAGATTTTCAGTGCCTTTAAAAGAACAGCTATTTACCAAAAAGCATAAAAAAATGGAGATAATCATTTTAGGTGCAACTGGTTCTATCGGAAAGTCAACTCTTGATGTTATAAGGGCGCACCCTGAACAGTTCCATATTTTAGGTATAGCTGCACATTCTAACTTTAAAGAACTTAAAAAAATTGCTGATGAATTTAATGTGCCTAATATTGCTATAGAAGATGATAATGCATATTTGAAGCTAAGAGAATCATATGAAAATGATAAAAGCAAACATATTTACGGTGGTAAAAACGGTATTTTAGAATTAGCAAGTATTAAAGCTGATTTGGTTGTAGCGGCTATTGCTGGCATTAACGGACTTATGCCAACTGTTCAGGCTCTTAAATCTTCTAAAAAAATTGCTTTAGCAAATAAAGAGGCATTAATTTGTGGTGGGCATTTGCTTAAGCTAATTGCACTTGAATATGATGCTGAAATTATTCCTATAGATTCTGAACATAATAGCGCTTATCAATTAATTCATCATGAAAATCATGCATCAATCAAAAAGCTAACCTTAACTGCTTCTGGTGGAGCTTTTATAGATATGGCTGCAAGTGACATGGTAAATATCACACCTGAACAGGCCGTAAAACATCCAAACTGGAGTATGGGCGCAAAAGTATCGGTTGATTCTGCAACTTTAGTAAACAAAGGTTTAGAACTTATCGAGGCTTATTATTTATTTAATTTAAAGCCCAATCAGCTTGATGCAGTTATTCACAGAAGTTCAATTGTTCATTCGGTAGTAGATTTTGTTGACGGTACAACTCTTATGAATATGTATAACCCTCATATGATCGTGCCAATTTCACATGCTCTAAGCCTTGGAGAAAGATTAGAATTAAACCATGCTCATTTTGATATTTTAAGGGATAGTCATAAACTGGAGTTTGAAGCAGTTGATTATATCAGATTTCCAGGGTTTAAAGCTGCTGTTGATGTAATAAAAACAGAAAATCAGTCATGTATGATAGCATATAATGCGGCGAACGAATTTGCGGTAGATGCATTCTTAAAAGGCAAAGCTAAATTTACGGATATTCCAAAAATTATAAATGAAGTACTTGATGGCTTTAATAGTGCGCATATTAATGACTTTGATGATATTATTGAACTTGATATTAAAATTAAAGCAAAATGCAAAGAAATTGTGACTGAGGGGGTCATATAAAATGCAAAGCGTTTTAAAGCTATCATTAGATGAAGCATTTAAAATTATATCAGATGCGGTAAGTGAACGCTTAGATGAGCTGTTGCCACCTATTGACCAAAGTTTAGAAGCAAAAATATTTGATGCAATGCGATATTCAAGCATGAGCGGTGGGAAAAGACTTAGACCTTTTTTAACATACATAACAGCAATGATGTTTAATGTATCGCATGATTCTGCCATAAATACAGCATGCGCAATTGAAATGATTCACACTTATTCCTTGATTCATGACGATTTACCAGCAATGGATGATGACACTGTAAGACGTGGTAAACCAACCTGCCATATTATGTTTGACGAAGCCACAGCTATTTTAGCTGGGGATGCATTACTTACATATGCGTTTGAAATTCTAGCAAGTGAAAAAGCTCATCCTGATACTGCTGTTAGATGTGAGCTTATTTCTAGGGTAGCATCATCAAGCGGTCATTCTGGAATGGTCGGTGGACAGATGATAGACATGGAAGCGCAGAATTTAGAGTTATCAATTTCAGAAATCACGAGACTTCAGCGTATGAAAACAGGCGAGCTTTTTGCAGTAGCTTGTGAAGCAGGAACAATTTTAGGAAAAGCATCGAAAAATATTAAAAATGCTATTAGGAGCTATGCAATTTCTGTAGGACTAGCATATCAGATTATTGATGATCTACTTGATATTATAGGTGATGACAAAATTGTAGGTAAAACCTTACGTAAAGATAGTTCGCAAAACAAGGCAACAATCGTATCGATATTAGGTGCTGAGGCTGCATATAATCAGGCTAAGCTGCTTACTGAGCAGGCAATTCACCATTTATCTGTATTTGATGAGGAAGCAAGACTTTTAAGGGAGCTTGCAGTTTTTATAAACGATAGGTCGCTATAAAATGCAAATATTATTTAAGATTCTTAATCCCTATGTTAAGGCATTTTTTTTGCTTGCGTTTCTGGCAAAAATTACATCTCTGGATGCGCTTACTTATAAGTATTTAAATTCTAGCCTTGCTTATAACATTAACTGGGCGAAGTTTTGGGGATTGGTTAATCACCGCTATGAAAGCTGGATTAATGTTATAGTCATGTTAGGGCTTAATCTAATTGCACTAAAAGATGTTGAAAACCGAAGTGTATATTTTAAAAGAATTATAGGTGCGGTATTAATACTTGAACTTGCGATACTTACAAACTATTTGGTATTTCAAAAAGCTTTAGCAATTAACAGGCTGTCTCCCAGCATGGTATTCGGGGAGTATTTTCCAATGCAACATATGTTTGGTGCTTACAGCGTTAAAGTTGCTTCTAAAAACTCTTTTCCAAGTGGGCATGCATTGGTTGCGGTTTACTGGGGTTTAGTGTCACATTACATTATGCCAAAAAAATATTTTCCATTGATAAAACTTGTTGCACTTATCCTATGTACAAGTAGGTTATTTACTGGCGCTCACTGGCTTAGTGACGTTCTGGCAACCGCTGCTATATCAATAATTTGGTTCCAGATATATGTGAATTTAAGACAGGCAATATCTGGGTATAAATTATCAAGATTTAAAAATAAGTATTTTAAATAAAATTGTAAGTCAGAGTAATCTTTTCTTTTGCGATTTTTGAATATTTTGCTATGGTAACTTCGGGTAGAATTTTTATCACAAAGCGGAGTAGATTATGAAAATCAAAGTTGCAAATCCAATAGTTGAAATTGATGGCGATGAAATGACCAGAATTATCTGGGATCAAATCAAAGAAAAAATGATCCATCCATTTTTGGATATCGACCTGAAGTACTATGATTTATCTATCGAAAACCGTGATAAAACCGATGATCAGGTTACTGTAGAAGCGGCTAATGCTATTAAGCAATATGGCGTAGGCGTTAAGTGTGCAACAATTACTCCTGATGAAAATCGCGTGAAAGAATTTAATCTTAAAAAAATGTGGGCTTCTCCTAATGGAACAATAAGAAACATTTTAGATGGTACAGTTTTCCGTGAGCCGATTATTTGTAAGAATATCCCTAGATATGTAAAAAACTGGAATCAGCCGATTATTATTGCAAGACATGCATTTGGCGATCAATATAAAGCAACAGATTTTAAAGTTACAAAACCTGGCAAGCTAAAAATGATTTTTAAAGCTGAAGATGGTGAGGAAATTGTAAAAGAGATTTTTGAGTTTAAAGGGGCAGGCGTTGCTCTTGGTATGTATAACGTTGAAAACTCAATTAGGGCATTTGCAAGGTCATGTTTTAACTATTCGATACTGCAGAAAAAATCATTATATTTTTCTACCAAGAACACTATTTTAAAGCAATATGACGGCAGATTTAAAGATATATTTGAAGAAGTTTATAGCAGTGAATTTAAAGATAAGTTTGCAGCTCAGGGTCTTACTTATGAGCATAGGCTTATAGACGATATGGTTGCTTTTGCTATTAAGTCAGAAGGTGGCTATATCTGGGCATGTAAAAACTATGATGGTGACGTACAGTCAGATGTAGTCGCGCAAGGTTTTGGATCATTAGGGCTTATGACATCAGTTCTGCTTTCGCCTGACGGAAAAACAGTTGAAACAGAAGCAGCACACGGTACAGTTACAAGGCACTATAGAGAATGGCAGAAAGGTAATAAAACTTCAACAAACCCAATTGCTACAATTTTTGCATGGACGCGCGCGCTAATGTACAGAGCTGATTTTGATAAAACTCCTGAAGTTAAAAAGTTTGCAGAAAAGTTAGAGGCGGCGTGTATTAAAACTATTGAAAGCGGCAAGATGACTAAAGATTTAGCAAGTCTTGCTGGAATTGATAGCTACTTAACTACAGAAGATTTTATCGATGCAATTGTAAATAACTTAAAGTAATTATGTTTAAAGTAATTTTATTAGTATTTTCAGTAATATATTCTGCATCAGCATCTTCAGCTATTGAGGCAAATGATTCACGCTTTAATGATCCTCGTTTTAAATCTGCATATCAAAGTATGGACGGGCTGATAGATTTAACTGACAGAACATTAAAAGAAATGAAGCAGGATGTAAAAAAGCTGGAGAAGAAAGCAGAAGAAGCAAAGAAACTCAGACAAAATGTTAATAAGTTTAATGCTGAAGATCAGAAAAATTACGATAAATTACTAGACTCATTTGTTTACATGAAAAGAAGTATCGAAGACTCAAAACTTGTTATGAAAAAAATCAGGTATTATGAGAAAAAGGCAAGGGAAGCTGAATCTTATGAAGATTTAGTAGGGGCGACAAGTGTTATTGTAAATCACCATAAAAAGATAAAACATTATATGACTGATTTTCATATATTTATGATGGGAAGTCAGTCGTATTTTAAAAAACTTACCGACACTTCTAGCTTTTGATTAAAAATTTTTGTCAAGAGGGTTTCCTATAATAAAAAAACTAGCTATATTCGTATAAATTGAAAATTGAATTAAGCAGATTGAATAATGTTAAAAGAAGATATACGCCTAGAATACGATGATTTAGTAGAAAAAATAAAGCTATATAATTATTATTACTATGATCAAGATAGCCCAATTGTATCTGATGCTGAATACGATAGAACTTACCAAAAATTGCTGAAGCTTGAAAAAGATTATCCAGAACTTAAGGAAGACTCAGTTACTACTAAAATTGGTGGTAGTGCGCGTGATGAGTTTACAAAAGTTACGCATAAAAAACCGATGCTATCGCTAGGTAACGCTTTTAATCAGGAAGATATAGATGACTTTATAGAGCGTATAAACTCTTTTTTAAACGCAAATCTTACATATAACGTAACTATTGAGCCTAAGATTGATGGGCTTTCTTTTTCTGCTATGTATAAAGGTGGGAAACTTATGTATGCCGCAACACGTGGTGATGGGCAAGTAGGTGAAGATGTTACAGAAAATATCAAAACTATATTTGGTTTCCCGCATCAAATAACTCATCCTGATTTACCTGAAGAATTTGAGGTGCGTGGCGAAGTATATATGTCTCATGAGAACTTTAAAAAGATAAACCATAGAAGGTTAGAAGAGGGCGAGCAATTATTTGCAAACCCACGTAATGCTGCGGCAGGATCTTTAAGGCAGCTTGATTCAAGCATTACCGCTTCAAGAGGTTTAAGTTATTTTATATATTCGGTTGGGTATTTATCAAAAGATTTTAGGTCAAAACATAGCGAATACCTAGCGTTTTGTAAAAGTTTAGGGTTTAAGGTTTATAGTAATATTGTTACCACAACCGACCTTGCAGAAATTGCAAAATATCATGATAACATTATTAAAAACAGATCTAATCTGGGATTTGATGTTGACGGAATTGTTGTTAAGATTGATGACCTTAATTTACAGTCAAGATTAGGATTTGTTGGTAAAACACCACGCTGGGCGATTGCATATAAATTTCCAGCAATTGAAGAAGTTACAAAAGTAAATGACATTATAGTGCAGGTAGGCAGAACGGGAGCACTTACTCCTGTTGCGATTTTAGAGCCTGTAAATGTTGGTGGGGTAATGGTGTCCAGGGCATCGCTGCATAACCGTGATGAAATAGAGAAAAAAGACATTAGAATTGGTGATGCGGTTTATATTAAAAGGGCAGGGGACGTTATACCGCAAATAACCAAGGTTATTCTAGAGAGAAGATCGGAAGATTCAGTGCAGTATGAATTTCCAAAGCATTGCCCGGTTTGTAATGCTGAGACCGTACAGATAGAAGATGAAGCAGTAACGCGCTGCCCTAATCAAATGGGATGCGAAGCGCAGGTTATAGAATATCTTATATATTTTTGCTCAAAAACTGTTTTAGATATTAACGGGCTTGGCATAAAGCAGGCTGAGTTTTTATATAAACATGGCTTTATAAAAAACGCTGCTGATCTATTTACCCTAGAAGAAAGAAATAAAAACTCATTAACAAAGCTCGAGAACTATCCTGGGTGGGGTAAAAAATCGGTAGGCGTTATTTTTGAAGGAATTAACAAAGTTAGAACTGTAAGACTTGATAAGTTTATCCACGCTCTTTCTATAAGGCATATTGGTAGTGGAATAGCGAAGATATTAGCGCAGTCATATGTTGATTTTGATAGTTTTTATAATGCCATGATAAATTGTAAAAGAGACCCACAAGAATACGAGCATTTGATTAATACAAATAATATAGGTGAGCGTATTGCTGAGAGTTTGGTTAGCTTTTTTAGTAATAATATAAATTTAGAATACATTAATGAGCTTGCAAAGCATGTTACTATCACACCTTATGAAATTAAAATGAACAATACGGAACTTTCAGGTAAAACAGTAGTCTTTACTGGTGCTATGTCAATTTCACGAGGTGAAGCAAAAGAAATTGCGGAAAGATGTGGCGCAAAAGTTGCAAGTAGCGTATCCTCGAAAACAGATTATGTTATTGCTGGTAGTGATGCTGGTTCAAAGCTAAAAAATGCAGAAAAACTAGGTGTCAGGATTATTACGGAAGAAGAATTTTTGGATCTTGCAGGAGTGAAAATATGATTAAAGTATGTATAATTGGTGCAGCAGGAAGATTAGGTAGTATTTTAACGGATGCTATTAGAGAAACTCAGGATTTAGTAATATCGTATTTAATTGTTGATGAACAAAGCAAAAGCTTAGGGCAAAAAAACCAAAACCTCACGTATACTCATTACATTGAAAATCCTGATGAAGTGGATATAATAATCGATTTTTCTACCAGAGAATCAGCACTTTTGCATTTGCAGACTGCTATAAAATATAACAAGCCATATGTTATTGGTACAACTGGCTTTTCAGATATTGAATTAAATATTATAAAAAGCGCTGCAAAAGAAATTCCAATTATGCATTCTCATAATTTTTCATATGGTATCGCTGTTCTTAAAAAGGTTTTAGAAGTTACATGTAAGGCTTTGGATGAAAGCTTTGATATAGAAATTTTAGAAACACATCACCGTAATAAACTTGATAGTCCATCTGGTACTGCTATTAATTTGTTTAACACTATAAAACATAATAACCCTAGATATTACCCTGTTACAGATGAAAGGTATCAGGGTGAGAAAAGAAAAATGCGTGAAGTTGGTATAATGTCGCAGCGTGGTGGCAATATTTGTGGTGAGCATGAAATTAGGTTTATATCAGATCATGAAGAAATATATTTAGGTCATAAAGCATTTGATAGAAAAATATTTGCACTTGGCGCAATAAAAGCAGCAAGATGGCTTATAGGTAAGCCAGGGGGACTATATGAATTTGAGGAAATTCTTTAACTTAATTACTTTTGGCGTTTGTGTTTCGCAGCATTCACATGCAGCAGTGGTTAATATACCAGAATCAATGTATACTCCAAAATATACTTTAGAAGAAATACTTTATCCTAAAGCAAGTCCGTTTAATGAGGGGCATCTGTCGGTTTCAGAAGTGCATAAAATTTGGTATGCAGAATTTGGTAACCCAAAAGGCGTTCCTGTAATATTTATTCATGGGGGGCCAGGTGCAGGAACTTTTGAAAATGATATGCGCTTTTTTGACCCAGAATATTACCATATAATATTATTTGATCAGCGCGGCTCTGGTAAATCTTTGCCATTTGGTGAGCTTAAAGATAACAATACTCAAAACCTAATAGAAGACATCGATAAACTCAGAAAACATTTAAAAGTTGATAAGTGGTTTGTTTTTGGTGGTTCGTGGGGTAGTGCGCTCGCAATGCTTTATGGTGAAACCTATCCTGAGAATTGTCACGGATTCGTTTTAAGGGGGATATATTTAGGTACAAAGCCAGAATATGAGCAGCTTTGGTATGGAATGAAAGATATATTTCCTGAATATTGGGAAGAGATGGCAAATTACATTCCTGAAAGTGAAAGAGATGACCTTATTAAGGCTTATTATAAACGTTTAACAAGTTCTGACCCTAAAATTCAGGAAGAGGCAGCTGGATACTTTATGAAGTATGATGCTTTAGCTTCTTATCTGTTTGATAGTAGGGAAAAAGTAAGTAGAATTTTATTAGATGAAGATAAGCTTGTGCTAGGTTGTTCAAAATTATTTACCCATTATTCTATCAATAAATTTTTCCTGAGTCATGATCAGATTATAAAAAATATTGGCAAAATAAATCACTTGCCAGCATATATAATTCATGGAAGATATGATGTTATTTGTAGAGCTGAGCAGGCATATAGACTTCATAAAAACTGGCCTAATTCACACTTAACATTTGTGCAGGACGCAGGACATGCTTCAACAGAAATCGGTATTGCAAAAGCCTTAGTTGACGCAACAAATAAAATGAAAAAAGTACTATAGTATTTTATGTTGATTATATATACGTCATTTCCTCGCTTACCGAAGCATTACTAGGCTTCGCTCTTTATTCCTGTATCTAATCTAAAATACGATACGTTTTGTCAATTACTTTGCAAGCTGCCTAAACTCATTGGTATTATTAATGTCAAATTTAGAACGAATTTCCTGGGTTGCTATTTGAACGCTATATGCCTTTTCTAAAAAACTAATGATCTTTTTATGATCAAGATGAACTGCAAGTGCGTATGGTGTAAGGTTTGCTTTGCTGTCTTTTGGGTAAAGCTCACTGAATGTCGGTACATAATTTAAATGCTGAGAAGACATTTTTGAGACTTTTTCTTCTACTGTAATAGCCCCTAAATTTGCGCCTTTTTCTACAAGTAATATTACCATTTTTAAATCATTATTTTCAACCGCATAATGAAGTGGTGTCCAGCCTTTGGTAACAACACTATATCTTAAATCTAAATCATAATTAGGTAACGCGCCTTTTTTAAGCATATATTCAGCAATTTTGGAATAACCGAAATACATTGCCTCCTGAAAAGGTTTTTGGTGTTTATCATCAGGGGATGAAAAATCAATTTTTAAATGGCTTAAAATTAAATCTGCGATATCAAGATTCCTGCGCTCTATTGCAAGCGCTAAGTGATGAGTTTCAAGAATAGATCTGCTAAACTTTAAAACTTTTGCCACAATATCAATTTGATCATAAATTATTGCTATATCTAAGGCAGTATGCCTCGCTTTATCAGTAATATTAATATCTATCCCTTTTTTTATAATTTTTTTAAATGCTTCAAGGTTTCCAAATTTTGCAGCAATATGGAGGCAAGTTTCTCCCGCGCTGTTTGTTTGATACAGGTCTTCTTTTGAGGCATTTTTTAAGGCTTTTAAAAACAATTTCCAGTCACTTTTAGAAATGTTAGTATCATTAATATGTTTGAGAAGCGACATACATAACTCTTGCTTGAAAATTAAAATCTATAAACAGTATATTAATCTTTTGTTAATCAAAAGTCATGTATTTTTATAAAAATATTTACTTATACTTAGAAGATGCTTGGTTATATTCATTCAGCTGAGGGTTATCTAGCTTTTCTCTAGCTGAAGGTGTGTTATTTTGAACTTCTTTTGAGTCTAGTATCTTTTTTATTAATGCTAATGAAGCCTCAGTTGAAAACTTATTTTCGATATAATTATCATTTTTTAAAAAAATTGTATAATCATATTGGTTTGAAGATACTGTACAATAAAATTTTAATGTTAAGGCAATAAAATGATCTTCAGATGCATATTCATTGCATATTTCAAATAATGAATCTATTTCTTGAGGAGTCAAATCTTCATCGTCTAAATATTTTAAAGTTTCTACAAAATCATTCATATTCGTAGTGTGATTTTCTTCAGAATAACACAACATTAAAGTTATTAAATGCTTTATGTTCATTTCATCACCTCATTTATAATAATTAGGTGAATATGTAGTATTAACTTAAGTGTTTGTCAATTAACCAATAACATCCATTTCATTAACGTCTTTAAGTAACTTGTCTGCGGCTTTTTGTGCTTCGGCTGATATTCTATCGCCCGACATCATTCTTGCAAGTTCAGTAGATTTTTCATAAATTTCAAGATGTTTTAAAGTAGTAAAGGTTTGGGTTTCATTGGTATACTTAGAAATATAATAATGATCATTTGCAAAGCATGCTACTTGTGGCTGGTGCGTTACTACCATAACCTGATGCTTTTTGGACAGCGCATAAAGTTTTTTGCCAATAGCATAAGCAGTAGGACCGCCAACACCTGTATCTATCTCATCAAATATCATGGTAGCTGTAGAGTCAGTTGCGATAATAATTGTTGCAGCTAAAATAAACCTGGATAGTTCACCACCTGATAATGCATCGCTAATACTGCTAATATTTGCCCCTAAATTAGGTCGCATTAAAAATGTAACTTTATCAATGCCTTTTTCACTAATATGGTTTTCATCTGGTTTGATATCTATAATAAACTCAATTTTATCCATTTTAAGGTCTTTAAGCTCATTTAAAATAGCAATTTCTAAGCTTTTAGAATATGCACTGCGTAAATCGCTTAATTTATAAGCAGCATCTAAGTAAGCTTCTTTAGCTTTATTGCTTTGGATTTCTTTATCGGCTATTAAATCTTCTATATTACTAAACGTAGAGACTTTTTCCTGAATATTGTGATAAAACTCAGGGAGTTCTGCGGTACTAATTCTATATTTTCTTGCAGCGCTACGAAGCTCCATAAGCCTTTCATCAATTGCATCAAGCTCACCCTGGTCAAAATCCATAGAACTGGTTTTACTGTAGATTTCATCGTTTATAATGCTTAAAATGCCGTACATTTCATCAAGTTTATCCGATATTGTATCAAGTCCAAGGTCATTAGATAGTTTCTGATTGCGTAGCATTACTTTTTGGATACGTGATATAACGCCATCGATATTAGCATTATCTAACTCTGAAGATATATCATTTAAAAGTTCAGCGATTTTATTTCTGTTTGCGGCAATTGACCTTGCTTCTAAAAGCTCGTCTTCTTCATTTGCCCGTGGTGATAAAGTTTCAAGCTCACCTATAACATACTCTAAATATGATTGTTCCTGAGCTAATCTATCTTTTTGCTCATAAAGGCTTTTAAGTTCTGACTTTATGTTTTCATAAATGTGATATTTTTCAGATACGTCACTATAATGGGTATTTGCGCCAATATAACGATCTAATATCTTAATATGCTCAGCTTCAAATAATAGATCAGCTTGCTGATGCTGGCTATTGATTTGGACAAGGTCATTACGGAAAGACTTAATAGTGTTAAGTGAGACAGAAATATCATTTATCCAGCATTTTGTTTTGCCATCTTGCGATATAACCCTGCGAATAATGAGGTGATCATTTGGAATGTCAAGTTCATCTAAAACATTACTTATTTTTTCTGATATTTCAGAAAACTCAAGGCTTACGCATGATGAATTAGACCCCATTTTGATAACTTTGTTACTAACTCTATCGCCAAGAACAAAGCCAATTGCATCAAGGATTATAGATTTACCTGCGCCTGTTTCCCCTGTAAAAACACTTAAACCACTATTTAAATCTAGGCTTAGACTTTCTATTAAAACAAAGTTTTTAATGGTTATGTTTGTAATCATTTTAATATACTATACGCTTTGTGATACCATGGGTCATTAGGATAATTATGCCCTAAAATTGCAGCATATTTTTTAGCTTCATCTACAGCGCCCATAGAGTAATAAATTTCGGTTAGTCTATATAATGCTTCTGCTACATAACTGGTTTTAGAATAGTTTTCTACAACTGCATTAAACCTGTTAAGCGCTGCAATACGCAAGTTTTTGTTTAGATAAAAGCGACCCACCTGCATTTCATGAGCAGCAAGGTGTGCTTCTGTTAAATCTAGTTTTGCTTTAGCATCTTTAGCATATTTTGAATCAGGGAAACGATGTATAATATCTTCTAATGCATTTTTAGCCTTAACTGTTGTTTCCTGATCTCTACCTGCAACGTTAATTTGATCATAATAACACATAGCTATTAAGTAATATGCATAATCAGCATTTTCGTGAAGTGGGTAAAGCTGTAGAAATTTTTCTAAAGAAAGAATGGCTGATGGATATTGCTGCTGTAAGTATTTTATATAACTATACATAAGCTGACCTTTAATTGACCATGGAGAATATGGAAATTCTTTCTCTAAATCTTCAAATAGCTCGGTTGCTTTTTCAAAGTTTTTGCTATTAATTTCTTTTACAGCAAGGCTATATACTTCTTCAGCCGAGTCATATATTTTATCCTGATTGTTTTTATTGGTTTGGCAGGATATTAAAAAAATTGAAAAAATTATAGCTAAAATATAATGCATTTAAAAAACCTTAGTTATTTTATTGTATCGATATATATATTGATATATATATCGATATATGTTCTTACCAAAATACAGTTATTCGTTTAATACCTCAATATAAATTTTCATTGGATAAATTGTAAAGTTATGATATGTTTGCAAACCAATTATTAGTAATTATTAATTCTCCTCAAAATATAAGTAGTATGTTAGGCAGAAATCAGATTCGTGAAGTTATTCAGGAAGATACAGGTGTCTTCCAAATCAAGTCAATTGTAGCATCTTTTAAGGGTGATGAGCCATATTGCGGTGCGCCTGCTATTTTTGTTAATTTTGGTGGGTGTAACCTTGCATGTAACTTTTGTGATACAGATTTTGAAGACTTCATAGATATGAAAAACGATGAGATCATACAAAAAATTAATGGTCTTTCACTCAATAATCAGGGTAAAAGAGTAAGAAATCTGGTGGTTTTAACAGGTGGTGAACCTCTAAGGCAGCCAATTAGTCATTTATGTAACCTGATTGTTGATCAGGGCTTTGCTGTGTTAATTGAGACTAATGGAACTATTTTCAGAAATATAAGCCCTAAATGCGAAATTTTAATATCACCAAAAAATACAGGTTCGGGTTATAGTTTTATACGTGATGACCTTTTAAGGCGTGCAATAGCCATAAAATTTGTAATTTCAAAATCCCACCCTTTATATCAAAAAGTCCCGGATATTGGTCAGTCAAGGTATAACACAAAGGTCTACTTACAGCCCATGGACGAGTTTGATATAATTAAAAATTTAAATAATTTGCAATATATACTGGAAATTGCGGAAGAAACAGGTTATTATTATAATATTCAAACACAAAAAATTATTGGATTAAGCTAAAATGCAACCGGAATTATTTTTAAAAGAATTTCCAGTATTAGATCTGGATTCAAGAATTACATTAAGAGAGCTTTCGGTAGAAGATGCTCAGGAATACTATATATTTATGAATCATCCGGATGTATCAAAATATTTAGCTAGCGAAGACATCCCTACTTCAATAGAGCATGCCAAGCATGAACTTAACTACTGGATTGGGCTTTTTAGGAATAAATACAGTATTTACTGGGGCATAGTACTTAAGGAAGATAACAGGCTAATTGGCACATGCGGATTTAATAACTGGAACTTCAGGCACGACAGAGCGGAAATAAGCTACGATATTAATCCTGATTTCTGGAATCAGGGAATTGCAACTAAAGTAAGTAAGAAACTTACAGAATTTGCCTTCAAAGAAATGAATGTAATTAGGGTGCAGGCAACTGTTGAAAAAAGCAACTATGCTTCTATGAGGGTGCTTGCAAAATCTGGTTATGTAAAAGAAGGCACACTAAAGCAATACGCTAAGTTAAGTACTGGTCAGTGCGACTTCCATATGTTTGCAGCAGTCAGAAAGTAATTAGGCATAAAATTACTTTTTTGGGCTATTTCCTTTTGTAATGTTTTGCTGATTATTTACTTGTGCAGTCCATCCTGTTTCTCTATTTATATCATTACCTTCTATACTTACTCTAACTTTAGACCAATCTATATCTGGGTTGTTTTCTATCTGTCAGGCTTATTAATTATATATTAATGTCGTTTTTATGCTGATTTTGAGGTTTTTGATTTAAAACCTGAGTCTGCCAATGTTTTTGTTTTTTGCCATTAACAGTTTTATTAACATGATTATAAGTAATATTATAATTATTTATATTTTCATTAGTTTGCTGATCAATATTTCGTCCATGACCTATTCCTATTATATCTCCCAAAGACTTAGCAAACTCTTCAAGTTTCCAAAATCTTTTTGCTTTATAAGCTGCATACATTCCGCCAATAAACTTTGGTGTTGCGTATGATGCTAATGCTATTCCCACGCATACTATAGCAGATAATTGCATATAAATAGCTAATCCTGTAAGTGCAACTGCGCCTATAATACTGATAGCAGTTAACATTCCAGAGATATTAAGGTATTTGTTTTTTGCCATATCTCTCTTGGAAGGGTGTGGCTTTTGGTTAGGTGTGTCCTTTCCACCTTTAAATCCTCTAAATGCTAAAGGTAGTGCTGGCTTTCCAGTATTGTTGGGCTGATTAGCTGGTTTTGTGTTATTAACTGACTTTGGAGGAGTAGCCTGATTTGAGGGTGTAGTTATTTTCGTTGATGGGTTTATCTGAGGTGTTGTTGTATTTCGCCAGTAAGTTTTTGCTGGAATATCGTATGTTCTGTCCTTTGAATCCCTTATAACCTGAACTGTATGATTTTTAACTTCAAATCTATCCCCGGATAATTTTACTTTTGCATCTTCAAATCCTGCGCCGACAAAGAAACCATCAAATTTCTTTTGAACTTGTAGCATGTTTGATGAGCCTGAAGGATCTGGGTAAATGCCATGTAAAGTGGTTGGTTGACTTGCTATTTTGCTTCCATTTGGCTTTACTTCATCGGAAATATTGGTTACTACATTCCAGTCGCCCATAACACCATTTAAACCCACGTTAGGAGCATGGTTTGTATCACCACCCATAATGCATAATATACCATTATCAGCATAATGTTGCTGGATTTTATCAAGTTCAGCTTGTTGTTCTGAATGTAAAAGATAATCTAAATGCAAGTTACAAAGTGCTACTGCTATTCCTGTAGTATGGGCAAATTCTACTAATTGTCCTTTAAAACTACTATTATTTACTTTTACAGCCCCTTTAATATCAGGATTGCCATTTGCTAATGAGGGATTAATTTTAGTTGGATTATATAGTATAACCAAATCTCTGTCGGTTATATGATTTTTAGCACTAAATTCTAGAACTTTCCAGCCTCTAGCCTCAAGTTGACTTTTAAAGCCTAAGCTCAAATCCGTCAAAAAATCTGCTTCCTGAAGTAATACAAAATCAGTATCATCAAATAATTTGTTAATTTCCTCAACCTGCTTTTTTTTCCTCTCGTTATACTGTTCAGGTGTTTCGCTCACATTGGCAGGATTATTTGCGAAACGTTTTCTATATTCATCTGCAATATTCCTGCATTTATTTTGAACGTTCCAGGTTGCACCTTTAATTGTTGCATGAGAGGTTGTAACTTCAATTTTTTGTATAGCATGGTCTGACGTATATCCGCCCATATAATCAATAAATTTGTTTTCTATACTAGATTTCGACATTTTAGCCCTGTATTAATGAATTTTCATATACTTAATATTATATTCAAAATCGTTAAATTTGTCAAGATAGATTGATAATTTATTAATTTCTAATGTGTGGATAAATGTAATATGTAAAATTACATATTAATATCTAAATTTTAATAAATATTGCCAAAATACCCTTAAAATGATAAAAAACACTAAAATTATAATTAATTCGGTTCTTATATTATGAAAAAATTTGGCGTTGTAGCCATTGTCGGCTCTCCAAATGCAGGAAAATCTACATTACTCAATAATTTAGTAGGGGTGAAAATATCAATCGTATCCCCAAAGGTACAAACAACACGCAGCACCATGAAGGGAATTTGCGTAAAAGGTGACTCACAAATAGTATTTATGGATACTCCAGGAATTTTCAGGCCACAAAAAAAGTTAGAAAAAACAATAGTTAAGCATGCTTGGAGCGGCGCGCATAATGCTGACGTAATACTATTAATTATAGATAGTACTAAAGGTATTACAGAAAATGATGAAATGATCATTAAAAGCATATCTAAAGAAGAAGTGCCATGCTATGTCGCCCTAAATAAAGTCGATAAAATAAAAAAGGACAAGCTTTTTAATATGGCTGAGAAGCTTGCTGAGTTTAATGTTTTTAAAGAAATCTTTATGATTTCAGCGCAAACAGGTGAAAGAGTAGACGTACTTACAGACATTCTTTTTGACAGCATGCCTGAAGGTGAATGGCAGTTCAGTGAAGATGAAATGACGGATGCGCCAATGAAATTTATTGCTCAGGAATTTACCCGAGAGCAGATTTTCTTGCTCTTAGATAAAGAGTTACCTTATAATATGGCAGTGGAAACTGATAAATGGGAAGTCGATGAAAATGGCAAAACTATTATTTATCAGACAATATATGTTATAAAGGACTCACAAAAAGCGATCGTATTGGGTAAGGGTGGGTCTATGATTAAAAAGATTGGTATGAACTCTCGGAAGAATATTCAAAAATTGCTAGATGGACCTGTACATTTACAGCTTTTTATTAAAATTAAGGAAAATTGGGTAGAAATTCCTGATTTATGCTTATAAATAAGTGTAAAAAAGTCATATATATGAAAGTCTTAGGCATTGAAACAAGCTGCGATGAAACATCTGTAGCAATTGTTGATGAACATAAAAACATACTATCCCATAAAATTTACTCTCAAATCAAGGAGCATGCTAAATATGGCGGGGTTGTGCCAGAAATAGCTGCAAGATCACATGTTGAGGTTTTGCCAAATTTAATTAAAGATGCCTTAGATGGTGCAAATGTAACGCTAAATGATATAGACGCCATAGCTGCGACCAGAGGGCCAGGCTTAATAGGTGGCTTATTAGTTGGGCTTATGACTGCAAAAGGGATCGCTGCATCAATTGATAAACCCTTAATCGGGGTAAATCACTTAGAGGGACATGCACTAACTGTAAGGCTTACAAATGAGGTTGAGTTTCCATTTCTATTATTATTAGTTTCAGGTGGACATTGTCAGATTCTATTAGTTAAGGGGGTGGGTCATTACCAAAAGCTTGGTACAACCCTAGATGATGCCATAGGCGAAGCATATGATAAAGTTGCAAAAATGCTTGGTCTTGGATATCCTGGGGGGCCTATAATTGAGCAATACGCTAAAAGAGGTAATCCGCATAAATACAGTCTTCCAAAGTCTATGGTCGGTAGAGAGGGATGTGACTTTTCCTTATCTGGTTTAAAAACAGCGGTAAGAAGAATAATTGACGAAATAGAGATAACTGAAGATGTAAGGTGTGATATTGCTGCATCATTTCAATACACAGTTGCGCACATTATCAAGGACAGATTAACAAATGCTATTGATATTGTTGAAAATTTAAGTATAAAAACTTTAGTTGTTGCAGGTGGGGTAGCTGCAAACCAGTATTTAAAAAATGAAATTTCTACCTTAATAGCTTCTAAAGGAATGGAAATGGTGGCTCCGCCCCTTAAGCTTTGTACCGATAATGCAGCTATGATTGCCTGGGTAGGAATTGAAAAATTAAGGCTTAATCAGCTTGATTCTCTGGACATAGAACCCAAATCAAGATGGCCATTAGATGAAAATTTTGTATAAGTATGCAAAATATAAAGAAAAAAAAATTGAAATGGTTAATTTTTTAATATATTATAAAAATATAAACTGGGAAAAAATATGGCTGAAAACAAGACAAAAGAAGTAATAACCGTTAAATCAGGTGAAGTAATCAGTGAAGTAAAGAACTGGTATTACGATCGCTATTCTAACGTATTGGCTCAAAGAAACTTGTTTTTGCTAATTATTATTTTACTTATTATAGGATGTATTGTGGGTTTAATTTATATTAAAGAACTGACTCTTGCTAGAACTGTAAAGCCTTTTGTAATTCAGGTTGAAGAAAATACTGGCATTACAACCGTTGTTGACAGTGCTAATATGAATAACTATATGACACGTAATGAGTCAATCAAGAATTACTTTATTGTTAAGTACATTAGAGCAAGAGAAACTTATAATAATGCAGACTATGAATATCAATTTGATACAGTAGCAAGGCTGCTTTCTTCGCCGAATGTATATCAGCCATTTAAAAGATTTTTACTAGATCAAAAGCAAAGTCCGATATATTTATACGGTGCAAGAATTTATACAACGATTTTAATTAAGTCCATTCAATATAATGATCAGGGAAATGTTGCAACAGTAAGATTCAGAATTAATGAAAACGGCGAAAGCTTTAGAGTTTTCAACAAAATTGCAACACTTCAGTTTGACATTGCAAATATGACTCTTTCAGCGGAAGAAAGATTCGTAAATCCAATTGGTTTTAAAGTGACATCTTATAGAGTAGATGAGGAGATTGTACAATGATAAGAGCGATAAAATTAATGTTATTAGCTGTATTGCTATTTGCATCTAATGCAATTGCATACGATGTTTCTAAAACAGATAGCAGGGTGAAAACTTTTGTATATGATGAAAATGATATATACAAAGTAGTTATGCATACTGACTTCCAGACAGTAATCGAGCTTGGTCTTGATGAAACAGTGCAGGGTTATTCTTTTGGTAATCCATATGCATGGTCAATTGAAGCAGATGGCAGAATGATTATAATAAAGCCTCAAAAAGAGTTTGTTCACACAAACCTTATGATTGTATCAAATAGAAGAACGTATAATTTTGATATTTTCTCGAAATTGCCTGAAGCAAAAGTAGATGATGACTTAGCTTACGTTGTAAGATTCTATTATCCTGATGAACCAAAAAAATAGGCGGGAATTATCATGTCAAAAGATAAAAACAACCCAAATAATAAAAATGAACTCGATGATGAGTTTGAGAATCCTGAAGTAGAGCGTGGTTTATCTTCAGTTGCTGCAATGCCAGGTAAAAATATTGCTATAATAGTAGTATTCGTTGTTATGATGGGCTTTATTTCGTATAATTTCTTTTTCTCAAGTCCTGAGCCAAAGAATACAAAAGATATGCCAAAGATTGAAGATGTTAAGGCTGTATCTCCTCCGCCTGTTGATGTATCTAAGTCTACATTACCTTCAGTACCGGCAATGCCAGAAGCGCCAAGAGTTATAGAGCCAGAGCCAATTGTGGTTGCGCCTGCGGTTCCAGAGCTTCCAAGAGCAGAACCGATTGCTCTTCCTATTGTTCCTGAAATTCCTGCTGTTAGTCAGCCTAGAATTGAAACAAATAATGAGCAGCTTCAGCAAAGAAGAAAGTCAGCAATTATGTTAGGCGGTGGCGGTGCTTCAGAAACTCCTGAAGAATCAAAGAAAAAAGAGCAGTTAAGACTTGCATCTCAGGTAATTACTCCTGATTTCTCGCCAACTAAAACTTCGGCAGAGCAAGTTAAGGCTTCGCGTATTGGTGAAACAGACTATACAGTTGCACAAGGTAAAATTATTGATGCTATCTTAGAGACTGCAATTAACACAGATATGAAAGGTTATATCAGAGGTGTTGTAAGCCGTGACGTATATGGTGAGTCTGGAAGAGCAATCATGATTCCAAAGGGTTCAAGACTAGTTGGTAACTATTCAGCTGAAATTAAACGTGGTCAAAAGAGAGTGACCATTGTCTGGAGCAGGATTATTAGACCAGATGGTGTAGATATTATGGTTGATTCACCAGGTATTGATCAAATCGGTAGAGCAGGGGCAGAAGGCTTTGTTGATAATAAATACTTTGAAGTTATGTCAAATGCTATTCTTTTATCTGTTATCACTTATGCGGTTTCGTACCAAGCTGAGCAATATACAAATCAGCAACAAACTCAAGGTCAAACACAGACCATTACTACAACAAATCCTACAACTGGCGAGGTTACTCAGACAACAATTCAGCCTGAGAAAACAATTGGTCAAAAATCATTATATGATTCACAGCAAAATATTAATGATGCTGCTAAAAATATTGCGAAAGGCAGCCTTGATGAAAGACCAACCATTACAGTTGATCAAGGTACAAGAATTAAGGTATTTGTGAAAAAAGATCTATTATTCCCTAAGAATAAATCTTTAATTAAAAAGTATTAGTAGTTATGACTAACTTTACCGCACTAGAAACATATCTGACCCCCTTTAATAGCATTTTTGCTGAAGAAGGGGTGTCGGAAATTTCGGTAAATGTTCCGGGTGAGGTATGGATAGAAAAACGCGGGGATATGCGTAATGAAGTTATTCCCGAGCTTAATTTAGAGCATTTAAAGTCGCTCGCGCGTTTAGTTGCTCAATCTACTGAGCAAAAAGTAAGTGAAGAAAACCCATTGCTTTCAGCAACTTTACCAAATGGTTTCCGTATTCAGATAGTATTCCCACCTGCATGTGAAGCTGGTACTATTGCTATGTCTATCAGGAAAGGTTCAACAGAGCGTTATACATTTGATACATATGAGCAGCGCGGTGCTTTTGATATGACAGCCACAGGTGAAGTTGAAGATCCGCTCGACAAAGAGCTTGCAGATCTGATGCAAACTCATAAGATTCGTGAGTTTTTAAGTAAAGCTATTAAGGGTAAAAAAAATATTATAATAAGTGGTGGTACGTCTACTGGTAAAACAACCTTTACAAATGCTGCTCTTTTAGAGATTCCAACAGAAGAAAGACTTATTACAGTAGAAGATGCAAGAGAGGTATTACTGCCAAATCATAAAAACAGGGTACATTTGCTTGCTTCCAAAGGTGGGCAGGGTAGAGCAAAAGTCACTACTCAAGATCTTATTGAAGCGTGCCTAAGGCTCCGTCCTGATAGAATTATTGTAGGTGAGCTTAGAGGAGCAGAAGCTTTCAGCTTTTTAAGGGCTATAAATACTGGTCACCCAGGATCAATTTCAACCCTCCATGCTGATACGCCAAGAATGGCAATGGAGCAACTAAAGCTTATGGTAATGCAGGCAGGTCTTGGCATGCCACCAGCTGAAATCAAGGATTATATACGTTCTGTTATAGATATAGTGGTTCAGCTTAAGCGTGGATCGGGCGGCAGACGCTATATTTCTGAGGTATATTTTAAAGGTTATAATAATATAACGCCTTCACCATCTCAAGATTCTTAAACTTTGTATACAAATCAGTTAGATAATGCCAATGTTAATTAAAAGTTAATATTTGATTGACATTTTGCGATTTTTACATTATAATTAAGCCAAATTTTTAAAATAGGCGTGATTATGGCTAAAAGTAAGCAAGAAGTTCTAGAACTTGTATTAAATGCTCAATATGATGAACAAAATTGGAATGAATTTGAAAATTATTTAAATCAAGGTGAATATACACCTGCTGATTTAAATCAAATAGGCAACAATAGTTTTACGCTATTACATCATGCTGTTTTCCATAGAAGTAAAGAATCAATTATGTTACTTATCGCAAAAGGAGCTAATATAGAAGCTCCAGATAACAATGGTGTAACTCCACTTGGTTATGCTGCAATACGTGGTAAAAAAGAAGTGGTAGAATTATTATTATCAACAGGAGCTAAAATAGAAGCTCAAGATAATAAAGGCGGAACACCTTTATTATATGCATTACTTTCAGATAGATCAAATGATGAGACAATTAAAACTCTAATTAAAGCAGGTGCAAAGCTTATTGCTTCAACTTCTACAAAAGCTAGATTAGATAAATTAGTAGAAGAAGTTAATCAAGAACAAAATCCAGCGCCACAACCTATTATTCCTCCTGCCAAGTCTGACAATAAAGCATTAGAAGATTTAAAAAGTATTTTAGAAGGAACAGATTTAACAAGAGAAGTATTTGATCGTGTTCACGAAAATATTTTGAAGCACATGTATAGTATTGATGATTTGAATAAAAAACATAATAATACTCACTTTCTTTTAAAAGCTGCATCACAACACAGATGGGATATAGTTGAAACTTTAATTGATACCCAAGGTATTGATTTAAATGCACAAGATGTAGCGAATAATCAATATGACAAATCATTCATCCATTACTTAGTAGAAAACTATCAGTATGATTTAATTACAAAGCTTAAAGATAAAAATATTAATCTCAATGCTATTAACAAAGATAATAAAACCCCTTTATATATAGCTGTTGAAAAAAATGATTTAGAAATGGTTAAGCGTTTACTAGATCATGGCGATAAAATAGACGTAAACGCCCAAAATGGTACTCACGGTTCAGCGTTGCATTTTGCGGTTAAAGAAAAGAGAGTTGAAATTGCTAAAGCATTATTATCACATAAAAATATAAATAAAGGTGGTACACTAAGCGATTTAGCTAAGTATTCAGGGAACGAAGAGTTAAGAAAATTATTTGGACTGAGTACAACACCACTTCATGATGCAATTGCAAATGGTGATAATAATGAATTAGATAAGCTTATTGAAAGTAAAAATGAATACTATGAATACTTAAGCGACTTTAAGTTACCTGTTGAGCTAGCAATTGATAAAGGCAATCTTTATGCGTATACCAAATTAGTGGAAGTTATATGTATAAATTCTGAGAAACTAAAAAAGCATTATAACCTCGCTGCAGAAGCAGGTCATGTCAATATTATGCAAGCAATACCAAGTGAACATATTGATCAAAATACAAAAGACGATGCTATTAGAAAAGCTGCAGCTGCAGGACATGAAAATGTTGTAGAATATTTAATGGATAATCTCGCAAGTATTACGGCAGGAGGCGTAAATGAAAATAATGCTTTACATATTGCTGTTGGACATGGACACTCGAAAGTAATTAAAGTTTTACTTAGCAGAAAGGAAGATGATGATATTTATAAGAGAGGTACATTACCTAATGCTAATAAAGCGAATCGATTGGATCAGGTTGTCAGATATGCGCATCAAACTTCTAATTCTAAAACAGAATATTTGAAACTTATGAATGTAGGCAATAAATCTTGTATAGAAATTGCACTAGAATCTCCTAATTCAAATGATGAGACTATCAAGCTTCTTCTTAAAGCTGGTGCTACAAAGCCAATTTTTTCAGAATCTCAAAAGGATAAGCAGGAAAGATTAGATAAGCTAGAAGAAGAAATAATGAAAGAAAAAGAAGCAGCAGCAAACGCAGCAGTTGGTCAGCCTAATGGCACTGGTTCTGCTCCTACGGGTGTAGCGCCGTCGGGTAATCCTGCTGGAACAACACCTCCTGCGCCTCAGGTTCCTAACCCTCCAGCGCCAACTCAGCTTAGTAAAGAAGTTGTTGTAAAGCATATGGATAGTAAGTTTAAAATATCATTCAGCTTTGCAAGTATTGTTAAAGTTGGTTTAACTTTGGCAAGAAGAGTTGGTATTGGTGCATTATTATTCAAAGGCATTAATAATATAATGCCGCGCCAGCTTGCTATCGGTATTTCGGCTGCTGCAAGTATAGCTTTCAATTACTATGCTCTTGAAAAGCGTAACTACTCACCAACATCTAAACTAGGCAAGTTTATATGCGAATATTTGTTAGGTGGTCGTAACAGCCTGGAAGACCAGAAAGTGGTTGAGCCTTACGTAGCAACTATACCACTGGATGTTAAAAGCGAAGCAAGAACACATATAGATCAAACAAGTTTGTTAGATATGGCTGTAGGCACAAGAAACACTCGCCAATATAAAGGCTTGTAATCATTTTACAATGCGGTAGGATATATTTAACTATAAATTATTCTACCGCATTTATTATGAAAGAAATTCTTGAATACCTTTTAAATAAAACATGTGATTTTTCAAACCCTGAAAGTAAAAATTTATTAAAACAAGATCCCAAGTGGCAGGAGTTTATTGATAACTCTCACTTATACAAAAGAAAGGAAATTTTAAGCAATACATCATCTGATGGTTATACAATATGGCATTTAGCAGCAATTATTGGTAAAATTGATATACTTCAGATAATGCTTGATAAAAAAACTGATATTAACCTTGAAATTACAAAAGGTGATCAGGGCTTTTCTGCATTGGTACTTGCTATTTTATACAATGAAAAGGAAATTGCGGAATTTTTGCTGAAGAATGGAGCGAAGTTATTTATTCCTCAAGATCAAACACCATATCATTATTTCGCTAAGTTTTTCACTACCGATATCAATCTTATAAATGACATTATTATAAGCCAATATTCAAATTATGATATTAACAGTGTTAATGAGAGCAATCAGACAGCTCTTTATTTTGCTGTCTGGTTACAAAACCATCAGTATATAAAATATTTGCTAGAAAATAAAGCCGATCCTGGTATTCCAGATGGTGATTCAAAGTTACCAATATATATTGCAGCTGAAAATCAAGATGAGCAAACTGTTAGGCTATTACTTGCGTACAATGCTAAATTTGATATTGAACAAAATTCTAATGCAGCACCTTACAAGTTAGCAAAACTTTATATAGAATCCATAAAAATCAAGATGGAACAGGAAATAGCCGAATCTGTTATAAACAAAACGGCCTCTAAGCAAAACGATAATCAAAATAAGCAAAAGGAAAATTCACAAGATTCACAAGTGCCGCTAGTAATTAATAAACAAACCTTATTACAGGAGCTTGATAAGTATTATACTCTGCAATTGAGTTTAATTAGTGCTTTTTTAGTCTGTATTAATTTAGCTAGAAGAGTGGCATTTGCTTCTTTAATTAATAATAACATTAGTATTTTGAAGCCATATACAAAAAATCTGCTGGATAATAAATTTATCAAAATAGGAATTTCTTACATAGCATCAAGTATTCTAAATTATTTTATTTTAGAAAAACGTAATTATGAACCTAAAGGATTTTTAAGTAAAATCTTTTTTAACTGTATTTTAGGTGGGCGTAATATTAGCAAAGATATAGAAACCATAAAACCTATGGCATCTAAGAATCTAAGTATTGAGGCTCAAAAAGCACTAGAAAACCATCCATATACGACCACTAAATGGGTAGACGTAGCTTTAGGTACAAGACCAATGAGAGATTATAATATCCCAAGATAATTAGTCTCTTATATTTTTATAGCAGAAGTCTTTAATCACTGGTACTATACTTTCTCTGAATTTACGACCGTTAAACACGCCGTAATGTCCTACGCCTTTTTGCAAATGGTAATGAGACCTGCTTTTTGGAATATGCGTACAAATATCTATAGCAGCTTTAGTTTGACCAATTCCAGATATATCATCAAGTTCACCTTCAATACAAAGCAATGCCGCATGTTTTACAGCCTCAGGCTTTACTTTTCTATCACCTACTAACATTTTTCCTTTTGGAAGATCAAAATCTTTGAATACTGTTTTAATTGTTTGCAGGTAGTATTCCGCTGTCACATCTAGTACCGATAAATATTCATCATAGAACTTAATGTGTTGATCTGCACTGTCACCATCACCAACAACTAAGTGCTGATAGAGTTTGAAATGTTCACCAACGTGACGTTGCATATTCATTGCCATAAAACCAAATAACTGTATAAATCCGGGATAAACAGGTCTACCAAATCCTGGGTAGTTAATAGGAACCCTTGTAATAACATTAGTTTCAAACCAGTTCATTGATCTGTTTTCAGCAAATTTTGTAACCTGAGTACTTGATTTACGTGCATCTACAGGTCCCCCCATCAAAATCATATTATCAACAGGCGTTCTTCCTTCTTCCTCAAGTAAGCAAACAGCTGCAAGAACTGGAACAACAGGCTGGCATACTGCCATAACCGATAAATTAGGTCCTAAATTATTCATGAAGTCTTTGGTGTAGTAAATATAGTCATCTAAATCAAATTTACCATGAGCCATAGGAACTTTAGATGCATCTATCCAATCAGTTATATATACGTCAAAATGAGGTAATGTATCCTTTACTGTCCCTCTAAGCAGAGTTGCATGGTGACCTGAAAGAGGCGCAACAATAAGTAATTTAGGTAAATTCTGATATTTTTCAGATATTTTTCTAAAATGTATTAAATTGCAGAATCTTTTACGCATTACCACATCTTCTACAATTTTAATGTCTTTAGTCCCGATCTTAACGCTATTAATACCAAATTCTGGCTTTGAATATTCCTTTAGGAATCTATCTGTAAATTCTAAATTAGCATTTAACAGTCTATCAATTTCTGTTCCTTTAAATATATTTAACGGACTTGATTGATAAACTTGCAGCATGTTTGCAAAATTCTTAAGAGGAAGAACGTTCTTACGAGAAAACTCTACCATGGTGTATAACATACTATTTTCTAATGGCGTAACAAACATAACTCCCTCCCGAATATACGTACTTACCTAATGCTTTTTATGATGGTCTCCACCTTTCATTTCTTTAAATATTGCTGTTGTTTCTACTTCTAAGTCCTTATCAAACTTAACTTTAAGATTCACTGGCTCTGATGTATCTATAGTGCCTTCTAGTTTCATAAACATTACATGCATTCCACCACGCTTTAAATGAACGACAGAATTGGCAGCAATGTCTATAGAATCAACTTTGTACATCTTCATTATACCACCTTCATGTTTCATATCATGAAGCTCTGTAATATTCTTAAATGGCGCTTCTACAGCTAATAATTTTAAATCTTCAGCACATTTATTTCTAATTGTCATAAATGACGATATCGAGTTCTTACCTTTTAAAGGCTTCGATATTACGGCATCAGATACTATAATATCCTGAGCGCTACATGCCAAAGCACTATTTACAAAAAAGGTAGATAAACATAAAAATGCTAAACTTATTCTCATAACAAAATCTCTCAAATTATCATTTAATTATACATTTGTTTTAATAAATTAACAATTGTATGTTTAAAGATTATAATAAAAGTTTTATACTTAATCAACATGTCGTTGAAAAATATAGAAAAATATTAATATATATTTTTTTAAGTTCACAAATCTGGTTTATAGTTACAAAAAGATGTATAATTATATATTTGATTAACTATTTATTGAGGTTCGCTATGGCATTAAATAAAAATAATACTAAAAAGCGAAAAGATTTTAACAAATTACTAGGTAAATCTAGTGATTATTCAGTTTTAAATTACTTTGTGAATAATCTTATTTCACAATATAAACTTAATTTACAGGCCTCTACTGACCCTGGTTTTGTAAGTTTTGTCAATCAACTGATGTGTAGTAAGTTTAATTCCTTACTTAGAATTACCGAGGGTTTTGAAAGCCCATTACATTTAGCAGTGTCACTGAACAACCCTGAATGGGTTAATACATTACTAAAGAATGGTGCGGATCCTAATTCAAGGTTAAGCACTCATAATAACACGCCTTTACATCTGGCTTGTGAAAAAATACCTGATGAGAATACTCTTAAAATTATCAGATTACTTTTAACTAATAAAGCTTACCCCAATTTAATGAATATTTTGTCTCAAATGCCTATTCAGGTACTTGCTCATAATATAACTATCAATAAACTAGAACTTTCTGAAAAAATGGAAGAAATTTTTGAGCTTCTTATAAACAGTAAGGCAGAGTACCTACAAACAGGATATAAAATTGATTTTTCATCTTCGCCATTTAGAATGGCGGCTTGCAGAAAGCATATTAATTTACTTAAGTATCTGATAAATAATAAATTATACTCTGAAAAAGTCTTAAAAGATACAATTTCGGCAACAAATGATTTTGAAACATTACTGGTTATTAGTACATATTCAGAAAATTTTGACCTAGGTAAAATTATCCTTAAAGACAGAGTAATCAGGAATGATAATTTACCAATGTTACTACTTAAAGCATGCTACAAGGCAAATTTATGTAAGAAAGGAGAGTATTCTGCAGTAGAGCTATTATTGGCTTTACGTGAGATGCAAACACACTTTAATAAAGATTTAATGTTTTCAAATACTTTTCATTTTATGAAAATTAATTTAGACCCTTACATTTTAGGATCCGTTACCAAAGAAGATGCCAATAAAACAGCAAAAAATATATGTAATGAACTTAATGAAATTTATAATCAATTTCAAAATGTTTATACTGCAATAACATTAATACCGAATGATAATATTATTATTTCATCTTTATATTCCATATCAAGCATTTTTAAAAGCATGATACGCAAACCGAATTTATCACCAAATGAACATATTTATTCAAATCATAAGGTTAAGGATGCTATCAAAATCGAATATGATCTGGGCAATACTGCACTTGTATGTAAACAAGATTTTGTTGGTAGTTTCCTGCAGAAAGCGGAGCCAGACCTTCCTAACGAAATTTGCTATAGAATCATGGCGATGACTGAAGAAAACTTAAGTAGCAACAATTTGGCGTTTGTTGATAGAGTTATAAGCACAAGAAGTGCGCAGATTTACAAAAGTCTCAGCGACTAACTTTTGGTTGATATTACATCGTGATAGGTATATTACCTTAATTTAATAAATATTATTAAGGTAATATATGCGCCGCCAACAAACTGTTGCTGAAATTTATTCAGATTTATATGAAGCTATAATAAGTGATAATGAGAAAGATTTAGAAAATTCTTTCAAAAATTTGAGTAAAACTGAGATAGAAAATATACCTAATAATATATACTTTCAAGCAATTGTAATTTCTGAAAACATATCGTTAAAACTAATTGAAAAAATCACTCCAGAAATATTAAAAGCTAATATTCAAAATAATCAAAATTGTAATATTTTTACAGAAGCTTGCGACTATAATTATCCAAAATTAATTGAAAAACTTACAGAATATTTAGGTAAAGAAAAACTACTGGAAATCTTAACTAGAGAAAATTACGGCTATAACCCTTTAGAAATTTTATGTGAAACGGGAAATGTTAAATCTGTAAGATTATTTATAAGTCTCTTTTCAAAAGATACTACAAATTTAATCATAAAAGGATATCGCAAAAATTATGCTTCTATTGGTAATGCTCTGAGATGCGGTCATATTGAAATTGCTCAAACTTTATTTGAGGCATTGTATACTGAGAATAAATTAGAAGCTTTAAAACACCTCTCATCTCCTGACTTTACTTTAGAAGAAATCATTAAAAAAGATTATATTGAATCTTTTAATTTTTTGTTGAGTAACATACAGCCAGAAAATAAGAACAGTTTTTTGCAGTTAGTTTTTAACTATGCCTGTATGTATGATAAACCCGAATTTGCCAAGCTATGTTTAGAAAAATCGCATAAAACAAGCCATTTAAGCATTGTTCGTGGAATTAAGAATAATTTTAGAAGCTTAGGATATCCAGCTGAGTCAGGTGAAATAGAAATATTTAAATTGTTAGATCAAACCATTTTAAAAGAAGCTTTGGTCTTTAATAATTTTTATGTACTTACTGAGGCTTATTTTAGTGGCAATTCTGAGCTATTTATCTTTTTAAGTAGTCAAATTTTGCCAGAAGATTTACATAAGTTTGCTATACTAAATGATTATCGCAGATTAAGAGTCGGATTTACTCGTTCTTATTTTATGAGTTTAATAAAGCCAATACAACTAGATTCATTAATTATCCTTTATAAAACCCTTACAAAAGCTGAAAAGGAAGAATTTATTAAATATAATCAATTTGAGGTATTTAGAGAAATATGCAAGCGCTCTAAGGCTGAAATAATAGAATTCTTTCTAAACGAAGTAGATGGAAATCTTAAACTTGAAATGATGATTAACGTTAGGGATTTAAAAGAAAAGTATGAAATATACAGATTATTTCCCGAAGGTATTGTGCAAATAATTAGCCAAGATTCTAATTGCAGAAAATTATTTTGGTCTTGTCGCCTTGGCTATACAAATATAGGAAGATATCTGCTGCATAAATTTTATAAAGAAGAAAAGGCAAAAGAGGATTCGGCAATTATTGACATTGATGACTGTCATTTCGTTTTAGAACATGCGTATCGCAAAGAAAATTTTGAATTGGTATCAGCTATTTTAAATACCGTAGGAAGGGATAAAATGGCTAATTATATAGTAGGTAAAGAATATAGTTTATTTCATGATGTAGCTAAATATGGCAAATTAGTTGCATTAATGGCATTATTTGAGGAATTCCCAGAGCTTACAGAAAATGTCCTATCAAGTAATGGTGGGCTTGTGCACGGTCACAATATGCTAATGAGCATACTTTATTATAAAAGAAGTAATATAGAGAAAATTCATTTTCTGTACTCTTTATCACCAGAAAAATTTAAAAATATGTTAAAGGAACGTAACTATTATGCTATTTACAAACTGAGTGACACTTATCATGGTAAAGATCAGATTCAAATAATAAGGTTTTTTCTAAACTTCATTCCTGAGATAGATTTAGAATTAGCAATAACTAGACCATTGTTAAACACGTATAGATATAACCAAGGTCATATCACAAAGGTATTATTAGCAGGAGTACCGCAAGATATCGCTAAAAAAGTTGCGCTCAAAACAACGTATCAAGATAATCAAATTATTGGCTTAAAGACACTTATAAATCATAAATGCATTGTGACACTTAAAGCTATTTTAGAGTCAGGAGCTTTAAGCACGGATAATATTTTAGAGCAAATTAAAAAATCTAAAAGAACTGAAAAAGAATTTTTCCAAATAATGCCCTGGATTAATTTAAGTATATATATCGATAAAATGGCAGGAATTGATTTATCGTATGTTATTGAAGAGCTGCAAAAGCAAAATTACTCTCCCGATAAATCTCTTCAAATTGCTATAAAGTATTTAGATGATTTTAAGGCGTTATCTCATATACCAAAATTAAACGATTTCTATGAAATAATATTGCAAAAAGATGATCAGGAGTTGCTTGAAAAATTCCAAAAGGATATCAAAGGATATCAGATATGTTATAGAAAAGATCATTTAAAAAAGTATTATCCTAAAGATAAAGTGCCTAAAGTAGAGCGAAATTTAGATAGTATGTTTAGGGATCTAGATGATGCCAACGAGGGAATAGCTAGAATAATTTAAAATTTTAAAGATAAGGTATATGAGATTAAAAATGGGTGAGCTGGGGGAAGTAAAAAAATAGTCCGGGGAACTATTTTTTTACTTAACACCCATTTTTAAGCGAATAAACGCTTTGGCGTTTTTCGCAATCAAATAAACATGATTCACATGTCCAGTTTATAAAAATAATTCTATTCAAGTTACAGAGATTTGCCCTTAATCTTATACACGTAGCTAATAACTTCCGCAACAGTTTGGTATAAGTCAAGTGGTATTGATTCATCAACTTCCACTAACCTGTGAAGATCACGGGCAAGGCTAGGGTTTTCAACAATCGGCACATTATTTTTAGTACCAATATCCCTAATTTTAAATGCCATATGATCCACACCTTTAGCAATAACCATTGGCGCTGGCATTGTCTGCGGATCGTACTGCAGCGCAACCGCATAGTGAGTTGGGTTAGTAATAATCACATCTGCTTTAGGAACATTGGCAAGCATACGCTTATTTGCACGCTCGCTACGCATTTTCTTAAGTTTAGCTTTAATTTCAGGGCTACCTTCGGTTTCTTTGTATTCCTCTTTAAGCTCGTGACGTGACATACGTAAATTTTGCATATAATCAAAGCGCTGATACAAATAATCGAAAATCGCCATAAAAAACAGTATGATTGCTACCGATAGCACCAGCTCTTTTGCCATAGAATGAATAAAAGTTATAACCGAGAAAATTTCATGATCATATATGGTTTTTAATCTTTTTAGAGAAGACTTTACAGTTAGATAACATATTACACCTGTAATAGTGAGCTTTATTAAGCCCTTAACAAGCTCCACAACTGTTTTTGTTGAAAAAAGTCTGCCTAATCCCTTTATTGGTGATATTTTTTCAAACTTAGGTATTAATGGCTCGGCTGAAAAATTGATCTGACCATTTTGTACAAATACAGAAACTATCGCCATAACCATTACTACACACGCAGGCACTAAAGATAGTAACATAAAATCTAAACTCACCTCATACAATATTTCTTTGAGTAAGTTTTCAGTAAGTCCAAATTCATCCGGGCGTTGTATATACTTTCGAAAATCGAAAATAGCTTGCCGACCTATAATAGGAAGACCTTGCCAAACTATAGCAACAATTGCCAAGAAAACCAGGAAGTTAGTAACTTCTTTTGAATATATTATTTGTCCACGTTTTAAGGCTTCCTCAAGCCGTCTGGGCGTGGGATCTTCGGTTTTTTGCGACTTGTCTTCGCCTTCTTCAGCCACTAATTTGTATACCAAAGTTAAAAATTAAAATATTATTTTAATATAACCATTTAAAACCTGCGGTAAACAAAATAATTGAAAAATTAAAATTTATCTCTATGATAGTATAAAGATAAATTTAACGAATTTACAAGGGTATAAATATAATGGGTAAACATACAGAAGAAAGTTTTAGAAAAAAATTTGAACGTAAATCAGTTGAATTTGATAAATTATTTCCAAATGCCAGAAGTGATATTAAAAAGCTTAAAAGACTTAGTGACTGTTACAAAATTACAGAAGAATTAAATAACAACGGTGAGAATCCAGATGCAATTAGAAGATTCTTAGAGTCGCACGGATGTAGTAAACTTTTTCCTCAAGAAAAATCTATTTATGAAAGAAATGATACTTTAAGAAACCTTGGTTTAGGTAGCTAGTCCAAAAAATTTATAAAAAAAAGCTATTTAAGTTATAAAAACCTAAATAGCTTTTTTTTTGTTATATTACAAGCCTTTATATTGGCGAGTGTTTCTTGTGCCTACAGCCATATCTAACAAACTTGTTTGATATATATGTGTTCTTGCTTCGCTTTTAACATCAAGTGGTATAGTTGCTACATAAGGCTCAACCACTTTCTGATCTTCAGCACTGTTACGTCCACCTAACACATATTCGCATATAAACTTGCCTAGTTTAGATGTTGGTGAGTAATTACCCTTCTCAAGAGCAAAGTAGTTGAAAACTATACTTGCGACAGCCGAAATACCGATAGCAAGAGGGCGCGGCATTAAATTCTTGATACCTTTAAATATTAATGCACCAATACCAACTCTTCTTGCTAAAGTAAAACCAACTTTAACAATATTTGTAAGGCTAAATGATGCCTTAAATTTACTGTTCATATGTTTCATAACAGCTTCTTTACTAAGCTGAACTGGCGCTTGTGGCTTAGGAACCTGAGGAGGGGTTGTGCCAGAACTACCTGTAGCTGCAGGAGCTGGAGCCGCAGGAGTCGCTGGAGTTGCTGTCGTAATAGGTGATGCTGGCGTTGTGACTGTAGTTGTGGAACCAGATGGCGGTGTCACTCCACGTAATGCAGCCCCCGTAGTCGTAACCGAATTTCCAGAAGTAGTGGTCGATGATGGTGTTACTGATTTATCAGGACTAGTCTTAGATAAATCTACTGGTGGAACTGGGGTGGGTACGGTTGTAGAATTATCATTATGTACAATATCATTCTTAATTAAAGCTTTTAAATGTAATTTAATTTGCTCATTTGTTATTTTTTCCACAAACTCAGTAGATAATACAGAAATTTTTTGTTTAATAATTGTGGCAATACGATGGCATGTTATTGTCTTATTAAATTCAATATTAGTAATATCAAGAATTGAGTTTAAATTATTATTTTCTTCAATATGCTTTTCAATAAGATATTTAATAAAAGTATCATTTAAACTTTCAGCTTTTAAGTTTTCAAAAATAAACATTGCTTTATTTTCATCTACATTAAGAGAATTGTATAAGAAATCTAAGTCAGCAACATAATTTACAGTTTCGCACACACTTTTAAATTGATTTACAATAACTTTGTTATAAAATTCCTGAGTTTTATCAATATGCTTAATTATTTCAAGTACAACATTGTCACTTGATTTTTTCATATAATCATTTAAAGCAAATTTAAAAACTTTCTCATTTACAAGTAATGGTAAAAGTTCATTATGTTTCTTACTTAAAGCTATAGAAAATAAAGATGGATATAAATTTCTATCTGTTTGTGCCTTATTGTCAATAAGCAACTTTGCTATTTCAACATTATCACTTTTTACAGCGAGGAAAAGAGCGCTATTTTTATCTTTATCAAGAAGCTCTAAATCTGCACCTTTAGAAATTAAGTATTTAGCAATTTCAAGATATGGTACAGGATTATTTTTGCTTGCTTTTGCAGCAGCCATAAGTGGTGTTGCTTTAGAAATAGACGCAACATTATTAACATCAACTCCACCTTCGACTAAAGTTTTAACAAGGTCAAAATTCGTATAAACTGCATAATGTAAAATTGTAAGTCCACTCGAATCTATACTAGATAATATGCTTTTTATTTGTTCTTCTGAAAACTTATTGCTTAATTCCTTTAGCTTTTCAATAAGTTCATTTGCTTTTGCATTTAAAAGAGTGAGATTTGTGGTTTTACCAGCTAAATCAATATACTCTTTAATTAATTCTACTGGAACATTATTTGAATCTTTTGCCATATGGTTCTCTGTATTATTATTGTTTTTATAGTTCTGTATTGTATTTAAAAGCTTCAGTAACTTTGTTAATGGTTGTTCGACCATTCATATAATTTCTAATAAATGTATATAAATGAGGTCTTAAAATTGCTTTTGTCATGACTGTATAGTTTATGATTTAATTGGGATATAATATCATAAAACAAGGTAATTATCAATATTGTAATTTAACTTTTTGTTAATATTAGCTAGTTAGATCTTAATATTTTTTTATGAAAAATATGGTTTTGAACCACTTAGAGCTATTTAATAGAAATAGCTCTATATCTTTTAAAAACTTTAATCAATCGAGGTTTATAGATTTCATTCCCATTCAAACCTCGATTTAGTAATTGATAAATCAAAAAAAGATTACAAGCCTTTATATTGGCGAGTATTTCTTGTACCTAAGGCTAAGTCAGTCCAGCTTGTTTGTTTTGGATGATTGTCAGCTGCAATTTTAGCGTCATCTGCCATATTATTAGCATTTTTATATGCATCAATTGCTTTTTGATCTTCTAAGCTGTTACGCCCACCTAAAACATATTCACATATGAACTTACCGAATTTAGATGTTGGTTTGTAGTTTCCTTTCTCAAAAACAAAGTAGTTGAAAGCGATACTTGCAGCAGCCGAAATACCGATAGCAAGAGGACGCGACATTATATTCTTGGTGCCTTTGAATAAAAATGCACCAATACCAATTCTTCTTGCTAAGGTCAAACCAACTTTAATAATGCTTTTAAGGCTAAATGATGCTTTAAACTTACTATCCATATGCTTTATAACAGCTTCTTTTCCTACCTGAGTTGGCGCTGGAGGGTTAGGAACCTGAGGAGGGGTTATGCCAGAGCTACCTGTAGCTGCTGGAGCTGGAGCAGGAGCCGATGGAGTTGCTGAAGTAGTAGGTGATGCTGGCGTTGTGACTGTAGTTGTGGAACCAGATGGTGGTGTTGCTCCATTAAACATAGTTCCAGTATATGGATCGAAATTTCTATAAGCAGCAGTTGGTTCTGGAGCCGTTGACTTACTAGAAGGCTGCTGAACTGGCACTTGTGGCTTGGGAACCGATGGAATCACACTGGTAGAAGCCGATGGTATTGGAGCCGAAGGAGCAACTCCAACGCCATTATTCTGACCAGCTGCCTGATTTGCTGCTGATTTTTCTTTCATTATTTCTTCTTCTAGCTTATCTAATCTTTCCTGCTTATCCTTTTGAGATTCTGAAAAAATTGGCTTTGTAGCACCAGCTTTAAGAAGAAGCTTGATAGTCTCATCGTTTGACTCAGTTGATTCTAATGCTCTGAATAAAGCTGACTTTTTATTTGTATCTTGAGAATTTACATATTCAGTTTTATTGTTGCATTTATCAATTGTCATATTTATTACAATAGGGTTGATTTGTGCGCTGTTCACCAAATTAAACTGATATATCGGATTATTTTCATCTTTTTCCAATAAAACTTCGATGACCTTGGTATGACCCTTTGTTGCAGCAATGTGCAAAGCATTACTTCCATGATAATCAAATGTTCCAATTTGAGCATTTTGAGTCATTAGGTTTCTAACAATGTCTGAATGATTTTGATCTGCTGCTAATATTAAAGCGGCACTTTTTACATTCTGTTCAATATGTTCTGCAGGGATTATTTGCATCATATCCCAATTACCAGCACTGGCAGCCTGCGTATATAATGCTCGATATCCATTGGGAGTTAATGACATTACTTCCAATAGTTTTGTAAATGCCTTTTTGTTTCCAACTGATACGGCAAACTCGATAAGTAACTTACCGTTATACCTATTGTACAGATCATCTACAATATAGTGATTGTTTTCTAGATGTTTTTCTACGCAATCAAATGCATCTGTAAGATCAGATCCAGCAAAATCTTGATCTTCTAAAAGCTTTTTTAAATCTTCTAATGCTTTATCGTCAGACTTGGCAGGATGAATAACAGGTTGTAGTGCAGGATTTTGCTCTGCTTTGACTTCCGCAAGTGCTACTAATTTATTTTTTTGGTCTTGAGTGAGTCCTTCTACCTTATTAATATCCGGCATTTCTGCACCAGCTCTAAGAAGCGTTTTTATTACTTCGTCAGTTTCATTATCTGAAGTTAGTGCCATTAATAACGCTGATTGACCAGAGCTATTTTTCAGATTAATAAAATCTTTTTTACTCTCTGAAATTACCTCTCTTGTATCTCCCAATGAAATAAGTGCAGCAGTTTTAAACTTATAGAAATCATCTGTTTCATTTCCTTCTAAAAGCACTTTTACTACATCGTTGCTACCATATTTTGCTGCAATGTGTAATGGTGTGTTGCCATAGCCATTTAAATTATTTCCTGTAGCACCATTTTGCATCAAATATCTTATAGAATCTAATTGACCTTCATGAACTGCATCACTTAATGCATAATTCATTGAAGAGGAATATAATGGATTCTTAGAAATGTAATTTAATATATTAATCTGACCATATTTAGCAGCAACACGGCACAAGGCAGTATATTCAACGTTTTGCTTTTTTTCTAAAACTTTTAATGCTTCTAAATTTCCTTTCGCAGCAGCATATTCAATAGGAGTCAAAGCATCTTTTCCAATGCAATTTAAAACTTTTAAATCGCCAGATAATAACTTAGTTAATGCAGCTAAGTCATTCTTATCAATAGCTTCAAAAATGGGTTTATTGTCAACGGGATTTAATGCATCAATCAGATCCTGTTTTTTTAGTTCTTTTGCAATTTGGATTGCAGTTTTTCCATCTCTATTTTGTATATCTAATTTTGCCCCAGCTTTTACCAGTTCTTTAATACATTCAACTGATTCGTTTTCAACAGCATAATGTAAAGCTGTTAAAGATTTATCATCTTTTATATTAACATCAACACCCAACTCTATAAGCTTTTGAATTACCTCTAAATTATACTCCCACTGAGTTGCAATATGCAAAGCTGTTCGACCATCGCTAGTAAGCATACTAATGATATCTTTTTTTCCATCTAAGCATTCTAAATTTTCTACGTCATTTGTCATAGTCACATAATGAACAATTCCGCTACCATTATGTTTTACATCAAGTTTTACACCAGGAGTATTTATTAAAATCCTTACAATATCCCATTGTAAATAAATAGTAGCAAATAAAAGCAGATTTTTTCCATCAGCATCTTTTAAATCGTTAATATCTTCAACATTGATTTCTTTTTTTTCAAGATATGACTTTATTTCATTAAAACCATCATTTATATCTTGCTTGCTACCGCCTACAGATTGCAATTTTAATAAATTTTCTAATTTTTGTTTAGCCATAACATTTATACCTTATTTTAAAAATTTGCATAATTATAATGTAAAAATCGCAAAATGTCAATAAATAATTAGTATTTTGTTAATAATTAAGCTAAGGAAATATAGTTTTTATTGATATTTAACTATTGATTCTTATAGAAAAATACTCTTCTACGTGAATTCTATAGTTTTCAGCTGATATCGCGAAATATTCCATCTCTTGCTCAGTTAAATTTCGCATGAACTTTGCTGGGTTACCTGCCCAAAGCTCACCCGTTTTAACAACTTTACCAGGGGTAAGGACTGCGCCTGCTGCTAACATGCCTTTAGTTTCGATTTTGGCGTTATCTAAAATTACCGATCCCATACCTACAAAGCCATAATCTTCCACTATGCAGCCATGAAGCAGGGCTTTGTGACCGATTGTTACATATGATCCTATAATGGTTTTGGCTTTGCGGCGGGTTACGTGTATTACAGATCCATCCTGAACATTAGTAAAATCACCTATTGTAATAGGTTCAACATCGCCACGAATAACAGTGTTAAACCAGATTCCACACTGTTTGCCAATGGTGACGTCGCCTATTATATGGCAGCCAGGGGCTATAAAAGATGAGGGGTCAATTTTGGGGTGGATACCTTTATATGGTATTATCGACATGCTTAGACCTGTGGAAAAGTCTTAAAAACTTTTTAATTATGCTTAAAAACCCTGTTTCAGGTTTTTTATAGTCATTGGCAACTTTACTGCAAAAATCACCGTTCGGTACAAAGAACCAGGGTTCAATTATTTCCGGAATCAGCTTTTTCATCGTTATTCTTCTCTGTTTGTTTTCCTATAGGATTGTCTGCATCTTCCCCAGCTACCGCCTTTCTACGTGCGATATTTTGCTTAAGTCTTTCTGCTAATTTTTTTTCACGACTATCCTTCATGGCAACAGATGCTAACTCAAAAGAAATATTTTCGCAAGAATTAAAAATGATAAAAATCCAAAACTATCTGTAACAGCTGTTAAAAATATTCCAGAACAAACTGCTGGATCAACTTTAATTTTATTAAGGATTATAGGAATGCTTGAGCCCATAAGTCCAGCTGTAAAAAAGTTTGTAACAATAGCTGCGGCAAATATAAGGCTAACTTCATAATCGCGATATAACAGATATATTGCAACACCAGCAAGGATTGATATAAAGAAGCTAGATGTTAGAGATGTCATAATCTCTTTTCTGATGATTCTTGGTGTATCATTTGTAAGAGCATCTTTAAGAGCAATAGCACGTACTACGATGGTCATGGTTTGTGTACCTGCATTTCCGCCCATAGATGCGACCATTGGCATTATAGATGCAAGTATTACCATTTTTTCAATTTCATCGCTAAAATGTGAAATAACATGTGATGAAATAAAAGCAGTCATCATGTTAACCACCAGCCATGGCAGGCGTTTTTTTGCAGAATCAATAAAGCTAAAGTGTAAGTCGGTCTGGCTAATACCACCGAGTTTAAAAAGGTCTTCTTCAGTTTCCTCTACGGCTACTTCGATAATATCGTTAACCGATATTGTTCCGATAATTCGCCCAAAGTTGTTAACAACAGGTGCGGTTTTAATATCGTACTGCTTAAAGATAAAAGCTACTTCCCCTAGATCAAGCTGAGCATTAACCGTAATAAGTTCATGATCTGTAATTCCACGAATAATTTGGTGAGCAGGGGATGAAATGAGCTTACTTATATTTACAGATCCTACAGGTTTATGTTTAAGATCAAGTACAAATATATCATAGAAAATTTCATCAGATGACTTGTTTTTTCTGAGGTAATCAATTGTTTGGCTAACTGTCCAGTAGTCCATCACAGCAATTTTAGAAGGGTGCATTATCCTTCCTGCGCTGTTTTCAGGATAAGCTAATCTTTCATTAATTTGATTGCTAGTAGTGTCAGGTAAGGTAGATAAAATATTTTTCTGAGTTTCTTTATCAAGATTTTCAATAATATAAACCGCATCCTCAATATCCATCTCATGGATAAGCTGAGAAGTTTTATCAACGCCAATTTGTTCAATAACGCTATTACGCACGTGATTATCAATATTGACTAAAATATCACCAAATAGATCATCACCTAAAATTTCAATAATTTCTTTGCGGGCATCGCGGTTAGAGATGGTGATATAATCAGCGATATCAGCGCTATATAGGCTTAAGATTAAAGATTTGAATTCGGTATTATTTTGCTCGGCCAGAAAGTCATCTAGCTTGTGTTGTATGTGACTAGTAAGGCCGTAGCCCCCAGTTTGAGCAGCGAAGTCGGTTACCACAGTCAAACCTCAATAAACAATAATTAAAAATGGTGCGGTCGAGAAGACTCGAACTTCCACTCCGTGAAGAACAGCGACCTCAACGCTGCGCGTCTACCAATTCCGCCACGACCGCAAATTAATAAATTAATATAATAGAAATGATTTGACTATTACACAAGCAAATTTATACATGTTATCTATAGTAACTCATAAAAATAATCAAGGGAAAAATTTAGCGGGACTATAAAAAAATGAATATTGAGTGGAAAAAAGAAGAAAAACCCTTAAATTATAAGCTTGCTTTACATAAAATGACCGAAATTGCAGCTAAAGTTGCCCAAAACCAAGAAAATGAAAAAATTTGGCTTTTAGAGCATGAAGATGTGTATACTATGGGTACAAGTAGTAAGCCTCATGATCTGCTTAATCAAAATATTCCTGTAGAAATTACATCACGTGGCGGGCAGATAACTTATCATGGAATTGGTCAGCGTATTGTATATCCTATTATTAATATACGAAAACATATGGAAAACATAGACATTCGTAAATATGTTCAGGCTGTTGAAAACTGGGTTATACGTACACTCCAAGAATTTGGCATTATTGGCGAAATTAAAGAAGGTAGGGTGGGCGTGTGGGTGTCTACTCCAAACAGGTATTTCCCACATTTTGAAGCAAAAATAGCAGCTATCGGTATAAGGGTGTCTAAAGGGGTGGCATATCATGGATTTGCTGTAAACATAAATCCAGATCTTTCTAAATTTAAAAACATTGTTCCTTGTGGTCTGCCTGATTATGGCGTAACTTCCTTCAAAGATTTAGGTGTTAATATTACCATGCAGGATTTTGATGAAGCTTTATATAAGCATTATAACCAATTTTTAAAGGATATATCTTTATGAGCAATCTTATATTAATTCTGGTTGATCAGCTGAGCCATAATATTAGCTCACTAAATAATATCCAAAAAGATGATATTATCTTAATTATGGAAACTATGCAGGAAGCTACATACGTTAAACATCATAAAAAGAAGCTGGTGTTTACTTTTGCAGCGATGCGACATTTTGCAGAAGAGTTACGGAATAAAGGGCTTAATGTTGAGTATATTGAGCTGGAAGATGCAAAAAATAAGCAGTCATATGCAAATAATCTAGAAAGAGTTGATTTTACCAAGTTTGATAAACTTATTATAACACATCCAGGCGAGTACAGAATTTTAGAAGAAATTGAATCTTTAAAAGATAAAATTACTATTGAAATCAGGGAAGATGACAGGTTTTTATGCAGCATAGATGAGTTTAAAAAATGGTCTAAGGGTAAAAAGTCGCTTAGAATGGAATATTTTTACCGTGAAATGCGTAATAAACATAATGTTCTTATGAATCAAGATAAACCGCTTTTAGATAAATGGAACTTTGATGCAGAAAATCGTAATAAATATGATGGTAAGGTAAAAATACCTGAGCTTCCAAGATTTGAAATAACTGATATCACTAAAAAAGTTATTAAAATGGTTGAAAAAAACTTTGCCAATCACTTTGGTGAGATTGAGTCATTTTACCCAGCGGTTACGCGAAAAGATGCATTAAAAGCGTTAAACTATTTTATCAAAACTTCTCTTAAATACTTTGGTGATTATCAGGACGCTATGCTAAATGGCGAAGCATTCCTTTTTCATTCAGTTTTGTCACCTTATATCAATATCGGGCTATTGGATCCTTTGGAGGTTATAAAAGCAGCAGAAGAGGGATATTATCAAAAAAACTTGCCGATAAATGCGGTAGAGGGGTTTATAAGGCAAATTCTTGGCTGGCGTGAGTTTATGCGCGGCATTTACTGGTCAAAAATGCCAGAGTATGCAAATACCAATTATTTTAAAGCAAAAGCGAATTTGCCACAGTTTTACTGGGATGGAAAGACAGATATGAACTGTGTAAGTAAGGCAGTCGATTTTACTGTAAGATATGCATATTCCCATCATATTCAAAGGCTTATGGTTACGGGCAATCTTGCTTTAATTATGGGGCTTGAGCCTAAGCAAGTTGAGGAGTGGTATTTGCTTGTTTATTTAGATGCTTACGAGTGGGTAGAGCTACCTAACACCCATGGCATGTCGCTGTTTGCCGATGGGGGATTTTTAGGGTCTAAACCATATGCAGCAAGCGGAAATTATATAAATAAAATGTCAGATTTTTGCGGGAACTGTAAATATAATGTAAAAGAAAATGATACTGAAAATGCCTGCCCATTTAATTATTTATACTGGAATTTTATGGATAGGAATAAAGATAAACTTTCTAATAATCAAAGGCTTACTTATGTGTATTCTACGCTTTCAAAGTTCTCAGATGAAAAGCTTGCAAAAATTAATAAATTAGCCTTAAATTTCATTAAAAATCATACATAAATGAGGGTATCATGGTAGCATCTTCACGACTAAAAAAATATACTGTAAATGTAAAAGCAGGCAAGCATAATATAATCTCAGATGTACCTGAAGAAAAATATAGTGGTCTTGATCTGGGTATGACTCCGCATGACTTAATTGAAGCAGCACTGGCGGCATGTACAACAATTACGCTTCAAATGTATGCCGATCGCAAAAGCATTCCACTAGAATCTGCAAATGTTGAAGTTAAAATTACTGATGAATCAAAAGATGTTATTGAAATTAAAAGAAATATTGAGCTGATTGGTAATCTTACAGACGAACAAAAGCAGAGTTTACTTACTGTTGCAGATAAATGCCCAATTCATAAGATTCTTAGTAAACCTGCTACCATTTTGTAAGACGCTGATTTAAATATAAATTTTTAATTAGTTAGGCAATTTTTATTAATTAAGATTGGTAAAAATACATTATTATGATATAATTTAATAAATTTATTTTAATTATTAAGCGGTAATATATCATGAGTAAAAGTGTAAGTGATTTTTTAAATTCTTTGGGATCTAATGACTATAGTCAAATTGATAAAAATTTTTTTGAAGCATCCGAAATAGTTCAAAAAGAAATAAACTCGTTAGATGTAAGCGTATTAATTAAAAATTTTGGTGATTTAATGGCTCAAAATAAAGATGAGTCGGCTATGTGGCTATGGTCACATTTTGTAAAGCAAATCAATAACCCCAAACCCGAAAAAAATAAGGAATTTATTCAAAAAAGTAAAACGATACTCCTTGAGCATCTCAATGATGCAGTGGGCATGAAAAATTCTCAAAATCTAGATAAATTTTATCACGCATGTAAATACAATAATTTGCAAGTAGTTAAGTGGTATCTGGAAGATATAACTAAATTCATAACGGATAGTAAAGCTAAGCAAAGTCAGTTGCAAAGGAAGTTATTAGTTTCAGAAAAGAATAGTCAATTAATAAGTAATCCATTGTCTCTGGCATTAAATCCAAATCAAAAGCATATAGACACAGCTAAATATTTATATGAAAAACTGCAAAATTTAGGTGTTATAACTTCAAAAGAGCTTAAGAGTTTAATAGAGAATAGTAATAATCTTATAACTTTAATTTACAAAGAATTGTTGAGCGAAATTGCAAAGCCCAATTATACTATTCAAAATCTAGAAGAAATCTGTCAAAAATATAGTTTTGAACTTAAAGAAATTATTGAAAATCAATATTGGGTAGATTCAGCCTTTGCAAGTTATAAAGATAATATTTTAAGTTTTATGCTTAGAAATGATGGTTATAATTATAAATATAATAAATTTTTGCCAAAACTAATAGAGGCTTTATCAAATAATCCAAATTATACAGAATTTGTGAAAAAGTCTTTAAATTCCAATTGTATTTTCAAAGATGGTATACCTTTATCTGACGGTAGGGTGCCTAAAACAGCGGAAAACAGTATTTTTATTGAATATATAGTAGAATTTTATAAATCTGCTGATAAAACGGTTATTAGCCAAATACTTAAATCTGCTAAAAATGCTGGCATGGATACGCAATATAAGGGTGAATCTTATTTATTTAAAAACTATTATGGCGAAACAATAACAGTTCCGGCTGATCTATTAGTAAATTTTGATTACAAAGCTAATCATAAAACCAAGCTAGAATTTTTAAGGCATTGTTTTAATTATTATATAAATGAAGAAATATTGATTAAAATAGCTGACAGAGTATTTGATTTCAAAAATATAGATGAAACAAATGAACTTTTAATAGTTGTAGCCACTAGTAAAAGTGCTGCATTATTTCCAGAGCTATACCATAAGGCAAAAAATGAAAACCAGGCTTTTATACTAAATTCAGATTTGTTAAAGTATTCACTTAACTCATTAGAGAATTTTAAGTTTTTAGTAGAAGAAGTTAAATTTGATCCCAAAGAAAATATTTCGAGATTACTCCAAGAGCTTATAGAAAATAAAAGTACAGATGTAAGAATCATAGAATATTTAGTTAAAAATCATGGACTAGATTTAAACAAACCATTTGATTACAAAGACATGAATCCAGCCCTTCCGGATACAAAAGAAATGCCTCTGATTATGGCGGTTGCCGAAAGAAGAGATGCTTTAGTGGAAATTATGATTAAAAATGGCGCAAGGGTTACTGATGTTTTTTTAGATTCAAATGTACCAAGCACATTTAGTAAAGGTATAAGTGCAGAGAGCCACTTATGGAAAGATATTATTGCAAAGAGGGGATTTTCTCATGAAAGAAAGCTCCACCCAGATACAGAAAGGCTTATTATTGAAGCAGGTGATAAAGAAAGGTCAGGAACAACTTTAGAGCAAAGGTTAGAAGAATTTAAGAAAAGACCAGTACAAAAAGTAGTGAATGCAGGTAAAAAAGCTGAAGTTCAAAAAAGCATCAATCAGTCTGCTAGGCAAGAGTTTGGCAAGAGACAAGATATATTTCAGCGTTTAGATGAATCTAAGCTGAATGGTGTTACAGATATCAACAAGTTAAACAATATGGCTCAGTTAATAAATGTATTTAAAGATGAGTTACTAAATGATAACAGTATATCAGATGATGTAAAAGATCTAATGGTGAATCATATTGATACATATTCTAAAAAAATTCAGCATCAAATACAAGCTAATCAAACTGATAAAAATAATAAAAATGGCAGTAAATTACAGGAGCTATATCATAAATTAGAGGATAAAATATTATCATTTGATAATATTAATAATTTCTATTCATCTTTATCTGGTAACGATAAAAATCAAATTATTGCTAATATTAATGCCGATGCAAATGTTTTTAAGCAAAAGTTTGAAGGCTATTGTAAGGGCTTAAACATTAATGCTTTGTATTTCTTACATAAAATATTAGAAAATAAATCTATATCTAAAGATTTAATAAAAGATTGTAAAAATATACTTAAGACCATGCTGCAAGATCGTAAGGTACTTGTTGAGTTAGTTAAGCAGGATGTAAGTTATGATGTAGCTAACTGGTATCTAGACGATGCTTTTAAATGGGTATGGGTGAATGAAAGTGACCAAAATAAGGTTAAAAGAAATTTACTCAAGGATTCTACATCAAATAAGTCTGAGGTACTCCAGTCTGCTTTAAAAAAATCAGAAAATGCATCTTTCTCATTAATCATACCGTCTATATTTTTAAATCCTGATATCATTTCAGATAAAGATTTAAAATCATTAATTGAAAATTCTGCAGAGGCTATGAAGGTATTTGCTTATGAAAATTTATATTCTGCAATGCAACAGGTAGGTAATTTAGAGCAAAAAATTTCATTTGCTAAAGCCGCCCTAAGAGAGAAAAATACCTCATCTTTAGAAGCTACTATGGGTCCAGTATTAGTAGCATTGCAAGATGCATCCGAAAAAATTGGTTTTAAATTTGAAAAAATTTTAGAAATCAATGGTGTTTCAAATTTTTTAGATTTTTTAGAATCCAAAACAATTGATGCAAATGTAATAAAACAAGTATTAATTCATTACTATGGTGCGGATTTTGTGCGTAACCATGACAAGCCAATGGCTATAATTAATCAACCTGGTAAGCAGCAACAACAGAATAAAAATCATCAGCCACGTAATAACGCTCCACAAAATAATACTTATACGAATGCTGGGCTTGAGACAAAATATAATGAATTAAAACTTAAAGATTTTGATTCAAATGAGTTTAAAGATGGGCTTGTTGAATATTGCAAAAATGCCCCAAAACAAACTAATTATGATGTATCTATATTAGCTAAACTTATCTATGAACATCCTGAAAAATTTCAAACGTTAATTCAAATTTATGAAGACAGCAATATCAATTTATCGGCAGAAAAATGGGGAGTTGTACTTTCTGCTTGTAAAAAATCGAAAGGACATTTTCAAGCTATTTATGAAAAAATATCAAAACTAATAACGATAGATGTTAAATATTTGAGAAAATATAACATATTTTTAAGTATGGCTTTAGATGCTGATTATGATCCTGCAATTGTAAAATATTTAAAAGAAGTGTGTCCAAATATAGATTACAATAATAATCTTATTGGTCATTCAGAATCATTATTGAAACATGCAATAAATGCACGTATGGCAAAGCCTGAAATGATAGAGGCATTATTAGATAATGGTGCAGTTTTAACTGAAAATGATATTTTAGATGGTATTAAATTTGACCATTTGCCTAATAATTTAAAGGATAGAATTCAGTCTATGATTCAGTCTGTACAAAATGTAAATAATACAGGGCAATCTCAAGGACAGGCAAACATTAATCAACCAGTTGTTGATGCAACAACACCTGTAAATAGTACAGCGGGCGTTACTGATCTATATAGCGATTTACTTGATGTTGAAACTTTTAAGAATACGCATGGTCGTAATATAGAGTCAAATAATGTTGCAAAACTTGCAGAAAGAATACAAAGGGCGCAGCATGCTCAAATTTATGCTCGAGATGTATTATCTATGATCGCTGAGCATTATCCACATAAACTTATAGATTTTATAAAGGTATTAGATGCAAGAACATTTGATTTAAGTGGTATACATGGTGATTTGATTCTTAAATGTATAAATAATAAAGAGAATTTCGCCTATGTAGCACAAAGGATGTTTCCAGCAGATGCAACTAGTAAAAAGTTTGAAGAAAAAATGCAGTCACAAATATTAGGTTTATTATTCAATGAATCTAATGCTGACCCTGCAATTGTTGGATACTTAAAAAACAATCATGGAATTGATTTTAACACTAAGCAGGACATATACAGGCATAGCGACTTACCATTAATGTATGCCATGGGAAGAAATAGGGGCAAAATGGTAAGCACATTAATAGAAAATGGGGCAGAAGTTACCAAGACCAAAAACGATATGTTTGGTGCTAAAAGTGCCGAAGAGAATTTAAAGTATATAAGTTTGCCTGATAACGTGCGTAATATTATGATTAATAAAGCAAATCAGGAAAGAGGTGGGGTGCCTAATCCTGCGCAACAGCAGCCACAGCCACAGCCACAACTTAATAAGCATGAGTTTAGAGGATATAGTGGTGGTAAGGTAAGTGGTAAGAAGAAGGATCATATAGCTAAACGTGATCTTGTAAGAAATATTTACCGTAAGTCTAGAGGAGCAAGATGGGGCGTTGGGATTGCTCTTGCTGTAGCATTAGCGGCTGGAGCAAGCTTTATGGGTGCTGCGATGCCTATAGTTGGCGGTCTTGCTGCTGCAGGGTTCTTTGGAACAAGGTTTATAAGCGGGTTAAATGCAGCTAGAAAAGGCGGAAGATTATCTAAGCCAGGCGAATGGTTTAAAGCAATAGGTGATATATTTGGAATGGGTCACAGTATTGGTTATGACGAGCCTACAAATAAAGAGATCAATAAAGTAACCTATAAAGTAAATTCTTTAGATAAGAAACTTAAGAGCGGCAAATCCAAAAAGCATAAACGCGCCCAAGTTACCGGTGAGAATCAAAACAAGGGCAAGTCAAAATAATGCAGATGGGGATTTATCCCCTTCTGTCTACAAAGCTTTATCTATGATGTTTTGAATTTTTACAAAAGTTTCTTCTTTTGCGCCGTCAGTTGAAACAGTTTTTACTCTGTCAGGTACTTTTTTAGCTATTTCTAAAAAATTGTTCTGAATTTTAACAAACTCACTAAGAGACTGATTATCAAAGACATTTGACTCATGTCTTGCTAAGATGCGTTTTGCAGATTCATTAGGATCAAGAGTTAGTAAAAATGTTAAATCTGGGAAAAATCCGCCTTCACGAAACCTTGACGTAGTAAGCTTATGGATTTGCCTAATATTTTGCTCAGGAATAGTGCGTCCTTGATAAGCAATAGTTGAATCAAGGAATCGGTCGCACAAAACAATATGACCATCTTTAAGCGCAGGAATTACAATTTTATCAAGGTGTTCAAGACGTGCTGCCTGAAAAAGCATTAGCTGAACTTCTGGTATGAACTCTTCATGAAGTACTATGTCTCGGATTTTTTCGCAGCCTTTTGTGCCACCAGGTTCGCGTGTTGTTGTAACTTTATAGCCTTTAGATATTAAATATTCTTTTAAAGCTTCCATCTGGGTGGTTTTTCCAGTTCCATCAATACCTTCAAAAGTAATAAATTTCGGGCTTTTTTTATCCATGTGCTATAATTTTATATTTTATTAAATCATGGTTAGCCTAGCCTAGAATACTATAATTATCAAGAGCTTAAGTATAAATAGCAATTTAAGGCGTAAAAAAACTTTGTAATAAGCTTGTCAAAGTGGCAAATTTAGTGTATTAAATACTCCAAAAACTCAAGTTTTTCTATGGCAAACCGTATCGAAAAATTGCTAGCCGAAAAGGGCATAAAGCTAACAGGTCAGCGCAAAATTATAGCAAAAGTTATCAGTGAATCCGATGATCATCCTGATGTAGAGGAGTTAAGAAGAAGAGCTGCGGCTAAAGACCCAAATATTAGTATAGCTACTGTTTACAGGGCAGTTAAGCTTTTTGAGGATTTAAGTCTAATTGAAAGACATGATTTTAGAGATGGTAGATCAAGATATGAGGCAATCCATGAAGAGCATCATGATCACTTGATAGATTTGGCATCTGGTAAGGTTATAGAATTTAAAAACGAGCAGATAGAAAAAATACAGGAAATAATCGCTAAAGAGCTTGGATATAAGCTGGTGGATCATAGACTAGAGCTTTACTGCGTGCCACTTGAAGAAGAAAATAACTAATAAGCAAAATAAAAGAAAATTCCCGGAGGAAGGAAGAAAGATGAAAAATCTACACATCATTACTTATGGCTGCCAAATGAATGTTTATGATTCGGTTAAAATGGCCGAGCTTCTTGCGCCGTACGGTTATACTCAAACAGAAAATATGGAAGACTCCGACCTCATTATTTTAAATACCTGTAATATAAGAGAAAAGGCAGCTGAAAAAGTATACTCAGAGCTTGGAAGAATTAAAAAAATTAAAGATAAGCACGAATCAGCAGGTCGTAAAATGTTTATTGCCGTTGCAGGTTGCGTGAGTCAGGCTGAAGGCGATGAGATTTTTAAACGCGCCCCACAGGTAGATATTGTGGTGGGTCCTCAGTCATATACAACATTACCTGATTTATTAAGTAAAGTAAGCCGTGATGAGATAAAGCATGCAATTAACCTTGATTTTGTATCAGAAGATAAGTTTGATAGTCTGCCTGAGGAAACTAATTCTCAAGGGGTTAGCGCATTTTTATCAATTCAGGAAGGTTGTGATAAGTTTTGTACATTCTGCGTTGTTCCTTATACAAGGGGTGCTGAGTTTTCCAGACCAATTAGCGATGTTTACAGAGAAGCTGTAAAACTTGCAGAACTTGGTGCTAAAGAAATTACACTACTTGGTCAAAACGTTACAGCTTATCACGGAGCATCTCCAGAAGGGGAAAAGACTATCGCTGACTTAATTAGAATCATTGCAAAAATTGATGGTATTGAAAGAATTAGATATATGACGTCGCATCCACGAGATATGACGGATGAAATAATTGATCTACACGGAAGTGAGCCAAAGCTTATGCCATTTTTGCATTTACCAATTCAGTCAGGTTCAAATAATGTTTTAAGAGCTATGAATAGAAAGCATACTGCTGAAGATTACTTAAGAATTATTGAGAAGTTCCGCAAAGCACGCCCTGATATGGCATTTTCTTCTGACTTTATCGTAGGCTTCCCTGGTGAGACAGATCAGGATTTTGAAGATACGATGGAACTGGTTAGAAAAGTTGGTTTTTCACAGTGTTATTCGTTCAAATATTCAATTCGCCCTGGAACTCCTGCTGCCAATAAAGAAGAGCAGGTGCCAGAAGATGTTAAAACTGAAAGGCTAGCGAGGCTTCAGGCGCTTCTTGCAAGCCAGCAAACTGAGTTTAATCAAAGTACTATTGGTAAAACAGTAGCGGTATTATTTGATAAAAAAGGAAAATATGAGGGGCAGGTAATAGGTCGCAGCCCTTATATGCAATCTGTACATCTTGCAGGACATCCAGAATTACTTGGTAAGATTGCAAATGTAAAGCTTGTATCAATGTTTACATACTCAATTGCGGCAGAACTTGAGGAAGAATTGGCGTAAATTATGTACAAAGAATATTACGATAATTTTACTTTAGATATTACTAAAAACTATCCTTTAGTTTCAAGGGTAATTCAAAATTACCTGAAGGAACTTCATGGGATTACTGAAACAGTTGTACGTTTTACACTTTTAAGAAGGGTAGAGCATGTAAATATTTCTTTAGTTTTATGTGATGATAAATTTATCCAAAATCTAAATAATATTTATCGTAATAAAAATAAGCCAACCAATGTACTTTCCTTTCCCCAATTTGAACATGTTTCTTATCAAAATGTGGTGAAGCTTGCTAAAGACGGAGAGCTTAATATTGGTGACATTATAATTTCAGTTGAAACGGTAATAAGGGAAGCAAAAGAGCAAAATATTACCAGACTAAACCACTTTTTGCATATGTATGTGCATGGTTTGCTTCATCTTATTGGATATGACCATATGCTAGATAGCGATGCAGAAGTTATGGAAAAATTAGAAACAAAAATACTAGGAACTATTGGATACGTACCGTACGATCCAACGGTAAATAGAAATTCAGAAGAAGGTTATTATGAATAAACAAACAAAATTATTAGCAGAAGAATTAGCGCAATTAATTGATAGTGAAAAAGGTGAGCAAATCGAAATTATCGACTTAGCTGGTAAAACTGATATTGCCGACTACATGATTGTAGCTTCAGGTCTTAACAGAAGACACGTTGGTGCAATGGGCGAAAAAATTGCTAAATTCATGAAGGATGAAAAAAATCAGGTTGTAACAGTTGAAGGCTTAGAAAATGCTGAGTGGGTTTTAATTGACTGTTTAGATGTAATCATCCATGTATTCCAGCCAGAAATTCGTGACCAGTATCAGATTGAGCAGCTTTGGAATATTCAGTTAGAAAGAGAATAGAATTACCAGCAAAAACTAGTTATGCAATAATTCTAATAAATCAGGAATAAAGTGTATCTAGCGGTCATTGCGAGCAAAATGAAGTTTTGCGTGGCAAATCCAGAACAACATAAGTGGATTGCCACAGGGTGCTTTGCATCCCTCGCAATGACCGTAACCGAAATTTTGAACCTATTCAGCAATGACACAATTATTGTAAAAGATTATTAGGATAAATACATAGTATTTCGCAGTAATCCATATTTTTTAAAATCTATATGAAAATAAAAATACTATCAGTCGGCAAAATAGCAAAGTCATCATCAGAAGATTTATTATTACAGGAATACGTCAAAAGAACTAAATGGAAGATAAATATTATTGAGATTCCTGACTCTCAAAAGGAAAACAAAAAACTTGATGATGCTTCCAGAATTCTTGCAGAGATAAACAAGGATGATTTCGTTATTGCTCTTGATGAGCGTGGAGATAATTTATCATCTATGCAATTTAAAGAAATTCTTGCAAAAAATTTAGATATTGGCAAAGAAATCGTGTTTATTATTGGCGGCGCTGATGGTTTAGACGAAAGTGTAAGGCAGCGTGCTAATAAACTTATTTCATTTGGAAAAATGACAATTCCACACAAACTGGTGAGAGTATTACTTGCAGAACAAATTTATAGAGCTTATAGTATCATTACGAATCATCCATATCACCGTGAGTAGAAAATATGTCAAAGCATACCGTAAAATCATATGATGCTGAGCTTGAAAGTTTAAGATCTTCCTTAATCGAAATGCTGGGTCATGCATCTCAGGAAGTAGATATTTCATTAAAATGCTGGCATACGCCTGATGTGTCATTTGTAGCCGAAGCAAGGGAGCTTGATAAAAAGGTAAATGCAATTGATCAGCAGATAGAGCAAAAAGCTACAAGCTTACTGGCACTGAGGCAACCTATGGGTATTGACCTTAGAATGATTGTATCTGCTCTAAAGCTGGTGGTACTGATTGAAAGAATAGGCGACCTTGCTAAAAACACAGCGAAACGTGCATGTAATTATAATGATCCCGTTGATAGTGACCTTAAAGAAGAGTTTACAACCATTATTAACAAGATTCTGCAAATGTCTGTTTCTACAGAAAACTTGTTGAAATTGGAAGAAGTTGATACAAATTGCCAGGCAGCATTTGACTTTGATGACGAAATTGATATTCTAACGAAACTTTTAATACAAAAGACTACTGCGAAAATCTCTGCAACACAGGACAAGCTTTTAATTGAGATATATCTCAACTTTATTTTTGCTATAAAAAATATTGAGAGAATAGGTGATTGTCTGACTAAAATCGCACGAATTATGTATTATATTAAAACAGGTGATAGGATGCCTAAGCATCATTATCGAGGTAATATGGAGGAGCATTAATGCAAAAAGTTTTGTTATGTATTCTGGATGGATTTGGTTTAGCGCCAAGCTCAAAGGATAACGCCATAACTTCTGCAGAAACTCCTTTTTTCGATGAAGCATTTAGTAAATATCCATATGCCCGCATTAGTACTTCAGGGCTTGATGTAGGGCTGCCTGAAGGACAAATGGGTAATTCTGAAGTTGGTCATATGAGTATTGGTAGCGGCAGAATTATTCTGCAGGATCTGCCTAAAATCAATGATGCTATAGAAACAGGTAGCGTCAAAGGCAATAAAGTTATTAAGCAAATTATTGAAAAATATACGGGATCTGAAAATTCATTCCATTTAATGGGGCTTTTATCAGATGGTGGGGTGCATTCTCACCAGGATCATATGATTTATATTGCTAAATATTTAGCAGAGCAAAAAGTGGATGTTAAAATCCATGCTTTTTTAGATGGTCGTGATACTCCACCACAAAGTGCTAAAATATATTTAGAAAACTTACAAAAGCAAATCCAATCTTTTAATAATATTTCGATTGCAACAATTGCAGGGCGTTATTACGCAATGGACAGGGATAAACGCTGGGATAGAGTAGAAAAAGCATATAATGCCATTGTATTGTCAAGTGGTGATATAGCAGAAAACGCATTGGATGTTTTAGAAAATTCTTATAGAAATCAGGTTCTTGATGAGTTTGTAATTCCTACGGTGATAGGTAATTATAAAGGTATCCAGGATGGTGACGGATTCTTATTTACAAACTTTAGAGCAGACAGGGCAAGACAGCTTAGCCATGCGCTTATAGATCAGGCTTTTGATAAATTTGAAAGAAAGAAAGTAATAAATTTTGGCTTGAAGTCAGGTATGATGGAATACTCAGATTTACTAGCAAAATCAATGGATTCCGTATTTCCTAATGAAGAGGTTTTAAATACACTCCCACAGGTACTTGCGGATAATAATTTAAAGCAGCTGAGAATAGCTGAAACCGAAAAATATGCTCATGTGACATTTTTTTTCAATGGTGGGGTTGAAAAAGTACTGCCGGGTGAAGACAGGGTGTTAATTCCATCTCCTAAAGTTGCAACCTATGATGAAATTCCTGAAATGTCAGCTTATGATCTTACAGAAAAGCTTGTAGATGAAATTGAAACTGAAAAATATGATTTTATTGCTGTAAATTATGCAAACTGTGACATGGTTGGTCATACTGGTAATTTCAAAGCATCAGTTGAAGCAGTAGAGACTATTGATAAATGTGTAAAAGATCTGTCAGAAGCAGCGCTAAAACATGATTATATTATGCTTATTACAGCAGACCACGGAAATGTTGAACAGATGGAAAACGGTGAACAAGCGCATACGTCACATACGCTAAACCCTGTGCCTCTTATTATTTTGACAAAAGATAAAAAAATAGGTAGTTTCGGTATTCAAGATGGTAGGCTATGTGATGTTGCGCCAACTATATTAGAAATTATGAATATTAAAACACCAGTAGAGATGACAGGAAAGTCTTTGCTGATCAGGGGAAGCTAACTAAATGTCTAAAAGATATAAAAAGGTAATATCAGAAAACGTGAAATCATTGCTGTTTGCAGTGATTGCTGCCCTTTTTATACGTTCATTTGTTATCGAGCCGTTTAAAATTCCGTCGCCTTCCATGAAACCTACATTGCTTATTGGCGATTTTATTTTTGTACTTAAATATCCATATGGTTACAGTAGGCACTCTTTGCCGTTTGCGCCAAAATTATTTGAAGGTAGAGTTTTTGAGTCTTCTCCTGAAAGAGGGGACGTTATAGTATTTAAATTCCCTAAAAATGATAATGTTTACTTTATTAAACGTGTTATAGGTTTGCCTGGTGATCGTATTCAAATGAGAGACGGCTTATTATATGTTAATGATCAAAAAGTTCCAAGAGAGTACATAGGAAAATATTCTGACGAAGAATATGCAGATGTACAGGTTTTCAAGGAAACAATTGGGGAGAAGTCTTTTGAGACTCTAGATTTAGACCCCGATGGACCACTTGATAATACAAGAGAGTTTTCGGTTCCACCAGAGCATTATTTCTTTGTGGGAGATAACCGTGATGCCTCAAACGACAGCCGAAGAGATGTTGGGTTTGTACCTAGTGAAAATTTAGTAGGTAAGGCCAAAATTGTTTTCTTCTCAATTTCAGGATCTTTCTGGCATATTTGGGAATGGCCAAAATCGATCAGATTTAAAAGGTTGTTGAGTATTATAGATTAATTTAGGGTATAAAATAATATTAAGGGTGCAACTTTACAAGTTAGATAAGGCTAAAAAAATCTATGCAAAAAGTAGAAAACTGGGCTAAAGAAGTATTAAAAGTAGATTTTGCTGATATTGATTCTTTAGTGATCGCACTAACCCACGCCAGCGTTGGAAGTATGCAGCAGGGTGTTAAAAACTATGAAAAACTAGAATTTCTAGGTGATAGTGTACTTAACTTAGTTGTTACCCATAAATTAATTAATCGCTTCCCTGATGAATCTGAGGGTGATTTAGCAAGGCGTCGTGCTGCTCTTGTTAATACTGAAACTCTATATAAAATTGCGAAAAAATTGAAAGTAGATGAAATGATAATACTTTCAACAAGTGAAGAGAAATGCGGTGGCCGACAAAATAAGCGTAACCTTGAAAATGCTTTAGAGGCAGTAATTGGTGCAATATACCTTGATAATGGATTTGCCGTAGCTAAAGCAATGGTAGAGCAATTGTTTGTTGATGAAGTAATTCAAAATAGTGTCCCTCCAAGAGATTCCAAAACATTACTTCAGGAAGTGGTTCAAAAAATGGGCTTGCCTATACCGCAATATAGCATTGTATCTAAGTCAGGACCCGATCACGACCCTGAGTTTGAAATACAGCTTGTTGTTGATAACCAATCGCCTGTTATTGTTAAAGCAAAATCACGCAAAATTGGCGAAAAAATGACAGCGGAAATTATGTTAAGACGCCTAGGTGCTATATAAAAACCTATTTAACACTTGACTAAGGGTTAAATGAATAATATTTATACACAACTTTATAATTAATTTTTAAGTATAAATATGGCAACGAACTTTTTAACATTTTATGTACCAGACAGAGACTATCATTATAAAAAATTAGAAGAATTTATAGCAGATCCAACTTATACTCACTTAAGTTTTGGTAAGGGGGTGTTCTATTCATCAGGTACTATCGCAGATTGGCTATCGGGATATTTAAAATCTTTTGTCAGTTTCTGCTTTATAAGTACTATTATAATATTACAATGTATCTTTGAACCAAGAAATCTTAATATTCGTGATTTATTGTACTCAAGAAATTATGAAGATAAAAATTCCATGAAGTGGCTGGATAAAATCATTTTTAAATATGAATATGACCATGCTAATGTAGATTTTAGTAATCTAAAGTTTTCAGGAAAAGAGGTCGTAGCATTTCTAAATGATTATTATAAATCAGGTGTAAATGAACATTATCAAAGAGAATCTGTTAAAAATTTATTTGAGCATAAATACTTAGACGCTGATATTTTAACAACTCATGACAAAATTGATGTAAATACGCCATATGCTGCAATTCTTGATATTGATTATGGTTACTAAGTTTAATTAAAATAAGAAAAATTTATGTTGGAAAATTATATGAAAGCATCTGTAGTAGAAAAGCCGTTATTTAATAATGCACTTGCTGAAAATACAGGGAAATCAGGGCTACATCAGGCTGTAATTTTTGATAATTTTCATGAAACACTTTACTTGCTGGAAAGCGGAACAAATCCTGATATTTTAGACAGGCTACCTGTTCCAAATAATTTAGATAAATTTTACCAGGAAACACCAATGTTTGCTGCTGCTCGTAATAATAGTTTTAGGTCGGCTTATTTACTAATTTCAAAAAAAGCAAATTTATTGGTTACTAACGAACAAGGCTACAGTTTATTAGATATAGCAACCATTTACGGTAGTCATTTTATTGTTGCTATGCTTCTGATAAATGGTATGACGCCATCAAAACATAAATGTGAGACACGTAATAAAGAATTAGTTAATTATTTTAACTTAGCAGAAGATGTTGATGTTATATTAGACTTAGTCATTCAATATAATCAAAAGCTTTTACCTGATTTTAAGCATCTAAATTTATCATGTAGGATGAAAATAGAAATGCGAGAAAATTTTTTGGGTAATTTTGAAAACGAAATCACTCCTGAGCATGGATATTTACTAAGTGGCAATGTGATATATGATGCAGTTATTAAAAACAAATTAAAGCAATATATTCAAGGCTTATCTTTAGAGAAGTAATTAGTATGAAAAAAAGAATAATTAATAATTTAGTAAAAAAAGGAATTATAATGCCAATCAATAGTGTTGATGAAAAGGGTTTTGTACCATTACATTATGAAGTAATAAATAATAATATAGAAGCAGTCAAAAGTTTAATAAAAGCTGGTGCGGATGTCAATATCGAATCAAAAGGGGGTTTTGCTGCCTTGCATTATGCTGCATATAATAACTTATATGAAATTGCACTAATTTTAATACAAAATGCTGCTAAAATTGATAGACCTAATTATGCTGGCTATAGACCGATTGATTTAGCTGTTGTCACAGGTAATATTGAATTGGTATTAGTGTTATTATTAAATGGGGCAAAAAAATCTAATTTTGTTGGTTCAAATGATGAAGTTAACTGTCTAATGAAAAGTAAAAATATCATCGAGACTGCATTCAATAAATTCATGGAAATCAATATACAAAAGGCAGAAGAAATGGTCGAAAATATATATACATGGGCAGAAAAAGTTAGATATGCCAATATAATGAGTACAAAGGAAAAGTTACTTACATCTGAAAATGGGTTTATTGTAAGTGGCAATCAGAACCTTGATAATTATATAGATTTTCAAGTAAAATATGCATTGGCTGATTCTATTTTTAAACAACGTATTTCTATGCAAAATAAATAAAACTACATACCCAGACCTTGACCACCTTTCGATGTATTGTGCTGGTCAAGTTGTCTGTGGTAATCTTTATGCAAATTATCCATATCTTTAGCAAATGATTTATCAATATTTTGTGTTTTAGCTTCATGCTTCATGGCATATTGAAGCCCACCTATTACCATGTTATTAATAAAGTTTTCTAAAGCGGTTTCACCTGCAATAGCTTGAGGATGTATAAATTTATAGAATTCGTAGATTGCCATTTCTAAAAGGTGCTTTTTGTGTTCTTTAGAAGCACGTTTCTGCTCTTTTGTAAGCATTCTATCATCATCTTTAAGTAAGTCTTCGTGTTTCTCACGAAACTTTTTATGTATCATGCCGATTAAGAGTTTGACAACGTCTTCACCTTCAACATTTTTGCCTTCTTGTCGAAGTTTGTTAACTATTTTATTGATTTCCTGCTCTAAATCTACGCGTTCCTGAACGTTTAAGATGCTTAAGCCATGGTCTATACCACGCTCTGACAATTCCTGAAGAATTTTATCTATCATAATAATAATAGCATTCTCATGCTCTTTAGAGTCGCTATTATTAAGGATTTCCATTATTTCGGTGAGGGCAGCTTTATCATAATCGGGGAATTTTTCTGATACTTTAGCGAAGAATAGTTCATCTTTTCTATTGTTATCAGACATTTTTATCCTCTACAATCTTGCCGATGAGCGGAACCACTTCGGCGGTTATTAATAAGATCCTCAACAAACCTTTTTGTTTGAGGTGGGTGCCATATTGTAGTGCCAACAGCATCTACAAGGGACAGCTCCCATAAAAAAATCATAGGTCTCGGGAAATACTTACACAACCTACCAAGCAGCCCCAAAACTATGTATACATTTTATCTAGCTTTTCTGCAAGGTTTTCTATGTACTCAGCCATAATTTCTGCAGATTTATTTAAGCTATCACCGTCAGTATCACCAAATTTCACTTTATCTTTCAATATGTTATCCAGATCTCTTATCTTATCTTCCATTAAAATGCCAGCCATAACAAAAAGCATGCTGTCACTGGCGCGTGGCATAGCCTTAGATAATTCTGTTAGGCGGCTATCAAATTTTTTAGCAAGTTCAAGTAATTGTTCTTCTTCACCATCACCGCAAGAAAGGTTGTAATTTGACCCTTTAATTTTTACACTGACTATGCTCATTTTTTTCTCGCTGCTATAAGTAAATCTAATTGTTTGATTGAATTGGAAATTTCACATGCAATTTCCTGGCGCTCACTCTTTTCATACTCAATTTGCGATTCTAGCTCTTCTACGCGCTCTTTAAGAAGTTGATTTTCTTCTTGTAACCTTACTAGTTCGTCAGATGCTGATAGTTGACCTTTTTTAAATGAGGTTGCTATTATTTTTTCGATAGTTGTCTCAAGCGCCCCTAGCGCCTTAACCAACCTGTTTTCTTCTAAAATAATATTATCAGACATAATTTTTACCTTTAAATGAATCGCTCTTTAGAAAGATTGGTAAGTCCTTCTATAAGTTTTTTTATTTTATCTTTGGCTTTAACTTTAATATTAATATTTTTCTCGTTATTTTCAATACAATATTCTACCTGTTTAATACTTGATAAATCAATATACCCAATATTAGATAAATCAATTGTAATATTTGACTGATTTAAATTTGTAAATTTACTGGTAAATATATTATCAAAATTTGAAAAAGTTAAATCACCTGTTAACTGAAGGGTTTGTCCTTCAATTTTTGAGTACGACTTTTCTTTAAAATGCTTTAGGTTTAGTAGTAAAATTGTAGCCATACCTGAAGCTACGCCAATTATCATGTCTGTAGTGGCAGTAAGTACAATAGTTACGATTAATGCAATACTATCTTCCTTAAGTCCTGACTTTAGAACAGTTTTAATTTCTTTGATTTCTATCATATTGATTGCGGTGTTTATTAGAACGGCAGATAACGCAGCCATTGGAATGTCATCTATAATATGTGCAAATGTGAGGACATATAAAGTTACTAATAAAGAGCAAATCATGGATGATATTGGTGATTTTGCCCCAGACTTAATATTTGTCGCAGTTCTTGCAATAGCTCCAGTTGCGGGCATTCCCTGGAAAAGACTGGAAATGAAATTTGCAAATCCTATGCCGAATAATTCACTGTTAGAATCATGTTTTGTCCCAGCTAAGCTATCCGCCATTCTAGCCGATAATAAAGACTCAAGAGAAGCAAGTAATGCTACCATAAAAGCTGATGGCAGAAGTTGCACGATCATATTACTATCTGTTATTATTAAGTTTCCTGAGAAATCTGGCAGTTTATTAGGTATGCCAGATATTTTTATACCGTTTTCTATAAATGAGAATGTACTTTCAATAGTTTTAATATCATATCCATTTTTAATGGCGATATAGCTGATAATGCTAGTTATAAAAATTGCCCCAACAATTGAAGGAAGCTTTTGTAAAACTATAAAAGGTATTCGATGCCAAAATCTGATTAACAATAAGGTAGTAAGTCCAATTGTCATATCAGCTAAGCTTATAGTATTTATATTACTCAATAAAGTTTTCAGTCGGTAATATAAGTATCCATCAAACTTAGGTAAGTTAAATCCTAAGAAATCTTTTAATGATATTACAAAAATAACAATAGCTATGCCAGTAGTAAAACCTAAGACTATGCTGTGCGGCATATATTTCATATATTTGCCTAGCCTAAATACCGACATAAATATTACAATAATTCCAGCCATAAATTGTGAAGTGATTAACCCTTCAATTCCATATTTCGTATATATCGGAGCAAGAATTGCTACAAATGCTGCTGTAGGACCGCTAACCTGTGTTTTAGAGCCGCCAAGTAAGGCTGCAAAAAATCCTGCAACCATAGCTGTGTAAACGCCATAAGAAGGATTAAGTCCAACTGCTATTGCGAGCGCCATAGCGAGAGGGAGAGAAACCAGTGATACAACTAATCCTGAAATAGCATCGGACTTAAAATCCTTAAGATTGTATCCGGATTTTAAACTCTTAATTAATGCTGTACCAAATTCAATTTTCACCATTTTTATTACTTGCAAGATTACTAAACAGCTGTATTCTGTACATATTTAAAATATAATAATATAGTTAAGAGTTTAATACAATAAAATGTTAAGTTTTTTAAAAATTTTGAACGAAATTTTCCCCCTTGTTACCTTTTTTGTTCTATATAAAACATACGATATGATAATCGCAACGATGGGTATTTCAATTGCTTCAGTTGTTTCATTGCTAATCAATTATAAAATTGAAAAAAAGATGAATATAGTACCGTTAATATCTACTGCAATGTTAATAGGTATTGCTCTGTTCTCATATTTAAGTAATGACCCAAATTTAATAAAACTCAAACCAACATTTTTAAATCTTTTATTTGCTATCGCTTTGTTAGTAGGAATAGTTAAAGGTAAAGGATTTATAAAGTATTTATTTGGGTCTGCTTTTGAAATGAGCGAAGAGCAGTGGATTGCTCTTTCTAAAAGATGGATGATGTTTTTTATAACTATGGCTGTAGCGAATGAAATTGTTTGGAGAAATTTTGATGAAAATATATGGGTTAATTTTAAAGTCTTTGGAATGTTGCCAATGACGATTGCTTTTGCAGCAAGTCAAATGCCATATATTATGAAAAATTCAAAAAACAAGCTGGAGCAAAGTAGTTAATGATATTAGATTTATTTGCGGATATAATTTTAAAAACAACTAAAGAAATTTTTATAGTACCTGCATGTGCGGTAGGATATTTGGCATTAAATAAAAGAATATTTGCTAATATCATAATGCTTATAACTTTTACAATGGTATATAACACTTTCTTAAAATATCAGTTTAAAGTACCGCTTTCATTTAAAGACGGATATGCATTCCCAAGTGGTCACATGCACTTTGCCTTTATTTTCTGGACAGCTCTGGCAGTGCAATATAAAAATAAGTTACTCAAAGCTGTGGCATTTTTAATGATTGCATTAGTTGGGTGCTGCTTAGTATATAAAGGTTATCATTCCATTGTTGATGTATTAGCATCAATTGGATTTGGTGGAATTACGATAATACTATTTAAAATTTACAATACTAGTTTTAAAGGGGCAACTTCCTCGGTTATTATGGGGATAGTGCTAATATTTATAGCAATAATGCTCAGCTATAGCATGAAGGAGTTCCAAAGTCATTTATATGTAGCATTCGGTGCATTATTTGGCGCTACAATTGGTTATTATCTGAATATAAGCTCAAATTTACATGTAAAATCGACAGTGATTAAGCTTGTAATAGGCGGCGCAGGTATTGTAACCTTTGCAATGATTTATACAATATTACCAGCTGCAATGCAATCTGGATGGGGCAAGTTTGCGCTATTCTTTATTTTAAATTTATGGATTACTTTCTTGGCTGAGAAGACAGCTAAAGTTTGTTTAAGATAGTGCATAGGTTTCATATTATCGCTGACAGTCATTGCTGTAGAAGTTCGTAGTATCGGTGACGGAATTTGCCGCTTGTCATTGCTGCATAGGTTCAGAGTTTCGGTTACGGTCATTGCGAGGAATGCAGCGCATTCCGTGGCAATCCATTTCAGGTTCAAGTTTTTCTGGATCAACCATGTTTAGCAATATTAATAAATATCATGCAATCATTACTTAGGAATTGTATATGCAACAAATCCATCAACTGTTTCTAGTACCTGAATGTTTCTATCATATTTGTGCGCAAGCGTAGTATCACGTACTGTATAAACCGCATAATCCCTTGAAAGATCGGTAGAATCAAGATCTAAGTTAAAGTCACCACACATTATAACTGAGCTAATGTCACTATAGTTTTCAGCAGATTCGATGATGCTTCTAATATCGGTAACTGAATTGAAAAATTCCCTCGACATGGGTTCGTGCCAGTAGAAATGAGCATTAATCAAAGCAAATTTCGTTTGTTTTTCTAGATTTTGAATTTCAAAATATTGGTAATTATTATTTTGTTCAATAAGCTCAATATTATCCTGAAAATCTGATGTAATATTTTGAGCAGAAAATCTTTCTTTATCAAAAACTAAAAAATTTCCCTGAGGAAGATTTAAAAAGTCTTTATGTATCCTGTACTGGTGCTTAGTAGCATTTAAATTCTCTTCTAATAAATCCATAAAATAATATATGTCTTCACTAGATTTAGGCATTTCTTGTAAGGTTAAAATACCTATATTATGTTGCTCAGCAAAATCTGCGATTTCTTTAGCTACATATTTTAATCTAATATGATATTCGTCGGAGCTTTCAATAATTCCAAAGCCATTGTTAAAATACTGATTGCGTTGATTAAATCTGCCCTGAACCAAAATATTCCATGTAAATATATTGCCAGCGATTTGATGTGTGTTATAAACTAGCGGCGTATGATCTGATAATGTAAGTAAAGGACTATATGATTTGGGATAAGGGTACATTTCTTATTAAATTAACTTTTTCTAATGTTAAAATTTAAGTATATACTTATATAAGTTTTTTGACCGCTTGTATAGTAAAACTTTGTTTTATTTTAGCATAAATTTATGATAAAATCTGGTGAAGGGCAGATAAAATAAGTAGTTTGAATGGTTAGTATATATCACTTAACAGACAAAGATCCAATTTTAGAGGGTGATGAACTTTACCCCGAGCTAGAGCTTTTGGCTCAGGCTATTGTAAAATCTGGTCGTCTTAGAATTGATGCAAATCCTGCTTCAAACTGTATAAAGCTTACTATTCCAGAGCTATACATTACTCTGGCATTCTCAGTTAGAGAAATTAATGATGCAGCACTTATAAAGCGTACACAAAAATTTATTTATAATTTATGGTTTCGTAAATTTGGGAATAAAGACAGAGCGCTTGCAAAAACCCAGCAAACTATTGTTTTACTTAAAAAAGAGATAGATAAACTAGTTCCTTTAGATCCTAGTATTGAGATCAAAATTGCCAGAATTCTTGCCCAGACTATTCACCCAGTTGTACTTCAGCTTATTCTGATTGATGGAGTTGAATTTTTTGTAACTTATGGACATTCAATTGGCGAGATGCTTGATATTCCAACATGGAAGTCTTCTGGTGATAATTCTGGTATGCAGTCAACAGACGGAATAGATAGTGCGATTTTTATATCGTGCGGGGGAGATCCATTAGGTGAAACAGATAAAGAAAACCCAACATTTGGTGATGGAAAGCCAGCTTTAGCAAGAATGATGATTATTGGCGCTCAGGAAATGGGGCATTTTTCAGACATTAAGCGTGATAATATTGGAAGGCAAATCGGCAGGTATTCAGCATTTGCTTTTGGCTCAAGACCTGATCCTAAAGTATCGGAAATGAGAAGACGCGACATACAACATGTGAAGGACTTAGAAAGAAAGCTGAAGATTATTGGTTTAGATAAGCTGTTAGAAGCAGAAAAAAATTATAAGTTTTTTATAAAAGTAAAAAAAGGCTGGATTACCATATTTTTCTCATGGTTAATATATCAATTCCGCAGAATGAAGTTTTGCTTAAAGGCAAGTACTGTTAAACTTAATGTTATTGATAAATTTATGGTCAAGCATAAGTTTGCCGCACATCTAATAGACACAATGATAAGTGATATGCTATTTAACCTCGAACCAAAGGCAGATGTATACTCTAGAAGCAATAAGCAAGAGGAAGAGGCTATTGCCTGCGTAGAGGCTTTAGCACGGGTTCCACAGCAGGTTATAAAGTGGGGTAAAAACGAAACACGGCTATTTACACCCAATTTATACAAATATTATTACTCCGAGGTGATCCCTGGTTGTATTAGAGCATTTGAAACGCTAGCAAACCGTAAATATCGTAATAAAATTACCCTTCCAAGATTTTATTACTTGAAAAAGTTCAAAAATTACATTAAAAAACTTCTATCCAAAAAACGTATAAAACTCTGAAAAATATACAGTTTCCCAATTAAATCGTCATTGTACTTAATTTATATTGCAAAAAAGTTAAAATTATGTTAATAACTTTGTTGGTTTAACATTACAAAGTGCTATTATTATGCTCGGTCAAAGTATTTATAAACTTTCATATTTTGATTATCTTAACAATTTATCGGATGAAGATTTAATGATTCATCTAAGAAATTTAGATAAGAATCAAATTGTTTCGATTAGATCAATTGTAAAACATAATGCGTATACTCAATTATCACTTAACGATGCTATGATTGCGGTTAGTTTGCGTCACAATTATTATGGAATTATTAGAAATATTAATAATATTGGTCTTGTAATACCAGCATATATTGAAAATATTAATATAGGTAAATTTATAGCTAAATATGCTGATATGAACTTTGTGCTTTGTCAAATAATCAGTAATTCAGAAATTTCTTTCACTACGAATTTGTATCTTGAGATACCAGAGCTTATTAAACGTGAGAATAATACAAGTAAATTATCTGAGATGGTATATAGACTATTACAAAATCAATATGTTATTGATGGGATGCTAAAATACGATGTTATGGTTGCCGAAATGTTATTTGTAGCAATAACTAAAGCTAACTATGAATTAATTGGTAGAATATTAGAAATAAGGCCAGACTTTGCTCATAAAGAGATATATAACAAACATTCATTTTTAGTGGCGTTAATAAGGGATGAAAGAATTAATCCAGTATTTCTTCAGCATTGTATTAAAAAGTACAACTTAAATATTAACCAGCCAACTTTTAGCAAAGATTACCCTATTTACTATGCAGCAGAAAGTGCTGATAAGGACAAATTATTAGCTTTACTGGCTAATGGCGCTAATCCAGATGTTATTTCTTTAACAACAAATAAGCCAGTTATTAAAACAATTTTGCAGAACTTTAATATTGAGTTTGTAAAAACTTTAAAACGCTATAATTTTAACATATTTTATCACCTTAGTGGTTTTAATGGATTTAAACCTGTTTTTAGCGCAATAATCGTTAACAAAGGCGATAATAAAGAATATGTGGCTATGGATTTATTAAAAGATAATCAAGAGCTTGAAAAAGCTCGCAGTTTATACAGGATGCACCATGCACTTGGTAATAAGCTTGTTTATCATGATGATTCTGGTAATTACGCAAAAATTTCTAAGGATTGGTTAATTTGGTCAATACGAAAATTTTCTAAGAGAAACCCCAGAGACTTGATGTTTATAAAGTCCAAATTAAAGGATTTAGTAACATTTGTACGAAATATTGATGATTTTATTATAGAAAATTTAAATAAGAAAAATAACAATTATTGTATTGATATTCCAGGGCATGCTCTATACATAGCTGTTGATAAAATATCATGTGATGGATTTCATATAACTTTTTTAGACAAAGGTATGCTTGCGTTGCACCATGAGCAATTTACAGACCGTGTATATCTGCCTTATATGGAAATGAATAAAGCAAATACTATAAGTTTTTTAAATAAGTTAAAAAATTCTACAAAACAAGAAAGGCAGTTATTAGTAGAAAATGCTATTAAAAATGAAACTTATTATAATGATAATCTTGAGAATTTTAAATATGAACCTCATCATTTCCCTAAGAAGCTTTTAAAGCCGACATGTAGTTACTCAAATTTAAAGTTAGTAGTCAGGCACTATTTGACGCAGGAATTCGGTATTGATCTTGGTACTAATATTTATAGATACATTATCTTACGTACAAGGTATTACGAGGCGCTCTGCATGGATTATGAGAGGGTTTCTAAAGATGCTAATATAGACGAGAATTTAATCAGATCTTCTGCTATTGACGCTGTTAGTAATTATGAAAGTAAAACTATGCCTCTAGATGTAAGTTTTACAGAGAAAGAAGAGAACTTTAGAGCAAATAGATCTCGCTATTCTCAGTCTGGTATAAATTAAAAAAGCGGCTTAATAGCCGCTTTTTTAAAATCTTTAAAAAGGTTATGTATTACATACCGCTTTTGAAGATGCTACCAATGCTGTTTTTAACAGGAGCTGGCTTCATGAAAGATGAAGTTTTAAGTGCGTCTAAAGCGCTTAATCCTGTTGTAGCTTTTTTAGCAGCTGGTTTTTTGATTTTTGTTACAGACTTTTTGAGTGGTGTAACTTTTTTAGCTTTTTTAACAGTTACTTTTTTAGCAACTACTTTTTTAGCAGCAGGTTTCTTAGCTACTACTTTTTTAGCTACTTTTTTAGCTGTTGTTTTTTTAGCTACTTTTTTAACTGTTTTCTTAGCAGTAGCTTTTTTAGCTACTTTTTTAACAGTCTTTTTAGCTGTTGTTTTTTTAGCTACTTTTTTAGCAGCTGGCTTTTTAACCGCTACTTTTTTAGCTGTTGTTTTTTTAGCTACTTTTTTAACTGTTTTCTTAGCAGTAGCTTTTTTAGCTGTTGTTTTCTTAGCTACTTTCTTTTTAGCTGGAGCTTTTTTAGCTTTTTTAGCTTTAGCAGCTTTAGCGGCTTTAGCAGCTTTTTCCATTTTTTTCATTTCTGCAGCAGCATCAATAGAAGTTCTACCAGCAGATTTATTGCCTGTGAGCATTACTTTTTTAACTAATTTAGATTTAACTAAAATAGCAACTAAAGCTTTAACGCCTTCTTTTGTAATTGTATTGTGAGATAAATCAACAACGTCAACGTTCATTTTATTTTTAATAATAGCTTCGATTAAAGCTTTTGCAGCTTTATCGCCGATTTGACAGTGTTTGAAAGAGATTTTGCTTACGCTAGATCCTTTTACTGCTGCTACCATTTTAACAACTTGGTCGCTTGACATTTTAACGTGTGAAACAACCATTTCTTTAACTATTTTTTTAGCCTTAGAAGGCTTTTTAGCTGTGGCGCTCATAATCATAATTTCCCCATTAATAATTAGCCCATGTAATTAGCTTACAATATTAACTTTGTAACATAATTATTAATATGTCAACTTTTGTACTACAAAATAGATAATTTTTTTACCTTTTGCACTTTTTCTATTAATAGGTGTGTTATTTTTGCAACAATATTAAAATCTTTTGTATTTCAATACATTATAAAAAACCTACAAAAATACATAATTTTAAAAAAAATAAAAATTTAATATTGCCTTTATAATAGCACCTAAATATTATTCTATTAATTAATATGAATTTTTGTTACACAGAGGCCTTTTAATGGAGTCGTTATTTCAACTCTTCCGCTCTATGTCGCCAGGCAAAATTATGGCGGTTACAGTAGGGGGATTACTGTCATTAGTAGGTATTGGATATTTAATTATAGCTTACTCAGTCAAAAACTTTGACGTTCTATATTCAAGTTTAGATTTAGCTGATAGCTATGAGATCATCAAAGAACTAGAAAACCGCAATATAGAATATAAAGTAAAAGGAAACGGAAGCCAGGTATTGGTAGATGAAGATAAGGTTCTTAGATTAAGAATGGAGCTTGCTGAACTTGGGCTGCCTAATAAAGGTTCTGTAATTGGTTATGAGATTTTTGATAAAGCAGATGCAATTGGTACTTCAAGCTTTCTTCAGAACGTTAATTTGGTTAGGGCTTTAGAAGGTGAGCTTAGTAGAACAATTGGAGCTATTGCTAAAATTGAAAGTGCCAGGGTTCATTTAGTTGTACCTAAAAGAGAATTATTTTCCCGTGAGGTTCAAAAGCCTTCTGCATCTGTAATGATAAAAACTAGAGGTACAGATCCAATTGGAAAAGAGCAAATTAGCGCTATTTCTCATTTGGTATCAACAGCTGTTCCAGGATTAGAAACAAATATGATCACAATTGTTGACGCTAAAGGCAGATCGCTTAAGCTAGCGGCGGATGATGATGAAGATTCACAAGCTGCTATAGTCAGTAATGCAGAAGATTTTAGAATAAATTTTGAAAAGAGGCTAAAAAAGCAGATAGAGGAATTATTAGAAAGGTCTGTAGGGCAAGGTCATGTGACGGCACAGGTTACAGCTGATATTAACTTTGACAGAGTTGTCACTAACTCAGAGATATATGATCCTGATGGTCAGGTAGTAAGATCTCTTCAGTCAATTACAGAAAGTGACAGTAGCACAGAAGGAGGTCAGGCAAATGTTTCTGTGGCTAACAATCTACCCAATACGCAACAATCTACTAATGGCGTTGCTGGTCAAAGTCAGTCTCAAAAAGTAGATCAGACTACAAACTATGAAATCTCTAAAACAGTGCGTAATCATATTAGTGAAACAGGTACTATCAAAAAACTCTCAATTGCCATCGCAGTTGATGGTCAATATAATGTAGATGATATAAAGGGAACAGTTAGCTATTTAGCCAGAACTCAGGAAGAACTGCAAAACTTTGAAAACTTAGTAAAGTCTGCTGTAGGATTTGATGACAAAAGAGGCGATAAAATTGAGGTGGTCAATTTTCAGTTTACGCAGAATCTTAATGAACTTAAGCCTCAAACTATGAAAGACTGGCTTAAACAAGAGTTTTCTAATCTAGTACAAACATTTATAATAGCAGCTGTTGTTATATTAGTAATATTGTTAGTAATAAGACCAATTGCGTTAAGAGCATTCGAGCTTGCTAAAACTGATATTGACGATACGGCAAATATTCAAAAGCTTTTAGATGAGCAGGCTCCTAATCTTGCCGAAGGTCATGAAGATAAAGACGTTATTGATATTCAGGAAGCTGAGATATTCGCGCGTAATAATACTGCTAAGTCAATTAATGACATGGTCGGCAAATACCCAAGAGAAACGCTTACAATTATGCGTAAGTGGTTAGAAGAAAATAAATAGAATAAGGGGCGGGTGATGAGTGTAGATACAAATAGCGGGCTAACTGGCGCTCAAAAAGCAGCAATAATAATGCTGTCATTATCAGAAGATAATGCAACCAAACTCTTTAGCTTAATGACAGAAGAGGAAATTAAACAAATTTCCTACGCAATGTCTACTCTGGGTACTGTAAGGCAGGAAACAGTAGAAAAACTAATGATGGAATTCAATAATGATATTGCAGGTGACGTATCATTATTAGGTAGCCTGGAAGGAACTGAAAAATTACTTGAGAAAATTCTTGGTAAAGAAAAAGTCCAGTCTATCATGGAAGAAATCAGCGGGCCTATGGGTAAAAACACATGGGATAAGCTGGCACACGTAAATGAAGATACATTATCGTCATACCTTAAAAACGAGCATCCACAAACTGTTGCGCTAATCGTTTCAAAAATGACAGCTACTCAGGCATCAAAAGTTTTGTCTATTATGCCAGAAGATATGTCATTTGATGTTATGATGCGTATGTTAAGTATAGATGCTGTTAAAAAAGAAGTTTTAGATAACGTAGAAAGAACTCTGAGAATTGAGTTTATAAATAACCTTTCTAAAACACAAAAACAAGACTCCAACCAGATGCTTGCAGAAATCTTTAATAACTTTGACAGGGTTAATGAAGCAAAGTACATGTCAATGCTTGAAGAAAAAGCACCAGAAGCTGCAGATAAAATCAAAAGCCTTATGTTTACATTCGACGACCTTATCAAAGTTACCCCACAAAGTATTCAGGTTATTTTACGTGTTATCGATAAATCAAAACTTGCTATCGCCCTTAAGGGTAGTAGCGATGCAGTAAAACAATTATTTATTAATGCTATGTCACAAAGGGCGGCTAAGATTTTACAGGAAGAAATGGAAGCCCTGGGGCCTGTAAGAATTAAAGATGTGGATGAAGCGCAATCAGGTATTATTAAAGTTGTTAAAGACCTTGCTACTAAAGGTGATGTTGTTATTGCTGATGGTAGTTCTAAAGATGAATTTATTTATTAGAAATAATTGTAATAATATGTTATCTGTAAGGTAACTACTAAACTACACGGGGAAATATTATGAATATTAAAAAATATAGTTTTACAGAGTTCTCCCGTGATAGCGCTATTAACCAGCAGGTTTTGTCAGAAGCAGAGTTTGAGAAAAGAATCAAAGTTTTTAATGAGATTTTTACTGGTAATCCATCTGATGATGAAATTCAGGTAGATGAGCAGCCACAACAAAATTATGAAGTTCAGGATTTTCAAAGTGAAACTAAAGATAATGCTCCAGAAACAATAGGAGCAGCAATTGATATTGTTAGTATTTTAGAAAAAAAGAAAGAGGAAGAAAAGCCCTTTGTAGCCGCTAAGACATATGAAGAAGGTTTGAGGGATGGTTATGAAAATGCCAGAAAAGAACTAAACCAGCTTCAAATAGATCTAACAAACGAACAAAATACTGTTATCAATATGTTAATGCAGAAGTTGAACTATCTTGGTGGAGAGCTTGTTGAAAAAGTGTCCAAAGATTTAGCATTAGAAATGACAGAACTTACAGTAGAAGTTGCAAGCAAAATTGCGGCTTCAGTTCTTAAGAAAGATTATATAGAGATTATAAGAGAAGAAATAGAAAATGTTTTATCGAAACTTATAACATCGCAAAATGTAACCGTAGAGCTAAACCCGCAAACATCTATTAAAATGCGTCCATTACTGATGTCAGAATATGATAATCAGTCTTTTAAAATGGAAATTGTTGATAATAATGATCTTGAGGTTTATGATTGTAAAGTTTCTTGGATTGACGGTGCATTTGAATTTGTTAAAAAGAACCGTGAGCAAATAATTAAAGATATACTCAAGCAATTTGTGTCTAGAGCTAAAAAATGAAAAAGATTTTGATTGTTGAAGATAACGTTTTAAATTTAAAGCTTTTCGTAGATGTTTTAAAAGCAAATAACTTTGAGGTTATTCCTACATCCGATGGGTTTCAGGCGGTAAATTTGGTTGAAGAAAACATGCCTGATATTATTTTAATGGATATTCAGCTTCAGGGAATAACTGGAATAGATATTATTAAACAAATTAAATCTGTAGATAAATTCAGGCACATTCCAATTATAGCAATAACTGCATTTGCTGCTGCAAATGATGAAGCTAAAATTAGGGATTCAGGCTGTAACGATTTCATGGCAAAGCCTTTTAGCATAACAGATTTAGTTAAAAAAATTCAGCAAACACTAGAGGTTTCATAATGAGCGGCAGAGTTTTAGTAGTAGACGACCTTATACCAAATATAAAGTTACTTGAGGCTAAACTGAATGCTGAATATTACGTAGTTTCCACTGCTAAAAGCGGTAAAGAAGCTTTAGATTTTTTAGAAAATAATCAGGTTGATATTATCCTTTTGGATGTAATGATGCCTGAAATGGATGGTTTTGAGGTTTGTAAGCTGATTAAAACCAATCCCAAAACATCACATATACCTGTTATTATGGTAACAGCTCTTAGTGAGGTTGAGGATAGGGTTACAGGGCTTAAATCAGGTGCTGATGATTTTTTAACCAAGCCAATCAATGACGTTATTTTAATGGCAAGACTTAAGTCATTACTAAGACTTAAATCTATTATAGATGAGATAAGAATCAGAAGTGAGTCATTAAATCAGCTTGGTGTCGATCAAAATTTAGTGAAGCTAGATTTTAATTGCTTAAATGGTGCAAGGGTATTACTGGTTGATGATGATGTTGCACAGCGTAATAATGTTGCTAAAAACTTAAGTGAACAAAAAGCTATAGTTAACTGTTTGGATGATGAGCCTCAGGTTATTGAAGAGCTTAAGAAAACCCCATACGATGTAATTATGATAAGCAGTCAGCTTTTAAAAATAGATAGTTTAAGGCTTTGTTCGCATATCCGTAGTATGAAAGAATTCAGGCATATTCCGATTTTACTGTTAGTAGAGGAAGATGAAGCGACAACCCTTGCTAAGGGCTTAGAGATTGGCGCAAATGATTATTTAGTTACCCCAATCGATATAACAGAGCTTATAACCAGAACCAACACCCAGGTTAAGAAAAAGCGCTATCAGGATGAACTAGTTGCAACAATGCAGGATAATGCAACAGCAGCTGTAAAAGACGCTTTAACAGGTATATTTAACAGACGCTACTTTGATATTCACGTGCGAAAAATATTTGATACATCCCTAGCTGCCAATAATCCATTAGTACTGGGTGTTTGTGATATAGACTTCTTTAAAAAGGTAAATGATACATATGGTCACGTAGCTGGTGATGAGGTAATTAAAGCATTTGCGAAAGTTATTTCTGAAACAATAAGGCTTACAGATTTAGTTGCACGCTTTGGTGGGGAGGAATTTGTATTTGTCTTGCCTCTTACTACTCTTCAGGATGCAATTGTTGTTGCAGAGCGTATAAGGATGAAAGTTGAGGAATTAGATGTAGTTTCCCCAGTTGATCAAAGAACAATAGAAGTTACAGCAAGTATTGGTATTACAATTATTCACCCTACTGACACACTTCAGTCAATGTTAGATAGAGCAGACCAGGCACTTTACAGAGCTAAACAATCTGGTCGTAACAGAGTGGAATTTAATGAGTAGTTTTTAATTTGCTAATAACAAGTTTTGCTACTTCTTCACTGAAATATCTTTACTTGAACTGTTAGGCTTATTATAAGCTGTTTCAGTATTTGACGCATTGGAAATAGCTGTAGGAGAACTTTCTTTAACTTTTTTTGTCCATTCCACATCTTTTGGAGAAATACTGTCTCTAAATTCAACTGCAAAACTTTCACTACCAATATTCCATCTCTGTTTTAAATGATGTTTTCTAATCTCCTCGTAGGGTCTAGCTTTCCCATCTGCATCATAATACATGGGAAGATATTGCTTTAAGTCATTTTGAAAAATATTTTGAATTTCAGTTATAGCATCAGAATTATTATTATCATGAATTTCAGATGCCAATTTCTTTATCAAGATAGCTTGCTCTGGTGTTTTTAAAATTTCTACAATAGCTTTAATAAAGTTAATGCCATAAATAGCACAATTCTGGTCTTCGCTTGCTTCTGACATATCTTGAAGGGCATGTGATGCATCCAAGATCTTAATGTCATTGTTAACAAATAAGTCAATTGATCCAGCACCTAGCTTATATTGAGCAAAAAGTTGTTTTTCTTTAAATTCTGTAGGGCATATCTCAAATTTATCAGTAATTTTTAAAATTTCTGTATTATTTTCGTTTGATATAATTTGTGGTTCTGCATTTGCTATATTCGTTAAATGAAATTTTTGCTCTAATGCGCTTAAGTTTTCTTTATTTGCGTATATAGGATAAGTATTTACTCCGCGTTTATTAAGTTTGTCGCAAATTGATTGATTGTATGAAAGAGTTTGAATATTCGTATTAATTAATATTGTTAATAATATTTTTTTTGAATCTGAATCTAAAATACTTATTAATGTAACTGCATGACCATTTTCCCAATTAGGACTAATTACAAATTTTATATTACCGTCTTTTAATACGTTGTGCTTCTTTCTAGCTGATTCAAAAGGTATATTAAAACTATGAAGTTTTCTTGAAATATCAACTATGTATTTAGGATTACTTATCTCAATGCCATAATTATTGGCCTCTTCAGAGATAATATTAAAAACTGTATTTAAACTATTATTCATTGTGCCTTTCTTATAATAATCATCTGTTTCAATTTCATCCCTATAAGGAAAGTACATCCAGGCTTGTTCACTTTTATAAATTGTAAGTTCATGATAATCCGTGTGGTTTTTCATGTCTTTATTCATATTTTCTGTAAACTTAATAAGTTCTGGTCTATATTCTAAGAATTCTACTGCATCATCACTTCTACTTAAATATAGTCCAATTTCAGGCACTGAAAGTAATTCTCTTGTTAAATCATAGTCTGTTAAAATGCTTTTTAAAGATAAGTTTTTTGATCTTTTAAATTCTTTTATAGCTGAAATAAACTGTTGTTTTGTAATGTTTGTACGATTTTTAGACATTAAATCTCCATAGTAATTTATTTATTATTTTATACTAATGACCAAAATTTGATAAATAAGTAAATCTATTACTATTTGGTTTTTTAAGCTCTTCTTGCCAGGTTATTTTTTTTGGTTTTTCAAAAGGTCTATGATACTTTATAATTTCTAGTGCTTCTCTATCCTGTTTAAAAAATTGCAATTTGTCTGTAAAATCAAGAAGTTCTAATCTTTTGATTTGTTCGGTAAATATAAAGTAACCTAAGCTATTAGATTTATCTGTGCCTACTATACTTGATCTGAAAAGTTCAAAAGTTTCAAAGTTAGTTAGATCTAAATTATATGATGCTATGTTTAAAATTAAATCAGCTTTATACTCATCGTTTTTTAAGTGATCATCTTTAGTCTTTAGTGATTCTGAAATTTTAATATTTAAAAATTCCATAAGCAAATTTGCATGTTGCTTACACTTCACAGGCTGAATATTACAAATCATATTAAATAAACTAATAAAGTGCGTATAAAAGTATTTTTTGCTTTTATGAAGTTCAGCGGGTATTTCATCAGATAATTTTTCAAACAGTTCAAAAAATATATTATTATATGTAATAGATTTGCTGCTAATAGAATTTTGATATAGCTCACATAAATATACAATGAATATATCAGGACTTTCTGTTAACAACAAAAAGTCATTAATCATTTCCATATATTCGCTAAATTTGTTTCTCATTGAAGTATTTTCATAAACTTCATATACATTAGGTAGATTTTTTAATAATTTAAAAATTAAATGTTCTGACAATATAGATTTTGCGTTGTCATCATTTTCATTAAGTATATCTCTTGCTTTTCCATAGTCAGAGGCGTCTAGTGCATTCTTAAACTTTAGCTTTATAAGGTCTTTAGGAGATAAATTGCTAAAACCCATAAGTTTTAAAATAGGTTCTAATTCAATGTTATGATTTATAAAGGCATTAAAGAATTTTGTCTTATGGCTCTTATATATATGTTTAAAGACTAATTTTAAAATCTGGATATTTGCATTATTATTTTTTTGTACGGTTTTGCTTAAGTGCTGCAATAATGAATCAGCATTATAATCTTTTTGTTGTGTGAAATTAGGATATGATTCTACCATAATTTGGAAAAAATCTTCATTAATTATAATATCCCCAAAACTTTTACCCTCATATTCAGGTATCGGTATATTTGAAGGTATGAGTAATTTAAAAATATCTTCCCATGATCTAAACTTTATCTCGTCTAAAAACTTTTTCTTAAATTCATGAGACTTAACAAATTTTTCAAATCCCCATTTTTGGTATATTGTATAATGTTCTGTTTTTATAAAACCAATATGTTCAGAGTACTGAACCTTAGATTTTTCTAATAAATCAAGTAAACTGCTACCTTTATTATCTTTCTGATTAAACAAAGATACGCCACAAGTTTTAGATATGAGTCTAAAATTATCAAGACTTTCTATATATTTCAATAAGCTAATTTGCTTATTAGTAGGCTCTAGGTCATCTTCATCATCGGAATCTAAAGTGGTTTCAAACTTAATTTTAAAAGGTGCTGGTTTAGCGGATTTATTATCACGCTCTCTTTTTTTTGCAGCTTTATGCTGCTCAATTTCTTCTGGGGTTAATGGAATTTCAATAATTTTTTGGAAAAAATCATTCCATGTAGACTTTTTAAGTTCTTCTAAATTTGTATCAGTAAATACTGACTTGAGTAAGTTTTCATGGGAAAACAAAGACATAAGACACCAATATATTAATATTTTGTTAATGATTGGTGTCTTTATACAGCATTTTTAGTCAGATAGCAAGCCCGACCATGCAGGATCTGATGCATCTGTAGGTGTTACAATCTCTCTTTCATTATGTCCTGTCAGGTCAATCGAGTATAATCTTGAAGGTGCAGGCTTATTGGTTCCATAAGGTTTATCTTGTTTTGTATAGATAATAACTCTACCGTTTGGTGACCATGTAGGACCCTCAACTAAATAGCCTCTCGAAATAATACGTTCGCCTGAGCCATCAAGTTTCATAACGCCAATAGAGAACAGTCCGCTACCATCTGCCCATTTTGTAAATGCTACAAAGTCGCCACGTGGTGAAACAACAGGAGTTGCGTATCTGCCGTTACCAAAACTGATTCTTTGTGCTTCCCCGCCATATGCAGACATTTTGTAAAGCTGAGGTTTCCCGCTTCTATCAGAGTTAAAAATAATACTATTTCCATCAGGGGTAAAGCTTGGAGAAGTATTAATAGCATTGCCAGAGGTAAGCTGGTTCATTGTGCCTGAATCAAGCTCCATTCTATGAATATGTGTAACACCGTTTCTGGCAATGGACATTACCACACTTCTTCCGTCAGGTGAAAATCTAGGAGCAAATGACATACCTGGGAAATTACCAAGTAATCTTTCTCTACCTGTTTCAATATCACGAATGTAGACTTTTGGAACTTTTCCAGCATATGACATATATAAAATTTGATGTGCCGCAGGTGAGAATCTTGGTGTTAAAGCCATGCTCTTACCATTAGTAAGGAACTTATGATTTGCACCGTCAAAATCCATAACTGCTAAACGCTTAACCCTGTTTTGAAAAGGACCACTTTCTGAAACATAAACTAACCTTGTATCAAAATACCCATCTTCACCAGTTAACTTTTTATAAATTTCATCGGCAATCATATGTGATATTCTGCGCCAGTTAGCTTCTACTGTGCCATAAGCTCTACCTGCAATTTGTGTGCCTGCATATACATCCCAAAGCCTGAAATTTACTTCAAGTTCTTTACCACGAATATTGATTGCTCCCACTGATAAAGCAGTAGCTTTAATCTGACGCCATGAGGCAAAGTTTGGTGTAGAATTTTTACCATCTTTAATATCTTCAATAAATGCATCTGCCGAAATAGGGCGGAAAAGTCCTGAACTTTCTAAATCATTTGCAATCACTTCTGCCATTTGTCTGCCGATAACTCTTTCGTGTGATGTATCAGCAGTAAAATCAGGAATAGCTATCGGTATTGGATCAACAGTACCGCGGTTAATATCAATGCGGGTTATAGCAAAGCTGTTGAAGCTTGCAAAAACTATAGCTGAAAATACTACATGTTTTAATTTAATCATACTCCCTCTCTTTTTATCTTAAAACGTGATTTGGATCAAAGCTTAACTCTAACTCACGCCATGCATTATAATTATCTTGCGGCAAACCTTCTAGCGGGCTTGCTTTATAAACTGCTCTGATTGCACTTTCGTACATTGCCTGAAGTACAGGACCTCCAGCATTGTAAGCAGCAGAGTTTGAAGCTATAACATCAGTAACTGTTCCATCTGGTTTAATTGAAATTTGTAAAATTACGCGCATTTTTTCAATATCTTTACCGCCAGCAGGAATATTCCAGTTTTTTTCAATTTGTGAACGGATTGAGTCCTTAACATCCATTCCAAGCGGTTTTGAATCATCAAACTCGTTACTATCTGACTTATCATTCAAATCGTTAAGTAGGTCATCCATTTCATCGGTAACCTCTTTACTGATTTTTTTATCATGTTTTTTAGTTGTAGTAGAATCTTCTAGTGACTTAAGCAAAGAATCGAAATCTTCATCTTTTTTCTTTTTTTGCTCTTTTTTATCTTTTTTCTTCTTGTCGTCTTTCTTTTTAGTAGCTTCTTGCTTTTCTTTTTTCTGCTTTTCAGCTTCCACTTTTTCTTTCTTTTTCTTGTCGTCTTTCTTTATTTTTTCGCCAGTGTCTTTTTTCTTTTCTTGCTCAACCTGAGGCTTTTGCTCTTTTTTTACTTCTTTGTCGATTTTTGCGTCTTTTTTAGCTACGTCTTTTTTAGCTTCATTTTTATCATGATCAGGGTCAGCGGCTTTTTTAACGTCTTTACGGGTTTCCGCAGTTCTTGCGTCTTTATTAATTTTCTTTTGTTTTACGTTTGTGGCTTTTGTTATTGGCATTATTTCGATGGAAATCGCTTGCTCTTCAGGGGCAGGACGCCATAATGAAGGAAGTCCAAGCACTAATATTAAAAATATTATGCTGTGTAAACATAATGAGTAATAAAAACCACGATTCATATTACTTTGAATCCGCCGAAATTTGTGTAATTAAAGCAACTTTTGTAAATCCTGCACTGTTAATATAGCTTAATGTAGACATTACTCTACCATAATCCACTTTCTTGTCAGCACGTACGAAAATACGGGTATCTTTCTTCTCTTTAGTAATAGCTAGTAATTTATTAATAAGGTCTTTATCTTCAACTTTTGTTTCCTGAACATAAATATCGCCATGATTGTCAACAGAAACTGAAAGAGGTTCATCATCACCAACAATTGGGGAGTCTGATGTTTCAGGTAGGTCAACGTTTACACCAGCAACAAGCATCGGTGAGGTTACCATGAAGATGATAAGTAAAACCAGCATAACGTCTACGAATGGTGTAACGTTAATAGCGTTTACTATCTCGCCACGACGTTTACTGGTTTTTTTATTTACGCTTATATCTGCACCCATAATTATCTCTGATTATCAAGTTCACGTGATAGTAATGTTTCTAAATCGCTTGAGAAAATTTCCATTTTTTCACTAATGTTATTTAGTTTAGCATTAAGTAAGTTATAGAAAATTACAGCAGGAATAGCAGCAAATAAACCAATGGCTGTCGCAAGTAATGCTTCGGCAATACCAGGGGCTACAACTGCTAATGTAGAGTTTTTAGAAGCAGCAATTGACTGGAATGAATGCATAATACCCCAAACAGTTCCAAAAAGTCCAATAAACGGCGCAGATGAACCAACTGTTGCAAGTACTTGAAGTTGTGAGGAAAGCTGAGCAACTTCTTTATTAATAGCATTATTCATTGATTGAGATAATCTTTCTTTGATTCCTCTTTTAACGCCATAATCAGATACAACTGAAGGGTTTTTGCTCCATTCACTCATAGCAGCGCAGAAAACAACAGCAAGTGGATGAGAAGGGCGCGCTTTTAATTTTTCGTAAAGCTGATCTAATACCTGACCAGACCAGAACTTCTTTTCAAAACTTTCTGATTTAATTGAAATTGCCTTATATTTCATCCATTTTTCAAACACTATAGCCCAGCACCAAACAGAAGATACAATAAGCATAAGCATAACCATTTGAACTACAAAGTCAGCTTTTGTAATAAGTGAAAATAAAGACATATCAACCTGGGCAACTGTGCCAGCGATTTCAGCAGCGTGTACTGCAGGAGAATTTAAGCCTTCCATAGAAACTACCTAAAAAATATTAAATTTTGCTATTAAACAATAACTTATACTAAGTTTAAATGCAATCATTTCATATATTGAAATGTATAATTTTAAATATTGGGAGCGTTTAGAGATAATAGCAGTAAATTGGGTGATAATGCTTTTCCTGATTACGCAGCGCTTTCTGATGATATTTAGTAGGTTGATAATAATCTGGGAATGTTTCAGATCTCTTGTATTTAAAATTTAGCTCTTTTAAGCATTCTTCAATCCATTCCTGATAACTTGGATGATCTGAAGCAATGATAAGCCTTGTATTATCTGACGCTTTAGTTAAATTTAGTAAAGCCGGAATAGTTTGGGTATTAAGTAACCTGCGTTTAAAATGACGTTTCTTTGGCCACGGATCAGCAAATAGTACATATACCTGGTCAAAGACTCCTTCTTTACCCAGTAAATGAAGGTGATTAAAATCATCTGGAAATAAGCGAATATTGGTTATATTTTCTTCTACGCATTTTCTAATAACTCTTATGTGACCATCTACAAATGGTTCTGCACCATATATAGTGTGATCAGGATAAGCCTTTGCAAGGTTTATTAAATTGTCTCCCATACCAAAGCCGATTTCTAAAATAGCTTTATCTGCAATTTTATCTGAGTTAAATGTAAACTTAGCGATATGCTCTTTAAATAATTCTTTACCGTTATCAGTTGATGCTTTTCCATGTCTTCTAGCAAAGCTAGTTACTTTTCTGTAGTGTTCAGTCATATGTATTATCTGCAATTATTGAATTTTAGTAATGATGCTGGGTTTATGGGTCTATCTTTTATACGTACTTCAAAGTGAAGATGCATTGCTGTTGCAAGTCCGGAGTCGCCCATAATTCCTACCACTTGACCAGCATTGATTTTAGCGCCTTTTTTAACGGAGACTTTACTTAAATGTGCATAAACAGTGCGAATGTCATTGCCATGATCAACAATAACGTAATTTCCATATCCTGAGTCTTTGCTTGATACAATAACCTTACCATCGTTTGACGCATAAATCGGATAATGGTCAGCTTTACTAATTAAGTCTATGCCTTTATGAAGTTTAGATGTGCCTTTAATAGGGTGAATACGCTGACCATAATGGCTTGTCACAATATATTTTTTAACTGGATGTATTGTTGGTACTGCTCTAAATTTCTGATCCATTTTTTGAGTTGCTGCAAGCATTTTTACAAGCGAATTCTTTTTAGGCTTATATTTAGCAGGCATTATGCCCAATTGTGCAGCGGTTGCGTTATAACGTTTGGCTATTATGTTCAATCTCTGAAATGTTCTTACTTCAAGCTCTTCTTCAGTTAAAAACTTAAATTCAGAATAGGCTTTGTTAATTTTAGACTGATATACAGTTAAGTGTACTTTTTGATTAAATACATCAGAATATAGGTCGCTTATTACGCAGCTTTTATGGCTAAGACCAAATAAATCATATTTTATGATAATTTTTGCATAATCTTTCCCAAAACGTGCTGCAAACTTTTGCTCTATAGAGTTACGTGCTTTAAGCTTAGGCGAATAGCTTTGCCCCGCAGAAAAAGAACAACTTGCTAAAGCAAGGGTAACAAATGTTAATAATATTAATGCAAATTTTCTCACTAAGTACCTATTTTAAAAGAAAGCTACAGTATTGAAACTGATTCTTATGTGATATTAATTGACCAAATTCATCAAAGGTAAAGTAAATTACCACAATATAAGGTATATGTGAAGGGGTAGGTAGGCAATTTATTTAAGTTTATACAGGGTTATATATTTAAGATATTGTTTTTCCTAAATTTTCTAACCCTGCCAGATTATAATGTTATTGTGATAAAAAACTGTAATTTGCTTTAACCTCAAAATCTTCTCTGTATTGTTTAATAGCATCTTTCAAATAGATTGGCATATCTTCCATTGCTGCAGGAATCATATTATGTTCTTTAAGGTAATGAATCATAGTTTTAAGCTTGTCAAATGTAATAGGCAATTTATTAAAGTGTACAAGATGAATATTGGGCAGATTCAGATCTTTTAAAAACTTTTGAAATTCAATTGTTTCAAAGTTAATTTTTTCCGCAACTACAGCTTTTTTATCATTTGGTAAAAGGGCGCATGCAGAATATTTAGTTTTCATTGAACAATATGACCATAAAATTTCAATAATTTAATTTTTTTGAAAATAAGCAGCCGCGAAAAGAGGGCTTCTATTAGACTGGTTTGTACAATTTACCAATGCGCCTTTTTCTATAAGAAGCTTTAAAGTCTCAATACGACCATTCATTGCTGCAAAATATAGAGGAGGGTTGCCGTGTGAATCTCTCTCGAGTACACTCATTCCTTCATCTATATAATCCGAAACAACTTCCGTATTGCCTTTGACAATAGCATCAAAAAATTCTGCTTTTTTCATATTTTTACCTTATTTTAAGTTTGAGTAGAATATAGGGAAGCAAAAATTGTTGTCAATCAAAGGCTTGATGTTACTAAAAAATCCTAGTTAATTCCTTTTGCTTTCATTTTGACTTTAATTAAATGAATTTGCTTTTCTGCTGCTTCCTTTCCGCGTAAATACATTTTCTCTAAATCTTCTTTAGAGTCGTTAAATATGCCAAATCCACCAAGTTCTGGTCTTATAGTTACATCGCCCATATTGCCCTGAACATATCCAAGCTCAGCATATGCAAGCCAGAATGACCAGTATACAAAATCAAGGGTATTTTTCACTTCTTCCATAATTGGAGGGATAGTAATATCTACGGCAATAATTAAATCAGGATTGTATTTTTTAGCCATTTGAACAGGAACTGGCTCGATAAGACCGCCATCCGTAAATACTCTATTATAAATTTCAAGTGGAGGTATTACACCAGGAATAGCTGAGGATGCGATTACACCTGGAATTATAGCGCCTTTGTTAAATCCAAATGAATCCTGTTTACGAATGTCAGTTGCTACAAATACAGCAGGAATTTTTAAATCTTCGATATTACGAGCGTCTAAGTTTTTTTCAAGGAATTTTTGGAATCTTTTGCCTTCTACTACACCCGATGTTGTAAGTCCCCATTTGATTGCTGGAAGTAATGCAGGGTCTAAAAAGTACCATTTGCTGACTGATAATATCTTTTCTTTAACGTCACTTGCAGATTTTGAATCAGCATATAATGCGCCTACAATACTTCCAGCACTTGTTCCAACTATTAAATCTACGGGAATGTTATGTTTTTCAAGAACTTCAAGTACGCCAGCGTGAGCAGCACCACGTGCGCCACCACCACCTAATACCAATGCTACCCTAACGTTTTTTATTTCTCTGTTTTGTTCTACATTGGGATAGTAATTAAAGTCCAGATGATTATTTGAAGGTTTGCATGATAATAAGCAAACGCTTGTAAATACTGTAATTATTATATTTTTTATCATTTTGCGCTACTCTTTTATTTTCTATAGATAATCATCATAGGATGACAATTTTTAAAGCGCAACATTCAAGTATAAAAATTTTACTACAAATAATTACAGTATTTTACTTTTGGTTTACATATGGCTAAAATAAACGGCGAGCCGTATTTGATTTCTTATTTTCTTCTCTTTGAGCATGAGAAAGCTGAGATTGTTTCTGACCTTCAACAACTTTTCTTTGTAATTCTGGGGAAATTACCAAATTCTGAGATATTCTATCTTTAGCTTCATACATATAATGTCCCATTGTAGGATAATCCTTTTTATTAGATATAATATCATCAAATATTTGTGGCATACCACCATCATTAATATAATTTCTTATACTAATAAAGCCAGTACTAGGGTAATAAAGCGCTGCTAAAACAACAGTATTGATAATACTTTGATTTAATGTTTGGTCTGCGCTATATTTTTCAAATAAAATTACGATCTGTTTTGGAGAGAATTTAATAAGCCAGCATATTACATTAAATGCATCATCGTAATTCTTGATCATATCATGCATTAATATTGCTTTGATAATTTTGGTATCAGAAAAATTTTGAGTCAAGCTTAAGTCTTCTGTAAATAAACTTATTACATCGATTTTAAATTCGGCTTCATATATTTGACCTTCTCTAGTTATTTGGCTAAATACCTCTGGTTTGTCCTTGCTTAAATGATCTAATAAATCATAAATTTTAATAAAATTTCTTGCAGCAATTGGATTTTTTATTATTTTAGTTAAAAATTTTCTGTTTTGCTTTACAGTCTGCATGTCCTCACATTGAATAACAATCTTATATATCGTCATAAATTCTTCAGATGTTATGTATCCAGGAGTATTTACAAAATTTAAAGCTTTAATAAGATATTTGCTAGAGGGATTTAATGCCCATGACTGCACTTTTTCAATAAATTCTCCTGATAAGATATTTTCAGAGTTATCTAAATTAAAGAATTTTATGATAGCATTTGCAAAATCATTGTCATTGCTTACATGAATTAAAAAATTAGCATGTTTTTTAAGAGTTTCGACGTTATCGCATTTTAGTAGCTGACTATAAATTTTAATAAAGTTTACTACACTAATGTGTTTTTCTTTTCCTACAGAACTTAAAGCCAGTGATAGATCTTTAAACGCTGGATTAAGCACCCACGTTCTTGTATTGTGCATTTGACATAGCATTATAAAATCTAGATTGTATATTTTATTAAGTTCATCATTAGAAAAACTTTGAGTAACATTATGGTTAAATAGAAGAGATTCAAGTTTTCTATATGTTAAATCCTCAGCGATACAAATTTCTACAGATGTTCCGTCCTGATAATCATACACATTCTGAACTTTTATTTTAAAATTAGGATTATTAAATACGGCCGGTACATTTTCTTGCCTGAAACTTTCTACCACGTCATAAACTTCATGAGTTGCTATTCTGTAATGTATATCTTTATGCTTAATTTCATGGTTTTGATTTTGATAAGTCACATTTAAGCTGAAATTAGGTGCTTGATTGTCATAAGGTACTAATTCAATTTGGTTATTGTCATAATTTGCTACAAATTCGTGAGGTATCTGAACTTGTGTAAATGAATTAAAAAACTCATCCTTTTTTTCTCTGGATATATTTAAATAATCAAATGAAAAAAAGTTATAGTCAGACAATACGTTGAAAAGTAATTTATGTTTGTCTTTAGGTAAAGATATTAGATAATCGATAGAAATATACTCTTGATTTGCCAGTTCAAGTAATTCCGTTACTTCAAAATAAATCAATAAGTTTATTTTTTTTGTTGTTATAAAATTTTTAATAGTTGCATCATAATCGCTAATTTGCATAAGGGCAAAAAGTTGATGCATATCTAATGAGTCTAGGAAATTAGGATTTTGATCTTTTATAAGTTTATCAAGTAGCTCTTTGTTTTGTTTATTAACTGCTCTAAAGCTAATATAATCCTGATTAATAGATTGAATTCTGGATGTTACGGTTTGAAGATAAAAATCAGGATTGTTTAGATCGCTTTTCCCAACTTGTTTCAAAATTTCCATCTGAATATCATCATATTTTCCAATATTGTAACTACCTCGTGATTTTATTCTCTTACAAGATATGTAGTTTTTAATGTCATTTTTATATTCAGCAATATGCATAAGAGCAAAAAGTTGATGCATATCTAATGAGTCTAGGAAATTAGGATTTTGATCTTTTATAAGTTTATCAAGTAGCTCTTTGTTTTGTTTATTAACTGCTCTAAAGCTAATATAATCCTGACTAATAGATTGAATTCTGGATGTTACGGTTTGAAGATAAAAATCAGGATTGTTTAGATCGCTTTTCCCAACTTGTTTCAAAATTTCCATCTGAATATCATTGTAGTTTCCAATAATATAACTATCTTGTTGAGTTTCTTTAATTTCTGAATTCATCATAATAATAACCATTAAATAAAAAAATTAGTTAACGTATTGTTAACATATTTTACATAAATTGTCAAATTATTAATGAATGGTTAATTTATTGTATATTCAAGATAGATTATATTGTTTTAATATCTACCTGAATTCATTGGAAATAATAAAAAAGGGCGTCTTTAAAAGACGCCCAAATAAAATAAAAAACTATATAATATTAAATATTATTCTCCCTGACCAAGCGAGAATCCTATTTGATCATCAAATGTATAAAGGTTTTCAGTTTTGATAAAATCAATGTTTTCAGCTATAAGTTTGTTTAAAACATCGCAAATATCAGCATGCTTTGCTGTTTTATCATCGCCAATTGGCACAAAACGAAGCCTCCAGTGGTCATCCATTGCTTTAAACAAGCTCTTTTCCTTAGGCCAAACACTTAAGCCCTTAGCAGAAATCATTTGTAGTCTTAGTTTGCCATCGCAAATATTATTGATTTTAGAAGCAATAATATCTGCATCATCTGTCAGCTGATCAATGAATACATCCACACCAACTAACTGTTTTCTTTCATCTACAGGTAGTTTTGGTTCAAGAAGCGCCTGATTTTCAGTTTTTGCAAAATTAGCAACAGGTAGTTTGCTTGGTAACTGCCCCAATCTTTTAATCACTTCATCGGCAAATTCTTTTGTGCCAACTTTTTTAGAGCTGGTTTTTTCGTTATAAATATCTGCTGTGTGTATGCCGTCTTCTAATGTTTTATAAAGCGCATTTTGAATTTTAGCAGCTACTTCTGGCTGACCAATATGCACTAACATCATTACAGCGCCATTAAGTAATCCGCTTGGATTTGCTATATCTTTACCTGCAATGTCAGGGGCAGATCCATGAATCGCCTCAAAAAGCGCATATTCTTTACCAATGTTAGCAGAACCTGCAAGACCAACCGATCCGCATACTTCAGCTGCAATATCAGATACAATATCACCATATAAGTTAGATGTCACAATAACGTCAAACATTTCAGGTTTTGCGGCAAGTTTTGCAGCACCAATATCAATAATCATGTGATTTGTTTCAATAGAAGGGTATTCTTTAGCAATTTCATCAAAAACCTTATGGAAAATACCGTCAGTCATTTTCATTATGTTATCTTTACTGAAACATGTTACCTTTTTGCGACCGTTTTTTACAGCATAATCAAAGGCGTAGCGAACTATTTTCTCACTTCCAGTGCGCGATATAAGTTTGAGTGTCTGGTACATATTGCGAGTTTGTCTGTACTCAATACCTGCGTATAAATCTTCTTCGTTTTCACGAACGATAACAAGGTTCATCTTAGGAAAGTTACTAGGAACAAAAGGAACCATTGCTATGCAAGGTCTAATGTTTGCATAAAGCCCTAAAGTTTTACGCAGTGTTACGTTTAAGCTTTTATAACCGCCGCCCTGAGGGGTTGTGATTGGAGCCTTAAGTATAATCTTGGTACGCTCGATAGATTCCCACGCACTGTTTGGGATACCTGAAGAAAAACCCTTTTTATAGTAAGCTTCACCAACTTCAATAGTTTCAATTGTGATATCTGCTTTTGCTTCCTTTAATATTCTTAAAGTAGCATCCATAATCTCAGGACCAATACCGTCACCATGAGCAACTGTAATTTTAACTGCCATATACCCTCTCTAATACATACATATTAATTAAAGTATACCAAAGTGGTTAATATATTTCAATACATTAAATACTTATGTAATCTGGATATATTTCGTTAATTTTCTCGAAAATATCATCGTATGAATTTAATTCAGTAATTTCAAACACATACTGATCTTTTAAAGTCTGTAAATCATTCATAAACAAATTATAGTCTTCGCTTGGCAGTGGCATTGGGCTTTTTGCTACAAATACGTTATAATGCCTTTCTGGTATATCATGACTTTCACCGCCGTGAGCTATCACAAGCTTATTAAGAGTTTCAGCAAACTCCCACATTGCAACGTCCAGTTCGATTGCATCTTTTACAAGTTCAGCGCCGTTCGATCCTTCGTTACAGGATGATAATAAAAAGCAGTTACCAAACTCAAATGGTAATTTTTCATTAAATTCGTTAAAGTCATAACTTATATTCATACCTTTTGCTTCTAAGGCTTTTGCTATAAAATTCAGATCCTTTACATTAGTTCCCGAGTAGAGAATTACACTTAAAAACTCACTCTCATTAATATTAGAAAGCTTAATTAAATTTTCAAAGTTTTCAGTATCATAAGCGGAAAACCATATATTATTAAACTGCTCTTTAGTCATGTTTACAGCAAAGTTATCTTCTATTAATTGTAATACTTTGCAATCAAACTTTTCTTCACTTATTTTACCAAGTTTAAAGTCTGCTATAATATTAAATAAATCAGCCTTAAAGCTACCCATATTAATATATAAAATCTCAGGTGCTTCGCTATCTTTCAAAAACTGCGTTAATCCTTCAAATGATTTAGTATAATCAGGTTTGGTAATTATACCTAAGTTAACTAGTAAGGTATGGTGAGTTTTTGCGGTCATTTATGTACCTTTTGCAATTTTTTAAGCTACGTTATCACCTTGAAATAAGCAAATCAACAGCTAAATTGACAAAATAAAATAAAAAATTTAACATATATTTAACATCATAATAGGTAGTATATGGAAAAACCACTGTGGGCATGGGCTTTATTTATAGGGGTAGTTATTATCCTGTTAGTATTTGATTTAGGCTTTTTTAACAGAAAAAATAAAGAGATAGACGTTAAATCCAGTTTAAAGTTAAGCCTTTATTATATCATTGTAGCGGTGCTATATGGTAAGTGGATATGGTACTATATGGGAGCCGAAAGTTCCAAAGAGTTTTACACTGGTTTTCTAATCGAGAAAACTTTAGCCGTAGATAATATATTCATAATATCAATGATATTTACATATTTTAATATCCCAAGAATTTATCAGCACAGGGTTCTATTTTGGGGAATTTTAGGCGTAGTAGTGCTCAGAGCCATCATGATTGGTCTTGGAGCAACTTTAATAGAAAACTTTGCATGGATAATGATTGTATTTGCTGTTTTCTTAATGATTACTGGCGTTAAGATGATGATGATCAATGATTCAAACCCAGATTTAAGTAATAATATAATTCTTAAGGTAATTAAAAAGTATTTGCCAGTAACAGATGAAATGCAAGAAGAGCGTTTTGTGATTGAAAAGCAAGAAAAAGATGGTTCAGTAAAAAAATATTTTACCCCTCTTTTTGTAGCTTTAATGATGATAGAGTTTGTCGATCTTATATTTGCAGTCGATAGCGTACCAGCTATTTTTGCTATTACACATGATGTTTATATAGTATACACCAGTAACATATTCGCGATTCTTGGGCTAAGGGCGCTTTATTTTGCGCTATCAGCAATCATTCACAGATTCCATTACCTCAAATATTCAGTATCAATAATTTTAGTTTTCATAGGACTTAAAATTATATATTCAGAATTCTACGGTAAAGTTCCAGCGTTATATTCCCTGATGGTAACTGTTATGTTGCTAGCAGGAGGGGTTGTGGTATCTCTTTATAAAACAAAGAAAAATTAAGATTTTGTTGTAGGTTAAGTAATTTTATTAAACAAAAATGATTATTTTCTTTTATATTAAAAAATTAACGTTTATAATAAACTTATGTAACATGCAAATTTTATTAAAATTAAGGCATTTATTGCTATTCGTTTTTGGAGGATTTTATGAGTGGTGTTGACAAAAATATGAATATTCTGGTTGTTGATGACTATAAAACAATGATCAGAATTATCAAAAACTTACTCAATCAATTAGGTTTTAGTAATGTTGAGGAAGCTACAAATGGTAGTATGGCACTCACAAAACTCTCAGAAAAAACTTTTGGGCTCATTATTTCTGACTGGAATATGGAGCCAATGTCTGGCTTAGAGCTTCTTAAAAAAGTTAGAGCAGATGACAGATACAAAACAACACCATTCATTATGGTTACTGCTGAAAGTAAAACTGAAAACGTTGTAGCCGCTAAAGAAGCTGGTGTAAACAACTATATCGTTAAACCATTCAACGCTGAAACATTAAAACAGAAATTAACTTCTGTTATTGGTGAATTCTAAAAATACATTACTTTATTTGGGAGTACAGCCATGATAGATAATTTAGGAAACGTATTTTTAGAACGCATTAGACAAATTTGGCAGCAAAATGGCGGTAAAATTGACGTAGCAGATTTAGAAAGTGTTGTTGAAAACTTTATGGAAATCATTAAAACTCAGGTTTCAACATCTACTGATGTATCTATATATTATGAAATATCTAAAATTAAAGAAAAGCTCAAAGCAGCGCGCTCTGAAATTGACGCTTTAAAACCTCACAAAATTTTCGAGCAGGATTTACCTGGTGCAACAGCAGAACTTGCTGAAGTAACCAAAGCAACAGAAGAGGCAACAAATACTATTTTAGACTCTGCCGAAAGCATTATGAATCTAGCTTCACAAATTGCTGAAAAAGATCATGCCGCTAAAATTACAGACTTATCAACAAAAATTATGGAAGCATGTAACTTCCAGGACTTAACAAGTCAGCGTATTACTAAGGTTCTTAAGATTTTTGATGACTTTGATAAACTGGTAAACTCTTTAATTTCAAATCTTTCTATAGAAAAAGATAAAGAATATAATGGTGATAAAGGTTTAAGCTCTAGAATAGACCAAAACATTGTTTTAAATGGTCCACAACTTGGAAAAGACGCTCCTAACCAGTCTTCGATTGATGATCTGTTTAATAGTCTAGGCAAAAAATAACATCTAAATATACATAAAGGCGCTTAATTTTAGCGCCTTTATGTTTATAATTAATTAAGCATTATAATTATAAACTGATCTGAGCGCTCTAGTTCCTGCTATACAATCAACAAAATTAGTCTGGTTGTTTTTTTCTAAAATTTGATCTCGATGTTTAGAATAGTTTTTATCATTGATGAGCTTTTCTGCTTCATCCTTCCTGTTAGAGCCTCCAACAAGTGGATTTAAAACTTTACCTGCAAAACCTTTAATTTTAATATCTTTATTTTCGAGAAAATAACCCGCAGCACATGATAATACATAAGATATACCATATCTTACTGCTTTATTTTCAAATAGATTACCAAGGAATGGGGAGATTTTATTTAATAAATAATTTGCACAAAATCCTAGAATAACTCTTCTAACAGTATTCAATGTAAAAGTTTTAATTTTATCTCTTGTAAAATTGAACTTGGTTTCAAAAAATGAGTCTTTAAATATGTGCGCCGCTTTTAAATAACCTAAAATTTCTCCGCCTTTTGCTTTGGCTACATCAATTGGTGTCTGACCTGCATTATTTTTGATATCAAATTTACAGCCTTGATCATACAATTCTTTGATCACATAGTTTATGATGTCGAAATTGCCACTATGATAATGATTTACTGCATAATGCACTGCAGTATTGCCATTTAAATCTGGCTTATCAAGCTCTGCCCCTTTAAAAATAAACGCCCTAAGCATTTGTTTAGCATTATATTCCGCTGCTAAATGTAATAAAGTTTTACCTGTTAAAGGGTCTATTGGAGTATTAACATCTTCCGAACTAATAGATGCACATAACCTATAAAGACTATCAAGGTCTTCTTGAGATATTCCTGCATTATTTTTGTTGCTTTTAACTAGATCAATTAGTTCTTGTATTGTCTGATCTTTACTCATTTTTTATGCGTCCAATTATTAAATAATGTTACTTAAGATACATAATTTAGCAGTATTTGTCAAGAAAATGTTAATTATATTGAATTTTTTAACTTTTAATATAATTGTTATTTGTATAATTTTCTGCTACATACCTATTTACAACTTTAAAATATATTAAATTATGATTTCTGGCTTTTTAGCAATTGATAAACCTGAAAAAATATCCTCATTTGATGTTATAAGACGCCTGCGTAGGATTCTTAAAATTAAAAAAATGGGGCATGGTGGAACTTTGGATCCATTCGCAACAGGTATTTTGCCTATAGCGATTGGTGAGGCAACAAAGCTTTTAGAATTTATAGCAAATAATGATAAAGCTTACGAATTTACTATGAAATTCGGAGTGGCTACCGATACTTTAGATTTAGAAGGATCTATTTTAGGAACCAATACCATTATGCCAAGTAATGAGTCTTTAATTAATATATTACCGCAGTTTCTTGGGAAAATTAGTCAAATACCACCAAAATACTCAGCCATTAAAATTAATGGACAGCGTGCATATGACCTTGCGCGCAGCGGAATTGACTTTGAAATAAAGGCGAGGGAAGTAGAAATCCTTGATTTACAATTACTTAGCTATGATGCCGAAAAATTTGAAGCTAAAATGTATGCAAAAGTTAGCAAAGGAACGTATATAAGGACACTGGCTTCTGATATTGCAGAAAAATTGGGGGCAATTTGCCATCTTAATTATTTAAGAAGAGTAGAATTTGGAAAAATTTTAGAAAAAGATACAATTTCGCTGGATATTTTAGAAAAAATGGTTAATAATGGCGAGCACATTACCAAGGTCTTTTTGCATACTACGAATATTCTGGACGACATCCCGGTATTCGAGGTAAGCGTGGAAGAACTTGGGAAAATAAGGCAAGGTCAGTTTTTGCAAAAAAGCCTAAATCTACCTGATAGCAGTATTATATCACTGATACATCAGGAAAAAATAGCAGCTATTGCAAAATATGAAAGCGGTCTTATTAAGCCAACAAAAAATATTATTTTTTAGGAGACTAAGATGTCGATTACACAAGATAGAAAACAAGAGCTTATTGAAGAATACAGAATCAACAGCGAAGATACAGGTTCTGCAGACGTACAGTGTGCTATTCTTACAGAAAGAATTGTAAACCTTACAGAACACTTCAAAAGCAATCCTAAAGATCACCACTCTAGAAGAGGTCTTTTAATCCTCGTATCACGTCGTAGACGTTTACTTGATTACATCAAGAAAAATGAGTTTTCAAGATACGAAGCATTAATTAAAAAATTAGGCTTAAGAAAATAGTTTTAAAAGGCGATCTAGTAAATTATAGGTCGCCTTTTATATTTATATGCTTAATGATTCTACCCTGATACCTAACTCTACAAAAAGTCTTTTTATATCTTCATCACTTCTTTTGCCTGTTATTATTGGTAACGCATCTTCTGGTTTGTAAGTTGCGAAAGAATCCTTATTGGTAAATTTAGCAGAAGATACAACTTCTTTTAATGTCATAGTGTTTCCTACTGCAATTGTATAGTGTGCCGGTGAGTAACCACAGTAATCAAGTAAATTTACACCACCATCAGCTTGATATTTTTTGAATATTTTCATCATCTCGGCTGCATCTTTGTCGCAACGAAATGCAGAGACATAGTGCAAAACTCTATACTTATTATCAATTTTTGCTTCCAGGCACATTGTAACAGCCCTGGCGAAATTAGTATTAAGTTTTTTTTCTAACTCAAACTTTTGTAAAAAGTTATCTAATGTATGTTTGTCACCTGTGTTAATCGCTCTTACTAACGGATTTAATTCACTATCAGAGGCTATTTTTTCTACATTATTATAAAAGTTCTCTTTAGATGATATCGCCGCATTAAATATATTCTGGGTTTTTTCTCTGTACCCTAGAGGTAAATCTGAAATTGACTTGGAATGGTTTAAAATCTCGGTTGCAAACTTAAACACAGGCGCACCTGCTTTAGTGACTCGTTTTAAATTATGTAATTTCTCTAACATATTTACATTATCCTAAATAATTAACACTTAAAGTATCCGTATTAACAAAATAACGGATTAGAAATATTCATTAAATAGCAATTATAAATTAATGCAATAGATAAAATAAGTAACTAATAATATAAAATAAAAACATTAATAACTAGCTTGATTTATTGGGCATAATCTGGTATTTTTGCTACAAATGATAAATGAGGTTCCATTATGGCACGTATTACCGTAGAAGATTGCGCTGAAGTAGTAAGCAATAGATTTGAATTAGTTGTTCTTGCAGCTCAAAGAGCAAAACTTATATCTTCAGGCTCTATGATTCTAGTAGACAGAGATAATGATAAAAACGCAGTTGTTGCGCTTCGTGAAATTGGCGATAAGAAACTTGATGTTCACAACATCAAGGAAATCACAATCCAAAACTTCCAAAAACGCCTTCCAAAAGAAGTAGTTCTTGATGATGGTGAAGAAGTAACAGAAATCGATGCAGACTTAGCATTTGAAATTTCTAAAGAAGTTACACAAGAAATTGAAGACTTAAGTGAAGATAACACAATTTCTTCAGCTGGTATTTCAGTTGATGACGGTGTTTCATTTGCTGACGATAATCTTGATGTAGACGACTAATTTTGCCAAATTAACCAAGAGGTTTAATAAAATTTATAAGCCTCTTTTTAGAATACAATAATATATAGAGTAAACGTAATTACAATGACAGACGAAAATCAACCAAGAAAAACGCTTAAGCTAAATCTAAGTAATGTTAGCATTAATCAGGATAATGCTGTTAAAAAAACATTGGGATCCTCAAAAGCAGGCGCTAATAAAACTGTAATGGTTGAAGTAAAAAAACAAAGAACATTTGGTAAAAAGTCAGATTTCAATGACGCTACTAATACAAATCCTGAACTCGACGCAAAGGTCAATATCCTTAAACAAGCAGCGCTCAAGCAAGATACCGAACAAGAAAGCGCATTACTTAAAATTAGAAAGCAGGAAATTGCAAAATACAAAGAAGAGCAATTATCTCCTAAAAATCCTGAGATTACTGAAATTGACGATGAAGATAATGAAATCAATGAAGTTGTTGAGCAAAAAACTGAAGAGAAAAAACCAACTGTTTCCTCTCAATCGCAAGCTACAACTGACGATAAAAATAAGCAGCATAAACCTGCTAAATTACCAGAAGTAAAAAAACTTACAAAAGATGAAGAAATAGAAGAGGCTAACAAAAAAGCCGCTTTAAAAGCTAAAGAAGATTTAAAATCTAAGGCAGCTGACATGGCATACGCTGCACGCGGTAACAAAATTGACGTAAGATTTGTTGCTGAAAGTGAAGATGAAGACCAGCCAGTTAGAAAGAGAAGCATGGCTTCTATCAGAAGAGCGCGTGAAAAACACGCTAAAAAACTCAGCTTATCAAATAAAAAGGAATCAGAAAAAATTTATAGAGAAGTTATTATTCCTGAGGTTATTACTGTACAGGAACTTTCTGCAAGAATGACAGAAAAAAGCACAGACGTTATCAGAGAGCTTATGAAGCTTGGTGTAATGGCTACTATTAATCAGGCGATTGATGCTGATACTGCTGAGATTGTAACCGAAGCTCTAGGTCACAAATCAAAAAGAGTACAGGAATCTGACGTGGAAAATATTATCCAAAATGTTCAGGACAATGCTGAAAATATGATTCACCGTCCGCCTGTTGTTACAATTATGGGTCACGTTGATCATGGTAAAACATCTCTTCTCGATGCGCTTAAGTCTACAGACGTAGCATCAAGAGAAGCTGGCGGTATTACTCAGCATATTGGTGCTTATCAAGTTAAAGTTGATGACCATCATTATGTTACATTCCTTGATACACCTGGTCACGAAGCATTCTCGGCTATGCGTTCGCGCGGTGCTAAAGTTACTGATATAGTTGTATTAGTAGTTGCTGCTGACGATGGGATTATGGCGCAAACAGTTGAAGCTATTAACCATGCTAAAGCTGCTGGCGTTCCGATTATCGTGGCTATTAACAAAATTGATAAACCAGAAGCTGATCCTAATCGTGTTAAAAACGAACTCTTACAACATGAACTTGTTGTAGAAGCATTAGGTGGTGATATTATTGCCGTTGAAGTTTCTGCTAAAGCTAAAATTAATCTTGATAAGCTTATAGAGTCTATTTTACTTCAGGCGGAAATGATGGAGCTTAAAGCTGACCCATCTTGTGCGGCTGTAGGTGCTGTAATTGAAAGTAAAATCGATAAAGGTCGTGGTGTTGTTGCTACATTCCTTGTACAAAAAGGAACAATTAAAGTAGGCGATATCATTGTAGCCGGTGGTACAAGCGGTAAGGTAAGAAGCCTTATAAATGATAAAGGTCAAAGCTTAAGCGAAGCAGGTCCTTCAATGCCTGTTGAAGTAATTGGACTTGACGATGCGCCAATTGCAGGTGATCCGTTTAACGTAGTACCAAGTGATAAACAAGCTAGGGAAATTGCTGAATATAGACAAAGAAAATTACGTGAACTGAAAAACAGTATGCTTAATAGAACATCTAATTTACATGATATTTTCTCAAGAGCTGCAGATGGTCAGTTAAAAGAATTACCTCTTATTATTAAAGGTGACGTACATGGTTCTGTTGAGGCAATCAGCGCAAGTTTGAATAAACTTACAAACGACGAAGTAAGAATTAAAGTATTACATAGTGCAGTAGGTGGAATTACAGAATCTGACGTAACACTGGCTCGTGCAACAGGTGCTATTATTCTCGGGTTTAACGTAAGAGCATCTGCAACAGCAAGGCAAATTGCTGATGCTGAAGGTGTTGATATTCGTTATTATTCTATTATTTATAACTTAATTGATGATATTAAAGGTGCTGTTTCTGGTATGCTTGCTCCAGTTCTTCGTGAGGAATATATTGGTAATGCAGAAATCAGACAAGTATTTAATGTCACTAAATTTGGTAAGATTGCTGGTTGTTATGTAACAAAAGGTCTTATTAAGCGTGGTGCTGGTGTAAGACTTATTCGTAATAATATCGTAATTCACGAAGGCAAATTAAAAACATTAAGAAGATTCCAGGACGACGTAAAAGAAGTTAAGGAAGGATTCGAGTGTGGTGTTGCTTTTGAAAACTACGAAGATATCAGAGAAAAAGATACATTAGAAGCCTTTGAGATTATCGAAGAAAGAAAAACAATCTAGTGATTTTTAAGGTTACTTAGGTACGCACATTACTCTAAGTAACCTATTTCTTTTATATATCCTGAAACAAAAATTTAATGATTATATGCGTAGCATTCCTTCAAACCTTCTGGATCTAACCAAAATATTAAATGACCTTGAATATCATGATGGTGATAGTTTGGGTGAAGCTTTAGGTATGACCAGATCAGGTGTTTGGAAAATGATCAAAAAGCTTGAAGATTATGGTATTCAAATTGAGTCTGTAAAAAGTAAGGGATATAAGTTTCAGGAAGAATTAGCATTACTTGATTACAATGTCCTATCAGATAAAATACCTGCAAATCTAGAAGTTTTTGAAAATATTGATTCTACAAATACGCACATTAAAAAATACATAGGCGATAAAAGCCCCTGGATTTGCGTTTCAGAAACTCAGGAAAATGGTAAGGGTAGACTTGGTAGAAGCTGGCAATCACCTTTTGGACAGAATCTTTATTTTTCAGTTTTGTATCCGTTTAAAAAAGATATAAGTGAGCTTTTAGGCTTAAGCTTAGTTACCGCACTTTCTATAATTCAAACTCTGGAAGAAGACTTAGAAATTAAAGCTGATATTAAAGCTAAATGGCCAAATGATATAGTGTTGGGTGGTAAGAAACTAGCAGGTATACTTACCGAAATATATTCAGAAGCTAATGGCACTTCTTATGCTGTAATTGGAGTTGGTTTGAATGTAAATATGATAAGCCAGGGTGACATAGATCAGCCATGGACATCACTGAAATTAATGACCCAAAGCCACTATAACCGTAATGAAATGTTAGCTCTTATAGTAGAAAACTTACTTGGTGATTTAGAAATTTTTGCAAACTATGGCTTTGAGAATTTTAGAAAATCATGGTTTGCTAAAGATGCGCTCTTAGGGCAAAAAGTAAGTTTACTTCATAATAATACTTTAGTTAGTGGCAAGGCTATAGGCATTAGCGAACTTGGAAATTTACTTTTAGAAGTAGATAAAGAGATAAAAAGTTTTTCCTCAGGAGATGCTTATTTATCAAAGTCTTTGCAATAATGCTAAGTTGAAAATCAACTATGGTTAAAGTATTTGAATTATGCTGCAGGGAACGACGAGTGAAGCCTAGTAAGCCTAGGTAAAGTAGGGAAATGACGCATACCAGAATTATAAAGTATATATTAAAACTTCATGCATTGCTTTTATAACTCTGCTTAGTTCATCCTCTGTTATAATAAAGGGTGGCATAGTATAAAGAACATTGCCAATCGGTCTTAGCCATACTCCGCTATCAATCATTTTATGGCGCATTTTTAAAATATCCTGATAGTCACAGTCAAGATGCAATGCTCCAATCGCTCCTAAAATTCTAATGTCTTTAACCTTCTTATAGTGCTTGAAAGCCTTCATTTCCTGTTTAAGCTGGCTTTCAATATTCCTAACTTCTTGCTTTCTATTTTCATTTTCAAATAATTCCATAGATGCGATAGTAGCCGCACATCCTAAAGGGTTTGCAGCAAAAGTTGTGGCATGTTTTAGGGCATGATTTGGATCATCCGAGTAAAAACCCTCATAAATTTCTGTAGTAACCCCGGTTGCTGCAAAAGAAATATGTCCGCCACTTATTGCTTTACCAAGGCAGATAATATCAGGTGTGATATTTGCGTAATCGCAAGCAAAATACTCGCCTGTTCGGTAAAATCCAGTAGCAATTTCATCGGCTATAAATATCAGTCCATGCTTTTTAGTGATGTCATAAATTGACCGTAGAATCTCGGGAGAGTACATATTCATATTGCCAACTCCCTGAAAAAGCGGCTCAATAATGACGCCTGCAATATCATCTTTATTTGCCTTTAGTAATCTATCGAAGTCCGCTAAATCATTGGTATTTTGCGGTATTTTAACCTTGATGGGTTTTAATGCTTCTTTAGTCAAGCTATGCAAAAAAGTATTATCATCCGTAACCTTCATGCAGCCAAAAGTATCACCATGATACCCATTCTCAAAATATATAAATCGGTGCTTATTTTTGCCTTGATTTATATGAAACTGTATTGCAATTTTCATGGCTATTTCTACGGCAACTGACCCAGATTCGCTATATATAAAATGGTTTATACCAGTAGGTAAAGCGGCTTTTAATTTGTCTGACAGCTCGTAAACAGATTTATGGGCAAGTCCTGTAAACATGACGTGCGAAACTTTATCTAACTGATCCTTCATTCTCCCTATAATATGCGGGTGGCTATGACCGTGGCATACCGTCCACCATGAGGATACGGCGTCTATAATCTGCCTGCCATCTTGAAGGTTAATATACACCCCCTTACTAGATTCTACCGCCTGAGGGGGTAGGGCATGTTTCATCTGTGCATATGACTGCCAAACGCTATTTATGCGGCTTTCCATTTGATACCCAGCTTATCTAAAAATCCTTTATCTTCGGTACTATTCGGCAAATCTGATACAAAAAGTTTTTCGCCAAAGAATATAGAATTAGCCCCAGCAAAAAAGCAAAGTGCCTGCATTTCCTGGCTCATCTGACCTCTGCCTGCTGTAAGCCTTACCCTTGCTTTAGGCATGATAATTCTGGCTATGGCGATGATTTTTATAAACTCAAAACTATCAATATCCTCAGCATTTTCAAGGGGAGTGCCTTTAATTTTGACCAGCCTATTAATGGTTACGCTCTCAGGATATGGGTTAAGATTAGCCAAGGTTTCCAGCAAATTTAGCCTGTCTTCGGCACTTTCCCCCATGCCAAAAATACCCCCGCAGCACACTTTCATGCCTGCTTTTTGAACATTTTCAATAGTTTCTAGCCTCTCATCATAGGTGCGGGTGGTGGTAATATTCTCATAAAAGTCCCATGAGGTATCAAGGTTATGGTTATAAAAATCAAGCCCAGCATCCTTAAGTTTTAAGGCTTGTGGCTTAGTTATCATCCCTAATGTCATGCAGGTTTCTAGCCCAAGTGCCTTGACTTCCCTGACGATTGTAGTCACAAGTTCAATATCTTTGTTATGAAGATTTCGCCATGCTGCCCCCATACAAAATCTCTGGGCGCCGTTATCCTTAGCGGCTTTTGCCCTTTTTACCACCTCTGCAACATTGATTAGCGATTCTTTTTGAATACCAGTATTATAATGCGCAGATTGAGGGCAGTATTTGCAGTTTTCAGGACAAGCTCCTGTTTTTATACTGGTTAAAGTACTGATTTCCATGTCCTTTTCAGGAAAATTGTCCTCAAGAACTTTATGCGACTGATAAATTAGGTTCATAAAAGGCTGATTATATAACTCTAATAATTTTTCCATATCATATTTCATAACTAGTAAACCGTAAAAATAAAATTAGTTGACTAGTCGGATGATTTAGCATAGGTTCCAGACCCAAGTCAACACAAATTTAGTAAAAAATGTTAGATCTAGTACAAGAAATTGAGGATAAAAAAGCCTCAAACCTATACAGAAATCAAAGGGTTTGGGATGAAAACCTAATTAATTTTGCCTCAAATGACTATTTAAGCCTGTCTCAGGATAATCGGATAAAACAAATAATGGCTGCAAAAGCCTTAGAATACGGGCTTGGTAGCGGATCCTCCCCTATGATTTCAGGATATTTTGATGTAACAAAAAGACTGGAACATGAGTTTGCCGAGTACTTAGGTTTTGAGGATTGTATTTTATTTAACTCTGGCTACCATGCTAATTTAGTGGTCATATCTAGTTTGCTAAAATCTCACACTATACTGCTTGATAAGCTTTCCCATGCATCGATTATAGATGGGTTGAAATTGGCGGGTAGCAAGTATTTTAGATATCCGCATAAGGATTTGAATAGTCTAGAACGAAGTCTGCAAAGCGCAGTAAATCCAGCTGTATACGTAGAAAGCATGTATAGCATGGAAGGTAAGATTTATCCTGCTGAAAAAGTAAATTTAATAGCTCAAAAATATAGGGCTAAACTCTTGATAGATGATGCACATGGAATAGGTGTACTTGGTAAAAATGGTGGTGGAGTACTTGAGCATTTTAGCATTGATAGCAGCAATATTGCATGCCTTATAGCCCCACTGGGCAAGGCTTTTGCTAGTATGGGGGCGATTGTTGCTGGTAACAAAACAACAGTAGAATACCTAAGGCAATTTGCAAGAAGCTATATATACTCAACAGCGCTTCCACCCCTTATTTCGTGGGGTACTTTGGAAGTTTTAAATATAATAAAAAAGGAACATTTCAGAAGAGAAAAGCTGGAGAACCTAGCAGCTTATTTTAATAAAAAAGCAATCAGTTTGGGGCTTAATCTTACTGCTTATGGCCTTACGCCTATCAGATGTGTGTTAGTAAAAGATAACCTACTTGCCTTAAAAATTCAGGAGTATTTAGAAACGCAAGGGTTTTTTGTGTCATGTATACGCCCGCCGACTGTGCCTAATAAAACTGCCAGAATAAGGGTGTCTTTAAATTATAATCACACTATATCAGACATAAACCTAGTTTTAGAAAAGATAGCGGAGATATATTGTGAGTAGCGTTATATTCTTACCAGGTCTTGGTTTTAAGGCTAATATATGGAGTGATATTGCGGTGCATTTTTCAAATAGCAAATGCGTTGATTTGCCCCAGATTACAAACCCAGATATAGAAATGTTAATTAATAAATTGGTGCAGCAAATTCCTAATAATTCCATAATTGTTGGCTGGTCATTAGGCGGACTTATAAGCCTTTTTTTATATAAATATTTCCCGCAAAAATGCTCAAAAATAATCATGGTTTGCTCTAGCGCCAAATTTTTAGAAGCAGAAAACTGGTCAGGAATTAAGCCAGATTATGACCTGCGAAACTTTATAAAACTTGTGCAGTATCCTTGTAGAAATATTGCCATAAGACAAAGCATTAATGAGAGTTTTGAAGGCATTTGCCCTTATTATTTAAGGTTACTAGAAGAATTGGATGCTAGAAAAATTTTAGAAAACATAAGTATTACAGTTAATTTTATACTAGGAGCAAAAGACGCAATTGTGGCTGTAAATCAGCCTATAAAAAACTTTCAAAAATACATTTTTGAAAGTGGTGGACATAGTATTTTTTTAAGTCAAAAAGAAGAATTTATAAGGGTTTTAAAAAATGCACTATCAGAAAATTAAAGAATGTTTTAATAAGGCATATGCCACATATGATGATTACGCTGTTATACAGAAAAAGATTGGCAATAAGCTTATTGAGCTGCTAGTTAATACAAAACAATCACCAAAAAATATAATAGATTTAGGTTGCGGTACGGGTTTTATAACTAATCATATCGCAAGTGTATTCAATGGATTTGAAAAGTTTTATGCTATAGATATAGCAAACCAAATGCTAGAAAAAGCAAAGGAAAAATTAGAGGAAAATATTGTTATAAAAGAACATAGCTTTGATGAAATTGACTTTTTTAATGAAGAGTTTGATTTAGTTTTTGCTAATATGTCACTCCAGTGGAGTGAGAATTTAGAGGCTACTATAAAGCATATTCATGAGAACTTAAAATCGGGGGGTATATTGGCATTTTCATTGCCTTTACTTGGTACATTTGAAGAGCTTCGCAATAAGCTTGATATGCTTGAATTTAATAGTGTTTTGCACTTACTTGAGGTTAGTAATTTCCAAATATTAGAAAGTAGTATTTATCATGAAAAGCTATATTTCCCATCGATGTTTTCTGCACTTCAGTCAATAAAAAAAGTGGGAGCGAATTTTTGTAAAGATCGGAATAAAAGTTTAATAATTAAATATGATAACTTTTCTCTTACATATAAAATTGGTATTTTTATAGGGAGGAAAATGTGAGATTCTTTATTTGCGGAACTGATACAAACATTGGCAAAACATATGTAACTGTACAGTTGCTTAAACATTTTAAAGAAAAAAATTATAGGGCAGTAGGGTTAAAGCCTATAGCTACTGGCGGCATGCCAAATGAAGATGCATTATTACTTCATCAGAATTCTTCAATAATTTTAGATTATAATACAATCAATCCATTTTGTTTGAATATGCCAATTTCACCTAATATTGCGTCAGACATTGAAGGTATAGATTTGAATATAAATAACATTTTAGCAAGTCTAAAACTAGATGAAATAAATGCCGATATTATACTAATTGAAGGCTCTGGAGGTGTTGAGGTTCCAATTAATAATACTGAGACCATGCTAGATTTAGCCTATAATCTTGATATACCGATTATTGTGGTGGTTGGTATAAAACTTGGGTGTATTAATCATGCAATACTTAGCCATAAAGCTATAATAAATAAAGGGGCTAAGTTTGCAGGCTGGATTGCAAATATTATTGATCCAGATAATTTAGAAACTGAAGCTGTGATTGATACTATCAAAAACTATATAAACGCCCACTGTTTAGGCAGGGTTGAATATGGTGGTGAAATAACTTTGCATATGTCATTTACTATATATAACTTAAATGAAATACGGTAGAAATTTATAGTTAGTTTATGGATTGCCGCAGAATGCTACGCATTCCTCGCAATTGTATGGGTTCGGAGTATCGGTGACGGAATTTTGAGTGAAAAGGGTTGACAATAAGTCTGAAAGGGTTGTGTAAAACGCTTTCTTTTTTCCTTTTTTCTTTTAATTCAGCACCTTTAAACCTCCTGT
>Ga0209960_1000254_pt1 | contig 139537 bp, 136 predicted proteins | sample ThiBiot_500_plan_2_FD_183947 | JGI IMG/M metagenome (GOLD analysis project Ga0209960, IMG submission 183947) | Wastewater bioreactor microbial communities from Cape Town, South Africa - Thiocy_expt_500_plan (SPAdes) | ecosystem: Engineered > Bioreactor > Thiocyanate-remediating >... | reverse complement strand
GGCTGCTCAGAGCTTTCTTATTCTTTATTTTGGCTTGGCTCTGGCAAGTTATGAGGTCTTGCAAACCACATCTGCAGGCCAAATGCAGCACATAATCTTCCAAAAACTCATACTTCAGGAACGACTAAATAAGCTAACTTCAATACACATAAATAATAATAATAGTCGCTCTTATCTTGTGCCTAACCGTAAAAACAAGTAAGATAATTTTTACCCTACAGTAATCTTTACCCGTAGTAGGGAGATATAAGTGATTAAATTGATGGTTATAAATTTTTATAAGGAGTTTATTTTGAGATTTTCTAAATTGTTTCTTTTTTGTGTTACTTCTGTTTCATTTTTCAGTATAAACCTGATGGCAAGTTCTGACTTTAATGAAATTCCTCCAAAGGGATATAAGGCCCCTCATGCTAGTATGCTTCCAGGCTTGACTGACTCAAATTCACCTAAAGAGTTTGATCGATTTGCACTTCAAAACAGATTAGTTCAAGTTGAAAATCAGCAAATTGTTCTTGAAGGAATTTCAGAACCGAAAGAAAAAGCAATGATTACTTCTGGTTCTACAAATATGACCTCAGCAATAGAAAAAGAGAATTCTCGCTCTAAAAAATTAAAACTTCACAAAGATAAAAAAACAAAAAAACCGACCAACAATAAGAAAAAACAAGAAAAAATAATAAATACTGTTATTGAAGCAAGCACCACGGATGATGACTCAAGACCTCAAACTATGATTATTAAATATACTGATGAAAATGATCTTAAAGCATTAGAAAAATTGACCCTTCAAGAAGAAAGAAACTTGCCAATTAAAAAGTTACCATCTCGCAAAAAAACAAAAGCAACAGTGGCTACAGCTTCAAACAAATCATCTAATACTAATATTGTTGATGAGTTAATAGGTACACAGAAACAGCATTTTAAAATTCCTCCTCGATTAGATACTTGGGAACTTCTCTTAATTCTTTTAGCAGGGAACCAAAAAGAGAAAGGAATGACCTACAAAGTTCACCTTTATGATCGAAATATGGCTTGTAACTATAAAAGTTTATTACAAGGGCAAACAGAAGACGATCTAGTTCCCTTTCTTCAATTGGATCAATTCAGAAAAGAACCATCTCTTTTAACTCTTAGAGAACATCTAATTATACGCAATCAAGATGTTAAAAGAAAATTTTCTAACCAAGAAATTATAGAAATTGAAGACGCCAAAGAAAAGCTACAAAGAAAAATTGATAGTTTGTATTTAAGTGAAGCTGGTGCAAAATTAATTGCAGATGAAAAAAGAGAACATTCAACTCTTGCAAATTGCGATTCTTTGTTGGTTGAGTATCAATTAACTGAAGGACAGTATTCCCTTGATAAAGTTGTCCTTAGTTTAACATTATATTTTCAAAAATAAATTTTTGATAAAAAAATTTTTTATTTTGTAAAAGGCTAGAGAAGAAATTCTTTAGCCTTTTTTCATACGTTAGATGCTTCTAATTGCAAACTTATGAATATCGCAATAACAGCTCTCGTTCGGGGACAAAAAGGGTCTACAAAGCTTGTCTCTTTAAGTATTGCAAGTAATAGATGCATCTGGCCTTGAAATAATTAGTACCACCACAACACTTTCAAATTTAATTCATTTGAATATACAACATAATAATCGAGGTGATGAAGGAATGAAACATCTCATCAATAGTAGTACGCTGACACAACTTAAAGTCATTAATGTTGGCAATAATAAGATTGGACCTGAAGGTTTTCAGTCTTTTGCTCAGAGAAAATTACTGCTAAATCACTTAACGTATTTACATCTTGGGAATAATAACGGAGGAGATGAAGGAATTATTGCTTTTAGTCAAGGCTAAACTTTACCAAAACTTGACTTTTTGTGTTTAAACAACAATCAAATTAGTGAAAGTAGAGGAATATGCATTTTGAAAAGCTCTAATTTTCCTCAGCCTTAGATATTAGGTACAATCATTTTTGCCTTGCAACTCAAAAGTGGCTAACAGGAAAATATTGTAAACCTACACAACTGAGAATGTAGCTAATAATATATTCTATAAGTAACTTTTTTTAGTTAGGTCTGTATCCATTTACAGATCTATCGATAAAAGGCTAGCTTTAAATAAAATTCAATGCTCGTGGCTTTTATCCATAAAAACGGTTGTCTGATAAATCAAAAGGTGTTTACTATAATATTTTAAATTTTAAATATAAAAAAATATTGAGCTTGGGAAGTAATCAATATAAGTCAATTTATTCTTAAGCTTAAAATATATCTTATGTTGATGTTATTGACGCAATCTACAAGATAAACTAATACAATAAAAATAATTAATCAGGTTAATTATTGTTAGGGGGCTAATAATGGATTTTAATGCTTTCAAGTTCAAGTATTCCATTCAAATTGTCATTATCAGAAGCTCTAAACGAGTGACTGAAAAAATTGTGCGTAATCAAAACGTCTTCACCCAAATAGTTAAAACCTTTCTTAGCATTGAAAAAAAACGTCAATGTACAATAAATAGAGAAATTTTGTTTAGTTATGCTAAAAAACTTATTAGTCAACATAAGGCGAGACAATCAATTATTTCCATAAATTTGAATCAAAAACTATTAAAAAAATTTAACCTCCTTAATACTATTAAAAATAATGGCTAAGAGTATGAAAATACTAATAATAGAAGATGATTCAAAGATTCGTGCATATGTAGAAAAGGGCTTAAAGGAGGCTGGACACGTCGTTGATTTAGCTGAAGAAGGAGAAACAGGACTTCATCTTGCTTCAACAGAAAAATATGACGTCCTGATAATTGATCGTATGCTTCCAAAGCTTGATGGTCTTTCTATAATAAAGACTTTGCGAGGCAGTGGTAACTTAACTGGTGTAATGATTTTGAGTTCTCTTGGTGACGTTGATGATAGAGTGACTGGTTTGCGATCTGGCGGCGATGACTATCTAATTAAACCTTTTGCTTTCATCGAGCTTCTTGCTCGCGTTGAGGCAATAGGTAAACGCGCATCCTTCCCACAATTTGCGCAATCAACTCTTTTAAGGGCTGGTGATATGGAAATGGATCTCTTATCACGTAAAGTACGACGTGGCGGAAAATATATAGATCTTCAAGCACGTGAATTTCGGCTTTTGGAATATTTGATGAAATTCAAAGGCCAATTAGTCACACGTACTATGCTACTTGAAGGTGTGTGGGATTATCATTTCGACCCCCAGACTAGTGTGATCGACGTTCATATTAGTCGCTTACGTAAAAAACTAGGCGACACAAATAATAATTTGATTATGACAGTGCGCGGCGCAGGATATATCATTGAAGACAGTTTTTAGACGCTACACCGATAGCTCCAGTTTTAAGATGGCGCTACTTTTTACAGTTTTACTGGCTGTTTCGGCAGCTATTCTTGGTTATTTCGTAATTGATTTTGGCAGGCGCGATTTTCTAAAAGAGACAAAAGCTGCTATCAATAATGAAGTTAGTATACTTACTATCCTAAAAAATGGTCAAGAGACTCTTATACCCTATTTTAAGCGGCGCATTAAAGAAGACCCAGACATTCGTTTTCGCTATGAAGATAAAAGTGGAAAATTTATTGGTGGAACAATCGATCCGAAACCCAAGCATGTGCAGAAAATTACTGAGGAAGTTCTAGGCTACGAGCTTGATACAAGCAATGGGAAGCAAGTGTTTGCAGGTAAAACTCATATTTTTGAGGATGATTCTCAAATTATTGTTTTTCGGAATGTTCATAATCTTATTAAAAGTAACGAGCGGCTCAAACATTTGACCTGGGTAATAATATTGCTAATGTTTCTTGTCGTACTTGTAAGCTTTGGTATTAGCCATTTTGTAGTTAGCCGTATTAATCGTATTGGAGCAATTGCCCAGAATATCGTCGAAACGGGTGACTTATCACAACGTTTGTCAATTGATAGTCGATGGGACGATTTAAGTAATCTCTCTGAAATCTTGAATGGATTTTTAGGAAAAATTGAAGATTTGATGAATGGCGTTCGTGAAGTAAGCAACAATATTGCTCATGATTTACGTACTCCTCTGAGTGGTCTTAGAAGTGATATTGAAGCTTTGAAGGGATGTATCGTGAATGATTACAAGATAGAAAGTCTATTAAGTGATGTTGATCGCATTCTATCACTGTTTCACGCTCTTTTACGTATTACTAATATTGAGAAGGGTAAGTACAGCCAATTCATGCGCGAAGTAGATTTGGAAAAAATTGTTAAAGATATTGCTGATCTTTACGAACCTGTTGCAGAGGAAAAAGACCTTTCTTTTGAGATTCAAACATCACCAGGTACAAAGGTAAAAGGTGACGGTGATCTTCTCTCTCAGCTTTTTGCAAATATTATTGATAATGCAATCAAATTTTGTCCAAAAGGTTCAGTTATTCGTGTGTATGCAGGAACCGAGAAAAATCAGATAGTGACCTTTATTGAAGATCAAGGACCAGGCATTCCAGATCAAGAAAAAGAAAATGTTTTTAAACATTTTTACCGAGGAGATGCTAGCCGGAGTACGCCTGGAAACGGACTGGGCTTGAGCCTAGTACGTGCTGTGGCTGAACGACACCAAGCTCGCGTTACTCTTGAAAATGCTAGCCCTGGTCTGCGCGTAAAAGTTTCTTTTCAACCTTACCAATAGTTTAGGATCGAGCAATTTTCCGTTAATAAAAAATTTATAGTAATAGTTGGAAAAAGCTTACAGGTTGGATATTTCTGAGATTGCTCGAATAAAATGTAAAAATGGAAAATAACTGAGAATGAGCAACTTATCACGAAAAAAAATTGCTATTGTCGGCACAGGTATTTCTGGTCTCGGGGCAGCCTCGTTATTACACCCGCATCATGAAATTACTGTTTACGAGAAAAATAATTATATCGGTGGCCACAGTAGAACTGTGGAAATTAATACTAAGGACGGAATTATTCCTGTAGACACTGGTTTTATTGTTTTCAATAAACGAAATTACCCGCTTCTTACACGCTTGTTCGAATATTTAAAGGTGCCGATTGCTGAAAGTAATATGTCTTTTGGGGCGAGCATCGATGATGGATGGCTTGAATACAGCACACAAAAACTTAATAATATTTTTACACAAAAAAGAAATTTTTTAAGATCCTCATTCTGGGGGATGCTTTTCGATATCATAAAATTCAATAGGCATGCTGGTGCCTATCTTGTTAAAGACCTATCATTCACTCTAAGTGATTGCTTAGATGCATTAAATATGCGGCCTTGGTTTCGCCAATATTACTTGTTAGCAATGGGAAGTGCGATCTGGAGTACACCACTTTCTGAAATGTTAAAATTTCCTGCATGCACTTTCGTCCGCTTTTTTGAGAACCATGGTCTTTTGACTCTCAACGATCATCCACAATGGTACACAGTACGTGGTGGTAGCCGCGAGTATATTAACCGGATAACTGCACCTTTTAAAGAGCGTATCCATTTGGGGATTGGCATCAATAAAACAAGGCGTTATGAAAATGGCGTAATTGTTGAAGATATTGATGGCAATCAAATCATTTACGATAATGTGATTTTCGCTTGTCATGCCAATCAAGCGTTATCTATCATTGAAGATCCAAGTATTGATGAGCAAAAGATTCTTTCAGCTTTTGATTACCAATCTAACCGTGTCATTTTGCACAGTGATACCAGTTTCATGCCTAAGCGCAGACAAGCCTGGGCAAGTTGGGTCTATCTTTCAGAGGGAAAGAATAGTAATCCTAAGGTTTCTTTAAGTTATTGGATGAATAATCTCCAGCCATTAGGAACAGACCAGCCTTTAATTGTAACTCTTAATCCTGAGCGCGAAGTCGACCAAAAACTTGTTTATAATGATTACATTTTTGAACATCCCGTTTTTAACGCAGCGGCAATTCATAATCAAAGCGAAATAGATAAGATTCAAGGGTTTGATCGTCTTTGGTTTTGTGGGGCCTACCAACGCTATGGGTTCCATGAAGATGGACTTAGTAGCGCGGTCAGTATGGCGCAGCACATGGGAATTAATCCTCCATGGTAGTCACACCACAGATTTATACCGCGAAAGTTATGCACAAAAGGCTTTTTCCAAAAAAAAACACCTTTAACTATGGCGTTTACTATCTTGTTCTACCATTGCCTGCGATATCGATCCCGGGCATTCTAACCAGTTTTCACGCTAAGGATCTTGGTGAACGAAGTGGCGCTGATCCAACGCTTTGGGTCAGAGGTATATTGATGGATTATGGCCTAAATAAAAAAACAAAAAATATTATCCTTGTTACTATGCCACGTGTCCTCGGCTATGTGTTTAATCCAGTAAGCTTTTACTTTTGCCTTGATGATAACAACGATTTAAGAGCTATTTTGTGCGAAGTACACAATACTTTTGGAGAACAACACAGCTATTTATGTGCCAACTTTGATCATACGCCAATAACTTCAAGCTGTTGGTTGGAAGCAGAAAAGGTTTTCCATGTGTCGCCCTTTCTAGAAAGAGAGGGAAATTACAAGTTTCGCTTTGATCTAAGGCCAGACAAACTCGGTATCTGGATTGATTATTACGATTCTCAACAGCAAAAGCAGCTTATCACATCGCTTATTGGCACATTTACACCACTTACTTCTAAGAGTCTTAGAAGTGCTTTTTGGCATCATCCTTTAGTAACTTTGAAAACTATTTTTCTCATTCATTGGCAAGCATTAAAGCTAATCCTTAAAGGCATTCGCTATATTGCCAAGCTTCCGCAACTTTCAAAAAAAATTACACAAGCAAACAACCTTAACAAAATGTAAAATATTAGAAAGTTGAGGGATAGGTGATAAAAGCTACTTTAATTCTAAAAAGGTTAACAAATGTTCAATCGTCACCTTATTAATAATTTTCTTAAAATTCTCGAGCAGATTAAATATGGATCGATTACTCTCACTATGCCTGACGGTAGAAATTTTTCTTTTAAAGGTCCTAATATAGGTGCACAAGCCTGCTTTGAACTTCATAATTGGCGTGTGATCGGGGCAATGATACGTCATGGTGACATCATGTTTGCTGAAGCCTATCGTGATGGTTGGTGGGATTCTCCTGATTTAACCCAGTTATTTTTGTTTGGACTTCAAAATCAAGCTATTCTTGATGATTACATTTATGGAGCCGCCTTTGGTAGGCTTATGTCACGGGTTGCATATCTTTTTACGCGCAATACCCTGAAGGGGAGCAAAAAAAATATTCACGCACACTACGATTTGGGTAATGACTTTTACGCCTTATGGCTTGATCCCACGATGACTTACTCTTCAGCAATTTTTGCAAATGAAAAAGAAAACTTAAAGGATGCACAAACTCGGAAATACGATAGAATCATCGAACGTCTCAAACCATCTGGAAGCCTATTGGAAATTGGCTGTGGTTGGGGAGGGTTCGCTGAACGCGCTCTTCAAAGAGGTGACTACGATATCAAGGGCTTGACTATTTCAAAGTCTCAACATGAATTTGCTTCTAAACGTGTTGGTAAAGATGCTATAATTGCATTAGAAGATTATCGTCACCAGGAAGGTCTTTATGAACAGATCGTATCGATTGAAATGTTCGAAGCCGTTGGCGAAAAATTTTGGCCTGTTTATTTCTCAAAATTAAAGACTCTTTTGGCTGATAAAGGTAAAGCCATAGTGCAAACCATAACTATCGCCGACAGTTATTTTGAGCGCTATCGTAGAGGAGGGGACGCTATTCGTAGCTTTATATTTCCTGGAGGGATGCTGCCATGTCCGTTGCGATTCCACGAGGAGAGCTTAAAAGCTGGACTGCGCGTAACCGATAAATTTAACTTTGGTCAGGATTATGCCTTGACTCTTTCGCATTGGCTCAAAAATTTTAATTTAAAGATTAAGGATATTAAGGCGATGGGTTTCGATGAGAAATTCATCCGTATGTGGCGCTTTTACTTAACCTGTTGTATTGCAGCATTCAAACATGGACGAACCGACGTAATACAATGGGAGCTAAAGCATGTGGCGTAAATTTTATTTGTACTGTATCGCCTTTCTTTTTTCCATTTCGGGCTCATCCGCAACAGAAGCGATACTGACTTTGGTACCAAACGCTTCGGTGGTTGGGCGTGGTAAATTGTCATACATTTTTTGGGATATCTATGAAGCCACCTTATATGCGCCCAATAGACAATGGAATCCTACTAAGCCTTTTGCGCTTCTGATCAAATATTATCAAGAAATCGATGCTAGTGACATCGCCAATATTACTGTGCAAGAGAGACACAAACAGGGATTTACCGATGAGGAGAAACTCGCTGCTTGGAATGCAGAGATCAGAGCATTTTTGCCTAATATAAAAGATGGTACCGTTTTATCCGCAGCTTGTCCTCTTGGTAAGCAAACAATACTTTATCAGGGTAATCAGATGATTGGTTTAATCAAAGATGATAAATTTGCCCGATTGTTTTTCGGTATATGGCTTGGAGAGAGGACATCAGAACCAGAGTTGCGCCGTGCCGTTTTGGGGGTGTTATGAGTACGCATTCGATCAACAGAAAATCTTTATTTCAATACGGCTTTATCGCTTTGCCGGTAGCTTTCGCAGGGTTTCCTGTTTATGTGCTCGCTCCTGATTTTTATGCGACACGTCACGGACTTTCTCTTACCTTACTCGGCACCTTGCTTTTGATAATTCGGCTTCTTGACGCTTTACAAGATCCTTTAATCGGCTGGTTGACCGACAGATTACAAAGAAGATTTCTGCCTATTCTTGCCTTTGCAGGAGCCGTACTTTGCCTTTCTCTTTTTGGGCTTTTTAATTATGTCTTCTTAACCCCCATTTTTTGGTTTACTTTATGCATGTTTTTTGCCGTCAGCTCTTACAGCGTTTTAACAATTGTAATTGGAGCTCAAGCAACAATGTGGACGACTGACAAACAGGATCAAACAAGGATAGCAGGTGCACGCGAGTCATTTGGTCTGTTGGGTCTTCTCGTCGCAGTTTCTATGCCTAAAATACTCTCGCAATTGACAAACCCTAATGATGTTTATCTGTGGTACGGAGCAATCGTCACGCTTTTAATGTTAATAAGTCTCATAAATTTTTCTAGACTACTCTCTCGTTTGCCAACACCAGTTATTGTTTCAAAAAATTCTAGCGTATCGCCCTTATCTGCCTTGCACACATTAACTCAAGAAAGCCTAAAATTTTTCTTAGTATATGGCCTTAGTATGCTTGCTGCTAGCATACCTGCGGTTTTAGTCGTTTTTTATATACGCGATTTTCTAGGTGCTGAACCTCTTACAGCTTTATTCTTATTACTGTATTTTCTTTCTGGAGTTATCGCCATGCCCCTTTGGAAGATGCTATGTGAACGCCTTTGTAAATACAAAGTTTGGGCTTTTTCTAACATATTTGCTGTTGCAGGATTTATCGGCGCGTTTTTTCTGAATTCTGGAGATGTTTTAGCCTACGGAATTGTCTGTATCCTATCTGGCCTCGCGCTCGGCGCAGATTTAACTTTGCCGCCATCCATTTTGGCAGATCACGTCCACGCACGTGGCAACAGCGCTTTTTCCGGAACTTATTACGCTTTATTAGCTTTCGTTGCTAAGGCTACTCTAGCTATTGCATCAGCTATTTCACTTCCAGCATTAGACGCTGCAGGATTTAAGCCACAAACTCTCAATTCTGATAGCGCCCTCATGGCACTTTCGTTCGCTTACGCTTTGATACCTAGTATTCTTAAGTTCATAGCGGCAACCTTGCTTTATGCTTTTTTTATTCGATCTCAATCAGGAGGAAATAATGAAAACACTCAAGATTATGGCAACCGTAGCAGGTCTATTTATGCTTAATGGCTGCGCTGAAAACAATTTAGATTATTACAAAAATACGATGCCACGCGCCGATATTAAAGAGTATTTCAATGGTCCTGTCAAAGCATGGGGCATAGTGCAGGATTGGAAAGGCCGGGTGGTGCGCAGATTTGATGTCAATATGGTAGGAAAATGGGACGGTGATATTGGTACGCTGACTGAAAATTTTGATTATTATGATGGAAAAAAACAGCAGCGTGTATGGACAATAAAAAAACTGTCGGAAGACACTTATGAAGGAACCGCTTCAGATATTATTGAGAAGGCTACAGGCAAGAATGTAGGTAGCGCTGTCCGTTGGAATTACGTTATGAATCTTCCTGTCGACGATACAACATATACTATTCGCTTTGATGACTGGATGTGGGCTATGAATGATGGCGTTTTGATTAATCGCTCTTATTTAAAAAAATTCGGCATTACGGTTTCCGAAATTACAATTTTTATGCAGAAACAAAAATAATGAATCAAAATGATTATAAAGATCAGTTTGTTTGGATTATTGGTGCAAGTAGCGGCATAGGATTAGCTCTTGCGCAAGAACTATCCGCACGTGGAGCTATTTTGGCGCTTACTGCACGTCGTAAGCCTGAACTTGAGAAACTCAAAGCCGATCTTGGAGGGCGTCATAAGGTATTTGCCCTTGACTTAACCGACGCTCGAGCCACATTGCTCACTGCTCAAGCTATATGTGCTGCCTTTGGAAGGATTGATAGGATTATTTTTTTAGCCGCTGCTTATGCACCTATGAAAATGGACTCTCTCGATATTACTTTAGTTAAAGGAATAGTTGATATTAATTTAATAGGTGCGTTTAATCTTGCTCATGCCGTGCTTCCTATCTTCAAAACTCAGAAATCTAGAGGTCAGTTTGCTCTATGCGGCAGTGTTGCAGGGTATATCGGATTGCCATATGGTCAACCTTATAGTGCTACTAAGGCGGCGATCATTAATCTTGCTGAAACTCTATATGCTGAATTTGGCGACACGCTTGACATCAAGCTGATTAGTCCAGGATTTGTGCGTACGCAGCTAACTGACAAAAATAATTTTCACATGCCAATGATAATTGAACCCGAACAAGCGGCCAAGGAAATAGCCCATGGCTTGATGTCGCAGCGTTTTGAAATTCACTTTCCTAAGAAATTCATTTTTATGCTTAAAATTCTGCGTTCTTTACCATATGCGCTGTCTTTACGCCTTACACGAATTATCAAAACTTAGAGGTAAACAAACTTGGCAACTCTTTTTGACTCTCTTAAACTTGGTGATATCACACTTTCTAATCGTATTATTATGGCGCCAATGACACGTATGCGCAGCAAGCAACCAGGAAACATTCCTTACGCTTTAAATGCGGAATATTATGCGCAACGTGCAAGTGCCGGGTTGATTATCTCAGAAGCTACACAGATTAGTCAGCAGGGACAAGGATATCCGTGCACTCCTGGAATCCATACTGCTGACCAAGTAGAAGGTTGGAAACTTGTTACCGATGCTATTCATGCGAAAGGTGGAAAAATTTTTCTTCAACTTTGGCATGTGGGCCGGATTTCACATTCGTCATATCAAACAGATGGTCTTCCTCCAGTTGCACCATCGTCTATTAAGCCTACAGGAAAAGCTTTTACTATAGACTGGAATCAGGTCGACTTTGAAGTACCCCACGCGCTTGAAATCTCTGAAATCAAGGAAATTTTAAATGATTATCAACAGGCTTGCGAAAGAGCGATGTTGGCTGGTTTTGATGGCGTTGAGGTACATGGCGCAAACGGCTATCTTCTGGATCAATTTTTGCAGGACGGCAGCAACAAACGTGATGATATTTATGGTTCCTCTATTGAAAATCGAGCTCGTTTCCTTCTTGAAGTCGTCGACATCGCTGCTAAAGTTTGGGGTAATAGTCGTGTAGGTGTGCGTCTTTCACCTTATGGTACTTTTAATGACATGAGTGATAGCGATCCTTTAGCTCTTTTTACTTATGTATTAAAAGAACTCGATCGTCGCAAGATTGCGTATGTACATATGATTGAACCACGCGCTACGGCTGCAGGTAACGGCGATACCATCATTCAAAATGTCCCCTCAACTTTAGACTTATTTCCGAACATTTTTAATGGTGTATTTATTTCTGCCGGGGGTTATTCTCCGGAATCTGCTAAAGCTACAGTAATGAGTGGACAAGCTAACGCCATTGCCTTTGGAAGATTTTATATCTCGAACCCAGATCTTGTAGAACGCATTTGGAGCGGAGTAACCTTAACACCTTATCACAGAGCAACTTTTTATGGTGGTGCGGAGAAAGGTTACACGGATTATCTTTTTTTTTGCAAAGAACATGAATGATAAGATAAACATCGTCTGGTTCAAGAAAGATTTACGTCTTTATGATCACGCGCCTCTTTGTGAAGCTGCCCGTTTGGGTAAAGTAATACCAATTTACATTGTAGAACCTGACCTATGGCGCCAACCCGACAGCTCTCAAAGACATTGGCATTTCTTACACGACAGTCTAAGTGAACTTAATTCACAGATTAATGAGCTTGGTGGTAGACTTCTGGTAAGGGTAGGGGGTGTTGTACCTATTCTAGAAAATCTTAAAAAGCAGTTTAGCAATTTAACTTTATGGTCGCATGAGGAAACAGGAAATGCATGGACATTTAAGCGTGATTTAATGGTTGCTGAATGGTGTAGAAAAAATGAAGTATATTGGCATGAATACCCATCACATGGCGTAATTAGACGCTTAAAAAGCCGTGATGATTGGTCTAAAGTGAGAGGCGCGCGTATGGCAGAGAAAATTTTAGACAAGCCACAATCAATCCAATTTGTAGAAAATGTCTCAGGTGATAAACTTCCCTGCAAAGAAGATCCAATATTTAACGGACCGATATTAACACAAACCCAAGTTGGAGGTCGAAAGCATGGAATTATGGCTCTCAACTCTTTTCTTCAAGACCGAGGACGCAAATATTTAATTACGCTTTCCAAGCCTGGTGTGTCGGCTCGTCATTGTTCTCGCCTCAGCGCGCATATTACGTATGGCACCTTATCTGTACGCGAAATTGAACAAGCAACAAAGACCAAAATATTAAATTTATGTCTCTCAACCGATGAAGAAGCTAAACAACTTATTAGAAATTTGTCGGCCTTCTTATCGCGTCTTGCTTGGCGCTGCCATTTTGTCCAGAAGTTAGAACAGCAGCCAGATATAGAAACACATTGCATGCATTCTGCTTTTGAAGGCATGCGAGAGCCTTATTTTAGAGATGACTATTTCTCTGCCTGGAAAACGGGAAATACAGGATACCCGTTAATTGATGCATCCATGCGTAGTCTAATTGAAAACGGTTGGATTACCTTCCGCATGCGTGCCATGCTTGTCTCTTTTGCAAGCTATCATTTATGGCTGGATTGGAGAAAAACTGCACCCTATCTAGCTCAACTGTTTACAGATTATGAACCTGGCATCCACTATTCTCAGTTTCAGATGCAATCAGGTGTCACAGGAATTAATGCTATTCGCATCTATAACCCAATTAAACAATCCCTTGAACATGATCCTTATGGAAAATTTATTCGTCGCTATTTGCCTGAGCTGCAGGATGTTCCAGATATATTTATTCATGAGCCGTGGCGATGGTCAGATACTTTTAAGAATTATCCACGGCCAATAGTTGACCATAATATTGCTGTTAAAAATGCTCGCTTCCAACTTGCCCAATGTTGGAAAAAATCTGACTTTAACGATCAAGCAAAAGAAGTTCATCGTAAACTAGGCAGCCGTGACCGTTCTTCTAGACGTCAGACTAAATCAAAAAAAGATTTAAGACAAATGGAACTATTTTTGGATTAAGTTATGAAGCTATTTACCTATGTTGTGACGAAAATGCTTATGATATCGTTTACTAATCCAGCTATGGAGGCCCGTATGCATGAAAAAAGTGCTTTTTCCTTTTCGTTTAAAATGCTCACGGGTGATGAACTTATTTCTCTAAAACAATTTGAAGGGAAAGTCATAATGATTGTGAATACAGCTTCGAATTGTGGATTTACTTCTCAATACGAAGCTTTAGAGAAAATTTATAATGCCTATAAAGGTAAAGGTTTCGTAATTATTGGTGTGCCAAGCAACGATTTTGGTAATCAAGAACAAAGTACAAATGAGGAAATTAGCCATTTTTGTAAAGTAAATTACGGTGTTACTTTTCCTATGTCCTCAAAAGAAATTATCTCTGGAAGCGCTGCGCATCCTTTTTATTTATGGGCAAAAGAGACTCTTGGGTTTGGGACTGCACCAAAGTGGAATTTTCATAAATATCTTATTAATCGCAATGGCAAGCTAATCGATTATTTTAATTCTTTTACGTCTCCTGATAACAATCGTGTTAAGCAAGCTATAGAGAAAGCTTTGGCTGAGAAATGACAAATCTTCGTCTAATTCTTGGAGACCAATTATCTTCATCACTTTCAAGTCTTAAGGACGTAACAAGAGATGACGTTATTTTAATGTGTGAATTGATGGAGGAGGCGACTTACGTCCGTAACCATCCTAAAAAGATCGCTTTTATTTTTTCTGCAATGCGCCATTTTGCGGAAGAATTAAAGGTTAAAGGATATAGGGTGCGTTATATTACGCTTGACGATCCTCTTAATACAGGAAATCTTGAAAAAGAAATCTGCCGTGTTATTCGTGAAACTAACCTTAAACAAGTTATTGTTACTGAGCCAAGCGACTACAGGCTTCTCAATACTTTGGAATTCTTGAGAACAGATTTAGGCATTCCGATCAATATTCTCCCTGATACACGCTTTTTGTGCACAAAAGAAGAGTTTAAAAAATGGGCGGGACATCGTCGACAGCTTAGAATGGAATATTTTTATCGTGATATGCGTAAGAAATATGAGCTTTTAATTGAGCAAGATGGTGAACCGACAGGTGGAAGATGGAATTTTGATAAAGAAAATCGCAAATCTCCTCCACGTGGACTTTCATCCCCTAAGCGTATTAGCCATCTGAAAGACCATATCACCTGGGAGGTACTTAGCTTAGTAAAAAATAACTTTTCACATCATTTTGGCACTCTTGAGCCGTTTCATTATGCTGTTACCCGACAGCAGGCTTTGATTGAACTTGCTCACTTTATAGGAGAACTTCTTCCATATTTTGGTGATTATCAGGACGTGATGGTGGCGGGGGAAGCATACCTCTATCACTCTATGATATCTTCTTATCTTAATGCAGGATTATTGTTGCCTCTTGAAATATGTCAGATGGCTGAAGAAGCTTATCGAGCAGGGAAAGCGCCCCTAAACGCTGTTGAAGGGTTCATTCGTCAAATTCTTGGCTGGCGTGAATACGTGCGTGGAATATATTGGATGCACATGCCTCAATATGGCGAAATGAATTATTTTAACACAAAAGAGCCTTTGCCAGACTTTTATTGGACGGCAAATACGAAAATGTTTTGCATATCTGAAGCAGTTAAACATACGCGTGACCATGCTTATTCCCATCACATTCAGCGACTTATGATTACAGGGAACTTTGCACTGCTAGCAGGTCTTGACGTTAAGCAAGTACAAGAATGGTACCTGGCGGTTTACAGCGATGCCTATGAATGGGTTGAAATGCCTAATACGCTCGGTATGGCTCTTTTTGGCGATGGAGGTATTATGGGTAGTAAACCTTATGCTGCTAGTGGTAAATATATTAATAAGATGAGCAATTTTTGTGACCATTGCTCTTACAATCCTAATGAAACGACGACACTTAATGCATGCCCTTTTAATTCATTGTATTGGGATTTTATGGCACGTAATAAGGTAAAACTCAACAAGAACCAAAGACTTAATTATGTATATGCAACATGGGATAAGTTTGATCAACAAAAGCAAAATGCCATGTGTGAAAAGGCAGCGAATATTATTAAAGATATGAGAAACGGCAATCTTTAAATGCCTAAACGTATCAAAAAGTTTGATCTTCCTCAAAAATTATGTGTAGCTTGCCAACGTTCTTTTAACTGGCGTAAAAAATGGAAAAATATATGGACTGAAGTCAAATACTGCTCTCACAAGTGTAGGAAGAGATTAAATCAATAATTATTAAATTAAAGTGGGGTAAGTATTTGGTTTAGAGTTTTAAATGTTGATTTGATAGATTTTAAAATTAAGTAACCAAGCAAAACTAATCCATAAAAAATATGGACATAATAAAAATAAAATGCTCCGATTGTTTCTTGCAAGATACCCGCATAAAGCAATGCTAAGCCATAGAATTGTAATATTGTAAAAAGCTAAGTCGACTCTTTGAAAATAAAAGAAAATTGGAGACCATAAAATATTTAAAATAAATTGAATACTAAATATCGAAAATAATAAGCAATTTTTATTTATATTTTTATAGAGAATTCCAAAGATTATACCGATTGTTACGTAAATAAAAGACCACACAGGTCTAAATACCCAATTTGGAGGATTAAAGCTTGGCTTGAGTAAATTATTGTACCAAGAATAATCGCTTATTTTTACAACAAGTCCAGAAAGAAGTCCTAAGGTTAAACAAATTATGATTCCATAAATTTCAAGCTTAAATTTTATAACTAAATTTTTCAATTTTAAAGCTTTTGACATTAATTAAGTCTCATTATTTAAAGCCATATATCTGAATTTTCTATCAATATTTTAATGAGGCCAGCACAAAAAGCCTAAATAAATGCATTTTTTGTCCTCATGAAATAAACTTGAGCAAGTGTTCAAATAATAACAAAAAGCAAAGAATCAAGGAATAGAATTGCGATCTAGCCATTCATGATATCAATGGCGGATGGGGTGGGATTCGAACCCACGAAGAGCTTACACCCTTGCCGGTTTTCAAGACCGGTGCCTTCAACCGCTCGGCCACCCATCCATTTATCCTCTTTTGATACTGGGTCTTGCAACTTCAGTCAAGCTTTACCCGTTACTAAGAATAATAATTTAATTAGAGGTCGGGTTATTGAGTACTTTTTGAGCAAGGGCTGCTTCTAAGAAAGCATCAATATCACCATCGAGTACGCCTTGTGCATTCCCTTTTTCAACACTGGTACGCAAGTCCTTAACCATTTGATAAGGTTGTAAAACATAGGAGCGGATCTGGTGTCCCCAACCAATTTCAGACTTCGATGCATTTTGAGATTGGGATGCTTCTTCTCTTTTTTTAAGTTCTAGCTCATAGAGCCGTGCACGAAGCATATCATAGGCTTGAGCGCGGTTACGATGTTGAGAGCGGTCGTTTTGGCATTGGACAGCTATTCCTGTTGGAATATGCGTAATACGGATCGCACTCTCGGTTTTATTCACGTGCTGACCTCCAGCACCTGAAGCCCGATACGTATCAATCCTTAAGTCCTTTTCTTCCACAGTAATATCAATCGAATTATCAATGACAGGGTAAACCCAGACTGATGCAAAGCTTGTATGGCGTCTTGCATTAGAATCAAAAGGTGAGATACGAACAAGACGATGCACACCACTTTCTGACTTAAGCCACCCATAAGCTTGATGTCCCATCACTTTAAATGTACAAGACTTAATGCCTGCTTCTTCGCCAGAAATTTCTTCCATCCATTCAATTTTATATTTGTGACTTTCAGCCCACCTTAAATACATACGTTGAAGAATAAGCGCCCAGTCTTGAGCTTCTGTCCCTCCAGCTCCAGCATGAATCTCAATAAAGCAGTCATTTGCGTCAGCTTCACCAGAGAGGAGGCTTTCAAGCCGCAATCGTTCAATCGTTGCCTCAAGCTTATCAAGCATTGTTTCTGTTTCTTGAAAAAGTGCCTCTTCACTTTCAAGTTCTGCAAGTTCAAGAAGTCCAACAATATTTGCAAGTTCTTGTTCAAAATTTTCAACACGTTTGAGTGAAAAAGCTAATGCCTCACGCTCTCGTAAAATTTTTTGCGCAGTTTCTTGATTGTCCCATAACTTTGGGTATTCAGCCTGTTGATTAAGAACTGCAAGCTTTTTTAGGGATGCATCCCAGTCAAAGATGCCTCCTTAAGACATTAATAATTTGTTTGATGTTATCAATTTTAGCTTGAACTTCTGCACGCATATTATTTCCTTCAATTTTTTAAATTTAATAACATAGGATTTCATGAGGCGGAAGATAATATAGTGTAAAATTACCACTTGTTAATATAAACCTTCTGGTGGAGAGTCTGATGTTAGTTGAGATGTTAAAGGCTCAGCATTTTCTTTAACATCAAGATGAGATAAGTCTGTTTCAGCTTTAAAAGCTTCAAAAATAATATTTTCATTGGTTCCAGAGGTTGGTCTACCTGTTTCTACATTAACACGAACAAGTTTTACTCCAGAAGGTATTCGAAAAGCAGCAGCAGGCTGGTCTTTTAAAGCTTTTTTCATAAATTCTAAAAAAATAGGGGCAGCAGCTTGAGCACCGTTTTCATGCTTTCCTAAAGTCGCATGGGAATCAAATCCAACATAAATACCGACGACAAGATCAGGTGTAAAACCAACAAACCATGCATCCCGAAATTCATTTGTTGTGCCAGTCTTCCCAGCAATTGGACGATTTAGTGCTAAAAGAATTTTTCCAGTTCCCCTTTCAACAACGCCTTGCAAAAGTGATACCATTTGATAAGCACTTACTGGATCAGTTACGAGGGGACGCGCATCTTTTAAGCGAGGAACTTCAGAACCTAATGTTAGTTTATTATCACAGCCAATACACTGAATAGAAATATTTGTTAAAATTGTTTTTCCATAACGATTTTGAACGCGATCAAGAAGCGTAGGGACTATTTTTTTGCCGCCATTCGCAATCATGCCATAAGCCGTTGTTAATCTTAATAAAGTCGTTTCGCTTGCCCCTAGGACAAAAGCTAACTGAGGGGGCATTTTTTCAGCAATATTAAATCGTTGTGCAAGATTAATAACATTCTTAATGCCTATAATATCGTGTGTAAGATGTATTGTAACGGCATTGCGAGAAAGTTCAAACGCACGTCGTAGACTTAAAGGTCCCATAAATTTTTCATCATAATTTCGCGGTCGCCAGATACCTAAGTTTTTACCAAGGCTGATAGAAAAAGGAATGTCTTGTACAGTCACAGAGCCATGTAAGCCTTTTTCAATTCCAGCTAAATAGACAAAAGGTTTAATCGTTGATCCAATTTGCCTCCAAGCTTGAGTCGCTCTATTAAATTGACTGATCTTGAAACTATAGCCTCCTTGTAAGGCGAGAATCCGACCAGAATGAGGATCCATGACAATAATTCCGCCTGATACAATTGGGATTTGACAAAGTTTAAATGTTTGATTCTTAGTTTTATTTTCTATTGTTGAAATTTTATCAACCAAGATAATATCAGATATTTTCAAAACATCTTTTGGATGATTAATGCTTGGTCCTAAAGACGCGACGTTAATGTAACGACGAGCCCATTTTAGTTCAGACAATGGAATGTAGCCTATTGTGCCATCTTTGAATCCTATAACAGCATGCTCAGATTTTAGTTCTAAAACAACAGCAAGCAGCCAATGACCATGTCCTGGAGGATTATTTATAGGTTGAAGTTTTTTGACCCAAAAAGGAGTATCATCTTTTAAATGAGTTATTGTTCTTTCTGCATCAGTTAAGGAAAGATTTGTAATCGGTCCTCGCCAACCATGACGTCTATCGTAAGCAATTAAGCCTTCTTTTAAAACTTGTCGCGCTATTTTTTGATACTCAATATTTAAAGAGGTTCTAACGACCAAGCCATCTTTATAAAGAGATTTTTCACCAAATTTCTCTACTAACTCACGTCGCACTTCCTCTGCAAAATAATTTGCATAAACTGTTTCTGAATTATGGCGAGCTGTTATTTTTAAAGGCTCAGATTTAGCATTTTGAGCTTCGTCTTCACATATGTATTTATCTTCCAACATTCTTTGTAGAACGTAATTTCTTCGAGCTTTAGCTGCCTCAGGATTTTTTTGAGGATTATAATTATTTGGCGCTTTAGGAAGAGCGGCCAAAAAAGCAACTTCTGAAAGCGATAACTCAGAAAGGTTTTTATTAAAGTAATTTACAGCAGCTGCAGCAATACCGTAGGAGCCATTCCCGAGATAAATTTGATTCAAATATAATTCAAGGATATGATCTTTTGAGTATGCATTCTCAAGGCGAAAAGCTAAAATAGCTTCTTTTATTTTTCTTTCATAAGATACTTTATTCGCAATTTCAGTTAGTAAGAAATTTTTAGCTACTTGTTGAGTGATAGTGGAGGCACCATAAGGACGCTTTGAAAACGCTGCATGGGTTATATTATGTAAGGCTGCTGATAAAATGCTTGGGATATCAATTCCTGAATGATGGTAAAAGTTTTTGTCTTCAGCAGATAAAAACGCTTTAATAATAATTTTTGGAATAGCTTTTAGAGGAACAAAAATACGTTTTTCATAAGCATACTCTGCAAACATATGACCATCTTGTGAATAAAGCCGTGTAACAACATCAGGTTCATAGTGGGCTAAATGCGAATAATTAGGAAGACCTTGGCCGAAATAATAAAAAGTACCAATTATTCCTGCGCTTAAGAGAACGATAGAAACAAAAAAATAGCTGACTAAAGTCCGTAAATAACGAAACAAGTTATTTCCTTTGTTAATTATCTAACATCAAATTAAAAAATTTTTTATACAAAAATAAAAAAAGCCTCTCTAAAAGAGAGGCTTTTTAATTAGGATTTATGCATCACCATCAGTGTTTGGTTCAGATGCTTTTTTCTTTGAAGTTTTAGCAGGTTTTTCTTCTTTTGGTTTTGCTGCTGCTTTAGTGGTTTTCTTTTCTTCTGGTTTTTCTTCGTTGGTTTTTTCTTTTACTTTATCAAAGGCTGCACCAAGAATATCACCTAAGCTTGCGCCACTGTCTGCTGAACCATAGGTTGCCATAGCTTCTTTTTCTTCAGCAATTTCACGACCTTTGATTGAAAGACTAACGCGTCGTGCAGAGCGATCAATATTAATAATCTTTGCATCAACTTTTTCACCGACTGCAAAACGGTCAGTGCGTTGTTCAGTCCTTTCTTTAGATAAGTCAGTTTTACGAATAAAACCATCTATTCCTTCGGTAACCTTAACTTCAATACCGGCTTCTTGAATTGAGGTGATTTCGCATGTAACGATATCATTTAGTTTCAAAGCGGATAAACCTTCAGCAAATGGATCTGCTGCAAGTTGCTTTACACCCAATGAGATACGTTCTTTATCAGGATCAACTTCAAGAACTTTAACCTTGATTTTTTCGCCTTTTTTATAATTTTTAATAGCTTCATCTGATGGTTCTGACCATGAAAGATCAGACATGTGAACCATACCATCTAGATCTCCTGAAACAGCAACAAAAAGACCAAATTCAGTAATATTGCGAATTTCGCCTTCAAATTCAGAACCTACAGGATATTTTTCTGCAACAGTTGCCCATGGATTGTCTTGGCATTGCTTGATACCAAGAGCAATTCGGCGTTTGCTAGGATCAACCTCAAGAACCATCACCTCTACGTTTTGTCCCACAGATAAAAGTTTTGAAGGATGAACATTTTTCTTTATCCAGCTCATTTCTGAAACGTGGACAAGCCCTTCAATACCCGGATCAAGTTCTACGAAAGCACCATAATCAGCAATATTTGTAACTGTTCCAGATAATTTTGTATGTAGCGGGAACTTAGCTTCTATACTTTGCCAAGGATCATTTTCAAGTTGTTTCATGCCGAGTGAGATACGGTGTGTATCTTTATTATAACGAATAATTTGTACTTTAATATTTTGGCCTACATGCAACATTTCTGATGGATGTGAAATGCGACGCCATGAAATATCTGTTACGTGAAGTAACCCGTCAATTCCGCCAAGATCAATAAAGGCACCATAATCTGTAATATTCTTGACGATGCCGTCAACAATTTTACCTTCTTCCATATTCGAAAGAAGTTCAGATCTTGCTTCTGTTCTTGTCTCTTCTAAAATAGCCCGTCGAGAAACAACAATGTTACCCCGTGCACGATCCATTTTCAAAATGATGAAAGGCTGCTCTATTCCCATTAACGGGCTAATATCTTTAATAGGGCGGATATCAAGTTGGCTTCCTGGTAAGAAGGCTATAGCACCACCTAAATCAACTGTGAAACCACCTTTAACACGTCCAAATAGGACACCATTAACTTGTTGAGCTGCTTTGTGAGCACGTTCTAATTCAAGCCAAGAAGCTTCTCGTCTTGCTTTTTCATGGCTCAAAACAATAAGACCATCTTTGTCTTCCATGCGTTCTACATATACTTCAACACGATCACCGGTCTTAACCTTTGTTTCTTTCACTGCTGTCATGAATTCACGTAAAGGAACGCGGCCTTCTGATTTTAAGCCAACATCAATAATGGCGTAATCATTAGAAATAGCGAGTACAGAACCTTTTATCACCTTTCCGACAATATCAACGGAACCTTCCGGTGTTTCATTTAAAAGCGCTGCAAAGCTTTCTACTTGATCGTTTGGAGTTGTTAAATTTATGGTCATAAAAATTAAATCCTTTCTTAAATAAGCTCCCTGAATGAAATGTTTTCCCGTTTAATAACGCATTTACTTTTTCAGGTGCTGCTCAATAACAGCTATTGACTGTTTGAGCATGTCATCGAAAGATAAGCTAGATGTATCAATAATATGTGCATCTTTCGCAATCTTAAGTGGAGCTTGTTGCCTACTTGCATCCCTTAAGTCTCTATCTCTCATATTTTGGATGACAGCCGTATATATACTCTCGATCCCTCGATTTTGCAACTCTTTAAGCCGTCTTTCAGCACGAACTTCAAGTTGTGCTGTAATATAAAGTTTTATATTAGCTTGCGGGCATACAAACGTTCCTATATCTCTTCCATCTAAAACAGCTCCATTAAAGCTGGGAGGAGGGGAGTTTGCAAAATTTCGTTGAAACTCTAAGAGAGCTTGTCGTACTTCAGGGAAAGTTGCTACTTTGGAGGCTAAATTGCCGATTTCTTCTGAGCGTAATTTTACATTTTCCAAATCATCTAATGTAATTGTAGCAGCAACTTTTATAATCTGCGTTCGATTCTCTAATTCTATTTTGTTTTCAAAGACTTTAAAAGCTAGGGCTCTATATAGAAGCCCTGTTTCTAAATGAGCCAAATTATATTTTAGGGCAATTTCCTTAGCTATTGTGCCTTTACCAGAGCCAGCTGGCCCATCAATTGCTATAATCATCATTAGAGGTTCCTTATCATTCTCTTTAAAGCATATTTAAGAAACTTCATAAGGTAAATCAATGAAGTTATAATAGAAAAAAACCTTTGACACCTGCTTTCATTCATGGCAAGCGATGATTTGTATTAAAATTGTAAAATTTGGAGATGTGCCTTGAAACCAGAATGGGGAGTAAAAAGAACTTGTCGTAAATGTGCGGCGCACTTTTATGACCTTCAGAAGACTAAATTTGAATGTCCTAAGTGTAATACTGAATATACACGAAATGATTTTCTAGTTAAAACTTTAAAGGTTGAATCTAGTAAAATTAAAAAGAAAGTTGAGAAAGTCGTTCTTGAAGAAAATTTAGATTTAATTGAGGAAAACTTAGATCAAGTGATCGATGATGATTTATTAGTAGATGCTGATGAATTGAGTGATGAAACTGTGTCTGACGTAATTGATCTTGAAGACGAAGAATAGGCCTTTTTAGGAAATTTTTAACATTTACGTCCAGTTGACTATTTAATTTTTTTGACTTAAAAATCAGTTGACTAATAGCTAGAGTTTTATCGATATTAGCTTAAGTATTATGAGTACTGGGAGATAGTTTAACGGTAGAACTCTCGGCTCTGGACCGAGCAGTCCTGGTTCGAATCCAGGTCTCCCAGCCAATAAATTTTCTTACTATTGTATCTTTAAGTATGGGGAGATGTTTCGTGATTGCATACTCTAAAGAGATTCTAAGTTTAGCTTTAGCTTTTCTACTCTCTGTAATTGTTACACGTGTAATGATCGTTATTAATATTAAAGATATTCCCGTCGATCGTTCATCCCATAAGGAAATTACACCTCGTGCAGGAGGTGTCGGATTGTTAAGCGGGTTTTATATCAGTCTATTAAGTCAAGGATTCTTTCGAATATCTAGTGACGGAAATGCTTTAATCGTTCTATTATCTGCCGCAGCGATAATAGCAGGCCTTGGATTGCTAGATGACATCAAGGGATCAAGTCCAATCTTAAGACTTTTCATTCAAATAGTTATTTCTTGTTTTTTTGTATCTTATACAGGCGCTTTTAAAACAGTACCGCTTCCATATTTTGGAGAAGTTAACTTAGGAATTTTAAGTTTGCCTCTTTCAATCTTATGGATTGTCGGTTTTACAAATGCCTTTAACTTTATGGATGGATTAAATGGAATGTCAGGTCTGATCACTGTAATTGCCTGTACATTTTTATCAATATTAATTAGTTCACAGCATCCTAGTTTTATAATTTTTTTAATTCTTGCAGCAGCAACGCTTGGTTTCTTAATATTTAATTTTCCTAAAGCAAAAATATTTCTTGGTGATATAGGAAGTTTCTTCTTAGGATTCTTTTTTGCATCTTGGGCTTTAATTGCTTCACAGCCATCTTACGGGAAGTTATCTATTTGGATAGTCCCACTTTTATTTTTTATTTATATCTATGATGTGATTTTTACGCGTATTCATAGAATAAAAAGAGGGAAAAACTTTTTTGAAGCACATCGTGAACATCTTTATCAACTTTTAAATAGCCTAGGATGGAGCCACGTAAAGGTAACAAGTTTATATGCACTTATTTTCATCCTGCAGGGTATTTCATCTTTGTTTATGATGATGAGGCCTCCAGAAGAGCATGTTTTTTTCTTTATCCCATTTCTTATAGGGGCTAGTGTACTTTCTTGGTGGGTTTTTTCAAAAACGCGCAAGATAAATCCCTCTTTTTAAAGCGATTAAAATGATTCTTTCACTCGACAAAGTTTTTTATCAAAAAAATAACAAAATTATCTTGGAAGATGTATCCTTGACGATATCATCACAAGAATTGGTAACCATTATTGGACCTAATGGAGCAGGAAAAACAACTCTTTTAAAGATTGTTTTGGGTTTAATTACCCCAACCGGAGGAAATATCGTAAAATCTACTTCTTTAAAAGTTGGTTATATGCCTCAAAAATTGCATGTGGATCCAAGTCTTCCTATAACTGTAAAACGATTTTTAGAATTGTCACGTTATCAAGATACATTTCACCAAATTGTATCGGCTGTGAATATTAATCATCTTTTAGAGAATTCAATTCATATTTTATCTGGCGGAGAATTACAGCGTATTTTGTTAGCAAGAGCATTACTAAGCAAGCCAGACCTTCTCGTATTAGATGAACCTCTTCAGGGTGTTGATATAAATGGTCAAATGTCTCTTTATAAACTGATCTCTGAAGTTCGACAGATTTTAGGATGTGCTGTTCTATTAGTGTCTCATGATCTGCATTTTGTTCATGCAGCAAGTGATAAAGTAATTTGCTTAAATCATCACATTTGCTGCGCCGGAAAACCAGAAGAAGTGCAAAATCACCCCAATTATCAATTACTTTTTACTGGTTATCGCCCCGATGTTTTGGCACCTTATGCGCATCATCATGACCATCACCATGACGTAAATCCTAAAAGAGAAAAATAATGAGCACATTTTTAGTAAATGCTTTTGCAGCAAGCAGTTTATTTTCTTTTGCAGCTGGTCCTTTGGGAGCAATGATTATTTGGAGGCGTTTAGCCTTTTTTGGGGATACTCTTTCTCATGGAGCCTTATTGGGGATGAGTTTAAGTTTGGCATTTAATTTTCATCCAATTATGGGAATTTTTTTTATCTCTGTTATTTTAGCCATTTTTTTAGGGTATTCATCGAATTCTCCCGCTCTTGCAAGTGAAACAAGATTGGCAATACTTTCGCCAGGATTACTCTCTTTAGGAATGATATGTTTCTCTCTTTTTAAAAGAGTTCGATTCAATTTAGAGGGATACTTATTTGGGGATATTCTTGCTGTAAACATTCAGGATTTAGTTTCACTTCTTTTAGGAGAAATTGTTGTCTTAAGCTTTTTAATTAAGCAATGGAAAGCTCTTATCAATATTTGCATCAGTGAAGATCTTGCAATGGTAGAAGGTTACAATGTTGCAAGAGTTCGTATTATGTTTCTGTTTATTTTAGCTCTTTTTATCGCTCTTACAGTTAAAATTATGGGTGTATTGCTAATGACAGCTTTATTAATTTTGCCTGCCGTTCTTGCGAGAAATTTTTCAAAAACGCCGGAAAGGATGGCTTTATTGGCAATAGGGGTTGGTATAATTATAACGATTATAGGATTATGTATTTCTAATAGTTATGATATTTCGGCTGCTCCAGCTATTGTAACAACAGGCGTAACCTTGATAATACTTTTAGAGGTATTAAAATGTTTTAGAAAAGCAATTTAAAATTGTTTAAAATTTGAAGAGACATAAAAACTGGTGCCGCCGGAGAGGATTGAACTCTCGACCTCACCCTTACCAAGGGTGTGCTCTACCACTGAGCTACGACGGCTTTAATTTGAATACGTTTAACTTAAGCAGCAAAGAGTTGCAAGTAAAGCAATGCATGATATGAAAAAAAAATGAATAATAAAACTCAAGATCGTTTGGCTCAAGCTTTACGTACTAACTTATTAAAGCGTAAAAATCAGCAACGATCTCGCATTGAAAGTGGGCCAGAGGTCGAGCATAGGAACAATTTTTTTCATCAAACTGATCAAAAATTTTTTGTAAATATCCGTTTAACGCCTAATTCGAAACAAAATGGCATTCAAGGATTATATATTTCTGCCGAAGCACAAATTTATCTTAAAATTAGTGTAAGAGCAGTGCCTGAAAATGGTCAAGCAAACGATGCACTTATTCGTTTTATGGCTTCTGAATTCTGTGTGCCAAAAACACATATTACTATAGTTAAAGGGGAAACCAGTCGATTTAAAACGTTGCTTTTTAGTTCAGTAGATTTTTTGATTTTAAACCAAAAATTTACGGATCTAGCAAAGCATCATGCTATCGAACATTAAGGAGAAAAAGCTATTGGCTTTATGCGACATTAATTCTTTAAGATCCTTTAAAAATAACACGAATAGACTCTTAGGATTAGATGTTGGTGCTAAGACGATAGGGCTTGCTCTTTCAGATGCTACTTGGACAATTGCAACACCTTTTAAAACCCTTGAAAGAAAAAAACTTAAACAAGATATTTTAGAATTAATGGCTATTATTAATAAATATAATGTTTGCGGTTTAGTGATAGGTCTGCCTAAGAATATGGATGGTTCAGAAGGGCCACGCTGTCAATCTACAAAACAATTTGCTTATAATTTTTTAAATGAAATAGATCTTCCTGTTGCTTTTTGGGACGAGCGTCTTTCTACCATCGCTGTAACAAGGACGCTTCTAATGGCAGATGTGTCGCGTAAGCGCCGACAAGAAGTTGTTGATAAAATGGCTGCTAGTTACATTCTGCAAGGTGTTTTAGACGCCTTATAGATAGAATTGAGAGTGGAAGACCAGCATCTTAACCCGCAAGAGATAATACTACGGCTGCTTCTTTCCAGATCTGACCGGGTTCGAAAACCTTACGTCCAAGCCTGATCTTCCAAAGAGAATATAAAAGATTCTTTACAACTCATGCAAGAAATTTATCTTCCCAGTTATCTTTAAAAGTTTTAACAAGCTTTTGTGATACTTCTAGATCTTGAGGTGTATTAATTTCAAAAGGAATTGTGTTAACAATTCGAACATCAATTCTTAAGCCCACTTCAAGTGCTCTTAATTGTTCTAATTTTTCAGAAATTTCAAGAGGAGAAGGGGGATGATTAACAAATTTCTTAAGTGCTTTGCGACGGTAACTATAGAGTCCTATGTGATGATAATGAATTAAAGCCCCATGAGGAATGACAGAACGGCTGAAATATAAAGCCTGGCGTATAAAAGGATTTTCTTTCTCTATCATCGCTATTTTCGCAACACTTATGCTATTTTTACTTTCTTCGTCATTTATTTTTACGGCTAATGTTGAAATATCTGCATCTGGATTTTGAAGAGGCTCAAAAGAATATTTAATTACTTGAGGGTCAATAAAAGGCATATCGCCCTGTAAATTAATAATTACATCGTACTTTTCTTCAGGATCAATAATATTGGCTGCAGCATAAACACGATCTGAACCTGAAGGTAAGGCAGGGTCAGTCATACAAACCTCGCCACCTGCATTTTTAACAATTGAAGCAATTTTTTCATCATCGCATGCAACAATTACACGACCTATATTAGCTTCTAATCCGCGATCTAGAACGTGGAGCACAAGCGGCTTATCACCAATCATTAATAATGGTTTCTGAGGAAGTCTAGAGGCTGCAAGACGTGCAGGAATAATAATAAGAGGATTCATATTAATTTAAACCCATTTTGAAACATAGCCTTGATCTGGTTGGATACCATTACAAAGATTATAAATAACTTCTTCGGGAGTTTTTACGATTATGAAAAGTTTTTGATCAATTCCCCTTACAAAACCATCTTCGATCATGCGCTTAAAATGAGTCGAAAAAATTGTAGACCAGTATTCATCAATATCTAAAAAAATAATTTTTTTATGATGTAGGCCAATTTGTTTCCAAGTCATAATTTCAAAAGTTTCATCTAATGTGCCTATACCGCCAGGAAGAATAATGAAAGCCTCAGATTTCTCAAACATGAGTCGTTTACGTTCATGCATCGTCTCAACAACCATAATTTCATGAAGGTTCTCATTGATGCCTTCTCTTGTACTTATCAGTGTTGTTGAGATTCCAATAGCTTTTCCCCCCGCTTCTAAAACAGCGTTTGAGACTAATCCCATAAGTCCCATCCGCCCACCACCATACACTAACTGTATGTTGTTCTTAGCAAGAAGGACTCCCATTTCTTGAGCTGCAGTTTGATATTTTGCAGGTAAACCATTAAATGAACTGCAATATACACTGGCTGATTTAACAAATTCCACTGTTTTAGACTCCTTATATAATTTAAGGAATAAACCTGCCATTGCTTCAAAATTCATGCAAGATAAATTAAATAAATTGTTTATTGGCCTAATTTTACTCAAATTAAAATAAGAAGTGAATTAATTTAAGGGAATAAAAAGATAATTTTGTACAAAAAGAACATATGCAGTTTTCCTACAATTTTTTAACTAATTTCTTTTCTTTTATGTGTTACAGAATTGTATTTTTTGATTTTGATTCCTGCACTTTTGTTGAAGTGCCAGATAAAAAAGTATTTCTTTTTGAATCTTTATCGTTTGATAAATAAACAACTGAAAATATTTTATTATCACGTATCATTATTCCTGTATTGATCATTTTACTTCGTAATACTGGAGGTGATTCTGTTTGAAGCAAAATAGCATAAGGAGAACAATCATATGCAGTAAGGCCATCTAATGCATATGTTGCAAATTTAGCTCGTATAATTGCTGGTAAATAGTGCTGTTTGGTTTTTTCTTCGGATTCTTCAAGACTACGAGCAAAATAATGGAATAATTCGCGATAATAATTTTTTGCTAATTGTTCCATCCTAGTTTTTTCTAATTCATACTCTGCTTCAGAAAAGTATTTTTGGCAATTCGTGAAAACTTCGCTAAGAGTAGCTTGATTTAATATTAAGTTAGGACTTTTTAATTTTTTATCGAAAAGATTATGAACTTCGACATCAACAGCTGAATATTCCGACAAATTATCTGGATTGTCGAAATACTTACGAGTATATGCCTCGATATTTGATCGATATGCTTCGCGACGCAGAACCAACTTTTCTTCCACTAAACCGGGAGGTTTTTTAAAAATAGGAAAAGTGCAACTTTTTTCATCCGGCCACCAATAAGAGTCTTCATCATCACCAATCAATAAGCAGATCTTAATAGGCACTCCCGTAAGTCTTAAATTTTTAACGAATTCAAATAAAGAGTCTTTTTGCCTATAAAATATAGATTCTTCAACCGATGTAAAATAATATTTCTCTGGAGCAGAGGAAGATAATAAAGAAAAATCGACATTAGGGCAAACAAATTGAACAAAGTTAATTTTTCCTGTGTTATGAATACTTTCTAAAATCTCATGAATAAATTCATGTTTATGAAATTCATTGAGATCAATGCAATTAGCTTTCTTTTTCCATTCCCAAAGCGCAATTAAGACTCTTGTTGCTTTAAAATAAGTATCTTCAGAATATATTTTTGCCATTAATCCAACAGTATGAATCGATTCATTAAGCCTTCTTAAATTAGTTTCAAAAACTGTTATGAGTTCTTTTGCTGTCGTAAAATTCATACGTTTCTTTTGAATGCTAGATGGCTTAAAATCAGGAAATTTTTTACTTAGGGTCTCTTCCAATAATACCCATAGCTGCAATACGTCGTTGAGACTAGTAAAAGGAGTTTCAGTTTCACCTTTAGAAACAGCACCTTTAGATAGTGTGCCACTTTCAACATGAGAAGGATAATTTTGAGCAGAAGAATTTTCTTCGTATTTCAGTTCTGCTTCTCGAAGTTTTTGAAGTAATTCAGTAACATGACCTACATTGTCTCTTAGAACTTTTCTTATCTTAACGTAAGCATCTGTAAATGTCTCACATTTAGGATAGACACTGGATTGCTTTTCATGAGCAACTTTATATCTACTTAACGCATTATTAACCGTTTCTTGTAAAACTTCTCTAAGATCCGAAGCTGCTATATAAGAAGGGAAAAAAAATAATAGATTAACGAGCAATAAGAAAACTACACGATTACACATATATATTTTTCCTAGAATTAACACTCGATTCAACACAGATTAGCTTAATAGACAAAATAAAGCCAGTGTTTTGTAAAATATTAAAATTAATCATGTATTCACTTTTAAAATCAAGAGGATATTCTTATGAATATCCATTTAATTAAAAATTAATATTAAGAACAGCCACTCGTACTACCACATGTCATACACTTCATACAAGTGCCATTACGAACTAATGTAAAATTTCCGCATTCTTGGCAGGAATCACCTTCATACCCTTTTAGGCGAGCTGTTTCTGCTTTAGAAAGCGTATTATTCATAGGTTGGTTTTCTTGATAATGAGGAATGATAAGCTCAGCTTTTTCTACACTCGAAGCTCCAAGAGGATTCGGGGCTAAAGCATTTGAACCTTCAACTTTCAAGTGTATCGTCTCAGTTGTTCGGGTTGCAGTACGTTTTCCTTTAAGAATATATAAATTATTACGAATATAACCTTTGCTTGTTAAAGAACTGAGAGCTTCAATCTCTTGTTGTTCTTGACGACCTGTAGACATTCGCTCATGAGCTTCTCCTAAGCTTTCGGGTAAAAGTTCTTTGGGATCTGAATGAGCTAGGTCAGTTCGATCAAGATAAGAAATTGCAAGTTCTCGGAAGATATAATCAAGAATGGAAGTAGCCATTTTAATCGCATCATTCCCAGTCACAAGTCCTGAAGGTTCAAATCTTGTGAAGGCAAAAGCGTCAACAAATTCGTCAAGAGGAACACCGTATTGTAGTCCTATCGAAATAGCCATAGCAAAATTATTCATTAAACTTCTAAAGGCAGACCCTTCTTTATGAAGATCAATAAAGATTTCACCAAGACGACCATCTTCATATTCACCGGTTCGAAGATAAACCTTATGTCCTCCAACCGTTGCTTTTTGCGTATAACCTTTTCGACGGGCGGGGAGTTTATGGCGTTCATTGCGATGAACGACGCGTTCAATCACTTTTTCAACTATTCGCTCAGTTAAAACTTTAGTTCGTGCAGCACCTGTAAGGGAAGTAATTTGTTCTACAATATCTTCTGCGTTCTCATCTTCTGAAATAAGGGAAGTATTAAGAGGTTGAGAGAGCTTTGAACCATCTCTATAAAGAGCATTACATTTTAAAGCTAAACGCCATGAAAGCAGATAAGCTTCCTTACATTCTTCAATTGATGCATTGTTAGGCATATTAATTGTTTTTGAGATAGAACCTGAGATAAAAGGTTGGACAGCGGCCATCATATGAATATGACTTTCTGTTGACAACGCTCTTTTCCCAAGACGTCCGCAAGGATTCGCACAATCAAAAACAGGAAGATGTTCATCTTTTAAGTATGGAGCGCCTTCCAGGGTCATTGTTCCACAGCAAAAATTATTTGCTTTCTCTATTTCGTCTTTATTAAAGCCTAAAGCTGTTAGAATATCGAAATTATTGTTGCTTAATTGCTCATCGGAAAAACCAAGAACGTTTTTGCAGAAATCTTCACCAAGCGTCCATCGATTAAAAGCAAATTTTATATCAAAGGCAGAGCTTAAACTACTGTTAAGTTTTGCTAAAACTTCCTCATTAAATCCTTTTTTCTTAAGTGCCTCAAAGCTAATAGAAGGAGAATTTTCAAGGGTTCCACGGCCCACGGCATAATCTATAATAGCTTGAATTTCTTCTTTGTTATAGCTCAGCTTATAAAGCGCCTTAGGGACCATTTGATTAATAATTTTGAAGTAACCACCACCGACAAGCTTTTTAAATTTTACTAGAGCGAAATCAGGTTCAACGCCAGTCGTATCACAATCCATCACAAGCCCAATGGTTCCTGTTGGTGCAATACAAGTTGTTTGAGCATTTCGATAGCCGTATTTTTCCCCTAATTCGAGGGCATGATCCCAAGCATGTTTAGAAGCTTCACTGAGTGCAGAAATTGGGCAAGAAGCATGATCAAGCGGGACAGGTAAAATTTTAAGACTATCATACCCTGTAGTTTCTCCGTAAGCTGCTCGCTGATGATTTTTCATAACACGTAACATATCTTCTTTGTTAAGTGTATATTGAGAAAAGGTACCAAGCTCACGTGCAATCTCTGCGGATGTTGCATAAGATCTACCAGTCATAACGGCTGCTAAAGCGCCTCCCATGCTTCGACCTTCAGGACTATCATAAGAAATTCCCATTGCCATCAACAGACCACCAAGATTTGCATAACCAAGACCTAGTGTTCTAAAATCATAAGAACGTTGAGCAATCTTTTGGGAAGGATATTGTGCCATCATAACTGAAATTTCGAGTACCAATGTCCAAAGCCTAATGGCATGTTCGTAAGCTTGGACGTCAAAGGTTGGTTGATCGCTTTCCATATCATAAAACATGGCAAGGTTAATGGACGCTAAGTTACAAGCTGTATCATCAAGAAACATATATTCTGAACAGGGGTTAGAAGCTTGAATTGGACCGCTCTTAGGACAAGTATGCCATTCATTTATTGTTGTATGATACTGAATTCCTGGATCTGCAGAAGCCCAAGCCGCATAACCTATCTGTTCCCATAAGTTTTTAGCTTTGATGGTTTTGTAAATGCCTCCATCTGTGCGACGAATGAGATTCCACTCTTCATCTTTAAGAACTTTCTCTAAAAATTCATTCGTAATACGAACAGAATTATTGGAATTTTGTCCAGAAACAGTTGAATAGGCTTCAGAATTAAAATCTGTATCATACGTTTCAAATTCAAAAGAGGAGCAGCCTTGGCGTGTATATTGAATGACGCGCTGAATATAATTTTCAGAAATCATATGTCCGCGTGCGTTTTTAATTGCTTCTTTTAAGGCAGAATTTACCTGAGGATCAAAACGGCTTTCATCTGTCCCAAGCTGACATGCTTGCATAACGGCATTAAGGTGCTTTTTGGCAATTTTCGAACCAGTGACAAGCGCAAGAACTTTTTGTTCTTCTATAACTTTCCAATTAATAAATTCTTCTACATCAGGATGATCAATATCAACCACCACCATTTTAGCGGCTCGTCTTGTAGTACCTCCTGATTTTATGGCGCCTGCAGCTCTATCGCCAATTTTAAGGAAGCTCATAAGGCCAGAGGATTTACCACCCCCTGACAAGGGCTCACCTTTACCGCGAAGATTTGAGAAGTTTGAACCTGTTCCTGAGCCATATTTAAATAATCTTGCTTCTCTAACCCATAAATCCATGATCCCGCCTTCATTAACAAGGTCGTCATTAATGCTGGAAATAAAACAAGCATGAGGTTGAGGACGTTCATAGGCAGATGTTGAATTCATTAATTTTTCAGTAATATGATCAACATAAAAATGGCCTTGAGAAGGACCATTTATTCCATAAGCCCAATGAAGTCCTGTATTGAACCATTGAGGCGAATTAGGGGCAACCATTTGATTGGCCAGCATATAGCATAATTCGTCATAGAAAGTTTGTGCATCTTCTTCAGAATTAAAATAACCACCTTTCCAGCCCCAATATGTCCAGGTGCCAGCAAGACGATTGAAGACTTGCTTAGCGGATGTTTCTGGGCCTGAAATATTTGCATCAGAATCTGTTTCTTCTGAATTTTTACGATCATCAATTTTAGAAGCTCGGAGCCACTCCGGAACCCCTTTTTCATCAATAGGGCGTAATTTGGATGGAACGCCAGCTTTACGGAAATATTTTTGAGCCAATATATCACAAGCAACTTGAGACCAGTGGGATGGAATTTCTATGTCTTTCATTTGGAAAACAATCGAGCCATCAGGATTACGTATTTCACTCGTTGCTTTTCTAAATTTAATAGTTGAATAAGGGGATTGACCCTTCTTCGTAAAGCGACGAGAGATTTTCATATATGTATATCCTTTAATAAACTAAAATACTGTAAAAATTACAAAATAATCAATATGTGGTGGCTTTTTTAAAAAACATTCACTACATATAGTAGATTGTATGGTGATAATGTTATTTTGTTTTTCACTCGTCAAGGATAAAACTACAATGAAATTAAATAATACAGATATTAACTCTCAGGCAAATTTAACACCTTTAAAAACACTTATGTTTTACTTGTGGAATCAACAAGGAAAAATAATGAAGTTTCGATTACTCTGCGTCTTGATTCTTCTTATTTTAAGTAAAATTATCAATGTTTATGCACCTATCTATTATAAGAAAGCTGTTGATTTACTTTCTATAAATGTTGAAAATATTGGATTTGAAATCATTCCCGTAAGCTTCATTTTAGCATACGGAGCCGCACGTATAGGCGCACAATTTTTTAATGAACTCAAAGATATGTTATTTGTGCGTGTTGAGCACCGTGCGATCAGACAAATTGCTCTCAAAACTTTCGAATTTCTGCATGCTTTAAGTTTAAGATTTCATTTAGATCGGAAAACCGGTGGACTTAGTCGCTCAATTGAACGTGGAACAACGGCAATTGAAACATTATTAAGATTTATGATTTTCAATATATTGCCGACAATTTTTGAAATAATTATGGTTTCTATAGTGCTTTCAACAATCTACAAACCATTATTTGCCTTCATAACTCTGTTGACTTTGGCGATTTATATTGTTTTTACAATTAGCGTAACGGAATATCGTACTAATTTTGTACGAAAAATGAACCAAACAGATAATGAAGCGAATGCAAAGGCAGTCGATAGCTTATTAAATTATGAAACTGTAAAATATTTTAATAATGAAGAACATGAAGCTTTGCGGTATGACGCCTCTCTTGCACAATACGAAAGTGCAGCTGTAAAAAGTAAGCAGTTAATGTCGCTTCTTAATATTGGACAAGGAATCATTATATCTATTGGACTTGTCGTCGTTATGATAATGGCAGCTTATGAAGTAATCGCTTTGAAGATGTCTGTCGGTGATTTTGTCTTAGTAAATACATACCTTATTCAGCTCTATTTACCGCTTAACATTTTAGGCTTCGCGTATCGTGAAATTAAATTATCTCTTATAAATATGGAGCAAATGTTTGCTCTGTTTAAAGAACCTTTAGAGATAAAAGATTCTAAGAACTCACAAGAGTTTAGTCTTAAAAAAGGAACAATCATTTTTGAAAAAATTAGTTTTGGTTACACGTCAGATAGACTGATTCTTAAGGATATTTCGTTTGAAGTTCCAGCTGGCAAAACGGTCGCTATTGTGGGACCTTCAGGCGCAGGTAAGTCAACAATCTCTCGTTTATTATTTCGTTTTTATGATGTATCTCAAGGAAAAATTCTGATTGATGGCATAAATATTCGTGATTTGACTCAATCCAGTGTACGAAAAGTAATGGGAATTGTTCCTCAAGATACAGTCCTTTTTAATGACACAATCTATTATAATATTGCTTATGGTCGCCCTCATGCTACCAAAGAAGAAATAATTGAAGTTGCAAAGCTTGCTAAAATCCATGATTTTATTATGCAAACACCAGACGCGTATCTAACGCCTGTTGGAGAACGAGGTTTAAAATTATCCGGTGGCGAGAAGCAGCGTATTGCTATCGCTCGAACGCTTCTCAAAAAACCAAAAATCTTTTTGTTTGATGAAGCAACTTCAGCATTAGACACGCATACAGAAAAAAGTATACAAGAAAACTTGAGGGAGATTTCAAAAGGTCATACAACAATTATTATAGCTCATCGTTTATCAACAGTTGTTGATGCAGATGAAATTCTTGTTCTAGATCATGGACGCATCGTTGAAAGAGGTCAACATTCTCAATTGATTAAACAAAAGGATATCTATGAAAAAATGTGGAAACGCCAGCTCGAAGGCAAACACATTATGTCAAACCTTTCCGAGTAAAAAGTTGTAGGACTTAAAAGATGATAACAAAAAAAAATACAGTTTTAATTATTTTAGCATTTATTGTTACAATAATTGCAACTGATATTTATCTTCCAAGTTTTCCTGCTATGGCAGTCTTTTTTAGCTGTAGTTCAGATAGCTTACAGCTTTCAGTCCCTTTTTATATGATAGGCGGACTTGTTTCCCCACCAATTTTTGGTTTTGCCGCAGATCATTTTGGACGAAAAAAAACACTTTTATGGGGATTGGGCATTTTTATTTTTGGAAGCTTTCTATGTTTTCAGTCACTTTCATTAACTGAATTATTAATAGGAAGGTTTATTCAGGGTTTCGGTGCAGTCTCTGTACCAATCGTAGGATGGGCTACAATCCAGGATCAATATCCAGGCCAGAAAGGCGCTAAGATTATGGCTTGGGTTGGTAGTATTATTTCATTGGGACCTTTAGTAGCTCCAAGTATTGGGGGATTCATAGACACAATATTTGGGTGGAAAGGGAATTTTTTTCTACTTTTTATCTTTTCTTTAATAATTACTACATTGATGGTTTTTTACTTCTATGACGTACGACAAATTTCTGAAAAGAAGAAATTTCATATAACAAGCATTTTAAACTCTTATGCTCTAATTTTCAAAAATAAAAAATTTACAGCTTATATTATGTTATCTGCCTTTTTAATGTGTGGTGAGTTATGTTATCTTACGGTTATCCCTTTCTTTTTGAAAGAAACCTTTCATTTAACTTCTGAACTTATAGGGATTTATATTAGCATCGTGAGTTTAACCTATATTTTAGGTACTTTTTTAGCTTCTCAATTAGTTTATTATGTCGGAATAAACAAAACCATTTTGTTGGGAATTATGCTTTCTCTATTAGGGGCTTCTATATTGCTCTTGTTAAGTATTTTTCAATATATCTTTATTTCTTTACTAGTAATTGCAACAGGACTTTACATGATTGGACCTGCTTTAATATGGGGACCATCAACTTCTGCAGCGTTACAACTTTTTTCAGGCCAAAGAGGTTCTGCATCAGCAGTCAGAAGCCTTATGACACAATTATCTATGGGGGTAGGGGGATTGGCTGGTAGTTTACTTAATGACTTTGATCTTGAGCCTTTAGCCATATTTTTAGTTGCTATGTGTTTATGCAGTTTACTGTTTTTCTTTCAACTTAAGACTTCAAAGCATAATTCTTAAAGAATTAGCCTCCTAAATAGATAAAATATTTAATTGAATTTTACGTTTTTTCAAAAAATGCACACTTTTATATTGAAAATAGTAACATATTATGGTAGTGTAGTTGTAGATGGTCAAGGAAGAGTTTCTCTTTCTTATGAAGAAATAAAAACCCTTCATAATTCTTTCCAAAAGTCTTTCATGAACGTCTTAATAAAAATAATAAGGCAGGGTTAAAAACCTTAATTATTAGACAAGATAAGCCTTTTAACGCTCTTTTTGAGTGAATGCCCTCTTTTTGCCTTTTTTAAGGGACGATCCCCTTAGGAAAAGAAGCTTAAGAGAGTCCTGATCAACGTCTTATCTTAATGGACCTCGAGGCCATAAAGCGTAACCCCATAAGCTGGCTTGTGGCATCATCTACATAGACGAGAAGGGTACACTTAGGAGCACGACCTTCAAACCAATCATGCTCTGAACCATCAATTTGACAAGTTCTGCTAATGCTGCGCGTCTATAACGGGATTGATAAGCTCGCTTAAGTTTCTTCTCTCGGGTTATCCATATCTGATCTTCAAGCATTAATCTTCTCACAGAGGTAAGTGAGACTTCTAAATGAGATGAACCTCTCTTAGCTTTTCCCATGCTAAAGTAGGTCCAAAGTCAGGGTATTCTTTACGAATGATGGCCTTAATAGTTTGTTTTAAAGGTTCAGGAAGTTGATTATTGCTCGGCTTGCCACGCTTTTTGGAGATTATTCCTTGAGGGCCACTAGCTCGGTAGCTGGCCAGTAATATCTTAACTTGTCTAATGTTTATATTGAGAACTCCTGCAGCTTTTTCTTGCCTCAGTTCTCTTCTTTGTAGTTGCTGCATAACTTCAAGACGTAAAAGTTCTTTTCTATCCATAATCAATAAGTCGCTCATTTGGGTCCGCCTTTGTAAAGACATAAATGTCTCAACAAAGGGACGTTATCTCAGAACTATTACCATTTTAGATCGCATAATATATATTATGGAAAATTATTATTGGTGGACATGCTAAATATTTTATACAAATAATGCACTAAACAGATTAATTCTTGCTTTTGCAGGCACTTGTGTTTCAGTTAAATTTCAGCATTTGAGTAATATTTTATGATCATCTAACCAATGCATAATTTGTGCGATCATTAAAGTCACATGCGCGATCAATTGCTGGATTTAAAGTAAGCGCATAAATTACTTTTTTAATTCCTTTCTCGCGAGAAAAAGAAGGTTGTACAAAGATTTCAACATTATCAACAAGTATATATCCAAGTTTAATACTATAATTTAGAGCACTTCACGTGCTATGATTTAATCCTGCACCCAAAACGTCCGCCTAGGTGCCCTGTATGTGTCGTACTCAGCTTGAGGAAGCTCTTATGCCCCTAGAAGGCTACTATTCTTTCTATTTCCTCTCGTAGTTAATCTTTTTGAAAATTTCTCTTTAAGGTTTAATAAATTAATAATTAGTTATAACTGTTAAGGGAGTATATGTAACTTATGTTAATTCAAATGCCCATTCTCTATTCATTTCGACGTTGCCCCTATGCTATAAGAGCAAGACTTGCGTTATATTTATCAAAAATTTCTCATGGACATCGTGAAATAGATTTAAAAAATAAACCTATTGAAATGCTCACTATGTCTCCTAAAGGTACAGTGCCTATCTTGATAGTCAGCAATGATATTTTGCTTGAAGAAAGCTTAGATATCATGAAATGGGCTTTCAAAATACCCAACCTAGACTCAAAAGATACTTTATTAATTGAAGAAAACGATACGCGCTTTAAATATGCCTTAGATCGTTATAAATATCCGGGACGTTACCCTGTAAAAGATGATCTTGACTATCAAAAGGAATGTATAGAATTTTTAAGAAAAATTGAGAATCGGCTTTCTCCATTCTTAAATGGAAATAATATATCATTTTTAGATTTAGCAATATTTCCATTCATTAGACAATTTTCGATGGTTGACTCTGAGTGGTTTAAGGAACTTCCCTACCCTCATGTTAAAATGTGGTTGAGTTCTCTTACTGAAAGTGAATTATTTCAAAATGTTATGAAAAAATATCCACTTTGGACACTTAATAATGATCCAATAATTATTTCTTCTTATTAAGTTGCTTTACGAAAAATAAATAATGTTCTGATAAATTGATCTTGGGTCCTTTAAAAGACATGTTTTATGTGGAATGGAATTATTAATGAAATTTTATTCATTGGCTTTTCTGTTAACAAGTTCTCTAACTATTCCTCTCTCGCAAGGAAATGCATTTTCATTATTTAACAAATCATCTACAAATGCTGACCAATTAAAACAACAAATAAAAACTGATATTAAAAATTTATCCACATTACGAGAACTTTTTAGACTATCACGTCAAATGGAAGCGGTCTATCTACAAGCAAAAAGTATTGGTCTTAATGCAGAAACTAAAATAAAAATTCAAGATACTCTCATAAAAGAATATAATTTAGCTCAGGAAAATCTTACAAAGTTTAAAGATGAGTGGATACAAAAAAGACAATTATCTCTTAAAAATTTAAAAACTAAGAATACTTTAAAAACTGAACAAATTTCTCAATTAACGTCAGAGCTCAAACAACTCGAAGTCATATTAGAAAATTTACAAAATATTCTTGAAAGTTTAACACCTGAAGGAAAAATATTGCTTTTGGCCACCTGGAATTTTGCAGTTAACCCGACTTTACCTCAAGGGAGTAATGCTAAACAGATGTTTGAATGGTTTACAAAGCTCAACAATAAAATTACTCAATCTCGAAAGCAACTTGATGCATTCAATAATGGGATAATTCGACTTGATTCAGTACTGCAAAATGTTGAAAATGACCCAAGATTTAAAAGAGATCATGACATCGCTATGGCGCGTTTAGCAGAAGCCAAACGTCAATTAACTAACATTGGTGATACTTATAACAACGCTATGAAACCTCTCTTAAATTCTCCTTCTCAAAAAGCACAAACATTAACATCAAGCTTTGAAGAAAAAGCAAAGTCTTTAGGCTGTTCAGCTCTTACTAGAATTGGTGACGGTCAGCGGGGCATAAATCAATGTCGTGAACAGTCTTTAAAACGTATTAATGATGCTGCAAAGAAAATTAAGTTAAAATCTTGTCAATTATCAGTGCAGAGCGATGATCCAAGTATTGAAGCATGTGCAAAAGAATTTGGTCTTAGCTATCTTAATCTGACTCAAAAATAAACCATTTATCTTTAAGTTTTAGGAAGAATTTCTTATTGAGTTGTATAAGCTTTAGCACATGCTAAAACTTTCTCATAAGGTTGATTTAAATCAAATTTCTCAGTGATTGTTGTGCTTTTCGCATCTTTACCTATTTGAGTAGTTATTCTTAATTGGTAACATTGACCTAAATTAGAAACTTTTTTAAATCCTACTTTTTGCAATTCATCAAGCATGCATGACTTTAGAGTGTCATTACGTAAATCGTTTAAACCCTTTAATTTTTTACAGTCAGCCTTTTTAATCGATGATAAAGTTTTATCCGTTAAAACTTTTGCTTGATCCGAATAAGTACGAATAATGTCTGTTGCACTAATACCTATTTGACCTATTGCGTTGCTTAACTGCACATGATGTTCAGAAACATTTTTCCTAAGTTCAACAATTTCTTGAATTTTTTGTTTAACTTGACGTTCATTTTCTTGTTTTTGACTGCCAGTAAACCAGCCTTTTATACCTTTATTTAGTTGTTCAGTTAAATATTCTGCAAGTTTAGGGTTTTTTTCGAGCTGTGAGTTAAATAATATCGCTTTTTGAAGCTCTTCTTTTTCTTTAGCCAAAGAAGCATGCCAATCGGCAATCATTTCTTCCGCAGTTTTATACTCATTAAAAGGTTTAGGTAATCCAATCCCTGCTAAATATGAATTAATTGTAGTTCCAAGTCTTTCCCAAAGATATTTTGCTCCCATACTTACTAAATTTTTTGCTTCAGACCCTACATTCGTTTTTCCAGCAAGCAAATTTAAAATGACATCTTTTCCAGCTACTTTTTCGCGATTCGCTTTTATAGCTTTTTCTGCTTCAAGAATAAGATTGTTCTTTTTTTCAATTTCACTCTTTAATCTATTTATTTCTAATTCAATATATTTCCTAAGTTCTTGTTGTTTTTGCTTAAGCAAAAACACTTGTTGGTCATAATCTTTTTTAATTTTATTATAATCACTAGCTGCCGGTTGTAGTTTTTCATTTTGGCTTGCACGAATTTTTAAATTTAAACTATCGATTCCTTGACTTTGCTCATGCGCAGCGACTAAAGCCTTAAGTCGATCTTTAGAAGAAGAAAATAAATTCAATGCATTAGCAGAGGTATAATTAAATAAAGCCAAAGCAACAATTGTAAATATATTGAAATATAACATTTTTATTTCCTTAATTTTAATAAGGCCATTTCTTATTTATATATAAACCTATACAGTCTCTGTATTCTTTTAGAGATTTATCCTTACTTACCGTGCGTTTTTTTGAACCATTTTGAATTTCTAGTTGCTTACATCCAGGAAGATCCAACATTTTGCTCTCAGATGATATTTTAGTGACAGCACAACTAATCAACTTCTGATCTGAAATATCGGCAATGGTAGATATGTTTTTACATTTTGATGGGCCTATAGCCTTTTTTAAAATATCAAGTTGTTTGGTTGCTTGATCATTAAATGAAGATAAGTTCGTCTGTATTTTCAATGTACTATCTTTTTTTAGTTTAATAAGCCTCTCACTTATTTCTCTCCATCTTTCTAGTATCATTTGATACTCTTCTTTGCCTTTAAGCGAAATTACAAGCCTTTCAGCATCCTCTGCTTTTTCATTAATTTCGCGCTCTAACTCTTGGACAGCCGTTTTGATGTTTTCAAATTGTCCTACTTTTCCTTGAACATTTGCTTGCGTGTATTCTCGCATAGTATTTGTAAGATTTTGCGAATACTTAAAAGTCCACTTATCAACTTTATCTAATAAACCATTAAGGCGCTCTGCACTTTTCTTTTGAGCTTCTGCTAATGCTTTATCTTCTAACTGATTTTTTAAACGTCTGCGCAAAGTATCAATTTGAAGATTAAGACCTATTAAACCTTCTTTAAAAAATTTATAAGCTTCATATATTTTCTGCTCAAGCTCTTGGCCTACCTTATGTTCTTCCTTTCTCAATTCTTTTAACGTGGGGTCATTAGCAGCTTTGATCGCTGCCTCACGCGTGCGATTAACAGCTTCGCGCGCAATTAATAAATCATACCAAGCGGCCATCTCTTTTTTCGGATTTGAGACAAGTGATAAAGCTTGCACTTGCGAAGGTGAAATAAAGATAAGTAAGATTAAAAAATAATACATAACACTAACCTATTATTCTGTTAATGTTAGTTAATCATTCATAGATAAAGAATTCGTTAATATCCAACTATTTTTATCGATTAATCAATTTTTTAATTAATCTATTAAAAAGAAATCAATTGTAGAAACAACACGGATTTTTTTGATTAATGAATTATGTCCGGAATCAAAATCTTCAGTAGGTGATGCGTCTGCACTCATGATACGAAAGATACCTTGGTTTGAGCGTCGAATAGCACCAATACGACTTCCCGAATCTGCAGCAAATTGTTGTGCTAATTCACGTGCATTTTTAGTTGCTTCAGCAAGCATCTCAGGCCTTAGCTCACGAAACTTTGTATATTGATAACGTATATCAGATCGTGAAACAGCGACACCTTCTTTGATTAATTCACCTAGATGTCGACTTGTTTCTTCGATAAGATCTACTTTTCCAGTAGTAACTTTCAAAGAAAGATCAACAATAAAGCGATGCGGTGGAAGTTGACCGCCCCAATCACGCGCATGTGTATCGTTTACTTGAGGAGAAGAACTTCTAATTTCTGAGGCTTCAAAACCAACAGTCTCAAGAAATCCTTGTACTTTAGATTTTTGTTCGCTAATTTGCTTGTCGAGATCGTTTAAATTATCTCCGCTGAGCCTTACAGCAATCTCCCAATCAGCTTTATCAGATTTAACAGTACGTTCAACTAACCCTTTAACTGTGACGTACCGTTCGGCAAGTTTAAAACTTTGTATTCCCTTGTAAATAAAGAAGCCAGCAAGTGAAGGACCGACAGCAATCGATAATCCCAAAATTAATGCTGGAACAGTAGAATTTGTCTTTATTTCCACAGAATAGCTCTCCTCAATATTTTAATATTAATTTATTTTATATCATTTTTTCAGAAAGTCTACAATTCAAATAATTATTCATATATCGTTAAACATGATTAAATTTTCAAGACTTTTTTGATAAAAGCTTCGAATTTTCTTGATTTATGAAACGTCATATGGTAGTCTAGTTGTAGATGTTCAGAGATAGTATTTACATCTTATGAAGAACTAGTCACTCTTTGTAAACCTTTCATTTAATTTCTGAATTCATCTAGAAAAAAAGAATAAAATAGGGACTTAAAAAACCTAAATTATTAGAAAACAACTACTTAAACACTCTTTTCGAGTGAATGCCTTTGCTTTGCCTGATAAAAAGGCAAGAAAATGAGGTAAAGGATAATGGACAACTGTGTGTACAGGATTAAAGTTAGGTACAAAATTCCCTTTGTCGCGAAACATAAGGGAAGAGAGACAAAAGGAAGAGTGAGAATAACAAAAGCGAAAGTAAGAAAATAATTATTTTTATTGGGCTTAAATGTTTGATTCTCGCAAAATTATAGATTAAAGTATGCTCACAAAAAAATAAGGGTTTATAAATGTCAGAAATGAATGAGTTAATTGAAGAAATTAAAGAAGATGTTCGACTCGATCAATTAATTAATTTTTGGAAAAAATATTCTAATTTTATTATTTGGGGTCTTCTTGCAATCATTCTAGCAACAATTGCATATGTTGTTTGGGGGCATCTTAACCATCAAAAAAATCAAAAGTATGCTGCTGTTTATGAAGAAGCGTTACGTACAAATGACAAAGGCGAATCTGATAAGGCAAAAGAAATTTTAAATTCTTTTCAAAATGACCATGATGGTTATAAGGTGTTGGCATCTTTTAAAAAGTCACATTTACATAATACCACCCAAGAAGAAAGATTTAAAATCTATTTGGAAATTGCTGAAAATAAAAAAATTGAGGCTAAATTTAGAGAGCTTTCAGTTATTTTATTAGGATATGAAGGATTAGAAACACAAGATCCTGAGATACTTGTAAAGCATCTTGAACCTATTACTAAGGGGGAAAGTGCATGGAGAGATTCAGCTTTAGAACTTATGGGTCTTATTGCAATTCGTCAAAACAACCTTAAGAAAGCAATAGCCCTTTTAAAAAATCTTCATGAAGATAAACATGCGTTAGCAAGCATTAGAAGCAGAGCAATGGTTTATTTAGAACAAACTGGTGCTTTAAATTAAAAATTTACGAGATAGCAAATGAAACAACTTTATAACTTTATAATAATTTTTGCCGCACTAGCTTTAAGTGGATGTGAAACCTTTATGGGGAAAAAAGAAAAAATTCCTTTAGAGGGACATCGTGAAGCTGTTCTGTTATCATCTGAAGAATATAGTCTCGATGATTCTTTAAAAAATCATATTATTAAATTAGAAACCTCTGAAGTTAATCAAACATGGGCGATGGCTGGAGGAAACGCACATCACGTTATGCGGCCTCTTCTTTTAAATCCTGATTTTAAGTTAATTTGGGAAAAAGATATTGGCCAAGGTTCTTCATCTGAACATCGCTTATTAAATGGTCCTATTGCCGTGGAAAACAATGTCTATACGATCGATTCAATAGGTTTGATAAGTTCAATTAATCTTACCAATGGCGAAAAAGTATGGGAAACTCATTCAATTCCTTCAGATAATGCATCTCAACCCTTTGGAGGCGGTTTAGCGTATGATCAAGGAAAGATCTATGCGGCTACTGCACATGCAGAAGTTCTCTCTTTGGATGCAAAAACAGGAAATATTTTATGGCGTTCTCCTACGTCTGCACCTGTTAGGGCTGCACCAACAGTATCTGACGGAAGAATTTTTATTGTCACCATTAATAACCAACTGGAGGTTTTTAATGAAAATGATGGTCAGCTTTTATGGACACATACAGGCATTGTAGAAGCTGCTGGGCTTTTAGGTGGAGCAAGTCCTGCAATCCAAACAGGTGTCATTGTTGCCCCCTACTCTTCGGGGGAAGTTTTTGCCTTACGCGTAGAAAATGGTTATCCTTTATGGTCAGAAACACTTCAAGGTAGCAAACAGCTTGATTCAGTTTCAGCACTGTCCCATATTAAGGCACGTCCAATTATTGATAAAAATATGGTTTTTCTTGTAAGTCATAGTGGTCGAATTAGCGCTTTAGATATGCGCAGTGGTCAGCCTATTTGGAATCGTGATATTGGTGGAATTCGAACTCCCGCTATCTCAGGAGCTTATTTATTTATGCTGACGAATGATAATCATTTAGTTTGCCTCCTGAAAGAGACAGGAAAAATCCTCTGGGCTAAGCAGCTTGAACAATTTATGGATCATGAAAAGCAACAAGGTAAAATTTTATGGGCTGGACCACTTATTGTTAATGATTCTCTATTAATTACTGGGTCAAATAAGCAAGGATTATTATTATCTGTTAAAGATGGTAATGAGCTCAGACGATTTGAGCTTCCCGGCCGATCAACCTTATCACCGATTGTTATTAATAAGACTTTATTAATTCTTCTTGATAATGGAACTTTAGTTGCTTATCAGTAAAATTAATTATGAATAAGCATCTTGAACTTGCCATTGTTGGAAGACCAAATGTTGGAAAATCAACACTTTATAATCGACTTGCAGGGCGAAAATTAGCCCTTGTAGAAGATGTTCCTGGCGTAACACGTGATTGGCAAAAAACAAAAGGACAGCTTTGGGATATTGATCTTACAATTTATGACACGGCAGGCTTAGAAGGATTTGAGTCAGACCTCATAAAAGATCAAATATTAACTCAAACTTTGAATGTCCTAACAAATATTGATGTTATACTCATGGTAATAGATAGCCGTGAACCTATTTTAGCATCCGATCATAAGTTAATTGAATTATTAAGGCGTCTAAAAAAGCCAGTTATACTCATTGCTAATAAATCTGAAGGCCGACAAAAACAAGAAGGTTACCTAGAAGCTTTTTCTTTAGGGTTAGGAGAGCCAATTCCAATCTCTGCAACCCATGGTGAAGGACTTGATGAGCTTTATCAAGCTTTACTACCCTACACAAAAGATTTTAGCTCTTCTGAAGACTCAAATATTTCAAGCGAGCATTTAAAGCTTGCGATTGTTGGAAGACCAAATGTTGGAAAATCAACTCTTATTAATGCGCTTCTGGATGAAAATCGCCTTCTAACTGGAGATCAGCCGGGAATAACAAGAGATTCAATTGCTATTGATTGGACTTATAAGGGACATCCTATTCAGCTTATAGATACGGCAGGAATGAGACGCAAATCGCGAATTGATGATCGTCTTGAACATCTTTCAGTGCAAGACAGTTTAGAAACAATAAAATATGCGCAAGCTGTCATTATCGTTATGGATGCTCAAGATCCTCTTAACAAACAAGATCTTACTATAGCATCCCATGTATTAATGGAAGGTCGCGTTCTTGTTATTGCGATGAATAAATGGGATAAAGCAGATCAACAACAATTACCTGAAATTAGACGATCCCTAAATTCTTCCCTTTCTCAAGCAAAAGGGCTTCGTTTGCAACCTGTATCCGCGTTAAAAAAGAAAAATTTAGATGAACTGATGACGCATGTTTTAGAAGCTTATCAATTATGGAATACGCGTATTCCTACTTCACAACTTAATCGTTGGTTAGAACAAGCTTTAGCTCGTCATGCGCCACCTTTAGCTGGCCAAACACCAGTTCGTATTAAATATGCGACTCAAATTAAAAGTCGCCCACCAACTTTTGTTTTATTTGCAAGCAAGCCAGTGGAATTTCCTACTTCCTATCTGCGATATTTAGAAACCTCTTTGCGTGATTACTTTAACCTACCTGGAATACCTTTAAGGCTATTTTTAAGAAAAGGCAAAAACCCTTATGACTCGAGAGAGAGATAATGTTTAATACACTTTATTTTCTTTAAAAAGACGGCTCTCAAAAACGCTTTATTATTGCAGCAATATAAGGAACATATTTTTTATAATGTTGTATTAATTTAATGAAAGCATAGGCTTTAATAGCTTTTTTAATAAAAGAAATAATTTTCATTTTTAACACTTCTTTAAATGCATTAATTAAGTTTTAATTACATCAATAAACCAACCTTATTTAAAGGCGAAAATTAACCTAAAAATAAATGGAATAACTCAAATTTATTAAGTTTTAACAAAACTCTAATATAACCTGCATTTATGCTTAGATTAATCTTTTTGTTTAAATTTATTACATTGATCAACTTTCCAAAAAAAAAAATTTTATCAAGTATATGATCATGGTTTATTTTGTAATCGGAAAAGGAATCAAAAAAAATGGATATATATATGTATCTTAAGAAAGATCATCAGAAAGTGACTACTCTTTTTAACGAAATCGAGAATTCTGATTCAATTTCAAATAAAGAGTCCCTCTTTTCACAATTAAAAGAAGAACTCCTTTTGCATGCAGAATCCGAACATGCAACTTTCTATAAAGCGCTTAAATCTTATCCTGAGACAAAGGATATTGTTCAACATGCTGATAAAGAACATGCTGAAGTCAAAGCTTCTTTAGACAAAATTAGTTCTTGTCCAAGTAATGATGAAGAATGGTTAGTTTTATTAGATGAACTTAAAGACTCTGTCGAGCATCACATAAAAGAGGAAGAAGGTGAAATGTTTAATAAAGCACGAAGCTTATTAGATGAAAAAACAGAAAAAAAGTTAGTTGATGATATTGAAGAACTTAAGAAAAAATTAAAAACTCATAAGGCTTAGCAATAAAAAAATAAACTTTACAAAAGGACACTATGATTAGGAATGATTGAAAAAATTCAATTTAGTAATGAGGATAAAAAAAATATTATGCTTGAACAATACAAGCTTATATTAAGTTCTCTTGATAAGCTTAATGATATAAGAGAATTAGCAAACAATTTCTGGATTACAATAAATATTGCTGGAGTTTCTGCCATAGCTTATTTAAAGGACCAAGCGCATTTAAGCAATGCTAACAAGTCATACATTATTTATACGTTAATATGTATTGGTATACTTGTGTGTATAGGTTGGATTAGAAATCTTTATGTTATTAAACAAGGTATTAACGTAAGAAATGAATTATTAATTTCAATTGAAAAACAATTCTCCTCAAAAATGTTTACAACCATAATTGATTCAGTTCATCAAAATGGAGTTAAACCTTCTATAACTTTAAGTCAAATGATCGTGCCATTAATATTTCTTTTTGCTTATTTAACATTCGCATGTCTATCAATTTTTAAAAAAAGCATACTTTTGTTTTAATAATAGAATTCATCAAAAGAGGTTTTATACATATCTTAGTATTTAAATTCTTGAGCCTTAAAAACTTGTCCTGTTATTTCACATTTTTGATCACTTAAATACATAAATATATCTGTATAGTCTTCAGGAAGTGAAATGGATAAGGGATCTATTCCTGGACAAGCTTCTGCATGCATAGAGGTCCTAATATTCCCTGGATCTACTAAATTTACTTTAATAGATGAATTTAAATTTTCTTGTGCATAAAGCATTACCATATTTTCAAGTGCAGCTTTACTAACAGAATATGCAGACCAATATGGTAAAATATTCTTAGCAACTTCTGATGTAATGAAAATAATGCGACCTGCTGAAGATTTTCGCAACAGTGGATCCAAAACTCTAAGCAAATACCAATTCGCTGTAAGGTTTATATCAAGAACATCTTGCCATACAGTTGGTTGAATATGATGGATAGGTCCTAACGTTCCCAAAATAGCTGCGTTCCCTACGAATATGTCTAAACGTCCATAGCGGTCTTCAATTGCTTTCGCTAGCTGTCCAAGATTTTCATGATTTTTAAGATCATAAGGCACAAGCATTACGTCGACGCCATAAGGCGCTAATACGTCGTCAAGAATCTCAAGTTGAGCTACATTGCGAGCTAAAATTATAAGATGAGCCCCCTCCTGTGCATAGCGTTTTGCGATAGCAGCTCCTAATCCTCTTGTGCCTCCTGTAATAAGGGCTATTTTTCCGTTTAAGCTTTTCAACCAAGTCCTCTTTATAATTTATTGTAGTTACTACACATAATATTTCTTCCTCTTTATCCTTAGTATTATCTTTATTTAAAAGTGTTAAAATGATAAAGAGTCTTAGAGATTATCTTATAATTTATTTTTATATACAAAAATGCGAATAGTAGCCGGATTATACAAAGGTTTTAGCCTTAAAGCACCTAACTCCTTAAAAACCCGACCTACTTCGGATCGAGCGCGAGAGACAATTTTTAATATTCTTAATAATTATATTCAAGATTATAATGAATTAGAAGTGCTCGATGTCTTTGCTGGTTCAGGCGCTTTAGGATTAGAAGCTTTATCTCGTAAAGCTACAGCAGCAACATTTATAGAAATTGATCGAGACGCAATTAACATAATCCATCATAATATTAATCATCTTAAAATAAATGACGCCTGTAAAGTTTTGCGTCTTGATGCGACACGCCTTCCACATGCTTCTAAAAAATTTAACCTTATTTTTATAGATGCACCATACAATAAAGGGTTAACAAAAAAAGCTCTAAGTGAACTTTTTGAAAAGAAATGGATCGCTGAGAATGCAATATTAGTCATTGAAATATCTGTTAGTGAAACTTTTTTCTTTCCTTCTTATCTCAAATTCTTAAATGAGCGTCATATAGGGATAACAAAAGTCATCTTAGCAACTATTCCTTCTATGCAATAAATTCATACTTACTTTGCCAAAAAAGCATTTTTAATTTTTTATTTTTATGTATATTTGTCAAATATCTTAAAAAGGACATTTCAAATGAATAAAAATCATATTTACTTAATATTTACAACTTTAATTACTCCTAATATTTGTTTAGCAACAAACCTAAATGATGTCGATGACTCCTTAGTAGAATTTGCAAAAAAACTATCTCTCAGCGAAGTATTAGCTGATGAAGAAACTAAGATACTAGAGCAAGTAACTTTAGATATACCAGGTATCAATCTCGCACTTGAAAAGCTTAAAAATCCAACACTTCATGTAGATGAATTATTAACAGAAAATCAGAAACTCCCAGAGCAGTTTAAACAGCCAGAAGAAGTTTTTAGCAGTGAAGAAACTGAAGAAGCCATTTTATTGGAAGAATTTTATTTTAATGATATGAAAAAAGAAAATGTCATTCATAAAAAGCCTAATGATAAGATAAAAATTGAAATTGTAAATGATATTACTGCAAATGATATTGCAATATTAGATAATTTATTTAAAAAAATAAATAAAACATATAATGATGATTTAAAAAATATTGAGCGTTTATTCTTTGAAAATGATACTTTATTGCATTATTTAGATAATATATTTGTATATGATGAACCTGAAGTTGTTTTAGCAGAAAGAGCCAATATAACTGTTGAAGCTCTTAGAAATCTAAAAGAACGCGCAGACGCAAGATTAGAACAGATAAAAATCCTCGCCAAAGAACAAGGCATTTTAGCTCCTAAAGAACAAAAAGAAAATATGATAGTTGAGTTCATGAAAGAAAAAAAATGTTCCCGCATATTTGCTGAAAAAACATACAAACAATTTATTGGAGAAGATTAATCTCCCTTAACAATAATATTTTCTTAAATTTTTTGTAAGAACTCTTGCATCAGTGTTAAGAAAACGTTACTTTGTGGCGTGTGCCCGCTTGGTGGAATGGTAGACACAGCAGACTTAAAATCTGCCGCCTAACAAGGCATGCCAGTTCGAGTCTGGCAGCGGGCACCACCTTAAAATCATTTACAATGATAGTTTTATTAAATGCTCAGCCTCACCAAAAACTTAAAGACTTTTATTTAAAAACCCAATTTTTTTCCTCGCTCTCTAATTGATCTTGTGCGATTGCTTCTCGGATTGCAGTTAATAAACGATTCATAAAAGAAATATTGTGAATCGTTATCGCTTGAAGTGCCAATATTTCTTGCGCTCTTAATAAATGATGAAGATACGAGCGTGAAAATGTTTTGCAAGTGGGGCAAGGGCAAGTTTCATCAATTGGCTTTGAGTCTTCTCTAAATCGGGCATTACGAAGGTTAATGTGCTCTCCTCCCTGCCCGTCTTCATTATCCCAAAATGAAGGCTGAATCAAAGCCCCTCCGTGACGAGCAAGACGTGTTGGATGAACACAGTCAAATGTATCAATACCCTGCCGAACACCATTGAAGATATCACTAACGCCACCAATCCCTAAAAGATGAACAGGACGTTCAGGATTAAGTAGGCTCATTGTTAGAGCTACAATATCATGCATTTGCTCTTTTGATGCACCTAGCGATCCACCAACGGCATGACCAAAGAATGGTTGATCATTAACAAACTTGGAACTTTCTGAACGAAGGTCAGTATATACTCCCCCTTGTATAATTCCGTATAAAGCTTGCTTTTGATTATCTGTTCGTTGAAATTCTGAGAGACTTCTTAAAGCCCAACGGTGTGACAATTGCATCGATCTTTGTGTATAGGTTTTATCAACATGAAAAGGTGTGCATTCATCAAGGACAACGATAAGATCTGCTCCCAGTTGACGCTGTACTTGTATTGAGCGCTCAGGTGTTAAAAGATGCATGCGTCCATCAATATAGGATTTAAATTTTGCACCTTCTTCGGTAATTTTTAAAAGCGTTTTTGGCCGAGTTGTTAGTCTTTTCCCCTTTATCTCACTTGCCACAGAACCATGGCCTAAGCTAAAAATTTGAAATCCTCCTGAATCAGTGAGCATAGGTTTATTCCACCCCATGAAACGATGTAAACCCCCTTGCTTTTCAATTATTTCCCCACCTGGTTGCAACATAAGATGGTAAGTATTCGATAAAATAATCTGCGTATCAACTTCATTTACTTGATTGGGTGTTGCTCCTTTAATTGCTGCTTTTGTCGCACAAAAAATAAAAGCAGGTGTATTCACTATACCATGAGGAGTCATTAAGCGTCCTAAACGTGCTTTACTATTGTGAGAAGGCTTAAGAATATCAAACTGAAAATTTGGGTAGGGCAACATCTATAAAATTCTTCCGAGACTGATTAACAAACTTTGCTAAGTACATGACAGCGATATTTGCAAGGCTAACTATAAGACGAATAACAAAAGTACCTAAAATATAATTGTAAATAAGCGTATCATATGCAACAGGATGAGCAGATAAAATAACCCATGCTAACGTACTAAAAACAATGTTATCTATACTTGCCGAAATAATGAAAGCTAAACTTGCTCGTAACCATAAAGCTTTTCCGTGCGTGAAATTTTTAAAGAACTGAAAAATATAAACATCACTGTATTGACTAACTAAATAAGCACTTAAACTGGCTATTAAAATTGTCGGGATCGGTAAAAATAAGACTACCATTGCTTCATGTGACTTATTAAAATGTATATAATCTTTATTTATTAGCTCAATAGGTTTAATACCTAAAGTCAGCAACATAAGGATAGTAATTAGAAGAGAGGCGAAAAAACTAAGCTTAATGGAAGCTTTAGCAACATCTTTACCATAATATTCTGTTAAAATATCAGAAACGAGAAAACTTGAAGAAAAAACAACAGTGCCCAATGCGATAGGATAATTAAAAAAAGAAAATTCTCCCGCTTTAAGAACTTGAAGATTCCCAACAATAATAGCAATGGAATTATAAACAAAAAGTCCTAAAGCCCCGTAATAACGGAAAGCTATAAGTATAACAAAGCTACAAACCAAAAATGTTAGTCCTCCTACTATTTCAGAGGGTAGACTTTGAAATAGGGAAACCAAGTTAATCAGAAATGATGAAATCATAGAGAACAGTGCAGGGAAAATTTCCCTGCTCTTTCAATTTTTAAGCTTTTTGATCCTGAACACGTTCAACGCGACGCTTAAGCACAAGAGCTTCCTTTGATAACTTAGAGTCATTTGTACTTTTTAGAAAAGCATCTATGCCACCATTACTTTCAATTGTCCTGATAGCGCGAGTTGAAATACGCATTCTAACTTTCCCCAAGATATCACTAATAAATGATACATTTTGTATATTAGGTAGAAAGCGGCGACGTGTTTTATTATTGGCATGACTTACGTTATTACCTGACATGACCTGTTTACCTGTTATAATGCAACGGCGTGCCATACTATACTCTCCATCTTAAATTCTTAAACTTTAGGCTTCTAATACGCTATTATTATAGCCGCCGTCAAGAGGATTCACCATTTATCTATTCAACAGTGACTGATTTTGCCAAATTTCTTGGTTGATCAACATCAGTACCTTTATAAACCGCCGTATAATAGGCTAATAGCTGAGTTGGAATAGCATAGACCATAGGCGCAATCAAAGAACTCGTAGTTGGTAAAATAATTCTTTTTATGGCCTGTGAAGTAAATAAGCTGTGCCCTTTTTCGTCACTTAATAATACTATAGGTCCCCGTCTTGAAAGAATCTCTTGAATATTAGAAACGGTCTTTTCAAAAAGAGAATCATAAGGTGCAATTGCTACCGTTGGTACTGATTCCTCAATAAGAGCAATAGGACCGTGTTTAAGTTCTCCAGCAGCAAAGCCTTCTGCATGTATATATGAAATTTCTTTAAGTTTTAGCGCTCCTTCAAGAGCAAGAGGATAGCTAGGCCCTCTTCCAATATAAAGCACATTATTAACTTCTAATAAAGAACGAGCAATTTCAGCAATATCTTTTTTCAATAATAATGTTTGCTCTATAAGTAATGGTAATTGCGCTAAATCTTTACAGTATTGAGTAAGATCTTCTTGAGAAATTGTTTTTCTCGCTTGTGCAAAAGCCAATGCTAAAACTGCTAAAACACATAATTGTGTTGTAAATGCTTTTGTTGAAGCAACACCAATCTCGGGACCTGCTTGCGTTAAAAATGTTACATCTACAGCTCTTGCAAGAGAGCTGTTTGCAACATTAATAATGCCAAGTGAAGGTTGCCCTTGAGATTTTACGTAAGCCTGAGCAGCAAGTGTATCAGCAGTTTCTCCTGATTGTGAAATAAAAAGTGATATTCCGTCTTTAGGCATAGGAGGCTGGCGATATCTAAATTCAGAAGCAATATCAAGTTCAACTGGGATACGAGCAATATTTTCAAACCAATATTTTGCAACCATTCCCGCGTAAAATGCAGTTCCACAGGCAACGATAGTAAGACGAGAAACATTTTCCAAAGCAAATGGTAAAGGACGGAAATGCAATCCTGTGTGCGTAATGTTAAAATACTCAGAAAGAGTGCGACGAATTACATCTGGTTGTTCATGAATTTCTTTAAGCATAAAATGCTCAAATCCCTCTTTATCAATAGATGAGGTTCCTACCTTGCTCTGTTGAATTTTTCTTTCAACCCGTTTTCCTTCAAGATTGTATATTTTTACACCAGAATTTTCTAAAACAGCGATATCGCCATCTTCTAAAAATGTAACTTGTTGGGTTAAATGAGAAAGAGCAACCGCATCTGAACCAATGTACATTTCTTCTTTACCATAGCCAATTGCTAATGGTGGTCCTGAACGAGCAGCAATTAATAAATTTGGATAATCACGAAATAACATTGCAATTGCAAAAGCTCCTCTTACAACACTGAGTGTTTTTTTAACTGATTCAAAAGGACTCAAGCCTTGCTCTAAGTGCTGATTAACCAAATGAAGAACAACTTCTGTATCAGTCTCGCTAGTAAATTGTACTCCCTTCTCAAGAAGTTGATCTTTTAAAAGATGATAATTTTCAATAATACCATTGTGCACAATAGCAACTTGATCTGTCATATGGGGATGAGCATTTTGATCATTAGGAATGCCATGTGTTGCCCACCGTGTATGAGCAATACCTGTGTTTCCAGAAACAGGAGACTCTTTGAGATCTGCTTCTAAATTCACAAGTTTCCCAGCTTTACGACGTCTAAGAAGTTTGTTCTCAGAAATGATTGCCACCCCAGAAGAATCATATCCCCTATATTCAAGGCGGCGCAAACCCTCAATAAGGCCAGAAACAACATTGTTTTTTTGCGAACTAACGATACCAACAATTCCGCACATTACCCTAGATCCTTTTCATATGTTAGAGTTGACTTTTTGTTCCGGAGAGAAATTGCTCCCTTTTCAATTTCTTTGACTTGAGCCCGAGCAACAGCAAGGCTTTGAGGAGCAATATTTTTTGTAATTGTACTCCCAGCACCTATATAAGCTTGATTCCCAATCTTTAAAGGAGCAACAAGAGAAGTATTAGCACCGATTGAGACGCCATCTCCAATTTCAGTCTGCCATTTACTAAAACCATCATAATTACATGTTATAGTACCTGCCCCAATATTTGTCTTTTCTCCTACTACAGCATCTCCAATGTAGCTTAAATGGTTAACTTTTGTTTTTGCCCCTAATGTTGAATTTTTTACTTCAACAAAATTTCCTATCTTTACATTTTCTTCAAGCACTGTTCCTGGCCGAAGCCGAGCAAACGGACCAATAGTACATCCATTTTTAATATGAGTATCTTCAATATCAGAAAATGAACGAATAATGACATCTTGCTCAATAATAGTATTGGGGCCTAGATTGACAAAGGGATGAATTATAACGTCCGAAGCAATTTTCGTATCATAACTTAAATAAACTGTTTCAGGTGAAATCATGGTAACGCCTTGTTCTAACGCTTTATTTCGCCAACGTTCCTGCATTTTGGTTTCGCTTTCTGCAAGATCTTTCCGCGTATTAACTCCTTCAAACTCGCTGGGATCTTGTGCCACAACAACTTCGGCTTTTAATCCTTCTGCGCGCGCTACCCTCACGACATCAGTTAAATAATATTCTTGATTTGATTCCTGTGGCAAAATTTTCTCAAGTAACTTAATAGCATGAACACCATCAAGTGCCATAACACCAGCATTGCAAAGCTTAATTTTTCTAATATTTTCATCAGCTTCTTTATGCTCAACAATAGCATCCACTTGGTTGTCTTTAGAAGTCACTATCCGACCATAAGCTTTGGGATCATCTAATTGCATCCCCACAACCACGACAGCAGGTTTAGAAGGGCTGCTAAAACGGTCTATAACTTCACCAAGAGTTTGATGACGTATTAAAGGAGTATCGCCAAATAAAACAAGAACAATTCCTTTAAAATTTTCTATGAAAGTACGGGCAGATAAAACAGCATGCGCAGTGCCTAACTGCTCTTCTTGAATCACAGGAATGATCTTCGAAAATGTTTGTTGTGCTTCCTTAATAACGGATTCTTGTGAATGATTTACAACTAAGGCTATTTGCTCAGTTTGAAGTGCTACAGCAGTTTCAAGCACGTAATGAATCATTGGACGTCCACCAATAGAGTGTAAAACTTTAGGTAACGAAGAACACATTCTCGTTCCTTTACCGGCAGCTAAAATAATTGTAAAAAGAGAATTATTAACTATTTCCAATATTCACTCCAAAAAAAGATATCAACTATTACGGTGATTACATAAATTAAGAAAAACACCAAATGTTATAATATGACGAAAAATTACAACTTTTCATCAAATATGCCTTTACATATAATTTTTAATACTAAAAAAGATAAAAAAATTAATTACTTTACCAGTAATAACATTCTTTACGAATGTCTATATGAATAAAATTTGATTTTGGATAAAACCCCACGCCCCCTGCTTTTTGTGCTTTTGCGGCATTACGTAACTTTACAAGCTGTGTCCCAGCCATACGGATATCGACAGCTTTACCTTCTATATGCTTGCTATTCTGCGCGACTCCTTTACCTGTCTTTCGCAAGTGATCATTAAATTCCTTAGAACGATACCCTGAAATAATTTCAAAGGGTTTTTTTTCGTTAACAGCCTTTTGTATATTATTCATTAAATCGAATAATTTGGGTTCTATGTTTGTTGTTTTTCCGTTCGACGGATCCCGTAAAAAATGGTTAAGTGCGTCCAATTGTTCAGGAATATAGTGGCCATCTGCCCAGAAAATGTCCTTAAACCATTCTGAAGTATGAGTATTATAAAGCACTAGCTTTCTTTCAAAATTGGAAGTTGCGCAAATTAATTTGGGAAAAAAGAGTGTGGTTAAGGCTGCGCCTCCTGTAACAAGAAATGTTCTTCTTGTTAGCAATCCTGCATCTTTTAGCATCAAATGCTCCTTATTTTTGCGTGTTTTACATTCAAATGAATCTCAGTAGTTAAGCAAAAATGCGAGCAAACATAAAGAAAATAATTTCCTTAAAAATCAATGTATTAAAATTAAATATAGATAAAAATTAAGATAATTAGTTCTTTTTTGTATTTAAGTTAAATAGGTTTTATTAAATTAAAATTAATGGTTTAAATTACGAAGAATATTAAATCTCTAATAACAGTTACTTGCTTGATTTAAGATAAAAGTTAGGAATAAAATTCTTCTAGCTACAAAGGTAGCAAAATAGCGTAAAGGTTATATTTTTTGAAAAATGGAGAATAAATATGAAGTTTAAATCAATTACTATTACAAGTCTTGCTTGCCTCTCTTTGCTTTCAGGCTGTGCAGAATATGACTTGAAAGAAGCACCCGGTTATCAATTTACAAAAGAACAGCCCATTCGTCTTAATGTTGCAAATTTTAGGATCATTAATACACCTATTGGAACTGAGGCTCAAACAACTAAAAACTTAAGACTTGCTCTTGAAGGATGGGGTAATTCTCGTTTTGTACCCTTTGGACGTGAAAAGAAAGCTATTTTAATTGTTGAAGATGCTAAACTTCTTACCCATCAAGAAGAATATGATGGAAAGATTCGTGTAAAACTTGAGATTTTAGATGATCGCGGTTTCGTTGTAGGTTCTGCACATGCTGCAGTAGTTCGTACTTTAAAATTACCGGTTGACCTTTCACTTGAAGAAAGAGCAGGCCAATTAAAACGATTCCAGGAAGAATTGATCAATGATATAGATAAACAAATGACGAAAGAATTAATTCAACATTTACCAACTTATATTTCAACTTGGATGAGCTAATTTAATGAAGCCAGTTGGTAATATTCCTTTACCCAACTGGCTTCACAGCCCCACTACGCAAGCATTACTCACGTGTATTCCAAATGCTTCTGAAACAATTCGATTTGTTGGTGGTTGCGTACGCAATACACTTTTAAATCTTCCGGTAAAAGATATTGATTTAGCCACAACCTATCTTCCTCAAGACATCCTTAAATTTGTCAAAGATAAAGGATTTAAAGCCGTACCTATTGGGCTTGAACATGGTTCAATGCTCGTCATTGTTGATTCTCAAATTTTTGAGATTACAACCCTTCGTAAAGATTTAGAAACCTTTGGCCGTCATGCAAGAGTTGCTTTTACTGATGATTGGCTAGAAGATGCTAAAAGACGCGATTTTACAATTAACTCATTCTACCTCTCAACAGGAGGAGAACTTTATGATCCATGGAATGGACTTCAAGACTTGCAACAAAAAGTTATTAAATTTATTGGCAAGCCAGAAGAACGTGTTCAAGAAGACTATTTAAGAATTTTACGTTTCTTTCGTTTTCTAGCTTATTTTGGAAATGAAAACCTTGATTTACCCTCCTATGATGCTTGCAAAAAATTTTCCTCTTTTTTGAAATATTTGCCAATTGAGCGTATACAAAAAGAATTATTCATATTGTGTTCCTCTCCTGATCCCGTGTTTGCTATACAAAAAATGTATGAAGCCCAAATTTTTGACCCTTTATTTAAGGCGACTCTCTCTTTCAATAAAATACTTTTGGAACGTCTTATTTACTTTGAAACAAAGTATTTAAATTCTATAATTTTAAATCCGCTAAGACGTATGTATATGATAAATATTGTTTTAGGATTACTTCCCTTAGGAGCACAAAATCCCTTTAAATTGTCAAAAGAAGAACAAAATTATATAAAAACTTTAGAAATGCTTTTAGATCAACAATCTACATCTGATGCCATTTTACTCTATCGCTACCCCATACACATTGTTGTTGATAGTCGTTTAATAGACGCTGCATTAAATAATAATTCATTAAAATTAGATCACCTGATTAAATACTTAAAAACTTGGAAGAAACCGACCTTTCCTTTACAAGGAAAAGATCTTTTACATCTCGGAATTCCTGAAGGAATTCAGATTGGGCAGTACCTTCATGAAATAGAAGATTGGTGGATTAATAATAGTTTCTTACCAAATCATGCTGATTGTTTGCATGAAATAAACCGTCGGTTAAATGAATCCTTTAGTAATATTTCGTAACAAAGCTTAATTTGTTCTTAACTTAAAAGCTACGTAATAATTAAATTAAGAAATAAACTAAGAGGATATATTGTGGTATCTCAGTTAAAAAATAGAACTTTTTCAACAAATAATCTTTCTCATTTTATGACAAAGCAAAAGACCATTTTTCATCCCGTTTCTTGTCGAGGAATTGGTGTACATTCCGCTAAAAATATAACTATTAGCTTATTCCCTGCTGAAAATGATACGGGTATTGTCTTCGAAAGAGTTGACTTAAGCCAAGATAATCTTATTAAAGTCAGTGTTGATAATGTTGTTGATACTTTTATGAGTACAAAAATCGCAAATCGTAGCGGTGCAAGCATTGCAACTATTGAACATTTAATGGCAGCTATTGCAGCATGCGAAATTGATAATTTGCACATTGAAATTGATGGACCTGAAGTCCCTATCCTAGATGGAAGTTCGATCGACTTCATTAAGCTTATAGAAAGTGCGCGTTTAAAAGAACAAAAAGCCCCGCGGCGTGTGATTCGTGTTTTGAAACAAATTACCGTACAAGAAAATGATAAGTTTGCAACCTTAGAACCAGCAGACGATTTTTCCATTGATTGTACCCTAGATTTCCATGGACGTCAGGGTTTAATGGCAGAAAAAGTAGCTTTTGAAGGCTCTTCTCAAAGTTTCAGAGAAGAAATTGCTAAAGCAAGAACATTTGGCTTTTATGAAGATGCTCAAAAGATCTTTGCTGCAGGGTTAGGATTAGGTGCTTCTCTAGATAACACGATTGTTATTGATAACGGACAGGTAATGAATCCTGAAGGTTTAAGATATTCTAATGAATTTGTTCGTCATAAAGCCTTAGATGCATTTGGAGATTTATACGTAATTGGCCACCCTTTAATTGGTTGTTATAAAGCTCATAATAGCGGGCATACGCTTAATCATAAATTAGCTAAAGCATTCTTATCAGATAAAACTGCATGGAGGTTTGAACCTTTAGGGGATTCCACAGAATGGCACCCTACTGTTTATTCACGCTCACATATTCATTCTATTTCTGCTTAATGAACCCACTCAAGTAGATATTTTCTAGGTTTTTTTATATTCTTATGATTTCTTCTTGGCTTTTTTGTGAAAGAAGGATAATCAGAATAAAGAATCAAAAATTTTAGGGATTAATATGTTTGACACTCATCTTAAAAAATATTCTTCATTCTTGATTGCAAGTATTCTCTTAATTTTACCAAGTTGTTCTACGACAGAAGAAGAAAAATATGTTGAAAGACCGGTGGAAGAACTTTATAACGCAGGTCTAACAGAACTCAAAAATAATAATTTTGGCAAAGCTGCTACTGCGTTTGATGAGGTTGAACGCCAACATCCATATTCTCAATGGGCGACACAAGCACAACTAATGTCTGCATATGCGCACTATCAAAATCAAAAGTATGAGAAAGCTTTAGCAGCAGTAGATACTTTCATTCAACTTCATCCGGCACATCCTGATAGTTCTTATGCTTATTATTTGCAAGGGCTTTGTTACTATGAACAATTATCTCCTGTTGAAAGAGACCAAAAAATGACTGAGCTTGCTATGGACTCTTTCCAGGAAATTTTAAAACGTTTCCCCGAAAGCAACTATGCAAAAGATGCTAGGCTAAAACTGAATTTACTTCAAGATATGATTGCTGCTAAAGAAATGCATGTTGGGCGCTATTATCAATCACGGAAAAGCTATGTAGCAGCTATGAATCGTTTTAAAAATGTTGTCAAAAACTATCAAACAACTGCTCATGTCCCAGAAGCTTTACACCGCCTTGTAGAAGTTTATCTTGCTTTAAACCTTAAAGATGAAGCCTTAACTGTTGCTTCAATTTTAAGTCATAACTTTCCTTCTAACAATTGGTATTCAGAAACTTACTTTTTAATGAAGGGCGAAGATTTTAGAGAAGAAAAAACAGAGTCCTATTTACCTTGGTTAACTAACATATGGCAAGATAAATAATAGTTTACTATGCTACAAACTCTTAGCATTACAAATGTGGTTTTAATTGATCAATTAAATCTGGAATTTAAACTAGGTTTTGGTGCACTTACTGGTGAAACAGGGGCAGGAAAATCTATACTTTTGGATGCTCTTGGTCTAGCTTTAGGCGAACGAAGTAACACGAGTTTAATTCGCCCCAAAGAAGAGCAAGCAGTCGTTACGGCTGAATTTTTAGTACATGAAAATCATCCAATTCATAAACTTTTGAATGAACAAGGATTATCTGCAGGTGATACGATCATTTTGCGACGTATACTGACGAAAGATGGGCGTTCAAAAGCCTTTGTTAATGATCAAACAGTCTCTCTTAACCTTTTAAGAACTATTGGAGAAACATTAGTTGAAATTCATGGCCAGTTTGACCATTTATTAAATGCGGCAACCCACAGAGCTATTCTTGATAATTTTGGGAACCTTGAACCTTTTTGTCAAGAAACAAAACAAGCATTCAAAGCCTACGAAGCTGCTAAGCAAATGTATCAAAATACTGAAATGAAAGCTAAGCAACAATTACAAAACCAGGAATATTTAAATTATTGCTTGAATGAAATCAAAGGACTTGAACCTCAAGAAAACGAAGAAGAAATTTTACTTCAAAAAAGAATAAAACTTCAAAATTCTGCCAAAATAAAAGATATTTACAAATCGTCTTTGGATGCTTTAAGTCATGAACGAGGAGCAGAAGCACTTTTATTACAAGCCTACAAAAATATTCATAAAGCTAATGAAATAACTCATGGAACTTTAGATAAAATTCTAATTATTTTAGATCGAGCTCTTATTGAAACAAGCGAGGCTTTAAGGCAACTTCAAACATCATTTTCTTTAGATCTGCAAGAAAATGAAACTTTAGAATCAATTGAAGATAGATTATATCAATTAAGGTCTCTTGCTCGAAAACATAATGTAAACATTTCTGACTTAACTACAATAAAAAATAAGATCGAAAATGACTTAGCTTTTATCCAAGATTCAGAGGAAACTCTAAATCACCTTAGGGAAATCATGGAAAAGGCACAGTTAATTTTTGAGCAAAGCGCAACTAGAATAAGTAACGCCAGGAAAGATGCCGCTCTAAGACTTGAAAAAGCTTTAGCTGAAGAACTCCCACCTTTAAAATTAGAGAATGCACAACTAAAAGTTCTCTTTTCAGAACTTGAAGAAAGCAACTGGAGTGAAGCAGGTTATGATCATGTTCAATTCACTGTATCCACCAATTATGGGATGCCTTTTGGCTCTCTTGCTAAAATTGCTTCTGGAGGTGAACGTTCTCGGTTTATGTTGGCACTTAAAGTTTTATTGGCTAATAATGCACAAACTTCGCTCATAATTTTTGATGAAATTGACGCAGGTGTAGGTGGCGCAGTTGCTTCAGCCATAGGACAAAGACTTAAAAGGTTAAGTCATCAATTTCAAGTGCTTGCAATCACACATTCCCCTCAAGTTGCAAGTTATGCTCATTATCACTTACATGCATATAAAAATGAAGATTCAACGCGAGTTCACACACAAGTAAGTATTTTAAATCAGACAGAAAGACGAGAAGAGATAGCTCGTATGCTTGCAGGTGCAACCATTACCGTTGAAGCTAGAGCCGCAGCAGAACAACTCCTTAAAACTGGAATCCTTTCTTGATTGAACTAAAAAAAATCGTTCCTGTTGATAATTTAACAGAACTTGAAGCCCAGGCTGAACTTCGATATTTAGCTAAAGAAATTGCTTATCACGATTCGCTTTACCATGAAAAGGATCAACCTGAAATCGATGATGCCACTTACGATTCTTTACGGCAAAGAAACACAGCTATAGAAGATAAATTTCCTCATTTAATACGTCCAGATAGTCCTTCTAGAAAAGTTGGCCATAAAGCATCACCCGCTTTCTCTAAAGTGACTCATTTGGCACCTATGCTTTCGCTTGAAAATGCTTTTATTGAAGAAGATATTATTGATTTCCTTGAAAGAGTTAAACGCTTTCTTGGATTAAATACAGAAGAAATTGAGATTGTTGCCGAGCCAAAAATTGATGGACTTTCATGCTCTCTGCGCTATGAAGAAGGTTGCTTAAAACAAGCTGCGACACGAGGCGATGGAGAAATCGGTGAAGACGTAACAGAGAATGTCAGGACTATTCAAAATATTCCTTTAACTATTCCATATGCTGAAACCCTTGAAATAAGAGGTGAAGTATACATGAAACATAGTAATTTCAATAAGCTTAATGCATTAAGGATCCAAGCTAAAGAGCCTTTATTTGCAAATCCTCGAAATGCTGCAGCTGGGTCTTTAAGGCAATTGGACGCGCGTATTACTGCAACGAGACCACTAGAATTTTTTGCGTATGGTTTTAGCAAATATCCACTTAAGCTAGCAACACATTTTGAAGGTTTGGAATTGTTAAAGGAATGGCGTTTTCCTGTTAACCCTCTCATTGAAGTATGTCCTTCGATCCAAGATATACTTGCCTTTTACCAAAAAATAGAAAGTCTCAGAAGTGAATTAGATTATGATATAGATGGCGTAGTCTATAAAATAAATTCTTTATCTTTACAGCACCGGCTAGGAAATGTTGCCCGTGCTCCACGTTATGCAATTGCGCATAAATTTCCGCCACAGCAAGCTCAAACAACTTTAGAAAACATTATTATTCAAGTTGGTAGAACAGGTGTATTAACACCAGTCGCGCAATTAAAACCTATTAATGTAGGGGGCGTCATTGTCTCCCGTGCGACTTTACATAACGATGATGAATTAATAAGAAAAGATATTCGTATTGGAGACCGAGTTTTAATCCAACGTGCTGGAGACGTTATTCCTCAAGTCGTCAAGGTTTTAAACCCTGAACGTCCAAACCGTTCTTTACCTTTTAAATTTCCTACTCACTGTCCAGTCTGTGAAAGTTATATTGAAAGGCTTCCCGAACAAGCAGCGCATCGATGCACTGGAGGCCTTTATTGTCCAACACAAGCTTCTTTAAGATTAAGACATTTTGTTTCTCGAGATGCTTTTGATATTGAAGGATTAGGCTTAAAACATATTGACTCTTTTTTCCAAGAAGGACTTTTGAAGACACCCGTTGATATATTTACTTTGGAAGAAAAAGATATGAATAGCTCTACTCCTCTGTCCTCTCGTGAAGGATGGGGGATTAAATCAGCACAAAACTTATTTACAGCAATTAATAACCGTCGAAATATTTCTCTGGAGAGATTTATTTACTCTTTAGGCATTCCTCAAATAGGGCAAACAACAGCTAAATTACTTGCATTTCACTACGAAAAATATTTTCAATGGAAAGAAGCAATGCAAAAAGCTGCAAAAGAAGATGGGGAAGAGCGCCAAGATCTTTTAAGTATTAATGGAATTGGCCCCAGTGTTGCTGAGGACCTCTTAAGCTTTTTTAAAGAGCAGCATAATATTGATATTTTAGATAAGCTTGAACACCATCTCACTATAACTGATATTATTTCTATAGCATTTAATGATTCACCTATCAATGGAAAAGTGATTGTTTTTACCGGTACTTTAAATAATTTAACACGTGCAGAGGCAAAGGCGCGTGCTGAATCACTTGGCGCCAAGGTAGCTGGATCTGTCTCTTCTAAAACTGATTATGTCATCTATGGAGAAGATGCAGGCAGTAAAGCACGTAAGGCCAAAGAGCTAGGGGTTAATCTTTTAACAGAAGATGAATGGCTCACTCTTATAAAAGAATTTGAATAATTAATAATTAGTAAAAGAGGTTTTTATGACGAGACAGACAACAACCAAATGCTGTATCTGCGGTCTTAAATTTGAGAATAGTCACCTCTTCCCTCTTCTACTTCTTAAAGTTGAAGTTTATGAACTTATTAAAATAAGCCAGCCAAAATTAAGAAAGAATGACTTTATTTGCTTTAAAGATTTAAATCACTACAAACTGAAGAGCATTCAAAAAATATTACCTCAAGTAAAAACTTCAGAAGAAAAAGTCATCAATAGTGTTAAAAATCAGGAATTTTTATCAAAAGATATCCATCACACCTATCATGAAAAACGGACTTTTGGAGAAAAACTTGCAGACAAAGTAGCCACTTTTGGTGGTAGCTGGAGTTTTATTATAAGTTTCACTTTATTTATAATCATCTGGATCATTTTTAATTCTTATAAAGTCCTCCATAATCCTTTTGATCCTTTTCCTTATATTCTTTTAAACTTAATCCTGTCCTGTTTAGCGGCTTTGCAAGCACCAATAATTATGATGAGCCAAAATCGCCAAGAAGCTAAAGACCGCTTACGAGCAACACACGATTATGAGGTCAATTTAAAAGCTGAATTTGAGATAAGAATGCTCAATAGCAAAATTGATGATTATCTTCAAGCTTCATTGCAACGAATAAAACAGCTTGAGGAACAACAAGAAAAATTGTCGAAAGCTTAGAAGATGCGAACTTCAAACTTTAGAAAAAAATTATTAATAATATTTCCGATGATCAAATATTATTTTGGGTAGGATTACCTATAAAAAGCCCTATTTATATTTTGCTGAAGATAATTCCTATTAGAACAATAAGGCCAATCCAATGATTGGCTTTAAAAAGGCGCAAACATTTCGTTGAATCATGAATATCTAAATTTGCAAGTTGCCAAAGAGCATGCGCAGTAACTAATGCAACAGCAAGGCTATAAGACCAAGAAAAATTTGCTTTAAAACCGCCTGCAATCAAAAATAAAATCATGACCAAAAAGAATAGGCTTAAAAAAGGATACGTCTTAGCCCCTAAAGTTATTGCCGTAGATTTAAGACCCAGCAGTAAATCGTCTTCTCGATCCTGATGAGCATAAATAGTATCGTAACATAACGTCCAAAAGAAACCCGCCATATAAAAAAGAAAAGGTATTGAGGACATCTTCTCATTTAAAATCGTCCATCCCATCAAAACGCCCCAATTGAAAGTCAGCCCTAAGAAAGCTTGAGGCCAATAAGTAATACGTTTCATCCAAGGATAAACGGCTATAAGAACTAAAGAAAGTAATCCTAGTTGAATTGTGACTTTAGGAAAAGAAAACAATATTAAAGCAGCTAAAAAGAGTTGTAACAATAGAAAAAAGATAGCTTGGATTCTTCTAATCTCTTGGCTTGGCAAAGGACGAGATGAAGTGCGTGAAACCTTCCCGTCATATTTATGATCTACAAGATCATTATAGGTGCAGCCCGCTCCGCGCATTAAAATTGCTCCCACCATAAATAAGAAATATTCTTTTAATGGAAGTAAAATAGGTGAAGCAAGGGTCAATCCCCACAATCCAGGATAAAGCAGTAATAAAACGCCAATTGGCCGATCCCATCGAGCAAGCCTAGTATAAGGCTTTACCCAAGCAGGTAACCATCGATCGAGCCAGAATTTGGTTAAAAGGTCATTATTCATTTATCTCAATATAAACAGTCTTTTACTGTCTCGCCAACTTAAATTTTTCCTGCTAAAATGGTTGCTTGAAATCAATAAAAAATCAAAATAGTTAGGGAGAATTATATCAATTATGAATTTAATTAATTTTTCTCAAATGCTTAGCTCAAAGCTATGTCACGATTTAATTACTCCAGTCGGTGCTCTTAAGACAAGTTTTGATCTTTATTCAACTGCAGATACAGAAGATCAATCACAGCTTTTTGAATTAGCTAAACAAAGCGCAGACAAAGCTATTCGAAAACTTATCTTTTTTCGAGCAGCTTTTGGCTATTCTTCGGATTCTCATTTTGCATCCTTTGAACAGACAAAAAATCTTATTCAAAATTTTCTTGCAATTAATAAAATTGATTTAATGTGGGATCAAAAAAATCCACTTATAGAACCAACTGATATTTCCTCCAAGATGCCTATTTATGGCCAATTGATAGCTAATTTAATCTTTATCTTTTCTGAAATAGCGCCCGCAGGTGGTCAGGTTTTCATTACCTTTACAGAAGGGAATTCTCAAAATATACATTTGACTCTTAAAGGTAAATTAGTTCCTTTAAGGCCAATTATTATCACTGCTTTAAAAGGATTGCTTCAAGAAAGTGAAGCATCGTCTCATGTTATACAAGCCATATATACGCGCATGTTATGTGAAAATTTGAAAGCAAATTTAGAAATTATTCAACAAGAACGAACCTGTCTAGAATTTTTTATATCACTTGGCGTCTAGAAGAAAAGGCTTCATTTTTCTTTTTTAATAAACTTAAAAGAGCGTGATATGTCTCAATATTAGGTTGTTTAGTAATGTATAAAGGTGTGAAATGCATTTGAAAAGCACCTAGAACAGCTTGAATTTGTAATTGATTTTCCTCAGAATGATCAATTCCATAACCATATTGTTTTAACAATTCTAACAATTTTAATGAGGTATAGTTTTCAGCAAAAGTTTTTTCAAAAGAAGGTACGATGCCTATTCCTTGAGAAGCTAGCCATCTCCAGTCAAAAAGTTCCCCAGGATCTACTTTTCTTGTAGGTGCTATATCTGAATGACCAAGAACGTGCCATGGTTCGATTTTATGTCTCTGGATGATTTTTAAAGAAAGATTAGCTAAAGATTCCATCTGAGCTTTAGGAAAATTTCGATATGCAGGACCATGGCCAGGATTTATAAGTTCAATTCCTATGGACCAGCTATTAATATCGTCATGTCCTTCCCATGAACTCTTCCCAGCGTGCCATGCCCTCCTCTCTTCTTGAACGAGTTGATAGATATCCCCATTTTCATCAATTAAATAGTGAGCACTCACAGGATTTAAAGATTTATCGTCACATAAAATTTTTAATGAAGTTACCAGATCGCAAGCTGTATAATGATAAATTAAATATTTAATAGAGGCTTGAGAGGATCTCATATTATAGTTTAACGAAGAAAACTCTTTATACATCTCTAATTTCCTCAATACCTGGGATAAGTTTAAGAGCTTCTCTCAGATGAGGTGTAATTGCATATTTTCTGTTTAAGGTTAAATGAACCTCACGATCATTTGGTTTTAAAACTATTTGAATAGCGCCATTTCCTTGATCACACTTAGATAAAAGCAAACTTAGCTTATCAAGAGTCGTCGAAGAATGTAGATGAACCTGAAGAGTTTTGGGATAGCGTTCAAGCACAGCATCTAATTCTTCAAGCATATTAACTGTAAGTCTTAAATTATCTTCTTCAAAACGACTCGTTAATTTCATAAAGAATGTTTTGCCTGCATCAAGTTTTTCACGAATTGAAAGATAAATTTCTGAAAAGACGGTGACTTCATAAACACCAGTTGTATCAGTAAAAGTGATAAATGCATATTTTTTCCCCGTCTTGCTGATACGTTCTTTCTTACTAACTAAAACCCCAGCTGCGTTAAAAGTTGTTCCCTCTGATTGTCGAGAACGCTCATAAAATTGCGAAGATGAAGTTAAATAAAGGCGTTTAAGACTATCACCATAAACATCAAGAGGATGTGCAGAAAAATAGAAACCAACAGTATTAAACTCATACTGTAATCTTTCTAACTGCATCCATCGGTCCACTTCTTGAAATTTAACTGTTGATGCCGTAACCGGTTGTTCATGTGCAAATAAACTTCCTTGATTAGTATTTTGTAGCAAGTGAGCTTCTCCAACATACCTAAGAATAATATCTATATTCGCCATTAATTTGGCACGATTGGGGTCTAAAGAATCAAATACACCTGCGGGAATAAGGCCTTCTAATAAACGTTTATTGACAACTTTGGTGTTAAGCCGTCTTGCAAAATCAATAATGTCTTTGAAAGGACCACCCTTTTTGCGCTCATTTACAAGCTCTTGCATTGCTGCTTCACCAACACTTTTTATAGCAGATAAGGCATATCTAACTGCTCCTTGGCCATTATCATCCATTTCCACTGAAAACCAAGGCATTGATGTATTAATATCAGGAGGCAACAATGAAATTTGCATCCTCTTAAGTTCTTGCCTATAGAAGTTTAGTTTATCCGTATTTTGAATATCATATGTCATTGTTGCAGCCATAAATTGGACCGGATAATTTGCTTTCAAGTAAGCTGTTTGATAGGAGATCAAGGCGTAAGGAGCTGAGTGTGATTTGTTAAATCCATACCCCGCAAATTTGGCCATCAAATCAAAAATTCTTGTGGCTGTGGCTTCATCCACTCCTTTCTGTTGTGCACCATTTAAAAATGTTTGCCGTTGAGCATCCATTTCACTTTTAATTTTTTTACCCATTGCGCGTCGAAGGAGATCTGCGCCTCCAAGCGTATATCCTCCCATAACTTGGGCAATTTTAATGACTTGCTCTTGGTAAACCATAACGCCATATGTAACACGCAATATGTCATCAAGCATTGGATGCAACGTATCAATTGTCTCCTCACCGTGCTTACAAGCTAAATAACGAGGTATATCATCCATCGGCCCAGGTCGATAAAGTGCGTTAAGATCTATGATTTCTTCAAAACGGGTCGGTTGCAAACGACGCAAAACATCTCGCATACCAGAACCTTCAAGCTGGAAGATACCGACAGTTTCTACACGCCTTAGCATTTCAAATGTTTTTAAATCATCTAAAGGAATACGGGAAATGTCTATTTCTTTCCCTTGTTCTCTAATCATATCAATTGTTTTTTGTATAATAGTAAGCGTCTTTAAACCTAAAAAGTCAAACTTTACCAACCCAACACTTTCAACATCTTTTAAGTTAAATTGAGTTGCAGGAATGGTGCTCTTACCGTCATAATAAAGTGGAACAAGTTCATTTAAAGGGCGGTCTCCAATCACGATACCTGCCGCATGAGTCGAAGCATGTCTATTTAGTCCTTCAAGTTTCATTCCAATATCTAAAAGACGCGCAACAATTTCATCTTCTGATGCCATAGCTTGTAATTGAGGATCTTGAGCTATTGCCTCTTTAAGCGTAATGGGCGCTGCTGGGTTATTGGGAATGAGTTTGCATATGCGATCTACTTGACCATAGGGCATCCCTAGGACACGCCCAACATCTCTTAAAACAGCTCGCGCTTGTAATTTTCCAAACGTAATAATTTGAGCGACTCGATCATGTCCATACCGTTCACAAACATAACGAATTACTTCATCACGACGATCCTGACAAAAGTCTATATCAAAGTCAGGCATTGAAATACGTTCAGGGTTCAAAAAACGCTCAAAAATCAAACCAAATCGAATTGGATCGATTCCTGTAATTGTTAATGCCCATGCAACTAAAGATCCAGCACCTGATCCACGACCTGGTCCTACAGGAATCTCTTGAGAATTTGCCCATTGAATGAAGTCAGCAACAATTAAATAATAACCTGCGTATCCCATACCAATAATAATTTCGAGTTCTTGTTCTAAACGCTCGAAATATAATTTTCGAATTTCTTCAATTTTTTCTGGTAAAAGATCCTTATTAAAGATTGTTGTTTTTAAACGATTATCTAAGCCTGCTTTAGCTTGTATACGCAATTCTTCAGGCTCAGGTTTTTCAGAAGGAAATGGTGGTAACAGTGGCTTTTGGGATTCAACCATAAAGCCACATCGATAAGCAATATGTAGCGTATTATTGAGTGCCTCAGGAAGATCCGAAAATAATTCCCTCATTTCTTCAGAAGATTTAAGTCTATGATTTAATGTTAATCTTGGTCGATTAAGTTCATTAACATAACGTCCTGAAGCAATACAAAGAAGCGCATCATGTGCCTCGTACATCTCCTTATCCAAGAAAAAGGCCTCATTCGTTGCAACTAAAGGACTATTCGTTTCGAAAGCGAGTTTGAGTAAATTCGATTCTATCTGCTCTTCTTCGGGCAGTCCTTGCCTCGTAATTTCAACATAAAAGCGATCAGAAAAAATTTCTTTGGATTTTAATAGAAGATTTTTTGCCGCAATTTCCTGACCTTTTAAAAGAAGTTTATTAATTCCTCCATCCATGCCTCCTGATAATACAATCAAACCTTCATTATATGACTGAAGCAAATCAAAAGGTATATAAGCTCTCGAACCAGTTTTATGATTCAAAAAAGAGTACGTAACTAATTTTAAAAGATTTTTATAGCCAGTTTGATTTTGAACATAAAATAGCAAAGTATCTAAAGGAGGTTCTATCCCCGGCAGCCTTGTTTCTTGTGCTCTTGGATCTTGTTCATAAAGATTAACGAGTAATTGGCATCCAATAATTGGTTGAATTCCAGCATTTGAAGCTGTTTTTGAAAATTCAACAACGCCAAACAAATTCCCGGTATCAGTTATAGCAATGGCAGGAAAATTTAATTGCTGGCACTTTTGAATTAAATCGGCAAATTTTATAGCGCCTTCAGCAAGAGAATAGGTCGAGTGGTTACGTAAAGGAATATAATTGAAACTCATTATCTGCTCTAACTACAATTTTTTTGCGTCGCTTATATCTTAAGAAAAGTTATTTCAACCTTTAGGTATAAGAAACAAATTAGTTTAAAATACCTATCTTTTCTGCTGATTTATGAACTTCATTTTGAATTTTTTCAAAAGCTTTCATCTCAATCTGGCGAACTCTTTCACGGGATATTTGATATATCTCTGAAAGTTCTTCAAGCGTTTTCGGTGGTTCTTCAAGTCTACGTGCAATAAACACATCATATTCACGTTTTGCAAGAACTTGAAAAGCTTCTTGTAAAAGAGAGTGACGTTTTTCGTATTCTTGTTGATGTGCTAAGGTAACTTCTTGATTCTCACTTTCGTCTAAAAGCCAGTCTTGCCATTCTCCTCCGATTTCTTCACTGACAATAGAATTTAATGAAAATTCTTGACCTTGCATTCTTTCATTCATCATAAGAACGTCTTCTCGACTTACATTCAATTTCTTTGAGATTTCTTGAACTAGTTCTTCAGAAAGGTTCCCTTCATGACTAAGGTCACCATGTTGATCTCTTAGCTTAGACTTTAATGCTCTTAGTCCGAAGAAAAGTTTTTTTTGGCTTGCCGTAGTTCCCATTTTTACGAGGGACCAAGATTTTAGAATATATTCTTTGATTGTAGCGTCAATCCACCACATAGCGTAGGTCGAAAATCGGAATCCTTTCCCAGGGTCAAACTTTCTTAAAGCATGCATCATTCCAATATTGCCTTCTGCCAGCAAATCATGCAAAGGAAGACCATATCCACGATAGCCCGAAGCCATTTTCGCTACTAACCGCAAATGACTTTGCAATAGGGCATGGGCTGATTCTTCGTGTTGTTCTTCATGCCAACATTTGGCAAGTTTGAATTCTTCATCAGCTTCTAACATGGGAAATTTTTTAGCAAGAAGTACAAAATGAGAGAGACTGTTTTCATCAGCCATATTAGGTATCAGATGGCGAAAATTATGAGAACTTTTAGATTTATTTTGATTTAATGTAGACACGCGCACCTCATTTTTACGAATTAAGATATCGCTTTTTATTAAAAAAACAATAAGGAAATCTTTTTTAAGCTAATGAGGTCATCCTAATAATAAGACACTTTGAATTATGAAAAAAGCATCATAATACTTAAATATTTCTTCTATATGTAACATTGTTAAATATATCACTCTCCAATGAGGTTAAATTTTATTGCACATCAGTTGCTGAAGTTTTAAGTAAAATGTCAACAGCATCCCTAAAATCTTTGGGCATTTCGCATTTAAATTTCATTTCTTGTTGGGTAACAGGATGAATAAAATTGAGACAATAAGCGTGTAAAAAAGGTCTCGTACTCTCGCCATTTATATCATAAAGCGCCTTAATGATATTCATTAATCCTTTCGGGGTGCGTCCGTACTGAGGATCACAAATAATACCATGTCCTTGTGAGGCTAAATGGACACGAATTTGATGTGTTCTTCCTGTCTCTAATTGGCATTCAAGAAGGCTTGCGATTCGACCGAATATTTTAATTGTTTTATAGTGCGTGCGTGCTTCCTTCCCGCCATGTTTTAATAAAGCCATTTTCTGACGATTATGAGGACTGCGACCAATATTGCCTTCAATTAATCCTTCCTGAGGATTAAGGACGCCCCATATCAAAGCATAATAATGTCGTTTTAAATCGCGTTTAGCAAATTGGGCTGAAAGACCTTGATGAGCCTTATCATGCTTTGCAGCTACTAACAATCCGCTTGTCCCTTTATCCAAGCGATGAACAATTCCAGGTCTTTTAACGCCTGAAATCCCTGAAAGAGATCCTTCACAATGCGCCAGAAGTGCATTTACTAGAGTTTGTTCGTAATTCCCCGGCGCAGGATGAACCACCATCCCTGCAGCTTTATTAATAACAATTACATCTTGATCTTCATAAATAATGTCCAACGGGATATCTTGAGCAATCGGCAATGCGTCAACAGCAGCTTCAATCATAATCATAACGACATCCTTTTCTTTTAATTTAGCTGATGGAAGGCTCTTTTTTTCATTAATAAGAATTTTATGATCTTCAATAAGGTTTTTTATTCGCGTGCGGCTTAAATCAGGATATTTACCAGCTAAAACACGATCTAAACGCTGATCAACTTCATGAGGTTCAATAATATGCTTCCTTATCTCTGTCATTATTTTCTCGTAGACTCCATGCCTCGTTCAGAGTATCAATGTTCCCTAACCATTAATTTTAAACTTAAAGAATTGAATGAACTTTCGTATTAATGCACGTATTTTTGCCGCAATTTTATGTTTAGTATTAGCCCTTGCCATAGCTGTGCATGATTTTTGGTTGCATCGTCAAGAAAAACCTCAAGATAATTTTATTCCACAATTACAACCTTTTCTACCAACTGAAGAAAAAGTCGTCCCTGATGAAGAAAAAGGGCCAAAAGAAGAAACACTTATTATTCATAAAGGAGATACTTTAACCTCTGTGTTAGTGACAGCTGGCATTAATAAAACCCAAGCTCATAAAGTAGCTGATATCTTGAAAAAGGCTTTTAATCCTAAAGATTTGCGACCAGATCATGAAATTTATATAACTTACATGCCTCTTAAGGAAAAACAACAAACTCGAGAGCTAGAATCTCTTTATTTTCGCCCTTCTATTGAAGAAGAGATTTGGATAAGACGGAACGATAATGGTGAGTTTATTCTTGAAAAACTTCCCGTAAAACTTGATCATGTCGTCAAACAAGCCACTGGTATAATACGTGACAGCTTTTATGTTGACGCTGGGAAGTCAGGCGTTCCTAAAAGAATCTTACATGAAGCTATTAAAGCATTTAGTTATGATGTGGATTTTCAAAGAAGTTTTCATAGCGGAGATGAATATGCATTAGTATTTGATCTCTATACTGACCCAAAAACTCAATTAGAACAAGCAGGAGATCTTACATATGCAATGCTTAATCTTCAAGGCAAGAAGCTTGCTATTTATCGCTTCAAAATAAAAAGTGGAGATTATGAATATTTTAATGAAAAAGGTGAAAGTGTAAAAAAAGGACTCCTTCGAACACCTATTGATGGTGCACGCATTTCTTCTGGATATGGCAACCGCAGACATCCTGTTTTAGGCTACACGAAGCAACATAAAGGCGTAGACTTTGCTGCGCCTACAGGAACACCTATCATGGCTTCAGGAGATGGTGTTATCGAAAAAATAGGTCCTTGGGCAAGTTATGGAAATTATATCCGCATACGACATAACAGTGAATTTTCGACAGCTTATGCACATTTAAGTCGCTTTTCAAAAGGACTTCATCCAGGTAAACGCGTTAAACAAGCTCAAATTATTGGTTATGTTGGAGCAACTGGTCGCACAACAGGACCTCATTTACACTACGAACTTTTAAGACATAATGTACAAATCAATCCTTCAAGTATCAAAATGTTACCTGCTGGTAAATTGTCAGGACAAGAACTAAAGAAATTTTTAATTCATAAAGAAAAAATGGATAAACTATACCAATCACTTCATACCAAACAACCAATTGTCGAAAACAAATCATCTCCAACTTTAAATATAAAATAGGTTAAGCCTTCACCAATCAACCTTTTTCCACTCTTGTCACAGAGCTTTCCTGTTTCTAACTCTTGCCCCTCTGCCGTTGCCAACAAGCCCTTATGTTCTCATTTGTCATCCCAGGCCTTGTGCCTTTTGTCACCAGGCATTATCCATGCCAATGAGCCATCTCGTTCCTAAACCTTTAGTCATCCTGAGTCCTATGCCTAGGATCTCAATCAACAGAAAGATTTCTCCTATCACCATTCCCCGCCTTCAACGCTTCCTGAATACCCGCTTTCGCGAGGATGACATCAAAGGGGTGGCCTGTCTCTGTTGTCTCCTAATCAACTTCCTTACCACCCTAGCCAACGAGCGCTCTCCTTCCTAACCTTTGTCATTCCCGCGAAGGCGGGAATCCATCTACAATAGAGAAAAACTTCTCCAAGTTTTAAGCACCGTTGCTTCTTTACTCTTTCGCCGTGTCTTTCACGCACGTTTTGGACCTTCTGGCACCTAGTCACATCTTCAGGCTGCCTGAGATCCTCGGTACATGACTGAGGATGATAAAGAGAGGCGCTATTTCATTCCTCTTGCCACCCATCACCATTTAATCCTTCCAACTCTTCCTAGACCCACACTTTCGCAAGGATAACAAAGAAAGTAGCGAGGATGGCAACAAAGAGGTTGCCCACTTCTCATCCCTTCTGCCCTCTCGTACCTCTCATGTACACCTTGGACCTTCTGGCACCTAGTTACATCTTCAGGTTGCCTGAGATCCTCGGGACAAGCCCGAGGATGACGATGAGGGTGGTTTGTTGCTATTGTCACCAATCAATCTTTTCCGACTTTTGTCAAAGAGCTTTTCTGTTTCTAACCCTTGCCTCTCTATCCATGCCAACGAGCACTCTCGTTCCTAAACCTTTAGTCATCCCAGGCCTCGTGCCTAGGATCTCAAGCGGCCTATAGACTTTGCCAATCAATTATTCAATGCTTCTTGCACCATTTTAGAATCCCCACCTTTCGCCACGGCAAAGCCTTTGGCGTAGCCGGGTCACGAGGGTGACAAGGAAGACAAGAGAGATAAGGGAAAAAGTCCAAAAAAGAAGAAAAGGCAAACATGCTGATATCCAAACCGTAACTTACCCAAAAGACTTCTCATTCAAAACTTGCTCGCCCTAAATTCCCTCTCACCCACCAAACTCGTAAACCTTCACTTCAAAAACAGAAGGAGAAAGGAAGATGCTGCCCTCTCAAGTCACACCTCACCTAATTCAGCGAAAGAGCAACTCTTGCATTGGAAGACAACCTTCTCCCTTATCTTCTTTTATCTGACCAATCATCTGCCAGAAAAACATTGTCATTAGCTTCTAGAACACTAAAAACAACAAAAGCTCTTGCTTTCTTCTCACACCCTTGTGCCATGAAATCTCTTCAGCAGTGTCGACGCTTGCCAAAGATCTTTACCAACAGCATGCCCAAATCTTTAGACATACGAGGGCATTCCCCCAAGTTGCGGGCGTAAGCTCTTCCTTCGAGAGAATTTTCATCTTCTCTCTGGGATTCTAAGCTCCCCTCGTTATCGGAGGGCTTTTTCTAACAGTATTGGACAAAATAAAACGTTTTATTTGAAAGCTTAGAGCTTATCTCTAAGCTTACCCTTATACCCTATCACACATCGTTACTTTTTTCAATAGAAATATGTACAAAAATAAGGAATTAATGATATTTATTGGAAATAGCATTAGTTTTTTCTTAATTTTCTTAAGCTACTCTATTTAAAAAATAATAAAAATATAAAACCATGATACTTTCATATTTTAAATTACTACTTCATTTAAGTTTCATCTATTTTGTTATTACTCCTATAGAAAACTGCTGGGGATCGGCAATAGATACAAAGGAGGATAGTGAAAAAAGAAATTTTCCCAAAAAAGCACTTCCAGAAGACAAGATTTACAATGAGAAAATTGATTTAGAAGAAGCGATCCGTCCTTTAAGAGATAATCTTATCTTTTTAACAGAAACGCCTCCTGAAATTAGAGGTATATTGTCTTTTAAAATTCGAAAACAACGTAAAATTCCTTCTCTTAAGAGTTTTCGTGTCTCTTATGTTCCTTCTCAGTTCATAGAAGACATTACGTATCTAGAAAATTTTACAAAATCTTTGTGCAACAAATCTGGTAAACAAATTGAATGCATTTTTGCATGTGATTCTGAAGAACTTTTCTGTTACCAAGAACTTTTTAAAGTAAAATCTAGGCTTTCAGATAATTCAAAAATAGTTGATATTAAAAAAGCAATGTTTTTCTATAAATCTCCTATAGTTGTTGCTCTGGCTATCTCTAAAAAAGAACAATCTATCCTAACGAAATTATTAGTTGTTTATGAATTTAATGATGAGAATTTAGCATTTAGTGCCAGAGATTTATTAAAGGGAGATAATAGCCCTTCTTTAGTATTGACTTACACAATTCTCCAATTGTTTGCTTTTGAAGCTTGGGTACCTTGTAACGTAAACCTCATAAATCATTGTGCCTAAAACTTATTTGATATCTTGAAGATTTCAAATTAAGGTACCTTTTCATATTAAAATGGAGCGTTTGTATGAGATCCTTATTTCCTTCTATTGAACCTTACGATTCTGGAATGTTACAAGTTGACGAAATCCATAAAATATATTGGGAACAATGTGGAAATCCTCAAGGTGTACCTGTGGTTTTTCTTCATGGTGGACCAGGATATGGCTCTTCTCCAACCAGCAGAAGGTTCTTTGATCCTAGCCATTATAGAATCATCGTTTTTGATCAAAGAGGCGCCGGTAGATCTCTTCCTCTTGGAGAAATGAAAAACAATACAACGCTACTTCTCATTGAAGATATGGAAAAACTTAGAACTCTTTTAGGAATTGAAAAATGGATATTATTTGGAGGATCTTGGGGAAGTACGTTAGCGCTCGCCTATGCCGAACATCATCCTAACAAATGTTTAGGCTTAATTTTGAGAGGTATCTTTCTATGTCGCCCGCAAGAAATTAATTGGTTTTTCAATGGAATGAGAAATATTTTTCCCGAAATATGGGAGCGCTTTTCAAGCTATATTCCTCAATCAGAAAGAGCGAACTTATTAAAGGCCTATAACAAAAGGGTTTTTGATCCAAATCATGAGATTTATTTACCTGCTTGCAAGGAATATTTTCGCTACGAATTAAGCCAATCAATGCTTAATCCCACACCTGAACAAATCGAAGAAATTTGTAAAGATGAAGTGGCAGCTATCGGTCTTGCGCGTGCAGAAGTGCATTACTTCTCACACAACATTTTTTTGGAAGAAAACCAGCTTCTGCGTGACATCCATAAAATCCGCCATTTGCCCTGTATTATTATTCATGGCAGATACGATATTGTTTGTCCGATTATTTCAGCATTTGATCTTGTTCATGAATGGCCAGAAGCTGACTTTAACATTGTCCAATTAGGTGGACATTCAGCTTTTGATCCTGGAATACTTGACGCTTTAATTAAGTCTACCGAAAAAGCAAGAAATTGGAAATAGATGTTTGATTATTAAAGAATAAATAATGTATACTTTTTCTCAAAAATTAGCTAAAAATTTTACAAAAAGACATCCGTTTTGACACACTCAAAAGGGCGATAATAAAAAGTTGAAAGCTTAAAAGAAGCTCTTACATTCGTCTTTTTCATTAAGGGGTGTAATCAAAAAGAAAGGTATACTTGGAATATGACTTTAAATACAACTTTGCCTGAGGGTTTTGTTTATCTTAATGCGATAGACCCTAGTATTCAAACTTCTTTAAGATATTTTGGAAATCATAATTTTATTGGTGAACCTATTGAAGGTTATACTTCTAATCATGTAATTATGACAGAAGCGGCTGCTAAGGCTCTATCAAAAGCACAATCTATGTTTAAAACTGATAACTATTCTATTGTTGTCTATGATAGTTATCGCCCTCAAACAGCTGTTAATCATTTTGTACGCTGGAGCCAAGATGTCCATGATAACAAAATGAAGGCTTTATATTACCCTCGTGTTAATAAAGCAGATGTTTTTGATCTAGGTTATATTTCAAAAAAATCAGGCCATTCTCGCGGTAGCACAATTGATCTCACTCTTATCCATAAAAACTCTATACTTACAGAAATAAAATTCCAATCAAGGATCTTAAATACTGGCGTTGAAATTTCTTTTCTAGAAGATGGCACAATTGATATGGGTTCTTCTTTTGACTTATTTGATGAAGCCTCTCATTTTCAAAATGATCTTATAACGTCAGAACATTTAAGCAGGCGTAATTATTTAAAGGAAGTGATGGAAGTTTGTGGCTTTAAAGCATACGCGAAAGAATGGTGGCACTTCACTTTAAAGGATGAGCCTTTTCCTGATACTTATTTTGACTTTCCAGTAAGATAATACTTTTGTTTCAAAACTTTTCTTATTTATTTAATTTTAGATAAAGGATACTCTTGCCTGAGTGAAATTAGGGAGTTTTTAAAATGCAACAGCTCAACAGACATGTCTTTATAGACTACTTAAGAGGGTTTCTAGTGGCACTTGTGGTTTTGGATCACGCATGTCATGCTTATACAGAATACTACTCTAAGTTTTGGTTTTTTCCTGATTTTGAGACCAGCATTTTTTTCGATATTTTCCATCTCCACAATGATAGTTTTATGATGCCGTCACTCTTCTTCTTAGCGGGACTTTTTGTTCTTCCTTCCTTACAACGGCGTGGTTATTTAAGTTTTGCAAAAGAGCGTTTTTTAAGGCTTATCATTCCATACTTGGTTGGTCTTCCTTTGATTAGCCCCCTTCTCTCTTACCCTCGCTATTTGTTAAATGAAAACGCCAATATTAGTTATTGGCAATATCTCACTGAAGTCTGGGTAAATCGGTTACAAGCTGGACCTTTCTGGTTTCTTTATTACCTCGTATTGCTAAGCACAATTGCAGTTATCTTATATGCTGTTGTGCCAAAACTCTTTATTTTTATTGGAAGGTTTGCAAGTTGGTTAATTGAGAAACCTCTTCGCGGTTTTGCCATTTTTGCTTTAATGAGTGCGATTATTCTAGGAATCAGCGATCTTATTTGGGGCGCGCCATGGTGGATTGGCTGGTGGGCAGACTATAAATTCTTTTATGTGCGTGGTTCACGATTTATCCTCAAAGCATTTTATTTCTTCCTCGGAGCTGGTTTCTCACAAATTTCTATTCTTAATAATAAAGTATTTTGGGAAAACTTAGGAAACAATTGGCAAAAGTGGGCTCTATTTACGTTAGGAGTTGCTCTTTGTTACATGAGTTATACACTCAGCTACTTTAATGAAGGCGCTTATAGTGACCATATTCGTTATTATGTTGCTGAGCAAAGAGCTTATGATATTAATTTATCAGACATTATCTCTGGTTTCTGGCCCGTTTTTTTCGAACATGCCCCTAAAGTATTACTTAGAACGACTCTTTTAGGCATTTTTATTTGCTCACAGTTAGTGACTTACCTCGCTGTTTTTTATCGTTTCTTAAATAAAGACAACCTTCAGTGGGCTTCACTTGCTGCAGCTGCCTATGGAATTTATATTATTCACGAGCCCTTTGTTGTGTGGTCACATTGGTTCTTCTATGGTGGTCAAGCTCCCCTCTTAGTGCGCTTTATTGTCGCAGGTTTTGGTTCATTGTTTCTTTCTTGGTTGATTGTAAATAAAGTGCTTTTGCGCCTTCCAGGCTTCAAGCGTATTCTTTAAAAAATAAAGGAAAAGCTAGATGAAAGAACAACAGCGTTACCTTTTTATTGATTACCTTCGTGGCTTTATCTTTGCGCTTATGGCTGTCGATCATGCCTTACATGCGTATGCCCAAAATTGGGGACAATTTTGGTTTATTGCCGATCATGATAGAAGTGAAATTTGGGATGCTTTTTATCTTTTTGATCAAAGTATTATTATGCCAATGCTTTTCTTCATCACGGGGCTTTGGGTAATACCCTCTCTCAAAAGACATGGCTTTCAAAAATATTTGAGTCGACGCCTTGTAAAATTAGCAATTCCATTTGTTGTTTGTATCCCTTTGATTGTTCCTTTATTAACGTATCCCCGCTATATCCTGACAATTGATCCAATGATTGGCTATTTTGAGTATTGGTTTAATGTTTTTTTAAGTGGGAAAAAGCTTCAAGCAGGTCCGTTATGGGTTATGTATGGAATGTTTTTATATAGTATGATTTTAGTAGCTTTTAACACTATTCCTAATTTTATGGTAAGGTGGAGTAATTTTATACGCCATTTGGTTGATAAACCAATTTTTGGCTTTAGTTTTATCCTACTTTTAAGTGCCCTAATTTTAGGGATTAGTGATCTCACTTGGGGTGCGCCTTGGTGGATTGGATGGGGCGTATTCTATTTGCAAGGTGCGCGCTTCTTGCTTTACTTCCTATATTTCATGTTAGGAGCTGGCGTAAGTTATTCTGGTCTTTTAGAAGATCGATTTTTTTGGAAAAGGCTTACAGACAGGCTTCCATTATGGGCAGGTGGTATGCTAGCTGCAGCTTTCGCTTATGTAGGGTATGCCTTATTTTTTATACAAGACGGTGCCTACAGTGATACTGTTCGGTACGCATTCCATGATTTCTTTACGGTCGAGGGGTCATGGAGCATGATAACACATTTTTTAAACCATCAAGGATGGGAATTAATTTTAGACCATGCGCCACGCATATTAATTCGAACGACACTTCACGGCATTTTATGTCTTTTTCAAGTCTTAACTTTATTAGCTTTTTTTTATAAGTATATTAATAAACAACACGCAACTTGGGATTCACTCGCGCAAAGTTGTTATGGTATCTTTTTAACGCATGAAGCGATGGTTATTTGGCTTCAATATATTTTCATTGGGATTGAACTACCCCAGAGTTTAAAAATTATCATTATCTCATGCTTAGGACTAGGAGGAGCATGGCTTCTAACAGAGAAATGGTTACTTAAGATTCCTCTTCTCAAAAAAGTTATAGGTTAGGGAAAAGAAATTTTCATACCTTGATAAGCGAAAAAACATTTTTTCCATTGTTTTTGTGCCTCTTGCTCTATTTTAAAGAGAATATCCACTGTATGCGCTGGATTATGATGATAGAAAGCAAGCTTTTTCGTTTTAGCAATTTGTTGCAAGCCTAAGCCCTTCTTACCACGTTGAATGGCCCCAGCCTTGTTTCTGGGAAAATTCATCCTCTTTATACATAGAATCATAAATGGCTAAATCCGCTAATATGATCAAAATGCATGTGTGAAAGAAAAAGTGTAGCTTGATTTATATTGACCTTATCTATTTTTTCTCCTAAATCTTTAAGACCTGATCCAGCATCAAAAATAAAAATACTATCTTTATGAGTGACACTAATACAACTTGTATGGCCTCCAAAATGAGTGTACTCAGGTGAATTCATAGGAATAAAACCACGTACGCCCCAAAATTCAACATTTGTCTTCATATTCGTCTTTTTTTCATTCACTTTATGGCTTATGCTACACTTTTTAAATGCATAAAAAAGAAGGCCTGTATTAATGCATAAAATATTAATGGTAGATGATGAACCAGATCTCGACATTCTTATTCAACAAGGTTTCCGTAAAGAAATTAGAGACGGACTTTATAATTTCATTTTTGCGCGGCATGGTGCCGAAGCTTTGGAATTAATGGAGAAGAATCTAGATATTAAGCTTGTTTTAACAGATCTTAACATGCCTGAAATGAATGGGCTTGAGCTTTTAGCTCGTCTTAAGCGTTACTATTCTGATTTGAAAGTTATCATCTTATCTGCGTACGGAGATTCAGAAAGTCGCTCTGTGGCACTTTCAGCAGGAGCTGCTGATTTTCTGACAAAACCTATCGTCTTTTCCGAATTGCAGTCAAAGTTAAAATCATTACTTTTCTAAATCAATTTAACTAAATAATGCTTGCAACTTATATGAATTCTTCGTAATTTTGCAGCAAATAATGGGGTCATAGCTCAGCTGGGAGAGCGCTACAATGGCATTGTAGAGGTCAGGGGTTCGATCCCCCTTGGCTCCACCAAATACAACTTTTTGTGATTTATTTATTTTAATTTTTTTCAAACTCAATCTTTAGCATATGTTCTCTTTTTTTCTCTCTCCATTATTGATTCCTTATTAGATAAATAAATTGTATTAAGAATAAACTATATCGACTTAATACAGGCCTTAAAAAACACAATAATAAATGAAGTAGAATAGTTGCTTCTCTTTAACCTTAAAAATATTCTCTTTTAGTGTTTAGTTAATGAAGTAGTTAACAAGTCGAAAGGTATTGCAAATGTTTGATCAAAATAATTTATTCTCAATAGATCCTAATGAATTTAAGATTAAAGAGTTTACTTTTCAAGAGCCCAACTCCCCTTCTCAACCCGAAAATCCTCGTCCGCTTGATGAAAAAAGAAATCCTAATAATCCTAAACCAATTGATGGCGAAGAACCTCACGATCCAAAAAAGGAAACTCCAATTTTAGAGGATATATCAAACCCTAATACTAATAACAACCCTGGCGATAATTGGGATGAAAACCATCCTATTCGTCCTCTTATAGATTAAGTATTTTTTAAATTTACACATGGAGGTTAAAATGATGACTGAAAATTACAGACGTCCTACCGATACAACATCAGGAGAATATTATTTAAAGTTAGTCTCAAACATAGTAACTATTATAGGAGCCTTAAACTGGGGCTTAATTGGGATCAATAATTTTAATCTTGTGGCCTATATTTTTGGTCCTGACTTAAGTCGTGCTATCTATATGGTTGTAGGGATCTCTGGAATTTATTTATTAATTAAATTATTTATAAAAAGGACACTATAATGTTAAAAAAATTATTTAGATTGTCATCAATTATTACATTAGTCTCTGTTCCAATCTCTCACGCCGGTGTAATTAATGTTGTAAATGAAAATAATAAAGAACTGTTAATAAAAATTGAAGCTATTGGAGATAGTTCTGCTATTTTAAAACAAACAATTCCTGCTGAAAATGTTTCTTCTTTTAGCATTAATTCCGATCAGCTCAACGGAAAGAATAACTTTACAATTATGGGAGATACAAGCACTTTTACTTCAGGAGATAAGTGTAAAAACCTAAGTACAAACAGCGATTATAAGGTTACTTTTACGACAGATACTGTAGGAATAACATGTATTGCTGAGGAAATTTCTTAAATTAGAAATGTTATTAAGTAAAATAATTTTTAAATAAAAAAACCGCACCGTAAGGTGCGGTTTTTCAATTGATAATTTTGTTTGAACTAAAATTTGTAGCTTGCACGTAAAGTAAGGTCTGTCACATGCGACTTGATTCTTCCTCTCTCAACAACTTCACAATTTGCAAACTTTACAGCATTTGATTGTTTCTTATAAATTGAATGTGTTGCCTCTACATCAACAATAATATTTTTAGCTAACATCATAGAAACGCCTAATCCAGGTACAAATGCAACTTTATGCTTTGATACATTACCTCTTGAGATTTTTGGTGTGAATTCTTTACCATAACCGATATGCAAACCACCTAAAGCGCCTCGTGTTCCAATATCTCTTTTATACTGTACAGGAGTATAACATCCACAATCTTTCCCAGTCCATTCAGATTTACCTGAACCATAACCAAAGTGACCACCAATATAAAAACCTGTATAATCTTTACAACTTGATTTTGTCATCGCTGTAGGCTCAGTAGCCCCTGCCCCACTTGAATGTTGGCAATCTGATCCAGGGCTAATGCCGATGATGCAAAAACTGCAGCATTCGCAAGTATAAAACTTAATTTTCTCATTTTTCCCTCTTAGAAACTAATTCACATATTACAATCCGAAAAACCTAACTTTTTTCGAATTCCTATTAAAGGAACTTTTTGAATAATTTTGGTCAATTAAGGACTTGTCTTTTCCTAAGAAGAACTTGATATGTTGCTTTTATACAACGTTTTAGATTTATAGTAGAATTATTTATTCGAATTTAAATAAAAAAACCGCACCGTAAGGTGCGGTTTCCTTTAACGTTGAGGTCAGTTAGACTACCACTTGTAGCTTACGCGACCTGTAAAGTCTGTAACGTGTGTCTTAATGTTTCCACGTTCAGTAATTTGGCGACCATTTGCAGTACGCATTGGTGCACTTTGCTTCTTGTAAATAGTGTGTGTTGCTTCAACACCAACGATTACATGTTCAGATACAAGCATGGAAACACCAATACCTGGTACGAAAGCAATGCGGTGCTTTGATGTGTTTTGACGTTCAGTTACAACAGCGTTTTGGCTCCAAGCTGATCTATATTCCCACTTCGCGCTTGAAACACCAGCTTTAACGTAAAGAAGAGCATTTCCACAAACGAAACCTGGACGAAGAGCCGCACCAAATTCATTCTTTCTTTTTGCCTTTGCATAGAAACGAGTGTTACCAATTAAAGAACGCTCTTTACCTTCAGTTTTGCTGAGGTTACCAAATGCTTCAAGACCAAGGTACATCTTGTTGTTGAATTCTTTACCAAAACCAACATGGAGACCACCAACAATGCCGCGTGTTCCAAGATCAGTTTTACGAGCAAAGTTCTCTCCAGCTACGGCAGAACGTGAGTTCCATTCAGATTTACCTGAACCATAACCAAGTTGACCACCCACATAAAAACCTGTGAAGTGCTTACCTTCCATAGCAGCATTCGCAGCAGATGCGAGAACTGCAGCGCTTGCAACTGTAAGTGCTAATTTTTTCATATTTATCCTCTTTAAGGTTGTTTAAACTAAATCCAAAAAGACTTATTTCTTTTCGAATATACTTATCATCTTATGATGAGTTGTTTTGGTCAACAGTTGTAAAGCTATTTCTAGTTTGAAGTTTCCATATGTGGCATTTTTGCAACAAATGACAATACTAGGCAGAAAGCTGATTATCTGATACAGTCAATTATTACATAAAAAGGAAAGAGTTTCTCAATGTCCACGTCCATTTTAAGATTCGCTCCCAGCCCAACAGGATTGTTGCATATTGGCAACGCACGTACCGCTCTTATTAATTGGTTATACGCTCGAAAAAATAAAGCAACATTTATTTTGAGATTAGATGATACGGACTTAGAGCGTTCAGAAGAACAATATGAACAAGCGATTTATCAAGATTTAAAATGGCTTGGACTTGACTACGACCGAATTGAATGGCAATCAAAACGTTTAAATGAATATCAAAAAGCTGCTGAAAGCCTAAAAGCATCTGGAAGATTATATGCCTGCTATGAAACACCAGAAGAGCTTGAGTTTAAGCGCCGCCGCCTTTTATCCCAAGGTCGGCCGCCTATTTATGATCGTGCAGCTCTTAATTTAACATCTGAGGATCATGCAAGATTTTTAAATGAAGGACGCAAACCACATTGGCGGTTTAAACTTATGCCTCAAGTTATTTCATGGGAAGATTTAATCCGAGGCAAAATCCATTTTGAAGGGGAACATTTAAGTGATCCTATTCTTATTCGGGAAGATAATTCGCCTGTATATACACTTTCTTCAGTTGTAGATGATATAGATTTTGGTATTACCCACATTATTCGCGGTGAAGATCATATCACCAATACAGCCATTCAATTACAGCTATTTGCCGCCCTTGGAACTGATCCTAAATCTTTCACTTTTGGTCATGTGCAATATTTACTTGGTGAACAGGGTGAAAGCTTGTCTAAAAGAATTGGCAGTCTTAGTTTGCGTCAACTTCGAGAAGAAGGCTATGAAGCGTGTGCCCTTGCGAGCTATCTTGTAAAGCTTGGGACTTCTGAAGATATTTCACCTTCCTTATCTTTAGATAATCTGATTCAAGAATTTGATATTAGTCATGTTAGTCGTGCTGCCCCACGTTTTAATAAAAATATGCTTGATCGAATGAATTCAAGATTGTTGCATCATCAATCTTTCAAACATGTTCAAGCTCGTCTTTCAGAAAAAAATTTATCTTTCATTACTGAAGAATTCTGGAACACATGCCACGGTAATATAAATAAACTTTCAGATCTTAAACATATTTGGAATGTTTGCACCCAAGAAATAACGCCAAAAATTGAGGATACTAAATATTTAGAACAAGCTTCTAACACTTTACCTCTTGAACCATGGACTTCTGAAACTTGGCTTAAATGGACTCAAGATTTAAAAGAAAAAACAGGCCGTAAAGGTCGCGAGTTGTTCATGCCTTTAAGACAGGCTTTAACGGGAGAAGATCACGGACCAGAAATGAAAGAATTGCTACCGCTTATTGGTCGTGAAAAAGCTTTAAAACGCTTGCAAGGAAAGGTCGCCTAAATCGTATGCTTAAACTTTACAACACGCTTACTAGACGTTTAGAGATCTTTACTCCTCTTCAAAACAATAAGGTGGGATTGTATGTATGCGGCCCAACAGTTTATGATCGTGCACACCTTGGAAATGCTCGCCCTTATACAGTTTTTGATGTCTTGGTAAGGCTGCTCCGTAAAACTTATGAAGTAACCTACGTTAGGAATATTACGGATATTGATGATAAGATCATTAATGCCTCTCTACGAACAGGTGACTCAATAGAGACAATTACGCATAAAACAACTGCTTTTTTTCACGCAGATATGAGAGCTTTAGGGAATCTTTCACCTACGATTGAACCTAAAGCGACTGAACATGTCCATGAAATGATTAAAATGATTGAACAGTTATTAAAACAAGGCGTTGCCTATGCACAAAATAACCATGTTCTTTTTCATGTTCCAAGTTTTCCTAAGTACGGAGCACTTTCTGGATGTAACTGTGAAGAAATACTTGCGGGTGCACGTATTGAAGTAGCTCCCTATAAAAAGGATCCAACAGATTTTGTCTTATGGAAACCCTCAACGCCTGAACAACCTGGTTGGGAAAGCCCTTGGGGACGCGGACGACCTGGATGGCATATCGAATGTTCTGCTATGAGCTTTAAGCACCTTGGTGCTAGTTTTGACATTCACGCAGGTGGCCGAGATCTTATATTCCCACATCATGAAAATGAAATTGCCCAAAGTACAGCTGTTCATGGCGCTGGTACTTTTGCAAAATATTGGATGCACAATGGAATTTTACTCGTTAATGGTGAAAAAATGTCAAAATCTCTTGGTAATTTTATTACAATCCAAGATTTGCTTAGCCAAGCACATGGTGAAGTTATAAGATTTGCTCTGCTTTCAACGCATTATCGGCAACCTCTTGATTGGACAAATGAAACCCTTATACAAGCGAAAGCGTCTCTTAATCGTCTGTATACAGCGATGGAAGGATTTAAAGATGAGAGCTCTTCTCAAGTTGATGGAAGTATAATAGACGCCTTGCAAGATGATCTTAATACACCTCTTGCAATCGCCAGACTTCACGAGTTGGCGCGAGAAGCGAATAAAATTAATGATCCAAGTGCAAAAAAGGAAGTTCAAGCAAAAATTAAAGCAAGTGGAGCATTTCTGGGCCTTTTACAATCTTCTTCTGAAACTTGGTTTCAAACTGGAAGCCCTCAAGATTTAAATAGTGAAATGATCGAAACTCTTATTATTAAACGTCGTGTTGCAAGAGAAAATAAAGATTTTAAAATAGCAGATCAAATTAGACTTTCGCTAGAAGAAGCTGGTATCCTCCTTCTTGATACGCCTCAAGGAACTACTTGGCGCAGAAAATAGCGTATAACTTAATTACTATGGTTAATAGCTTCTTTTAACATGAGTAGATCAAGCCAAGCTAGGCGTTTCTGACCTGGGGCACGCAATAAATAGGCAGGATGGAAAGTCGCTAAAGTTTGTATAGGTTTAGCCATAATTGGTGTTTGATATGTAAGCCATCTCCCTCGAAGTTTCATGATCCCTTCAGTAGTTTGAAGAATGGATTTTGCTGCTGTCCCTCCTACAAGGATTAAAAACTCTGGAGAGACTAATTCTATATGTCGTTGCACAAAAGGCAAACAAAGATTTGTTTCGCTTAGTGTTGGTTGGCGGTTTCCTGGAGGGCGCCAAGGTATAATATTTGTAATATATATTGTTGTGCGGTCGAGTCCAATTGCAGCAAACATGCGATCAAGCAATTTTCCACTTAATCCCACAAATGGTAATCCTTGCCGATCTTCATCAGCGCCAGGAGCTTCCCCAATTACCATTATTTTTGCCTTTGAGTTACCATCACTAAACACCGTATTGGTAGCAGTTTTTTTTAAAGGGCACATATTAAAATTTTCAACAAGATTTCTTAATTCTTCAAGAGTTTTTGCTTGTCTTGCTTGATCATTAGAAGATTCAACATGTACTTTGAAATTGTGTGTTTCATATTGTTGAGGAGAGACACTCTTAGAACTAGATTTAACTTTACTAGCCATTAAATTATCTTTCTTCAGTTTAGTTAATTCCTTTGGAAACATCCTTTTATCTGTTGGAGATGGTTCCACAACTTCATTAATACCTATTTCATAAAGAAACTTTAATGTTTCATAATCAAGTTTATTCTTTGTCATTATTTCCAAAATCTCTCTGCCAACTCTTCAAGGATTCTATCAACTGTTAAATCTGGACCTTGATCATCACAGTCAATATGAATATCAGCTTCGGCATAGATTGGATTATAGCTTTCAATAAGTTGCTTCAAAATTTCTTTTTTATCGCCTTTTTCTAATTGTGGTCGATGGGTTCGACGTTCAACACGGGGGAAAATTGTATCAACAGAAGCTTTAAGCCAAATCGAATAAGAGTTTTCTTTTATTATTTTTCTTGTATCGGACATAATAAATGCTTCAACACCTGTTGAGAGCACGTGAGGACGCTCTGTTAGTAGCCTTGAAACGACGCGGCGTTCAGCATCACGAAATGCTTGCTCTCCATACCATGAGAAGATATTTGCAACAGTTTGCCCTGCTGCAACTTCAACTTCTTGGTCTGAATCCTTGAATTGTACGCTTAATTGTTTTGCAAGCTTTCTTCCTATACTTGTTTTGCCGACGCCCATCATTCCCACAAGTGTGAGAGTTTTAGGTAAAATAATCAGTTTTGACGTGCGCATGCTTTATTCCTTATTCTTGTTGTGACGCAGTCCGCGAATAAAACTTTGCGAAAAGTTCCTCTCTTATCGTATACTAACCAAAAATATACAAGCAGGAGTTAATGTATATGCGTGTTTCACCAAAAATCTTATTGTTTATCCTACTTATAATATTTATTGGCATTATTATAGCTCTTTCTAGATGGGAAATTCCAGCCCCTTCTACAGAAGTCACTAATTCGCTATCTACTGATAAAATTTTGACAAAAACTAAGTGAAATATCTAAGTCAATTTTTAGAAAGTTTATCTGCTGAACGCGGCTGTTCTTTAAATACGTTACAAGCATATGAAAAGGATATCCTAGATTTTGATGCTTTCTTAAAAGGAAAATGTATTAGGGATATACAAAAAATTGATATCCAAAATTATTTTTTCTATCTTAACGAACGAGCAATAGCAGCTTCTTCTCGTGCAAGAAAACTCTCTGCATTAAGGCAGTTTTTTAATTTTCTAACTCAAGAAGAGATCATTCTGAATAATCCTATTCTACTTATTGATTCACCCAAACAAGATCGTCTTCTTCCAAAAATACTTACTGAAGAAGAAGTTTTAACATTAATTGATGCAACAGAGGCACTTAGCACGCATGAAAAAGCAAGACTTTTGTGTTTGCTTGAAATTTTATATGCTACAGGAATGAGGGTTTCAGAACTCGTTAGCATTCACCTAAAAACTGCCATAATAGCTTTAAAAACAGCTCAAGAAAAAGGTACTGCTGCTTTTATAATCAAAGGAAAGGGCAATATTGAAAGATTAACTCCTTTAACGACATCAGCGTTAAATGCCTTAAACGAATATCTAAAAATTAGAAAAATATTTGAAAGTGGCATAAAAACTCAGGTCTGGCTTTTTCCCTCTCGCAGTACTGCAGGTCATTTGACCCGGCAAAGATTTGGTCAACTCTTAAAAAGTTTAGCTTTGCAAGCAGGGATCCATCCGCAAAAAGTGTCTCCTCATGTGTTAAGACATGCTTTTGCTACACATCTTCTACATCGTGGAGCTGACTTAGTTAGCGTACAAAAATTACTAGGACATGCGGACATTTCAACCACTCAAATTTATACACATGTCATCGAAACTCAAAAACAAAAGCTTGTTTTTGAGCATCACCCCTTGTCAGAATCAAAAAAAAACTCTAGGAAAGCATAAATTAGTATTAAAGGAGTTTAACTATGACGATCTCATTAGATTTCGAGAAAAATATTATTGAGATTGAGCAAAAGCTACATGAACTTCGTCACCTTTCTCGTGCAGGTGATTTAAATATTGCTCAAGAAATAGGCCATTTAGAGGAAAAACTTAAAAAACAGCTTTCTCAAATTTACACCCATCTTACCCCGTGGCAAAAGGTCCAAGTGTCGCGTCACCCCGAAAGACCTCACTGTGTTGACTTTATTCGTGAACTCATTGATGATTTTGTCGAGCTTTCAGGGGATCGTAAATTTGCTGAAGACCAAGCACTTATAGGTGGGATAGGAAGATTTCGAGGACAAAGTGTAATTGTATTAGGCACTGAAAAAGGCCATGATACAGAAACTCGCATAAAACATAATTTTGGGATGGCTAAACCTGAAGGCTATCGAAAAGCTCAACGTTTAATGGAACTTGCTAATCATTTTCGGTTACCAGTTTTAACTTTTGTTGATACGGCTGGTGCACACCCTGCTAAAGAGGCAGAAGAAAGAGGGCAAGCTGAAGCAATAGCACGCTGTATAGAAACTCTTTTAATGCTTGAAGTTCCGGTAATTGCGACAATTACAGGTGAAGGAGGTTCGGGTGGAGCGATTGCTCTTGCTGTTGCAAACGAAGTCCTTATGTTAGAACATGCTATTTATTCGGTAGTTTCTCCAGAAGGATGCGCTTCTATTTTATGGAGATCAGCAGATAGAAAACAGGATGCGGCTACTGCTCAAAAGCTGACGGCTCAAGATCTCTACGGGTTTGGTGTTATTGATAAAATTATTCAAGAACCTATAGGAGGTGCTCAACGATCTCCTTTAAGTGCTATTACTAAAGCAGGAGATGTAATCGAAGAGTCACTTAATAAATATATTGCGCTCTCTGGGACAGATGTCTGTACACATCGTCGCAATAAGTTTTTGGAAATAGGTAATATTAATTAATAGTAATAAAAGGACTTGTTACTTTTATTCCTGTGCGGAGGCTTTTTTCATAGCTTCCAATTCAGAGCGACGAACGGCACGGATTTCTTCAAGGGTTCCTTGCCGCGCATTTGGTTTAAGAAGATGAATAAAAAGCTGTCCGTTCAAATGACCAATTTCATGTTGAATTAATCTTGCGAGAAATCCTTTTGCTTCGCCTTTAATTTCTTTTCCATTTATATCAAAGCCTTCATAATATACATGTATGAACCTTTCAACCTCTCCACCATAATCATTCACTGAAAAACAGGCTTCCCAATCAAGTCTCTTTTTATCACTTAAAGGTTTAAAGGTTGGGTTAATAAGAAGAGTTTCAGAAATTGTATCAAATGCATCGACTCTATGCTCTTTTGTTTCTTCTGGAACACTAAATATGATAATACGTTTTGAAAAACCAATCTGTGGAGCTGCTAAACCCGCGCAATTTTCTTCATGTCTAAATTGATAAATTAATTGTTCTGTAATTTCTCTATCTTCTTTAGTTAAAGGAAATGTTACTTCTTCTGCTGCCTTTATTAAAATATCGCGATTCTGACAATTCTCATTATTAATAATAACGTATGGAAACATTTTCTTTTCTTCTTGTATCATACTTGCCCCTTGTTCTTCTTAAATGATTTCAATATTTGTACAAGTTGTTGGAATTAAACATAGAAGTAAAAAATTAAATAATTTCATTTTTCTATACTTAATGGGGTTTAAATTGAAGTGATTTAATTGTAAGCCAAACCTTTTCAAAAATAACACATAAGGCTCCATTAGCAAGAACATTTGTAGATGTAATAATCGGGTCAAATAAGAGATTTAATGCTAAGAGAATAGAAGACATTTCAGGTGTAAAGCCAAGATATTTTTCAAAAATTGGAATAAGAATGAAAATAGCTCCACCAACCATTCCTGCAGTTGTAAAGCGGGCCAAAACATACACTGTCATAAAAGGAAGCCAAATATTAATTTCAGGAAATGGAAAATTAAATTGTTTAAGAATTAGCAATCCAAAGAAAACATTTGCGATACAGTCTCCAATTTGCTGAATATTTGTTGTTGCTGGTATAATAAGTCTAGAAAATGAGGGTACTTTAACGTTTTTTTCTACAGCAGAAATTGTAAATGGCATAGTTGCTGCACTAGAAGATGAGGTAAAAGCGATTAAGCCGACAGGCCAAATATTTTTAATTTGACGAAAAATTTCTGATATGCGAAACGCCCCTGCTACACTAAAAAGAAAAATAAGATAAACAAGGATTCCTAATAAAATAATTACAAAAGCAAGTCCGTAACTGTGAGTAAGGCCAGTTAAAAACCCACTCTTTTCAAGATTAAGTAAAAATCCAAAAACCATTAATGGTATAAGTTTTCCAAAAAATTTTGAAAAAATTAGATTGATAAAATCTTTAGATCTTTGCAAGGATTGTATGAAGGTAGGTCCGCTCTCTATTGCAAGAAATAAGCCTATGATAACGCCTAAGAGAGTTCCTTTATCGACTGTGTAAAATTTAGGACGAAACTGACCTATATTAAAGTAAGGTGATAAACCTTCCATCCCTTGAAATGTATTATTTGATAAATTAATTTTATTATAAAAACTAAATCCGATCCCATAAGCATAAGAAATACTCAAACTGTTTGATAGAGCTTCAAAAAGTAAAAGAACCCCTATAAGTAGAAATGCTTGTTGCTTAAGTTCGGCCAACATTGAAGCTATATAAAAAAATATCGCTATAGGTAAAACATACATCAATAAATCACGAATTAATAAACTAAGAGTATAAAAACTTCTTGTCATTGAAAGAGGTAAATGATCACTAAAAAATAAAACGAAACAAATTGAAATAATTGCCTGAAATGCAGTATTTTTTAGGATTTTAGCGCAATTAAAGATTAATTTTAGAGGCTTTAACTTATATTTAAGTCCATTTTCTTGCATTTAAATCTCAAATCTATTAAAAATCTTTTAGGTAAAGTTAAAGCAAGATAATATTTTGGGATTAAAAGTTCGTAAAGCTGTTTTTCCAGTTGGTGGTCTAGGAACTCGATTCTTACCGGCCACTAAAGCTATGCCTAAAGAAATGCTTCCTGTCGTTGATAAACCGTTAATTCAGTATGCGGTTGAAGAAGCTGCTGCTGCTGGAATTGAAGAATTTATCTTCGTTACAGGAAGAGGAAAAACTGCAATTGAAGATCATTTTGATCATTCTTTTGAACTCGAATATACACTTCAACAAAGAGGTAAACAGGAAGAATATCAGTCATTAAGTTCATTAATAAAACTTCCTGGAAGCATTTCTTATATTCGGCAACAAGAACCTCTTGGGTTAGGTCATGCTGTCTGGTGCGCACGTCATTTAATTGGTAATGAACCTTTTGCTGTCTTGCTTGCTGATGATTTTATTTATTCTTCGACGCCTTGTCTTAAGCAAATGATAGATGTGTACCAAAGTGGTGTAATGGTTGCGGTTATGAACGTTGAATCACGTCATGTGAATCGTTACGGGATCATAGATATTTTAGAAGAATCTCAAAAGCAGATAAAAGTTAAAGCAGTTATCGAAAAACCTTCACCAGATGAAGCTCCTTCCAACCTTGCTATTATAGGAAGATACATCCTTGATGCAAAAGTTTTTGAACATTTAAGTCGTCAAGAATCTGGAGCTGGTGGAGAAATACAACTTACAGATGCACTATCACCAATGATTCATGAAATGCCTTTTTATGGATATCGTTTTGATGGGGTACGTTATGATTGCGGCTCAAAGGGAGGACTTTTAGCAGCTAGTATTGCTGTTGCCTTAGCGCGCGATGAGCTTCGAGAAGAAGTAGTAAATGAATTATCAAAAGTTATGCCTCAAAGTATTAACCCAGTCTAAAGAGGAGTAAAGTATGCGTATTACAATGATTGGTTCAGGATATGTTGGTTTAGTTTCAGGGACATGCTTTGCTGAATTTGGACACGAAGTGACATGTGTCGATAAAGATGAGAGTAAAATACAATCTCTGTCAAAAGGAATAATTCCTATCTATGAACCTGGGTTAGAAACACTTATAAGAAAAAACGTTGATAATAATAGATTGAAATTTACAACAGATATTAAGACTGCAATTGGTACTGCTGATGTAATTTATATTGCTGTAGGCACGCCTAGTCGAAGAGGCGATGGTCATGCAGATTTATCTTACGTGTATGAAGTAGCTGAAGAAATTGGACGATCTTTAAAAAAACATGCCGTTATTGCCACAAAATCAACTGTTCCTGTAGGAACAGGGCAGAAAATTATGACGTGTTTAAATAAAATAAACCCACTTTTAGAAACTGATGTTGTTTCAAATCCCGAGTTTTTACGAGAAGGTTCTGCTATTGAAGATTTTATGAATCCAGATCGCGTCATTATTGGGGCAAGCTCAGAAAGAGCTAAAGAAATTATGAAAGAACTTTATAGGCCCTTAATTAGCCGAGAAGTACCTGTTCTCTTTACAAATTTAGAAACAGCAGAACTTATTAAATACGCTTCAAATGCCTTTTTGGCGACTAAAATTGCTTTTATTAATGAAATTGCCGATTTATGCGAGAAATGTAACGCTGATATTCAATCTGTTTCTAAAGGAATGGGAATGGATAAGCGTATTGGTGAAAAATTTTTACATGCTGGTCCTGGTTACGGAGGATCTTGTTTCCCTAAAGATACTTTGGCTCTAACAGCTACAGCTAAAGAATTCCTATCTTCTGTTTCTATTGTCGAAGCAGTTGTACAAAGCAATAATCAAAGAAAACAATCAATGGCTCATCGGATTATTAAAGCAATGCAAGAAGACATAAATCAAAAAACAATTGCTATTCTTGGAGTTACTTTTAAGCCTAATACTGATGATATGCGTGAAAGTCCAAGTTTAGATATTATTCCTGTTTTACAAAGTAAGGGCGCTAAAATAAATATTTTTGATCCCCAAGGACAAAAAGAAGGTATTAATCTACTACCAGGCGTCAAATGGTGTCAGGATCCTTATGCAGCTATGCAAAATGCAGATTCAGCTGTTATTATTACAGAATGGCCTGAATTCAGTGCTCTAAACCTTGCGCGCATGAAGGAATCTCTTAAACATCCTTTAATTATTGACCTACGTAATATCTACCAACCAGAAGAAATGGAAAAAGCTGGTTTTACATATTATTCGATTGGTCGGACTTCAGTAAGACCTATTATACCTTCTATTATAAAAGCTGCTTAAAAATTAGTTAGCAGAATCTTCTAAAGAAACGCCTTCAATAGGTACATTTCGAGAAGAGACATGAGGCTGACTAAAAGAGCTATCGTTTGGAATGTCGCCATTGATACACGTTTGAGCATTGCTGAGGGATTGTTGATAATTATTATATTTTACTGTTGTTGCTTGTAAGTACTTAGAAGCTTCTATTAACTCATTACAATTACTTGAAGCTATTCCAAGTGCTTCATGAAAATTTTTCTGACTTCCTTTTGGCACCTGTGATCGCTTATGCCAAAGTTGTTCAATTTGTTGTTTACATGTAGAAGAAACTTGTTGAAGTGCCTCGTTGGTTAAAGACAATGAAGACTGTAATACAGGTTGGTTCTCATGCGAAAGAATTATTTCTTTTTCTTGTTCATAAGAACTACAGCCTGCAAGAAGAATCATTGCTACTAAAGTACTTACAGACAAATGAACATACATCTCTGACCTCTTCTTGAATACTAAAATTAAAAAAAGCGTAAATTAAAATTACTAAGATGTAAATTCTTCTTTTTGAAGGTTAAGCCATTCTGTCCAAGATCTGGAAGAATAACCTTCAGGATCACACACATATTTATAGAATTTTTCAATAACATCAAGCCTTTTCAAAGCTCCTATTGTTACCCATTCTTGATATTTTACATGCGGAATTCTTTGAAGATCTCTAACACCTGCTAACGCATGTCTTGCAATAATGTCTTCAAGTTTTACATTTTTTCCATTTTTAATGATATCATACATCACTAAAAATGTTGTTGTTCTTCCGCTTCCTCCGCGACAATGAAAATGCAACCATGCATTTTTTGGAAGCGATCTAATAAATTGTAAAAATTGATCAATAACTTGGTCATCAGGTCGCCATTTATCGAGTACAGGAAATCTTCTATACTCTAATCCTAATTGTTTAATTAATTGCTCTTCAGTTTCAGTTGTGTCGATATTAAAAGAATCAGGCTCTTTACAAGCGCGGGTTCGTTGAACCTTAGGGAAATAGCAGATCGAGATTTGTTTTAAAGTATTGAGATGCTGAAAAAGACTTAATTCAAGTGTATTTACAAAATCATCCGTTTTTCCTTCATTCGCCCAGTTTCTTTTTCCAGACCAACTAATAGCATTTCCATTAAGAAATCCGTGAGATTCTTTTCTCAAATCAATTATATAAATCTTCCCGTCCATTTGAGATAAAGCAGCGAGAATATTTCTCTTTGAAAACTGTGCACTCGCCGATACTTTTAATCCATGATATCCGTGAAAAGAAGGTAATTTCCCATGTGATTTTAAATACTCAGCTTGCTTTTTGCCAGGAACAGGCATTTCTGATGTTCTAAAATGGCGTGGTAACTTAAAACTATCTTTTGCATCTATAACTAATGAATTATGTTTTACGTAATTTGCAAGATAAGACAAAGGTATAGAAGAATTTGCAAAATTTGGATAGGATATTAATCCAAGCGTAAATGCTACAAGAAAAGAATAGATTTTTCGAAAAAATAACATTTTTATAACCTCAAATAAGATTTTTTCCTTATTCTTTACATTTTAAAGTATTTTAACTATTAAAAGTGAATAATAACTTAATGTTGAATGAATTCTATGAGTATCAATCTACTTGAAAAGGCAGCATACCTCCTGAAACAAGACCATTTAGTAGCTATTCCTACAGAGACTGTTTACGGCTTGGCAGCTAATGCGTTTTCAGATCAAGCAGTTGCTAAAATTTACTCTTTTAAAAACCGCCCTACTTTTAATCCTTTAATTATTCATTGTAAGGATTTAAAAATGGCACAGAATTTAGCTAATTTTAATGAAAATGCTTTAAAGTTAGCGAAAGTATTCTGGCCTGGTCCTTTAACGTTGGTTCTTCCGTTAAAAGAAACTTCTCCCATCTCTAAACTTGCGACCGCTGGTTTAAAGACTATAGCCTTAAGAATTCCAGCGCATCCTTTAGCTTTAAAAATTTTAGAATTAGCAGATATTCCTCTTGCAGCGCCAAGTGCTAATCCTTCTGAAACAATAAGTCCAACAACAGCTTTCCATGTTGAAAATGCATTTAAATCTTCCAATGGACTCTCTTTAATAATCGATGGAGGACCATGCCAAGTAGGACTTGAATCAACGATTATTGATTTATCAGAAAATATTCCAAGATTATTGAGACCAGGGAAAATAACAAAAGAAGACTTAAAATCTTTTATAATTGAATTTTCTAATGCGTCATTAGAGGCAGATGTAATTAAAGCCCCTGGCCAATTGAAAAGACATTATTCTCCATCAATTCCTTTACAAAAGAATGTGCAACAAGTGAATGAAAGACAAGCGCTTTTAGCGTTTGGTCACTCTCCCCTCATAGGTGCTAAAAAAACTTTAAATTTAAGTTCTTCAGCCAATTTAATTGAAGCAGCGGCAAATTTTTTCTCAATGCTGCATGAACTGGATAGTATTGAATTTGAAAGTATTGCTGTAATGTCAATTCCTCAATATGGAATTGGGATTGCTATTAATGATCGATTGTCGCGAGCAGCTTCTTCTTAAGGAATAAAAACTAAAATCAGTTTATCAAAAAACTTTCACCAAATAAACATTCCCAAATGGCATTTGGTACTTTAACTATAAATTATAAGAGAAAAGATTTTTAGAATGTAGATATAGACTTTAAGTCCTATTATCAGCTATAAATAAAACATGCTAATTCCATTTGTAAAAATGCACGGTCTAGGGAATGATTTTGTCATTCTCGAACGCAACCAAATTCCTAGTATGCTTAACAATCAGCATATAAAAATGATTTGTGATCGTCGTTTCGGTATTGGTTGTGATCAACTTATTGTAACGGAACCTTCCACAACAGCAGATATCTTTATGCGCATTTATAACGCAGATGGAAGTGAAGCAGGTGCTTGTGGAAATGCCACACGGTGTCTCGGTTATTTATTAACTCAACGTGATCAAAAAAAGAACCATACAATTCAGACAATTAGTGGACATCTTAAAACTGAGACGTTTGGAGATGGGATTGTAAAAGTTGATTTTGGCCCTCCTAATTTAAACTGGAAAGATATTCCACTTACTGAAGAAGTTGATACATTGAATCTACCAATTGAGCACAATGGTTTAAAAAATCCTGTTGCTGTGAGTATCGGCAATCCTCATATGGTCTTTTTTGTTTATGACGTTGAAAGCATTGATTTAGAAAATTTTGGAGCTTATCTAACTCATCATCCTTTATACCTAGAAGGTGCAAATGTTGAACTCGTTGAAATTTTAGATGAGCGTACTCTACGTCTAAGAGTCTATGAGAGGGGCGTTGGTATTACACCTGCGTGTGGTACGGGAGCCGCCGCTAGTGTTGTTGCTGCAAAAGTGCGAGGTTTTATCAAGCCTCCTACTACGGTTATTCTTGATGGGGGTAGACTATTAATAGATTACCAAGCAACAGTTACTATGTCTGGTATTGTTAATTTTACTTTTGAAGGTCAATTTAGTTCGATGCTTCTAAAGGATATCGCTTAAAATGAGCCAACTTGAACCAGAAATTGTAACTTTTGGTTGCCGGCTAAATACATATGAATCTGAAGTTATGCGTGCTCATGCACAAGCACAAGGGCTTAAAAATGCAATTATTGTAAACACCTGCTCAGTTACTAATGAAGCTGAAAGACAAGCCAGACAAGCTATTCGTAAAGCACGGAAAGACCATCCACATTCTATGATTATAGTGACAGGATGTAGTGTGCAACAAAATCCCGATCTTTATTCACAAATGCCAGAAGTAGACCGTATTCTTGGCAACCATGAAAAAATGCAAGCTGAAAGCTTTTCTCCCCTACTCTCTTCTCGAATTATTTTGTCAGATATAATGCAAGTGAGAGAAACAGCGACTCATTTGGTCTCGGGTTTTGAGAATCATGTACGCGCTTTTATTGAAATCCAAAATGGCTGCGACCATCGCTGCACTTTTTGCTCAATTCCTTTCGCGCGCGGACCAAATCGTAGCGTTCCTATTGCAGAAATTGTGCGACAGCTTAAACATTTAGTAAATAAAGGATGTAAAGAAATCATTTTTACAGGGGTTGACATTACCGGATATGGAGGAGACCTTCCTGGACAACCTACCTTAGCGCAAATGATTAAGCGGGTGTTATCGCAAGTTCCAGAAATTAACCGTTTAAGGCTATCTTCCCTAGACCCTGTTGAGATTGACCAGGAACTTATTGATCTCTTTGGAAAAGAAGAGCGGCTTATGCCTCATGTCCATCTCAGCATACAAGCAGGTGATAATATAATCTTAAAGCGTATGAAAAGAAGACATTTACGAGAGGATGCTATCAAAATCTGTAAGCGATTAAGAAAAGCCCGTAAAGACATCGCTTTTGGAGCAGATATTATTGCAGGCTTTCCTACAGAAAATGAAGTTATGTTTCAAAATACCCTTGATATTATTGAAGAATGTAATATTTCTTATCTTCATGTTTTCCCTTATTCTGCACGTCGTGACACACCAGCCGCAAGAATGCCTCAAGTTGCTAAAGACATCATTAAAAATAGGGCTTCTCAACTTCGAGAGATTGGGAAAAAGAAGCTTAATGAATTTCTTCAAACACAAGTTGATTATTCTCTTAATGTATTAGTTGAAAGGAACTTCAAAGGTCATACTGACCATTTTGCCCCTGTTCAATTGGAGGGAGCTCAATTAGACGAAAAATGGATTGGAACAATTATCCCTGTAAAAATTATTGGATTAACTTCAAGTAAACTTAGAGCAATACCCTATGGCTGAAACACCCACAAATAAAGGATGGTTTTCTAGAATAAAGGAAGGTCTAAAAAGAACTTCAGGTAAAATTACCGAAGGACTTGAATCAATTCTGATTAAAAAGAAGCTTGATGCAGAAATGCTTCAAGAATTAGAGGATCTTTTACTCTCTACTGATTTAGGTATTTTTACGACAAAAAATTTAATACAAACACTTGAAAAAAATAAATTTAACCAAGAAGTGACGATGGAAGAAGTTAAGAAATTTTTAGCAGATGAAATTGCAAAAACTATAGCCCCCTTTTCTATTCCTCTTTTGTTAAATGAGAGTTCACATCCTCATGTCATTCTAGTTGTCGGTATTAATGGCAGTGGCAAAACCACAACTATTGGGAAATTAGCTCATTCTTGGAAAAAACAAGGAATAAAAGTCCGTCTTGTTGCAGGAGATACATTCCGGGCTGCTGCTGTTGAACAACTAAAAATATGGGGACAACGTTCAGAGATTCCCGTTGAAATGAGCAAGAATGGCTCTGATCCTGCAGGTTTAATGCATGAAGCTTTACAAAAATCTATTCATGAAAAAGATGATGTACTGTTAATTGATACAGCTGGGCGTTTACATAATAAAGACGATTTAATGGCAGAACTTTCAAAAATTATTCGTGTCTTAAAAAAAGTAAATCCTAATGTACCACACAGCTGTGTCTTAGTTTTAGATGCAACAATTGGACAAAATGCCTTATCGCAAGTTGAAATTTATAAAAAAATTGCTGAAATTACTGGCTTAATTATTACTAAACTTGATGGAACAGCTAAAGGTGGAATCGTTGTCGCACTTGCAACTAAGTATAACCTTCCTATTCATGCTATTGGCGTAGGAGAAAATATTGAAGACTTAAAGACTTTTGACCCTCAAGCCTTTGCTAATGGACTCGTAAATATCTAGTCGTCACGATAAACTTTTTCTTCTCTTTCATGGCGTTCTTGAGCTTCTAAGCTCAAAGTGGCAATAGGTCTTGCTTCAAGTCTTTGAAGACCTATAGGGTCACCTGTTTCTTCACAAAATCCATAACTGCCATCATCAATACGCATTAAAGCTTCATCAATTTTATTTATTAATTTTCGCTCTCTATCTCTTGTTCTAAGTTCAATTGCACGATCAGTTTCTGCCGATGCCCTATCAGCCACATCCGGTTCAGGATGAGTTTCTTCTTGAAGATGTTGAATTGTTTCTACTGAGTCGCGAAGAAGCTCATTTTTCCACCCAAGAAGCTTTTGTCTAAAATATTCTAGATGTTCCTGACACATATATACTTCAGATTCTGTAGGTTTATATCCTGGAGACAAAATAATATGTTTGCCAGTTTTTTCGCTTAACCCAGTTATTGTCATATTCTCCTCCCATTTAAAACTTTTGTAACTTTATATCATTTTAAAGAATGAGTGAAAATAAATAAAAATAAAATTCTTCTTTAAATATTTAAGTAATTGATATTCAAGAGAAAAGAAAATTTTTTTGTACATGATTGGCAGTTCTTCTAAGATTTTAAAATCTTTCTGCTTTGGTTAATTTCTGTGATTTACGTACTTAGCAAGATAATTCACAAATGCTTTTAACGAATAATGCTTAATCCAAAAAAATTAAACGAAATCTCAAATTGTTCTCAATTACATTTTTGAATCTAAGGCCTAACAGTACTCGCTTTAAAAAAAATATTACATCAACTGATTAGGTGTTCCAAACTATAGTTTTATAACGGATTATATGGGACGATAAAGCTATAATACAAATAGATTTAGTTTCTTGTGACAAAGGTAATAAGCAAATTCACGTCTATCTCAACATGAATAGAGAAAATTTTATTCAGCTTTTTGATTTACTTTCTCTGGAAAACAGTGCTAGCTAAGAAATGAGACTAAAAATTAGAGAATAAAATGGTAAAAGTTACTCATAATACAGTTTTGCAGCTTGCTGAAAATGATGCCGCTATTGTTTTAAGGGAAGACGGCACCCTCGAAGCTTCAATGCCGGAAATTCATTCAGAAAATGTTCCAGAAAATGTCTTAACAGGAGCAGCGATTCTGTATGCTTTAAATAATTCAGATATTTGTCAGCTTATATTTAAGAACTTTGCAGAACAATGCAAAAATAAATCATAATTTTTAAAGTTATTACCTTAAAATAATATTTAACTATTTAGAAATTAATTACTGAATGTACTTTAAAAAATTAATATTTTTTTCTTGTACCTTTTTCTTGATCTTGCAGAGTATTACTCACGCCAATGATTTACATTTCTTTATCTTAGAAAAAATCCTCCCCAATTCCCCCCGTATAAAAGCTTTTGAATGGCATGGAAAGAAATATTGGCTTAAAAAATCGACTTTGCATAAATTTTACTATCTTGAATGGTTAGGACGTGAAATTGGCGCTCTAACTATTCCTATCACTTTTTTAAAACCAACACCTTATAGAACCAAAAGTCCTTTAGACATAGAAAAAGGAAGGTTGCTTCAGTGTGAGCAACTTAATATAAAGTGCCCACGCCTTGTAGAATATGACAAAGATTGGCTCATCACAACTGATGAAGGAGTTTCTTCAGAAGATTTTATAAGAAGGCTCCCTGCCAATCAAAAATATGAATTTGTTCTTAAGCTGTTAAGAACAATTTTAGATAATCAAAAAAAAGGATTTTATCACGGTAGATATTATTTACGTGACATGCTTATTTCTTCAAAAGGGGAAATTTCTGTTTTTGACTTTGAAGAAAATCCTCTTTATATCATGAACTTAGAAGAAGCCAAAGCTCGAGAAATTTTTCATTTTATTGTCTCCGTATCTACAGTTTTAAATAAAGCTGAGATGCAAAAGCTTGGAGCCTGCTTAAATAAAAATCTTGAAAAAAAAACCAAGAAGCTTCTCTTAATTTTTAAAGACTATAAAAAAATGCTTACATTTTTTGATTTTATTAAACCCTATCTAGGAAGAGACTTTGTTCGTTTTTTAGATGCTACCTTTTTTATTATAAGAAACTTAGATTTGTGTAAATAAAGTATAATAATACGTCCCCCTTAAATAGTTTCATATGATTGCTTTAATTCATTTTTATTCTAAGTTTGTTCTTCAGCTATGTTTTTAGCAAGGTTAGAGGTATAAGCCATTGCAATTGCTGATACAAGAAATGAGATGTGAATAATCACTTGCCATTTAATACTTGTTTCTGACATGCGTTCAATATTAATAAACGTTTTCAGAAGATGAATAGAAGAAATTCCTATTAAAGCAAGAGCTAATTTTATTTTCATTGTATTTGCATTAACGTGATCTAACCATTCAGGGACATCTGGATGTTCATTCATGCGTAATCTGGAAACAAAAGTTTCATAACCCCCTATAATCACCATGATCAGCAAATTTGAAATCATAACAACATCAATTAATCCAAGTACAATAAGCATAATTTCATCTTCACCAATCCCTTGGATACCAAGTACTAAATGCTTTAATTCAATAAGAAACAAATAAACATATATGGCTTGAGCAATTATAAGCCCAACATATAAAGGGGCTTGTAACCAGCGACTTGAAAAAATTGTAAAGGCTAAAAAACGAGCTGTGTAATTTATTTTTTTATCCATTTTTATTAACGTATAGTTACCTCCTACACTCTTATTTTCTTAAAGTTAATGATTAATAAATAAAGGTATTTCCGTTTTGTTCATAAGTATTTTTGTACATGATCCGAAAATAGCTTCACTTAAAATGTTATGACTAAAAGCTCCCATAACTATTAAAGAAGGCTTTATCTTAGAAATGACATTTAGAATGACTGATGCAGGATTTTCATCTGATATAATGCTGTGAGGCTTCAGTTGGACATCATAGGCTTTTCCTAAACTTATTGCTTGGTTTAGCGTAGCTTGTGCTTGCTCTTCTGAAGATTTAACTGTCACAATGTGTATTTCTCTATTTTTAGCTAGATCAAGCAAAAGAAACATATGCAAAGCTTTTGAGGCATGAACGCTTCCATCATAAGCAACAATTACTTTTTCATTTTCTTCAAATGTCTCAGGAACAATAATTATGGGTCTTGGGTTATCGCGTGCTATATGCCTTACTGTTAAATCATTATCTTGTTCTAAGGCAAAATGAAAATCTGTTGTTTTTCCTAAAATAATTAAATCACCTTCATAGGACGCTCGCTCAATTTCTGAAACAGGAAATCCTTCAAATTCATAAGCATCAGCTTTAATTCCTTCTTGTTTGGCTTTAAGCTTGAATTGATCAAGAAGGTTGCGTAAGTGTCCTTCTGCTTCTTTAATAACAACCTCATCTCGATAAACTTTAAAAGCTGAACCTCCTAAAGGCTCAGGTTGCGCCGCAGTTAACCATGGGGTATCCAATACCGCAATAGCTATAAGGTGAGCTTCATGTTTCTTTGCTAAATTTATTGCGTAATCACGGGCGTTAATACTGGCTTTTGACCCATCAAGAGCTAAAATAATCCGTTTTATCATTCTTTTTTCCCCACTGCTTATATATTACTATAACATATTTTCTTATCTTTGAGGAGCAAGAAACTACCCTCTCACTAAGTTGTAAGAGGGCTACACAAATAACATATTAATTAAGCAGCTTCCATAAGACCAATGATACGATAAATCGTTTGGATCTTTTCATTTGGAAAACTGAATTGTTTAGTTACAAGTTTGTTATCTCGAGTGACCTCTGTAACGTTGATTACGCATTGATCAACCTTATTATTATCTTGTTGCCATCCTTCGAATTCACCAACTATCGCTTCATTGTCGTGCGAAACTAACAAAACCGAACATTGCGGGGATAAAGGCCTTGTTGGATGAGCAAATATATGGTCTCCTGATCGATATCTAAGCTCATACTGATTATTATTTGAATCTAAACAAAATGATATGGCGCCAGCAATCCCAACAAGTTCTTGTGGACGCGCAATCCACTCTTGAGGGCTTTCAAAATCCATAATATTTTTCGAATTTTTATTGAAAATTCTATAAAGCGGTAAATCAGGCGTTGAAAAACGAACAGATGAAGTAGCATCTGTGGTCTCATTATTTTCGTTTTGCATACGTGACATCATAACGAACTTACTGCTTTGTGCATCTGTCAATAAAAGGTCACCTGGATGGCATGATAATACATGAGCAAGTCGCTGTAAGATATCCGCATTTAGACGTCTTGTTCCACTTTCAAGTCGTGAAAGATAAGAAGGTGAAAGCTTTGTTAAATCAGCAAGCTCCTCTAAAGTATAGCCTCTTTGCAATCTTAAATCACGCAATGGATGTCTTGAACGTTTACGCTTTCTTGTTAATAGCTTATTTGGTGCAGTACGACCAAATGGTTGTGAAGTAGGCATAAAATGAACATTTTGTGTTTGAAGTTCAGTATTTGCAGCTTTTTGAGATGTGCTAGTCTTTTTAAAATTGCCAGATATATTGCCTACTTGTGAGTATTTTTTAACAGTCATTCTTAACCCTTTCCCCTTTAATCTTCCCTAAATTTTTCAAATATCAATAGTTGTACATTATTGCCCATAATTTTTCCAAAGAAAAATAAAAATTGACATTTACATGACCTTTTTGGCATTAAAATAGCCATGTGATTTTTGTATACCTTATATGCGTAAAATACATATAGGTGCAAGATCCTTTTTTAAATAAATGAAAAAAAAATATAAACAGTTAGGTTAAGGGAGTAAAAAATGTCTAAAAATCAAGAAAAACGTCCATGGAGCGCCCAAGAAATTGAATACTTAAAACTAGGTTTTGAAATGAAAACACGATTAAAAATTATTGCAAAAGTACTTAATCGTAGTGAAACGTCTGTAAATAAAGCACTCTCTCGCTTTGGTATTCGCCCATATGGCCTTAAGGGAAGATTAAAAAATAATAAAAGTGCATTGTCTGATCCAACAGAGATAAGTTTTAAACAAGCTTTAGACAAGTATTGTCAAAAATCGGAGAGTTCTTCTCATTTTATAAATTTACAAAAAAAAAGTAAAATGTTGAAATCAGTTAAGCAAAAAAAGAAAAAAAATAAATTATCTTTAAAGTCGTCTTTAAATTATGAATATCTCTGGGAAAATAATATGCCAAGAAATAGAGATTCTCGAGAAGATTGGCATGATTTCGATTTTGCCGTAAATTTTTTAAGAAAGATTGGTGATCGAGTTAGTTATTCATGCGCAAAATTAAAAAGAAAGACACTTTTTATTAATGGTAAACCTTTTACAACTCAACAAATGTTGCTTCGGCTTAATCGCTTAAGGTTACAATCTGGCCTTAGTCCAATTTATATTGCAAACATTACTGAGTTTTAAATTTATTTGCAGAGATTTAAAAAGGAGCTTATTCAGTTTATGATGTGACTTTCAGTCTTTAGAAAGGTGTAATTAAGATGGGAAGTATACCTAACGTGTATCCTCAAATTCCTTATTTTGGAGCTGGCCCTTGTGCTAAACCTCCTGGATGGGAATCAAGCCACCTTAAAAATGCATTCACGGCGAGGTCACATCGTTCTGAACAAGGTATAGAACGTATACAGGAAATTTTAACACTTCTTCGTTCGGTCTTAGAAATTCCAAAAAACTATAAAATAGCTCTTATTTCTGGATCAGCAACGGCGGCAGTTGAAACTTGTCTTTGGAACTTATTGGGAAAAAAATCTGTCCAGGTTCATGTCTGGGATATTTTTGGCCAACGTTGGGCAAATGATATAAAAAATTCCCTAAAACTAAAAAATGCTAATTTAATAGGGCTCAACTCTAAGAATCTTCCGCAACTTGAAAAAACCGACTTTGAACAAGATGTTGTATTTACGATCAATGCAAGCACAAGCGGTATTCTTCCTTTAGACAATTCATGGATCAACAATACTCCTCAAGGATTAGTTATATGCGACGCAACATCCTCAGCTTTTGCTGTTCCTTTGCCTTGGAATAAGCTTGATGCAACAGCATTTTCATTCCAGAAAGGTCTTGGTGGCGAAGCAGGCCTCGGTGTTATAGTTTTAAGTCCAAAAGCTATTGAGCATATTGAAAATCATATTCCAGCATGGCCTATCCCCTATCTATTGCGTTTAACAACAGAAACACGAGAGATTAACAATAAGCTTTTTGAAGGGTTTTTATTAAATACCCCGTCAATGCTTCTTATTGAAGATACCTTATATGCTCTTAAATGGGCAAAAGCTATTGGAGGACAAAAAGTACTTCATCAAAGAACAATCAAAAATTATAAGGTCATAAAAGAATGGATAAAAACAATTTGTTGGAGTCAATTTTTGGTTCATTCAGAAGAATTTAGATCACCAACAACGGTATGTTTAGAGTTCATTGAGCCTTGGTTTAAAGAATTAACTCGTGAACATCAGTGGCAAGTAATTAGACAATTTTGCGCGCTTCTTGCAAAATACAATGCTGCTTTTGACATTCAGAATCATATACTAGGTGAACCTTCATTGAGAATATGGAGCGGTCCTACTATCGAAACAACCGATTTAAATAAGCTTATGCCTTGGCTTGAATGGGCTTATGATAAGATAAAAAATGAAAAAGCCTTCAAATAGTTAAATATGAAGGCCTTAAGTTTTTTAATATAAGTTATCTCTTTATTTTATTAAAAATCCTTTTTTATAATGGAAGTTTTGTTAAAACAGTTTTTCCAATACCAATAGCAGCTTTTTGAACATTTGGATTGGTAACAACTTTTCCTACAGTTTTCACAGCGTTATGTGCGATGTGTTTTAATTTAGAAAAAATACTTGCATCAGCACTAGGAGTTGATAATAATGCAATTGATAAAACTAGTGTACTTATTAAACTTTTTTTCATATATTTTTTTTTCATCTTGATCTTCCTTTCTTTTTATTAAGTAATTATTTCATTTACTTTTATTTTATTAGAAAAAAATTAATAAATAACTAATTGCTACATAGAAAGATGTGGTTTGCTTGTATTTTAAAGAAAATTATGATAGCAAAAGAGACTATTATCAGAGAATAAAATGATTGAAAATTCTTCCAAGTACTTAGTTTTAGCACGTAAATACCGACCTACTAAATTCTCAGACCTTGTTGGGCAAGATATCTTAGTGCAGATCTTAAGCAATGGCATAGCTGAAAATCGACTTCCACATGCTTTTATTTTAACAGGCATTAGAGGTACTGGAAAAACAACAACTGCGCGGATTATTGCAAGAGCTCTCAATTGTATAGGTATTGATGGAAAAAGTGATATCACCCCCTCGCCTTGTGATAAATGCGAACATTGTCAAGCAATTGCAGATGATCGCCATATTGATGTTATTGAAATGGATGCAGCAAGCAGAACAGGGATTGATGATATTCGAGAAGTGATTGAAGCATCTCGTTACAAAGCTGTTTCTGCTCGATATAAAATCTATATTATCGATGAAGTACATATGCTTTCAAAAAATGCCTTTAATGCTCTTCTTAAAACTCTCGAAGAACCTCCTCCTCATGTTAAGTTTATCTTTGCGACGACTGAAATTCGTAAGATTCCAGATACTATTTTATCGAGGTGTATGCGTTTTGATTTAAAACGAATAGATGAAGAAACTTTAAAGAATCATTTCAAGAACATTACGATGCTTGAAGGTAAATCAATTGAAGATGAAGCGCTTGACCTAATAGCACGCGCAGCAGACGGCTCAGTAAGGGATGGTCTTTCTATTTTAGATCAAGCGATTATGCTCTCACAATCCCTTATAACAAACGAACAAGTTCGGATAATGCTTGGTCTAACAAATCAAAATTATCTCGTGGTTCTTTTCAAAAATATACTTCAGGGCGAACCAAAAGCCATATTAAATCAATTCCGAAAAATAAATCAACAAGGCGTTGATCCTTTAAATATTTTAAAAGATTTATTAAGCTTTATCCATTGGATAAGCGTACGTGCCATTGATAGAAAACTTCAAAACTATCCTGGGCTTTCAAAAGAACAAATTGAAGAATGTGATCAATTAACTCAAGAGTTTAGTTTTCCCCTCTATACACGCCTTTGGCAAAGTCTTATTAAGGGCATTGAAGAAGCTTCTTTAGCTCCCCTACCTGAGCAAGCAGTTGAAATAATTTTGCTAAGACTATGCTATCTTAGCCATCTCCCAACGCCTAAAGAAATTATTCAAAATATACAAAAATCTCCTCAGCCACTGGAGATAGAGCCTCAGTTTCAGCCTGAAGAAAAATTAATTGAAGAGAAGATTTCAAGTCCTGTAGTTCCTCAATCTCTCCAAGAGCCACTCCCTAAAGACTTTAAAGAAGTCGTTGCCCTTTTTCATAAGCATAAAGAACCCTTGCTTGAAAGTGTGCTTAAAAATGATGTTCATGTAATTCATTTTGAACCAGGGAAAATTACGCTTTATTTATCTTCTCATGCGCCAAAAGATTTGATACATCAATTAAAAATACATCTTAAGAAATGGACTAAAATTGATTGGGAAATCATTGTTCAAGATAAAGGAGATAAAAATTATCCTTCTTTACAAAACCAACATGAAGTGGAACGTTCAAAAATTCGAGAAGCTTTATTAAATGAACCTCTTGTGAAAGAGGTTCAAAAAAATTTCCCTGATTCTGAAGTTGTATACATTGATGATATTCCTAAGGAGAAAATAATATGAAAAATATTGGCCAACTCATGAAGCAAGCTCAAGAAATGCAGGCACAAATGGCTGCTATGCAAGATCAATTAGGGAGTATTCTTGTTGATGGTAAAGCCGGCGGAGGTATGGTTGAGGTTACTTTAAGCTGCAAAAATGAACTAAAAAAACTTAAAATTGATCCTTCTTTATTAAATCCAGCAGAAGCAGAAATTTTAGAAGACCTTTTGATTGCGGCTTTCAATGATGCTAAACAAAAAGCTGAAACCCGAACGGCTGAAGAAATGGCGAAAATTACATCTGGATTGAAATTACCTGGCGGTATGACTCTTCCATTTTAAAAAAGTAAAATTTGCATAAACATACTCATTAAAAAGTTACATTTATGATAGGATCTGAACTTCAAATATTAATACAATTATTGGCCAAGCTACCAGGTTTGGGGCCCCGTTCAGCACGAAGAGTTGCACTTCATCTTTTAAAATATAGAACAGAACTGATGCTCCCTCTTTCAGAAGCTTTGAATACAACTGCTCAAACCATTAAAATTTGCGATACATGCGGAAATCTAGATACTCAAAACCCCTGCCATATTTGCATTAATAATCACCGAGAATTAGGGTTATTATGCATTGTTGAAAATGTTGCAGATTTATGGGCTATAGAAAGATCTGGATCTTTTAAAGGCTACTATCATGTTTTAGGAGGGACACTTTCGGCTTTAGAAGGAATTGGACCTGAACAGTTAAAAATACCGGCTCTTTTACAAAGAGTACAAACAAGTGGTATCTATGAGATAATCCTTGCTCTTAATGCCACTGTTGAAGGACAAACAACTGCTTATTACCTTGCCGATGCTTTAAAAACAACAAATGCAAAAGTTACTGCGTTGGCTCACGGAGTTCCTTTAGGAGGTGAACTAGATTATTTGGATGACGGAACTTTAACTGCCGCATTAGGTGCAAGGCGACAGCTATAACTTGATTTATTAACTATTTAATCGGTCCCTAAGCTGCTTCCCAGCTTTAAAGAATGGCACAGACTTAGCTTCAACTTTTACTGATTGACCTGTTCTGGGGTTTCTACCAGCTCTAGCTTGTCTTTTTCGTATTGTAAAAACACCAAACCCTCTAAGTTCCACCCGAGTACCTTCTGCTAAAGCATTTGAAATTTCATCTAACACTGCTGTAACACTTTTTTCAGCCTGTGCTACAGTTAAAGAAGAATTTACTTCTAAGATACGTTCTACAAGTTCTGAACGGGTCATTTTTCCCACCTCTTATAATTTAATAATATGATAAGCGTGCCAAATACGTAAGCTCTCGTCAAGTATTTAATCTAATTAGATAATAAATTAATAACATAACAAAATGCCTCTTCAGATATAATAAAAATTATTTGAATTATTTCATACCGAGTAATCAATCAACTATAAAACATTTTTCATTTTGTAAAAAATGTTTTCTACATAACGAAATATAGCGCTCATTGCCTCCAATTTCAACTTGATCACCTTCAAGAAGAACATTTCCTTCACTATCAACCCTTTGATTCATTATCGCTTTTCTCCCACAATGACATATCGTTTTAATTTCAATTAAATGTTCAGCCAAAGCTAAGAGATATTTACTCCCTTCAAAGGGTTCTCCTTTAAAGTCTGTTCGTAAACCATAAGTTAAAACAGGAATATCAAGTTGATCAACAATTAGGCATAATTGTTTTACTTGAATTTTTGTTAAAAAGTGAGCTTCATCAATAAGAATACAGCTTATACCTTTCAATTTATTTTTAAAAAAAGCAAAAAAATTAAATTCCGATGAATAAGTAATTGCAGGACTTTTTAAGCCTATACGTGAAGCAATCCACCCCTCCTCATAACGATTATCAAAATCCGGGGTAAAAAGAAGCGTCTGCAAACCTCTTTCTCGATAGTTATAGTCAGATTGAAGGAGAGTAGTTGTTTTTCCAGCATTCATGGCTGAATAATAAAAATGCAGCTTTGCCATTATATTTACTTTCTTCTTATTATTTTTCAGCAATCACTATAGGAGCCATCCCCTGATGATCATAAATAACTTCCTTAATCTTAAAACCTACAGCTTCAAGATAAGATCTTGTTTGGCCTTCAGTACGATATGCTTGCCATTTTGAGTTTATTATATCTGCAAAAATAGCTTTTTGCTTTTTTACTGCATATGGATCAAAATTTCGCCATGTTGAGTCATCTGATAAAGCTGGTGAAGGCGTAAAAAAACTTACTAGTAATGTACCTTTATTGTTTAAGACTTTATATAATTCATTATAAAGCGATTTTACTCGTTGCTCATCATATTCATACACATTTAGACCATGATTGATTATAAGGTCATATTTTTCATAGTTGTCTCCAAGGTTCCAAGCATCTTTTTGATGAAAAGAAACAGAACCAGTAAACCCCTGCATAGCAACATTTTGTTTAGCGTAGTTTATTGTTTCAGTATCTGAATCAATACCCACAAGCTTAACATTATTTATATTTTTATAATTTAAAGATAGAAAAGTATTCATTAACCCACAAGGTATTGCTGATAAAGACATAGCATTTCGCAGTCTTTTTTGTACTTCAGTTTGAAAATTTTTAAAAACCTCACGTATAGCTAGACTAATTGGGGCAACATTTATTAACCAATTTTCTAAAGGATGTTTTAAACTCATATGAGGAGCATGTAAAATTGCATACGCACGCCAATAACCAGTAAAACGACGATTAATCAATAAAGAACGGCCTAATTCAAATTCATTAAGTTGATAAAGTAATTCTAACATCTCTTCCAAAGGAAGGGTCAAATAACGTGCTTCTTTAAGTTTTTTTTCATGAGCACGAAGATCAACTTCTTCATGCAGTTGAGGATGGATAAAGTTTACTTCTTGTAGTGCGTAGCTATTTTTCATTTACTTATCAATTAAGATTAAAATTATCTTCGCATAATTAAATATTAATAAAAATTATTTCTGATTACCGTTATAATTAAATTATAAAGCTAATACAATTTTTTCTAAAAGTATATATTTTTGCTGGATGAATTAATAACAAAAAGGATTTTACTTAGATTCAGATAACTTCTTAATTTCTTCACTTAGCTCTGCACTTGATTTTGGATGGCATGATTGTTTTTTCTTTGAAGAACATTGAGTATTTGAAAATGGTTCTTCATAACTTACATTTACATAATCTTTATAACCATCTGCTTTTGATGGCATAACATTTATTACTAAAATAAAAAATAATAAGAACATTATCTTCCCTCTCACCCCTTTTAAAATAAGTTATCACAGAGAAAGTTAAGAATTTGCTAACATTAAAAGATTAAATTTAGTATACAGTTTAAACATGAAAAATATCTGTCGAATCTATATCTCAAACCATCTGCATAAGGATCAATCCATTGAGCTGGATAAAATTAAAGCTCATTATCTCTTAAATGTATTACGAAAAAAATGTGGAGATGTTTTGAGAGTTTTCAATGGAAATGATGGTGAATGGCTTGCCGAGGTTTTAGAATACGATAAAAAATTTCTCATAATAAAAATAATAAAAAATTTAAGGCTTCAAACGTCTAGACAAGAATTAAAATTAATTTTTGCGCCCTTAAAACAAACAAGGCTAAATTTTGTGATTGAAAAATCAGTTGAACTTGGTGTTACAGAACTTATACCCATTCTAACCGATTATACACATGTACGAGAATTTAACCAAGCAAGGGCTCAAAATATTAGTATTGAAGCGGCTGAACAATGTGAGAGATTGAGTACTCCAATAATTCGCCCCCTCACAACCTTGGAAATATTTTTAAAAACCTGGCCCACCAATAAACTTATATTTATTGGTGATGAGCGTTTAACTTCTAAAAATTTGATAAAGCAAATTTTATGTGAAATGCCTTTTGAACCTTCCTTACTAATAGGTCCAGAAGGAGGTTTTAGTCCTCATGAATTTGAGATATTATCCACCTATGAATTTGTTCGTTTCGTGAGCTTAGGGCAAACTATACTGCGCGCAGAGACAGCTGCTATTGCAGGACTAGCAATCTGTCATATGGCCAAAGAACTAGGAGCATCTAATGAAAAAATTGTTTTGTAACTTTTTTTCTTCAATTTTCTTATATTTAGTTTTGAGTAACGTTTTTATAGTACATGCGGATGTGCCGGATTTTGAAAATTTTAAACCAGACCAAAAACCTAAAGAACTAGAGGTTGAAGCTTTAGAAAAATTGTTAAAAACTCTCGAAAGTAAAAGTGCTCGCAAAGAGTTTGTTACACACTTAAGAACAATGATTGCAGCCAAGACTAAAATAGACAAAGAACCTGCTCCTTTAGCATTATCAAAGGTTTCAGAAACCATCCACACAATTTCAGAAAAAATCTTAGAGTTTTTCAGCGAACTTGAAAAAACATTTGCAGAAATCATTAATCTTCTTAGTCATCCTGATTTAAGATCTAAAATGGTCCATGCGTTTAAAGATATTCTTTTGATTCTAGGTCTAGGAATTATCGTGAATAGTGGATTACGAAGGATTGGTAATTATATATACCATCAACTTAAAAATGCCCCAAAGCAAGTCATTACTTCTAATAAAAAAGCCAGATCTATTCAAAGAATAGTTAATGGTCTTGGGGTTATCAGTATGGCAATCGTGATGTATTGTCTCGCTTCTTACATATCTCTTTCTAAAATCTTAAATGATATAGTCTCTATTTTAATAATATCTTTAATTAGTTATAAAGCTATTATTTTTATTTATCGTTTAATTCTTTCTCCTGAATTAAAAGAGTTACGTCTATTTAAAATCCAAGATTCAACAGCGGATTTAAGCTATCATTATTTACAATTTGTTACCTTTTTAACAGTTATTGGTATAACACTTAGCGAGCTAGTGTTACTTCTAAAAGGGCCTTCTATCTTTTATTCGTTTATAATTAAATCAACCATTTTTATAGCTTGTTTCAAAACATTTTGGTTTATTTATGTCATTCGAAATCGTGTAAGTCACTGGTTAGTAAGGCAAGAATCCAATATAAATTCAACTAAACAATTTTCATCGACAATTGCAAAAACATGGCATGTCTGGGCAAGCTTATATGTAGGTTTTTTTGGAATTACAATTTTCCTTCAACGGATCAATAATGTAAAAATTGTTGTTTTTTCATTTATTGGCACAGCCCTTCTAATTACATTATCTTATATTCTTGTTTTGAAAATACCTAAGCTTGTACGTGCGTTTGTTAATCATGTTACACACCATTTGCCTCATGTTATGCCACGAAAAAATTTCTATACTATTTTTCTTTCAATGGTTATTAGCGTAAGTATTATTATTTGCCTCCTTTTCTTATCGTTAGAAATTTTGGATATTGAAGCGTTAGATTTTTTCACAGAAATCGAAAATCTTCCTTCATCATTTCTGAATATTCTTTTAATTCTACTTTTAAGTATTTTGGCTTGGGAAATAAATGAATATGTGATTGACCGTTTTTTTAACCGCTCTACAAAGCAACATAAAGGTAACATCAGAAAACAAAGACTTTTAACTATTAAGCCGCTTGTTCAAAATATCAGCAGATTTATTTTATTTGCTCTTGTTGCCTTAATTATTTTTGCTGAACTTAACCTGGATATCACGCCTCTCTTGGCTGGTGTTGGTGTAATTGGTATCGCTTTCAGCTTTGGAAGCCAATCTTTAGTTAAAGATATCATAACTGGAATTTTTATTCTTGTTGAAGACACTATAAATGTTGGAGACATTGTTCAAATTGATGGTCAAAATGGAAATGTTGAAGCAATTTCTCTTAGGACAGTCCGTCTACGAGATTCAGAAGGAAATTTACATACCCTTCCTTTTAGCGGCATTACAAAAATTACGAATATGTCTAAAAATTTTTCTTATTATCTTCTTCAAATCGGGCTTTCATATTCCGAAAACGTCGATAAAGCATTTGAAGCTTTAAAACAAGTAGACGCTGAGATACGCAACGATCTTCAATATAATTCTATGATTCTGGAACCCTTAGAGATTATGGGGGTAGATAAATTTACTGAAACAGGCGTAATGTTGCAAGCACGGATAAAAACACTTCCAGATAAAAGCCGTTGGATCGTAGGAAGAGAATTTAATCGTCGCTTAAAAGCAGTTTTTGATCAGAAGAAAATTGAATTTGCTTATGAATATCGGGGTTATGAAATGCTCTCAACAAAAGCTTCTTTAAAGACTTAGTCTCTCCAGAATTTAGGACTAAAAAGAATTAAAATAGTAATATATTCAAGTCGACCAACAAGCATACCTACCATTAGAAGCCATTTAGCTCCCGTAGGTAAAGAAGTGTAAGACCCTGGGTCACCTAAAATATCTCCAAAACCTGTTCCCATATTGTTTAGTACGCTCAAAGCCGCAAATAAACAGGTCAATAAATCTAATTCAAAAAGGGAAAGTGCTAAAGCTAAACTACCTAGACAAGTTATAAATAAAGCAAAAAAGGTAAAAACAGATAGAAAAATCCCATCAGGTATAGGTTTACCATTATATAAAGGAATAAAAACTCCATAAGGTCTTCTTAGTTGAAGAATTTGTGCTTTTACAGTTGCATACATTACTTGAAAACGGAAAATTTTAACACCGCCTGCAGTGGATCCTGTGCATCCACCGATTACCGAAAGCGCTAACATAATCATGATTGGGAAATTACCCCATAATGAGTAATCTTGAGAATTAAATCCTGTCGTCGTTAAAATGGATGTTATATTAAAAATAGAGTGTCTTAATGCATAACCAAACTCATACCCTTCTTGCCATAACCAAAAAGTCGTTGCTAAGCTTGCAATAATAAGAATTTTAAATAAAGTGCGAACCTGCTGATCTTTAAACAAGGTTTTTACTTCTCCTTGGATACAACGTATAAAAAGGGTTAACGTGATAGCGCCCATAATCATAAAAATAATTAAAACAGCTTCAATATAAGGATCATCAAAATATTCTATGGATGCTTCAGAAGTTGAAAACCCTCCTGTTGAAACGGTTGAAAGAGCGTGACAAACAGCATCAAAAAACGTCATACCAGCTCCCCATAATGCTAATATGCAAGCAAATGTAAGAAAAACATAAGTCCCAAAAATTGCAGATGCAATTTGAGAGACTTTGGGAAGTATCTTTTCCGAACGGTCTGAAAATTCACTTCGGAATAGCTGCATTCCACCAATTCTTAAAAGAGGTAATATAGTAAGTGCCATCAAAACAATTCCTATACCACCAAACCATTGAAGTAGTGCTCGCCATAAAATAAGCCCATGAGATGCATAATCTAAACGTGCAATAGCTGTTGCTCCAGTTGTCGTTAAACCAGAAATAGCTTCAAAGAATGAATCCGTTAAAGAAGGCGTACTATATGTAAAAATAAAAGGAAGAGCAGCAAAAATGGCTGTCGTTAGCCAATTAATTGTCGTTAAAAGAAACGTATCTCTTACAGTAAGATTTTGTATCTTTTTAGATCGATTTGCTAAGACTAACAACATACCTGCAAAAAGCGTTATACCTGATGAGAGTGCAAAAGCCTGCCAATTGATATCGTTATGAAAAAAATCTAAAAAACCTGGTAAAATCATTCCCATTGAAAGTGAGATGAGAAAGAGCCCCGAAGTAAAAAATATTGGCTGAAATGCGATCACGTTTAAACTTCACTTATAATATAGCCTCTCCTTTACCCCTAACAAAAGAAGAGTTTAACTCAGAAAAGTTAAAACCATTTTAAACACTGGGGCGAACGATGGGGCTTGAACCCACGACCTTCGGTACCACAAACCGACGCTCTAACCAACTGAGCTACGTTCGCCATAGGGCTTGTTGTAGAGAGTTAAAGATTAAACGTCAAGAAAAATAGGGGCTTTAAAAACATAATTTATTAATAGATCTTTTGCTTGAGTATAATAATAGTATCTATTATCTTCAGTTTTAAAAATAAGTTTGGAGGGGTGCCAGAGTGGTTGAATGGGGCGGTCTCGAAAACCGTTGTGCGTGTAAACGTACCGAGGGTTCGAATCCCTCTCCCTCCGCCAATTATTGAGTTAAACTTTTTATGGCTGATCCTCTCTTTAATATCCAAACTCACCTTCTTTATCGTGATTCCATGATGCTAGTTCTTAATAAACCGGCAGGTATTGCTGTTCATTCAGGGGCTAAAAAGAACGACAGTTTAGATAAGTATTTTGAAGAATTAAAATTTGGTTTGCCTCGACTTCCTGCCCTTGCCCATCGTCTTGATAAAGACACGAGTGGCTGCTTAGTGCTGGGGCGCCATCCTGAAGCTTTAAGGCGCTTAGGCCATCTTTTCCAAAGAAATCAAATACAAAAAACATACTGGGCAATAGTAAATGGAATTCTTTCTGAGAAAGAAGGTGCGATAGATCTGCCATTGGCTCCACAATCTACAAAAAAGTACCATTGGTGGATGAAAGTTGATCCTCAAGGTAAATCTGCAATTACGCATTTCAAAGTACTAAGCGAAACAACAAAAACATCGTGGCTTGAACTTAAACCACAAACAGGTAGAACGCATCAACTACGAGTTCATTGCGCTGCAATTGGGCATCCAATTCTTGGGGATCGCATATATGGGGAGGATGATTTAAACTTTAACAATCTTCATCTACATGCGTATTCTCTTGAAATACCTTTATATCAAAAAAAAGACTCGATATTAATAACTGCGCCAGCACCTAACTATTTAGAAAAATACCCTATAAATTTTCTTTAATGTTCTTCTTTTGCTTTAATTCTTCAGATTGATTTTTAACATATAAAACACGCGCTAAAGTATCCATTAAAATGCCAATTGTAATATCAATATCTTCGTCTTCATTAACATCAAATGATCTTCCAATTCCTTCAACATCAAAATAATCGCTAAGTCCTGCTTTTAAAATTCCAAGCTCAGTAACATTCATTTGATATTGAACATAAGGGTTATTAGAAACCATCAGCACTTTTTTCTGTGATTGAGGAATATTATGTTGTAGCCATAGCTGAATACAATCCATAGTTTGAGCTCTCGTTTCTCCTTGTTGCTTTGTTGCTTCAATAAAAAGAGGGGTTTTTTCTCTAAGAACCAAAGGTAATTCTAATTGATTCCACACTAATTTAGCCGCTTCTCGTTCATCTTTTGGTAAAATTTTAGGGGAAGACCATTTTAAGTTTAGAACATAAGGTTCAGGATTTAAAAGGACTTCTTTAGTTTCTGTTGGAAATAATTTTCTTTCTCCAGCTAGAAAAACGATTTGTGTCTCTTTTTTTAGATGTACAACGTCTTTTTGTATAATTTTTGCAAGAAACATAAGCCTTTCTCGCATATTTTGGACTGTCGACCCTTGAATTAGTATAATATCAGGGTTCATATTATTTTTTGGATAAATGGAAGAAATGTAGCCAAAATCATAAAACAAACTAATAATTTGCTTTTTTTGAATTAACGACAAACCAGAACAAAGTTTCTTATAATGTTCAATAGCTTTAGTTGACATTCTTTCTGCATTCTTAGGACGTAAAAAATGCTTTTGCGCTAAAGCATTCAGCTCTTGTATTGTTGCATTTTTCTGCTCAAAAATCTCTTGTAGTCGTGTTTCTGATAACACATTAAGAGAACCATTAAAGATATGACTAAAAAAGAAAAATATTTTAATAATTTCTTGCATTTCCTTTTTCCAATAAAAATTAATTTGTTTAATAAAAAAACCCTTGAAAGAGATTTCAAGGGTTTTAAATTTCATAAGCTATGGTTTTTAGAAACCATCGCGCTCGATTCGTTTACGTTGAAGCTTACGAATACGCCGAATAGCTTCAGCTTTTTCACGCTTCTTACGCTCAGAAGGTTTTTCATAATGACGACGAAGTTTCATTTCACGAAACACGCCCTCACGTTGCAATCTCTTCTTAAGCATACGTAAAGCTTGGTCCACATTATTATCGCGAACTGTTACAAGCACGTTGCTCACTCTCCTTTCAAAATAAAAACATACATATATAGATAAAAGTTAATTATCTAAAGCAACTATAATCATTGTTGGGAAAAATGTGAAGCAGAAAATCTTTCAACACTAAAAATATAATTATTATAAAAATTTACGCATAACCTTAGCCGTATCTGCCATACGATTTGAGAAGCCCCATTCATTATCATACCAGGACAATACTCTGCAGAAACGTCCTTCAATCACTTGTGTTTGCGTTAAATCAAATGAAGAACTCATTGGATTATGATTAAAATCAATGGATACAAGTGGCTCATTAACAATGCCTAAAATTCCTTTAAGTTCAGCTTGAGAAGCTTTTACTATAGCTTCATTAATCTCTGTAGCTGTTGTCTCTCGTTTAGAATCAAATTTAAAATCAATTAAAGAAACATTGGGCGTTGGTACGCGAATAGCAGTTCCATCTAACTTACCTTTTAATTCTGGAAGTACAAGTCCTACAGCTTTAGCAGCTCCTGTTGAAGTTGGAATCATTGAAAGCGCTGAAGCTCGAGAACGTCGTGGATCACTATGAAATGTATCGACTAAGCGTTGATCTCCTGTATAAGCATGAATTGTGGTCATGTAGCCCCGCTCAATTCCTATCGCTTTTTGCAAAACATAAGCAACAGGCGCTAAGCAGTTTGTTGTACAGGAGGCATTTGAGACAACAATGTGATCTTTTGAGAGTTTATCGTGGTTAACCCCATACACGACAGTTAAATCTGCACCTTCACCAGGAGCAGAAATTAAAACTCTCTTGGCACCAGCTTTAATGTGCTTTTCTGCTTTAGATTTTTCAGTAAAACGGCCTGAACACTCAAAAACGATATCAATATTAAGATCTCTCCAAGGAAGGTTCTCTGGATCAGCTTGCGCTAATACTTTAACTTCTCCAAAGCCTACATCAATGCCTGTAGATGAGGTTTTGACTTCAGAAGGGAAACGACCATGGACAGAATCATAACGTAAAAGATAAGCATTACTTTCAATATCAGCTAAGTCATTAATTGCAACAACTTGAATATCTTTATGATGATTTTCAGCTATTGCTCTAAAAACAAGACGTCCTATACGACCAAATCCATTAATTGCTACACGAAGCGTCATCTATTTCTCCTTAATTTATCTATTGTTAATTCTACAGTTGCTTCCGCTGTAATACGAAAATGCTTGTAAAGTTCTTGATAAGCACCTGAAGCTCCAAAACCATGCATGCCTATAAATCCCCCTTCAGGACCTATAAACTTTTCCCAACCGAAGGGAACAGCAGCTTCAATGGCTATTCTTAGAGTATGCGGCGCAAGGACATTTTTCTGGTATTCCGCTTCTTGCATTTCAAAAAGACGCCAACATGGTAATGAGACAACTCGAGCTGAAATTCCTTTCATTTTTAATATTTGTTGAGCTTCTACTGCAATTGAGACTTCAGATCCTGTAGACAAAAGTGTAACTTCTGCTTTGTTATCTTCACTTAAAACATATCCACCTCTTCTACACAAATTTTCTGAAGTCTTAGCTGTCCGAAGAAATGGAAGATTTTGTCTTGTTAAAACTAATATTGAAGGAATTTTTTGATCTTTTAAAGCTGATTCCCAACATTCTACAACTTCAATAGCATCAGCCGGACGAAAAACATTAAGATTTGGGATCGCTCTTAATGCAGCTAAGTGTTCAACAGGTTGATGTGTAGGACCATCCTCACCTAAACCAATGGAATCATGAGTCATAATATAAATGACATGGTTCTCCATAAGCGCAGAAAGACGAATAGAAGGTCTACAGTAATCACTAAAAGCAAGAAAAGTTCCACCATATGGAATAAAACCGCCATGAAGATTTATGCCATTCATAGCTGCGGCCATAGCATGTTCTCTTACACCGTAATGAATATAATTTCCAACTAACTGAGGAGTAGAAATAGTATGACTTTCATTAACTTTCGTATTGTTGGAACCAGTAAGATCTGCTGATCCACCTAACAATTCTGGCAATCTTGGGACTAAAACATCAAGAACCTGTCCAGACAGAATACGCGTAGATAAGGTTGGTTTTTGATGGTAAAAATGATCTATTAATTTTTCTAGATCCTCTTGAATACCTTTTGGGAGTTCACCCCTAAAACGCCGATGAATTTCTTGTTTAATAGCTGGTTTAGAAGCCGCAAAATTATTTTGCCAAGATTGATAAGTTTTATCACTTCTTTTACCAAAATCACGCCAAACACTGAGAATACTATCGGGAATTTCAAAAGCAGGGCAAAGCCAATTTAAAGCTTTGCGCATTTTTAAAATCTCTTCTTCTCCAAGAGCAGAACCATGAATTGCTGAAGTTCCTGCTTTTGTTGGAGCACCATAACCAATCGTTGTACGGCAAGCAATCAACGATGGGACTTTTGCTTGTTGTGCCTCTTGAAGAGCCTTATAAATCTCATCTGGATTATGGCCATCTATGGCATGCACTTCCCAGCCACAAGCTTCAAAGCGCTTTAATTGATTATCCGATACTGATAAATCTGTAGGACCATCAATCGTTACATGATTATCATCAAATAAAACAATAAGCTTCGACAATTTTAAATGCCCAGCAAGAGAGATGGCCTCATGTGAGATCCCCTCCATAAGGCAACCATCTCCTGCGATAACATAGGTATAGTGATTAAAAAGATGCTCACCAAATTGCGTGCGCAAAAGATTCTCAGCAATAGCCATTCCCACAGCATTTCCTAAGCCTTGCCCTAATGGACCCGTCGTTGTTTCTATACCTAAATAATGATCTTTTTCTGGGTGCCCTGCTGTATGAGTCCCGAGTTGACGAAAGTTCTTTAAAGACTCGATCGTCATATCCTCATAACCTGTTAAGTAATTAAGAGCATATAACAACATAGATCCATGCCCGGCTGAAAGAACTAAGCGATCGCGGTCATACCATGTGGGATCTTTTGGATTAAACTTTAAAAAATATTGGTATAAAACAGTGGCTACATCAGCCATTCCTAAAGGGAGCCCAGGATGACCTGACTTAGCTTTTTCAATAGCATCAACGCTCAAGAATCGAATAGCATTTGCCAACTCTTGATGCGAAGGTGTTAACAATGAAGAAGAACTTTGAGTAATAAGCTTTCTCCTAATATTTATAATGCTCACACAATGCCTGGCGTTTTTAAGAACGTCAATGGGTCTCAATAAGTTTTAAGCTCGGTTCAATAATTTTTTTAAATAATGTTGGTAAAGCGTAATTACCTATTTGATGAGGAAAAACCCAAAAACCTTCTAATGCTTGAGATTTTTCCATACTTATATTTCCAGAATAAATCATAATTTCAAGATCAAAATGCGTAAAACTGTGCTTAATCTCAATAGAAGAAGATTCCCAATCTATGGCAATAGGAGCATTTTTAGGAACATCATTCATTTTTAATTTTGTCGTACTCCATTTCGATGTAGGAATTTCCATCATCCCCCCCAACAAACCATTTTCAGGTCTTTTCCTAAGTAAAATTGCCCCATCTTCTCTTTTTAGAATATACGCGACTGCATATTTTTTAGGTCTTATTGGCTTTTTACTTTTTACAGGCAGTCCTGCCTGAGTACCCACGGCATAAGCTTTACATATTAATCGAAAAGGACATTCTAAACATACTGGACTTCTAGATGTACAGAGAGAAGCTCCTAAATCCATCATAGCTTGTGCAAAATCACCTGGCCTTAATTCGGGTGTAAATTCAAAAGCAGCATTTTGTATTGAAATCATCCCCTCAGGCAATGGCGTTGAAATCGCATAAAGACGGGCAAGAATACGCGCAATATTCCCGTCTATAGGCAAAACTTGTTCGTTAAAAGCGATTGCAGCAATTGCTTTTGACGTATAAGGTCCTATCCCTGGGAGTTTAATTAATTCACTTGAGCTGCATGGGAATTGACTATTATAGTCATTAACTATTTCCTTTGCACAAAGATATAAGTTCCTTGCTCTTGTATAATACCCTAAACCCTGCCACGCATGAAGAATGTCATCTAATGATGCTTGGGCCAACGCTTGAACTGTAGGCCATTTCTTTATGAAGGATAAAAAATAAGGAATGACAGTTACAACTGTCGTCTGTTGCAACATGATCTCGCTTAACCACACATGATAGGGGTTTGTTTTTTGGTTACCTTTCGCCCGCCAAGGAAGATCCCTTCCTTTAAGATCGTACCAATTTAAAAGAGCTTTATGATGTTTTCTCATCTTGATTTTCTACCATGTTTAGAACATCTCCTGCCAAATAAACTGAACCACAAATAATAACTCTTACAGGAGAGGAAGAAAACTTAGCAATTTTTTCTAAAGCGTCAATAACACTACTAGCAATAAAACCATCTTTTTGTGAGATAATCTTAATAAATTCTTCAGGCAATACATGGTTCTCAGAAGTTAAAATAGGGATAAAATAAAATCTTTGAGCTAATTCAGAAAGTATTAAAAGAAAACCTTGCGGATCTTTATGATTTAACATTCCCACAATAAAGTAAGTTGGTAAGAACTTCCAATTTCTCACAGATTCAATTAATGCTCGAGCCCCTCCTTCATTATGAGCGCTATCAAGCCAAATTTCTGAACCTTTAACAAGATAATTCATCAAGAAAGTAGAAGTCATATTTTGTAATCTTCCTTTCCAAATGGCCGATGCTATACCTTGTTTTAAGTGAATTTCATTTAACTTAAAAATATTTTGTAAAAAGGATGCAATACTTAATGCTAAACCAGCATTTTGGAATTGATGTTTTCCTTTTAAACTAATGTCTGTACACGTTAAATTAGAATTATAAATAAGTTTTCCTTGATTTTCTTGAATATTCCAATCTTGGCCTTCTAAAAAGAATGGAATTGAAAGATCTTTTGCACACTTAACAAGAGTTTGAGCAGCTTCTTTAAATTGTACAGTTGAAAAAGCTGGAGTTCCAGTTTTAAAAATCCCTGCTTTTGCGTAAGCAATTTCACTTAAACTTTTTCCTAAATAACTCATGTGGTCATAAGAAATGGGCGTTATTGCTGTAACAAGTGGATTATTAATAACATTTGTTGCATCAAGACGACCCCCAACTCCAGTTTCTAAGAGTAAAACATCAGCAAAATTTTCGGCATAAGCAAGAAATCCTACTGCTGTTATAAGTTCGAACCAAGTTAATTCCTTGAAATATTTAGCATATTCTTCACATGTATGCACTAAGTGCATAAAATATGAAGTTTCAATTTCTTTTCCTGCAATAATAATTCGTTCATTAACTCTGATGAGATGAGGTGAACTATAGACATGAACCTTGTACCCAGCGGACTCAAAAATGGCTCTTAAGAAAGCAATCGTTGAACCTTTGCCATTCGTTCCCGCCACATGAATTGTAGGAGGAAGTCTTAAATATGGAGAACCCAATTTGTTTAATAACTTAATAAAAAGATTTAAATCAAACTTTTTTCTTATGGGAAATTTTCTAGAAAAAATATCTAGATTAAAATGGGGCATCCTAAATGCGAGATTTCATTAATAAATTTAATAATGTAATTAAACGTTCTTTCATTTCACGTCTAGGAACAACCATATCAATCATACCATGTTCTAGGAGATATTCCGCTGTTTGAAAACCTTCAGGTAATGCATGTCTTATTGTTTGCTGTATAACGCGAGCACCTGCAAAACCTATCATCGCTCCAGGTTCCGCAATCGAAATATCGCCTAACATTGCAAAGGAAGCAGATACGCCTCCTGTTGTTGGGTCTGTTAAAATTGTAATATATGGCAAACCAGCTTCTTTTACCTGACGTACAGCTATAGTGGTACGTGGCATTTGCATTAGGGATAAGATACCTTCCTGCATTCGAGCACCACCGGAAGAAGGAACAACGATTAAAGGTGCTTTATATTTAATTGCAGCTTGAGCAGCAGCAACAAACCCTGCACCTACTGCTGCCCCCATAGAACCTCCCATGAAGTTGAATTCAAAGGCAATAATAACTGATTTATGTCCCCCTATTCGACCTACCGCGATTAGTATAGCGTCCTCTTCTTCTGTTTTTTGACGAGCTTCCTTTAATCTGTCAGAATATTTCTTTAAGTCCTTAAATTTCAATGGGTCATGCTTAACTTGAGGAATTGGAATGCGCGTATATTCCTGATCATCAAAAAGTAATTCAAGACGCTTTTTAGCCTCAAGTCGCATATGATGACCACAATGACGACATACAAAGTTGTTCTCAGCTAAATCACGATGAAAAATCATTTGTTCGCATTTTGAGCATTTATCCCATAAATTCTCTGGGATATCTTTACCGACAAGAGCTCTAAGCTTAGGACGAACAAAATCAGTAATCCAATTCATATATTTTCCTTAATTGTATAACTTTATTGTTATTGATATGCTTTTTTAATGAATCTATCAATTCCCTTTGATAAAAAATCACTTTTTATCGCCATAAAGTCTTAATGTAACAAGAGTATATGCAACTCATTTTTTCTTTAAAAAGTTTTTGTCTCTAGAAAAGGTTTCAAATTTAATCTATAAAATAAACCTTTAACTTACCATCATACACATAACATTTTATAGGTGAGATTAAAAATTAGGGGATTATTTTTGCAAATACAACTACTTCATTCTGCTAAACTAGCTCACATAGTTAATGGAGACGTCATTGAGCTCAAATAATGCAGCTCTCTCCTCAAAAGAATGGTTTTTTTCAGATGAATGGGAACAATTTTCATCGGAAGAAAGTATTAGGTTTGAAGAACCTGAACTTTTTAATAAAGAACCTATTCTTAACCAAGATGAAATTGAAAGTCTTCTTGATCACTATAATTCCCCTAAAAAACAAGTACTTTCTGGCTTTGAAAAATTAATTGAAACGAAGAAAAGCAAATATGATAATGTTACTTTTCTAAATAATATTTTAAAGAATTTTTCTCAAAAATGTTTAAATCATTGGCGTAGAATTTTACCAAAAAGTGATGACGTTACGTACGTTTCCGAAGATACAAAACTTATCTCACTTAAAGACTATCTTGAAGAAACATTAATAGCAGGCGTAACTCGAGTAATTAGATCTAAGGAATGCAATTCACCCTTACTTATTAATTTTAGTTCAGAGTGTTTTTCTTCTTTAATTGACTCCCTTTTGGGAGGTAGTCACACAAAAGAGCCATGTAAAACTTATGAAAGACAATTAACGAAAATCGAAGATAATATTATTCTGTACTTTATCGCCCCTCTATTAGTATCACTTCAAAATGCTTTTAGTAAATTTGTTAAGTATGAATTCTATTTAGAAAATGAAAATAAGTTCTCTGATTTATTAAAAGTAAGTAATCTTACTGATAAGTCTCTCTTCACAAAGTTTATGTTTAGAATAGACTCTTCAGTAAGTAATTTTAATATAATTTTTCCCATAACATTCTTAGAAGATTTTATACAAAAGCTAAATAAAAAGGATGATAGCCATAAGCAACTATATTCTATGCTATGGCAAAACTATTTAGTCAAAGAACTTGAAAGCACAAATATAACTATTGAAGCAAAGTTATCTTCTTTAACTTTTTCATTGGAAGAAATTTTTACTTGGGAAGTAGGCACTCAAATAAAGCTTCCTATAAAATTATCTTCTTTAATCGCATTAGAAAGCAGTGGTGTTGAACTCATGACAGGTGAATTAGGTCAATCTAACAATTCATTTGCAATTCAAATTAAGCATAATACACTCAATGCAAGGTAAGGAAAAAAATGACATTTTCAATTATTATGGATCTTATCGCAGTTACTCTTTTAATTGCTACTCTGATTTATGTATTTATTTTGAATCAACAATTGAAAAAAAATAGACATCAGTTAGAAACGTTTATTGTAAATTTTTCATCTTCTTTAAATAGAGCGGAATCCACTATAAAAGAGCTCAAAGAATTAAAAGAGACAGTCCTAAAATCCTTAAGCGAACAACGTCTTAAAGCATCTGCATTAAAAGATGAACTTTCATTCCTTCTTGATCGAGGTGAAAGTATTGCTCAACAGCTTGAAAACGAAATTAGAGAAGCTCGAAAAATTAAAAAACCACAAGGCTTTTATGAACCTGAGTTTGAAATTCCCACAGTAAAAGAAGAGAAAGAACCTGAATTGGTTCGTACCTTAAAAAAAATAAGATAATTAAAGCTAATCCATAGGTGGCTGATCATATAGTGATCCTGTCAATAACTTTAGCGATTAACCCTTCGTTAGTAAAATACTAATATATTTAAAAAGAAAAGGGGTTAATATGAAAAAAACATTATATATTTTAGTGGGCGCAGCTCTAATCTTATCTGCAACAACTAAAGGTTTTTCAGCGCCAGAAGAAGCGCCTGCAAAACTATGTCCGGATCCTAAAAAAGTTCTAGTTGTTCAGGACAAAGCAGGTAAGGACGAACAATTTGCTATGGAAACAGAAAATATCTTATGGCACGTTTATAACTCTCAAGTACGAGCAACTACTCTAAACCACGCGCATCGAATTACTCATGCAGGAAAAATAGAAATAACATGTACTTATACAGGTTTATTCAATGGTAATTATACTGAACGAGATCCTGTTATACTTAAATCTATTAAGATAAATAACAAAATCTTATAACACGTTTTTAGTCTTAATTATTAAAAAATATTTCTGCTAAATGCTTTATAAAACTTCTACCTTAAGAGTACTTTCTTTAGCAGAAATAACTTTAACTGTCGTTCCTTGAGCGCAATTTGGACCTTCAATAGTCCAAATTGTGTCCCCTAACTGAACTTTCCCTTGTCCATTTTTAAGCGCCTTTTCTAAAACAAAAACATGTCCTATATACTGTTCTGCTCGCCTATTTAAATTTGATGCATTTTTTGGCTTCGATCTCAAACGTAAGTATAAAATAACTGAGAGAATAGAAAGAAACGAAAATAATAATAATTGGTACCCTAAACCTAAAGAAGGAAATGCTAAAAGAATTAGGCCTACTAAGCCTGTTGCAATTGCAAGCCACACAAAACTAGCACCAGGGACGACAAGCTCAAGAATTAAAAAGATAATCCCTAAAATCCACCAATGCCACACTGTGATATTATGAAGAAAAGACATCTGTTAATTTTCTTTTTTCTTTATTGTATTGTTTGGAGCGAAAGCTTCTTTTGCAATTTCACTAATTCCCCCAATAGCGCCAATTACACTTGAAGCTTCTAAAGGTAAGAATAATATTTTTTGGTTATCCGCAGAACCAATTGTTTGCAAAGCATCAACATATTTTTGAGCGACAAAATAGTTAACTGCCTGAGGGTTTCCCTTTGAGATTGTTTGTGAAACAGATTCAATAGCTTTTGCTTCAGCCTGTGCTAGTCGTTCACGAGCCTCTGCATCGCGGTAAGCCGCTTCTCTTCTTCCTTCTGCTTCAAGAATAGCCGATTGCTTAGCACCATCCGCAATTAAAATTGCAGACTGCTTTTCTCCTTCTGCCTCAAGTACTGCAGCTCGCTTTTCACGCTCTGCTTTCATTTGGCGTGCCATTGCATCAACAAGATCTTTTGGAGGTGTGATATCCTTAATTTCAACCCGTGTTACTTTGACTCCCCAAGGAGTTGTTGCCTCATCAATAACATGTAATAAGGAGGTGTTAATCTTTTCACGGTTTGAAAGGAGTTCATCCATGTCCATCCCCCCCATGACTGTACGAATATTCGTCATAGCAAGGTTAACCATTGCACGATCAATATTTGCAACCTCATAAGCTGCTTTAGCTGCATTTAATACTTGATAAAAAACAACTCCATCAACTTTTATCATAGCATTATCTTGAGTTATAATATCTTGAGAAGGCACATCAAAAACATTTTCTTGCATACTAATTTTAGCTCCAACCCTATCTACAAAAGGAATAATAAAGTTGAGTCCAGGTTCTAGCGTACGAATATAACGACCAAATCTCTCGATAGTCCATTCATAACCTTGCGAAACGGACTTTACTGCAGAAAAGATAAAAAACAACATAAGCACTAAAACTAGAATTGTAAAAGTAAGAGAAAAATCCATTTAAGCCTCCTTTTTTTAAAAATATAATGCCTTTTTTATACTTTGGAAAGGAAGTTATGATTAATTAAAATAAGAAGGTATGAAAATGCTCATTTACATATAGGTGATTAAATGAGAAAAATTTTAATTTTTATTGTTGTTTTGTTTATAATTTCTGATGCAAAAATAGCTGATGCATCCTCATTGTTAAGCACATTAAATACTAATTTATCAAATAAATTTCATCATGGCATTTTGCCTTATCGCTTAAATGAAAAAGAGCAACAACTCGCTAAATTTTACGAAAAGAACAATTTTAAGCCGCAATGGGTTACTTCAACGGGCCCCACCATTGCGGTTTCAGCTATTTTAGAAACAGTAAAGAAAGCTGACAACGAAGGGTTAGAACCAAAAGATTACTTAAAGAAAATTTCTAAAATAGAAAAATTAACCAATCCTCCTTATTCAATTGAATCTTTAAATGAGCTTGAGATTCTAGTCTCAGAATTGGCTATGGACTATATCGATGATCTTTTTGGAGAACGTTTGACGCCAAAAAAAATTAGCCCTTTGCTTTATATTAATCCCTCCTCTATTGATGCTTCTGACATTCTTTATAAAGGAAATAATAATGATCCTTCAGGAGAGTGGTTCAAAAAATTAACAATTAATCGTCCTGATTACCAATTTTTGAAAAAAATGTTGGAATATTATCGCTCTCTTCAAATGCTAAATAACTGGGCAATAATAAATTCTCCTAAATCTTTCAAAGAATTTCAAAAAAATCCTTCACTTGTTGCACAACTTCAAACTAATCTTAAACAACATAAAATTTATCAAGGTACAGTTAATGGTCATTTTGATACAGAAACTGAAAATGCTTTGCTTGCTTTCCAAAAAATTTATGGTCAAGAGACAGATGGTATTTTAGGTTCAGAAACTTTGAAAGCTCTGAATACTCCCCCAGAAGAACGTATAAAGCAAATTATTGTGACAATGGAAAGATGGCGTTGGTTTCCCCATGATATAGGAGAACAATATCTTATTGTTAATATCGCTGGATTTATCTTAGTCGGTTATAAAGATCACAAAGAAACTCTAAGAATGCCAATTATTATTGGTCAGAAATTAAGAAAAACGCCCGTTTTTTCATCTACAATTTTTGAAATTCGCTTTAACCCTACTTGGTATGTTCCTCACAGTATTGCTGTAAAAGATAAACTTCCTCTTCTAAGACGAGATCCAGCTTCAATGATAAAGAAAGGTTATACAATACGGGATCATAATGGAAATTCTGTTGATCCATTACAAATTAACTGGTCTCAAGTTGATGCAGAAGAATTTCCTTTTTCTCTAACACAAGCGCCTGGCTCTCTTAATGCCCTGGGGAGAATATTTTTTAATATTCAAAGCCCTTTTGGAATTTTTTTGCATGACACGCCTGATACAGCTTTATTTAGCAAAGCTAAAAGAAATTTTAGTTCTGGTTGCATCCGAGTTTCTAAACCAATTGAGCTTGCATTATTTATTTTACAGAACAATGGCCATATTAATTCTGATCTTATTCAAGAGAAGATTAATAGCAATAAAACTACGAATATTCACTTATCTTTTCCGATTCCTGTTCATATTACATATCTAACAGTTTGGTTTGATAAAGAAGGTAATTATCATTTTTCCGATGATATATATGGATTAGATCAAACAATTTGGGAGGCTTTACAAAGACGTACCCAAACATTACTGAGATGATAATGTTCTTCGTTCCCATTTTTTAAAAGAATGGTAGCGGAGGAGGGATTTGAACCCCCGACACACGGATTATGATTCCGCCGCTCTAACCAACTGAGCTACTCCGCCAAAATCTTAGGAATTACAAGTCTATACCTCCCTATTGAATGACTGTCAAGGTTTCCGAAGCAATTGAAGTAGAAAGAATTTATTAATTTTTTCTAGTTTATACTTATGACATTAAGAATAAAGAAAATATCATGGAATTAAAAAGTAAAATAATTGCTATTGTTGGTGGCATGGGGCCTGCGAGTGGAGAATTTCTCCAAAATCTTCTTTTTAATGAGATGCGTAACAATTTTCACATTGAAAAAGATCAAGATTATACTGACATTATTCATTTTTCTTTCGGCAGTGAAATTCCAGATAGAACCTCCTTTTTGGAAGGTAAAATCAATCTAAACCCAGCTTTTCCAGTATTTAAAATTTTTCAGCAACTTGAGAAATTGGCAAAAACATATAAACGCCCTATTGTTGCGTGTATCGCATGTAATACTTTTTTTGCTAAACCAATCTTAAAAGAATTTTTGGCATTATGGGATCGAGAATATTTCGAATATTTACAATATCTAAATTTAGTTGAGGCAACAGTAAACTTTATTAAAACGCAATTTTCTTCAGGTGATAAAATTGGCATCTTAACAACATCAGGAGAAAGAAAATTAAAAGTTTATCAAGACCTTTTAGAAAACGTTGGCGTTGAAGTTTTATATTTGGACCTAGCTAACCAACAAAAGCTGCATCAGGCTATCTATAAAGTCAAAACTGATCCTTTTCATTCGATGAATGCTCATGAAACGATTCTCAAAGGCGTTCAACTATTATTATCACAAGGCGCAAAAAGAGTTTTATTAGGTTGCACGGAAATCTCCCTTGTGATTAACCAGTATGGATTTAATCCCTCATACCATATTGATCCTTTAAGAATTGTTGCTCAGGTTGCTCTTCAAGAAACTTCTCATATATTGCACCAGAAACTTTGAAATGATAAGTTATATGCTTAAAAATAAAGGACTTATATCAATGCTAGCATCATTGTTTTTCAGAAGAAAATTTTTTATATTTTTTAAAATTCTATATGCTTGCTTTGCAGTAGCTACGTCAGAAATTATGCCTATAGAAAATAATTATTCTAAAGACATACAAGATATCATTGCCAAGGGAAAATTAATCGTTGCCGTTTTAAAAATTGATAATCCACCTTTTTTTATGTCGACTCCAGATGGTAAATTGGATGGCATTGATATTGAACTTAGTGAGAAAATTGCAAAAGAATTAGGCGTCACTTTAGAAATTAATCGTACAGCTCAAACTTATGATGAAGTTGTAAATCTTGTTGCGACAGGTAAAGCTGATTTAGGTGTATCCAAACTTAGTTATACGGATGAACGAGCCAAAAAGGTCTTGTATACTAAACCTTATGCTACTTTTCGTAAAGCTATGCTTGTGAATCGCCTAGCGTATGCAGGAATAAAAAGAACTCGTCAGGCAAACTCATTAAGCGAACTTTTTTCGCAACTAGATTCAAAAATAGGCGTCGTTAAAAAAAGTTCTTATGTAGATTTTGCAAGAAACATATTTCCTAATGCTTCAATTCATGAAGTTGAAAACTGGGATCCTATAGGGATTGACTCACTTTTACAAGGTAAGATTCTTGCACTTTTTAGAGATGAGATTGAAACGCGTAAATTTTTGTTAGCAAGACCTGATGCTAATTTAAAGTTATTATCTCTTATTATTAAGTCACAACAGGACTCAATTCGGATGGTCGTTCCTCGCAATCGTTTGCATTTTCTTTTATGGATTAATGGCTTTTTAGAGACTAATCAAATCCAATACGATGCCGATATGATTCTTAAAAAAAATGAAAAATATTTACAAAAATTAAACGAATTACAGGGCACAATTAATCATAAGTAATATGAAAAAGGATAAATTTTATGCTGAAAATTAATTTCAGCTTTAAAAGTCGAAAGCTAGAAATTGATATTATCTCTAGTTTCTTTTGTCTTATTTTGGCGACATCTCTCTCAATTATTTGGTATACTTATCACAATAGTACCCAGGCGCTCTTAAACCTTTCTCAAAACTTAATCTCTGAAGTAAGTGAATCTGTTATTGAAAAAACTATCGCCCCTCTTACTGTTGCAAAATCTTTATCAGAACTAGGCTCCACACTTGTTAGAGTGGAAGAAGACATAAATATTAATAATCAATCATTATTAACTTACATTGAGCATACTCTTAGGATTTATCCAAGCATTTCAAATTATTATATTGGAAGTGATAAAGGACGCTTCCTTCAAGTAAGACGACTTTCAGATAAACCAACTTATCGTGCTGATCCTTCTCGCCTACTTCCAGCAACAGCAAAATTTGCGATCCGTCTTATTGATCATTCTATTACTCAACCCCTAGAAAGTTGGTACTATATTGATGCAACTGGAAAAATTATTGAATCTGAAAATATAACTAAAGTTTTATATGATCATCGACAACGTAGCTGGTATTCTGACGTTGCTCAGGACAGAGAATTTAGATGGAGTTCAATCTACGTCTTCAATACGAACAAAAAGCCTGGCATTACAGCTGCAATGCCGATCCTTGATAAAGATGGTAAATTATTTGCAGTAACCGCTGTTGATATTAACATAGATACTTTTTCTAAATTTTTACAAGAATTACGAATTGGAAACAATGGAATAACTTTTATTGTTAATACAGATGGACAAATTATTGCTCATCCAGACCCATCACAAACCGTTGGAGTTGATGGCGACGAAGTTTCAATGTTATCAATTCAAGATATAAAGGACAAATATCTAAATATAGCCTTTCAAGAGTATCAACAAAACAAAAAAGAAAAGTTTATTTTTAATTATCAAAACATTGAATATATTGCTTATTTTAAATCTTTTCCGAAATCATTTGAACACAAATGGCTGATTGGTGTGGTTGTTCCAACAAATGATATCGTTGGCCCTGCAGTTCAAACGCAACGACAAATTCTTATTATTTCTTTTATCATTCTAATATTTTCAGTATTTTTTATAGGGTTTCTTGCAAAAAGAATTTCGCAACCGATTATGAAACTTTCGGAACAAGCAAGCCAAATTCAAAATTTTGAAATTTTTGATGCGGAACCCATCTCATCTTATATTTATGAGATCCAAGTCCTCGAAAATTCAATGACAGCTATGAGACAAAGTCTTAAAACTTTTGCTAAATTTGTTCCAAAAGCACTAGTTAAGAAGTTAGTTCAACGTTCTCAAGAAGTTCGTATAAGCGGAAATATTAAAAAAATTACTTTATTTTTTACGGATATCCAAGGGTTTACGAGCGTCAGTGAAGCTTATCCCCCTGAAAAATTAATGTCTCACATTTCAGAATATTTTGCAGCGTTATCAGAAATTATAATTAATCAAAATGGTACAATTGATAAGTATATTGGTGACGCAATTATGGCATTTTGGGGAGCTCCTCTCAATGACAAGCATCATGCCTTAAATGCCTGCAAAACAGCCCTATATTGTCAGAAACGCTTAGATGAACTAAATCGAAAATGGGAAGCAGAAAAGAAACCTATTCTTATCACTCGAATTGGAATTGAAACTGGAGATGCGCTCGTGGGAACAATAGGCTCTTTTGATCGTTTAAATTATACAGCTTTGGGAGATACTGTGAATTTAGCATCTCGATTGGAAGGTACTAACAAATATTATAATACACGGATTATTATTGGTGAAAAAGCGCAAAAAGAAATTAGAGATGAAGGAGTTGTTCGCCCCCTAGATAAAGTTAACGTTAAGGGTAAGGAGACAAGCGTTACAATTTATGAACTTCTTGCTCTTAAGGATAATGATCCCAGTCTCTTACCAACAAAAGAACAACAAAATTTATGTTCACAATTCACAATTGGATACCACCTATACCATGAAAAAAGATGGGAAGAAGCTTTAAATCATTTTGAAGAAATGCTTAAGACTTTTGGTCAAGATTATCCCACTCAAATGTATATAGAAAGATGCCAACAATATTTAAAAGAACCTCCTCCGAAAAATTGGGATGGAATTTATCATTTTAAGGATAAATAAAGTATGTCTAATACTTATCTAAACACCCAACTTTTGAAAAAGGTCTTTACGAATCCTTGTAGTGTATTAGGCGGAATTTTTCTGGGAATAATGGTTGGCATTCATGAGAAGGATCTTGCTTATTTAATCTCCCCTTTAGGAAAAATCTATCTTTCAGCTCTTCAAATGTCTGTTGTTCCCCTTATTATTGTAATGATTACTTGTAGCATCGCACGTTTCATACAATCAAAAGGCTTAAAAGTTTCCATAAGTTATATCCTTCTTGTCTTTTTGCTTGGCCTTATTATATCCACGATGATTGGGTTACTATGTGCAGCTATATTCGAACCAGGTCATAATATTAATGAAAAAATGCTCGCCAAAATCATGAAAGACTCTGCCTCTTCTATGATTCGAGAAGTTGATTTGCAGACTTCAATTGAACTCGATGCTTTTCAGAATTTTAATCAATTTATCTCTGAACTTATTCCAAAAAATTTCTTTGCTGCACTTGCAGAGGGTAAAATTCTTCAAATCGTAATTTTTACGATTATCTTAGGTACGGCAATTGGCTCAATTGAGTCCTCTTCGCAAAAAGTTTTATTAGCTCTTTTTGAAAACACGCAAAAAGCATTACAAACAATCTTAAGTTGGCTAACTTTTGTTCTTCCTCTCGGAGTCTTTAGTTTAATGGCTGATCAAATTTCGAAGATTGATTTATCACTTTTGTTTGTCATGACAAATTTTATTTGCAGTCTTACGTTTGCATTTTTTATTCTTATTTTTTTATCAAGCATTATTATATGGGTGAATTTTAAGGGTAAATATTTAGAATCAATAAGTGTCATGGGAACAACAGCCATCGTTGCTTTAACCACACGGAATAGTTTCCTTGCTATGTCAGAAGCGACTGAAGCTTTTACAGCTAAATTAAAGTTTGATCCAATTACAACAAATTTACTTCTTCCATTAGGCATTACGATTTGTCGATATGGGAATGTCCTTTATTTCGCTTTTACAGCCGTTTTTATTGCCCAACTTTATAATGTGCCGCTTACGTTTATAACCTATAATGTTATATTGTTTGGTTCAATTATTGCTGGGATCACAACCTCTGGAGCAACAGGCCTTGCAAGTATAGCGCTTATCTCAATCGTTTTAGAACCACTGGGTTTGCCATTAGGAGCAGTTTTTGTTTTATTAATTGCTGTGGATGTGATTATTGAGCCTCTTAGAACATTGGCTATTGTTTACCCTAACTGCGCTGCTACGTCTTTTTTTGCTAAAAACAAAAAATATGCTTCTACATAACTAGTCGATTCTGAAGTATGAAGAAAAGCAAGGAAGCGCCTATAGTACAGAGAATTATTTTAGGGTAGAATCTGCAGGTAATTGGTAGAAAACTCTTAAAAGGCTGCAGATTTTTCATGAGTAGACCG